>JAESGW010000028.1_pt1 | contig 521532 bp, 481 predicted proteins | sample 9269791 | NCBI WGS metagenome assembly JAESGW01 (sample SAMN16773120, study PRJNA677053) | algae metagenome | isolation source: Aphanocapsa lilacina HA4352-LM1 and co-occurring heterotrophs from near cave... | place: USA: Maniniholo cave, near Haena, Kauai, HI | collected 2009-07-28
TGCGCGAAAGGCGGAGGAGGAACGTCAGCGGCTGGCGGCTGAGGCGGCGCAGAAAGCCGAGGCCGAACGTCAACGCCAAGCGGCTGAAGCTGCTGCCGCGGCCGCGCGAAAGGCGGAGGAGGAGCGGCAGCGACTGGCGGCCGAGGCTTCGCAGAAAGCCGAGGCCGAGCGTCAGCGACTTTCGGCTGAAGCTGCTGCGGCGGCGGCGCGAAAGGCGGAGGAGGAGCGGCAGCGACTGGCGGCCGAGGCGGCACAGAAAGCCGAGATCGAGCGGCAGCGCCAGGCAGCTGAAGCTGCCGCGGCTGCGCGAAAGATTGAGCAAGAGCGTCAGCGATTGGCGGCTGAGGCGGCGCAGAAAGCCGAGGCGGAACGTCAGCGTCAGGCGGTTGAAGCTGCCGCGGCTGCGCGAAAGGCCGAGGAGGAACGTCAGCGGCTAGCGGCTGAGGCGGCAGAGAAAGCCGAGGCCGAGCGGCAGCGCCAGGTAGCTGAAGCTGCCGCGGCTGCGCGAAAGATTGAGGAAGAGCGTCAGCGGCTAGCGGCTGAGGCGGCAGAGAAAGCCGAGGCCGAGCGTCAACGTCAGGCGGCTGAAGCTGCTGCGGCGGCTGCACAGAAGGTCGAGGAAGAGCGTCAGCGACTCGCGGCTGAGGCCGCGCAGAAAGTCGAAGCCGAGCGGATCGTCAAGGAAACAGTCGAAGCCAAAGCGCGGGCCGATCAAGAGACCCGCCGGCGGACACTCGGTCTCACTGTCACTTCCGAAGACGGCACCAGATTCCTGGCGCGCGGTCGGGCCTTGTTGAAGACGGGCGATGTTGCGAGTGCCCGCCTGCTTCTTGAGCGCGCCAGCAATGCGGGCCTAGCAGATGCAGCCATGGAGCTTGCCGAAACCTACGACCCGGCGACGGTGGCGCGTCTCAGCGCTGTCGGGCTCGTGGGCGATCGCGAACAAGCGAGAGTCTGGTACATGCGCGCGCAAGCGCTCGGCTCATTCGCGGCGGCAGAGCGGCTGAAGAGCATCGTTGGTCAATGAGACCCAGCCATCCCAACTCTTGGACGCCTGCCTGCTGCATGGAGGTAACGGCAATGGCCCACTGAAGGACTCCTAAGGAAATCGATGTGGCGCGGATCGAATGATCGAACGATCCGTCGATTGGGATCGACACCTTTTAACAAGGACAGAAATCGTATGAAGACATCCGCACTGCTGCTCGCTGCAATCGTGGTTGCGACACCGATTGCGGCCTCACTCGCTCAGGACAAGCCTAAGGCCTCAAGCGAGATGGTCCACAAGATCGCTATTCAGGTGAGCGAGAACAATCCTGCAACGATGACCCTCGCGCTAAACAATGCGCAAAATATTCTGAGCCACTACAAGAAGCTCAATCAGAAAGTCGATGTTCAGGTCGTCGCCTTCGGACCCGGCCTGCACCTGTTTCGGGAAGACACGAGTCAGGTCAAGGTTCGCTTGTCGACCATGGCTCTCGAGAACCCAAACCTGACGCTGTTGGCTTGTGGAAACACACACGCCAATCACATGAAGGCCGAGAACAAGGAAATCAAGCTGATGAGCGAGGCGAAAGTCGTGCCATCCGGCGTCATCACGCTGTCGGAATTGCAACAGAGCGGATATGCCTACATTCGGCCTTGATATCTGAGGCGGTCGCGTACGCCGGCCATGGCGTCGCCGCCAATGCCTGCAGAACATGGAGCTAGTGTGATGATCGAGAACTTCGCCACATCTCGCGGCACGGCACAGAGCGAATTTCTTGATCTGAACCACACTCTCGAATTTATGATCCTAGTGTCCCTTTTGATTCCGAAGTTCGCTCGGGACGCTGGCATCGAGGTGTAGCGAACTTCGCAATCGGGACACTAGGGAGAGTACCATGCGTAGCTTTAGGCATCTCGGCGTCCCGATGGCCGCTGCGATCCTGATCACAGGATTGGCGCAGCAAGCGTTGGCTCAAGGCTCCGATAAATGGGGTCACAAGGGCAGAGAGCGGCTCAATCAAGGAACGATTGGCCTAGCGGCGGGGCTCCCGGAAGGCGCGCCGCTCCGTTTCGCCGCCGAGATCGCCCGGGTATTGAACGAGGGCGACGATCTGCGCATCCTGCCGATCGTCACTCGTGGCGTATTCGACAATTTTGTCGACCTGCTCCAATTGCGCGGTGTCGATGCCGCGATCGTCTATGGCGATACGCTTCTGCATTTTGAGAAGGTCGAAAAGGCTCCGCACGTGGCGACGCACGTCAACTACATTGCCAGTCTGTTTCCATCGGAGCTGCAGATCTTCGTTCGACCCGAAATCAACTCGGTGAACGACTTGGCCGGAAAATGGGTCAACTTCAACAGTCACGGAACTGCGGCCGCGTATAGCGGGCCGATCATCTTCAAGCGGCTTGGGATCGACGTGGTCGAGAAATTCGATCCGCATCCGGTGGTGATGCGCGATATTCGCTCGTCCGACAAATATGCAGCTACGGTATGGGTCACCTCAAAACCGGTCGGTGGAATTTCGCAGGCCGATTGGCCGCCAGGGTTCAAGCTGATTTCCGTACCCTATACGAAGGAGCTGGAGGAACTCTATCTTCCCGCCACGCTCGACAACAAGGATTACCCAAAGCTCATTGCCGCGGACCAGAAGATCGAGACCATCGCCGTTCCGGCCGTGCTCGCCGTCTACAACTGGCAACCGGGTTCCGCTCGATACGCGCGGATGGTCCGCTTCGTCGACAGTCTGTTCGCGAAACTCCCCGAACTCCAGAAGCCGCCGTTCCATCCCGCCTGGAGAGACGTCAATCTCGCGGCTTCGGTGCCCGGCTGGAAGCGCTATGGGCCGGTGCAGAACAAGCTCGACGAGCTCCGCGGTAGCGCTTCTACAAATTCCTCAGCGCCGCGAGCCGCACCCACTGCCGCCGTCACAAGAAGCTCATGCAATGTCGACGTCTGCGCTAGTCGCTTCCGCTCGTTCGACCCGGCAAGCTGCACTTACCTGCCGTATGGAAGCAACCGGCGTGCGACATGCGAAGTCGGTCAATCGAACTGATCTAGAGCAGATTTCGCTGTGCCCGGTCTTCCCGCAACTGATGAACGGTATCAGTTGGCGGCCGCTCGCCGTCTCGGCCGACTGACTACATCGGCTTTCGAGGACGCGACTGACCCAGCGCGGAGGGACCCATAGCTAAGCGTCAGCTCGCACCGCTTGGGCGATGACCATTGGACGGCGGCCATGTCCGATTTGTGCGAAGTCATGTCGCCTTTGTTATAGCTCCAATCAGGCGGCAACGCGACCTTCGGCATACCAGAATGGTGCAGCATCACGGTCGGCGAGGCGGAAGCAGGTTTGCTGCCGTGCCCGATCCTCGCTTCGCGAACCACGGCGCGCACGCCGTCGGGTTCGGCGCACCACGCTCTGGACGTTGAACGTATAGAAGTCGGCCCACGAACTGCGGAGCCCCTGATGCCAAATAGCAAGTCCACCTCGCACACGTCCCTCGACCGCCGTCAGGCCATGGCCGTGTTCGGCGGCCTCGTGGTCGGGACGCAGCTGCACGGCTTCGGCAGTGCCATGGCCCAGGGTGCGCCGATGAGATGGGGCTCGGCCAGTCTCGGCTCGACGGGCTACATCATCATCGAGGCGCTTGCATCCACCGTCAGCAAGATGTCGGATGTAAAGGGCTCCTCGGTATCAACCTCGGGAGCGGTCGAGAATATGGCCCTCATTGGTCGCAACGAGATTGACCTCGGCCAGACCACATCTCTCGAGTGGCAGTCGGCCTATCAGGGCGCGGCGCCTTTCAAGCAGAGCATCAAGCCCGTTCAGCTGCTGTCCTACGGCGTGTGGGACCAGCCGCTGGTGGTCAAGGCAGACTCCGGCATCAACAAGATCGAGGACCTCGTAGGAAAGCGCGTTTGCCCAGGCCCGGCGGGCGGCGCGGCCAACCTGCTGTGGCGCCTGATCCTGACCAAGGCGGGTATCTACGACAAGATCCGCTGGAGCTATGGCTCCTGGCGCGAGACACATGATGGCATGAAAGCGGGCGCCTACGACGCCATCTCCACCATCCTGCTGAACGGGCGCCCGGCCAGCATTCTGATGGAACTCGAGACCTCGATGAAAATGAAGCCCGTTGCCTTTGACGGCGCCTTGTTCGCGGCGATCCAAAAAGAGCAGCCGGGCGCCATCCAGAACACACTGGACGCGTCGAACTGGGCTTCTTTGACCGGGCCCTCCATTACGCCCGCCATGTCCGGCATTCTCGGCTCACGCCCTGAGGTCAACGACGAGACGGGCTACAAGATCGTCAAGACCATCTACGAGAACGCCGAAGCCATTCGCAAGATCGCCAAGGAGCTCGAGATGGTGAGCATCGAGTACGCGACCCGCTTCCTTCTGCCCGGCTTTCCGGTGAATGGCGGCGCCGCCCAATACTTCAAGGAAAAGGGCGTGTGGCGGAACGAACTGACAATCCGGACTTGATCGTCGGACCGCTATCGGTCCACTGGGGCGGGTTGCTATCCAAGGGCAGCCCGCCCGCATTGCAGGTTGTGGGCCACTGACGGGCTGAGGGCAGGCTTATTTCCGGAAGCGTGATGCGCCAATCTCGAAGTAGCTGCTGACTAGGACAGATCGAAGAGCGCCCATGCAGGCTAACGCTGACGCAAACACTTGGCGCAATTGGTTCGGGGATCTTGTGGCGCCGGGCGCGTCTGTCCATAGATCATTGATTATCGTCACGGCGATTGTCGCGATCGCCTACGCTGTCGCCCATGCGGTTCAGGCCAAATACTATCTGTTACCATCGGGCCAGCTCAAGAATCTTCACGTCAACATGGGCGCGGTGCTCGCCCTCTTGATGATGGCCTCGCGGACGGATCGCCCGCAGCGCCTGCGCCGCGGCATTCTGATTGTGCTCGCTGCGCTGGCGGCAATCCCCCTCGTCTACATTCACCGCGAGCATGGGGCGCTGGTGACCGATCGCATCCTGTTTCCGGAGGATATGGACGGCTGGATCGCGATGCTCATGCTCGGCACGGTGTTCGTGGCGGCATGGCTAGAATGGGGGCTCACGGTTCCGATCCTCGGCGTGCTCGGCCTTCTCTACGGCGCGTTCGGCTACCTCTTGCCGGATGGCTTTCTCTATCACACGGGCATCAGCTTCGATCGTCTGATGTCCTACTCGTCCATTCCGTCATTCAACGGCATGCTCGGCGGATTGATCGAGGAGTCGGCGCGAACGATCTTCATGTTCATGCTCTTTGCCGGCGTCCTCATCGCGACGGGAGGAGCCGAACTGATCATGAAGCTGTCGTTCGCAGCCGTCGGGCATCTGCGCGCGGGCCCAGCTCAGATCGCGGTCGTCTCGAGCGCGCTGTTCGGCATGATTTCCGGCAGCACCGTGGCCAACGTCGCTGCGCAGGGACCTTACACGATTCCGACAATGAGGCGCTGCGGCTTCTCGCGCGATTTCGCTGGGGCCATCGAAGCCGTCTCATCGAATGGCGGTCAGATCACACCACCGATTCTCGGCCTGACGGCCTTCCTGATCGTTGGCTTGACCGGCATTCCCTATTACGAGGTCATGATCGCGACCGTGGTCCCGGCGGCAATCTTCTATATCTACCTGATGGTCAGCATCCACATCGAGGCCATTCGCAACGGCATTGGCGCGGCAGCGGAAGCGCCCAAAGGCGAGTCCTCAGAGATCGATGAGATGACCGTCAGGCAGGCGGCTCTATGGCACCTGCACATTATCGTCGCGACATTCGCCCTCTTCTGGCTCCTGTCAAACGACATGCCCGCTGGCCAGGCCGCGCTCTATGCCTGCTTCATCATCCTCGGAGGCGAGGCACTCAAGCAGCTCATCAAGCATCGCAGCAATCTTGGCCACGGCACTGTCGAGTTCGTGCGGATTGCGGTCCTGTCACTGACCACCGGCGCGCGCAGCGGCGCGCAGGTTGCGATCGTAATCGCGGTCATCGGCGTGATGGTCGAGATGTTCGTGGCAACCGGCCTCGGGCAGAAGATGTCTCATATCATGCTGGAAGTCGCCGATGGCTCGCTTTGGGGCTTGCTCATCCTGGCGGCGATCGTGTGTCTCATTCTCGGCGCGGGTCTGCCGACGTCGGCCGCCTATATCCTGGTGGCACTTCTCGGCGCGCCCGCACTGACGAACTTCGGCGTACCGCTGCTCGCGGCTCATCTCTTCGTATTCTTCTACGCCAATCTTTCAGCAATCACGCCACCGACGGCCCTCGCAGCCCTTGTCGCAGCCAATATCTCCGGCGGCAGCTTCTGGCGCACTTCCGTCATCTGCTGCTGGCTGGCCATACCGTGCTTCATTCTGCCCTTCATGTTCGTCATCCATCCAGAGATCATCGGTCTCAACACGACAATGCTGATCCAACTCGGCATGGGCACACTGGCGCTCATCTCCACGATTTCCACGACATTCGTCATCAGCGGCTTTATGCTGGGACCACTGTACTGGTACGAGCGGCTGCTACTGGTACCCTCCATCGTGTGCCTTATGCTTCCGGGATGGCTACCGTCTGTCATCTCCTACGGTCTGCTTGCGCTCGTCGCGACAGCCCAGCTACTCGGTCCGAAGCGCACCCTCGTGCTCAAGACATATGCAAAAGATGAGCCCCGCCAGTCACTGGGTCGTTTCAGCCGCTTTCTGGTGCGACGTGCGGAACAAGGGCAGGCCGTCGACTGATCTCTTCACCTCAGGATCAAGCGCATGAAGGACACGAGCCTCGGCATAGCTTCCTATCGCCCCGTCATTGCCGCGCAGAAACACATCGCAGCCGCGGGCCACTACGGGGCGGCGCACGCTGCGTTTCAAATTCTCGAAGGGGGCGGCAATGCCGTCGATGCAGGCGTCGCGGCAGGCATCGCGCTCGGCGTGCTCCAGAGCGATATCGTGAATGTCGCTGGCGTCGCGCCAACGCTCATCTACCTTGCCGAGCGCGATGAGGTGATCTCGATTGCCGGCCTCGGGGTTTGGCCCAAATTGGCCTCGGCGTCGTACTTTCAGGAGAAGCACGGCGGCCTTATTCCCCTGGGCTTGCTGAGGACGATTGTTCCAGCGGCGCCAGCCGCCTGGATCAAGGCCCTCGAGCACTATGGCACGATGAGCTTCTCGGATGTCGCGCGCGCCGCCATCTCTTTTGCGCGCGATGGCTTCGCCATGCATCCGCTCATGGCGGGCGTTGTCGAAACGTACGAAGCTGACTTCCGCAGGTGGCCTTCAACTTCAGAAATCTATCTCCCCGGCGGACGACCACCGAAAGTGGACGAGCTCTTTATTCAATCGGATCTCGCGCGCAGCCTTCAATTCATGTGCGACCAGGAAGCCGCCAGCGCTTCCAAGGGCCGTGTTGCGGGCCTGCGAGCTGCCCGCGCCGCCTTCTACGAAGGCGATCTCGCCGCGACGTTCGTCGACTTCCACAAGAAGAACGGCGGATGGCTGCGCATGGATGACTTGGCTGAATTCGACGCCGAGATCGAGAAGCCGGTACGCGTCTCCTACAAGAACTACGATATGTATTCGTGCCAGCCATGGTGCCAAGGCGTGAGTCTGTCCCAGGCGCTGAAGATCGTCGAAGGGATCGACGTCAGGTCTCTCGGACATAACTCGCCCGATTACATCCACGTACTCGTCGAGGCTCTCAAGATCGCGTTCGCTGATCGCGAGCGTTACGTCGGTGATCCTAGATTCGTGGATGTGCCGCTCGGCCGGCTGCTGTCAGATGCCTACGCCGCCGAACGCCGCTCCGGCATCAAGATCGACCGCGCCTATCCGGGCCTTCCGCCTGCGGCAGACGGCAGCCGCCCGGCCAGCGTCGTCGCGCGCGACGGCCTGCCCAAATCACTCGATACTTCGTACGTCTGCGTGATCGACAGGCACGGCAATGTCTTCTCGGCGACACCGAGTGACACCTCTCACGAATCCCCGGTAATTCCCGGCACTGGCCTCGTTCCGTCCATGCGCGGAACGCAATCGTGGACCGATCCTTCACATGCTTCCGTGCTTGCGCCCGGCAAGCGCCCGAGGCTGACGCCAAGTCCCGCGCTCGCACTCGGCCCCAAGGGTCCCAAAGGCCGCGAGCTTCTTCCATTTGGAACGCCCGGTGGCGATGTCCAGATTCAAGCTATGCTACAGGCGTTCCTGAACATGACCGAATTCGGCATGAATCCGCAGCAGGCCATCGAGGCGCCGCGCTTCGCCACCTACAGCTTCCCGGATTCATTCCAGCCGCACGACTATCGACCCGACCTGCTCATGCTTGAGTCGCGCTTTCCTGATGCCTACGCGGATAACCTGAGCGCGCGCGGGCATGACGCCAAGTGGTGGCCGCAGTTCATCTGGCGGGCGGGCGCCGTGTGTGCCGTTCGCAAGAACGCCGACAGCGGCCTCATGCTGGCCGGTGCGGATCCCCGGCGCACGGCTTATGCGCTTGGCATCTAGCAGCGCACTTCAGCGCGCTGCTCTTGGTGGGATCATTCCGCTGCAGCGGCGGCCGAAAGTGCGCGCCGGCGATGCTCCGTCGGGGACATGCCGAACTCCTCCTGGAAGAGGCGGGAGAAGTGCGATGAATCCGAGAAGCCGCATTCGAGCGCGATGCGCGTAACGCGCTCGTTGGTATTCGCGAGCATCCACTCGCCGAATTTCAGTCGCATGGTCCTGTACACGCGCGCCGGCGAGCGCTCGAACGAACTTGCAAAGAGCCGTTCCAAATGACGCTCGCTCATGTTGAGGCGCCGTGCCAGCTCGGACATCGCGAGGGGCTTGCTGAGATGCTGCTCCATCAACAGAACGGCACGTCGCGCGCGTGGATCGTGGATTTCGCCGAGATCGAGCCAGTTCTTACTCGGGGCATGGGTTGCAGCTCGGCGGCGATCGACAAGAAGGCGCTCGTTGAGCTTGACGACGCGATCCCTGCCGCAGTGCCGCTCGACCAGATAGCTTGCCAAGTCGATCGAGGATGAGCCGCCGGCGCAGGTGATGCGATCCCCGTCATCGACGAAAATGCGATCGTAGACCGGCCGGGCTTCGGTCTCGAGACTTTCCAGATCCGAGACATGGAAGCTCGAGACGCAGCACGGGCGTCCCTTCATGATGCCCGCGCGGGCCATCACGATGCCACCGGTGCAGATGCCCACAACGCGAACGCCTTTCGCCGCCGCATCCGCAACGTAGGCCTCAAGTCGCCGGGGCGCGCTCTGGATGCCACTCGTCAGGCCGGAAACCACCACGACGTAGTCGAAGGCGCGAGGATCGCTCAGCGAGGCATCCGGCGTGACGCGAACGCCGCAGCTCGCCCTGACCGGCGCGCCGTCCACCGACATGACCTTCCACGTGCACCGCCTCTGCCGACTGCGATCACTGACGTCCGACGCAAGTCGCAGCGCATCGATGAACCCGCCGAAGGCGTTCAGCGTGAACTCCGGCCACAGGACAAACCCGACTTTGAGATCGGGGCGCTGGACCGTCTCTGTTTCGCGCCAGTGCTCCTGCACCGCCGACCAGATCGCCGTCGAGTCGAATTCCAAGACCGCCTCCCAAAGTCTCTGCGAGCGTACTTAAGCCCGAGAAATGCGAGGCAAGCGCTTGTTCCTTGCAGGAATATCCAACAACGCACGAACAAATTTCAGGCGTGCCTGCTGGTGAACGGATATCCATGATGACACCGCGCCTCGCGCCACCGGCAGAGGAGCCCCCTATCGCGGCAAGGGCCACGTATCAGCTAGGCGATAACCCTCCGGCCAGGGATCAGTGGGGTCCAGCATATGCTGGTGAAGGCCTGTTATCCAGGCCTGCCCGCCAACAGAGGGCCGTATCGCGGGGCGTCCGGCTATTTCTGCATCCGCCTCGACACGACATGTGAACGTCGAGCCGACAATTGATTTGCCCACGAACGACTCGCCGACCTTGAGCTGACCGCGCGCGTGTAGCGTGGCCATGCGAGCCGAGCAGCCTGTGCCGCAAGGCGAACGGTCGATCTTTCCCGGCCGGATTGCGACGGCATTTGCGCCCGTGAGAATGCCGTCCTCGACGCTCACTGGTGCCGCGATCTGACAAAAGGAGATATGCTGCCAGTCCTTGTTCTCCGGGTGTGAGAACGGCAGCTGCTCATTGGCAGCGCGCGTTATGCGCACGCCGATTTCGGCGATGTCGCGCGCTTCGTCCGGCCGTATTTCGAAGCCCAGCGCCTTTGCATCGACAATTACGAAGCTGTCCCCGCCATAGGCCGTATCCACCGTCAGAGTGCCAACGCCCTTGACCTCCAGCGGCGCACTCAGTCGATCAGCGAAGGACGGCACGTTCATAATGCGCGCGTGCTCCACTTTGCCATCCCGGCAATGAGCAGTGACCCTGATGAGGCCACCCGGGGCCTCGAGCACCAGCTCGGTGGTCGGCTCCTTCATCTCCAGAATACCGGTCTCGAGAACGACTGTTGCGACGCAGATCGCATTCGAGCCGGACATGGGCGGCGTATCCTCCGGCTCCATGATGATCCAGCCCAGCTGAGCGAGCGGGTTCTTAGCCGGGACGAGCAGATTGATGTGCCGAAATACCCCGCCCCGCGGCTCGTTGAGCATGAAACGCCGCAGTGTCTGCTCGCGGTCGATCGTTCTGGATTGCTCCCAGAGAGTAGCACCCTCAGGCGGCGCTACGCCGCCAACGATCACATCGCCGACTTCGCCTTCCGCGTGGCAGCTGACGACATGAATGGTTTTGCTCGATCGCATCCCGGCGTGTCCAATCATGGGTTGGCATTGAGGGATAGTAGGATTGCCCGCAACCTGCAGCCGCTATGACGTTCGCGACATTCAAACCCTAAAAGCCGACGGCAGTTACCGACCTTGTCTCCTGCCTTGATGCACGTCCATATTGGAGACCGGCAAGCACGCACCTGCAGTTCGTGACGACTTTGGCACAGCGAAAAGTGTAGCTCCATTGCCCAGGTAGCGCACGGTGCTTTCGACCTTCGAATGTCCAAGCAGAAGTTGGACAGCTCGTAGATTCACCGAGCGCCGATAGATCAGCACGGCTTTAGATCAGTACGGCTTTCGTGCGACGCAGGGAACGCGTCTGGAACTTTGCCGGATCGAGACCGATGCTGCTACCCACTCTCGTACCAGCCGATAATACTGACGCTTCGCTAGATCACCTGTGTCACCGCGGCCGGCAAAGAAAACAGACCAAGCTTGCGCCCAGTCAGTCGCAGATACTCGTCGATCATCCAGGAGCACGGCAGGAGACGCTGCACGAGCCGACCGCCTGCCCCGCAGAACAAAATTGTATCAAATCGTCTCCCCCAGAGCCCCTGCGACACGCGGAGGACAAATTGGCGCGCTGCTAAGAAACTTGTGCCACACGCGTGAGGTAGGAGAAATTCGCCAAATCTCACGTTCGTATCTTGGAGCTTCTGCATGAATGCCCTTCGAAAGCTTATTCTCGCCTGTGCGGCCACCGCATTGGCGTTGAATATTGCCCTCAGTCAGGACAAGCCAGCGACGACGTCATACACGCCCCAGTCCGGCCAAGCCGGCAAGGACGTGGTCTGGGTCCCGACGCCTCAAGCGCTGGTGGACAGGATGCTCGAGATGGCGGCCGTCACCAAGGAAGACTACCTCATCGATCTCGGCTCAGGCGACGGGCGGACCGTGATCACGGCAGCGAAGCGCGGCATCCGTGCCCTCGGCATCGAGTACAATCCGGATATGGTCGCTCTCTCGCAGCGGAATGCCAAAGAGGCCGGCGTCAGTGATATGGCGACGTTCGTGCGCGGCGACATCTTCGAAGCGGATTTTTCCAAAGCGACCGTGATCACGCTCTTCCTGTTGCCAAATCTCAATGTACGGCTGCGGCCTACACTGCTGGATATGAAGCCGGGCACCCGCATCGTATCGAACACCTTCGATATGGGCGATTGGCAGCCCGATGATCGCGTCGACGCCGGAGCGGACTGCACGAGCTATTGCCGAGCCATGAAGTGGGTGATCCCCGCCAAGGTCGGTGGCAAATGGCGCCTCCCGAACGGAGAGCTTCAGCTCACGCAGACGTATCAGATGCTTTCCGGCACGCTGACGTTGGATGGGCAAGATCATCCCATCAGCGAAGCAAAGATGAGTGGTGAGAGCATTGCGTTCACGGCTGGTGACAAGCGCTATACCGGCCGCGTCGCGAGCGGAGCTATGACCGGAAGCATCGACGGTGGAGGTGCGTGGAGCGCTGCATACGCCGCCAACTAAATACTGCGGCGTCATAGCTTGTGGTCGGAACGGAAGTCTGCAACCGCGAAGCCAATGTGCATCGCGGTTGTCAGGCACGGCGCCGAGTTTCATGATGGCGCTCTCGACTCTGGCGCTGTCGAGCACGATGGCCAATATCCTGTCGGCCTCAAATCGCCGACACAAGACCTATGAGCCGGTCCAACTGGTGTCGTGCACGATGGCCCGGACGAAAGTTCCCGGCTACGGTCCCGAAGTTCCAGAACGGTGATCAGGTCTTTGCGTAAGCCATTGGAAACAATGGCGCGAGCGACGGGACTTGAACCCGCGGCCTCCGGCGTGACAGGCCGGCGCTCTAACCAACTGAGCTACGCCCGCAAAGACAAAAACGCGCGCCAGGATGGGCGCGTCAGAGTGGGTGGTGGATACGCGAGGGAGGGGGGATAGTCAAGGGGTTCAGCCCTAAAGGAATCCGGTTGAAACCCAGGGGATGGCGGCGATGACCGGGAGCCCGTTGAGCAGCGCGCCATCATTCTGCTTCCCGTGGGCTGGCCGAAGCTTTCTCGTCGGCCATATTATCGGGGCGAGGGAATAGCCGTCCGGACGAGGCGGATCGAGCTGCGCGGCACCGAGGAATACTTTATGGCCATCCGTATCGTTCAACTCGGCAGCGCGCGCGAAGCAGACGAGGGAATTCGCATCGGCACCGTACGGCGGCCTCCGCGCGGCGTTCGCAAAGATCGGTACGCAGCCGAGAACTGGTATGACGTCTGGCTGCCTGAGCTGGCGCCGAGCGAGGAGTTGGTGGCCAAGGCCCGCGCTGCCGCGTCCGACAAGGAATGGGCGGCGTTCACGCGCGCCTATCGCAGCGAGATGAAGGCGCCCAGCGCGAGCCGCACGCTCGACCTGCTGGCCGCGCTCTCGAAAGAGAGCCATTTTTCGGTCGGCTGTTACTGCGAGGACGAGGCGCGCTGCCACCGCTCGGTGCTGAGAGAGCTGCTCCGCGAGCACGGCGCAAAGCTCGCCGGGTCCTAGCTCACCCGCCTCACTCCGCCATGTCCAGTTCGCGCTTGCGCCGGAGCTGCGTCATCCACTCGCGGATCTGAGGTCGCGCCCGCACCTGATGGCCATAATGCCGGCGAAGCGCTGCGACGAGCCGCCCCTCGCGGCCGAGGATGTCGTCGGCATAGCCGATCATCACGGAGTTTGGCCAGGCCTGCGGACGGATCTGCCGCAGGCGCGCGAAGAGCTGATCTTCAGGCTCCTGCGGATCGATCTGCGCGAGTAGCGAGACCATCGCCGCCGTCGAGCGCGAAATGCCCGCGTGGCAATGCACGAGCAGATGGCGATCCGCTTTCACCTCGGCCTCGGCAGCAAGCTCGCTGCCAAAGGCGAGGATCTGGCGCACGTGATCGGGCGTCGGCATGGTCATGCCGGGATCGGGATTGATCACATCATGAAAGCGCAAGACCGTGCGACGGTGCTCGCCGTACGTGCCGAAGCTCGTCAGCTCCGGCCAACTCGGATCGAGCAGCGACAGCACATGCGTCACCGCGCGCGGCCCATGCTCGGGCAGCTCGTCGATCCCGCAGATGGTGAGCACCGAGATGCCAACCGGTTTCATCGCGTATTCCGGGCGACCTCAGCCGCCCGGCCTCTCAGAACGCCTTTGCCGCATCCGGGCGATACTTGTTCTTCGGCACAAAACCCGAGCGCGTGGCTTCGCGCGGCTCGCGCACCCAGACCTCGCGGTTCGGATGCAGACCGCCGCCACGCGTCGCCGGCACCGCCGTGTGGCGTGCGCGATGAAGAAGACGCGTATCGGCCTTGCCGCAGTTCGGATGAACGCCGCCGTTCGCCGCGACGTCCTTCTCCCAGGCGGCCTTGCGCTTCGCGACCGTTGCCGGATCGTTCAGCGCCGTGCAGTTCAACTCGTTCTTGTTGAGATCAATGACGATCTCGTCGCCGTCCTCGATAAAGGCGATCGGACCGCCGAGTGCAGCCTCAGGACCGACGTGACCGATCACGAGGCCTACCGATCCACCGGAGAAGCGCGCGTCCGTCATGAGCGCCACGACAATGCCACGCTCGCGGCACAGCGCCGTGATGCGCGAGGTCGGATCGAGCATCTCGGGCATACCCGGCGCGCCGCTCGGCCCCTCGTAGCGCACGATCACCGTGTCGTGGTTCTGGAACTGCTCGGGCGCCGTATCGAGTGCCTTGAGCAGGCCCGCCTCACCCTCAAACACGCGCGCCTTGCCGCGGAAAGTATTGTCCTCGAGACCGCCCTCGACACCCGCAAGCTTCAGGATTGCGGAGAACTCCGGCGAGAGATTGCCGCCAAGCACGCGCAGGCCGCCCGTGGGCTTGTAAGGCTTCTCGACGGGATAGACGACTTTGCCGTCCGCCTTCTTGGCCCCGAGACGCTCGACCTGCTTCGCGAGCGTCTCACCCGTACAGGTGAGCACGTTGCCGTTGAGCAGACCGGCATCGAGCAGCTCGCGCACGATGACCTGCACGCCACCGCTCGCATCGATGTCGACCATGGAATACTTGCCATAGGGCCGTGCGTCAGTGAGCACGGGCACGACATGCTGCGAGAGGTGATTGAACTCCTCCGGTGTCATGACCTCTTTCCAGAAGTCCGCGAAGCCCGCCGCGCGCGCGATCTCCGGCGCATGCAGCGTCACGTTCGTCGAGCCGCCGACAGCCATGGCGACGATCACGGCGTTGCGTAGAGAGTCGCGCACGACGATGTCGCGTGGCTTGATGTCCTTCTCCATGAGCATGGTGAGATAGCCGACCAGCTCATCGGCAAACTCTTTCGTGCGACGCGGATCGTCGGATGGTGGAGCGACCATGTGCAGCGGCTGCATGCCGACGACGCCGATGAACGTCTGCATGGTGTTGTAGGTGAACATGCCGCCGCAGCTTCCTATGCCGGGGCAGGCATGGCACGCAATGTGCTGGCGGTACTCGGCGTCGGGGTGACCCGCGACCTGATAGGCCGTGACGAGGTCGATCGTCTCGCCGGTCTTCGGATCGTGCCCCGGATGGATCGATCCGTCCGACATGATGATGGCCGGCTGGTTGTGCTCGAGCAGCGCCGCGAGCGTTCCGACCGGCGGCTTGTCGCAGGCGACGATCGCGATCGTGCCGGCGAGCCCGCTGGCCTCGAGATGCTCACAGAGGGCATCGTTGGTAACGTCACGGCCGATGAGCGAATAGCGCATCTCGCGCGTGCCGTTGCGGATGCCATCCGACGTCGCGATCGTGTACTCGGGCTGGACGAGCCGCAGCTTCAGCTTGCCTGGCTCCATGCCGATGCGTGCTTTGAGACGGGCGTGGACGGCTTCGACCTTGTCGAGGACGCCGAGGTAGCACTGGCTGTCCCCCTTCGTGCCCACGACGCCGACGGAGGGCTCGTGAATGAGGTCCGGATCGGTCCCGAGCGCGCGCGCGATTCCCATGGTCTGGGTCGAGCGGCCTGGATGGCGGTCGATGAGGACGATTTTCGAGTTGGTCACGGACGGCTCCTTCCCACGGCACGGCAACCTTGATCCGCGGCACCAGGGCACGGCGGGCAAGGCAATTGGAGGGCTTTATGGCGGCGAATGGCCGTCAGAGGCAAGAGCGAGCCTGCCCGCGCGGATCAGCTCCGCGGTTCCGCAATGCAACAAGTGTGGTGTCAGAGGCATTATCGCGGCAGGGAGGGATGTGATCCAGGGAGCCGGGGAGCCATGAACTATCGGACACTGCTTTGGGGCAGACGCTGGAGGCCATGGCGGCTCGATATGGTTCGCAGACCGCGGCCATCGTCGCAATGCAGCTCGAATATTCGAGGAAACTGCCAGAACAATAAGGTGCAGAGTAGCGGTTGCGCGTTCTACTGCTCGAGCACCAGCTGCCCGCGGCTCATTTCGGCGCGACGGAGCTGGCCGAGAAAGCTCATGCCGAGTAGCGTCTTCGTCATCTTGCCGGGCTCGGCGACGGCTGCGCGCACGTCGCGGACTATGATGTCTTCGATGGCTACGCTGTCGAGCGTAACCATCGCCACACGCGCGAGGCCGTTCGCAGTGCTGACGCGATGCGTATAGTCGCTGTCGCGGATGTGGACGCCGGCGTTCTGCGCGTCCTCGAAGGTCAGGGCCACGATCGAGGCGCCGGTGTCGACCATGGCCTGCACAGCCCGGCCGTTGACGTGAATACGCGAGAAGAAGTGCCCGTGGGCGCCAGCCTTGAGCTGCACCACGCGTCCGCCCGACGTGTTGGAAGCCGGCTCGTCCGAAGGCGGGTCTTCGTCATCATTGGAGGCCGTCATCGGGCGATCGGAAGCCCCGCTCGGCGGCGCGTCCTCTCGATACTCGAGCCCGGGACTAAGCAGCTCGCGCACGAGATCGGCGTTCATCACGCCAATGACTCCCATGCCGGCGAGACCGATCCAGGCCGCCGCCAGTTTCAAGGCATTCGATGCGGAAGGCGATAACGCCATGACCGAGAGCTTCCCGCCTGAGTACACAGCCGGGCGCCACCACGGAGCTCAAGCTGTATCAGCTCCTCAGCGTCAGAAAGTCCCCGGAGAACTCATAAGAGCGCAGGCGGCTTAAAAAACTCATACCGAGAAGATTCTCGCGTAGCGCCCCGGGCTTGGAGACGAGCGCATCCACACCCTCGACTTGTATGGACCCAATGGCGATGCTGCTCAGGCGAACGTGGGCGGCATAGGTGACGCCGTTCGCAGTCTGGACGGGCACCGTGTACTTCAGTCGGCCCGTATCCACGCCGAACCGTGCGGCGTCGACCTCACGAATGACGACGGTCGAGGCTCCCGTATCCACAAGCATGGGCATAGTCTGGCCATTCACGCGCGCGTTAACGATGAAGTGGCCGTCACGGCGCTTGCGGATGCGGACGGCCTGCGCGCCCGGCGTGCTCGGCTCGATGGAAACCGCGCTGCCGGGCGGGCTCAGCTCGCCGCGCACGCGATAGGCGATCTCGGTGATCTCGTCGCGGTAGCTGTAACCGGCGACAAGAACGAAGGCGATGGCCGCCCATGTGAGGAAGTCACGCGCGGCCTGCAGCGTGCGCCCGCGATAGGAGCCGGCAAGCGAGAGCATGATCACGATCAGAAAGGCGGCGAGGAAGCCTGCCGCCGCGAGATCCGACCAGTCGAGACCGAACAGCGTCGCGTCGCCCGCAATGAGCAGGGCAAGCGCACCGATCAGGATCATCAACACGATCAGCCAGCCCATTGCCTCAATCTCCGGCGCCGGACGGAACCGCAGCCTTGGTCATACGCTGCCGCTCCGGCAAGAGAGCCATGATTCTGCGGCGCTCAGCGGGCGCAAATGTGCTCCACGCGGCAATCTCCGCAAGCGTCCGTGCACAACCCGCACACAGGCCAGACCGCGGGTCCATAACACAAACCTGAATGCACGGACTTTCCATCGCGCTCACGAGCTATCGCACGGCGCCTCGCCGATCACGCTCGCGCATAGTGCGCCGGCCGGGATCGTTGCTGCCAGAAGGCTTAAATAGGATCACGGCAGCCGGGTGGCAACGTCCAGCCCAAGCATCTCTTTGATTTTGCAGTGTGGTCGTTCAGCGACCATTCAGCTCATCATGGCAGCGTGGGGCGCACGGCCGCCCGCGCGGGGCCGCTCCCAGCCGCCATGAGCCGAGGCGGCGCGATGGCGCTCCTGGCCGAGCGGCTGGAGCGGTGGCAATGTCTCCATGACGCGCTGGCGGGGAAGCGCAACAAGCACTTCCGTGCCTTTGCGGAGTTCCGAGCGCAGCTCGAAAATGCCTTCGTGCAGCTCAACAAGGCTCTTCACGATCGGCAGGCCGAGACCGGTGCCGCCTTCGGCATTCTGGTGCGCGAGGGAGCCCTGGCCGAAAGCCTGCATGATACGCGGGATTTCCTCGCGCGGGATACCGGGGCCTGTATCGCGGATGCAGAGCGTCTGTCCGCCTGCATCGTCGCGGTAGACGCTGAGCGTGATCCGTCCGCCCTTGGGCGTGAACTTGAGGGCATTCGACAGCAGATTGAGGCAGATCTGGCGCATGGCGCGCTCGTCCGCCCAGACCATCGGCAGCGTCTGGTCGAGGTCGAGCTCGATGGTGAGGTTCTTGCTTTCGGCACGCAGCTTCAGGAGGCGGTGGCAATCCTCGGCGACATCCACGAGGCGGATGGCTTCCTCGTTGAGATCGTAGCGGCCGGCCTCGATGCGGGAGATGTCGAGGATCTCGTTGATCAGGTGAAGAAGGTGGCTGCCGCTGTAATGCACGTTGGCAGCGTACTCCTTGTAGGTCTGGTTCTTGAGCGGCCCGAGCAGCTCGGCCTTCATCACCTCGGAGAAGCCGAGAATGGCGTTGAGCGGCGTCCGCAGCTCATGGCTCATGGTGGCGAGAAAGCGCGACTTCGCGACGTTCGCCGATTCAGCGCGGCGGCGTGCCTCGTCCGACGTTGCCTTCTCCTGCTCCAGCTCGGCGATGAGCGCGTCCTTTTCGGCCCGGTAGGCGAGCATGGCGAGTGCCGTCGAGTTGAGGCCCTTCGCCAGGAAAATGAAGTAGACGTGCACGCCGAGCGCCATCGAGGCCATCGCCCAGTAGAAGGGATGGCCGAGCAGCAGCAGGCGAACAACGACCGCGATCGTCATCGGGATGGTGCCGACGTAGAGAATGGGGAGCGCGGTCGAAGCGAAGGTCATGCGGATCGCGAGAACGACGATCAGCGACGCGAACAGGAAGACGTGAGAGGCGGAGTCCGTCGCGCCGATCCCAACGAGTGCAAAGCCCGCCCAAACGACGCCATTGACGGTCTCGGCAAGAATGAGACGGCGGCGCCAGAGCCTAGTGTTGATCTCGTTGCGCGGGAGCGCGACGAAACGGCGGCAAAGCTCGAGCAGCGCCACCTTGGAGCCGATCACCATGACCAGCCAGAGCACGGCCTCAGCCTTCGTGGCCCAGAACATCGAGGCCAGAGAGAAGATCACGGCAAGGAGCTGAATGGTCGCGACGGCGCTGAGCTCGTTCCTCACGAACATCAACAGCATTTCGTACTCGAAGCCGGGTTTGTCCTCGGCTTCGATGGCCAAGCGCCGGCGCGCATCGCGCACCTGGAAGCCCGGATGCGCACGCACAATTCTGGGTCGGCGGGGGCTGTTGCCCGCTTCCATTGCTGTGGTGCTCGCCGATGACACGTGTTGACCCCGAATTCCCTCGCGGGGGCAGACCGCCTCGTGGACCCAACCGCGCCGCCTGAGCTCGCGACCGGCCATGTCCTTCGAGACTTCTGCCTTTGTCCTCAGGATGAGAATGATCTGTAAATCACTAACTTCGCGTTTACTCTGATCCAAAGGTTATAATTACATTGCATGTAATGCGAATTTTGGCTCAGCGATCGCTACGTTCCGGCAACATCCGGAAGGCTGCCACGCAACACGGCCGACCGGCATTGCACGCCAGGGGCGGCTCGATTACGACTAGGCCAATTACCCCCCAAGGCCGGAGACACCCCATGAAGATCCTCGAGACCCGGATGGCGCCCAATCCGCGGCGCGTGCGTATCTTCCTTGCCGAGAAGGGCATCGAGGTGCCGACCGAAGAGCTCGATCTCATGAAGGGCGAGCTCAAAAGCGACAGCTTCACAAAGCTGAACAAGCTTCAGAAAGTCCCGGTCCTCCTGCTCGATGACGGCACACCGATCTGCGAGACGATCGCAATATGCCGGTACTTCGAAGAGTTGCATCCAGAACCCGCACTGTTCGGCAAGGGTGCTCTGGGCAAAGCAACCGTCGAGATGTGGCAGCGGCGCATGGAACTCGGCCTGATGGCAGCCGTTACGTCCGCATTCCGGCATCTGCATCCGGCCATGGCCAATCATGAGGTGCCGCAGGTTGCGGCCTGGGGCGAGGCGAACAAGCCGAGGGCCCTCGACATGCTCCGCATTCTCGACGAGCAGCTTTCGAGCAACCGCTTTGTGGCGGGTGACACCTACTCGGTCGCAGACATCACAGCGCTCGTCACGATGGACTTCATGAAGCCGGCGCGCGTACAGCGGCCGGAAGGTCTCGTCAATGTCGAGCGCTGGTACAAAGAGGTTGCAGCGCGCCCAAGCGCCAAGGCCTGAGGCGCGGGGCGCGAACGAGCAAACCTGAGGTGATGACGCGGTGATGAGACTTACGGTCGTCGGATGCGGCGATGCCTTCGGGTCCGGCGGGCGGCTGCAGACCGGCTATCACGTTGATCTCGGCCACCACCGCTTTCTGATCGACTGCGGCGCGACAAGCCTCATCGGCCTTAACGCGCTCGGGCTCGATCCGAATGCTGTTTCCACCATCTTTCTCTCGCACCTGCACGGCGACCATTACAGCGGCCTCGTGTGGTGGATGCTCCACGCACAGCACGTCGCCAAGCGGAAGGATCCACTCACCGTCATCGGGCCACCGGGCGTCGAGGATCGCGTGATGCAAACGGCGGAGCTGATGTTCCCCGGCTCTACGAAAGTGGAGCGGCGGTATCCGCTGATCTTCAAGGAGTGCCATGCCGGCGCGCCACTCGTCGAAGGACCGGTGATGGTGACGGCATGGGAGGTCTCGCATCCTTCGGGCGCGCCTTCGCACGCGCTGCGCTTCGAGACCGGCGGAAAGATCCTCTCGTTCTCGGGCGATACCGAGTGGGTCGAAGCACTCGTGCCAGTCAGCGCCGGCGCCGACCTCTTCATCACCGAGTGCTATGCCTTCGATGGCCCCGTGCGCTTTCACACGAGCTGGAGGATCATCGAAGAGAACCTTCCGAGGATCGTGGCGAAGCGCATTCTGCTGACGCACATGAACGGATCGATGCTCGCGCGCCGCCACGAGATCAACCAGCCAAATATCCTGCTGGCCGAGGACGGCCTCGTCGTCGAGATATGACGCCCGCGCGGCCAGCGCCCACTTCGCGACGCGCGCTCAAGGCAATCGTCGAAGACATCCGCGCCTGCCGCATTTGTCGCGATGCCCCGAAGGGCACGCCGCTGCCGCACGAACCGCGTCCCGTTCTGCGCGTAAGCACGACAGCGTGCATGCGTGCATCGGCGTTTTCGGTCAAGCGCCAGGCACGCGCGTGCACGCATCGGGCAAGCCCTTCACGGATCCATCAGGCGTGCGCCTCCGTCAGTGGATGGGCGTGACGGACGAGGAATTCTACGACGTCGCCCGCATTGCCATCATTCCCATGGGCTTCTGTTTTCCCGGGCTCGATGCTAAGGGCGGTGATCTTCCACCCCGACGCGAATGCGCGCCGGCATGGCGTGCGCGTTTGATGGCCGCTCTGCCGAACCTCGAGCTGATGTTGCTCGTCGGGCAGTACGCGCAGCGCTGGCATCTCGGTACTGATGCAGGCCGCGATCTCACGAGCACGGTCGAGCGCTGGCGCGAGATTGTTGCGCGCTCCGGCGGCCCCGTGATGGTGCCACTGCCGCATCCATCGTGGCGCAACAACGCCTGGATCAAGCGCAACGGATGGTTTGATGCGGAGCTGCTGCCATGGCTGCGAGCAGCCGTGCGCGCCAAGCTTGTGACGTTCACATAACGTAACCCCAGTGCCACAGCGCCCGACGCTCGATTTCGACCGCGACGGATTTGCGCGCGCAGGCACGTTGTCGTCGCGCCTGACAAACTCACCATGGGGTGGAACACATGATCAGATCTATCTTTGCCTTCGCGCTCGTCGGCGCGATCGCGTTTCTGTCGATCGGTGATGCGGAAGCACGCCGCGGCGGCAAACGGAATTGGGAGCTGCTCGGTTCACAGAAAGTCGGCTTCCTCGGCGATAGGGACGTCATTCAGGTTGGCCGCAAGGACGGTGACTTTTCCGCGATCAAACTGCGCGTGAAGGGGAACGAAGTCGAATTCCTCGACGTCAAAGTCGTCTACGCCAACGGCCAGTCCGACGACGTCCAAGTGCGCAACAAGATCCGCGCCGGCGGCGAAACTCGCGCCATCGATCTCAAGGGTGGTGACCGCTTCATTCGTCGCGTCGAACTCGTGTATCGTTCGCGCCCGAGCTTCAAGGGACAGGCCACCGTGGAGCTGTGGGGCAAGGACTAATTCGCAAGGTTGAAAAGATTTGGGGTCAGGCATGACGCCTGGCCCCATTCATACCTGCAATAGCAAGAAAACGTTCAGCTCAGCTCGTGAATGCGGAAATTGAGTCCGCCACGCGGCGTTAGCGTCACCGTCGCGTTGATGCCGGGATGCTCAGCTGCCGGCGCATACTTGTTGCCGACATACTCGGGGCGAAAGCGGCGGAGCAGCATGGACAGCGCGAGCGTGTTCTCGACCTGACTCATGGCGCCACCGATGCACGCGCGCTTGCCGCCACCGAACGGGATGTACGTGTAAGGCTTACGCTTCTTCGCAGCCTCACCCATGAAGCGCTCGGGACGGAAGCTCTCCGGATCCTCCCAGAAGCGCGCGTCGTGATGTGCGCCATAGGCGAAGAGCACGACGCGATCGCCCGCCTTGATCTGCTTACCCGCGATCTCGTCGTCCTTCGACGCGACGCGGATGAGGCCCCAGATCGGCGGATAGAAACGCATGGTCTCCTGGATGACGGCGCGCGTGTAAGCGAGCCCCGAATAATCTGCGGCGGTTGGCTCGCGCGAGCCATAGACCTCTTCGCCCTCGCGGCGGATGCGCTCGACGATCTCGGGGCTGCGTGAAGCTTCATACAGCGCCCAGGCGAGCGTCAGCGCGGTCGTCTCAGTGCCGGCCCAGAGATACTGCTTCAGCTCGTCGACGGCCTGTTGCTCGTCGAACTCCGGCACGTTCGGATCGGCAGTCACGGCCTGGATCATCTTGAGCAGCGTGCGCTCGCGCTCTTCGCGCGGGTTAGCGGCGAAGATGGAGGGAGGCACGCCGGCCCAGGCTTCCATGGCCTTCGCGATGCTGTCCTCGGAAATCTCGAAGTCCGCGTCCGCCATCTTCTTCATGCGAAGATCTTTATGGCTCGGCACGTCGGTATAAGTCTTCACGCACTTGAAGATGAAGTGCGGATTGAAGGGCATGTCGCGATCGAACAGCGCCTTGCAAATCATATCCGCGGCGAGCGTCCAGGTCTGCTCGACCATCTCGACACTCTCGCCAGTCCGCGCGAGTTCGGCCCAGATGTCCATCTTCTGGCGGATCGCGGTGAGGAAGTACGGGATGTACTCGGCGAACATGTCGGGGTGGAACGCCGGCTGCTGCGGCATCCGTATCTTCTGCCAGAGCGCGCCGTCATGCGTGATCATCGACTTTCCGAAGACCGGACGCAGGCCGTCGAAGTACTTGATGTAGTCGTCCGCCTTGGTAACGAGCACGCGCTTGAAATGATCGGGCTCGGAAAGAAAGACCACGCGCTCATTGGCCATGGTCACGGCAATAACGCCGCCATAGCGCTGCGTGAGCTGCTGGAGGATCATCATCGGGTTGGCAGCGGCACCCTTCTGCAGGGCCGTCAGCTTGAACCAGATGCTTTCCTGATCACCGAGGCCCTGCGTATGCTGCGCGGGCACTGCGGCACTTGCTTGCGGCAGACCGTCCTCGGCCGGCGTATGAATCGCGGTCATTGGCGTGCGTTCCTAGCGCCCGCGCAAAATGAACGCGGACCATCGAGGTTGTCTTCGCCCGTCCGGCTGTTCCTCACCCCCGGCGCTCCACGGCATCTGACGTGCCTTTGGCTGCCAAAGGGTCTCGTATCACCCGCCCGGCAGGGCTGTCCACGCACGGTCACTTTACCGCTGCATTTTGGCGCGGGCTGTGACCGAAACGCGAACCTTTCCCTTTTACTAACTCGATCCGCCCACATCGGGCGAGATCAGCCGACCTGATTGGTTAACGTTGCTCAGTATATGCACGCGCTCGTTTTCGAGTCGCGCCGTGCCGGACGCCACCAGGGCGAGCGCACGGGGGTAAATAACGTGCTCGACACGTAAAATGCGCTCCGCGAGGCTATCGGGCGTATCTCCGTCGACGACCGGCACGGCCCCCTGGGCGATGATCGGGCCGGCATCCATCTCGGCGACCACGTAATGGACGGTGCAACCGGCGATTCGAACACCGTCGGCGACGGCCCGGGCATGGGTGTGAAGGCCCGGATAGAGCGGCAGGAGCGAGGGGTGGATATTGATCAGCCGCCCGGCCCAGCGCGCGACGAATCCTGGCGTCATGAGGCGCATGAAGCCGGCGCAGGCGACCAGTTCGACCCCCTGCCCCTCCAGAACGGCGTGGAGCGCCTCCTCGAAGGCTTCCCGCGTTGCATAAGCCTTGTGATCCACGGCATGGGCGGCAATACCCTGCTCGTGCGCCCAGGCGAGACCAGCGGCCGCTGGTCGGTTCGAGGCGACGCAGACGATTTCGGCGGGATAGTCGGGTGCGCGCGCCGCTTCCACGAGCGCCATCATGTTGGAGCCGCGGCCCGAGATGAGAACGCCGACGCGCCGGCGCGGCTTCACGATGGGTACCTCAGAGAACCGGTGTAGTGGACGGCCTCGGCCTGACCCTTGCCCTTCGCCTCGCTCAGCACGCCGCGCGCCGGCGCGATGCGACCAATGATCATCGGGGCCTCACCGGCATCGCGGAGTTCCTTGAGCACGGCACCCGCCTGCTCGCGCGCCGCCACGATCACGAGGCCTATGCCGCAGTTGAACGTGCGCAGCATCTCGGCATCATCGAGATTGCCGGCCGTCTTGAGCCAGCCGAACACCGCAGGCGGCACCCATGCTCCGAGGTCGATCTCGGCGCCGATCTGATCGGGAAGTATGCGCGGCACATTTTCGGAGAGCCCGCCACCCGTGATGTGGGACAGCGCCTTGATGGCCCCTTCCGGGCCACTTCCACCTGTCGCGCGAATCGCGGCCAGCACCGGCTTCACGTAAATGCGCGTCGGCGTCAGCAGGCTCGCCGCGAGCGACGTCTCCGATGCATAAGGCGCCGGAGTATCCCACTCGAGATTTGCACCAGCAACGAGCTTGCGCACGAGCGAGTAGCCATTGGAGTGCACACCCGACGAGGGCAGGCCGATGAGCAGATCACCGACCACGATATCGGCGCGCGGCAGCACGCCGCCACGCTCGACCGCGCCGACGGCGAAGCCTGCGAGATCGTAGTCGCCGCCGCTGTACATGCCGGGCATCTCGGCCGTCTCACCGCCGATCAGCGCGCAGCCTGCTTCGCGGCAACCTGCCGCAATGCCGGCGATCACGTCACGCGCGATTGCCACATCGAGCTTTCCAGTCGCGAAATAGTCGAGAAAGAACAGCGGCTCGGCGCCCTGTACGAGCAGATCGTTGACGCACATGGCGACGAGATCGACGCCGATGGTCGCGTGCTGGCCGGTCTCGATCGCAATCTTGAGCTTGGTGCCGACGCCGTCGTTGGCTGCGACGAGGATCGGATCCTTGTAGCCGGCCGCCTTGAGATCGAAGAGCCCGCCGAACCCGCCGAGGTCCGCATCCGCGCCGGCGCGGCGCGTAGCCCTCACCAGTGGCTTGATCGCGGCCACGAGCGCATTGCCGGCATCGATATCGACGCCGGAATCGCGGTAGGTGACAGACGCATTCGGATCCATCCCTGCTCCGTTGTGGCCTATGGACGTCATTGCACCTCTCAGAGGTCGGCCGCAGCCCTCAAGTCGCGGCGTTCGCGCCACGGTCGGGACAGCATCCTGGGGCCGAAGGAAGCCTGGAGACCGTATGCTCGCAGCCGATCCCTACTTTCGCCCCATTAGTCGTGACCCAACTGACGAAGATCGTGCGGGCAATAGCAATCCGTGGGGCGTTCGGCAACTCATGGAGGGGGCAGGTTGTCCCCAATTGCAGACAATTTAGCGGGACATGGGACCGTTGGGACCCATGGGAGGGCCTTTGGGCAACACCAGCGTGAATAGCACTCGTCGCCTTCGGCTTCGGCATGCACTGTCCGGCGCGGCCGCGGGCCTGCTGCTGAGCCTCGCGGCCGGCTCGGCATCGGCCGAGGATGCCAAGGTCTTCATCATCGGGAACTACCCCGTCGAGGCGCGCGCCGCCGATGCCGTGACGGCCAAGGAGCAGGCGATCGCCGACGGCCAGCAGGCGGCCTTCCGATCGCTCCTGAAGCGCATCGTGCCGGTCACGGCCTACGGACGCCTCAAGCAGGTGCGGACGACGCCCGCTGCGCCGCTCATCGAAGGTTTCTCCGTTCGCTCAGAGCGCAACTCTGCGACCGAATACATCGCGAGCTATGATTTCTCCTTCCAGCCGGCTGCCGTCCAGCAGCTGCTCGACCAGCAAGGCATCCCTTACGTCGACAAGCAGGCGCCGCGTATCGTGCTGGTGCCGATCTATCGCGCCGATAGCCAGCCGAAAAACGTCGTTGCCGAGGCGAGCGATACGTGGATGTACGCCTGGCGCGGCCTCGACCTCGTAAATACGCTGACGCCGGTGACGATCGGCCAGCCCAAACGCACGCTCAATCCCGAGACGGTCAAGGCCGCACTTGCCGGCGAGAGCGGCGCGCAACGCGCGATTGCTGGCGAGTACCAGACCTCGCAGGTTGTGCTCGCCGTTCTCGAGCCGAGCGCGGATGGCAAGAAGGCCACTGTCACGCTCAGTGGCCAGGATGCCGTCGGCCCACTCATGCTCGTGCGCAACTACCGACTAGACGGCGATCTCGCCTACACCGCGGAACTTGCCGCAGTCGTCGCGCTCGGCGTGCTTGAAGGGCGCTGGAAGGCCGCGAACTCCGATGTGAGCATGGCAAGTGCACCGGCGCCGGGTGGATCCGCTCCGCCACAAGGCGCCGGCTATGGCGAGGGAGCACAAAGCTATGGTGCGCGGGGGCCTGCACCGAGCGCGGGCTATGGCGAAGGCCCGCCAAGCTACGGTGCACGCGGCAGCGCACCTGCTCCCGGCGGCAGGGTCCGTCTGTCCGTGTCTTTCAGAGGCATGGACGAGTGGCAGAGCATCAGTCAGCGCCTCTCGTCGACACCGGGCGTCAATAATCTCGACGTAGAGGGGCTTTCCGCTCGCGGCGCGCGCATTGCCTTGAGCTATCCGGGAAGTCCCGATGATCTTGCCCGCGCCCTCTCGGCTCAGGGCCTCAGTCTGCGCGGCGGCCCGGACGGGCTGATCCTTTCCGGCGCGCGGTAGCTACTGCTGGAAGAGCCGCGCATCCCAGGCCACGGGATGTTCCAGGCCAGGCCGGATGCGTGCAGCGTCCGGGTGGCTGCAGTTGATGATCACGTTCTCCTCGATGCGCGCCACGAACGACGGCACGATCAGAATCGCGGATCGCTTCTCCTTGAACCACTTCGAGCCGGCCGCTCTGGCCTTTGGAAGCTCCAGCCATTCGGGCACCGAGTCCTTCGTGAAGATCTCGTAGGATACGCCCTTCGGAATCTCGATCTCGATGTAGTGCTGGTTGGACGGCAGCACGCCATTGAAGTGCGCGAGCTTCTCGAGCAACGCCGTGCTGTAGTACCGCGATGTGTAAATGACCTCCTGGCCCCTCTCGTGCCAGCGGCCTTCGATGCGTGCCGCGCCTTCGCCGCTGTAGATCGGATAGGCGCCTTGTGGATCGCCGATGCGGTAGACGCGCATCGGCTCCGCAAGTGTCCTCAGGTCACGCCGCGACGCCGGCATCGGCTTTGGCGAGCAGCGTGAGAACGAGATCGGCGCCGGCAATCGACTCCTTGGCGATATCGATGGGCGTGCGCCCGCCGAGCATGGGGTGTTCCTGGATCATGAAGCGCGCCGCGCGTCCGGCATCGTCATGGTAGATCTTCAGCACCTCGTAGAAGACCTTGGAGAGTGCCCAGACCTTCTCGCTCTCGTCCTTCGTCAGGGCATGCTTTCGGCGATGGAGCGTCGACTTCGGGATAATGTCGGTTGCCCGGACGAATTTCCCTTCCGGATCGATGCGCTCCATGATGACCGTCGCCGTCTTGACCGGGAAGCCCTTCGCAACCCGGTCCACGAGGCCCAGGTCATCCATCTTGGCCCAATCGGCCAGCCCCATGAACTTCGCGATCCTGCGGGCCTCTGAAATGGCCGCGCTTTCGGCGGCAAGCATGACGGGAACTCCTCGGTTTTTCATATGGGATCAATATAGTCTCATTTGGCACCGCCAGCAAGGTCTCGGCCACCCTTCAGCTGCAGGCCTCGCGTGTTGCCCGCGCGCATCTGCCTGTTGCGCTTGGCCGTGAACCTGCTATGCCCAGCCCACCCCCCAGTTCTGTCCGGGTTCCGATACTGCTGCGATGAATGTCGTCACTTCGACCGACGGGCTTGCCGCCCTTTGCCGCGAGCTCTCACAAAGCCCGTATGTCGCGGTCGACACCGAATTCATGCGCGAGCAAACCTTCTGGCCGAAGCTGTGCCTCGTCCAGCTTGCAGGCCCGGATGCCGAAGCCATCATCGACCCGCTCGCCGAGGGCCTCGACCTCACGCCCTTTTGGGAGCTGATGACCGACCGCGATGTGGAGAAGGTGTTCCACGCCGCGCGCCAGGACCTCGAAATCGTGCACGTCAAGACCGGTGTGCTGCCGGCGCCGGTCTTCGACACGCAGGTCGCAGCCATGGTCTGCGGTTTCGGCGACAGCATCAGCTATGTCAATCTCGTCAAGCGCATCAGCGGCGAGGATCTCGACAAAACCTCGCGCTTCACCGACTGGAGCCGCCGCCCGCTCAGCCAGAAGCAGCTCCACTACGCACTCGGTGACGTAACCCACCTGCGCAAGGTCTACACGAGCCTCAAGAAAATGCTCGAGAGCTCGGGGCGCGCACACTGGCTCGACGAGGAAATGGCGACCCTCCTCGATCCCGGAACGTACGAGACCCTGCCGGAGGACGCCTGGCGCCGGCTCAAGCTCAAGGTGCGCGGCCGCAAGTCGCTGGCCGTGCTGATCGAGCTCGCTGCCTGGCGCGAACGCGCAGCCCAGTCGCAGGACGTGCCGCGCAGCCGGATCATCCGTGATGAAGCGCTCTACGACATCGCCAATCAGATGCCGACGGAGACGAAGCAGCTAGCGGAGCTGCGCACGCTGAGCGACGGTTTCTCGCGATCACAGCGCGCGAAGGAGATCATCGACGCCGTGAAACGCGGCCTCGAGCGGGATCCGGCCACGCTGCCGTCCGTCAACTCGCATACGGCTTCCTCGGGCGACGTCAATGCGCTCTGCGACATGTTGCGGGTACTGCTCAAAGCGGCGGCCCAGCGCCACAGGGTAGCGCCGCGGCTCATTGCCGATGCCGAGGATATCGAGGCCATTGCAAGCCAGCGCAATCCGGATGTGCCGGCGCTCAAGGGCTGGCGGCGGGAGCTGTTCGGCGAGGATGCGCTGCGCCTCAAGCGCGGCGAGCTCGCGCTCTCGGTCCGCAATGGCGAGGTCGTCGCCATTCCTGCCATGAAAGCCTAGTCCGGGTTTCGCCCCCGAAGCGGGCGAACGGGCGCTGTTGCCCAAAAATTGCGCTTCAGATCGCCAGCAGCACCGTCTAGCGGCAATCGCTTCGTCGTTTTATAAGGCTTCCAATCGCCCGGTCACCGTGCGCCTATTTTTATGACGTACGGTGCTTGCCGTGCACACACGTGCCCGGGTCCCGACAACCTCGATCGACTGCCGTATGGCTGCAGGAGACGTGCCCGTCATGACCCTCACCCCCACCTCACTCGACAGCTTCAAGTGCCGCAAGACTCTCAAGGTCGGCGACAAGTCGTACGAGATTTTCTCGCTGCCCGACGCCGAACGTAACGGCCTGCCCGGCATATCGAGGCTACCGTTCTCGCTGAAAGTGCTGCTGGAGAACCTGCTCCGCTTTGAGGATGGCCGCTCCGTCAAGGCCGCGGACATCAAGGCCATGGCCGCCTGGCTCACAGCTAAGACCTCGAAGGCGGAGATCGCCTATCGCCCGGCGCGCGTGCTGCTGCAGGACTTCACGGGCGTGCCCTGCGTCGTCGATCTCGCCGCCATGCGCGACGCCATGCAGACCATGGGTGGCGATCCCTCGAAGATCAATCCGCTGGTGCCCGTCGACCTCGTCATCGACCACTCGGTCATGGTCGATTACTTCGGCACTGCAGACGCCTTCCAGAAGAACGTCGACGTCGAGTACGAGCGCAACAAGGAGCGCTACGAGTTCCTCCGCTGGGGCGGCTCTGCCTTCAATAACTTCCGCGTCGTGCCACCGGGCACGGGCATCTGCCATCAGGTGAACCTCGAATATCTCGGTCAGACGGTGTGGACGAAAGAGATCGGCGGCGTTACGCAGGCCTTCCCCGATACCTGCATCGGCACCGACAGCCACACGACCATGATCAATGGCCTCTCCGTGCTCGGCTGGGGCGTCGGCGGCATCGAGGCTGAGGCTGCCATGCTCGGCCAGCCCGTAGCCATGGTCATCCCCGAGGTGATCGGTTTCCGCCTCAAGGGCGCGCTCAAGGAAGGCATTACCGCGACCGACCTCGTGCTCACCTGCACGCAGATGCTGAGAAAGCGTGGCGTCGTCGAGAAATTCGTCGAGTTCTTCGGCGATGGCCTCGACCACCTCTCGCTCGAGGATCGCGCCACGATCGCCAACATGGCGCCCGAGTACGGCGCGACCTGCGGCTTCTTCCCGACGGATGCCGACACCATCAAGTACCTGACCGCCACCGGACGCACGAAGGAGCGCGTCGCGCTCGTCGAAGCCTACTGCAAGTCGCAGGGCCTGTGGCGCCAGCCCGGCCACGAGCCGGTCTTCACCGACGTGCTCGAGCTCGATCTCTCGACGGTCGAGCCCTCCATGGCCGGGCCGAAACGACCGCAGGACCGTGTGCTGCTGAAGGATGCCAAGGCCGGCTTCTCCAAGTCGCTGCCCGAGATCGTGAAGGGTGCCACCATCGAGGCGAAGACCCCTGTCGGCGATGGCAGCTACAGCATCGGCAGCGGCGATGTCGTGATTGCGGCCATCACCTCGTGCACAAACACGTCGAACCCCTCGGTGCTCATTGCCGCCGGTCTCGTCGCGCGCAATGCCCGCGCCAAGGGGCTCTCCGTCAAGCCCTGGGTGAAGACATCGTTCGCGCCGGGCTCGCAGGTCGTGACCGACTATCTCACCAAGGCCGGCTTGCAGTCGGAGCTTGATGCACTCGGCTTCAATCTCACAGGCTATGGCTGCACAGTCTGCATCGGCAACAGCGGCCCGCTGCCTGAGCCCGTCTCGAAAGCGATCGCCGACGGCAATCTCGTCGCCGGCGCCGTCCTGTCGGGCAACCGCAACTTCGAGGGCCGCGTGCACGCCGAGGTCAAGGCAAACTACCTCGCCTCGCCGCCGCTTGTTGTCGCCTATGCGATTGCCGGAACCCTGAACCTCGATCTCACGACCGAGCCGCTCGGCAAGGACCAGGACGGCAAGGATGTCTTTCTCCGCGATATCTGGCCGACATCCGCCGAGATTGCCGCGATGGTGCGCGCGAATGTGACGTCCGACACGTTCGCGGCACGCTACGCCGACGTCTTCAAGGGCGATCCGAAGTGGCAGGCCCTCGGCAAGACCCGCGCGAGCCTCACGTACGGCTGGAACACGGTCTCGACGTACGTCCAGAACCCACCGTACTTCGAAGGCATCACGATGGAGCCGAAACCGGTTACCGATATCGTGAACGCGCGGATCCTCGGACTCTTCGGTGACTCGATCACCACCGACCACATCTCGCCTGCCGGCTCGATCAAGCGCGACGGCCCTGCCGGCACCTACCTCATCGAGCGCCAGGTGCGCCCGCATGACTTCAACTCATACGGCGCCCGGCGCGGCAATCACGAGATCATGATGCGCGGCACGTTCGCCAACATCCGCATCAAGAACCTCATGCTCGGCGGCAAGGAGGGCGGCAACGCACTCCATTGGCCCGATGGCAAGGAGGCCTCAATCTACGAAGTTGCCATGCAGTACAAGGAAGAGGGTGTGCCGCTGGTCGTCTTCGGTGGCAAGGAGTACGGCACCGGCTCCTCGCGAGACTGGGCCGCAAAGGGCACCGTGCTCCTCGGCATCCGCGCCGTGATCGTGCAGTCCTTCGAGCGTATTCACCGCTCGAACCTCGTCGGCATGGGCGTGCTGCCGCTCGTCTTCGAAGACGGTCTCTCGTGGCAGGACATCGGGCTCACCGGCAAGGAGCTGATCACCATCCCCGGCCTCACCGACCTGAAGCCGCGCCAGAAGGTAGCCATCCAGGTGACTTCCGAGGACGGCATCACACGTGAAGTGCCGACGCTCTGCCGAATCGATACCGAGGACGAGATGAGCTACTACCGCCACGGCGGCATCCTGCACTACGTGCTGAGAAACCTCGCCGCAGCCTGAGCGCCCACCGACTGGTTACACAGCCAGCTTGAAAGTTAAGAAAGCTCCTGTCCGATCGGACAGGAGCTTTTTGCTGCGCGGAATGTTTGAATGCAAAGCGTGACGCCTTGACCCGGGCGGCACGAAGAAGAGACTCCGACGTTGCTTTCTCCCCTCGCAAGAAGAAAGGGCCGCCCAGGGGCGGCCCTTTCCTTAAGTGCTTGTGGCGAACCGATCCGGCTTAGAAGCGGATGCGGGTACCAGCCGTAACTGAGTGGAGATCCTCGGCGCCGCCAGTGATCAGGCCAGGCGCATCCAGCGAGTAGTTCTTGTACGCCAGATAGAGTTCCATCGCCGCCGCGTCGACGTGCTGGACGACACCAACACCCCAATGCTTCAGCTTGTCGTCGTCAAGGATGGCTACGTTGACGTCCGCACCAACGCCCTTCCACTCGCTGTACTCGCCGTACAGCACCGTGTCGCCGAGCCCAAAGAAATTCCGGGCTATGCCAGCGGACAGGTAGAAGAAGCTTGAGTCAGAGCTGAACGTTGGACCGGCAATGGCGAACTGATAGTTCTCTGTCTCGCGCCAGCCGGCAGCACCCGTGAAGAACAAGCCCGTCGGCATATGACGGATCGAGGTCGACCCCGCGAGCTGCTTGATCTCCTTGTCGCAGTTCTGGTTGCAGAGGATCCCAGGAGCGACGGCCAAGATGCTAGCATCGCCAGTGGGGGCATTGAACTCGCTGTTCACCGAGTAAGCGAGGTTGCTCGCTATACGGATGCCGTTGAACTCGCCAGCATAACGGATGCCCACATCCCAGTAGTTGTCCTCACCGACCGAGCCGCCGATCTGGAAGCCGGCAATCGTCGGTGTGCGGTACTGGATATGCTCGTTACGGGTATTCAGCCAGTCACCTGTGCCCTGGAAGAAGTTACCCCAGGTGAAGGCGGAGTAACCACCGACGCCGTTGGCAATCCGGAACGCCGCCGGATGCAGGAACACGCCATTCGACGCAGCCATGCCCTTGCCGGACAGGTCGACGAGGATCGAGTTGTTGGCGTAATTCGAGCCGTGACCGATCGAGATACGGCCGAGGCGGCTGTGCTCGATCCACGCCATGGCTTCACGAAGGGCGTTGGCACCGCCACCGAACAGGGCACCACCGAGATCGTCACCGCTGTTGCTCTGATTCACACCGCTCGAGTTGCTGGCGTAGGCCTGCAGCTCGTAGAGGAAGCCAGCCGTCACTTCGGGCGAGATCTTGGCTGAACCAAGGAAGCGCCAGCGCGAGTTCGAGGAGTTCGGCCCCGTGACGTACATGTCCTCACGGATGCCGTCGTCCCAGAACAGCAGTTCCTGCGAGATCTGGCCAGAAAGAGTGACCGAGACCTTCCGGTTACCCTTGCGTACTGTCGTCGCCTCGAGCTCAGCAACACGCTCTTCGAGGTCGGCGCAGCAGTTGCCACCGAGGTCTGCGGCCGAAGCGGGGCCCATGCCCACGATCAGCGCAGCTACGGCGGCCATCGAAATGCGACTGAGTGTCGTCATCGATCCCCCATTCATCTGTCTAGTGCTCCATTTCCAAATGCTTCCAGCGCGGAAGCAGAGTGCGCAGCCCGGCGACGGGCGGTTCACGCTCCTTCGAAACTGCACGCACGCGCCTCAAGCGCACGCCGTCACGAGGGAACGCGACTTCGACTACGCAGAACTGGACTGGGATACGCGGCCTGCGGCAGGACCAATAGCGCCGGGCTTGCTTCCTGCGCTTCGATCTGATGAGGATGAGAGGTTCACCCCATAGACCGGCTCGTGTGAGGCCTCGACTGGAGGACTCGCCGCACGACTCGACTAGGTGGCTGAGGTTTATGTTTCAGCGTGTTCTCGGTCTAACAACCTGGAGTTGAAAGCAGCTCGGTGAGCTTGTGCAGCGTTCGTAATGAGTCACATTGTGGCCTGAACGCCACGCATTTTGTGTGGGCAGGCAGTTGAATTCTCACCAACAAGTTAAGGGGGACCGAGAGTGGCGGCTGCCGCGCACGCGCTCCGATCCGCGGAGTTCCAAATATGTGCGGGGAACTTTCACGCCGCTCGAGCGGTTAGCTGACGATCTTACTGCCTGTCGAGTGCGGCACATTCATGCGCGCGCCACGATGCGCAGAGCCCTGGCCAAAGTGTACGCGCTGTTGCATCCTTGGGAACGCTTGCACACTGCCTTCGCGATCCGGCATATGGCTTCACGAGTGTCTCAACGAGACGGGCCGCTCCCGAGCGGCTTTGGCCAACTGACGAATCGCGCGCGTGTGCCGATCCAATCCAAGGCAGAGCCGAATCCAGAACCGACAGGAGAACTGAGATGACCTTCAAGCTGCCCGAACTTCCATACGCGTATGACGCGCTCGCGCCTTACATGTCGAAGGAGACGCTCGAGTTCCATCACGACAAGCATCACCTCGCCTACGTCGACAACGGCAACAAGTTCGCAGGCCCCGGCACGAAGTACGACGGCAAGAGCATTGAGGACATCTGCAAGGAAGCATTCGCCGCGAAGGACGCGCCGGTCATCAACAACATCGGCCAGCACTACAATCACATCCATTTCTGGAAGTGGATGAAGAAGGGCGGCGGCGGCAAGAAGCTCCCCGGCAAGCTGGAGAAGCTCGTCGGCGAGATCGGCGGCTTCGATAAAGTGCGTGCGGACTTCATCGCGGCCGGCGTCGGCCAGTTCGGCTCGGGATGGGCTTGGCTCGCCGTGAAGGACGGCAAGCTCGAGGTTCAGAAGACGCCGAATGGCGAGAACCCGTTGATGCACGGCGCGAAGCCCATTCTCGGCGTCGATGTGTGGGAGCACAGCTACTACATCGACTATCGCAACGCGCGCCCGAAGTATCTCGAGGCCTGGTTCGACAATCTCGTCAACTGGGAGTACGTGGAAGAGATGCTCGGCTGAGCGCGCTGAGATACGACTTCGGCACAACAACAAAGGCCCCGTCTCATGGCGGGGCCTTGCTCTTTCCGGTAGGTCGCAGCGCCGTAGATCAGGAGGACGTTGGCCCCTCCGAGAGATCCGGCCGCAACTCATCGGCGTTCTGAGCACGACGCACACGCCCTTCGAGCTGTGCGCCTTCGTCGACGCTCAAGGTCTGATGGTGCACATCGCCTTCGACTCTGGCGCCCGACTCGAGCATTACGCGAATGCCGCGGATCGTGCCCATGATCGAACCGAACACCGTGATCGTCTCGGCCGAAACGACGCCCGTGACCTTGCCGACGTCGCCGATAATGACCTCGGTGCCGAGCACGTCACCCTGAACCTCGCCTTCGACGCGGATCTTGCCCTTCGAAATGATTCTCAGCCCCTGGCCGATGATCGTGAGATCTTGGCCGATTATGGAGATGCCGCTCCCCGAGCCGTCGTTGGCTGGCCCGGTCGGGATCACGGTTTCGCTGTGGCTCTGGTAGTGCGGCGCTGGTGGCGGCTCGCTTGGAGAACGCGTGGTCGTCGGCGACGACGCGGGCTGAAGCCGCATGGCATCGAGCCGCTGCGGCTCTCCGGATGCCTTGGGTGACGTTGAACCATTACGCGTGAACATTTCTGGCCCCCGAATTATTTTGCCAAGCGGCAATTGCTCTGCCGCGCCCAAAACCAAACATGCGCCCATGGTCGAAATGTGTCTTTACCAAGAGCATAAGCTGAAGCACGTCTGATCGGACGCTGGTCCGCAAGTGTGTTGCGAGCCGCGGCTCTGCCATCCACGGACGTCAATTGACGCACTGCCGAGCCACTGCAAATCTGACGCGCCTCCTGCGAAGCCAGAGGAGGCGCAACATAAGCAAAAGCCCTGTCACGGAGAGAAACGTCATGGATTTCAGCGGGCAAGTCGCCCTCGTCACAGGCGCCGCCAACGGCATCGGACGCGCCACAGCGCTTGCCTTTGCCGCCCGTGGCGCGAAGGTCGTCGCCGTCGACCGCGATGCAGCGGGCGTCGAAATGCTCGTGCAAGAGATTGGCGCCAAAGGTGGCGCGGCCCTGGCGGTCGCTGCGGACGTGACCAAATCGGCAGACGTCACGCGTTACATGAAGGCGGCCGTCGATGCCTACGGCCGGATCGACTGCTTCTTCAACAATGCCGGTATCGAAGGCAAGGTCATGCCCGTCGCCGAATACGACGAGGCCGTCTTCGACGCGGTGATCGGCGTCAATCTGAAGGGCGTCTTCCTCGGGCTCCGGCACGTTTTGCCGGTCATGATCGCTCAGGGCCGCGGAGCAATCGTCAATACCGCCTCTGTCGCCGGCATCACCGGCACGCCGGGCCTGGCCCCATATGTAGCCTCCAAGCACGGCGTCATCGGCCTCACGAAGTCCGTGTCCGGCGAGGTCGCGCGCCAGGGCATCCGCGTCAATGCCGTTTTGCCGGGCCCGGTCGACACCCGCATGATCCATTCCATCGAGCAGATGATCAATCCGGCCGACTCCGAGGCCGTCAGCGCCCGTTACCAGTCGTCCATTCCAATGGGGCGCTACGCGACCGTCGACGAAATCGCCAGCACGGTCCTGTTCCTCTGCTCCGATTTCGCAAGCGGCATCACCGGCGCGCAGTACGTGGTCGATGGGGGCCGCACGGCGACCGGCGGGGCCGCTACGACCGTCGGCTCTCCGCGCAACTGACGCGGCGCGGGCACACACTGGAGACCCCGCAAGACCCTCTGCGTGTGGCTCGTGAGTACCCCTCCCGAGCCCAGAAGCCTCATTTCCGTGCACGCGCGACTAAAGTCACACCATTGATTGTTGCATCGCCGCACCTGTTTTGGCATGGTCCGCCCGCCCAAGCCCGACCGGGCGCGCACTGACGGCGGGTGCCGGCGCTGCGCACCGAGCGGCGCCGCCGCGTCTTTCCTTGCATCGAACCGGCGAGCCCAGCGGCAACCGGCGCGCAGCGAGGTTTTTAGCTTTGCCGTGCGTTCCGCGGTCCAGGTGGCAACACCGGGGCCACACGCACTTCGAGCCCTGAAGGGGGCATCTGACCAACGGGGAGCACTCTACCCATGCAGTCCATCTTGTGGGCCATCATCATCTGTGGCCTGCTTTCGATTGCCTATGGCGCGTTCACGATCCGCGCGGTGATGGCAGCGGATGCCGGTAATGCGCGCATGCAGGAAATTGCCGGCGCTATCCAAGAAGGTGCGCAGGCGTATCTGACGCGGCAGTATCAGACGATCGCCATCGCCGGCGTGCCCATCTTCATTATTGTCGGACTGCTGCTCGGTTGGCTCGTGGCCATCGGCTTCCTGATCGGCGCCGTACTTTCGGGCCTCGCGGGCTTTGTCGGGATGCACGTCTCGGTGCGCGCCAACGTGCGCACCGCGCAAGCCTCCACCGTGTCGCTTGCCGACGGCCTGTCGATGGCCTTTCGCGCGGGCGCCGTGACCGGCCTCCTCGTTGCCGGCCTCGCGCTGCTCGGCGTCGTCGTCTACTACTCGCTACTCGTCGGCGGCATGGGCTACTCGACAACCAGCCGTACGGTCATCGACTCGCTCGTCGCGCTCGGCTTCGGCGCCTCGCTCATCTCGATCTTCGCCCGTCTCGGTGGCGGCATCTTCACGAAGGGTGCGGACGTCGGTGGTGATCTCGTCGGCAAGGTCGAAGCCGGCATCCCCGAGGACGACCCCCGCAACCCCGCGACAATCGCCGACAACGTCGGTGACAATGTCGGCGACTGCGCTGGCATGGCTGCGGACCTCTTCGAGACCTATGCGGTGACGGTCGTCGCCACCATGGTGCTCGCGGCGATCTACTTCGTCGGGCAGCCCGTTGTCGGCACAGTCATGATCTACCCGCTGGCGATCTGCGGCATCTGCGTCGTCACGTCGATCATCGGCACGTACTTCGTCCGCCTCGGCGCCAACCAGTCGATCATGGGCGCCCTCTACAAGGGTATCATCGCCACGGGCGTCCTCTCGCTGATCGCGCTCTACCCGCTAACCGACTATATGCTCGGCATGGGCACCGTCTTCAAAACGACCGGCGGCGTCTCCTTCACCGGCTTGGATCTCTTCTGGTGCGGCGCGGTCGGTCTCGCGGTGACGGCGGCCATCATCGTCGTCACCGAATACTACACCGGCATCGGCTACCGTCCGGTGCGCTCGATCAGCCAGGCGTCGGTCACTGGCCACGGCACGAACGTGATCCAGGGCCTCGCGGTCAGCCTCGAGGCGACGGCGCTCCCCGCACTCATCATCATCGCGGGCATCATCGTCACCTTCAAGCTCGCCGGTCTCTTCGGTATCGCGATCGCGGTCACAACCATGCTCGCGCTTGCCGGCATGGTGGTCGCGCTCGATGCCTTCGGCCCTGTCACCGACAACGCTGGTGGCATCGCCGAGATGGCGGGACTGCCGAAGGAGATCCGCCGCACGACGGACGCGCTCGACGCCGTCGGCAACACGACCAAGGCGGTCACCAAGGGTTACGCGATCGGCTCGGCCGGTCTCGGCGCGCTGGTGCTGTTCGCGGCTTATAATGAAGACCTGAAGTACTTCATCAGTATCGCGCAGCCCGGATCGCTCTTCCACAATCTCACGGTCGACTTCTCGCTCTCGAACCCGTACGTCGTCGTCGGTCTTCTGTTCGGCGGCCTGCTGCCCTATCTGTTCGGCGGCATCGCGATGACGGCGGTCGGTCGCGCCGCGTCCTCGATCGTCGAGGAAGTGCGTCGCCAGTTCAAAGAGAAGCCGGGCATCATGAAGGGCACCGAGAAGCCCGACTATGCCCGCGCCGTCGACATGCTGACGCGCGCTGCGATCAAGGAAATGATCATCCCGTCGCTGCTGCCGGTGCTCTCCCCCATCGTCTGCTTCTTCCTCGTGAAGTGGATCGCTGGCACGGGCAATGCCTTCGCGGCACTCGGCGCGATGCTGCTCGGCGTGATCGTGACCGGCCTCTTCGTCGCCATCTCCATGACGGCTGGCGGCGGCGCCTGGGACAACGCCAAGAAGGCCTTCGAAGATGGCTTCGTCGACAAGGACGGCGTCAAGCATATGAAGGGCTCGGAGGCGCACAAGGCTTCGGTCACGGGCGACACGGTCGGCGATCCCTACAAGGACACGGCTGGTCCGGCGGTGAACCCGATGATCAAGATCACCAACATCGTGGCCCTGCTGCTGCTGGCGATCCTGGCGCACTGATTTAGTGCTGCCGCCTGCTGGGAAGAGGTGCTTCGCCTTCTTCCGTGGTGCCATGGCGGCAGCGTCCACACCGAGAATTTGAAACGCGGCACTCGCAAGGGCGCCGCGTTTTGCTTTGGCGATCGCCGCCGGCGCCGCCATGTTCCCTCTCCCCGCAAGAGCGGGGAGAGGGGATTGCGGCGCACTTGCCGCGACCGCCAAATCATAAAAATGAGGGGGTCCGGGGTCTCCCCGGTTGGGGTCAGGGGCGAAAGCCCCGTCGCGCTGAAAGCGCGAAAGCAGGCCACTTGCTGAGGCCCCCCGCATTTGCTTCCCTCGCATCAACGGATGACACAGGGAGGAATCGGCGATGCCGACTATCGGACTCGTAGGTGTAGGCCTGATCGGCCGCGCATGGGCAAACGTTTTCGCGCGCGCGGGCTGGGACGTCGTAATGTGGGATGCCAATCCCGAGGCCACTGCCGCAGCGCCGCGTCTTGTTTCGGAATCGCTGGATGATCTCGCGCGGCACGGCCTCGTCGCGGATCCCGAGAAAGCCGCCGATCGCCTTCGCACAGCGCCGACGCTCGAGGAGGCCGTGAAAGGCGTCGATCTCGTGCAGGAGTCCGGTCCCGAGTGGCTCGATGACAAGCTCGCCATTTGGGCGCGACTCGATGCAGCGGCGGCGCCAGAGACGGTGCTCGCATCATCGACGTCCGCGATCGTGGCTTCGCTCTTCACGGAGAAGCTCGCCGGACGCGGGCGCTGCCTCGTCGCGCATCCTGTGAACCCGCCGCATCTCGTGCCGATCGTCGAGCTCTGCGGTGCGCCGTGGACCACTAAGGAAACGATCGCGAAGGCGCGCGGCTTCTATCAGAGCGTGGGGCAGGTTCCGATCGAAGTAAAGAAGGAGATCGACGGCTTCATCCTGAACCGTCTGCAGATCGCGCTACTGACGGAAGCTTTCCGCCTCGTCGATGAAGGCTATGTCACGCCGCAGGATCTCGATCACACGATCGCCGACGGGCTTGGACTTCGTTGGGCATTCATGGGCCCCTTCGAGACCATCGAGCTCAATGCTCCCAAGGGCACCGCCGATTACTGCGAGCGCTATGGCGACTGGTTCCGCCGCTACATGAAGGATCTGCCGAAGTCTTCCGTGTGGGAGGAGGCGAGCTGGCGCCGTGTTGTCGAAGCCTGGGGGCCGGCGCTCGCGTCGCAGAAGATCGCGGAGAAGTCGCTCTGGCGGAACGAGCGGCTCGCCGCACTCGCGGCTCACAAGAGAGGCCAGACCAAATTCGAGAAGTGAACGCCTCTTGGTTCCGATGGCCGAATCCGCACGCTGCGTGCTATTGACAGGTGACTGAATGGTCACCTATGGTGGCGGCGTGACAGACGACGACCTCGTATTCAAAGCGCTTGCTGATCCGACGCGTCGTTTCCTCCTGGACCTGCTCTTTCAGCGCGACGGCCGCACGCTGAAGGATCTCGAATCCGGGCTGGAGATGACCCGCTTCGGCGTCATGAAGCATCTGAAGATTCTCGAGGATGCAGGTCTTGTCGTCACGCGCCGGTCGGGCCGTGAGAAACTGCATTTTCTCAACCCGGTCCCAATTCGGATCATCCATGACCGGTGGATCGACAAGTATCGCGAACGGGAGGTCTCCGCGCTCCTCGCGCTGAAGGCCGAACTCGAGGAAAAGGACGGATCATGACCGACAGAGGTTCGACGACGCAGGTCTACAAGATCATCATCAAGGCGAGCGCCCAGGCGATCTGGAATGCGATCACCAACCCCGAGTGGACGGATCGTTACGCGTACGGCGGCCGCGCCTCGTATGAGCTCAAGAAAGTCGGCAAGTATCATCATTCGGCCACCGCGGAGATGAAGTCCTTCGGCCTGCCTGACAAGATCATCCTCGGCGAAGTCATCGAGAGCGATCCGCCGAAGAAGCTCGTGCAGACATGGCATCCGCAGTTCTCGGCCGAGATGATCGCGGAACCGCCGACGCGCCTCACCTATGAGATCTTCGAGAGCGGGAGCGGCGTGTGCACGGTGGTGCTCACGCATGATGTCACGAATGCGCCGTTGGTTGCCGGCATGGTCCCAGGCAACAACAATCCCGTGGAGAGCGGTGGAGGTGGCTGGCCGTGGGTGCTCAGCGATCTCAAGACGCTGCTGGAGACCGGCAAGCGGATGTGACGATCACACAAGCAGCCTGAAGGCCGCGCCGTCGCGAACGACGTGGCCGGCGGTCGGGCCGGCGAAGTGTGTACCGATCATGAGCACGGGCTCGCCGGCAAGCTCCGAGAGAATGCGCCGGCGGGTCAATTCGCCGGCCTTCTTGTCGTAGTCGGCCGTCGAGGCCCACTCCGGGTGCGCAAGTTGGCAAGGATGATGCGCGAAGTCGCCCGTGATCATCGCGCGCTTGCCCTTGGAGGTGATCAGCACGCTCGCATGGCCGGGTGAGTGCCCGGTGCTCGGCATAAGGCGCACTTCCGGGCAGATCTGATGGTCTAGCTCGACGAGATCGACGAGCCCGCGATCGAAGATCGGACGGATGCTGTCGGCCATGACGGGAAGCATGTCGGGCCGCGCCGTCTGCGTGCTCCAATGCTCGTACTCGATGCGGCCGAAGAGATAGCGCGCCTTCGGGAAAGTCGGCACCCACCGGCCATCGACGAGCCGGGTGTTCCAGCCAACATGATCGACGTGAAGATGCGTGCAGAGCACGGTGTCGATGCTCTCGGGCGCGAAGCCGGCGGCCGTCAGATCGTCGAGAAAGGGACCGCTGCGATCGTTCCATGTCGGGATGCGCCGATCCTTCTTGTCATTGCCGAGACAGGTATCGACGATGATGCGCCGGCCCGGTGCCTCGACGAGCAGCGCGTGGATACTCATCTTGAGACGGCCGTTCTCGTCGGCAAAGTGTGGGATGAGCCAGGAGATCGGGCGGATGGCCTCGGGCGTCGCGTCGGGAAGGATGAAACGGCTGCCGCCCGTCGTCTCGATCTCGACGATCTTGGTGACCGTGACGTCGCCGATCTGCCATTTCATGCGCGCTTCCTCGGTTTCATTTTCGCCAGGATAGCTGCACCAGCGCGCTCACGCACCTACAGGCGCGCGGCGACAAACGCAGTGGCCTCCTCCCAGCTTGCAACGACGTGCGTGGCCCCAGCCTCCTTCAGGCGCTCGGCATGGCCGTTCTGGATATGCGCGCCGGCGCATAGTCCCAACACGGTCATGCCGGCAGCCACACCAGCGAGAACACCTGAGCGGCTGTCCTCGATGACGAGGCAGTGCTGCGGCGCAACACCGATCCTGTCCGCCGCATAGAGGAAAATGTCCGGATGCGGCTTGCCGCGCGGCACGAGATCGGCGCTGAACACGCGATCGGCAAAATCGTCTGAGAGCCCTATCGCATCGAGGCTCACGCGCAGGCGCTCGGCCGAGCTCGATGAGGCGATGCAGTGCGCCAGTCGCGCATGGTGGCGGATGAAAGCGCTCGCCCCTGCGACCTCCTTCAGTTCAATTCGGAAACGCGCGAGCGTCGCTCCCCTGAAATCGTCGGAGAATGTCGCCGCAAGCTTTCGGCCCAAGCTGCTTTCGACCTCGGCAACAATCTCCGACGCCCGCTTGCCCATATAGCGATCGTACGAATCCTGGAGCGTCGTCGGCAGGCCAAGTCCGGTGACAAATTCGGCGAGAACAGCATTGGCCAGCGCCTCGCTGTCCGCGATCACGCCGTCGAAGTCGTAGATGATGCCTTTGATCACGCCACCCCCACACCTTCGAAGTACGATGCCCCTCGCGGTCGCCGCATCCTATCGGCACGCCCCTCTCTTGACACCGGCTCGTCTGCCATGCCCATAAGGCGCCGGAGCGCAGAAACCGCCTACGGATGGCAACTGCGCATTTTCACCTTATGTTCCGGATTTGCTGCGGCCGGCGCCGCAGACCGGTGCCAACCCTCAAATGCCAACACAAGCAACGGACCCGCGCATGTCGAAAGCCTTCGTCTTTCCCGGCCAGGGCAGCCAAGCCGTGGGCATGGCCAAGGAGCTGGCCCAGAATTTCCCGGCGGCCCGCGCACTGCTCGACGAGGTGGACGAGGCTCTCGGGCAGAAACTTTCGATCCTCATGTTCGAGGGACCGATCGAGACTCTCACGCTGACGGAGAATGCCCAACCGGCGCTCATGGCGGCATCGCTTGCCGTGATGCGGGTGCTGGAGAAGGAAAAGGGCTTCTCGCTCAAAGAGCGCGTGAAGTTCGTAGCCGGCCACTCGCTCGGCGAATACTCGGCACTGGCGGCAGCAGGCGCACTCTCGGTCGCGGATACGGCGCGGCTTCTGAAGCTGCGCGGGCAATCCATGCAGAAGGCTGTGCCCGTCGGTGTCGGCGCCATGTCGGCGCTGCTCGGTGTCGGCCTCGACGTCGCAAAGAAGATCGCCGCCGATGCGGCCCAGGGCGATGTCTGCGATGTCGCCAATGACAACGAGCCGACACAGGTCGTGCTCTCGGGCCACAAGACGGCCATTGACCGCGTACCGGAAGTCGGAAAGGCGCACGGCCTGCGCCGCGCGATCCCGCTGCCGGTTTCCGCGCCCTTCCATTGCAGCCTGCTGAAGCCCGCCGCGGATGCGATGGCGGAAGCACTCGCCAAGGTCGAGGTCAAGGCGCCCGTCGTTCCCGTTGTCGCGAACGTGCTCGCGGCCCCTATCAGCGATCCCGCCGAGATCCGCACCCGGCTCGTCGAGCAGGTCACAGGCACCGTGCGCTGGCGCGAGTGCGTGCTTGCCATGGCCGGCGCCGGCGTTACCGAGCTTTACGAAATCGGCACGGGCAAAGTGCTGAGCGGCCTCGCCGGCCGCATCGACAAATCACTGAAGGCAACGCCCGTCGGCACGCCCGCCGACATCGAAGCTGTCGCCGCACAACTTCTGAGCTGAGGACCAAATAGATGTTCGATCTGACGGGCAAGACCGCGCTGGTGACGGGCGCGACGGGCGGCATCGGCGGCGCCATTGCGGAAGCCCTGCACGCCCAGGGTGCGACCGTGGTGCTCTCCGGCCGGCAGGCCGACAAGCTCGAGGCGCTGAAGGCCAAGCTCGGCGAACGGGCGCTCGTCCAGCCCTGCGACCTCGCCAACAAAGAGCAGGTTGGCAAGCTGATCGACGAGAGCATCAAGCTCGTCGGCGGCCGCCTGGACATCCTCGTCAACAATGCCGGCCTCACCCGCGACAACCTCCTCATGGTCATGAAGGACGAGCAGTGGGACGAGGTGATTGCCGTCAACCTTACCTCGACATTCATGCTCATGCGGGCTGCCGCCCGCCACATGATGCGCTCCAAGTCGGGATACGGCCGGATCATCAATATCTCGTCGGTTTCCGGCATTCTCGGCAATCCCGGCCAGGGTAATTATGCGGCCTCGAAAGCGGGCATGATCGGCATGACGAAATCGCTGGCCCGCGAAGTCGCCTCCCGCGGCATAACTGCGAACTGCATTGCCCCCGGCTTCATCGAAACGGCCATGACGGCGGTTCTGAACGAGAAGCAGACGACGACGATCAAAGAAGCCATTCCGGCTCAGAGCTTTGGCAAGCCGGAGGACATCGCCGCCGCCGCCGTTTACCTTGCCAGTGAAGAGGCCCGTTACATGACCGGACAAACCCTTCACATCAACGGCGGGATGGTCATGATCTGACGTCTGTCGGATCGCGCACAATGCCGCGTTGCACGGCCATCCGGGCCGCTAGCCAAGGGATTTTTTGTGTGTTAACGAGCCGAAAATTCGAGCCGTTGACGCTGGAGTTTGCATCGATTTCAAGCAACCTGTAGTGGGTACGCTCACGACAGGGCCGAATCGATCGGAGCAAGGAAACCGCCGTTGCCAGCCGGCAATGGCATCAACAGGGTCGTCAGGGCCGCGTCGCGGTTCCTTGAGGTGACAGAGCGCGAGGGAAGTAGATATGAGCGACGTCGCAGAGCGCGTGAAGAAGATCGTCGTCGAGAATCTCGGCGTTGAAGCCGAGAAGGTCGTCGAGACGGCGAGCTTCATCGATGACCTCGGCGCTGACAGCCTCGATATCGTCGAGCTGGTTATGGCTTTCGAGGAAGAGTTCGGCTGTGAGATTCCGGACGATGCGGCCGAGCAGATCCAGACGGTCGGCGACGCGGTAAAATTTCTCGAGAAGAGCGCCGCCAGCACGGCCTGATCGGCGCCGTCTGGTGGATCGCGCCGCGTGCACTATCGGGGGAAACGAACCGGTGCCGCAGTGGATCTCGAAGCCGAGGTGCAGCGTTCTGGATTTTGGGGGGTGCCGCCACGACAGCGAAGGCGGCATCACACGGCAGGAGCGGTGACGCGAGGCGGCCTTCCTGCCGGATAACCTGGACAGGTGTGGGATGCAGCGAGTTGTCGTTACGGGGCTCGGCCTCGTTACTCCTCTCGGATGCGGCGTTGAGCCCTCGTGGTCGCGCCTCATCGAGGGCCATAGTGGTGCGCGCCGCATCACCGAGTTCGAGGTTGCGGATATCTCCGCCCAGATTGCGTCGTTCGTCCCACGTGGCGACGGCTCCGCCGGCACCTTCAATCCCGACCAGTGGATGGAGCCCAAGGAGCAGCGCAAGGTCGACGACTTCATCATCTTTGCGATGTCCGCAGCCGAGCAGGCGCTCAAGGATGCGGGCTACGAAGCCAAGACGCAGGATCAGCAGGAGCGCACCGGCGTGCTGATCGGCTCAGGCATCGGCGGTCTCAGTGGCATTGCCGATACGGCCCTGCTGCTCAAGGAAAAGGGCCCGCGGCGCGTGAGCCCCTTCTTCATTCCGGGCCGCCTCATCAATCTCGCTTCCGGATATGTCTCGATCCGCCACGGCCTCAAGGGACCGAACCACGCGGTTGTCACGGCCTGCTCGACGGGCGCACATGCTATCGGCGATGCGGCGCGGCTCATTGCGCTCGGCGATGCCGACGTCATGGTTGCAGGCGGCGCCGAAAGCCCGATCTGCCGCATTGCGATGGCCGGTTTCGCCGCCTGCCGCGCACTCTCGACGGGCTTCAATGACCAGCCGACCAAAGCCTCGCGCCCGTACGACAAGGACCGCGACGGCTTCGTGATGGGCGAGGGCTCGGGCATCGTCGTGCTCGAGAGCCTCGAACATGCCACGGCGCGCGGCGCGCGCATCTATGCCGAGATCATCGGCTATGGTCTCTCGGGCGATGCCTATCACATCACGGCGCCTGCCGAGGACGGCGATGGCGCCTACCGCTGCATGCGGGCTGCCCTCAAGCGCGCCGGCATCATGGCCGACGAGATCGACTACGTGAATGCACATGGCACCTCGACGCCCATGGGCGACGAGATCGAGCTCGGCGCCATCGAGCGCCTCTTCGGCAACAATGCCGGCAAGCTCTCCATGTCCTCGACGAAGTCGGCGATCGGCCATCTGCTCGGCGCCGCGGGCTCGGTCGAGGCGATCTTCTCGATCCTCGCCATGCGCGACAACATCGCCCCGCCGACGATCAACCTCGACAATCCCTCCGTCGACACATCGATCGACCTTGTCCCCCATACGGCCAAGAAGAAGCCGATCAATACCGTGCTGTCGAATTCGTTCGGCTTCGGCGGTACCAACGCGTCGCTGATCATGCGGCGCCTGGACGCTTAGGGTAGGTACTATTTACCGCGCGGCAGCTGCCAACGGCTGCCGAAGTCATGTATCCGTTGTTTCGACTTGTTGCTTTCGATTGTGTGCCGCCGGCCTCAGCCGAAGAGATGATGTTCAGCCGTCATGATAGTGGCCAGCTTTGGCCATATTCAGGATAGCTTGATGGGCCGCAGATGCGGCCCATCGGCCGCATTCTGTTGAATGGCAGTGGCGTAGCAGCGCCCGATCCAGACGGCGAGAAGCAACCAGCGCATGAGGCAGGCCCTGCCAACTCTCGATACCACCCGCAAGCGCCTCAATGCCCTGCCGCGCAGCCCTGCGGAAGCGCTTGAGCCGGGGCGCGCTCCCCGCCCGCCACGGCGCATTCGTGAACGGCGCGAGGCGCGGCGGATGAACGGCTTCCTGCGTTTCATCAGTGGCATTCTGACGTTTTGCTTTCTTGGCATGTCCGTATTCGGCGTCGGCGCACTGGCGCTGCGCTCGACATTCACCGCGCCAGGCCCGCTTGCCCATTCGACCGTCAGCGTCATTCCGCGCGGCGAAGGTGTCCAGGAAATCGCCGCACGCCTCGAGCGCGAAGGGGTCGTGTCAGACCGGCGACTGTTCGTCGCGCAGTATCTCTCGCAAACCTTCCAAGCACGCTTGACCGGCGGGAAGGAGATCTCGCTGCAGGCCGGCGAGTTCGAGTTCCGCAAGCAAGCGAGCATGAAGGACGTGCTGGATACGCTCGCACAAGGCAAGGCGGTGCTCTACCGCCTGACCATCCCGGAAGGCCTGACAAGCCAGCAGATTGTCGCCCGCCTCAATGCGGAGGAGAATCTCTCGGGCGAGATCACGGAGGTGCCGCCCGAGGGCACACTGCTACCCGACACCTATCGCTTCTCGCGCGGCACGGCCCGTGCCGACATCATCGAGCGGATGCGCGCGGACCAGAAGCGCTTCATCGCCGCCATCTGGGACAAGCGGCAGCCTGATCTGCCCGTCAGGACCATCGAACAGGCGGTGATCCTCGCCTCCATCGTGGAGAAGGAAACAGGTCGCGCGGACGAGCGCGAGCGCGTTGCCGGCGTGTTCGTGAACCGGCTGCGACGCAACATGCGCCTCCAGTCGGACCCGACCATCGTCTACGGTATTGCCGGCGGTCAGGGCACGCTCGGCCGTCCAATCACGCGCGCAGACATCGATACACCATCGCCGTACAACACTTATACGATCAACGGTCTGCCGCCGACGCCCATAGCAAATCCAGGCCGCGCCGCGATCGAAGCCGTGCTCAATCCGGCCAAGACCAAGGACCTCTACTTCGTCGCCGACGGAACCGGTGGGCACAGCTTCTCGGAGACGCTCAAGGATCACAATGCCGCCGTCCAGGTTTGGCGACAGGTGGAGCGGGATATGCGCGCGCGTCAGGCGGCGGCGACGAACACTCCCGGATCGGCGCAGACCGACAGCGACCCGCCGAACCCGACGGCGGCACCAGCCACGCCGGCCGCAGCTGCGAGCGGCACGCCGGGCCGCGCACTGGCGGACGTGCCGCTACCACAGCGCAAACCAAAGCGCTGACCCCGCTGGATCAATCACAATTCTGGCAGCAGATGCAGCGTCATGAGCGGGAGCGCGCGACGTCACGGTTCTGATACGCTATTGTCATGTGTGGCCCAGCGCGATCCCCAGCGCGACGACCGACAATCCAGATTCTCGACGCGGCGCGTGAAGAAAAACGGGGACGCTGTCCAGGCCAGATCGACGCGACGTCGTGGGAGACGGCGGGCGCGCGAGAGGGAGGACGTTATGCGAGTTGGTGCCCATCCGACACGGCGCGAGATGATTGCGGGAAGCCTGACCACGGCGGTCGCCGCATCGGCGTTCGGCCTCGCCGCACCCGCTTGCGCGAGTTCGGGAGAGGGCATTCACACGTTTTTGCTTGGCGATCTTCAGATCACGATCCTGTCCGACGGCACCTTCGATATGCCGACGCGTTTGCTCAACCGCGACACGGAGCCGGCGGCGATCGAAAGCGCGCTCGGCGGCAAGCTCTCCGCGCCGGGGCAGGTGGAATACGGCGTCAACATCGTGCTGGTACGCTCGGGCGCGGAGCTCGTGCTCATCGATGCAGGCGCGGGCAGTACGTGGCAGCCGACGGCCGGCAAGCTGGCCGATCGCCTGACTGCCGCCGGAATAGGTCCCGCCAATATCACGAAAGTCGTGATCACACATGGCCACCCGGATCACCTCTGGGGCCTCGTCGACGAGTTCGACGAGTTGCGCTTCGGTAACGCAGAGCACATCATGCCAGCGCCGGAACTCGACTACTGGCGCAAGGTCGATATCGGCAGCCTACCGGAGCGGACACAGGGCGTTGCCGCAGGCGCCAAACGTGTGATCGGTACTGTGGGTGAGCGACTTTCTTCCGCCGCGCCCGATGCCGAGATCGCGTCCGGCGTTGCCTACCTGCCGACGCCGGGCCACACGCCGGGGCACTGCTCCGTGCGGATTTCGAGTGGCTCGAACGCACTCATCGTTACTGCCGACACGCTTTTTCACCCACGTCTTTCATTCGCATACCCTGATTGGCAGCCCGTCTCCGACATGGACGGTGCTGGGGCCGTTGCCAGCCGTCGCCGTCTTCTCGACATGGCCGCGACGGACCGCCTGCTACTCGCCGCCTATCACATTCCTTTCCCGGGCCTCGGCCGCGTCGAGCGACACGACGCGGCCTACAGGTGGCTCAGCTAGCCGCCTTCCGCACATTCGCGCAGAGGCAGCACTCCCGAGATTCCCCCCTCGCATTACCATTTCTTCGAGCCCGATAAGAACCCATGACATACGGACTGGATGCCTACGCGACGGCCCTCGGCAAACTGCTCGGACCGTCGCACAACTTCGAAGTACCCGCCTTTCAGCGCGCCTATTCCTGGACAACGGACGAGGCTGGCCGGCTCATCGAGGACCTGCTGCTCGCCCTCGGCGAGGCCGACGCGCAAGGTGCGCCGGGCGGCTATTTCCTAGGACCCATTCTGCTGCTCGACGCCGACAAGTCGGTGGTGCGCGGCACAGGAGCACGCACGCTCCAGATCATCGACGGCCAGCAGCGGCTTGCGACACTGACCGTGCTCGCCTGCGTGCTTCGCGATCTGGCGCGTCGCACGGACCGATACGCTCTTGCCGATCTCGACGATATTATCGGCGACAAAGGCGCGCCCGGCGCCGAGATCCGCTTCCGCCTTCGGATGCGCGGCGCGGCCCAGCGCACCATGGCTGCGTGCATCCAAAGCCCGGGTGCGACGCTCACCCCGGCCCCCCGTGACGACCTCAGCGACTCCGAAGTGCTGCTGCTTGCTGTGCGCGATCAGTTCGTCGAAGCGCTGTCGGACCGCGACGCGGCCACCCTCGCCCGTCTTGCCGACTTCATTCGCACGGCGTGCACCGTCGTCGTGATCACTTCCCGTGACGTCGACCGCGCACACCGCACGTTCGCCGCCCTCAACAATCGCGGCCGCCCGCTCGACCGTTGCGACATCATCAATGCCCAACTCATGGACAGTGTGTCGGGTGTCGAACTCGTGCGGCTGCAGCGCGAATGGGACGCGCTCCGCCAGCGCCTCGGCGCCGGCCTGGACATGCTCTTCAGCCACGTCCGCACGGCCATCGGCGACGCACGGGCGCCGGTAATCTCCGAGATCGGCCACCTCGCGGCCGCAGTCGGCGGCGGGGGCAAATTCATCGATACCGTTCTCATCCCGTTCGGCCGCGCCCTGGCCGAGATCCAGGCCGCGGACCATCGCGACAGCGCAGAGAGTGCCCAAATCAATCGGCACCTGCGTCATCTCGCCTGGCTGCCAAGCAGCGAGTGGATCCCGCCTCTGCTGCTCTGGTGGACCCGCCATGGCGAGAATCCGCGTGCGCTCGCAGCCTTCCTCAGCCGGCTCGATCGGCTCGCCTTCGGAATGCGCATGCTCGGTCTCGGCTCCGACAAGCGGCAGGCGCGCATGCAGCAGATCCGGACCGCGATCGAGAAAGGCCGCGACATGATGGCGGACGGCGGGCCGCTCGATCTCTTCCCCGAGGAGATGCGAAACATCCGGCACAACCTCAGGGATCTGCACCCGCGCAGCCAGCTCACGTGCAAGCTTGTGCTCATGCGCCTCGAGAGCGAAATTTCCGGCGATGCTGCGCGCCTCGATGCCGAAGAGCTCACGGTCGAGCACATTCTGCCGCAAAAACCTGCGCGCACGAGCCTTTGGCGCAATTGGTTCGCCGATGCCGAGGAGCGCCAGGCCTGCACGGGCTCGCTCGGCAATCTCGTGCTCGTACCCCGGGCGCTCAACGAGAAGGCCCGCAACCAGGACTTTGAGCACAAGCAGGCCATATTCTTTGCCGCCAATGCCCCGCCCCTGCCCCACCTGACGGATGAGCTGCGCAACGTGAGGACCTGGGACGCGGCGCGCATCCGTGCGCGCGAGGAACGCCTGCTGGCAACTCTCGACGCCATGTGGCAACTGAGCTGTACGTCATCCGAATCGCCTAGCGCTGCAGTGGATGCCGGAAATGGCGGCCTGCGCCGGCGCAGGAAGGCCCAGGCGGCCGAGTAGCTCGCGCGCCGTCGGTGCCGCAGGGCTCGGCGCCTGCGAACAGGAGTGCAGCCGCGACGATGGGCGTCACGCTCGAAACTGCCATGGTCCTCGCCGCCGGGCTCGGCCTGCGCATGCGGCCGCTGACCGAGAAAATGCCGAAGCCGCTCGTGCCCGTCGCCGGTAAGCCCTTGATCGACCGGGTTCTCGACCGGCTGGCCGCGGCAGGCATCCAGCGCGCCGTTGTCAATGTCCATCACCTGGCCGACCAGCTCGCTACCCATCTCGGCGCACGCGCCTCCCCGCGAATCACGATCTCCGACGAGCGCGCGCAGCTCCTCGATTCGGGCGGCGGCGTGCTGAAGGCCCTGCCGCTTCTCGGTGCCGGCCCTTTTCTGATCCACAATTGCGATTCGATCTGGACGGAAAGATCGGTCTCGAATCTGGCTAGACTGGCTGGATGCTGGGACGAGAACACCATGGACGCCCTGCTCCTGCTCGCGCCCGCTGCGGCGAGCCTCGGCTATCATGGCCGCGGCGACTTCGCGCTCGATGCGGACGGGCGGCTGCGCCGGCGCGATCGTGCGGAGAGCGTTCCTTTTGCCTTCACCGGCGTCTCGGTTGCTCATCCGCGACTGTTCGACGGCGCGCCGGACGGCCCCTTCTCGCTCAATCGGCCGTGGGATGCGGCGATCACACGCGGTCGCGTCTTCGGCATCGTGATCGAGGGGCACTGGATGCACGTTGGCGATCCCGCAGCGGTTACAGCCGCCGAAAGCTGGATCAACAGCCAGCATGAGCGCTGAGGAAAAATTCGCGACCACGAGTGCGGCAACGCGCGTGTGGAGCATCGCGGCCGGCCGGCCGTTTCTCAACACGCTCGCGCGCGCGATCCTCGCCGGCGACCTGCCTCAGTTGGGCGGCGCACGGCCCGACCGGATGGCGCTCGCCGGTATGACCATCCTGCTGCCGACGCATCGCGCCGTTCGCGCACTGCAGGAAGCCTTTCTGCGCGCCGCTGAGGGGCGCGCGCTCGTGCTGCCACGCCTCGTGCCCATTGCCGAGACCGACGAGGACCAAGGGCTTATCACGAGCCTCGCGGATGGCTCGTCGGCTCTCGCGGCGGAGTTCGTGCTCGGACCCGCCGTGTCGCCCCTCGAACGCCAACTCGCGCTCACGCGCCTGGTGCTCGCATGGTCGAGGCAACTGCGTGGCGTGGATGGTGGCATGGAACCGGTCGCCGCGGCCGGCGCTACCACACCGGCGCAGGCAGCGCATCTCGCCGCCGATCTCGCGCGCCTCATGGACATGGTCGAGACCGAGGGCTGCTCGCTCGATGGTCTTGCCGATCTCGTGCCCGATGACTTCTCCACGCACTGGCAGCAGACCATCGAGTTCCTTCAGATCGTCACACGCTTCTGGCCTGCACACCTCGACGAGCGCGGCCTGCTCTCGGCAGCGGACAGACGCAACGGTCTGATCCACGCCGAAGCTGAGCGCCTCACGCGCAGCCCGCCATCGGAGCCTTTCATCATTGCCGGCGTCACCGGCTCGGTGCCGGCGACGGTCGATCTCATCCGCGCGGTTTCCGACCTTCCCGCCGGTGCGATCGTCATTCCGGGCCTCGATCGCACGCTCGACGATGCAAGCTGGGATCAACTGGCCGATCATCCGGAGCATCCCCAGCACGATCTGCATCACCTGCTCCATGCGCTCGGCGTGCCACGCGCGTCCGTCCGCGAGGTTGCGGGTCGACCAGCGCCGCAGCACGCTGAGCGGCGCAGTGCTTTCCTGAGCGAGGTGATGCGCCCTGCGGGCGCCACGGGACAATGGAAGGACTACATCGCTCGAGCGGATCGCGCGGCACTCGGCGCCGCCCTAGCCGGCATCAGCCGTATTGATGCGCCCAACTCCGCGGACGAAGCGGAAGTCATCGCGCTCATGATGCGCGAGGCACTCGAGACGCCGGGCCGCACGGCCGCGCTGGTCTCGCCCGACCGGCTGCTCGCGCGCCGGGTCGCGATCCGCCTTCAGAGCTGGGGCATCACGGTCGACGACTCAGCTGGCCGCCCCCTCGCGAAGACGCCGCACGGCGCCTTCCTCGATCTGATCGCACAGACCATTGCCACGCGGTTTGCGCCAGCCACCGTGATGGCTCTTCTCAAGCATCCGCTGACGCGGCTTGGTCTGCCGGTGCGCGATATCCGCCGCGCCGCACGCTTCCTGGAGCTGGCGGCACTGCGCACGATCTACTTCGGCGAGGGGCTCGATGGCATCGAGGCGAGCCTCGCGCGCGCAAAGCGCGAGACACTCGACGGATCGCGGCGCGATCGTGCCGTGCGCCGTTTGTGGGATCCCGATTGGGATGCCGCGCAGCATCTGATCATGCGCCTGCGCGATGCCATGGCACCGCTGACGTCCCTTGCAAGCGACAACGGACCGCAAGAGTTGCACGTACTCACGCGTGCGCACCGTTCCGCGGCCGACGCTCTCGCAGCTCCCGGCGACGACACATCACCGTCGCGCCTTTGGCAGGACGAGGATGGCGAGGAAGCGGACCGCCTGCTCGCCGCACTCGACGACGAGAGCCTGACAGCGCCGCCAATTCCACTTGCCGACTATGCCGAATTCTACCGCGCGCTCGCTGGCAATGTGACCGTGCGCCCGCGCGTCGCCGTGCACCCGCGCCTTTCCATATGGGGACCCTACGAAGCGCGCCTCCAGCAGCCCGATCTCGTGATCCTCGGTGCGCTCAACGAAGGCACATGGCCGAAGGCTGCCGACCCTGGCGCCTGGCTCAATCGGCCCATGCGGGCGAAGCTCGGTCTGCCCTCGCCGGAAGTGGCCATCGGACGCGCGGCGCTCGATGTTACGGGACTTCTCGGCGCGAGCGAGGTTGTGCTGTCGCGTGCGAGCCGCGTGGATGGCGCGCCGACCGTTCCTTCGCGCTGGCTCATGCGCATCGACGCGCTACTCGGCGGCATGGGTCTCGCCGATGTTTTGAGGCCAACAAAGCCATGGCTCGGCTGGGCAAGGGCGCGCGATGCCCGCATAAGCGCGGCTGAGCCCATTCGCGCACCCGAGCCGCGCCCGGCACTCGCTCTACGCCCGCGCAAGCTCAGTGCTTCGGACATCGAGCGCTGGATCCGTAATCCCTATAGCCTCTATGCGCACCGCATTCTCTCGCTGGAAGCCTTGAGCCCGCTCGGCGCCGCACCAGGGCCGCGTGAGAAAGGCACGATCATTCACGAGGCGCTCTCGCGCTTCACGCGACGATTTTCCACAACACTGCCGCCTGACATCGCGCGCGAGCTCATGCGCGACGCCGAAGCCGTGCTGAAGGACTACGCGGCGCACCCGCGCGTTGCCGCCTTCTGGCTGCCGCGTATCGCGCGCTTTGCCGATTGGTTCGCAGCGAGCGAGCCGGAGCGGCGCGATGGCATCTCGCGCATTGCCACCGAGGTTACGGGCATGCGCGTCCTCGCAGCGCCGGGTGGTCCCTTCACGCTCACGGCCCGCGCCGACCGGATCGATCTCTCGCCGTCTGGGCTCATCATCACGGACTACAAGACGGGAACGCCGCCTGACAACAAAGAGGTCACGACCGGCACGGCGCCGCAGCTTCCGCTCGAAGCTGCCATTGCGCGCGAGGCGGGCTTTGAAGGCATCGACACAAAAACGATTGTTGCGCTCCGCTACATTAGCGCCCGGGGTGAAACGCCAGCGGGGGAGGAGAAGATCGTCAAGGCTGACGACGTGCACGCGATAGCAGATGCCTGCATCGCGAGCCTTGGTAAACTCGTCGCCGACTTCGACAACGAAGCGCATCCTTACCGCGCCGTGCGCCGCGCACGCTTCGACTACCGCTACGACGACTTCGCTCATCTCGCGCGCGTCGCGGAATGGAGTGGCAGCAACGGGAGTGACGACGAGGAGGCAGCCGAATGAGTGGCACGCTCCTGGAGAAACTCCTGCGAGAGACCACGGCCGCGCAGAACAGCGCCGCCGATCCTACGGCCTCGGCCTGGGTGAGCGCCAATGCCGGTACGGGCAAGACGCATGTGCTCACCTCGCGTGTGCTGCGTCTCCTGCTTGCCGGCACGAAGCCCGAGCGCATTCTCTGCCTCACCTTCACCAAGGCTGCGGCGACGGAAATGTCGACGCGCGTATTCAAACGCCTCGCGGAATGGGCGAGCGCGAGCGACGAAGCGCTGCACAAGGCCTTGCGGGAGCTGCTCGGCGCCTCGCCGCATGAAGAGGAGCTGGCACGCGCGCGACAACTTTTCGCGCTTGCCATCGAGACACCCGGCGGCCTCAAAGTGCAGACCATTCATGCCTTCTGCGAGCGCCTACTGCAGCGCTTTCCGTTGGAAGCCGACGTGCCGCCGGGCTTCACGGTGCTCGACGAGTCACACGCACAGAGCCTCATGCGCGGGGCCATAGATGCCACGCTTAGTGCGGCCGCCGGCGCGCGCGGCTCGCCCTTGCACGCAGCACTCGAAACCGTCGTCGTGTACGCGGCCGATGAGCGCTTCGACCAGCTCCTTGGCGCCATGATCGCCAAGCGCGACTGGCTCGATATGGCACACCCTGACGTGGTCGGCAGCGGCCTCTCGTTCGATGAAGTGGAGACGCGCTATCGCAAAGCGCTCGGCATTCGCAAGAGCATCTCGCTCGCCGCAGTGCTGGGCGAGATCGCCAGCGTGTTTTCGCCCGACATTCTCCGGCGCGCAATCTCGGCGCTGAGTGGCGGCTCCAAGAATGATCGCGATGCCGCGGATCGCCTTCGCGCGGTTGTCTCGGCTGCAGATGCCAGCGCAGCAGCAGACGCGTTGTGCGCGTTCTTTCTCACGGACAAAGGTGAGTGCCGGAAGAACCTCGTCACCCAACCGACGGCGACAGCGAACCCGGGCCTCAAAGAGCAGCTCGATGCTGCGCAGAGCACGTTCGTTATGCTCGACGGCGAGCGCCGCGCACTCGAAACGCTCGACGCCTCGCTCGCGCTCCTTCACCTCGCCCATGATGTGCGCGGCACATACGCCGCTCTCAAGGCACGCCGCGCCGCGCTCGACTATGACGATCTCATTATGAAGGCTGCCATCCTTCTGACGGGTGATGTCAGTGGCCTGCCGCAGTGGGTGCATTACAAGCTCGATGGCGGTCTGAGCCACATTCTCGTCGATGAAGCGCAGGACACGAGCCCCCTGCAATGGCGCGTGGTCGCGGGCCTTGCCGAGGAATTCTTCGCCGACAGCGCCGGCCATGGTGCCAGGGCGGGAGAGGGACCGCGCACCGTATTCGCAGTCGGCGACGAGAAGCAGTCCATCTACGGCTTCCAGGGCGCAGCTCCCCACAAGCTCGCGGAGGTCGGCAGCGATTTCGCCGTGCGCGCCGACGCGGTCGAGCATCCCTGGCACGCCGTCCCTCTCACGCTCTCCTTCCGATCGGCGCCGCCCGTGCTGGCGGCCGTCGATGCCGTCTTCACCGATCCCCAGCGCACGCCCGGCGTGACGTTCGGCGATGGCGTGATCCGCCATCAGCCGCATCGTCAGGGACATGCGGGCATCGTCGAGATTTGGGAGCCCGAAGCACCATCAGACACGGAAGATACCGATGCCTTCACGCCGCTCGACGAGCGCACGTCGGCATCACCTGCCACGCGGCTTGCGGCGCGCATATCCGATCAGATCAGCCGATGGCTTAACTCGGGCGAGCGCCTCGAAAGCCAGGATCGGCCGATCGAAGCCGGCGACATTCTCATTCTCGTGCGTCGCCGCGGCCTGCTCGCGCCGGCCTTGATCGCCGCATTGAAGCAGCGCGGCATCCAGGTTGCCGGTGCCGACCGCATGGCGCTCGAACAGCAGATCGCCATCCAGGATCTCATGGCCGTCGGCGAAGTCGTGTTGCTGCCCGAGGACGATCTGGCTCTCGCTTCCGTGCTGAAGAGTCCCCTCATCGGCCTCGACGACGACGACCTCCTGCGCTTTGCGCCGGGGCGCAGAGGCTCGCTCTGGAGTGCGCTGCTGGAGAGAGCGAAATCCGGTGACGCCCGCATCGCGGCGGCGGCGGAGATCGTCAAGCAGTGGCGGCGCAGCGCCGACTTCCGCCCACCCTTCGAGTTCTACGCCGAGTTGCTGGATGGCGAAGGCGGCCGCGCCAAGCTCATCGCGCGGCTCGGGCCCGAGGCGGCTGATGCGATCGACGAGTTCATGAATCTCGCACTCCGCTATGACGAGGCAGAGCCGCCGTCGCTGCAGGGCTTTCTCGACCTGCTCAGGCAAAGCCGGCGCGAGATCAAGCGCGATCTCGAGCACGGCGGTAACCAGGTGCGCGTCATGACCGTGCATGGCGCCAAAGGTCTCGAGGCGCCCATCGTCTTCCTGCCGGATACGTGCAGCACGCGATCGGGCGGTCCCAATGGCGGCCTAATCGAGATCGATGACGAGATCAGCGTCGCGAGCGGCGTAAAGCCCGTGGTTTGGGCGCCGTCGAAAGGAACGAAGCGCGTGGCAGCCATCGCCAACGCCCGAAGCCGCGTCACGAATGAGGAAACCGAGGAGCGCAACCGCCTACTCTATGTGGCGCTGACCCGAGCGCGCGACCGCCTCTATGTCTGCGGCTACGATGGCAAGAACAACCGGCCGGCGAACTGCTGGTACGAGCTCGTCAGGACCGGCCTCGCGGATCACCTCGTCGAGGCGCGCGACCCCGAGGGGCGCCCAGTCTTCCGCCTTGCCGAGCCGCAACGCGTGCCGCCGACAGCGCGCAAAAGCGATCCCGGCCTCGATGCCACCCCTGTCAGGCTGCCCGCATGGGCCGAGCGCCGGGCACCGCGCGAGCCGGCGCTTGCCGTTCCGATCGCCCCCTCACGCCTCGCCCCGCTCGACATCGACGCGGAGGGCGAACCGCTCGAACCTGTCGGCGCGCCCTTTGACCGGCCGACACGCAGATCCGCGCCCGGATCATCGCTCGGCGGCGAAAACCGCTTCCTGCGCGGCACGCTCACACACGCCCTTCTGCAATATCTGCCGACCTGCCCGCAGGAAGGCTGGCAGCGCGCCGCCAGCACCTTCTTGGAGGCTCGTGGCAGTGTCCTGCCGGCGCGGATGCATGGGAGCATTGTCCGCGAGACGCTCGCCATACTGACTGATCCAGCCTTTGGCCCCGTCTTCGGACCACACTCGCGCGCCGAGGTTGCGATCGTCGCCGAGATCGCGTCGCCCAGGGGCACAGGCCCGCCGCTGCGCATCGCCGGCCAGATCGACCGGCTTGTCGAGCTCGAGGGCGAGATCCTCATCGTGGACTACAAGACAAACCGCCCTCCTCCGCGCGATCTCGACGAGGTGCCGCGCGCCTATGTTCATCAGCTCGCCGCTTATAGCCTAGCGGTGGAGCGTGCATTCGGAGCCAGGCGCGTGCGGGCGGCTTTGCTCTGGACGGAGGGACCTAGACTCATGGAGCTTCCGGCAAAGATTCTGGAGCAGGCAAAAATTGAACTGTTCACGCCCATTTGAGGCCAACTTGACGCAAGATAGTGCGATGCCTACTTAACAGCCAACGCGGCGATTCCGCCGCATCCCCTCCCGTGCAGCCTGCACGTGGCTTATTCCGAGGAGATCCCGAAATGACTGCGTTCGTTACCGACGCAAACTTCGAAGACGAGGTCATCAAATCGTCCGAGCCGGTCGTCGTGGACTTTTTCGCGGAGTGGTGCGGACCGTGCAAGGCCATGGCGCCGGCGCTTGATCAGGTCGCGCAGGAAATGGCTGGTAAGGTCAAGGTCGTGAAGGTTGACGTCGACCAGAATCCGGCAATCACCCAGCGCTTCCGCATTCAGGCCATGCCGACGCTCCTCGTGTTCAAGGACGGCAAGGTTGCCGCCCAGCAGGTCGGTGCTCTCGTCCAGAAGCGCAAGCTCGAGGATTGGATCAATTCAGCAATCTAATCCGCAGCACCACTCTCGGAAATGACAAGAGCCCCGCGCAGGTCCTGCGCGGGGCTCTTGTGTCATCGGCCAGCCAGCGGCACTTGCTCACTGTCGCCTACTCGCGGAAACGGCCGTCGATGTACATGCGCCAGAGCCTCTCACCGATCATGCAGTCGCTGCGCTCCTCGGGCACGGACATTTGTGTCCGGATGAAGCGCGGCTCACCCTCTTCAGGCATTGGCGAAAGGTTGGCGATCTCCAGAATGAGCTTGCGTCGAATCGCCGGCCCGAACTCCGATTTCGCCCGCACGGGGATAACGAAGCTCCCGAACCCGCCGATCACGCAATCGGTGTAGTACTTGTCGAGGTTGTTGATATCGAAGAAGCCCGAGCGCTGGTTCGGCTTCAGGATGATCGGCAACCCATTGATCACGATACCTTCGGCGACCGCGCGATCACGGGATACCTCAGCTGGACCGCCCGAATTGTTGGGACCGTCGCCGGAGACATCGATGACCCGCCGATTGCCCTTGAAACCCTGCGTCCCGAACTGGCGCGCTGCGAAATCAATGGCACCCGAGAGCGACGTCATGCGCTCGCGCGAGATCGGCATCCTCTCGAGCCGCGCGGCGAATGCCTCGAGCGCGTCCGGACTGTCGATCAGCGTCCAGGGCATGACGATCTGCTGAATGAGCTGGCCTGCCCATTCCACATACATGAGAGAGATTCGGCCCATGCCGCCGCTGCTGATGGCCTTCCAGACCTCGGGGTCACGGAGGGCGCTGACATAGCCCTCGCGCTGGAGCTGCTGCTCGTCGAGGTCCATCGACCAGGAAACATCGACCGCGAGAACGAGTTCGAGGTCTACGGCCTCATCGGCGCGCGATGATGGAGCCATGCCGATGGCCATCACCGCTGCGAGCAAAGCCACCATACATGTCCGAAATGCCCACATGCTTCTATCGATGCATGGGGCCTATTTGCTGGCAAATCACGATTCGTTTTACGCACACGCGAGGTGATCACGGGGGGCCATCGGCTGCGCCGTCATGGCCTCATGCTTCGAGCTCGTCGTCGCGGATGTGGAGAAGCTTGCGGGGATCGGGCTCGGTACGGATCGGGACGCAGAGCTGCGTCAGCCATTCCTCCTTAGGCGTCCGGGCCGGGTCGTTGAGATACATCTCCATCAGCGGGCGCGTGCTGTCGACCCGCAGCTTCTCCGCTTCGGCCCACTGCGAGCTCATATAGCGGAAGGCCGCGCTGATCTGACTGTGGCAGCCCCTGATCTGGCCGAGCGCATAGGCCCCACCCGGGGTCATCTTGCGGGTGATGCCGAACTCTGGGTCGGGGCTGAGGCCGGGGACGAGTTCGACGCAGGCGTCGTAGCGCAGAGCCTCGGCATCGGTTAATCGCGAGCAGTCGTGAATGATGCCAATGGCGCGCGCGTTGTACTTCCTGAGATCGCGCATATCGAGCCAGCCGAGCAAGGTTTCCCATGCCTCCTTCACCGACCGGTCGTAAGGGCCAATAGCCCGGTACTGCAGCACCGCACTGGGCCGCAGGTACGCAAATCTGATATGCACAATCCCCTCCACGAATGCCCAGGTGGCGCCGACCCCGACAGCACCCGTGCACGAATATGAGTAGTACAAATTGATTTAACGGGGCTTAAGTTGGCCGTCGAACTTCAAGTTAACTTGAAGCCGCGCGCATTAACGAAGCGGCCGAAGTCGGCACGCTCAGGCTCGCCGTACTGGCGCGCCTTATCCTCTGACCAACCATAGGAATCGCTCGTTCCGAAACGGGCGACATTGCGCTGGGTACGGTAAGGAAACACGCCGTTGCGCCTGCGATCATAGGCGGAAACGATCTCTTTGTTGCAATCACGATATCGGTCGCGATGCACCGTCGCTGCGAGTGGGAGGCGCAAACTGATGTAGGACGGGCCCTGCGGCCAGCCGAAACCGAGACCCGCAACCGGAAACACGTGGACAGGCAGGCCGAGCATCTCGCTCACCTCCTGGGCGTGGTTGCGGATCACGCTCACCGGGCAACAACCGAGCCCCGCAGCCTCGGCCGCGAGGACGAATGCCGAGAGCACGATCCCCGCATCCACCGAGGCATTGAAGAAGGCATCCAGGTGGTCGTTGGCGAACGGGATGCCCGTCCAGTCATGGACCTGGCGCTGGCGCCGGTTGTTGCCGAGGAAGACGAGGAAATGCGGGGCCTTGGGAATCCAGTCCTGATCCGCGAGCAAAGTGTTGATGCGGTCCCGGATGGCCTTGTCTTCGATCACCAGGATGTCGCGCTGCTGGAGATCGCTCTTCGACGGCGACGAGAGGGCAAGCGCCGCAAGCGTGTCGATGAGAGACGCCGGCACCGGCTCGTCGCGAAAGCGACGGCAGACGCCGCGCGAAGCGAGCCCCCGCAGAAACTCCGAGGCTTCCAGCTTCGGATCAACCGCATGGGCGAAATCGCCGAAGCGGTGATCGAGCGCGTCCTTGATGCTTTTCATGGTGTCATTTCCCTCGGGCGGCGAGCAGGCGGTCCTGGATGGCGAGCAGATCGCGCCAGGCGAGCCGCTTGCCGATAGGCGTTCGCAAAAGGTAGGCCGGATGCAGCGTCGGCATGGCCGGCACTTTGCGACCGGCGACCTCGATCTCCCGCCAGCGCCCGCGCGCGCGCATGATACCGCCCTCGATGCCGAGGAGCGCGGTCGCGGCAGGCCCGCCAAGCGTCATGAGCACATCGGGGCCGACAAGCTCGATCTGGCGCTCCAGGAAGGGCCGACAGACCTGCACTTCCTGCGGCGTCGGCGTGCGGTTCCCAGGCGGACGCCAGTACACGACATTGGTGATGTGCACGTCGTCCTCGCTGAGGCCGATCGCGGCAAGCATCTTATCGAGGAGCAGGCCGGCGCGACCAACAAAGGGCTTTCCCGCGAGATCCTCCTCGCGCCCCGGCGCTTCACCGACGATCATCAGCCGCGCATCGGGGCGCCCGCGGAAGAAGCACAATGACTTTGCCGTGGCTTTGAGCGCGCAGCCGTCGAATGCTTCGAGCACCGTGCGCAACTCGTCGAGCGTCTTGGCCTGACGCGCCGCCTGGCGAGCGCTGAGCGCTGCGGCATCCGGCGGCGCGGTCGGAAAGCGGCGCGGTGCGTCAGTGGTAACGGCAGGACGCGGGCTCGTCACAGTGGCGATGGGCCTATCAGCCGCGGTCCGCGCCGGCCCCGTAGCTGCAGGCGCCGCACGCGATGTCTCAGGCGCGGTCTCGGATTTCTGCAACGAGAACGCCTGCCCTGGCACGGCATCGGCGCGCGCAAGCCAGTCGTTCCCTGCATCGTCAAGTACGCCGTCTACCCCCATCTCGCGCCACCACGCGAGCAGGGTCGCCATACCGGCCCGATCTTCTTCATCGATCATGGGCGGCACCATAGCGCCTGGCGCCCACCTTGGCATCCCGCCCCGTGCACAGGGCCTTGCAGCATGAGCTTGGTGCTTGACCGTACTTGCGCCCCCGACCTATCGAACAGCATAACGGATATTGGAATGGATCGAAGGACAGCGCACGATGACGGACGAGCAGAGCGAGCTGCCACCGCGTGAAGGCATGGAGTTCGACGTGGTGGTGGTGGGCGCCGGCCCGGCCGGACTCGCAACGGCCATCCGCTTGCGCCAGCTCGCCGCCGAGCACGGGCAGGAAGTCTCCGTCGTCGTGCTCGAAAAGGGCTCGGAGGTTGGCGCACATATTCTGTCCGGTGCCGTCATCGATCCCATCGGCCTCAGCACCCTGATCCCCGACTGGAAGGAGAAGGGTGCGCCACTCGAGACGCAAGTCACGGAAGACCGCTTCTATTATCTGGGGCCTGCCGGCGAGCTGCGGCTGCCGAACATCGGCATGCCGCCGCTGATGAACAACCACGGCAACTACATCGGCAGCCTCGGCAATCTCTGCCGCTGGCTCGGCGAACAGGCAGCCGAACTCGGCGTTGAGGTCTATCCGGGCTTTGCCGCCTCCGAAGTGCTCTATGACGAGGAGAACCGCGTCGTTGGCGTCGCGACGGGCGACATGGGCGTCGGCCGCGATGGCGAGCCCAAGGATAGTTTTACGCGCGGAATGGAGCTACGCGGCAAGTACACGGTCATTGCCGAAGGCGCGCGCGGCTCGCTCGCGAAGCAGCTCATCACGCGCTTTGCTCTCGACGGCGACAGCGATCCGCAGAAGTACGGCATCGGCCTCAAGGAGCTGTGGGAGGTCGCGCCCGAGAAGCACAAGCCGGGCCTCGTCCAGCACACGCTCGGCTGGCCGCTGGACGATGCCACCGGCGGCGGCTCGTTCCTCTATCACTACGGCGAAAATCTCGTCGCCGTCGGGTTCGTCGTCCACCTCAACTACCAGAACCCCTACCTCGCACCCTTCGAGGAATTCCAGCGCTTCAAGACGCACCCCGCCATCCGCGATGTCTTCGCCGGCGGCAAGCGCATTGCGTATGGCGCGCGCGCGATCACCGAGGGTGGATGGCAGTCCATCCCGAAACTGACATTTCCTGGTGGCGTGCTTGTCGGCTGCTCGGCGGGCTTCGTGAACGTGCCGCGCATCAAGGGCTCGCACAATGCGATCCTCTCCGGCATTCATGCGGCCGAGGCTGCCTTCGAGGCGATCGTCGCCGGGCGCCAGCACGACAAGCTCGACGCCTACGAAACAGCGGTGCGCTCCGGCCCCATAGCCAGGGATCTCAAACCCGTCCGCAATGCGAAGCCGCTGCTCTCCCGCTTCGGCACGCGCATTGGCACATTCCTTTCCGGCGCCGATATGTGGCTCAACACGATCATTCCCGGTATAGGCCTCGGCTATACACTGCGGCACGGCAAGGCGGACTACGCGACGCTCAAGCGCGCCTCGCAGGCGAAGAAGATCGAGTATCCGCGCCCGGACGGCGTGCTGACTTTCGATCGTCTGACAAGCGTTTCATTCTCGGCAACCAATCATGAGGAGGACCAGCCGGTTCATTTGACGCTCAAGGACCCGACGATCCCGATCGTGCACAATCTGCCCGAGTACGCCGAGCCCGCACAGCGCTATTGTCCTGCCGGCGTCTATGAAGTGGTCGATGATGGCGGCAAGCCGCGCTTCCAGATCAACGCGCAGAATTGCGTCCACTGCAAAACGTGCGACATCAAGGATCCCGCCCAGAACATCAACTGGGTCGTGCCCGAAGGCGGTGGCGGTCCGAACTATCCGGGGATGTGAAGTCTACTGCACAATTCGCTCGTTGCTCGACAGCGAACCAACCGGTCACCCGGTGGGTTTCAGAGCTATGGCCGCATTTCCGCGGCGATAGCTTTCGAGGAGACGAGACATGTACAGATTAAGTTCGGCAGTTCTTCTGATCTTGCTTGGCGCCGGCTCGTCCGGCGGTGTCTTTGCGCAACCTACTGTGCCAGCGCCGGATAAGGGCACAACAACGCCCTTTCAGTCGGTATGCGCTAAGAGCTTTCAGCAGGTGGACATAAACAATGATGGAGTGCTTACACGCGACGACGTTGCAAAGGTTGATCCGCAGACGCGCTTCATCGAGCACGCCGACACGAACAACGATGCAATGGTGACGGTCGCCGAGTTTAATGCTGGCTGTTCGAAAAATCTGTTCCGAAAACTTCGAGCGACGCAGCAGAACTAGGGCCGTGCAGTCTTAGCCGTTCGCCGATCCGAGGCAGGCCCTTGGGCAGCGTGGTGCGCGGCCGAGCAAGTGGCCGAGCGCGCGACCGTTAGCCGGCGCGCAGATGTGACGCAGAAAGACCTGATCGTCGACTGCGTAGCGCGGCACCTTGCAGGACTTTTCGATCGTGCGCTCGGCATCCGACCAGAGCGTCGAGACGAGATGCTTCACGTCGGGGCGATGCAGACCGGCCCAGGTGCGCGCATCCTCTTTCTCAGCGAGCGCGACATACGCCATGAGGAAGCTCATCATCGCCGACATGCCATCGCGATGACCCAGATAGCTGTCGCGTGGCGCCATGGTCTGGGTCTGGATGGCCGTATTGAGGTCGTGGATGTACGAGTTGAACTCGTCGATCAGATACGTGAAGTCATCGGCGGATGATGCGCCGCCTGGCAGCAGATAGGTCCGCACGAAGTCGTCGGATTGCTTGAACTGCGCCGAGATACGGCCGGGCTTCATGAACTTCTCGGTGATCGCGATGCGCGCGATCTGGCCGCCATCGACCAGCGGAAAGGCATCGAGCTGCTCGGTCAGCATGTGCACGGCCTCGTGCACGGCGGTCGTGAGACCACGCTGGCGCTCGTCGCAGAGAATCCAGGTCGTAAACATTCGCTTGTCATCGAGGCGCTCGTAAATGCGATAGCCGGACTCCGAGTATCGCTTGAGCTGCTCGAGCGCCTCGTCACGGCAATGGGCGTTGCGCGGCTGGCTCTTGCCTTCGCCACCCTCGGCGCGCCAGCTCGTGCCATCGGCACTGGAAACGACCATCGGAATCACGACATTGCGGGGCGTGCTGCGTGCCGGCGCCTGATCGGCCGGCGCGGTAGAACGCGCGGGGATCAGGCTCGCGCTGCCGGGAGCCGCTGCAGCCGGCGCATTCTGCTGTAGATCGACCGAGGCCACCTGCTGGCGTGACTCAGTCTCAAAGGCATGAGGCGGGGTAGCTGCGAGAATAGAGGCGGGCGGCGTCGCGAGACGCGGTGGCTCGACAAGTTGGGCGACGCGACGCTTGATCTCGGCAGGGGAATGCGGCCCGAGCGCCGGATGAGCGCGAATGGGTCGAGCGGATGCTGCAAAATGCTCGGTGCGCGTTGGCGCCGCCGCGGCGGCCTCGGTGCCTCCGAGCTTCGACGGGCGATCCTGAATTTCCCCGAACACCGTTTCCTTGCAGCCGGCGGCGATCACTGCTGTAAGCAGCACAGCGCACGCCGACACCGGCATGATCATACGCCTAAACATGAATGATCCCCCGTGTGCGATAGGGAATTGTTGTATGTCCGTTGGTCACCGGCATGGCCGAAAGACGGCGATCCGGCGGCAAATGGTCGGTCGTGAGCCGGCCGCGCGGCCGGCGGTATTGGCGGAGCGGCCTCATCGGCTGCTGCTGGATCGATCGATCAGGATGCGATCCGCGCGCGCGGCGAAACCGAGATGGCGGCGCGCCAGCTCCTCGACGTAGTCGAGGTCTAGAGACGGGCCATCGAGGAGTGCGATTTCGTGCTCGAGGTTGGCGCGCACGGTCTCGAGTGCCTTGATCTCCCGCTCCTGAATCGTGGAGCGCTCGATCAGTCGCGATCTAGTCTCGAGACCGTGCCTGCCTTTGAACGTGTGATAGCCGAAGTAGACCGTCAGCCCACCGCAGAGAAGCAACACCGACACCTGCCGCTTGCTGACCATCAGGCCATCATACCCTTTGTACGAGCGTGGCCCGGATCGACGCAAAACCGGATCGCGGCCACGAAGAGCTACTGTAGGCAAGCAGCGTTAAGTGAGGGTAAAGCGCTGGCTCATGTTGCGGCATAAGTTGCGCGACTTTGGTATGAGGCGAGCATTAGATGCGCCCAAGTGCTTAAACCTTGGAGCGAAGCACCTCAAAAGCGAAGGAGCGCGTTGAGCGTGGCGTAGAACTCGCTGCCTTCCGCACCGTCTGTTAGGCCAGCGGAAAGCGAGACTTCGCCGGCGGTCCATTCGTAGCGAACAAAGCCGCCATAGCGGATGAGGTCATCGCGGCCCGCCCCCAATTCACGTGCCGCCGACCAGTAGCCGATCTCCGGCCCTAGAGAGATCTCAGGCGTGATGCGATATCCGAGCCGCCCCCTTGCTGTGATCTCGTCGAGGCGGCTCATCCATCCGGCATCGAGCTGGGCGAAAGAATTTGGCGTGAGGTTGTACCAGCTTTCGACCAGAACGCGGGCAGCCGTGTACGGCCCGATAGAGCCTTCGTCCTCACCATCGATCAGGCGTCGCTCGTTCGCATACACCGCGCCTGCAAAGACCTTCAGCGTCAGCGGGCCGAGGCCAGCCTGATAGCCGAGCAGTGCATCGGCAAACGAGCCCGTTCGACGACGGCGGACGCTCTGCTCGCCAACGCCGGAGATCCAGATCGTCTGGCGGCGCGCGTATTCCCAATACCCAGCCCCTGCCCGCAGGCGCCAGCCATCCTCGCGGATGCTTTTCGGGACGCTCGCGATCAGGCCCGAGAGGGCTACGGTGGTATTCGTGTAGGCCGACCAGAGATGGCCGCCAATCTCCCCGCCGCCCGAGACCTCGACCGTGGGTGGCTCGTCGGCGCGAACGGGAACGATCATGAATGCCGTGGCTGCCAGGCAACCGCCAGCACACAACAAGGCACGCGGCACCCACGCTGCCGCACGTTTTCGGAGCCCACGCAGCACCACACACGCCCCCGCCGCGACTGCGGCACGCGTCCTGAGCAACTACGCCACATCAGTTTTGCAGAACGCCGTTTACCAAACTGAAATAGAAATGCAGTCCGCGTCAATCGCAAACTGAACAGGGTACGATTTCTTGGGCCGCGGTTTCAGCTGGATATAAGTCTTTAGAGGTAATCCTACTACCTCGCGCGCTGACAGGCGCGCACTCCGAAATCCGGGCATTTGTGCTATGGCGCGTCGATGATCGACGACGAAATCGTATCGCATGAGCTGGAACTCCGCTCGTTCGGGCGCCGGCGCGGGCGCAAGCTGAGCGGTCGGCAGGAGCGCCTGCTCGCCGATACGCTGCCGCGCGTGATGCCGGATCTCACGCGGCCGCCGCCCGCAGATGCGCGAGGCTTGTTCGACGTGCCGGTCACCCAGGTCTGGCTGGAAATCGGCTTTGGCGGTGCCGAGCATCTGATCTGGCAGGCGCGCCATCATCCGCACGTGGGGCTCATCGGCTGCGAGCCCTTCGAGGAAGGCGTCGTCAAGGCGCTTACGCACATCGAGGACGAGCACCTCGGCAATATCCGCGTGCATCCCGACGACGTGCGCCCACTACTGCGCTGGCTGCCGGCTTCGTCCCTCGACCGCGCCTTCGTGCTGTTCCCAGATCCCTGGCCGAAAGCGCGGCACCGCAAACGCCGCCTCGTCGGCACGCCACTGCTCGATCAGCTGGCACGCGCCATGAAGCTCGGCGCCGAGCTGCGCCTTGCAACGGACATCGGCGACTATGCGCGCACGATGCTCGCGGCCCTCATGCGGCATCCGTCATTCCGCTGGACAGCCACGCGCGCCGTCGACTGGCGACATCGCCCCGAGGACTGGCCCGGGACACGCTATGAAGCCAAGGCGCTGCGCGAAGGCCGGCGCTGTGCGTATCTGCGCTTCGTGCGCGTGTCCGCTCCCACATGATGGCGCACCAGCATCCTCGCGGCCCGCATGGCGGCTGCCGAATATCCACGATCGCCATGCACGAGAATGAGCGAGATCGCGCCCTCCGATAGGAGCCACACCTCGCGCGCCAACTCTTCGGGCTGCGCGACACCGGCGCGTGCGAGCAGCTCTGCAAGACAGCGCTCCATTTGCGCCTTGTGCCGACTGGCAATGGTGCGCGCCGGATGGCCGGGAAGATCGGCCAGCTCGATGACAAGGCGCGTAAAGCCGGAGCCGGCCCAGCGCGGCTTGTCCACCCAGACCGCGAGTTCCCGAAACATGGCGTCGACGATCGTCTCCGCGGAACCCGTCAGCTTATCGGCGAATGTCCAGAATGCCTGAAGGGCGAGCTCATGCTGCGCCTCGAGCACGCGAGCGAGCAGATCGTCCTTGCTTCTGAAATGATGATAGAGCGTGCGCTTCGTCAGGCGCGCGTCGGCCGCGATCTCGTCCATGCTGACGCGACCGAAACCCTGTCTTCGGAAGAGGCGATAAGCGGCTTCGAGAATGCGCTTGCGTGTCTGCTCGGCTGATCGCGGCATCCAGAACGCTCCCTGAAAGTATACTGCATAGTGAATTTACTTCCGCGCGTCGCGGAATGAAATGGCGTGCGGGAATGCCTAGCTGCGGAGACATTGTCATGCGGAAGCCTCCCCTCACGGTCAGAAGCCTCAGGGCGCGACCGGTGGTCTTGAAGCTCAAGCGCCCGGTCGTGGCGCGCATTGCCACCATCACCGATTGGCCCATCATTCTCATCGACCTGCTGACCGAAGAGGGCATCGTCGGGTGCAGCTATCTCGAGCCGTATATCGTGAAGTCCATGCGCTATCTCGTGCCGGCGCTCCAAGATCTCGGCGACATGCTGAAAGGACGCCAGCTATCGCCGATCGAGATCTTCGATGCAGCGCGCAAGTCGCTGCATTTCGTCGGCTACGAGGGCCTCTCGATGATTGCGGCATCCGGTCTCGACATGGCCGCCTGGGATGCGCACGCGAAGGCAGCTGGCGTACCGCTCTGCGTCCTGCTCGGCGGATCGGTCGGACCTGTGCGGGCCTACAACAGCAACGGCCTCTGGCTCAAAGCTCCTGAGGCGGTCGCCGAAGAAGCCATCGTGCTCAGGGATGAAGGCGGTTTCGATGGCCTCAAGCTGAGGCTCGGTCGCACGCGCATCTCCGAGGATCTCGCGACACTCGAAGCGGTGCGCCGCACGGTCGGCGAGGACATGCACCTGATGATCGATTTCAATCAGGGTCTCAATCTCGCCGAAGCCCTCGAGCGCTGCCACAGGATCGACGATCACGGCCTCGCCTGGATCGAGGAGCCGATCGTCTACGACGATCTCGACAGCTATGCGCAGCTCGCATCCGAGCTGAAGACGCCGCTCCAGATCGGCGAGAACTTTTATGGTCCGCGCCAGATGCACGTCGCCTTGCAGAAGAATGCCTGCGATCTGGTAATGCCGGACTTCATGCGCATCGGCGGTGTGACGGGCTGGATGCGGGCAGCGGCGCTTGCCGGTGTGCATGGCGTGCCCATGTCGACGCACCTCTATCCGGAAGTCGGCGCGCACGTCATGCGCGTCACCGAAACCGCGCACTGGCTCGAATGGCAGGACTGGACGAACCCGATCCTTCAGCAGCCCTATCGCATCGAGAACGGCCAACTGCACATTCCGGATGTGCCCGGCGTCGGCCTCGATTGGAACGAGGACGTGGTTGAAGCGCATCTCGTCAGCTAGCGCGACGCTGTGCATCCCAGAAATGAAGAAGCGGCAGCGTTGGGGCCACTGCCGCTTCACGATGGAGCGCAGATACTCGGAGATTGGCGCGCTAGAATTGGATCCGCGTGTTCAGCAGGAAGGTGCGCCCGCGCCCGATCTCGCCCGAAAACGGGTTGAACGGATTGGGCGACGACGGCGCAGTGCCGAGAACGGGCGTGTAGGCCTCGTCGAGTACGTTGGTCACGGTTGCGCCGATGTCGAAGCCCTCGCGGATCTTGTAGCTGGCGAAGAGATCGAGCAGCTCGTAGCCCTCGCGGCGGCCGCCGGTTGCCGTTGCGGATGGATCGTCGGCATCCGAGACGAAATAGGCGCGCGCACCGAGCGTTAGGCTCTGATCGAAGAGGCGAATGCCGGACGTGAGCACGAGATTGTGGTCCGGCATGTACTGGCTCGCGCCATTGCCTGGCGTCTGCGGCGGCAAATCGCTGTTCGTGTACGTGTAGGCGAGGCCTGCAAAGAAATAGCCCGCGTCATAATCGGCCTGCACCTCGACGCCCTGGACTGGCGTCGTACCATCAACGTTGCAAAACCAGTTGACGTAGGCCGAGCTGGTTGGAGAGGCACCGTTGGTGCACGTGACGATGTAGTCCTCCACGTTCATGCGGAAGTAGGCGACCTTCATGGCGAAGGCGTCTCTGCTGGTGAGGACGTTGCGGCCGGTGAAGTTGGTCCCGATCTCGAAGCCGCGCTGGATTTCTGCCCTCAGGAAGGGGTTTGCGACGTAACTTGCTGAAGTGCTGCCGGGATGCTCGCCGCCGGCCAACATTTCATTCGTCGAGGGCGCCCGCATGGACTCCGAGTAGGTGGCATAGACCTTCATCCAATCCGTCAGCCGCGCAGCGAGCGTGAGCTTGGGATTGACCCGACCGTCCTCATCGTCGATCTGATAGGTGCCAATCGAAGGCAGAGGCGCCGACGGCGTTGCGCGGATAACGCTGACCGTGCCGTCTATCTTATAGTTGTCGTACCTGAGACCGCCGATCAGATCGAACATGCCGTAGCGGAACGTCGTCTCGGAGAAGACGCCGCCGGTCGACAGCTCCCCATTTGGATTGACACCGCCGTTACTCATCTTGAAGTCGTCATGCTGATATTCAACGCCGTAAGTCGATTGCACAGCCACGGCACCAAGCCAGAAGCGCGAAGTATTCGACACGTCGAAGCCGACGCCCTGATCCTCCATTGTCCGCCCGACCGACGTCGCGAAGCTGTTCAGTCCGCGCAGATACTCCGACTTGACGTCGCTGTAGTGGACATTGGCCCTGAGGTGGACCAGCGGATTATCTGACGGCGTATAGGCGAACTTGCCGGTGAACAGGTTGGACTTCAGAGCCTGCTCGTAGGAATTCGCCGTGAACTCGTTGTCGTACAGCACGGCACCGAAATCGACGCGCACGCCTGGCGTCGGCTTGATGTAGATCTTGGCAAGGCCCGAGAGCAGATCCTGGTCGCCGAATGGCACGGTCTGTCCGTCGCCGTTCTTGTAGCGGCTCTGATCGCGATGGCTGATGGCGGCGGCAACACCCGCAGTGTCGGTGCGCGCGGCAGCTGCGACCATCTCCTGCCAGCCGATGCCATTGCTGCCCCAGGTCACGCTGCTGAGAATGCCCGAATCCTTGCCCGGCAGGATGATGTCCTCGACGCCGATCGTGCGGAAGTTTGCCGAGCCTGCGAGCGTACCGGAGCCGCCGGCCGTGGAAATCGCGCCGCGCTGGATGTCGATTCCCGCGAGCAGCTGCGGATCGACATAGAGGAAGCCGCTGGCCTCATGACCGAGGAAGCGGAAATTCTGGCGCGCACCGTCGATCATCATGTTCACGCGGCCATTGCCCTCGAAGCCGCGGATATTCACGGATATGCCGGGTTGGTTGACGCTCTCGCGCGAGAACGTACCGGCTTGCGCGCGCAGCACATTATCGACCCGCGTGCTGCCGAATGTGTCGAGCTCACCGCCTCCGACAACACTGATGCCTGCTGGCGCGTCATAGGCGGCGGCCTTCGCCGCGGCATCGCGCGCGGCCGCCGCGTCGGCAACATCCTCCACGCGTGCTGCCTCGGGTGCGGGCGGGGCGGGCTCCTGCTTCGGCTGGGCGCGCTTTGCCTGCTTGGTGGGCGCGCGCTGCTTCTTCGTCTCGACGCTCAGCGGCGGCAGATTGGTCGACTGCGCAAGAGCCGGTGCCGCCGAGAGCAGGACGGTCGCCGCGGCGGTGCCCATCAGAACCGCAGCAGGCCATCGAACCGCGCGAAGACGTCTGGACGCGACAGATCGATCGTTCGAGAACGGCATAGCAGCCCCCCAAGAGCCAATGCAGAGATGATGTGAATGGCTGGCAGGCTGGCGCGCGTACTGCGACTGGCGAGCTGGCTCGTGTTCGGCCGTCGCGTCACGACTCGGCGAGACAAGCGACGACACAAAGCACATGTACGTAAAATGTACTTTTTCAGTCAACAATAAGACGGCGCGTTAGTCTCATGTCGCCGCTATTCCGTTCGGCACTGTGACGGCGTCGCAACTCATTACTTCACTGGAATAAATCCAATGAAGGAGAGAACTTACTTCTCCGCCTTCTCGTGCTTGTCGGCGATCATGCGATCGAGAAGACGCACGCCCCAACCTGAAGACCAGCTCTGGTTCAGCTCGTCCCTAGGCGAGTCGAGCGCGGTCCCGGCAATGTCGAGATGTGCCCAGGGCGTGTCCTTGACGAAGCGCTGCAGGAACTGCGCAGCCGTGATCGCACCGCCAAAGCGTCCGCCAATGTTCTTCATATCGGCGTTCTTGCTGTCGATGAGTTTGTCGTAGGCCTTGCCAAGCGGCATCCGCCAGACCTTCTCGCCTGTGGCGATGCCGGCATCGGTGATATCAGCCGCGAGCTTGTCATCATTGGAAAAGAGGCCTGCGTGCTCCTTGCCGAGCGCGACCATGATGGCGCCCGTCAGCGTCGCGAGGTCCACCATGAGGCGCGGCTTGAAGCGCTCCTGTGCGTACCATATGACGTCCGCCAGCACGAGCCGGCCTTCCGCGTCCGTGTTGAGCACCTCGATGGTCTGGCCTGACATGGAGGTCACGATATCGCCGGGGCGCTGCGCCGCGCCGGACACCATGTTCTCGACGAGTCCGATGATGCCGACGACGTTCGCCGCGGCCTTGCGCGCGGCGAGCGCCCGCATGAGCCCGACGACGCACGCCGCGCCGCCCATGTCACCCTTCATGTCTTCCATGCCGGCGGCCGGCTTCATGGAGAGGCCGCCGCTGTCGAACACGACGCCCTTGCCGATGATGCAGACGGGCTTCGCACGCTTGGACTTGGCGCCGTGCCACTGCATGACGACAACGCGCGCTGGCCGCGTGCTGCCTTGCGCGACACCGAGCAGCGCACCCATGCCGAGTTTCTCGAGAGCTTCGAGCTCCAGAACTTCGACCTCGACGCCGAGTGAGGAGAGCTCCTCGGCGCGCGCCGCGAATTCGACGGGGCCGAGTGTATTGGCCGGCTCATTGATGAGATCACGTGCGGTGAACACGCCTTCGGCGACGGCAAGCTTGCCGGCGAAAGCCTTCTCGGCGTCGCGCGGGTTCTTGCAGTGGATATAGAGGATGCTCGACTTTTCCTCGGGCTCCGCTTCACCGTTGTTGTTCTCACGCGCTGGCCGCGTGCGGTATTTGCGGAAGTTGTAGCTCCGGAGCAGCGCACCATAGGCCAGCAGCGCGGCAAGCTCGTCCGCGGAGGGCGCCCCCTTGTCCGGCGCTTCGGCGTAGAGGCTCGCGGCGGGCGCCTTGCGCGCGTGGATGGCCGCGTAGGCGACGGAGCCTGCCCGCATCCAGTCGAGCTCGCCGGCGGCTTCACTTTGCGCCGTGCCGATGAGATGGAGGCGGCTCGCTTCGAGCTTCTCGGGCGAGAGGATCTCGATACTGCTCTTCGCGCGGCCCTTGAAGTCGGCAGCCTTGGCAGCGCGCATCAATGCCCCACCCGATTTTTGGTCCATGGCCTTCAACGCCGGCGGCATGTGCAGATCCTGTCCGACCAGCGCGGCGACGACGGGGCTCGCCGACGCATCGAGGGCGACAAAGCGGATCTCGGGACGTTCGGACATCGAGGGACTACTCCTGGACGGGAAGATCTTGCCGGACGACTGCTATAGGGGGCGCCTGTGGGCTTTCGCAAGTTTTCCCCGCCCTGGACTGTCCGTGTCCGCATGGCTAAGGAGCTAGCGCCGCATGGAAAGCCCGCCTGGGCCGTATTTCAGCAACCCTCGACCTTCAATCCACGCCACTCCGGCCTGCCGACATTGGCAGGGGGCCAGAATCGCCCTCATGGTGGATCAAGAAACGATCTTCCTCGCGCCGCCGGACGCCACGCATGTCTTTGTTCGCCCTTCAGATGCCGGCGGCACCCGTATGGAACGCCGGGGATGCCGGCGATGCCTTCGAGCGGGCGCAGGCCATTCTCGAGACGACCTTCGGCTATCGCAGCTTCCGCTCGCACCAGGAAAGCGCGATCCGCGCGCTGCTCGAAAACCGCGATGCCTTCGTGCTCATGCCGACGGGCGGCGGCAAGTCGCTCTGCTATCAGATCCCAGCGCTCGTGCGCCCCGGTACAGCCGTCGTCGTCTCGCCGCTGATCGCGCTCATGCAGGATCAAGTCGACGCGCTCAAGTCGCTCGGCGTGAATGCGGCCTTTCTGAATTCATCGCTCTCCTGGCCCGAGCAGATCGAAATCGAGAAATCCGTGCGCGCCGGCGTCCTCGACCTGCTCTACGTCGCGCCCGAGCGCCTCGTACAGCCGCGCCTGCTGGAGCTTCTCTCCTCGACGGATGTCGCTCTGTTCGCCATTGACGAGGCACACTGCGTCTCGCAATGGGGCCACGACTTCCGCCCCGAGTATCGCCAGCTCCGCATTCTCGCCGAGCGTTTTCCCGGCGTGCCGCGCATCGCGCTCACGGCTACGGCAGACGAGAAGACGCGCGCCGAGATCGTACGCGAACTGGCCCTCGAGAACGCCGAAAAACTCGTCGCCAGCTTCGACCGGCCCAATATCCGCTACCGCATAGCCGAGACCGGTAGCATGGGCGCCCGCGAGCGTCTGTGGCGCTTCATCGCTGAGGAGCACGCCGGCGATGCCGGCATCGTCTACTGCCTGAGCCGCAAACAGGTCGAGGAAACCGCCGACTGGCTCACGACCAAGGGGCGCGCGGCACTCGCCTATCATGCAGGTCTCGCGCCCGAGGTACGCCGCTCCGCGCAGCAGCGCTTTCTCGCCGAGGACGGTCTCATCGTCGTTGCGACCATCGCTTTCGGCATGGGAATCGACAAGCCGGACGTGCGCTTCGTCGCGCATCTGAGCCTGCCCAAATCAATCGAGGCCTATTACCAGGAGACGGGCCGCGCCGGACGCGACGGCGAGCCGGCTGATGCCTGGATGGCCTATGGTCTCGGCGATATCATCACGCAGCGCCAATGGATCGCGCAGTCGGAAGCGGGCGAGCAGCACAAGGCCGTGCAGCGCACGAAGCTCGACGCACTCATCGCGCTCGCCGAAGCAGCAAGCTGTCGCCGCCAGCTGCTACTTGCGTACTTCGGCGAGGAACGGCCAGAGCCCTGCGGCAACTGCGACAACTGCCTCGAGCCGCCGGACTGCATCGACGGGTCCGTGCTCGCGCAGAAGGCGCTCTCGGCCGTCTACCGGACGGATCAGCGCTTCGGCGTCGGCTATGTCGTCGATGTGCTCACCGGCAAGGTCGACGAGCGCATCGTGCGCAATCACCACGACAAGCTCTCGGTCTTCGGCATCGGCCGCGACGTCGATGGCGCGCAATGGCGCAGTATCCTTCGCCAGCTCGTCGCTGCCGGCCACCTCGTCGCCGATGACGAAGGCCACGGCACGCTGGCCCTCGGCGAAAGCGCGCGGACCGTACTCCGCGGCGAGGCACCCTTCATGGTGCGCAAGCAGTCCGCGAGTGCGCGTACGCGTGGCGAAGGGCGCAAGCGCACATCCCGGCGCAATACCGTGGTGCCGGGTCTTCAGGAAAACGAGGTCGAGCTCTATCGTACGCTGCGTGAAGTGCGCGGACAGCTCGCGCGTGAGGCAAACGTGCCGCCGTATATCGTCTGCCACGACCGCTCGCTGCTCGACATGGTGCGCCTCAAGCCCCGGACACGCGACGAGCTCAAGCTCGTTCACGGCATGGGCGAGGCGCGCGTCACCCGCTACGGCGGGGCATTCCTTGAAGCGCTGAAGTAGCAAACGCCGCACTATCTTCGAACGTGCGCTCGCCTCGCGCCTCTCCTATAAATCGCTGCCCACTCGCGCGTGAGGTGTCCGATGTCCAAGCCGACCCTGCCAGCTTTCGATCCATCCGACGTCGCCGAGACGAACTTCACGAGCTATCCGGAAGAGCTCCGCGCCGTGAACCAGAACCGCTGGAACCGCCGGCTCGGGGATCATGCCGGCATTCGCAACTACGGAGTCAATCTCACGCGCATCGTGCCGGGCGGCCAATCCTCGAGCCGGCACGCCCACTCGCACCAGGATGAGTTCATCTACATCCTGAAGGGCGAGGCTGTGCTCGAAACCAATGCCGGTCGTCAGGTGCTGAAGGCCGGCATGTGCGCGGGCTTTCCGGCCGGCACTGGCGACGCGCATCGCTTTGTCAATGAATCCTCAGAGGATGTGCTGCTGCTCGTCGTGGGCGACCGCACGCCAGGGGACGAGATCACCTATCCGACGCTCGACCTGCACGCGAGGCTCGGCTCCGACGGCAAGTACGTCTTCTCGCGAAAAGACGGCACCCCTTACTGAACGCGCCGTCCGAAGGCACTGGAAGCCTCGCACACACATTATCCTATTGGCATGGACACGCGCGGATGCTAGCGAGCAACGCATAGGTCGTCGCGCAATTCAGCAACGGCCGTCATCAACGGGTGTCCGCGTGCTGTTTCCGACCGATCTTGCGTCCTTCTTAGAGATCATCCGCCAGAACCACGACGCGATCTACGGATTGATGTTCGCCTATGCGACCTCGCATAGCTTGCTGCTCGCTATGTTTGCCGGATATGCCGCCCATTCTGGTGCGCTGAATTTCGGGACGTTGATCTTCGTCTGTTGGCTCGGCAGCTTTACCGGCGACGTCGTACGCTTTTGGATCGGACGCCGTTTCGGGACGCGGTGGCTCGGATCGTTCCCGCGCCTGCAGCGCGCCATCCAGACGGCAGCTCTCTTGGCGGCTCGGCATCACTACTGGATGATCCTAATTCACCGCTATCCCCATGGCATCCGCGGCGTCGCCGGCTTCGCCTACGGCGTATCATCACTTTCCTGGTCGAGCTTTCTTGCTCTGAACTTCGTTGCAGCCGGTATCTGGTCGGTCGCTGTCGTCTCGGCCGGCTACGCTTTCGGCGAATTCTCGGAGAAGGTTATGAGCCAAGCGTCCTCGGGTCTCGGCGCGGTCATGCTGATTGCCTTCCTCGGCCTCTCCTGGGTTCTCAGCCGACGGCTCGAGCGCGCTATCGAGCGGACCTGAACCACTTTGCAGCAGCAGTACCTGAGAGCAAGAAAGCCGCCCCTTGAGGCGGCTTTCTTTCATAAGCGTTGCGATGCGCTGTGTTGAGCCTACCGCAGCATCTTGTAGGGCAGCCACGTGATGAGCTCGGGGAAGATCATCATAAATGCCAGCGCGGTTGCCTGTAGCAGGATGAACGGTGTCACCGATTTGTAGATGTCGAGCATGGTAACGCCCTTCGGCGCCACGCTGCGGATGTAGAACAGGTTGAAGCCGAACGGCGGCGTCAGGAATGCCATCTCCATGTTCACGACGAACAGCACGGCAAACCACACCGGGTCGAATCCAAGCTGCACGATGATGGGGAAGAAGAGCGGCGCCGTCAGCAGCATGATGCCGATCGGATCGAGGAAGCATCCCATGACGATCCAGATCAACTGCATGCCGATAATCGTTCCCCAGCGTCCGCCCGGTAGGTACGACAGCATATCTCTCACAAGCTGGTCGGCGCCCACCGCCGCATACAGCGAGGTGAACATCGATGCCGCGAACACGATCCACAAGACCATGCAGCTCAGCCGCAAGGTTATGAGGCAGGACTCGCGCACGGCCGTCCACGTGAGCTTGCCATAGACGAGGGCGCAGAGGATCGAGCCGAGTGCTCCGATGCCGGCGGCCTCGCTCGGCGTCGCGACGCCGCCGACGATCGAGCCGAGCACCATGATCACGAGCGCTATCGGCAGGATCACCGACTTGAGCGCCACGAGTTTCTCCGGCCATGTCGCGCGCTCCTCGATCGGCAACGCGGGTCCTATGCTCGGACGAATTGCGCATATGATCAGGATATAGGCGATGAACAGCACGACGATCACCAGCCCGGCGGTGATGCCGCCGAGGAAGAGCATGCCGACCGACGTGTTGGTGTAGAGACCGAGCACGATCATCAGCACGCTCGGTGGGATGAGAACACCCAGCGCACCGCCGCCGGCGACGCTACCGATACTGATGCCCTTGCTGTAGTTGGCGGCCAGCATCGATGGCAGCGCGACAAGGCCCATGGTCACGGTCGCAGCCCCGCTGACGCCGACGAGCGCCGCAAAGATCGTGCAGACGAGAATGGTGCCGACCGCCAGGCCGCCATTCACCCCGCCGAACCACTTCTTCATCATATCGTAGAGGTCGTTGGCGAGACCCGACCTCTCCAACATGCAGCCCATGAAGATGAACATCGGGATCGCCAACAGCACGAAGCTGGTGGCCGTGCTGAAGGTCTTGATGCCGAGCGCGTAAAGGGCATCCGGCCCCCAGAGGAAGTACGTGCCGACGATCGCGGCGCTGCCGAGCGCGAAGACGAGCGGCAGGCCGGCGGCCATGAGCAGGAGAAAGGATCCGAAAAGTAGGATCGTGACGACTTCTATGCTCATTGGCGGACCTCCGCCGCGTCGTGCGTCGCATCTTCAGGTATGAGCTCCGTGCCGGTGATGGCCATGTGCAGATCTCGCACGACACGTGCGATTGCCTGCAGCAGGAGCAACCCCGAGCCTATGGGCAAAGAAACCATGACCGGAAAGAGAGGTGGGCTCCAGTCGGAGGACGCGCGCTGGCCCGTCTCCAGGGCCTCCTTCGCCATGATGAACGTCTGATCAAACATCACCCAGCAGAAGAGGAGCATGAAGCCGGCAGTCAGCACGTCGACGGTTGCCTGAGTGCGGCGGGACCATCGCGAGTACAGGATGTCCATGGAGACATGGTCGCGATTGAGCAGGGTGTAGCCTGCACCGAGCATGATGATGGCGGCAAAGATGAAGCTGATCATCTCGTTGCCCCACGTCGTGGGGGCCCTCATCACGTACCGCAGGAAGACCTCGTAGCAGACGAGGGCGACAAGGCCGAGGATCGCGACCCCGGCGATATAGCCGACCACGCCGTTCAGCCGATCGACGAAGCGAACGGCGGCGCGCAGGAAGTTCATGAGAGCTTTTCTCCAGGCCCGGAGCGCAGGAACAGCGCCGGGGCGAGCCTTTGGGCGCGCTCCGGAACTGTTTTGCGTCTATCTTCTGGTGATCAGACGTTCGAGGGACGCCTGCGGAATAAGTCGCGCGTTTCGAAGATGATCTTGAGCACCTTCTGCGTCGGCTCGTCCTTCGACTGCAACTTTTCGAGCGCCTCGTTGGCCGTCTTCTCGTAGTACTCGACGTCGGCCGGCGGCAGCGAGTTGAACTTCACGCCGGCGTCCTTCATGAGCTGAACGGTCTTGGCGCTCTCGGCAGTCGAGGTCGTTGCGCGCTCGACCGCGTAGATGCGAGTGACGATATTCATGACCTCTTGCAAGTCTTTCGGCAGGCGGTTGTACGCCCGCTGATTCATGAACATGTCTTCCATGTCGAACGCGATCGTCGACGGGCCGAGATAGAACTTCGCCGGCTCGTGGATCTTGTACTGATAGAAGCCTGCGGGTGAGCCCCAGTTGGAGGCATCGATGACGCCGGTCGAGAGCGCGGTGTATTGCTCCTCACCCGGGATCGTCACGATGCTCGCGCCCTTGGTCTTGAAGACCTCGGCGCCGAGACCGAAGCTGCGGATCTTGATGCCCTTGAAGTCATCGAGCGTCTTTAGCTCGGTTCGGGACATCGTGGCACCCCACTCGTCCGAGTAGACGGGACCGAGGAAGTGCGTGCCGTGCTTCGCGAAAGACTCGCGAACGATGTCCATCAGGCCCGTCTCGTTCCACAGATAATCGTAGTGGTCGAGCGTCTTGAAGGCGCCGGGAATGCCCCACGTCCAGAGCGTGAAGGGGATCTTGCCGCGCCAATAGGGCTGAGCGCCGTAGCCGATCTCGACGACGCCTTTGCCGACCGCATCGAGCATTTCGAAAGTCGGAACGAGCGCGCCGGGCGGGAACGCCTGGATCTGAATCCGGCCGTTCGACATCTCGCTCACGCGCTTGATGTAGCGCGGGATGAGCGTCTCCCACTCGACCGTGCCCGGGCCGAGAAAGGATTGCATGCGGAAGCGGAACTCGGCCTTCTGAGCGTGAGCCTTCGTCGGCAGGCTGGCGATTGCTGCCAGCGAGGCGCCTGTCAGCCCTGCCCTCACGACATCGCGGCGGCGAATTTTTGCTCCCCCGACACTCCCAACTACTCGATCGTCTTTATCCTTTTCGGCCACGGGCCGTTCCTCCTTAGGGATTGTGTTGCGTGGCGCCGCAATGCGGCGTCGAAGCGTCGTTGCGCTCCCGTTCCTCCCATTTGATCTATGTCGTATATTTATTTTCTTGAGCGGAGCAACGCCCGGCGTCGCATTGCTGGGCGTCGGGTGCACGGCTCTAAATTACTCCGCAGCCCCTTGACCGCATTGACGGATTGGTACAGCCCGACTCTTGGCAGGCGACTTCTCACCGCCCCTTCCGCTTGCCCACGGCACGCGTCGAGAAGCGCGCGTTGCCGAGGCCCGTGCCGATCGTGAGAATGCCCCAGTGCTTGCGCTTCTGGGCGCGCGGCAGATGGCTCAGACCCTGCACGACGGCGTCGTTGTGCATCACGATCATTGTCTCATGATCGCCGATGTTCGGAATGCTCTCCGTGACCGCAGCGGGAAAGTTGAACCGGCTGCTCTCCCAATTCCCGGGCAGATTTTGCGCGCCTCGCGCGATGCTGCCGTCCGACTCGATGATGCCGGGGCATCCGATCCCGACCACCGGCGCGAGCGAGAGCTTTTCCTTCTTTGCCGTCTTGATCAGTGACTGGAGCAGGTCCGCCAGGTGCTCGACGGTCTCGGTGCGCGAGACCTTCTCATCGGCATGACGCCACAGATGCGACTCGGCAATACGGGCCGACGAGAGATCCTTGGCCTTGCCGAGGCGCAGCTCGACAATGCCGGCACGGATGTTCGTTCCGCCGACGTCGACGGCCAGCATGGCGTTGTGTCCGTCGAGCATCCATGCCGGCAGCAGGTGCGCCGCGCCGATGAGACCCGCCTCGTCGGGATGGTGCTCGATCAGCTCGAGATCGACATCGATCCCATCCGAACTGAGGAGCGCGCCGGCGCGACCGATCGCAAGCTCGCCGATGCGGCTCGCGCGAAAGCCGCCACCGAAGACGATGGCCTCGGTCTCTGCCCACGCCTTGTTCTTGAGAAAACGGCGAAGCACCGTGAAGAGCGCCTGCGCGTAGTCCTCGATTGCACTGAGAATGATGCCGGCAGCCTCGACCGAGCCGCTGGCGAGCAGCTCGTCGAGCTGCTTCTTGCTGAGTTCGTCCGTCTTAGCGTCACCGAGCGGATCATCACCCGTTACTGCCTTGTGATGCTTGCGCCAGTCGTCGAGTGCCTCGACGAAAGCGGCCCGGCGGGCCTTGTCGCCGAGAAAGCCGTCGGAATCCTCAAGCTCCAGGTTGTAGTTGTCGACCGTGACGCTCGGGAGCGTCGCGGCGCCATGCGTCGGGAGCGTCGGGCGATCGGCTGTATCGGCCATAGGGGGCATCTCGGTTTTCTGGGAGGGTCCTGGGGGCGCGGATGAAGTCTGCGCTTGTCCGAAGTGAACGGCCGAATGTGCCGGCCGGTTCCCCATTCGAGGCGCAAAACGCCGTCATCAACGGCGTTAGCCGCCATTGGAGGCCGCTCGACCGCAACCCCTTGCCCCCCGCCCGCAGGCGCGCAATAACCGGCGCGGCCTGAAGGGCCTTTTCGAGGACAATGGACGATGATCGCACTCCGCCCCCGCGTTTTCTCCGGCATGCAGCCCACGGGCAGCCTGCACCTTGGCAACTATCTGGGCGCGCTCATCAACTGGGTGTCCATGCAGAACACGCACGAGTGCCTGTACTGCGTCGTCGACCTGCACGCGATCACGGCCGATTGGCTCGATCCGGAGGTGCTGCGCCAATCGATCCGGCGCGCGGCCGCGGCCTACATCGCCTCCGGCATCGACCCGAAGAAGAGCATCCTCTTCAATCAGAGCCAAGTGTCGGCGCACGCGGAGCTGGCGTGGGTGTTCAATTGCGTCGCGCGCCTCGGCTGGCTGAACCGCATGACGCAGTTCAAGGAGAAGGCCGGCAAGGATCGCGAGAACGCCTCGGTGGGCCTCTACGCCTATCCGAACCTGATGGCCGCTGACATTCTCGTCTACCGCGGCACGCACGTGCCGGTCGGCGAGGACCAGAAGCAGCATCTCGAACTCGCGCGCGACATCGCCCAGAAGTTCAACAACGACTGGAACCAGGCTATTGCAGCGAGGGGCTATGCCGATGGGATCTTCTTCCCGCAGCCGGAGCCGATCATTCTCGGGCCGGCAACGCGCGTCATGAGCCTGCGCGATGGTACTAAGAAGATGTCGAAGTCGGACCCGTCCGATCTTTCGCGCATCAACCTCACCGATGACGCGGAGACCATCGCGCGCAAGATCCAGCGAGCCAAAACCGACCCGGACGCGTTGCCCTCCGAGCTGAAGGGCCTCGAAGGACGACCGGAAGCCGACAACTTGACCGGCATCTACGCCGCGCTCGCAGGGACGACGCAGGCGGAGACGCTGCGGCAGTTCGGCGGTGGGCAATTCTCGACTTTCAAGAAGGCCCTTTCCGAAGTCGCCGTCGCCAAACTTGCGCCGATCACGAGCGAGATGAGCCGCCTTTCCGCAGATCCGGCCGAAATCGACCGGATTCTCGCAGATGGGGCCAGTCGCGCGCGGGAGCTGGCCCAACCGATCCTGAACGAGGTGAAGGACATCGTCGGCTTCGTCCGTTCGTGATAGGATCACGCGAGGCAAGCTGAGATCGGGCGCGCCAATCCTGGCGCCCGCAGCAACAGCAGGTCACATCATGGCCAAGCAGAGACGTGTCTTCGAGCAGGGACACCAGCGGAAATTCCTGGTGGTGGTCGACGAGTCGGCCGAGGTCGAGTCGGCGCTCTTCTATGCAGCGCTGCGCATCTCGCACACCAGCGGTCGCCTGCTCTTGCTGTATGTCATCGAGCCGCAGGAATACCAGCATTGGGCAGGCATCCGGCAGGTGCAGCTCGAGGAGGAAACCAACAAGGCCAAGGCCCTCTTCCGCCTCATGCGGCGCAAGCTGAACAATGCGGGTTTCGAGGCTCTCGAGCACGAGGAAGTTATCCTCGAAGGCAACAAGGCGGAGCAAATCGTCAAGGCCATCGAGGATGATGAGGACGTTGCCATCCTCGTCCTCGGCGCCTCGACCGATCCCAAGGGGCCAGGGCCTCTAGTCTCGGCGATCGGCTCGGGGCCTATGGCGGGTAACTTCCACGTCCCGATCACGGTCGTGCCCGGCAATCTGTCGCTCGAGGACCTCAAGGCCTTCGCCTGAGCCGGAACCGGCGTCCCGCATAGCTGATCTGCGGCCCGAATCCGGCGTGAGGGGCCAAGTGTGGCGTTGATCCCGGGGCATTCCATGCCCAAATGGATATCCAGAGAGTCGGGTTTGACGCGGCCCGCCAGCTAGACTAGAAGGATTCCAAAATCCTGGCCGATTGCCGGCCCCGCCGCGACGGATCGGGAAGTACCAAGAGGACAGTCATGTTCATCCAGACAGAGCCGACCCCCAATCCGGCCACGCTCAAGTTCATCCCCGGCAAGTCGGTGCTCACCGACGGCACGGCCGACTATCGCGACATGGACGAGGCCGGCGCCTCGCCGCTCGCCCAGCGCCTGTTCGCGATCGATGGCGTTCGCGGCGTGTTCCTTGGCTCGGACTTCATCTCCGTTACCAAGGGCGATGGCGAGTGGCAGCATCTGAAGCCGGCGATCCTTGGCGCGATCATGGAGCACTACATGTCCGGCGCGCCGGTCATGGAGGGCGGCGAGGACGGCGAAGCGCTGCCCGGCGGCGATTACGACGAGAAGGACGAGGAGACCGTCAAGGCCATCAAGGAGCTGCTCGACACACGCGTGCGCCCGGCCGTTGCCAATGACGGTGGCGACATCGTGTTCCACGGCTTCCGCGAGGGCATCGTCTATCTGCACATGCGTGGCGCCTGCGCCGGTTGCCCGAGTTCGACGGCGACGCTGCGCGGTGGCATCGAGCGCCTGCTGCAGCACTTCCTGCCCGATGTGCAGGAAGTCCGCCCCGTCTGAGTTTCGGCATATCAGGAACAAAAAAGCCCCGCACCGCGGGGCTTTTTCATTTGGGGAACCGGCGTGTTTGCTGTCCGTTGCTCCGTATTGGCATAGCGCGTGATCACGCTGCTCAGGCCGCTCCCTAAAAATTGCAGTGCACTTTTCGCGCCCCACATCCCATGATGCACCCGACCGGCGCGTCGCCGCTCCAAATGACCCACAAGGCACAAGGATCCCCTCATGGCTTCAACCATTGACGCCGCCGCGCTCGACCAGCTCTTCCGCACGGCCCGTACGCACAACAAGTTCCTCGACAAGGATGTGCCGGACAGCCTGCTCAAGCAGGTCGTGGAGCTCGCTCAGCTCGGCCCCACCAGTGCCAACTGCCAGCCAGCACGCATCTTGTTCGTCAAAACCCCCGAGGCCAAGGCGCGTCTGAAGCCATTCCTGTCGGAAGGCAACCGTGACAAGACCATGTCGGCGCCGGTGTGCGCGATCTTCGCGCACGATCTCGAGTTCTACGAGAACCTGCCGCGCACTTTCCCGCACAATCAGGCGGCCAAGAGTTGGTTCACGGGCAGCCCCGCCCACGCCGAGGTAACGGCATTCCGCAATGGCTCCCTGCAGGGCGCGTATTTCATTCTCGCGGCGCGGGCGCTCGGTCTCGATACCGGTCCGATGTCCGGCTATGATCAGGCGGGCGTCGACAAAGAGTTCTTCCCGGACGGCAAGATCAAATCCAACTTCCTGATCAATCTCGGCTACGGAGATACGTCGGCCCTGATGGGTCGCCTCCCACGCCTGACGTTCGACGAGGTCGCCAAGATCATCTAAGTTGGCTAGATGGCCATTCTCGCGTTCGACACCTGTCTCGGGGCCGTCTCCGTTGCGCTGCGCTATGCTGCGGCGAACGGCGACTGGCTCATCCGCGAGGCCTACGAGCCGCGCCAGACAGGTCATGCCGAACGCCTCATGCCCATGATCGCCGAGGTCATGGCCACGGCAGGGCGCACGTTCGCCGATATCGAGCGCTTTGCCGTGACCATCGGTCCCGGCACTTTCACGGGCGTACGCGTCGGCGTGGCAGCAGCACGGGCTTTTGCGCTTTCGGCCGGACGCCCCGTGGTCGGGATCAGCAGCCTCGAAGTGATCGCCACACGGGGCCGGACTTTGCTCGGGCCTTCGGCGGCATCGCGCCCCCTGATGGTTGCCGTCGATGCACGTCGGGGCGCGCTCTACTGTGCGCTTCGCGGTACTTCCGACGAGGCCTTCGACGGCGCGCCTGCCCTACTCACTACCGAGGCAGCAGCCGCACTGGCGCGCGAGCACGATGCGCTCGTGATTGGTTCCGGTGCGCCGCTCGTCGCGGAAGCTGCCGGGACCGACATCGAAACAGCGCTGCCGACAATAGAGCCGCACGCGCGCTTCCTGGCTCAGCTCGCCGCTGACCGGCCACCGTCAGGAACCGTCAGCCCGCTCTACCTGCGCGCGCCCGATGTAAAACCGCAGCCGCAACCGATCGCGAGGCGCCCATGAGTCCCGGCCCAGCGAACGGCCCCATCAGCCTGCTCTGGGCTTTGCCAGACGACGCCGGTGGCATCGCCGCGATTCATGCCGAACTCTTCCCGACCGCATGGGACAGAGATGCCATCCAGGCCCTCATCGAGCACCCGGCATCGCTGGCTCTCGTCGCCGTACGGCCGGGCCGCCGGGTCGTCGGCTTCATCATTGCCCAGATTGCGGCCGACGAGGCGGAGATCCTGACCATCGGCGTCGCTTCAGACGGTCAGCGGCGGGGTATCGGCCGCCAGCTCGTCGAGGGTGCTGCGCGCGCTGCAGCACGCTCGGATGCCAAGCGGCTCTTTCTCGACGTAGCAGCCGGCAATAGCCCCGCCCGCGCTCTCTATGCGGCCTGCGGCTTTGCCGAGATCGGCGTTCGCAAGTCCTACTACACGCTTCCCGGCGGCGCCCGCGACGACGCCCTCCAGCTCGCCCGCGACCTCGCCCCGGCATGACGATCGCGCTCGATTGAGCTGCACGCCGATCGGGTGACAATGCCGAGCCGGCAGCCTATCGTGCATTCATTCCCAACTTAGAGACGACACCCAGGAGGAGAGCCCATGATCAATGAGCTGCGCATCTACACGCTCAAGGCCGGCATGGGGGCCGAGGCCGCGAAAAACTCAGGCACCGTCGGTCGCGACATCCGCGGCGACAATTATGGCAAGCTTGAAGGCTACTGGATCACCGAGATCGGCTCGCTCAACCAGGTCGTGCACCTCTGGAGCTACGAGAGCCTAAACGATCGCGCGCGACTCCGCGCCGAGCTGCAGAAGAACAAGCGCTGGACGGAAGAATACATTCCGCTGATCCGTCCCTATCTGCTGCGCCAGGACATTCGTCTCCTCAATCCGATCATCGCACCAACCAAGCCGGCGACCACCGGCAATGTCTATGAGCTGCGCTACTACCGCTGCCGGCCGGGCGGCGCCAAGCCGTGGCTCGATGCGTTCACCGGAGCGCTCCCGGTGCGTGAGAAGTATTCGAAGATCTCCGGGCTTTGGACCACCGAGGCTGGCCAGCCCAACGAGGTGATGCATCTCTGGGCCTATCCCGACCTCAACGCGCGCGCGAAGGCACGCGGCGATGCGGTCAAGGACCCCGGCTGGCAGGCGTTCCTCAAGGTCGGCGGCCCGCTGCTCGACGAGATGAACAACCTCATCATGCTGCCGAGCGCGCATTCGCCGATGCAGTAAGAAGTCTCCCCTCTCCCCATTGAAGGCAATGGGGAGAGGGGAAAGATTTACTCGACCAACCGCGCGCGCAATATGCGATGGAGGATCTTGCCGGTCGCCGTGCGCGGCATGTCCTCCTCGCGAATGAAGCTCATCGAGCGCGGGCGCTTGTAGGGTGCAATGCGATCGCGGCACCACGCGATCAACTCGTCGGACGTCGCCGCCGAATCATCGTGCAGGATGACGAACGCGTGCACGCGCTCGCCCCACTTTTCGTCGGGGACGCCGACGATCGCCACATCCTTGATCATCGGGTGCGCCCCGAGCGCGGCTTCGACCTCCGACGGATAGATGTTCTCGCCGCCCGAGATGATCATATTGCTCTTGCGGTCGACGAGATGGATGAAGCCATCCTCATCGCGCCGCGCGAGATCGCCGACTGAGCAATATTCACCGCGGAAGGCCTCCGCCGTTTTGTCGGGAAGCTGCCAATAGCCGTCGAAGCACCAGGGCGTGCGCGAATAGAGCTCACCCGCTTCACCGTCAGCAACTTCGCTGCCGTCCGGCGTCAGCAGGCGCACGCGCCCCGACCCGCCGATCTCGCGGCCGACTGAGCCGAGCTTGCTCAACTGCTCATCGGGGCGCAGGATCGTCACCCATCCCGCTTCCGTCGAGCCATACATCTCGTAGAGCCCGGAATTCGCGAACAGCTCCATGATCCCGAGCTTCGTGTCGTGCCGCGCCGGTGCCGACGAGATGAGAAGCCGCTCTGCACGCCGGACATCGTAGCGGGCGCGCACGGCCTCGGAGAGTGCCAGCATCATGATGTAGTGCGTCGGCACCAGCGATGTGAAGCTCGCCCCAGTCTCCGCGAGCGACGCCAAAAGATGCTCGGGATCGACGCTCTTTCTGTTGTAGATCGCGGTCGTCGCGCCGCAGTAGGCAAAGGCGCCGTAGAAGAAGACCGAGTTGGCGTGGCACATGGGCATGACGAGCAGCGCGGTGTCGCGCGCGGAAATCCTGAACTCGACCTCGGTGATGAGGGAATGGAGCGCGCTCGCACCATGAGAGCGGATCGCGCCCTTCGGCCGGCCCGTCGTGCCGGACGTGTACATGAGCGTCCAGGAATCGCCGAGATCGACGGCGATGTCCGGCTCGCGATCCAGCGCCGACGAGAGAAAACCCTCGTAGGCGCGAAAGCCTGCCGGCACTTTGCCGGGACCGAACATGATGCAGCGATCCGGCCCAATCGGCAGATCGGCCAGAATCTCCTCGATCACGCCGACGAGTTGATCCTCGACGATCAGAGCGGCGGCGCCACTGTTCTCGATGATGAAACGGATTTCCGGGCCGGCGAGGCGGAAGTTGATCGGAACAGCTACGAGGCCGGCCTTCGCGCACGCCGCATAGATCTCCCCCCATTCTAGCGCATTGTAGGCGAGCACTGCGACGCGATCGCCCTTCGCGAGGCCAAGACCGAGGAGCCCGTTGGCGAGCCGGCACGCGCGCGAGTCCCACTGACGAAACGTGATCTGGCGTTCGAGATCGCGTGCCCCGACGCGATCGGGAGAAAGCCGCGCCTGCGTCGCGAGCATCTCGCCGAGATTGAGCAGGCGCGTCATTCGCTCATCCGCTGTTGGCCTGCGCCTCGACACGCCAGAGATCGGCGTGAAAGCGCAGCGTCAGGACCAGCACCATCGCGAGCCCGAACAGCGCATAGCCGGACACGGTGCTCGCAAATCCTATGCGCTCGATGAGCCATCCCGCAGTCAGAAGCCCAAGCGGCAGGCTGTAGATCGCAAGAATACGCACACCCATGACACGCCCCGAGACCTCCGGCGTCACCGCCCGCAGGATCAGCACGACCATGGCGATCATGCAAAGGCTCTGCGCGAACCCACCTAGAAAAAGGAACGTCACGCCAAAGGGCAGGTGGCTCATCTGTCCGAAGATGACGAGCATGGCGTACCAGACGACGGCTGAGCCGAGCATCAGGCGCGCGAGCGGAACTCTGCGCCCGACGACCGAGAAGCCGAACGAACCGACGAGCGCGCCGCCGGCAAAGCTCGCGACGAGCAGCGCCAGGCCGCGCTCGTCGACGAAATAAACCTCGCGCGCTGCGTAAGGCAGCAGGCCATTCGAGAGAGGATAGGCCGTCAGATTGACGAGGACGGCGAGCCAGATCGCAGCCCGCAGTACCGGCCGGGACCATACGTACGCCACGCCTTCGCGGAGCTCGTGCCAGAAGGAGGCCCGCACGGGCAGCGCGACGTCCAATGCATCTGTCGGCGGTCCCAGTGGACGCGCGGCGCGAGCAGCAGCGATCGTCAGGAAGACGCCGATCACATAGAAGCTCACGACGACGATGTAGGTCGACGCGATACCGAGCAGCGCAAAGAGAGTGGCGCCCACAAGCGCACCGGCGACACGCGCCGAATCGATCGTCGTGCGCTCGAGCGCCATGGCACCCGTGAGCAGCTCGCGCGGCAGCGCACCCGCCATGAAGGCGCTGCGGATGGCGAGATCGGACGGCCTGATCAGACCGTTCAGGAGCGCGACGACGAGGACGATCCCGGGCGCCAGCGCTCCGGCTTGGGCTAATCCGAGAAGCACGGCCGCCAGAACCGTGTACCACATCCGCATGAGCACGAGCGTATTGCGGTGACCGATGCGATCGGCGACGACGCCTAGCAACGGCGCGACGAGCGTGCCGAGATACAGCGAGGCGCCGAACAGCGTCAGCAGCACGACGGAACCCGTCTCGACCAGCACGTACCAGCCGAGGATCAGCGTCTCCATTTCGAGCGCCCAGACGGTGACCAGCGCCGCCGGCCATTGCAGGCGGAAGGCTTTCACACTGAAGGGGGCCAACCAGGAGGGATGCATTCCAAATGCCCGATCTCGTAGCGTCGCTGAGCAGCATGAGCTGGGAGACCGGCAGGCCAATACTTCAGGCCGAGGAATCAGGGCTCACAATATGTCAGGCTATCAGCGGCGGGAGGCCATCAAAACCCGGTCGTCGTGCAGTGCGGGATGGTCCGCGCCGCGCTCCCTGCTGCCGAGTTGACAATGACGGGCCAATATCCGAAAAAACCAAACATGGGGTTCTCCGCGACGACCTCGTGAGGCGCAAGCCCAATGTTCGCGTCCCAACGCCTCATTCGAGGAAGGACGCGCCATGCCATCTCCAACCGAAATTTCTGCTGCCCAACTCGCTCGCCTCGTCGGCCTGCCGACCGCGCCTGCGATCATCGACGTCCGCACCGAGGAGGACTTCGCGGCGGCGCCGCGGCTGATCCCCGGCTCCGTGCGCCGAGATCCGTTCCATGCGGCTGCTTGGTGCAAAAGCCTCGCCGACCGAAATGCCGTCGTCGTATGCCAGAAGGGCCTGAAGCTCAGTCAGGGTGCTGCGGCCTTGCTCCGCCACGAAGGTGTGCAGGCGGAGACGCTCGATGGCGGGTTCGTCGGCTGGCAGGAGGCGGGCCTGCCTACGGTCAATGCTGCCAAGCTACCGCCACGCGATGCCCAGGGACGGACGGTGTGGGTCACGCGCGGACGGCCGAAGATCGATCGCATTGCCTGTCCCTGGCTGCTCCGCCGCTTTGTCGACCCGAATGCGGTCTTCCTCTTCGTGTCGCCATCGGAAGTGAACGCCGTGGCCGAGCGCTTCGCCGCTACGCCCTTCGATATCGAGGGCGTCTTCTGGAGCCATCGCGGCGATCGCTGTACGTTCGACACCATGCTCGGCGAATTCGGCCTCGACGACTCGGCCCTCCAACAACTGGCGACGATCGTGCGTGGCGCGGACACGGCGCGCATGGACCTCGCGCCGGAAGCCGCCGGACTGCTGGCCGTATCGCTCGGCTTCTCGCGCATGTACCGTGATGATCTCGCTCAGCTCGAGGCTGCGATGGTGATATACGACGGCTTCTATCGCTGGTGCCGTGACGCCAGCGATGAGACGCACAACTGGCCCTCTCCAAAGGTCAAGGCATAGAGGGCCGCACGATGACATCACAAACCTCGACCGCGCCCCACGAGGGCGCGGCAACTCCAGCGCCGATCTTTGCCGAAGCGCTCAGCGTCTGGGCACGGATCGGCCTGATCTCGTTCGGCGGCCCGGCCGGGCAGATTGCGCTGATGCATCGAATGCTTGTCGACGAGCGCAAATGGATCGACGAGCGCTCGTACCTGCAGGCACTGAATTTCTGCATGCTTCTTCCCGGCCCGGAAGCCATGCAGCTCGCGACGTATGTCGGATGGCGGCTGCACGGGACGATCGGCGGTCTGGCCGCAGGCCTGCTGTTCGTTCTGCCGGGTGCACTGGTCATTCTGGTGCTCGCCGCGCTCTACGCGACGTTCGGCACGCTGCCGCTCGCTACGGCACTTCTGACCGGCATCAAGGCCGCCGTGCTCGCGATCGTCGTCGAGGCGCTCGTCCGGATTGCGAAGCGCGGGTTGACGGCGACCGACCACCGCTGGCTCGCGGCACTGGCCTTCGTCGCGATTTTTTTCTTCGGCGTGCCCTTTCCGCTGATTGTTCTTGCCGCCGCGCTCTACGGCTTCGCGACCGGTACTGGTGTTGCCGATCAGACCGCCCGCGCGGCACCGACTGTCAGGCTCGCAGAAACACTCCGCACGGCTATCATCTGGCTCGTCGTCTGGATCGCGCCTCTCGCCATCCTGGCGATGATCCTCGGCAGCTCCCACGTCACGACGCAGCTCAGCCTGCTCTTCTCGAAGCTTGCGGTCGTGACCTTCGGCGGCGCCTATGCCGTACTTGCCTATCTCGCGCAGGACATGGTCCAGCACTTCGGCTGGATGACCGCTGGCGAGATGGTCGATGCACTCGGCTTTGCTGAAACGACCCCCGGGCCACTCATCCTCGTCACCGAGTTCGTAGGTTTTCTGACCGCCTACCGGCACGGCGGAGGCCCGCCGCTGCTCATGGGCACGCTCGGTGCATTCGTGGCGCTGTGGGCGACGTTCGCGCCGTGCTTTCTATGGATCTTCGTCGGCGCGCCTTACATCGAGCGCATCAACGCCGAACCACGGTTCAGAGCGGCGCTTGCTGCAGTGACCGCAGCTGTCGTTGGCGTGATCCTCAATCTGACGGTCTGGTTCGCGCTCAACGTACTCTTCCGCGAGAGCACGACGACGTGGCTCGGCCCCTTGCGGCTTTATCTGCCGCAACATGCGAGCCTCGACTGGCTCGCCTTGAGCCTGACTGGCGTCGCCTTCATGCTGCTCTTCTGGCTCCATCGCGGCATCATGACAACGCTCGCGATATGCGGCGCGCTCGGCGTCGGCTGGCACCTTCTCACGAGCTGAGCTGCTTCAAGTACCGGCGTCGGGCTGGCAGGCTTCGCGACTGGGTATCCAGGACGTGTTGTTCTCGAAGATGTCGCAACGCGTGAGGACGGTGCCAACATGCGTCCTCATGCACACGATCTCGCCGAGCTGGTAGGCTTTGCCATTGAAGCGGCAGCGGCAGGGAATGACCCTGCCCCAACCGTCGATCACACCGCGGTGGGGCGAGGAGGTAAAATTGGCCGGCGGCAGCCCCTGCGGCTCCGCCGCCGTGCCTGCGTTCGCCGCTCCCTGCTGCGCTGCGGCGGCCGCCGACAGAGATATGGCAGCCAGAAGCGCCACACCGGACACAGCGCAGAGCCGAAACGGGTCTCGACGCGACAAATATTTCGTGCCGTTCATAACCGTACGCATGGCATTGGCACTCCGCCATGGTTCTGTGCCAAAGATGCAGACTGCCGGAATGCAATGAGGACAACGGCGAATGGCCGACAACAATCTGCGACGTAACGCACTAGATTACCACGAGGCGGACCCACCCGGAAAGATCGCTATTCACGCGACCAAGCCGGTCGCCAACCAGAACGATCTGGGCCTCGCCTACTCGCCGGGCGTCGCTTTCGCCTGCCAGGCCATTGCCGAGGATCCTTCGGCCGTCTCCCGCTATACGGCACGTGGCAATCTTGTCGGCGTGATCACGAACGGCACAGCCGTCCTCGGGCTCGGCAATATCGGGCCGCTCGCCTCGAAGCCGGTCATGGAGGGCAAGGCCGTCCTCTTCAAGAAGTTCGCCGGCATCGACGTCTACGACATCGAGGTCGCCGAGACCGAGGTCTCGCCCTTCGTCGAGGCCGTGGCGCGGCTCGAGCCGACTTTCGGCGGCATCAATCTCGAGGACATCAAGGCGCCGGAGTGCTTCGAGATCGAGCGCCAGCTCCAGGCACGCATGAAGATACCCGTCTTCCACGACGACCAGCACGGCACGGCCATCGTCGTCGCGGCAGGCATCCTCAATGGCCTGAAGCTGGTCGGCAAGCCAATCGACAAAGTGAAGATCGTCTGCTCGGGCGCGGGCGCAGCCGCTCTCGCGTGCCTCGGGCTTCTTTGCGTGCTCGGGGCAAAGCGCCAGAACATCTGGGTCGCGGACATCGAAGGCGTGGTCTACGCGGGCCGCCAGACGCTGATGGACCCGTATAAGTCCGTTTATGCTCAAGCAACGGAAAAGCGGAAACTGGCCGAGATCATAGCCGGCGCCGATGTCTTCCTCGGGCTCTCGGCGGCCGGCATCGTGAACCGCGAGATGGTCGCCTCGATGGCCGCGAAGCCGCTCGTCTTCGCGCTTGCCAATCCCAATCCGGAGATCATGCCGGAGGACGTGAAGGCCGTGCGCGATGACGCCATCATCGCATCGGGCCGCACGGACTACCCGAACCAGATCAACAACGTGCTCTGTTTCCCGTTCGTGTTTCGCGGGGCCCTCGACGTCGGCGCGACGACGATCAACGCGGAGATGAAAGCGGCCGCGGTAGCGGCGCTCGCGCGTCTCGCCGAGAGCGAAGCGTCCGACGTCGTGCTTGCAGCTTACGGCGCCGAAACTTTCGTTTTCGGGCCGGAGTACATCCTGCCAAAGCCGTTCGATCCGCGTCTCATCATCGAGATCGCACCGGCCGTCGCCAAAGCAGCGATGGAGTCGGGCGTCGCAACTCGGCCCATTGCCGACTTCGATGCCTATCGCGACAAGCTCAGCGGATTTGTCTTCCGCTCGGGCTTCGTGATGAAGCCGATCATGGATGCCGCCAAGGCCGCATCGCAGGAGACGCGCAAGCGCCTCGCCTTCGCGGAAGGTGATCACCCCTATGTGCTGCAAGCTGCGCAACAACTCGTCGCCGAGGGCATTGCACATCCGATCCTGATCGGCCGGCGCGACGATATCCGCCGCACGATGACCCACCTCGGCCTGCGGCTCCGCGTGGGCGAGGACGTGGACATCGTCGATCCGGCCACGGACCCGCGCATGCCAGCGCTGACGGACGAGTATCACCGCCTCGTAGAGCGGCGGGGCGTCTCGCCCTCGCACGCCCAGCGCGTGGTGCGCAATGGATCGACGGTACTCGCGGGACTTCTACTCCGGCGCGGCGATGCCGATGCCATGATCTGCGGCGCGGTTGGCCGCTATCTCACGCAGCTCCGCCACGTTTCCGAAGTCGTGGGCATGAGGCCGGGTGCCCGAGGCTTTGCAACACTCTCGGCCATGATCCTGCCTTCAGGCCCCCTGTTCATGGCCGACACATATGTGTCCTACGATCCCTCGCCCGAGCAACTCGCCGAGATCACGCGTCTCGCCGCCGCGGAGGTGCGTCGGTTCGGCATCGAGCCCAAGGTGGCGCTGATCTCGCACTCGAACTTCGGCACCGAGCATACGGCATCGGCGCGCAAGATGCGCGAGGTCCTCAGCCTCGTACGCGAATGGGAGCCGGACCTCCAGGTCGAGGGCGAGATGCAGGCCGACGCGGCGCTCTCAGCCTTCATTCGCGACGAGGTTTTTCCGAACTCGGCGCTCAAGGGCGCGGCGAACCTGCTCATCATGCCGAGCCTCGACGCGGCCAACATCGCCTTCAATCTGCTCAAAGTGGTCTCGGGCAGTGTCGCCGTCGGCCCGATACTGCTCGGCGCGGCGCGCTCTGCTCATATCGTCACGCCGTCGATCACCGTCAGGGGTCTGCTCAATATGTCGGCCATTGCCGTCGTCGATGCGGTACGACACGCGACGGTCTGAATCTCGAAAGAGAGAAGGAAGAACAATGCTGCTCAAGGACAAAATCGCGATCGTCACAGGTGCCGGGCAGGGCATCGGTCAAGCCTGTGCGCTGAGGCTCGCGCGTGAAGGCGCCAAGATCGTCATCGCGGACGTCAATGACGAGGCGGGCAAGGCTGTCGCGGAGAGCATCCGCAAGAACGGCGGCGGTGCCGATTTCGTCGACTGCGACGTGTCGGAAAAGCTCGACGTGCACAATATGATTGCCAAGGCACTCGAGGCGCACGGCCGCATCGACGTGCTCGTGAACAATGCCGGCATCGTCGACGATGCACCGTTTCTCGATTTGCCCTCCGAGGAGTTCGACCGCATTCTGAGCGTGAACCTCAAGGGCGCGTTCCTTGCAGGGCAGGCGGCGGCGCGACAGATGGTCAAACAGGGGCCGCGCAAGGACGGCGGCTCGCCTGGCGCGATCGTCAACATGAGCTCGGTAAATTCGGTGTTCGCACTCCCTGATCACGTCGCGTACTCGGTGTCGAAGGGTGGACTTTCACAACTTACGAAGGCCATGGCAATCGCGCTTGCACCGCACGGCATCCGCGTGAATGCGGTCGGCCCCGGCACGATCGAGACGCCGCTGCTCGCTGGCGTCGTGAAGGACGAGGCTTTCCGCAAGAAGGTGCTTTCGCGCACGCCGCTCGGCCGCGTCGGGCAGCCGGAGGAGATCGCGGCGATCGTCGCGTGGCTCGCGAGCGACGAGGCGAGCTACGTCACGGGCACCACGGTCTTCGCCGATGGTGGGCGCCTACCGCTCAACTACGTGATGCCCGAAAAGTCTTAAAAAGCGGGGGCTCCGGGGGTGTCCCCCGGCTGGGTGCGCGAGGGCTGGCCCTCGCTCGCGCTGCAAGCGCGATCTACACGCGTCGCATTCTGCGGTGCAGCAGCAAAAGGCCGAGAAGCGCGCAGAACGCGAAGATCGAGATGACCATGGCGAGCCATAGCGCAGCGTGGGGACCGGCTGACGTGAGGATGGCCGTGAAGACCGGTGGGGCGGCGGCGAAGGCGAGGTTGAGAGGCACGGCGAGCTGCGACGATGCGCGGGCATAGGCGCCGGTCGGGAAAATCTGCAGCGGCAGCGTGGCGCGGGCGACGGTGGTGACGCCGCTGGCAACGCCGTAGAGCGTCGCGAAAAGCATGGCACCGGCGAAGTTGCTGGTCAGCAGAAGCACGATGAAGCTCAGCGGAAACAGGGCAGACGCGGCAAGGCCTGTGACGAAGCTTGACCAGCGCCGGCCGCCGAGGAAATCGACCATGCGTCCCGCCCATTGAGCAATACCGATGAAGGCCGCGGCCGCCAGTGCACTGGCGCGATCGAGGCCCGCAGCCTCGAACAGGATGATGATGGTAAGAGCAAAGCCCCAGGTGACGAAACCATTCGCGGCAAAGCTCAGGGCGAGCAGGGCGAAGCGCGGCCGGTCAATGGGAGCGAGCTCGGCCGTCGTCTTCGCGGCGGACTTTTCCCTGGGCCGGCGGGCAAGCGTGGCCCAATGCAGCGGCGTGCAGACAAGCAGCATGAGCGCGGCATAGATCAGCGTCGTCGTGCGCCAGCCCCATTGAGCCTGCAGAAGCCCTGTCAACGGCCACATGATGGTTGATGTCAGCCCACCGGCCAGGATCAGCACGCCGAGCGCCTGTCGCGCCTTCTCGCCGGCGATCTCGGTCACCGCGATCTGCGCTGGTGTCGTCAGCATGCTGGCGCCGGCGAGGCCGAGAATGACCCACGACAGGACGTAGGCCTCGGGACCATTGGCCAGGCCCATGACCAGCAGGCCGGCGGCGCCCAAGGGCGATCCCAAAACCATGATCGGTCGCGCGCCATGACGCTCGAAGATGCCGCTCAGCGGCCAGGACACCATGGCCATAACGACAAGCATGACTGTCGGTCCTGCCATGACCATGGGCAGGGCCAGCCCCAAGTCGCTGGCCATGGCTGGCCCTGTGACCGCGGGCAGCCAGAACGTGGCGCCCCAGCCAATGAGCTGGGTCAGCGACAGGGCGGCGACAGCATGGACTGTGGGCGAGCGAAAAGGCATCGGGGACACGGCGGTGGAAGGGGTGACCGTCGGCATGAATGGTTGAAGGGTCTACGTCTCCGCGGCGAAGACAAGCACGCGCTGCGGATCGATCTCCACGCCGATATCGCGACCGCGCGCGGGCACCTCGCTCTCGTGCACGAGCGCCTTGATCGGTATGTCGAAACCCTGCACGGCCATCTCGACGAGCGCGGCATCGCCGAGAAAGCGCACGTGGCGCGCGCGCGCCGGATGCCCCTGCCCCTCGGGCAGCAGCTTGATCGCGCGCTGACGAATGCAGAGCACGGCCTTGGCACCATCGGAAATGGCGGGCGCGGGAAACGTGCCGAGCGGCGTCGTGAGCACGCCCGATGCCACGGGCCATGGGATCTCGTTGATCTCGGAAAAAAGGCGGGCGACGAAAAGATCGACGGGCTGGCGGTAGAGATCCTCGGCGCCGCCAATCTGCACGATGCGGCCCGCCCGCATGACGGCAATGCGGTCGCCGAGCCGCATGGCCTCCTCAGGATGATGCGTCACGATCATGCTTGTCGCGCGCGTCTCGCGCAGGAGCTCGAGCGTGCCTTCCTGGAGGCGTTCGCGGAGTTGGATGTCGAGGCCGGAGAAGGGCTCGTCCATGAGCATGACAGCAGGACGCGGGACGAGCGCGCGGGCAAGGGCCACGCGCTGCTGCTCGCCGCCGGAAAGAATGTGCGGATGCTGATCGGCGTAGTGCTCGAGACCGACGCGTGCGAGCAGCGCCAGTGCCTCTCGCCGTGCCTCGGCAGCGGGTAGCTGCTTCAAGCCGAATGCGACGTTCTCCAGGATCGTCAGGTGCGGGAAGAGCGCAAAGTCCTGGAACATGAGCCCGACATTGCGCTCCTCCGGTGGCACGAAGCGCCGTGGTCCCGCTACTTCCTGATCGTTGATGAGCACACGCCCACCCGTCGGACGCTCGATACCAGCGGCAATGCGGAGCAGCGTCGTCTTCCCACAGCCCGAGGGACCGAGCAGGCACACGACCTCGCCGGGCGCTATGTCGAGACTGACGCCGGCCAAGGCGACGGTGTCATCGAAAGTGCGTTCGATGGCCTCAAAGGTCAGCCGCGCCGCGAACGTCGTCGCCGCGCGCACGGAAGCGTGCCCGGCGCCAGCGTCTGCTGCTTTGTCGCCGACCCGCGCGCGCGGCCCGCCTCGTCCGAGCAATGTCTTGAAGACCAACCGTCACCTCGATCGGCCGCACTCTGGAAAACCTCTAAGGGAGCGTCTTCAGGTGCGGTCCGTCTCGCCCATATCGCCTTCCTCATCTTCGGGCAAGTCGAGGTCCAACTCTTCCTGCGCCGCATCGGCATCATCCTCGAGCGGCAATTCGTCCGGCATGAGGGCAGCGACGTCGGTCGGCTCGGGCACTTTGAAGTCTGGCGGAAGGTTCGAATCCAAGAGCCCAGCGCCCTTCAGTTCCTGCAGACCCGGAAGATCTTTGACCGTGTCTAGATTGAAGTGGCTGAGGAACGTCTCGGTCGTGCCGTAGGTGATGGGCTTGCCGGGTGCGCGGCGGCGGCCGCGCGGGCGTATCCAGCCCGTCTCCAGCAGCACGTCGAGTGTGCCCTTGGAAGTCTGCACGCCGCGGATCTCCTCGATCTCGGCACGCGTCACCGGCTGGTGATAGGCAATGATGGCGAGAGTCTCGAGCGCCGCCTTGGAGAGCTTGCGCTCCTCTTTCGCGTGCCTCTCGAGCAGGAAGGAGAGATCGTCGGCCGTGCGGAAGGCCCACTTACCAGCCACACGCACGAGATTGATGCCACGCGAGGCATAGAAGCCCTGCAGCTCGGTGAGGAGCGCAACAACGTCGTCACCCTCGGCAAGGTGGCTCGCGAGATGCTGCTCATCGAGCGGCTCGGAAGCTGCAAACAGCAGGGCTTCCAGCACACGCAGTTTCTCGCGTCGGTCGGCAGAGGGCAGCGCCGCGATGTTCGCGGGCAGCGGACGCAACGGCGGGCCCGTGCGCTCCGAGGCAGGCGGGCGCACCTCGGAGGCATCAGGACCCGGCTCTCTTTTCTCGTTACTCGTCATCTCACTGTCCGGTGCGATACTCAGTTTGGGTGGAACCATGTCTCGCCCCCGTTGTTCCTCGCCGGTCTCATCCGCGGCGCACTCAGTTCACGCCCCGCGCGCCTCCGACGTCCAGCCTTTCCCACTCGGTATCCACGCCCTTGCGCCTGAGATAGAGAGGCGCGAATGGCCCGGCTTGCCGGATCTCGATCTTCCCTTCGCGCGCCATTTCGAGCGTCGCGCCGAAGGAGCTGGCGAGCGCCGTGCGACCAAGATCCGACGAAGGCAAGAACTGCCCTAGGAAGAAATCGAGCTGCATCCACGAGCCGGACGTGCGCCCGACCAGAGTCTCCAGCCGCTGGCGCGCATCCTTGATGGACCACACGGTCCGCCGCTTGACGACGTGCGCACGCCTGACCGTGGTGCGCTGGCGCTGCTCGGCATAAGCCTTGAGCAGGTCATAGATCTCAGCCGAATGCTCGCGCGTGCGAATGGTCTTCACGCCTTCGGGCATCCCGCGCGGGAAGATGTCGCGATCGAGACGCTTGCGCGTCAGAAGCTGCGCGGCGGCATTGCGCATGGCCTCGAGCCGCATGAGGCGGAAGGCGAGGCGAGCTGCCAGCTCTTCGCCCGAGGGGCCATCGTCGGCCGTGTCATCGCGCGGGATCAGCAGGCGGGACTTCAGGAAGGCGAGCCACGCAGCCATGACCAGATAGTCCGCTGCGAGCTCGAGGCGGAGCATCTGCGCCTCGCGGATATAGGCGAGGTACTGGCTGACCAGCGTATTGATCGAGATGCGGGCGAGATCGACCTTCTGCGTCCGCGCAAGCGCCAGCAGCAGATCGAGTGGCCCCTCGAAGCCTTCGAGATCGACGACAAAGGCCTCGCCGGGCGCGGGCATGTCCCCGCGTTCCGGATCGCCCCATTCCTCGGGGCTTGCACTCGCTTCGCCCGTGCCGCCGTCCATCATGGCCGTCGTTTGACACCCTTGCGGGCGAGCTGGAATATCCAGCCCTTATCCACAGGGACGTTTAGCTGATTCATGCGGTCACGGACAGAGCACGAGAAAGGGCTGCTTCCGCGAGCTGTGGCTCGAAGGGCTCATGCTGCTGCAACACTGCCAGGGCCGCATCCAGGCGTTTTTCACAACATCCTGATATGGCGGGACATTCCGCTGCAACGGCCTCCATCTCAACCATGTCACCGTTGCAGTGGAGCACCACGTCCGAACCCGCCGCGAGCACCGCTCGGGCGCGCTCGCCGAGTGGGCCGCCGAGCGCTCTCATGCTCACATCGTCGCTCATCAGCAGGCCGTCGAAGCCGATCGTCCCGCGGATGATGTCATGCGTCACGATTGGTGAGGTGCTGGCCGGGTGCTCGCGGTCGATGTCGGCGAAGAGCACGTGCGCCGTCATGGCTGCCGGCAAATGGGCGAGTTCGCGGAACGGCGCGAAGTCCGTTGTTTCAAGCGTTGCGCGCTGCGCGTCCACGACCGGCAGGTCATGGTGGCTGTCGGCGCCGGCGCGTCCATGTCCTGGAATGTGCTTCATGACAGGCAGCACACCGCCTGCCATAAGCCCTGCGGCGACCTCGGCTCCAAGCGCCGCCACCTGGGCCGGCGTGGCGCCATAGGCACGGTTGCCGATCACGTCGTGCGCACCGGGCACCGGCACGTCCAGAACCGGCGCGCAGTTCGTATTGATGCCGAGCGCGCGCAGGTCTTCCGCGTTCTGCCGGCTCACGAGAAAGGCGAGGCGACCGGCTTCGGAGGGATCGCGCGCATAGAGCGTCCCGAACGCAGCAGCCGCCGGCAGCGCCCGCCCGAGTGGCGGCCTCAAGCGCTGCACGCGCCCACCCTCCTGATCGATCAGCACGAGCGTATCGGCGCTTGCGATGGCATCCAGACTGTCGCTGACGAGGCGGCGGATCTGATCGTGCGACACGCAATTGCGCGCGAAGAGGATGATGCCCGCCGGCCGCGTTGACCCGAGGAAAGATCGCTCAGCATCGAGCAAAGTCGCGCCCGCAAGGCCGGTGATGAAAGCGCTCCGCATGAAAACTCCTGGGTTCATAGTCGCGCTTTCAGCGCGAACAGGGCTGCGCCCTATAACCCGCGCGGGGGGACACCCCCGCACCCCCGTCTTTTTATGACTTGTAGAGACGCGCGGGAAGGGTCGTAGCGGACTAGCCCGCGACCACAGCACCACGCTTGGAAGCGATAGCACCTCTCCCAGCAAGCCCGCGGCACTTGATCAGTAAGGCGAGACCCAGCAGCCGACGTAGCCGAGCTTCTTGTACTCGCCACAGACAGAGCTCGCTGTCTCCTGCGAGCCCGGGGGACCGACGACGACGCGGTACCAGACGCCTTTATCGCCGAGGTTTGCTTCGCGAACATCAGCGGCTCGGCCCTGAAGAATGCCCGGATGCTTCTGCTGGATATCGGCCAGCGCCTTCACCGCATCCATGTGAGATTGGCGCGACGAGACAACCGCAACGTACCCCAGCGAAGGGGCCCCGGGGGCGCGCGCTGCAGGAGGAGCGGGCGCGGGTGCCGGAGGCGGCGTGACAGCCGCCTGGCGCGTGGGCACCGGGCGCCTGGGCTCAGGCGGCGCAACGGCGACAGCGGGCGACTCGATGGCTGCCGTTGGCGGCGCGGACGCTACACGGCGCGGCGGAGGCGGCGGCGCGACCGGCTCGACGGTCAGGGCACGCGCCTGCGGTTGTGGCTGCGCGGGGGGAGGTGGCGGTGCTGCGGCCTCACGCTGCGGCGGTGCCGGGGCGCGGGCGCCACCAAAACCTTCGAGCACCAGACCGGGCACGCCGCTCGCAGGCGGCGGCGCCGATGGCGAGCTCGTACCGCTCGACGTAATCGTTCCGTCGCGATTGACGACCATCGTCGGCACTCGGCGTGGACCTTCGCCCGTCTCGCGCTCCGGCGTCGCCGGTAGGATGGAAACCGGCACCGGACGTGCAGGTCCACCATTCTCGGCCAGTCGATTCAGAATTTTCTTGTCCGTGTGGGCCACCTGTTTGCCGCCGGGATCAGTCGGCTGGGCCTTGGCCGGCGCCGTGTCGGCGCGCAGTACGGGCAGCTTGCCGCCGTCGCGGCCGCCACCGGTCATGGCCTTGTAGCCGTAGGCCAAGCCACCGCCGAGCACGATCGCTCCGATCAGTGCGCCAACGACCACGATCGCGCGCGGGCCGCGCCGCGTCTTGATTTCGGGTTCGTCGATGAAGTCGTCTTCGTAGTAACCGCCGTCGGCACCTGCTCCAACGTGCTGCGCTCCGCCATAAGGATCGGCTGCATTCGGTCGATAGGGATCGTCGTAGGCATAGGCCTCTTCGTGGCCGTATTGGCCCTGCGGCGCGTAGCCGTGCTGGGGCTGCTGGCCGTAGTGCTGGGGCTGCTGGCCGAAATACTGCTGATCTTGCTCCGCCCCGGCGCCATAGCCACCCGGCAGCGGCCGGCCATAGGGATCGTGGGTCTGCTGGCTGCCATAAGCGGGCGCAGCGTAGGGTTGGCCTTCAGGCTCGCCGAATTGCGGCTGGTGGCGGCCATAGTGGCTTTGGGTCTGGGGCCGGCCGGCGGCAGCAGCAGCGGGCGGCGCAAACGGCTCGAAGCGCGAAGCGAGGCTCGGCGACTCGGGCCGGAGCGCGCTGAAGATGTCGCGTTGCGCACTGCCGGCCTGGTCAGCGTTCTCAGGCGCGTCGTACTGGTTCGGATAGGCGCTGCCGTAGCCCTGTGCGGGCGCTGACGGATCATGCGCGGCGTGCGGCGTGCGCAGGTGCGGACCCGCACCCTTGGGAATATTGTTCTGCCGTGCCATCGAGATACCCCCTTCAGGTTTCCCGCTGTGCCGGAACTGCCCGCGCGTCCATCAACCCGCTCAATCTGTGCCGCGTATGCCGCGTTTCATCACGTCGAATCACAGGCTAGCGCATTTCGGTCGGAGCGTGCACCCCGAGGATCGCCAACCCCGTCGCGATTACTTGTGCACAAGCCCCCACAAGAGCGAGGCGCGCACCGGTAAGCTTCCGGTCGTTAGCCTGGATAAATCGCAAATGTGGCGAATCATTGCCTCGCGTCCACTGCGCGTGAAATGCCGACGCCAAATCAGAGAGATAGAATGCCACACGGTGCGGCTCGTGAGCCCGCGCGGCGCCTTCTGCCGTACGCGGAAATAAGGCCAGCCGACGAAGCAGGTCGAGCTCGCCCTCATCGGTCAGCAACGATGTATCCGCTCCTGTCACGTCGCTGTCATTAGGTCCGAGGCCCGGAAATGCCTCCGCGGCATTGCGGAAGATCGAATAGGCCCGCGCGTGCGCGTACTGGACATAGAACACCGGGTTGTCCTTCGACTTCTCGACTACCTTGGCGAGATCGAAATCGAGGGCGGCATCGTTCTTGCGGTAGAGCATCATGAAGCGAATTGGATCGCTGCCAACCTCATCGACGACTTCCCGCAGCGTGACGAAGGTGCCGGCGCGCTTCGACATCTTCACGGGCTCGCCGCCACGCAAGAGCCGCACGAGCTGGCACACCTTGATGTCGAGATCGGCCTTTCCGTCGGAAAGCGCCGCGACCGCCGCCTGCATGCGCTTGATGTAGCCCGTGTGATCGGCGCCGAACACGTTGATAAGATGCCGGTAGCCGCGCGCCAGCTTGTTGTGGTGATAGGCCATGTCGCCGGCGAAATAGGTGTAGCTGCCATCCGACTTCATGAGCGCGCGGTCGACGTCGTCGCCGAAGTCCGTCGACTTGAAAAGCGTCTGCTCGCGATCCTCCCAGTCGTCGGCATCGTGCCCCTTGGGCCGCTCGAGCCGTCCCTCGAAGACCAGACCTTTTGCTCTCAGTTCCGCAATGGTCTCGGCGATCTCGTCCTTGCCCGCTTCGGTGAGCGAGCGCTCGGAGAAGAAAACCTCGTGCCGGATATCGAGCGCGGCGAGGTCCTCCTTGATCATGACGAGCATCATCTCGATCGCCTTCGCGCGCACAATCGGAAGCCACGCACTCTCGTCGTTCGCCTTTTTGAGCAGCGCGTCGCCGTGCTCCTTCGCGAGCGCGGCGCCAACGGGCTTCAAATAGTCGCCCGGATAGAGCCCCGCGGGAATCTCGCCGATGTTCTCGCCGAGGGCCTCGCGATAGCGCAGGAAGGCCGAGCGTGCGAGCACGTCGACCTGAGCACCGGCGTCATTCACGTAGTACTCGCGCGTCACCGCGTAGCCGGCGAACGCGAGCAGGTTCGAGAGCGAATCTCCGAACACGGCACCGCGCCCATGGCCGACATGCATAGGCCCCGTCGGATTCGCCGAGACGTACTCGACGAGCAGGCGTTCGCCGTTGCCGAGTTTCGAGGCGCCGTAGCGCTCGCCGGCCTTGCGCACATCCGCGATCACCGACTGCCAGTACGCGGGCAAGAGGCTCATATTGACGAAGCCAGGGCCGGCCACTTCGACCTTCACAAAACCAGGAAGAGCGGACAGCTCCGCAACGAGCGCATCGGCAATATCGCGCGGCTTCATGCGCGCGGGCTTTGCGAGCACCATGGCGGCATTCGTCGCGAGATCGCCGTGGCGCGGATCCTTGGTCGGCTCCACCTCGACGGCGCCGAGCGCAAGCTCCGCCGGCAGGCGGCCCGCCTGCTGCAGCCTCTTCAATGCGTCGGCAATCTGCGCCTCGACCTCGGCGAGCACGGTCATGGTATTTCCTCGGATGGGACAACGCCCAGACTTCGGCAATTAGCCTTCTGCCAGCGCCATAGCATGGCGGCAGCTAATGCAAATCAATGGTGTCGTCAAACAGGCGCGCGTACTCCGCGAGGGCGAAACGATCGGTCATGCCGGCAATGAAATCGGCGACACGGCGCGCCCGCCCGGCCGGATCGAGGCCGAGAATGGCTTCCCCGCGCCCGCCTGGCAGGTCCGCGGGGCTCCTCATGTAGCGGTCGAAAAGGGCCGTGACCACCTGCTCGGCCTTGTGCATGACCTTCATGACGCGCGGCGCACGGTAAACACGCACGAACAGGAATTTCTTGAGGGCGTCGAGCTCGGCGCGTTGCTGCTCGGGGAAGTCGACAATGGGGACGCTGGCATTGCGGACATCGTCGGGACTTTTGATCCCGAGCGACGCAATGCGCGCGCGCGTCTCCTTGACCACATCATCGACCATGACAGTGATCATCCGCCGGTTCACCTCGTAGAACAGGCGGCGATCGCGATCGACGTCGTCGCGGGCGGTCGCAGTGCCGTTGAGCACGGCGCGGGCCGCCGTGACGAACGGGCCGGCCATGGGCGCGCCTTCGAGATCGGCGAGGCTGATGAGACCCGCGCGGAGTGCATCGTCGATGTCGTGGTTCGTGTAGGCGATGTCGTCGGCAATGGCGGCGACCTGTGCCTCGGCAGGCGCGAAGAGTTCGAGATCGAGCGCCTGTGTCAGGCCCATTGAGGCGACGAGATCCAAAAGCTCGCGATGATGCTCGGCTGAATTCTCCGGCGCATGCGGTCCGATCAACGGGCCATTGTGCTTGGCGAGCCCTTCCAGTGTCTCGAATGTCAGATTGAGCCCGTCGAAGTGGGCGTAGCGGCGCTCGAGGCTCGTCACCATGCGCAGGCTATGGGCATTGTGATCGAACCCGCCCCAGTCGCGCATAGCCACATCGAGCGCCCGCTCGCCAGCATGACCAAAGGGCGGATGGCCGACGTCATGAGCCAGTGAGAGAGCCTCGGCCAGATCTTCGTCCAGCTCGAGCTGACGGGCCATGGAGCGTGCGATCTGGGCGACCTCGAGCGAATGCGTGAGCCGCGTACGGAAATGGTCGCCTTCGTGGTGGATGAAAACCTGCGTCTTGTATGTGAGACGCCGGAAGGCCGTGGCGTGGACAATGCGGTCGCGGTCACGCTGGAAGGGCGTGCGGTAAGTGCAAGGCGGCTCCGATGTGGCGCGCCCACGGCTCAGAGCGGCGTCCAGCGCCCAGGCCGCAACGTGCCGCGCCCCCGGCTGCCGCGGCGCGCCTGCCCCGCCCGATGTGCCCCGCCCGATGCCGTCCACCTTGGCCAACTGCCGCTCCCAAGCTGCCCGCCCGTCGGTCGGACGCATGGCTGCCCCTCGATTCACCCTATGATAGTCCCCAGCGCGGCCGTTTGACATCGGCGGTGGAAATCCTATCTATTTATCAAATATCCGCGTCGAGTCTGCTTGGACCTGAAGGCCTTGAAAGCAGGCGCAGAGCGCGCGAGGAGCCCCGTTCATGACCATGGTAGAGGATCGCCCGCGGGTTGCGCTGACCGAGCGGGCTGCCCAGCGGATCGCGGAGATCGTGGCCGGCGAGCCTGGCGCCGAGGCGCTTCGCGTGAGCGTAGAGGGTGGTGGCTGCTCGGGCTTCCAGTACAAGTTCGACCTCGTCTCCGGACGCGAGCCCGACGATCTCGTCATCGAGCGCGCCGGCGCGGTCGTGCTGATCGACGAGATGTCGGTTGGCTACATGGAAGGCTCGGAGATCGACTTTGTCGACGAGCTGATCGGGGCCTCGTTCAAGATCCAGAATCCGAATGCCACCGCAGCCTGCGGCTGCGGCACCAGCTTCTCGATCTGAGCGAGCGCAGTTCCTCTCTATTGGGTCGTTTCTAGACCCATGGCGCGCCGATAGACCGTCTGGTTGACGCTGTACCCGAGCCGCGTCTGCAGCGCATTCACGTACGCCATGATGGCATCGCCCTGATACTGGCGTGAAAGCTCCTGGCGCAGCTTCGTCAATTGCTCGGGTGTCGCTGCCGGCGGATCGACGATCGCACGCACGACGATGATCGTGCGTGACTTGCCATCCGCACTCTCGACGGCCGCCGCAGTGCCCCGTGCGAGCGAGAATGCGCGCTGCACGGCTGCACGCGTCAGGCCATCCACCTGCTGGCTGCGCGTTACCGGTTGGGCGAGCTTGACCTCGACGCCGAGCTCCTTGGCGATGTCCTCGAGCGCCTCGCCCTTGTCGACACGCTCGACGATTTTCTGGCCGGCCGCATTCAGCGCAGTTCGACGCTCGCCCTCGATCCACGCCGTCTTGACCGCCTCCTGCACTTCCTCGAATGGCTTCTGGCGCTCCGGCGTGACGCCGGCCACATCCACCCATGCATAGCCGCCGTCCGTGAGCTCGATGGCCTCACGATCGAGACCACTGCCGCCTTCGAAAGCGGAGGCGAGAATGCGCTGCGCATCTGGATTCTCCAGCGCCGGCTTGCCGTCGGGCGTCATGCCCTGCTTGTCCGTCGCCTCGATCTCAACGAAAGGCACTTTGAGCTTTTCGGCAATCTCCTTGAGGCTGCCGCCACCGGCACGCGCATCGTCGACACGGTCATGCACATCCTGCATCTCGCGATTGACGCGCTCGCCGGCAATGCGATCGCGGATCTGCGCCTTGACCTCGTCGAACGTGCTTTGCTTGCCAGGTGTGATATCGGCAACGCGGACCAGAACTGTCGAGAACGTGCCAGTGACCGGCTCGGAGATCTGGCCCTTCTCGAGCTTGAAGGCAGCGGCGGCAATGGCGGGGTCGATCATCTCGGATTTGGCGAGATTGCCGAGATCGAGGTCGCTTTCCTTGAGCCCCAGCCCCTTGAGCCCCTCCTCGAACGACGGCGCCGCCTTGAGCGCGGCGTGCGCCTTTTCGGCGGCAGCACGATCGGGGAAGGAAATCTGCTGGATGCGCCGGCGCTCCGGCGTCGCGAAGGTGTCCTTCTCGCGCTCGTACATCGCCTTCATCTCTTCGTCGCTGACCGAGACTTGCTTGCGCATGTCGGCTTCAGTCAGGAGGATGAGCGGCACTTTTCGGAACTCGGGCGCAACGAAGCGGCGCTTGTTCTGCTCATAGTAAGCCTTGAGCTTGGCCTCGTCCGGCGCCTCGATCTTGGCGGAGGCTTCGGGATCGAGAGTCATGTGCGCGATCGTGCGCGTCTCGCCCTGGTAGCGGTGCAGGACCTGGAGCAGATAGTCCGGCGGTACGTTACCGGCGGCGAGCGTCTCGGTGAGCTGCTCGCGCACTTCATCGGCACGCCGCTCGGCGAAGTAGCGTTGCTCGCTGAGACCATTCTGGCGCAGAAGCTCAGTGAAATAGTTGCGGTCGAACTGCCCGCCGGCACCCTGGAAGGTCGGATCATTGCGGATCGCCTCCGCAATGCTGGCGTCCGAGAGATAGAGGCCGAGCTCGCGCGCGTGCGTGTCGATCGCCGCTTTGCCGATGAGGGTAGAGATCACGCGCTGGTCGATGCCGAACTGACGCGCTTGCTCGACGGTGAGGCGCCGCCCGAACTGGCGCGAAAGCGCGCCGATCTCGAGCTGGAGCGCCTGCTGGAACTGATCCTGCGAGATCTCGGTGTTGCCGACCCGCGCGAGCGAGGTCTGGCCGCGGCCCGTAAAGACGTCGGCCACACCCCAGACGGCAAAGGCGATCACGAGAAGACCGATAAGCGCCTGGACGAAGATGCCTTTGACGCCGCGTCTCAGTGCTTCCAGCATAGTCTCATCGATCCTTTTTGATGGGCGGCGCGGCTCAGCGATCAGGCCGGATTGTTGTCCATATAGGCTGTGTGCGCGAAAGCGTCCACTTTCCGCGCCGGGCGGGGCGGATTTCGTTGCAGCGCAAGCGCTTGGCTGAAGTCTGGGCGCGGCCACATCGCCGGGGTTGAAACTGCCGAAGCCCCGCGATAGGCATGGCGGCAACCACGCGTGCGGGCAGCGAGGACATCATGACGGAAAGTGCGGTTCGGCCACTCGTGGCCGGCAACTGGAAAATGAACGGCCTCACCGCCTCTCTTGCCGAAGCCGAGGCCATGGCCAAAGGGCTCGGCGCGGAAGCCGCGGATGTCCTGATCTGTCCGCCGGCGACATTGGTTGCAAAGCTCTCCGCGGCGCTCAATGGATCGCGCATTGCCGTCGGCGGCCAGGACTGCCACGCCAAGGCGAGCGGCGCCCACACGGGCGACATCTCCGCGGAAATGCTGAAGGACGCGGGCGCCTCCGCCGTGATCGTCGGTCACTCCGAGCGGCGCACCGATCATGGCGAGGGCGATGCCACGGTGCGATCCAAGGCCGAGGCGGCCCATCGCGCCGGGCTCATCGCCATCGTCTGCGTCGGAGAAACGGCAGCCGAACGCCAGGCTGGCCAGACCCTCGCCGTCGTCACGCGCCAACTCGCGGGATCGCTGCCCGAGGCCTGCCGCGCCACGGACACGATCGTCGCCTACGAGCCCGTGTGGGCCATCGGCACCGGCCTGACACCCACCGCGGCCGATGTCGCAGAGGTGCATGGCGCCATCCGGACGGCTCTCGCGGCGCGCTTTCCGAGCGAAGGCAAGGCCATGCGGATCCTCTATGGCGGCTCGGTGAAGGCGTCGAATGCGAAGGAGCTGATGGCCGTCGCGAACGTGAACGGCGCCCTTGTCGGCGGCGCCAGCCTGAAGGCGGCGGACTTCCTCGGGATCATCGCCGCCTACGCGTAGAGACGCCCATGCCGACAAGTGCGCGGGCCAATGTGCGGGGTAAGTGCGAATGAACGTGTTTCGATCGAGCTTCGGGGCGAAGCTCGCCCTGGTGCTCGCATTTCCATTGGGCGGCATCTCTCCCGCTTCCGCCGTGCCGCTCGACGCGCCGGCCTGCGAGCAGCTTCAGACACAGCTCGACACGCTGCGCAATGAAGGCGCCGCCGCCGACATGGCGCGCGGTCCGGAGTGGGCGCGCGCCAATCTGCCGCTCGCACGTCTCCAGCGCATTGAAACGCTGCTCGAGGTCGAGGAGCAGCTCAATTTCCGCTGCGGCCTCGCCAAGTCGCGGATAACGCTGCCGACAACGATCGAGGGCGGCGAGGAGGAAATTCCCGCCCCCGGAGAGGCGACTGTCGAGGGGAATGCAGGCGGCGTGGCCCTACCCCAGCGGGCGCCGGCTGCCCAAAAGCACCCAGCGGCGGCAGCAACCATAACGGTGCCGAAGACTCCGGCGTCGAACGCCCCTGCCACGAAGGCTCCGGCCACAAGGCCCACGGCCCCAAAGGAGGCCGGGAAGAAGGCGGCCCCACCCCAGAAGGCGAGCGTGAAGGCCGCAAAGCCGCCTGCGGAGGCGACCGAACCCAAGAAGGCACCGGCAAAGAAAAAGCAGCAACCAAAGACCGACGACGCCTATCGCCCGGCGCCGCGGCCGCCTCAGGCGCCCGATAGCGGCGGGGCAGCCCTTGCTCCACGGCAATAGGCCCCAATCGGCCGCAGCAGAGGTGGTGGCAGTTCTCGTCCACATGGTGTAGACCACCCCCCGGAATTCGTCCCCGGGATTTGGCCCCCGACCCAACGACACCTATATCGGGCTTTGAGGCGGCCGGCGGCGCGGGCGCACGACAACGAGGCATTCAAGTTATGGCAACGGTTCTTCTGGTCATACACCTGATGATCGCCGCGGCGCTCTGCGCGGTCGTCCTGCTGCAGCGCTCGGAAGGCGGCGCGCTCGGGATCGGCAGCAGCGGAGGCGCCGGCGGCTTCATGACCGGTCGTGGCACCGCCAACATGCTGACGCGCGTGACGGCAGGCCTCGCCGCAGCATTCTTCGTCACCTCGATCAGCCTTACGTTGATTGCCCAGCACAACCGGCGTGGCGCTTCACCGCTCGACCGGCCGGCGGCAACGGCGCCTGCGGTTCCTGGCACGGGCGCTCCTGCTGCACCGGCAACGGGCGGATCGGCGCCGGCAACGGGTGGCGGCGGACTGCTCGACAGCCTTCAGCAGGGACGCCAGCAGCTCCCGTCTGTGCCGTCGAACCGCTAGTTGAGATCTAAGAACACTCCGCTGCGACCACCTAAGGTCGCAGACGTTTTTGTGTGAGCTGTGGATGGACAGGGCCGGTGTCATGAACGCCGGCCCGAATCATGTGGAAAGCGAGTAAGGTAAAAGCCCATGGCGCGGTACATCTTCATTACCGGCGGCGTGGTCTCCTCGCTCGGGAAAGGGCTCGCTTCGGCGGCTCTCGGAGCGCTCCTGCAGGCCCGTGGCTATCGAGTCCGGCTCAGAAAGCTGGACCCTTACCTCAATGTCGATCCGGGCACGATGAGCCCGTATCAGCATGGAGAGGTCTTCGTTACTGACGACGGCGCCGAGACCGATCTCGATCTCGGCCACTACGAGCGCTTCACCGGCGTGCCCGCGCGCAAGACTGACAACATCACCACCGGTCGCATCTACCAGGACATCCTCGCCCGAGAGCGGCGTGGCGATTACCTCGGCGGGACCGTCCAGGTCATTCCGCATGTCACCGATGCCATCAAGAGCTTCGTCGTCTCGGGGAATGACGATGTCGATTTCGTGCTCGTCGAGATTGGCGGTACGGTCGGCGACATCGAGGGCCTGCCGTTCTTCGAGGCCATCCGCCAGCTCGGCAACGAGCTTCCACGCGGGCACTCCGTCTACATCCATCTGACGCTGATGCCGTACATACCTTCGGCCGGCGAGCTCAAGACGAAGCCAACGCAGCACTCCGTCAAGGAGCTACGCTCGATCGGCATCCAGCCGGATATCCTGCTCTGCCGCAGCGACCGCGACGTGCCGCCCTCCGAGCGACGCAAGATCGCGCTCTTCTGCAACGTGCGCGAAAGTGCGGTCATCCAGGCGCTCGACGTCGCCTCCATCTACGACGTGCCGCTCGCATATCACCGCGAGGGTCTCGACCGTGAAGTGCTCGCCGCCTTCGGCATCGAGGGCGCGCCGCCGCCCCGCCTCGAGCAATGGGAGAACATCTCACACACGATCGCCAATCCTGAAGGTAGCGTGACGATTGCCATCGTCGGCAAGTACACGGGCCTCAAGGATGCCTACAAGTCGCTGATCGAAGCGCTCGTGCACGGCGGCATCGCGAACAAGGTGGCCGTGAAGCTCGAGTGGATCGAGAGCGAGGTGTTCGAGCACCAGGACCCAGCACCCTATCTCGAAGGCGTCCACGGCATTCTCGTGCCGGGCGGTTTCGGCGAGCGCGGCTCGGAAGGCAAGATCCTGGCGGCGAAGTTCGCACGCGAGCGCGGCGTCCCCTACTTCGGCATCTGCTTTGGCATGCAGATGGCCTGCATCGAAGCCGCGCGCAGTCTCGTCGGCGTCAAGGGCGCAAGCTCGACGGAGTTCGGCTCAACCAACGAGCCCGTCGTCGGCCTCATGACGGAATGGATGCGCGGCAATGAGCTGGAGAGCCGCAAGGCCAACGGCGATCTCGGCGGCACCATGCGGCTCGGCGCCTACGAGGCCAAGCTCGCGGAAGGCAGCCGTATCGCCCGCATCTACGGGTCGAATGACATCCACGAGCGCCATCGCCACCGCTACGAGGTCAACACGCGGTACCGCGAGCGCCTCGAGTCCGTGGGTCTACGCTTTGCCGGCATGTCGCCCGACGGACTGCTGCCCGAGACTGTGGAGATCCCGGAGCATCCCTGGTTCGTCGGCGTCCAGTATCACCCCGAACTAAAATCCCGCCCCTTCGAGCCGCACCCGCTCTTCGCAAGCTTCATAAGCGCTGCGATCGAGCAGAGCCGGCTTGTTTAGTTTTTGCCGCGGGCTGCTGGGAAGAGGTGCTTCGCAACCGCGTCGCAGTGCCATGCCCGCGGCGGCCAGGCGGACAGGTCGCGTGCGTTGATGCGGTTGGAAGAGTTCCCCTCCTCGAACGTTTCTCTCGGTGCACGATGCGGACAGCGAGGCTGTAGACGATGCTTGCCGACCTGACGCTGGCTGAGCTTGCCGTCATCGCCGTAACAGCCTTCGGCGCGCAGATCATCGGCGGGCTCGCAGGCTATGGCACAGGTCTGCTCATGCCGTTGGTGCTCGTGCCCATGATCGGTGCACCCGCGGTCGTGCCCGTGATCGGCCTCAGCGCCATCATCACCAATCTCACGCGCGTCGCGGCTTTCCGCGAGTCCCTCGATACCCGCAAGACCATCGTCGTCACGCTCATCGCGTTCCCATTCGCGGCGCTCAGCGCATGGGGTTACACACGGCTCTCCGGCAAAGGCGCCGAGATCCTCATCGGCATCATGCTGATCGTGCTGGTCCCAGTGCGTCGGATCTTCGAGCACTTGAAGCTGAGGCTCAGCGAGCGCGGGCTCGCCTATGCCGCGGCGCCCTACGGCCTCATCATGGGCGGAACATCCGGCGCGGGCGTCATGCTCCTCTCGATGCTGATGTCGACGGGCCTCGTCGGTACGCAGGTCATCGCAACCGACGCGGCGATCTCATTCCTGCTCGGGTTCGTGAAGACGAGCGTGTTCGCCGGCTTCGGCGCGCTCAATCTCAAGCTCATCGTTGTCGCGCTCATCATCGGCATTATGGCGACGCCGGGAACGCTCACCGCGAAGTGGATGATCCGGCGCTTCTCCGCGCAGTTCCACACGCTCATTCTCGAGATCGCAATCCTCCTCGGCGGCGCGCTGCTCGCCTGGCGGGCTTTCGCAAGCTGAGATGTATCGCGCCGCTGGCGCGAACAGGGCTGCCGCCCTGTAACCCGCCCGGGGGACACCCCCGGAGCCCCCGCCTTTTGGGATTTAAAGCGAGCCGATATTCGGTGGCGGCCGAAGGCCGCGCCACTGACGTGCGACCGTGTAAGTTGCAGCCGCGGCGCCAGTAGCCGGAGGCGTTGGTGTCCGCGGAAAAATTAAGAGTGCATCGACTTGGCGATTTCTTCCGTCATCTTCTTCGCGTCGCCGAGCAGCATCATGGTGTTGTCGCGATAGAAGAGCGGATTGTCGATGCCGGCATAGCCACTCGCGAGCGAGCGCTTGTTGAACATGACCGTGCCGGCCTTCCACACCTGCAGCACCGGCATCCCGTAGATCGGCGAATACTTGTCCTCCTCGGCGGCCGGGTTGGTCACGTCGTTGGCGCCGATGACGTAGGCAATGTCGGCCTGCGCGAACTCGGAGTTGATGTCCTCGAGCTCGAAGACCTCGTCGTAGGGCACGTTGGCTTCAGCGAGCAGAACGTTCATGTGGCCGGGCATGCGGCCGGCGACGGGATGGATCGCGTACTTCACCTCGACACCGGCGGCCTTGAGCGTATCCGCCATCTCGCGAAGTGCATGCTGTGCTTGCGCGACGGCCATGCCGTAGCCGGGCACGATGATCACCTTGCCGGCGTTCTTCATGAGGAAGGCCGCATCCTCGGCCGAGCCGAGCTTAACCGGGCGCTGCTCGGTCTCGCCGCCTGCCGGGCCTGCAACCTCACCACCGAAGCCGCCCGCGATCACCGATAGGAACGCGCGATTCATGCCGCGGCACATGATGTAGGAGAGGATCGCGCCCGAGGAGCCGACGAGTGCGCCGGTGATGATGAGTGCGACGTTGCCAACCGTGAAGCCGATGCCGGCGGCCGCCCAGCCCGAATAGGAGTTCAGCATCGACACGACGACGGGCATGTCGGCGCCGCCGATCGGGATGATGAGCAGGATGCCGAAGGCGAGGGCGAGGATCGTGATCAGCCAGAAGAGCCACGCCGAGCCGCCGGACTGCGTGAACTGATAGACGAGGAAGAACAGCACGAGGCCGAGCGCGCCATTGATGACGTGGCGCATGGGCAGCAGAATGGGCTTCCCCGACATGCGGCCCGAGAGCTTGGCGAAGGCGATGACGGAGCCGGTGAACGTGACCGCGCCAATCGCGACGCCGAGCGACATTTCGAGGAGGCTCGAGGGGAAGATGAAGCCCGTAGCATCCGAGATGCCGAAGGCCGTCGGCGCGTAGAGAGCGGCGGCCGCAACGAAGACGGCAGCGAGACCGACCAGCGAGTGGAACGCCGCGACCAGCTCCGGCATCATCGTCATGGGGATCGTGCGCGCCGTGTAGGCGCCGATCACACCGCCGATGCCGATACCGGCGATGATCAGGAACCAGGTGAAGAGGCTGTCGGAGGACTGGATGAGCGCGAGCGTCGTGACGATCGCGATGCCCATGCCGATCATGCCGAACATATTGCCGGAGCGTGACGTCTCCGGGCTCGAGAGGCCGCGCAGCGCGAGGATGAAGAGGACGCCCGAGACCAGGTAGAGCAGGGCGGCGGCGTTGGCACTCATGGTTTCATCCTGCTGAGAAACGTCATCAAGCGGCTGGGAATTGGAAGCTCGGCAAGTGCCTTCTCTGCGGCTTGCCTGAGCTCGATCTCATCGGCCTCGTAGGTGCTGTTGAGATCACGGAGCGCAGGATCGGGGCAGTAGGCCTCGACAACGAAGAACAGCGTTTCGATGGCCGGCGGGGCAGGCACATGGTCGCGATCGGTCGCGTGCCAAAGCTCGAAGAATCGATCGTGGAACGCCGCTGCATCCATGCGGCCTCCCACGAAATCGCGAACGAGCATATGCCAGCGCCCATCTCTCACTTCTTTTCCTTCTTCTTGTACATCGCGAGCATGCGCTGCGTGACAAGGAAGCCGCCGAAGATGTTGACCGAGGCCATCACCAGCGCGAGGAAGCCGAAGAATTTCGCCAGGATCGAACCCTCAGCTATGAAGCTCACGCCGACCGCAAGCAGCGCGCCGACGACGATCACCGAGGAGATGGCGTTGGTGACGCTCATGAGCGGCGTATGCAGAGCCGGCGTGACGCTCCAAACGACGAAGTAGCCAACGAAGATCGCGATCACAAAGACCATAAGCTGGTAGACGAACGGGCTGACGTCACCGCCGCCGGCGGCGAGAGCTGGCGTAGCGGAAAGCGCAAGCATTGATGCGGCCGCAAACAAACCAATGCGCTTAATCCTCTCCCCCCTTGTGGGGGAGGACAAGGGAGGGGGGGATTGCAGAACATCGGCGGTAGGGGTTCCCCCCACCCCTAACCCCTCCCCACAAGGGGGAGGGGAATAGGAGGCGTTCGCGCTCGGGGCTCGCATCTCAGGCTCCCTTCGGCTGCAGGCTCGGGTGCACGATCTGGCCCCCCTTGGCGACAAGCGTGCCCTTGATGACCTCGTCATCCCAGTCGACCTTGAGGGCCTTCTCCTTCTTGTCGATCATGAGCTCCAAGAAGGTCAGGAGGTTCTTCGCGTAAAGGCTCGAAGCATTGACCGGCACCTCGCCGGCGAGGTTCAGCCGGCCGTCGATGCGCACGCCGCCGTGCTCAACAACCTCGCCGGGCTTGGTCAGCTCGCAGTTGCCACCGCGCTCGGCTGCGAGGTCGATGATCACCGCACCGGGCTTCATGCTCTCGACCATGGCGCGCGTGATGAGACGCGGCGCCGGCCGTCCGGGAATGAGCGCGGTGGTGATGACGATGTCCTGCGCCTTGATGTGACCGGCAACCAGCTCGGCCTGCTTCTGCTGGTAAGCTTCCGACATTGGCTTGGCGTAGCCCGCCGCCGTCTGCGCCTGCTTGAACTCGTCGTCCTCGACGGCGATGAACTTGGCGCCGAGAGAGGCAACCTGCTCCTTGGTCGCGGGCCGGACGTCCGTAGCAGAGACGATGGCACCAAGGCGGCGCGCTGTCGCGATCGCCTGAAGGCCCGCAACGCCGACGCCCATGATGAAAGCCCTGCCCGCGGGTACGGTACCGGCCGCTGTCATCATCATTGGCACGGCCTGCTCGAACATCGCCGCCGCATTCACGACGGCCTTGTAGCCGGCGAGGTTCGCCTGGCTCGAGAGAACATCCATGGACTGCGCGCGCGTTATGCGCGGCATGAACTCCATCGAGAAAAGCGTGGCGCCCGTTGCCGCGAGCGCATCGAGGCCGGGACGGTCGTCGGTCGGGCTAAGCATGGCCGCGACGATGCCGCCGGATGCGAGGCCGCGCACCTCCTCGGGCGAAGGGCGGCGCACCTTGAGCAGGATGTCGGCGCCTTCGACCGCCTCGGCTGCACTTGCCGCGATCTCCGCGCCCTGCGCTTTGTACGTCTCGTCGGAGAAGCGCGAGCGCGCGCCGCTCCCCGAGGCAATGCGCACCTTGGCGCCGAGCGCGACGAGCTTTCGCACGGTCTCCGGCGAAATGGCGACGCGCGTCTCTTCAGGCGCCTCAGGCGTTACCGCAACGGTCACCATTGCGCCGCGTCCTTCGTGGGGTTGTGGATTGGTACTGGCACTCCGCGCCGGATCTATGCCCCGCACGGCCGGTCAGGCGAAGCAGTGGCGCACTAAACTAGAAAGTATGCCATGCCAGCCAGAATGAGAATGACGATCGTAGTCAGAACGACGGTGCCGCGAAGGAAGCCTCTGTAAGTCCGCTCATGCTCGGCATAATCCATCGCGGGATGGCCATCGGTCGTGTCAATGCTCATGGGAGTCCCCTGCCGCTACTCGAATTACGCCGTTCTCACTACCTGATGGCTTCGGGCGCATCAAGCTTGGGTTTCGTCCGAAAGTTGCATATTGCCAGCCTTATGCCGCACGTGCGTGACGCGCGGCGGCACCCCAGGCTGCTATGGCCTCGATGTCCGGTGGCGCACCACTACGCAGAACACGCTGGCCATCGGCGCTGGCAGCGAATGCGAGAACACGGGCGCTGAGATCCGCCGGGTCGGCAATGGCGAGGCTCTCGGCATCGCGGAATCCAGCGCCGACAATCAGCTGCGCGTGCGTGCTCCTCAGGTTCGGCACTGTCATGACCAGATCGCTCTGCGCCTGCCAGTCGCGAATGGCCTCGGCCGTGATGTGGCGCACGTCAATGAGCTCGGCGAGTGTTTCGGCATCGGCATCCATGAGATCGCCGACCGTCTTCACGCCTTCCGCAATGAGGCGATCGGCCGTCTTCGGTCCGATCGAGGGCGCATCGACGACGTCCTGGCTGCGGGTGAGATAGAACTTCGGTTCGCGCGCCGGCGTAACGCCGATGCTCGGAACCGAAGCCGGACGCGTGCGCTCGTGCTCGTCCAGGCGCGCAACGAGGCTCGTGCCGTCTTTCACGCGGCCCTGCTCCGCCACCGCAATGGTAGGCGCAGCAGACTCGGTCGGCTTTGGCACAGCGGGCACCGAGGCAGCAGGCGCGTCCAGCTTGGCGGCGGTGCGTGCATCGGCCTGCTCCGCCACGCGGCGCGCAGCCTCCTCGAGCGCGCGCTTGCGGTTCTCTTCGCGAAGCCGCTCGGCGCGCTCGATAGTGGTCTCGGGCGGTGCCTTGCCGTGATAGGGAAAGGCCTTGGCCGGCGGGAGTTGCTCGATCTTCGCCAGCACCTCCTGGGCGTAGGCGGCGCGCACGGCCCGATCATCCTCGGGCAGGTTTTCCTCGACTTTCCCGGTCGCCTGCAGCTCGTCGTACATGTGCTCGACGAGGCGGCGATCGCCGGCATCGGCGAGTTGCTTTTGCAGGACGCGGACCGGCACCTTGAGTGTGGCAAGGATCGTATCGAGCATCAGGCTGACCTCCGGCACCTCCATAGCAGCCTCGTCGATCGCGCGTTGCAGGACCATGCCGAAGGTTGTGGCCGCATGGACGATCAGCCCGGCAATCAGACGCTGTGCCACATCATCGAGGCCGGCCGGCGGATCGACGACGCCGCGCTTGAAGTCGTAGTGCGAGATCAGACGCTCATAGTGCGCGTTGGCGATGACAGCGCCGTCACAAACCAGCATCTCAAGCCAGTTGTCTGCGTTGCCGAGAACCACGACAGGCGCAGGCTGTGTGACCCCGAGCTTCCAGAGCGCGTCATAGGAGCGGCTGATGCTCCACTCGACGGCACGATGGATGTCGCTCTCGGCTTGCGACTGACCTGTATGGAATGGATGCAGGGGATCCGTCAGGTAGTGACTGAGCACGCCCGCGGCGTAGGCGGCGGTCGCCCAGTCCTTCTGGCGGAGCGAGGTGACGACGTGACCGTACCAGCTGCGCACCTTCGGCGGCGCGCCGCCCCAGAAATTATCGCGCGGATGCAGGACGTGGTTCTTGAAGTCCTTGAAGCTGTCATCCGGTGCTTTCGCGCCGACCATGAGCAGCTCGGCGTGCTTCAAAAAGACGCAGCGCCAAGCCTCGGCCTCGGGTCCTGACAAATAGCGCAGCCCGTCGAGGGCGAGCTTGTGGTGCGTACCGCGCGCGTGGGCGGCATAGAGCACGCGAAAGAGCGTATTCATCGACGCCTCCGGCGATGGGCGGATATTTGAGGGCACGCTAGGGCGAGTCGTGCCAGGCGCGAAGGGTGCCCCGCGCGGAGAGGTGTGGTCAAACTCACTCGTGCCTGCTCACATGGTGCCGACGCGCCACGCGGGAATACGGGGGTTCATGGACAGCATCTGGATCTGGGCCAGCGTCGGCGCTGCCTTCTTTCAGGCTCTGCGCTACGCAGGTCTCAAGGTTCTCAACCAGCGCCTGTCCACGCTAGTGACGACATACGTCCGCATTCTATTCACACTGCCGATCCTGATCGCCTATCTCGCCGGCGTTCTGTGGTGGACGGGCGAGCCGCTGCCGGCGCTCAATTGGGGACTGGTCCTCTACGGTGGGGTGGCCGCAATCGCCCAGTTCATCGGCACCGTTCTGCTCGTCCGCCTTTTCCAGCTCGGCAACTTCGCGGTCGCGACGCTGATCATCAAGGCCGATGTGATCATGACGGCAGTCATAGGCACGGCCTTCTTCTCGGAAGCCATCACGCCGATCGGCTGGGTCGCCATCGTCGTGACCATGCTCGGCGTCGCGGTGGTTTCGTCGGGGCGAACACCCGCGGTCACCGGTGTTCCCACCAGCACGCGCTCCGCATCGGCCCCAGCATTGCTCGGGCTCTCCTCGGCGCTCATCTACTCACTTTCATACTTATGCCTGCGCGAGGGAATTTTCGCGATCGATCCCGCGGTGGGCACGTTGGTGCGTGCCGCCTATGCAGTGCTCGTGATGGCGGTACTCTCGGCGCTCCTGGTCGGCGCGTATCTGCTGGTGCGAGAGCCCCGCGAGCTCGGCCGGATGTTCAGTTTTCCGAAGCTCTGCTGGTTCATCGGCATCACCAGCGCCTTCGGATCCATCGGCTGGTTCATTGCAACCGCCCTCACGAACGCGTCGTACGTTGCAGCGGTCGCGCAGGTGCAGATCGTGTTCGCGCTGCTACTATCTTTTTTTTACTTTGGAGAGCGAATCCGCGCGCTCGAGATCGCCGGCATAGCTATCATCGCGGCAGGTCTCGGATTATTCCGGATGGCATGATTCAGACTGCGGAAATGGGTGCTCTTTCGCATCGAGTTGCAGGCGACACGGCACTTGACTTCAATGGCCTTGTGACTAGATTGCGACCGAACAAGTCCGAACATTACAACGCGTCTAAGAGACCGATATGGCCAAGCCCGCATCCCTGAAAATCAAGCTGATCAGCACCGCCGGTACGGGCTTCTTCTACGTCACCAAGAAGAACCCGCGTACGGCAACCGAGAAGATTTCCTTCAAGAAATATGACCCGATCGCGCGCAAGCACGTCGAGTTCAAGGAAACCAAGATCAAGTAGGAGTCGCCCGCCGCCCGTGCACGCGCAGGGCGTTTTTTGCGGGCTCGGCAATTAACCACGATCGAGTGAATTTGCAGCAGCGGCAGCACGTCGTCGCTGAACGAATATTTCGTCGGCTCGAAGTCCGCGGGCTCTCGATGAGGGGGGTCCGGCCTGTGACTATTCTCGGCAGCGGGGTACGAAGACCGAGATGTCACAGGCCGGCACTGTACCAAGCAGACAACCAAAGAGGGCGTTGGTTAGCTGCCTGGCCAACCGATCAGCGTTTCATGGCATCTTCGAGGAGGCCACTCCTTGCCATAGTCGCTGATCGCCTCATTGGGACTAGGAGATGCGGCGGACCTAATCCCAAGAGTTCTGTTTAGCTTTTCTTCCCCCTCTGACCCTGATGGCGACCGCAGATTGGCGGCGCGGGTCTTGTCCAAATAGAATCAGCAGTCTGATTGACGGACTGCAGATAAAATCTGCGCCAAGAGAATGGCAGATTTCCGGCAAACGCGCAATGTCAAGGTGGGAAATGCGCGGTAAACCCCCTACCGCAGATTTTATGTTGATAATTCATTTGAGCATCCCCGCATGCAAAGCCTGAATTTCATCCTATGTGGCTCAGGGGCCTCGATTTTTAAGCTCCACCCGACGGAATTATGGCCACATCAAAGCGGTAGCGCAACATCTGCCGAACATCGTGCGAGTTGATGAGCCCCAGGCGGCACTGACGCCCGTAAAGTTCCGCGCATCCCAGCGTTCGATCGCCCATCATCTTCTCGGTCGATCGGGCTTTTAGCGACACATTGAACGGAGTTATCGACGCGCTGATATCCCTATCCGGCAACGGCTGAGCGACGAATCGAGCGAGTGCGCCCGAAAATGGACAAAGAGCCTAGGCCAAATTGTCGCGCGGGGACGCTGTGGGCCTTATGCCTGCCAAGCCAACGACCAAGCGGTGCGAGCTTCGAGCTATGTAGCGCGATGATCTGGTGGCTGGCGTTACTCGCCTGACCCGACAGAAAATCAAAGAGGCCAGCTCGATGCCCCGTTTTCGCGCACTCCGCTCCCTTCTTGTAGCTCTGCCCCTCGCCGGTCTCTTTATGACCGCGAGCCCTCTGCCGGAAGTCCAGGCCCAAACCGGCCAGAAAGGCCCGCCGGCCGCCGCCAAAGGCCCGCGCCTCGGCACACTTGACCAGATGCGCGCGCAGATTAACGAGAACGTCGTCACGATCGTCTCGGGCAATCCGAACGGCGGCTACCTCGGCATTGCCTACGACATCGCAGCAGTTACGGACGACGGTGATAACCTTCGCGTGTTGCCGATCGTCGGCAAGGGTGCGGCCCAGAACGTGCGCGATATCCTCTTCCTCAGAGGCATCGACATGGGACTCGTCAACACGGTCACGCTGAGCCACTTCAAGGATGATCCCCTGCTCGGCCAGTACGTTACCCGCAGCATGGTCTATATCACGCGGCTGTTCGAGGACGAGTTGCACATTCTCGCACGTCCGGAGATCAAAACGCTCAAGGATCTGGAGGGAAAGACCGTCAACTTCAGTGACGTTGGAAGCGGAGCGCAACTTGCCGCCCAGCGCATGTTCGCCGCCCACGGCATGAAGGTCATGGAAGTGAACATGGGACAGGCTGACGCCATTGAGCGCATGAAGCGCAACGAGGTGTTTGCGACGATCTGCACGTGTCTCAAACCGCTGCGTCCTTACGCAACCGTGCCGAAGGAACTTGGCTTCCGCCTGCTGCCGCTTAGCTACGAGGGCCATTTCCTCGAGGACTATCTACCCGCCGAATTCACGCACGCCGACTATCCAAACCTCATACCCGAGGGCGAGAAGGTCGAGGGCGTCGCGGTGCCGACCATGCTCATGGCCTTCAACTGGACAGGCGACCATGGGCGCTATCAGCGCCTCACGAAGTTCGTCGATGCCTTCTTCACGAAATTCCCGGAGATCCAGAAGCCGCCGCGCCATCCGCGTTGGAAGAACGTCAATCTCGCCGCGAAGATGGAAGGCTGGACTCGGTTCGCGCCGGCCCAGGAGTGGCTCGACAGGGTCGCAGCCGGCAGGCCGCCGACATCCCCGACGACAACCGGCGGAGTGGCGCCGAGCGGCGGTGGCACCAGCGCGGCCATGAACGATGCGCTCTTCAAGGAATTCATGGAGTGGCGCCGCAAGCGCGGCAGCAACTAGGCAGCGAGAGCGGGGTCGCTCTATTGCGCCCGCTCAGCTCCCCCAAACTGTGCGGAAGACGCGCAGCCAGTTGAGACCGAGAACCTTGCGGATGTCCTCGGCGGCAAAGCCGCGTTCGGCAAGGCGTCGCGTCAGGCGTGCGAGCGTCCGCGGCGTCTCGATGCCGGCCGGGTAGTAGTAGGGCGGCGGCGGATACTCCTCTCGCCGCCAATGGCCGTCCTTGATCCGCTGCTCGTAACGGGCAAGCGCGACGGTGTCGCTCTCCACGCCGTGTTGCCCTTCGTAGTAGTCGACGCCGATACCGACATTGTCGATCGAGGTCAGCTCGGCCTTGTGGACGATATCGTCGATGAAGCGGTCGAGGGATGGCCGAGCCTCGTTGCCGAGAAAGGCTGGAAAACCGACCGTCCCGACAATGCCGCCGCTCTGCGCGATGGCGCGGATGAGATCGTCGGGAACATTGCGCCGGTTCGGGTGCACGGCGAAGGCATTGGCGTGCGAGATGACGACGGGCGCCGACGAAGCCTCGATCGCGTCGAAGGTCGTGCGCAGGCCCGTATGCGCGCAGTCGACGACGAGGCCGAGATCATTGAGCCGCCTGATGAAGGCAAGGCCGAAGTGGCTGAGGCCACTGTCCGTGCGTTCCGCGGCACCATCGCCGATGAGATTGCGTCGGTTGTAGCAGAGCTGGACCATGCGCAGGCCAGCCGCGGCAAAGGCGTCGAGGAAGTCGAGCTCGTCCTCGATGATGGCCGTGCCCTGGCAATGCAAGATCAAACCGAGTTTCCCTTCGGCTTTGGCGCGCTCGATGTCGGCGGCCGTGCGCACGATCAGCGTGTCGTCGCGCTCGCGGACATAGCGGTGCCAGCCGCCGATCTCCCTGAGCCCGCTCTGCGCATTGCCGCTCATGCCGGTGACGGTCGGCGCGATTGCCGTGGCACCGCCTTCACGCCACCAGTCCACATATTGGCGCGAACGCGCGAGCGGGCATGTCGCGTCGATGATGATGGTATCGCGGTGAAGGTGGAGGGGATCGTCCATGGCGCGCTCCTGGCTCCGGCAGCAGTCCAGCAAGTATAGGACCGCCCGCCGCAGACGACTACGAGGACGCCTACTCCTGAATCATGGCGCGGCCTTGCTCGACGTGGATTGCCACGTCGAGATCCTCCACACCGCCGCCGACACGCGCGCCACGCACGGCGGCGGCCTCCCGCGCATCGCACCCGATCGCGACGCGCACATGTTGCCCGCTCGTGCAAACGCCATTGGCCGGGTCGAAGGCAATCCAACCGAGGCGCGGAACGTTGATCTCCGCCCAGGCGTGACCGGCTTCCTGATCGATGCGGTCCGTCCTGAGAAAGTACCCGCTGACGTAACGTGCAGGCATCCCGAGCGCCCGCGCCGTCGCCAGTAGGATGTGCGTGAAGTCTTGGCAAATGCCCTTCTTCGCCTCGAAGGCCTCGCTCGCCGTGGTCTCCGGCTTTGTCGCGCCGATCACGAACGTCATGGCCTTGTGAATGCCGCGATTGAGCGCGTGCAGCGTCGCGAGCGCATCGCCACCCTGTCCAGCCGATGTCTCTCGCGCGAAGCGTCGGAGCGACGGCGTGAGCCGCGTCAGTGCCGTCTCGCGCAGGAAGAGCCGCGCCGGCTGGCGCTCCACCGCGCCGCGGATGAAGCCGTTGGTGTCGCGCGTGTCGACCTCGCCCTCGATGGTGATCGTCGCGTGCGAGAGCGGTCCATGCAGAAACACGAGATGCGTGATGTTGCCATAGGCATCCTCGCTGCGCTCGAGGCGCGCGTCGGCATCGACGGCAACGCGCCAGCTCCGGACGAACTGCCCTTCGTGGGGACGCGGCGTCAAGCGCAACAGCTGCAGCGCATCGCTCGCGGGCTCGTCGTAAGTATAGCGCGTCTCGTGCCGGACTTTGATGCGCATGGCGGGCTAGTGTCCCGTTTCCGAAGTTCGCCACACCCCGAAGCTCGCGCCGCGAGCGAACTTCGGAAACAAAAGGGACACTAGGATCCCACTCTTACTAGTGTGATCTAAATCGAGAAATTCGCTCGATGCCGTGCCGCGAGATGTGGCGAATTTCTCGATCATCACACTACGAGAGGTACTGCTGGGTGATGGCGGCGCCCAGCTTGTTGTTCTCTTCGATGAAATCGACGAGAAACTCGTGCAGACCTGACTGGAAGATCTGATCCATTTTGGCGTTTTGCAGGCGCGCCGTCGTTGAGCGCGCGATGTGCTGGGCCGGACCCTGGCGGCCATAGGCCTCGGCGATCTTATCGAGATAGTCGTTGAGCTCGAGATAACACGAGATGAGCGAGCGCGGCTGCTCGGGCCTGAGGATCAGGAAGTCCGCCACGAGCCACGGCTTGACGTTCTCACGGTACACCCAGTGATAGGACGTGAGCGCGTTCACGCTGCGCAGAATCGACGACCACTGGAAATAATCGAGTCCTCCGCCGACCGGCTCTTTCTCGGGCAGAAGCAGGTGGTACTTGACGTCGAGCAGGCGCGCCATATTGTCGGCCCGCTCGATGAATGTGCCGAGGCGCTGGAACCAGTACTGGTCGGAGCGCAGCATGGTGCGATAGGCCGCGCCGTCGAAGCGCAGCGACATCTGCTGCACGCGCTGGAGGAACTGCGTGAGCGCCGACTGGGAGATGCCATCGAACTCGATGCCGCGCATCTCGTTCCAGCCCTCGTTCAGGATCTCCCACATCTCGCTTGTGATCGCGGTCCGCACGGCGCGGGCGTTCGCGCGCGCGGTCTCGATGCAGGCCTTGATCGAGCTCGAATTGGCCGATGAATCGACGATGTAGCGGATCACATTCTCGCGCGTCGCACCGTCGGGGTAGAGCGCCTCGAACTCATCGGCACAGGCCGCCGTCGCGATCGCCGACTCCCACTCGTTGGAAGCTCCCGCGTAGGCGGACGGAAGTGCGGCGAGGCGCTGCGCCACGTGAAGAATGCGCGCCAAGTTTTCCGCGCGCTCGGTGTAGCGCGAGAGCCAGTAGAGATTGTCTGCCATTCGCGAGAGCATCTAGCGTCCCGATTCCGAAGTTCGCCACACCCCGATGCCGATGTTCCGAGCGAATTTCAGCATCTGAAGAGACACTAGACTATGCACCGCACGAGGCTCAGGTCTCCACCACCCAGGTGTCCTTCGTACCACCACCTTGGGAGGAATTCACGACCAGAGAACCTTCCTTGAGCGCGACGCGCGTAAGCCCCCCAGGAACGCAGCGCACACCGTCGGCGCCGCAGAGAACATAGGGTCTGAGGTCGACGTGGCGCGGCGCGAGGCCGGAGTCGACGAAGCACGGCACGGTCGAGAGCGCGAGCGTCGGCTGGGCAATGAAGTCGTCCGGATGAGCCTTGAGCTTGGCGGCGAACGTGTCCCGCTCGGCCTTGGTCGCGTGCGGGCCGACAAGCATCCCATAGCCGCCCGAGCCGTTGACCTCCTTGACGACCAGCTCATGGAGCCGCGAAAGGACGTAGCGGAGGGCCTCGGGCTCGCGGCAGCGGTGCGTCGGCACGTTTGAAAGGATCGGCTTCTCGCCGAGATAGAATTCCGTGATCTCGGGCATGTAGCTGTAGATGGCTTTGTCGTCGCCGACGCCCGTGCCAATGGCGTTGGAAATCGTGACGTTGCCCGACTTGTAGGCCGACATAAGGCCCGGCACGCCGAGCATCGAGCTCGGGTTGAACGCGATCGGGTCGATGAAATCATCGTCGATGCGCCGGTAGATGACATCGACGCGGCGCGGCCCCTCGGTCGTGCGCATGTAGACGAAGTTGTCGCGCACAAGCAGGTCTCGGCCCTCGACGAGTTCCACGCCCATCTTGTCGGCCAGGAAGGAATGCTCGTAGTAAGCCGAATTGAACGGCCCCGGCGTCAGCAGCACCACGGTCGGATCGCGCGAGGCCGAGCGCGGCGCTACGGAGCGGAGCGTCTCGAGCAGGGCATCGGGATAGTTGTCGACAGGTGCCACGCGGAGCGAGCCGAACAGCTCCGGCATGAGCCGCATCATGGCCTCGCGGTTCTCCAGCATGTAGGAGACGCCCGAAGGCGTGCGCGCGTTGTCCTCGAGCACGTAGAACGTGTCGGCGTCCACGCGGACGATATCGATGCCGGCAATGTGGACGTGGATGCCGCCAGGGGGCGTGAAATGGGTCATCTCCGGCTGGAAGGCCGGGTTTTGCAGGATCAGCTCTTCGGGGACGATACCAGCAGCGACGATCTCCCGGTCGCCGTAGCTGTCCGCGATGAAGGCATTGAGCGCTTTGACCCGCTGCTCGAGCCCGCGCACGAGCTTCTGCCACTCGGTGGAGGTCAGCACGCGCGGCACGATATCGAAGGGAATGAGCCGCTCGGTGCCCTGGTTGTCGCCGTAGACGTTGAAGGTGATGCCGATGCGGCGGAAGAAATGCTCGGCTTCGAGCTTGCGGTTAACCAGGAGCTCCCGGGGGGCCTGCTTGAGCCATTCCGAGATGACCTCGTATCCCGCGCGCACGCCCCCGTCAGGTACATTCATCTCGTCGAAGAATGCGGCAGCGGGGGCAGCAGACATGGGCTCTCCTTAGGAGCAAGCTGGCACAACAGTGGATACTAGAGTCGCCCGCCGCGCAATTGAAGCGTTTACTGTTCGGGCATTTGCCAACTTATCGGGCGCCGGGAGAGCCTCGATCGCGGCAGATGCCGCCGAAATGGGCAACCTCCGGGAGGCGCCTGCAGGAGGAGAAGAGCATGAGAAGCGTGCTTCAGACGTGGCAGCTGTGGGCAGCACTTTCGGCGGTCTTCGCGGCTTTGACTGCTATATTCGCCAAGGTCGGCGTCGAGAACGTCGGATCGGATTTCGCGACCTTCGTCCGGACGTGCGTCATCCTGCTCGTCGTCGCCGCGCTCCTTCTGGCAACCGGCCAGTGGCAGTCGCCGGCGGGCGTATCGGGCCGCACGTACGTATTTCTCACCCTGTCAGGCATAGCGACTGGGGCGTCGTGGCTCTGCTACTTCCGCGCCTTGAAGCTCGGCGATGCGGCGCGTGTCGCCCCTATCGACAAGCTAAGCGTGGTTCTGGTTGCTATTTTCGGTGTCGTGCTGCTCGGCGAGAAGCTCTCAGCACCCAACTGGTTCGGCGTCGCCATGATCGGGGCAGGCGCCATCCTCGTCGCCTACCAGGCTTGAGTGATGTCCCCATAACCCATTGATCGGCAACGGCGCACTCACCCGCCCGACAGCAACCGGCGCAGGGTCTCGGCGTATCGCGCGCGGATCGCCTCCCCGCCGACGTGGCGGCCATCCCTTACGACCAGACGCCCACCTGCGTAGACCTCGCGGACGGCAGAGCCAGATGCGAAGATCCAGGCATCGAGGAGCGCATCTCCATCTCGCGCCACGAGCGAAGGATGAGTGTCGTCGAGAACGACGATATCTGCGGACTTGCCGACCTCGATAGCGCCGGCCTCCGAAGCAAGAGCGCGTGTTCCGCCGTTGAGAGCGGCGTCGAAGATCGTACGCCCGGTCGATGTCCCTGACGCACCGGTCAGGCAGTTGCGCCGCTGGTCGCGAAGCCGCTGGCTGTACTCGAGGGTGCGCAGTTCCTCGTTTGCCGCAATCCGAATGTTGCTGTCCGTGCCGACGGCGAAGTGACCGCCCGCATTCTGGTAGCCGACGCCAGCGAAGATGCCATCGCCGAGGCTCGACTCGGTGATCGGGCAAAGGCCGACCGTGGCACCGGATCGCGCGAGCCGCGCGGTTTCGTCCTCCGTCATGTGCGTGCAGTGGATGAGACACCATCGGCTGTCGAGGCCGGCGTTATCGAGCAGCCATTCCACGGGCCGCGCGCCGGACCACGTGAAGCATTCCTCGACCTCGGCCACTTGCTCGGCAGCGTGAATGTGTACGGGCCCGTCTGGATAGGCTTGGAGAAGCGTCCGCAGCTCCGGTGCATCGACCGCGCGCAGGGAATGCGGGGCAACGCCGAGCTTGGCGCCGTCCAGAGAAGCGACGTGGCGTCCGCTCGATGCCAGGAGGTCGGCGAAGCCGTCGAGGTCCGAGAGAAAGCGGATCTGGCTCGGCTTCGCCGGCCGCCCGCCGCACCCACCGTGGGCATAGAAGCTCGGCAGCAGCGTGAGGCCGATGCCGCTGGTCTTGGCTGCCGCGACGATGCGAGCGCCTGTTTCCGCGGGATCAGCATAGCGGCCGCCGTCGGGCGCATTGTGCAGATAGTGGAACTCGCCAACGGACGTGAAACCAGCTTCGAGCATCTCCATGTAGGCGAGCGCCGCGACTGCCTCGATATCTTCTGGCGTCATCTCCGCGAGGAAGCGATACATGACTTCGCGCCACGTCCAGAAGCTGTCCTCCGCTGGGCCGCGTGTCTCCGCGAGGCCCGCCATAGCGCGCTGGAAGGCGTGACTGTGCACATTGGGAAGACCGGGCACGGCGACGCCGGAAATACACTCAGCAGTCGCGGGGGGCGGAACACCATGCGCAATTGCTGAAATCTTGCGGCCGTTCAGCGTGATCAGGACGTCGCGCCGCCAGCCTTCGGAGAGCAGCGCCCTGCTGAAATGAAGCTCGACCACGGTAAGGTCCCGAAGCTGGATTAGACAACTCACATTGGTCAGACTACCGTTTGCCGTCCATAAGAAACTTCAAGTGCGGAGCAGCGGCCATGCACGTGGACAGCATTTGGACGGGCGGCAGGATCGCGACGCTCGATCCGGCGCTGCCCGGGCTCGGGATCATCGAGAACGGGGCGATCGCTGCAAAGGACGGCCGCATCGTCTGGGTGGGCGCCGCCGAGGACGCGTGCACGCTCGAAGCGCGACAACGCATCGAACTCGACGGACGCTGGGTTACGCCGGGCCTCGTCGATTGCCATACGCACCTAGTTTATGCAGGCAACCGCGCTCATGAATTCGAGCTTCGCTTGGCCGGTGCGAGCTACGAAGAAATCGCGCGCGCGGGTGGGGGGATTGCTTCGACCGTGAAAGCGACCCGCGCGGCCTCGGAAGCCGACCTCGTGCGGTCCGCTCTGCCTCGGCTGGATGCGCTGATCGCCGAAGGCGTGACGACCATAGAGATCAAATCCGGATATGGGCTCGATAAGGCGACCGAGACGCGCCAGCTCCGCGCGGCGCGCGCCCTGGGGAGCCATCGGCCCATATCAGTAACGACGACTTTCCTCGGCGCGCACGCACTGCCTCCCGAGGTCAAGGGCGACAAGGATGCTTATATCGACACCGTCTGCCGCGACATGCTTCCGACCATCGCCGCTGAAGGCCTCGCCGATGCTGTCGACGCCTTCATGGAAGGCATTGCCTTCAGCGCCGAGCAGACGCAGCGGGTCTTCGATACCGCCCTCGAATTGGAACTGCCAGTGAAGCTCCACGGCGATCAACTCTCCAATCTCAGCGGCGCCAAGCTCGCCGCGCGCTACGGCGCCCTGTCCGCGGATCACCTCGAATACGCGGATGAGGAAGGCGCGATCGCCATGGCCAAGTCCGGCACGGTGGCCGTGCTGCTTCCCGGCGCCTACTACTTCATCCGTGAGACGCACAAACCGCCTGTCGATCTCTTCCGCAAGCATGGCGTGAAAATTGCCATCGCTACCGACAGCAATCCCGGATCGTCTCCGCTCACCTCGCTGCTGCTGACCATGAACATGGCCGCAACGCTGTTCCGGCTGTCCGTCGACGAGATCATCGCCGCCGTAACGCGCGAGGCAGCGCGGGCGCTTGGACGCCTCGATGAGGTCGGCACGATCGAAGCCGGCAAGTCTTGTGATCTCGCGATCTGGAATGTCGAGCGCCTTGCCGAATTGCCCTATCGCATGGGCTTTAATCCGTTGCACGCGCGCATCTGGAGAGGCCGTTGAGCGCCGTTGTCCTCAGCCCAGGTTCCGTTCCGCTGGAGACGTGGCGGAAAGTCTACAACGGCGCGGTCGCGCGGCTCGATCCTGCGTCCGCGCCGCTGATCAAGGCCAGTGCCGATGCCGTCGAGGCGATCGTTGCACGCGGCGAGCCCATCTACGGCATCAACACCGGCTTCGGTAAGCTCGCAAGCGTTCGCATCGAAAAGGCCGATCTGGCCAGGCTCCAGTACAACATCGTGCTCTCTCATGCCGCGGGCGTAGGCGCACCAGCACCCCGCGAAATCGTGCGGCTCATGATCGCGTTGAAGCTCGCGAGCCTTGCGCGCGGCGCGTCCGGCGTGCGGCCGGCCACGATCGCCATGCTCGAAGCCATGCTGGCACACGAGTTGTTCCCGGTCGTGCCGAGCCAGGGCTCCGTCGGCGCCTCGGGAGACCTCGCGCCACTCGCGCACATGGCAGCGACGATGATCGGCGTCGGTGAGATCGATACGCCGTGCGGCCACGAGCCAGCGATGGACGCCCTTCGACGTCATGGCCTCACGCCGCTGGCGCTAGGCCCCAAGGAAGGCCTCGCGCTGCTCAATGGCACGCAATTCTCGACGGCCTGCGCGCTTGCCGGGTTGTTCGCCCTCGGCAATCTCTATCGCGCGGCGCTCATCACCGGCGCACTCGCAACGGACGCCGCCAAGGGATCGGATGCACCTTTCGATCCGCGCATTCATGCACTGCGCGGCCATCCCGGACAGATCGCCAGCGCCAACGCACTTCGCGAGTTGATGGCTGGAAGTGCCATCCGCGCTTCGCACCTCACGGGCGATGATCGGGTGCAGGATCCCTACTGTCTGCGCTGCCAGCCGCAGGTCATGGGTGCCGCGCTCGACGTGCTCTCCCAGGTCGCACGCACACTCGGGATCGAGGCGAATGGTGTCTCGGACAATCCGCTGATCTTCGCCGATGACCTCGTTGCACTCTCCGGCGGCAACTTCCACGCCGAGCCGGTCGCCTTCGCCGCCGACATGATGGCGTTGACGCTTTGCGAGATCGGCTCGCTGGCGGAGCGTCGCGTCGCCATGCTGGTTGATCCAGCGCTCTCGCGTCTGCCGGCATTTCTCACACCGAAGCCGGGGCTGAATTCGGGCTTCATGCTGCCGCAGGTGACGGCAGCGGCGCTCGTCTCCGAGAACAAGCAGCGAGCCGCGCCGGCGAGCATCGATTCCATCCCGACCTCGGCCAATCAGGAAGATCATGTGTCAATGGCGGCGCACGCCGCCATGAGGCTGCGGCCGATGGCCGAGAACCTCACACAGATCCTCGGCATCGAGTTGCTTGCCGCCTGCCAGGGCTGCGACTTCCATGCGCCGCTCGCTTCGAGTCCGCCACTCGAGCGTGTTCGTGCGCTTTTGCGCTCCGAGGTGCCACATCTCGATGACGACAGGTATCTCGCCGCCGATATGGCAAAGGCTGCGGCACTCGTCCGCTCCGGCGCCATCGTCGAGGCAGCGGGGATCGCATTGCCGGAAGCATGGACACTTCAGAAGGATGGTTGAGACGCCATGAGCCGCATCGACAATGCCCGTCATATTCGCGCGCCACGTGGAACCGAGATCACAGCCAACAGCTGGCTGACGGAAGCGCCCCTGCGCATGCTCATGAACAACCTCGATCCCGAGGTGGCCGAGAAGCCGAGCGAGCTGGTGGTCTATGGCGGCATCGGTCGCGCGGCGCGCGATTGGGAAAGCTTCGACCGCATTACGGCGGCCATTCGCAAGCTCGAAGCGGACGAGACGCTGCTCGTGCAATCCGGAAAGCCGGTCGGCGTGTTTCGCACGCACACAGACGCGCCGCGCGTATTGATCGCTAACTCCAACATCGTGCCGCACTGGGCGACGCTCGAGCACTTCAACGAGCTCGATCGCAAGGGCCTCATGATGTACGGCCAGATGACGGCCGGCTCGTGGATCTACATCGGCAGCCAGGGCATCGTCCAGGGCACGTACGAGACCTTCGTCGAGATCGGGCGGCGGCACTACGGCGGCAGCCTCGCCGGCAAATGGGTCCTCACGGCAGGGCTCGGCGGCATGGGTGGCGCGCAGCCGCTCGCAGCCGTCATGGCCGGCGCCTCCATGCTCGCCGTCGAATGCCAGCCGAGCCGCATCGAGATGCGCCTCCGCACGGGCTATCTCGACAAGCAAGCATCGACGCTCGATGAGGCCTTGCAGATCATCGAGCGCGCGTGCGCTGAGAACAAGCCGACCTCGGTTGGCCTGATCGGCAATGCCGCCGATATTTTCCCGGAGCTCGTGCGTCGCGGCGTACGGCCCGACGTCGTGACGGATCAGACATCCGCGCACGATCCGATCAACGGCTATCTGCCCAAGGGCTGGACGCTCTCCCAATGGGAAGCACGCCGTTCGTCCGATCCCGACAGCGTCAAGCAGGCCTCGAAGCGCTCAATGGCCGAGCACGTCCGCGCCATGCTCGAATTCCACAAGCGCGGAATTCCAACCGTCGACTACGGCAACAACATCCGCCAGATGGCGCTGGATGAAGGTGTCGCCGATGCCTTTGCCTTTCCCGGCTTTGTGCCGGCGTACATTCGCCCGCTCTTCTGCCGCGGTATCGGGCCGTTCCGCTGGGCGGCCCTCTCAGGCGATCCGGAAGATATCTGGCGCACGGATGCCAAAGTCAAAGAACTGCTCCCCGACAACAAGCATCTGCACAACTGGCTCGACATGGCGCGCGAGCGCATCAAGTTCCAGGGGCTGCCCGCGCGCATCTGCTGGGTTGGGCTCGGCGATCGCCATCGTCTTGGCCTTGCCTTCAACGAGATGGTCGCCAAGGGCGAGCTGAAGGCGCCGGTGGTCATCGGTCGCGATCACCTGGACTCCGGTTCTGTCGCTAGCCCCAATCGCGAGACGGAGGCCATGCGCGACGGCTCGGATGCCGTGTCCGACTGGCCGCTACTCAATGCACTGCTCAACTGCGCATCGGGCGCGACGTGGGTCTCGATCCATCACGGCGGCGGCGTCGGCATCGGCTACTCGCAACACGCCGGCATGGTCATCGTGTGCGATGGCACAGCCGATGCGGCGCGACGCCTCGAGCGCGTGCTCTGGAATGACCCTGCGACGGGCGTCATGCGGCACGCCGATGCCGGCTACGACGAGGCGATCGCCTGCGCGAGCGAATTCGGCCTCGATCTGCCGATGCTTTCCGAACGCTCCTGACGAGCGTCAGTCCGCTGCCTAACGCAGTGGTCGACGCTCAAATCTGCCTGAGTTTCAGTCAGCTATGGCGCGCATGCAGGCGAGACAGTCGCTCCCCAATGGCCATACCGTGGTCCGCAGATCATCTCATGCGGGAGACATTCATGCGTGCTCTTACGAAGGCCACGGCACTCGCGGCCCTTGTCGCCTTCTCCGGTATCGCCACGGCGCAGGAGACCAGCGTCGGCATCGGCATCTCGGGATGGACGGGCTTTGCGCCGCTGACGCTCGCGAAGGAAACTGGCATCTTCAAGAAGAATGGCCTCGACGTCACGCTCAAGAAGATTCCGCAAAAATCGCGCCACCTCGCCATCGCCTCGGGCGATATCCAGTGCGCGGCGACGACCGTCGAGACGTGGATCCACTGGAATGCGAATGGCGTCCCGACCAAGCAGATCTTCCAGCTCGACAAGTCCTACGGCGCCGACGGCATGGCCGTGCGCAATGACATCAAGTCCATCACCGAGCTCAAGGGCAAGACGGTCGCTGCGTCCTCTCCGGGCACGGCGCCTTACTTCGCGCTCGCCTGGTTCCTCAAGAAGAACGGCCTCACGCTCAAGGACGTGACCATCGTCAATCTCGAACCCGGCCCGGCCGCCACCGCCTTCGTCGCCGGCCAGAACGACGTAGCCATGACGTACGAGCCCTATCTCTCGGTCATCCGCAACGCGCCGGACAAGGGCAAGATTATCGCGACCACGCTCGAGTATCCCATGGTCATGGACACGTTCGGTTGCACGCCGAAGTTCCTTGCCGAGAACCCGAAGGCCGCGAAGGCGCTGGCCGCCAGCTATTTCGAGGCACTCGAGTTCATCGCCAAGGACCAGAAGAAAGCCTATGAGATCATGGGCGCGGACGTGAAGCAGACGGGCGAGCAGTTTGGCACGTCGGCGAGCTTCCTGCGCTGGCAGGACAAGGCCGCGAACAAAAATTTCTTCAGTGGCGAGATCCAGGCTTTCTCGAAGGAAGCAGCCGAGCTCCTGCTCGAGGTCGGTATCATCAAGGAAATTCCGAAGCTCGACGAGATCGTCGACACGAGCTTCATCGACTGAGACGACGAACATACCCGCTCCGCGCGCACGTGGAGCGAGTAACGCCCTTCTGGCCGCATCTTCGCTCCCGGCACGGCCCTCACATCCGACCTGACAGGACTGAATGCTTCGTCCGCTCGAGCCCATATCATCACCGGCGCGGATCTTCCTCGGCGTGCTCTTCTTCGTGCTGTTCGTGCTGGCCTGGGCCTGGGCGACCTTCGGCGGGTATGTCTCGAAGACTTTCCTCGCCAACCCGATCGTCATGGTGCAGGAGGGCTGGAACCTCCTGGCGAAGTTCGGCTTTGCCTATGACATCGGCATCACCATCTGGCGCGTCGTCGGCGGTTTCGTTTTCGCCGCCGTCTTCGCCGTACCGCTCGGCATTCTCATGGGCACGTACAAACCCGTCGAAGCCTTCTTCGAGCCCTTCGTGTCCTTCGCGCGCTACCTGCCGGCCTCCGCTTTCATTCCCCTACTCATTCTCTGGGCGGGCATCGGTGAGTTGCAGAAGCTACTTCTGATCTTCATCGGCGCGTTCTTCCAGCTCGTGCTGATGGTCGCGCTGTCGGTCGGCAATACGCGGCGTGATCTGGTGGAGGCCGCTTACACGCTCGGCGCTAAGGACTGGGGCATTATCCGCCGCGTGCTGCTGCCCGCGAGCGCGCCGGAGATCGCCGAGATCCTGCGCCTCGTGCTCGGATGGGCGTGGACGTACGTCATCGTCGCCGAGCTGATCGGTTCGTCGGCCGGCATCGGCCACATGATTACGGACAGCCAGACACTGCTCAATACCGGCCAGATCATCTTCGGCATCATCGTCATTGGCCTCATTGGCCTAATCTCCGACTTCCTCTTCAAGGCGGCCAACCGCTGGCTCTTTCCCTGGAGGCTTGCGTGAGCAAGCTTCGCATCGAGAGCGTCTCGCGCACGTTTCCACCGACCCGCAAAGGCGCGGAGCCCACGCTCGCCCTGCAGCCCGTCACGCTCGACGTGGCCGATAACGACTTCATCACGATCCTCGGCCCCTCGGGCTGCGGGAAGTCGACCTTGCTTAGGATCGTTGCGGGCCTCGATCGCGCATCCACGGGTCGGGTTCTGCTCGATGGTACCGAGGTCTCGGGTCCGGGTGCCGATCGCGGCATGGTCTTCCAGTCGTACACGCTCTTCCCGTGGCTGACGGTCGAGGACAACATTGCGTTCGGCCTGCGCGAGCGCGGCATCGCCGAAGCTGAGCGCAAGAAGATCGCGCAGGAATGGTGCCAGCGCGTTGGCCTCACGGGCTTCGAACATCATTATCCGAAGCAGCTCTCTGGCGGCATGCAGCAGCGCACGGCCATCGCCCGCGTACTCGCCAACGATCCCAAGATCATGCTCCTCGACGAACCCTTCGGCGCTCTCGACAATCAGACGCGATCACTGATGCAGGAAACGCTTCTGGAAATCTGGGAGCGGAATACCAAGACCGTGCTGTTCGTCACGCACGACATCGAGGAGTCGATCTTTCTCGCCTCGCGGGTGATCGTCATGTCGGCCCGGCCCGGCCGCGTGAAGCTCGATCTCAAGATCGACCTTCCCTATCCGCGCCACTACACGATCAAGACCAGCCCGGAGTTCTCAGTGCTCAAGGCCCAGCTCACCGAGGAAATCCGGGTCGAAGCCGTCCGCACGGCTTACGCCGCCGAGTAGTCCGATCCACTACTTTTCCATCTTCAGCACAACCGCGCTGCCGTCGTGATCGCCCGTCGTGAACCTCGGGTCCGCCAGTATGGCGTTGTCGAGCGGTGCCATGCCGCGTGGCCGGAACAATGTGCGAGTGGCGAGGGCGTTGGCGAATTCATCGCGCGCCTGATTGAACGAGGCGTAGCGATGCGGGGGATCGCGGAGGAAATTCACGCTCTCGCGGCTGAACGCGCCGATGAAGACATAGGCACGGTCGAACGCATGCGGGCCGAAGATGCGGCCGTGATTGTTGCTCTCCTCGAATATGTGATTGGAGAACGCATCGTCCCGACGGTTCGGCAACTGGCAATAGATCGTGTCGCCGATGAGACCACGATAGCCGGCGGAATGACCAAATCGAATGGGATAGCCAGCCTTCGTGGCTGATGCGAGCAAGTTGGCCCTCGCCTCTTCCGGGCCTCCGGATACCGCATCGATCAGGATCACGTTGATCGGTTCGTGCAGGTGCTTGCCGTCGACGACCTCGCCCAGCCATTGGGCCGGAGATCCATCCCGGGCGATCATCCATTTGCCGACCGAGGGCAGACCCGGCGGCGTACTGGTTTCATAGGTCGCGGATGTGGGTCGGTCGCACATACCTTCCTCCGATGCCTGCGCCGCGAGGATATCGAGACTGAGGATGGCGCAGGCGGCCAGGAATTGCTTGAAATGCAGTGCCATGAAATGGGCCTCTTGACCGACATTCCCTGTCGCTTTTAGCAAGCCCGACCGCCGACCGCAGAAATCCTGTAGGCAACGGCGTCGAAAACGAAAAGGGCCGCGCGAGCGGCCCTATCGTAAGTCTCTCAATTCCTTTGGGAATTTTGGAGCGGGCGATGGGATTCGAACCCACGACCCCAACCTTGGCAAGGTTGTGCTCTACCCCTGAGCTACACCCGCATCCATTCGAGAGCGACCGCCCCGGGGGCGATCGAGGGCAACCTTATGGCTTAAAGGACGGCCGAATGCAAGCGGTCGAAATGCGGCCGTCGCGCGACGGTTCCACGCTCATCTCCCCTCAATCGGCACAACTGATTCAGCGTCCCTTCGAGAAACCAGCCGGCGCGTCGCGCGCTTATCCCTCGCCGGGGCATTGAAGAGGAGAAGTGGAATGATACGAGGCTTGATCGTCGCTGCCGCAGTTACTGCAGGCGGAATGGCATTTGGCGTAGGGAGTGCCAATGCGGCACCCATTTCGGCCGGGCCATCCGGCCCCACTCAATTGCAGCAATCGTTGATCGAAAAGACGCAGTATCGACGGTACTGCCGCCGCTGGTATCGCGAATGTCGCGCGCGGTGGGGCGGTGGCCGGGACTTCCGCCGCTGCATGCGTCGCCACGGCTGCTAGTTCCGAACGGACTTGGCGCGGGCAACCCGCGCCAAGTCGCGTTTCAAGCCTCGCAAATGTAGCTCACCGTGCGAATGCGCCTCTCCCCGAGATTGCGCACCTGGTTGCGGGTCATTTCCAGGAAATCGTCACCGAGGAACGTTCGGAACGTAAGCGATGGCACGGAGCCCTTTTTCATCCGTTCCGCCATGGCCTCGAACCATTGCTGCCCTACATCGGTGGAATCGACGATGCTCACGATCTTGAAGCCTGCGCCCACCAGTAGGGCCTGCATCTGGTCCGACGTGGCGACATGACTGATGGATGGCTCGCGCGCCCAAGGGACGGGATAGAGCACGTCACCGCCTTCACCCTGCAGCACGTCGTAGATGCCGAAGCGGCCACCGGGTTTCAGCACGCGCCGGGCCTCGGCATACATCTTGTCCTTCGCTGCGATGTTCATCGCGACATGAATGGTCATCGCGGCATTGAAACCGCCGTCCGCGAACGGCAATTGCGTCGCATCTCCTTGCTGAAAGGAAACCTTCTCGCCGAGCCCGACCCACTTGCTGAGGGCGGTTGCCGCCTCGCAGAAGGCCGGAGTCAAGTCGATACCCGTGACGTGGCAGCCGTACGTCTCAGCGAGCGTCCGTGCGGGCCCGCCGAGCCCGCTGCCAAGATCGAGGACGCGGGAATGCGCCGTGAGCTTCAGTCCCTCTGCAAGCTCGAGCGTGGCCTTGCGCCCGCGAATGTGAAACTCGTCAATGGCGCCGAGGTCGGCGGTCGTCAGCGCCGCAATATCTTTGCCACTTTCGCGCAGCTCGTCGGCGATCGCGTCGGCGAGATTGCCCGTCGCGCTGTAGTGGCTTGCTACCTTCTCCGTCATGCCACTCACTCCACGTCATTACGCGCGTTTGGGAAATCCAGACTAGCGCTCTGGCGCGTTCAGCGAAACCGTAGCTTCGCGCGCGAAAGCTGGCTGACCGACGTGCAGCCCATGAGTTTCATGTCGCGCTCGATCTCCGTCCGCATCAATCCGAGCGCGCGCTCCACGCCCGGCCGGCCGGCCGCCGCCAGCGCAAACAGATAGTAGCGACCGACGCCGACAGCCTTGGCACCAAGCGACAATGCCTTGAGAACATGGGTTCCGCGCTGGACGCCGCCATCCATGAGCACATCGATCCTGTCACCGACGGCATCAACGATCTCGGCGAGCTGATCGAAGGCGCTGCGCGAGCCGTCGAGCTGCCGGCCGCCATGGTTGGAGATGACGATGCCGGTGCAGCCGATGTCGATCGCCCGCCGCGCATCGTCGACGCTCATGACGCCCTTGAGGCAGAACTGGCCGCCCCACTGCTTGACCATCTCCGCGATGTCGTTCCAGCTCATGCTCGGATCGAGCATCTCAGTGAAGTAGGTGCCGATCGAACTCGCACCGCCGCCGAAGTTGATGTGCTCATCGAGCTGCGGCAGGCGGAATTTCTCATGCGTGAAGTAGTCGATCGCCCATCGCGGCTTCATCGCGAATTCGATCATGCCGCCGAGCGTCAAGCGGAAGGGAATGGCGAAGCCGGTGCGGAGATCGCGCTCGCGATTGCCGCCGGTGATCGAGTCCACGGTCAGCATCATGATCTGGACGCCGGCGCTCTTCGCCCGCTCGAGCATGGCGCGATTGAGGCCGCGATCCCTATGGAAATAGAACTGATAGACCTGCGGACCGGAGAATTTCGACCTGATCTCCTCGAGGCTCACCGTGCCGAGCGAGGAGACGCCGAACATGGTGCCGAATTTATCGGCCGCGTGCGCAACAGCGCGCTCGCCTTCATGATGAAAGAGGCGCTGCAAGGCCGTCGGCGAGCAGTAGACCGGCATGTCGAGCTTGTGCCCGAGCACTTTGACGGAAAGGTCGATCTCACCGAGCCCCGTCAGAACGTCAGGTACGAGATCGCATTCCTCGAAGGCGCGCGTGTTCCGGCGCAGCGTCATCTCGTCGTCGGCGCCGCCATCGATGTAGTTGAAGATCGGACCGGGTAGGCGCCGACGCGCCAACTCGCGAAAGTCGTGAAAATTCTGGCAGTGGTGGAGGCGCATTGAACCACCTTCCCCCGGCACTGAATGCCGCCGCTACGTGGGCGCTACTTACCCCACTTGGCCCAGTAAGGCCCGAATAGCGCCTCTTCGGAAGGCTTGTCTTCGGGAATGGTCGTGACGAGGTGCGTGATATTGACGAAGTTGCGCCAGGAAAGGTTGTCAGAGAAAGCATTAGCCTGCCAGGTGCCGCAGCCCATGGTCAGCGTGAAGGGCAACGCGTTGTTGAAGCCGCCGCCATTGCCGAAGGTGTGTGCCTGGTTCACGAGCACGCGCACGACGTCCGTATCCGCCGCCAGCTCACGGGCATGATCCATGTTCTTCGTGTGAATGCCGCATGAGTGCCCGCGGCCCTGATAGTCGAGAATGTCCTTCACGATCCGCTTGGCATCGGCAAAATCCTTGGCGCGATAGATCGTGAGCACGAGCGAGAGCTTCTCGCCGGAAAGCGGGTGCGCTTTTCCGATACCCTTTTCCTCGGCCATGACGAACTTGCAACCGCGCGCGCTGCTCGACAGCTCGAACACCTCGACGAGCCGCTCCGGACCTTGGGCGATCACCGCGCGATTGAGCTTCCCGTCCACCCAGAGGCGATCGACGATGCGTGAGCGCTCGGCCGGATCGGCCATGTAGCCGCCGTGCTTCTCCAGCGCCTTGATGGCCGCACCATAGACATCATCGACGATGACTACGGCGTTTTCCGACGAGCACGACGTGGCGTTGTCGAACGTCTTCGACTGCATGATGAGGTCGGCAGCAGAATCCAGATCGGCGCTCGAGTCGATGATGACGGGTGCATTACCGAGGCCGACGCCGAGCGCCGGCTTGCCCGACTTGTAGGCGGCTTTGACGTTCGCCTGACTGCCCGTCGCGACGACGAGGTCGGACATCTCCATGAGCCGCGTCGTCATCTCGCGCGTGACTGGATTGGGCAGCATCTGCACGAGATCAGCGGGAAGGCCGATACGGCTCAACTCCGCGCGCATTCCGGCGACGGCGGGCTCGGTCGCATCCCAGGCGGCCGGCGGCGGCGCAATGATGATCGCATTGCCGCCCTTGATGGCCATCATGGCCTTGTTGGCGGGGGTGGCCTGTGGGTTCGTCGACGGCGTGATGGCCGCGACGACGCCGACAGGCTTGGCCCACTTCACGAGACCTTTTTCGGGGATCTCCTCAATGATCCCCGTCGACTTCGCGCGCAGCAGATCGCGCAGCGTACCGAAGGTCTTGCGCTGGTTCTTGATGACCTTGCTCTCGACATTGCCGATGCCGGTCACCTCGACAGCGAGTTCGGCAAGTCGCCGGGCCGTCTCGGGCTTGTAGAGCGACCACGCAAGTGCCGTGACCGCCTCGTCGATGCGTGGCTGGCCATCGCGCGCGATTTCGGCGGCGAAGGCGGCCATAGCCGCGCGGGCGCGCCTGATGAGATCGGGCAAGGGATCGGTAGCCGAGATCTCGGCGGGCTTGCGGGCGGGCGTATCCTGCATGGCGTCCCTCACTGGCTTGTTTTTGTCTTTGTCGCCTTTTCCACAATCAATTGACAGGCTCGGCGCAGGCATGTCAAACCGCGAGACGAAACGTCCTGATAAATGAGACGCTGCACTGCGTCATACGCGGCCTAGTCTCGCCCAGGATGTCCATAAAGATAGCCGATGGCCCACGAGGGCACGAGAGCACAAGGGAGGACGCCATGACCAAGATGACGACCGAAGAAGCCTTCGTGAAGGTGCTCCAGATGCACGGCATCGAGCACGCCTTCGGCATCATCGGCTCGGCCTTCATGCCAATCTCGGACCTCTTCCCGAAGGCCGGCATCACTTTCTGGGATGTCGCCAACGAGATGAACGGCGGCTTCATGTGCGACGGCTACACGCGCGCCTCCGGCAAGATCGCGATGTGCATCGCGCAGAACGGCCCGGGCATCACCAACTTCGTGACGCCCGTCAAGACCGCCTACTGGAACCACACGCCCATGCTGCTGGTGACGCCGCAGGCCGCCAACAAGACGATCGGCCAGGGCGGCTTCCAGGAAGTCGAGCAGATGGCGCTCTTCCGCGACATGGTCTGCTATCAGGAAGAAGTGCGCGATCCTTCGCGCGTAGCCGAGGTTCTCAACCGCGTGATCCTCAAGGCCAAGCGCCTTTCAGCACCGGCGCAGATCAACATCCCCCGCGATTACTGGACTCAAGTCATCGATATCAATCTTCCCGCCGTCGTCGAGTTCGAGCGACCGGCGGGCGGCGCGGAGGCGATCGCAGAGGCGGCGAAGCTGCTCTCGGATGCCAAGTTCCCGGTCATTCTCTCGGGCGCGGGCGTGGTGATCGGCGGTGCCATTCCCGATTGCAAGGCGCTCGCCGAAAAGCTCGATGCGCCTGTGTGCAGCGGCTACCAGCACAATGACAGCTTTCCCGGCAGCCATCCGCTCGCCGTTGGCCCGCTCGGCTACAACGGCTCGAAGGCGGCCATGGAGCTGATCGCGAAGGCCGATGTAGTTCTCGCACTCGGTACGCGCCTCAACCCGTTCTCGACGCTGCCCGGCTATGGCATCGACTATTGGCCGAAGGAAGCCAAGATCATCCAGGTTGACATTAATGCGGACCGCATCGGACTTACCAAGCCGATTGCCGTCGGCATCGTCGGCGATGCCAAGCTGGTCGCGCGCCAGATCCTCGCCAAGCTGACGCCGACCGCTGGCAATGCCGGACGCGATGCACGCAAGGCTCTCATCCATCAGACCAAGTCGGCGTGGCTGCAGACGCTCTCAGGCATGGATCACGAAGATGACGATCCCGGCACGACATGGAACGAGCGGGCGCGCAAGCGCGATCCCAATCGCCTTTCGCCGCGCCAGGCGTGGCGCGCCATCCAGGCCGGCCTGCCGAAGGACGCGATCATCTCGAGCGACATCGGCAACAACTGCGCGATCGGCAACGCCTATCCGACCTTCGAGCAGGGGCGGAAGTATCTGGCACCCGGCTTGTTCGGCCCGTGCGGCTATGGCTTCCCCGCGATCATCGGCGCCAAGATCGGCTGCCCGGAGACGCCGGTCGTGGGCTTTGCCGGCGACGGCGCCTTCGGCATCTCCATGAGCGAGATGGGCTCCATCGGCCGCAAGGAATATCCCGGCATCACCATGGTCGTGTTCCGCAACTACCAGTGGGGCGCGGAGAAGCGCAACACGACGCTCTGGTACGACGACAACTTCGTCGGCACGGAGCTGCATCCGGAACTCAGTTACGCCAAGGTTGCCGAGGGCTGCGGGCTCAAAGGCGTCGCCGTGCGCACGCAGGACGAGCTGAAGGCGGCGATCGCTGAATCCTGCGAGGTGCAGAAGAAGGGCGTCACGACCTTCATCGAGGTCATCCTCAATCAGGAGCTCGGCGAGCCCTTCCGTCGTGATGCCATGAAGAAACCGGTCGTCGTCGCCGGCATCAAGCGCGAAGACTTCCGGCCGCAGAAGGTGGATTGAGGCCGTCCGCGCCTGTGGCCACAATCGCAAGATCATCCCCTCTCCCCGCCCTTGCGGGGAGAGGGTTAGGGTGAGGGGCAGCGGCAAACGCAAACGTCAGCGCAAGCGGCTGCCCCTCATCTTCTCCCCGTGAAGGACGGGGAGAAGGGGAAGGACCGCCGCGAAGCGACCCGCTACGCGTCCGGCGCCAGGAAGTCGAAGTCGCAGCCTTCCGGCGCCTGCATCACACGCTCGCGAAAGAGCCGATCATAACCGCGTGGCGCGGTTGGCTTCTTCTCCTGCTCCCAGGCTTTGCGGCGCTTGGCGAGCTCCGCCGCATCGACGAGCAGGTCGATGGAACGGTTCTTCACCGAGAGCTTGATCTTGTCGCCCGTGCGCACGAGCGCGAGCGGTCCGCCAGCAGCCGCTTCAGGCGCGACGTGCAGCACGATGGTGCCATAGGCGGTGCCGGACATGCGTGCGTCGGAGATGCGCACCATGTCCTTCACGCCGGCAGCAAGCAGCTTCTTCGGGATCGGCAGGAAGCCCGCCTCGGGCATGCCGGCGGGAGAACTCGGCCCCGCATTCTGCAGGATGAGGAAGTCGTCCGCCGTGACGTCGAGGTCCGGTGCATCGATGCGCGCAGAGAGATCGGCGAGTGAGGAGAAGACGACGGCGCGGCCGGTGCGCTCGAAAAGCTCCGGCGTTGCCGCGGAGCGCTTGATAATCGCACCCTTGGGCGCGAGCGATCCGAAAAGCGCGACGAGACCGCCCTGCGGCTCGATGGGCTCTTTGATCGGCTTGATCACGCGGCGATCGACCCAAATGCCTTCCTCGGCTGCGAGGCGCTCGCCGAGGGTCTCTCCAGTGACGGTCATGCAATCCAGGTTCAGGCGATCTTTCAACTCGCGCAACACGGCGCCGATACCGCCGGCAGCAAAGAAGTCTTCCATGTAATGCTCGTTGCCAACTGGCTTTACAGCGGCTAGCACGGGCGTCGTATCCGACAGCTCGTTGAAGCGCGCGAGATCGAGCTTGGCGCCGACACGACCGGCAATCGCCGCGAGATGCACGACGCCATTGGTCGAGCCACCGAGCGCAAGCAGGATGCGCGCGGCATTCTCTATGGACTTCTGCGTGATGATCTTGCTCGGCGTGAGATCACCTCGGGCGAGAGCAACAGCACGCACGCCCGTCGCTTCGGCCGCGCGAATGCGGTCGGCGTGCACGGCGGGGATCGCGGCGGTGCCAGGCAGCGTCATGCCGAGCGCCTCCGCGATCGCGGCCATGGTGGAAGCCGTGCCCATGACGGCGCAGGTGCCGGCCGTCGTGACGAGGCGCCCCTCGGCTTCCTCGATCTCGGCCTTGCCCATGCGGCCGGCGCGGTACTCCATCCAGAACTTTCGGCAGTCCGTGCAGGCACCGACGCGATGCTCGCGCCAGCGTCCGGTCATTTGCGGACCGCCAATGAGCTGGATGGCGGGCTTGTTCGCGCTCGCCGCGCCCATGAGCTGCGCCGGCACGGTCTTGTCGCAGCCGCCCATGAGCACGACCGCATCCATGGGCTGCGCGCGGATCATCTCCTCGGTGTCCATGGCCATGAGGTTGCGGAACTTCATGGAGTTCGGCGTTAGCGTCGATTCGTGCAGTGAGATGGTCGGGAACTCGAGCGCGAGCCCTCCGGCCGTGGCAACGCCGCGCTTCACGGCATCGACCAACTCGGGAAAGTGGCGGTGGCAGGGATTGAAGCGGCTGTACGTGTTGGCGATGCCGACGACCGGGCGCGACAGCTCGTCGAGCGAGAAGCCCTGCGAGCGCGCGAACGCGCGGCGCATGTAGATCGAGAAATCTGCATCGCCGTAATTGGCGAGACCCTGGAGAAAGCCCTTCTGCGGGACGCCCGACGTCGCGGCGTCCTTGCTCTTGCCGTTCTTCGATCCCGACTTGCCCTTGCCTGCTGCCATGGTCGCGTTTCCCGTTGTTGGCGGGGCGCCCCCGCGTCCCGCGTTAAGAGTTTGTTAGGAGTTCGATGGAAAGATTTTGTTAACCATACCGCTTTGCTCGCGGACCATACCCATGACGACCGCACACCTGACCACGAGCCTCAACGAAGTCACGAACGACACGGGCCGCATTGCCTTCTGCGGACCCTATGTGCTCGCGGCCATCACCGGGTATCCGATCAGCCGGATGGAAGACGAGATCCGCACCTTCCGCAATATTCCAGCCCATCGCAAGCCGGTCGTAAAGGGCACGGACAACGAGGAAGTCGCCGCTGCATTGGCGCACTTCGGCTACCGCATGGATCTGATCGAAAGCTACATGCATCTCGAGCGCAAGGAGCGCCCGAGCTTGTGGACCTGGATGCAGAAGCCGCGGAGCGCCTGGGCGCACTACATCCTCGCCGTTCACAAGGGCCGCGAAGGACACTGGGTGCTCGTGAAGGGCGTGAAGCTCTGCGACACCTACTCACAAGGCCGCTGGCAGTTCGTCTGCGACGGCCCGCACAAAGGCGCGCGCATCATGGAGGTGTTCGCCGTGCGTAAGGATTTGGGGGTTTAGGATTCCCGACGGCAAGCGACGTCTCTTATTGCCGTGCGATTTCTTGCGGAGTGTATGCCGGCGCTGTCGGTCAGTCCCTGCGGCTGCTATAGATGTGATTTAATCCTTCTTCAGCTTTGCTAGGGCAAGTCTTCGATGTGGAAGTGTTTGTTCTCTGCGTGTGTTCTGATCGTGCCCGGGTTGCCTTTCTATCTATGGCAGACGAACTATTGCTTTGCAGAATTGCGCTACGTTCCCAGAAGTGAAATCTGCGCGAAGGCTCTTGCGAGCATTCGGGCTGACGCACTCACGGAGAATACGAGGTGCTTGTTTGAGCCCAGCGCCGTTTCGGCATTCTTGGTGTTCCCGACTGAGACCAGCCGGGCGCTGCATCCTCATGTCCAGTGGGGTGACCTTGGGAGAGACTATGACAGGTGTGGTCGGAGACTAAAGTTCCACTAACTGCCCGCCGCCGCCAACACCCGCAAATCCGGTGCCACGCCGCCTCTCTGCATCGCCAGCAGGTCCAGCACCGGCGGTTCCTTGCCCGTGCAGATCGACAGGATCGTGTGCGCCTGGCCACGATGGTGCGTCTGGTGATTGAAGAAGTGCGAGAGGATGTCCGCGCGCGGCTGCTCGAAAGCTTTCCCGGATGTCGTCGCGTACTTCAAGATACCGGTTAGCGCTGCTTCGTCGAGCGAAGTAACAAATCGAACAATGCGGTCGTCCTCGTCGGCGCGCGCCAGCGCCAGCTGCCGGCGATCGTCGTGAATGATGGCATTGAGCTTGTCCGGATGCTCGCCCTCACCAGTCAGGCGCTTCATCCAGATGCGATCGGCCACGAGGAGATGATTGAGCGTGCCGTTGAGACTTTTGAAGAACGCACCGACATCGCGACGGTAGTCGCTCTCGGGAAGCGCCATGGCGGCTTCATAGAGGCGCGCGTTCGCCCAGCGATTGTATGCCGCAAGCTGCTCGAAGCGAGACTTCATCGATGCCTCCCGCTGATCTTGGCGCCGTGGCAATAAGGCTATTCCAACAGTCCATTTCTGTCACGCCGCGGCGAGCATGTCCTATTCGCTCCGCAACAACTCCGTCTCGATGCTGAGGCGGATCTCGTCGGAGACGAAGGGCACCGCGAGCGAGAGATCCCAGTCCGAGCGGCGCAGCACCGCCGTTGCCGAGAAACCCGAGACTTGGACGTCGCGATAGTTGGGATTGACCTTGGCGAGGGGATGCTCGCCTGAAAAATTCCACACGACATTCAGCGCGACAGGACGCGTTATGCCTTTGATCGTCAAATCCCCCATGACCTGGCCGGTCTTGTCGCTCAACTGGCGAATCGCTGTCGACTTGAACATGATCAGAGGAAACTGCGCGGCATTGAAGTACTCCGGCGACTTCAGGAGAAAGTCGAAGTCGCGGATGCCCGTCGTGATGTTTGCTGCCTTCATCGTGACGTCGATGGCGCTTGCCTCGGGATTGGCAGGATCGAAGTTCACGCGGCCCTCGGCGGCCGTGAGGCGCGCGGACTGGCGTGAGAGCCCGAGGTGCGACCAGGCGAAGTTGATCGCCGTATAGTCCTTGTCCAGGCGATAGGTGGCCATCTGCGCGGCCAGCTTGCCGCTCGCGCCTGTGCACATCAGCAGCGCCGCCACCAGAAGCTGGCCAGTGCGCGCAGGAAGTCGCAGCCGTCCACTCACTCGCGGATCTCCTTTTTCAGTGCGCCCGCCACGCAGGATACGAGACCGCCGCGCTCGCCGAGACGCAAGCTGCCAATGGCCGCAGGGCAGACCACCAGAGCACTATCCGATCACTCTCGATCGCCACACGATCGAGAGTGATCGGGTGAAAGTGCTCAAGTATTATGCTTCCAGAGCATCTTCATCGGACCCCACGGAATCGCCTTCGCGATCCAGCGGCCGATCAACATGCTCTAGTCCACGAACAGGATTTCGCGAGGAAAGTATGGCGGCGCTGTGGAACGCGCTCACAAACGCCGGCACCAGCGCAGGATCTGGCGGGCCAGGCGCCGCACATCGGTCAGTGCGCGATGCAGCCGGCCAGCGGGCCTGGACTGCTTCGAGGCGAGCGGCGCTCTAGTTCGTGGTCTCTGCGGATCGAAAGCGCCATGGGCTTTTCGGCTCTCGCGCAGCAGGCGCGCGAAGTCGGCCACAGGGCTCATCAGCCTGATGCCGATACGATTGCCGACACCCCAGCGTACGCGCGCCTGGATGCGCCCACCGCTCGGCAGGCGGAGTGCCACGATCTCGCGACGCTTCAACCGGCGTGGCACTGCGAGAATGCCACCGTACAGCGTGATCGAGGATAGGATGGCGTTGTCGGCGCCGCTCATCGACAGTACTTGGACATGAAGCCGGATGCGGCGCGGGCGCCGATAGTGCTTGAGGCGTCGGGCTTTCACACTGCCAAAGCGCACTCTCGCACGGAACCATCGATCAAGCGTGCCAGGAAGGCGGGCATCCGGACTGACAAACAGTGCGGGCATTTCGAGGACCGGCATTCGGCACTCATCCACAGGCTGCGCATACGTCATATATGCAATCATGGATTGTAGTCTTCCCGCCTTAACGCCTTCTGAATGCCGAACGTCGAAGGCCTTGGAGGTCCAAGCTGCTCGATACTTAGGCAGAGCGCCGTGACTTAAGGCTCGCCACGCGCCTGAGTGCATGGTTCCGTCGGTCAAAGCAGGACTGGAATCGCAGACGCCGGACGCGGCACATGGGCGACCGATACGACAGAGGTTGGGGCAAGGGCCCACGTCCCCCCTTCGTGGCCGGGCTGCGCAGGCCACCACCCGAGATCATAAATTGGGGTCTGCCGCCCACTCTGGCCGTCATCGGCCACAATGGCGGACCGCCGCTCGATCCGCCCGTCAACGACATCTTCGTCGCCTATCGCTGGCGCAAGGCGCACCGCGAGGCATGGAAGAACCCGCCTTACAGCATCATGATGTTTCGCCTGAAGCGGGCTGAGGCGGCGGGCGTGACCTATGAGGAATACACGTCAGAGCTGCTCGACAGCGGCCGCCACCTACAGGCCGGCGATCGCAAGCCGAAAACGTAGCCCTGCCAGGTCGCGTCTTTGACGCGAGTGGGCCACTTTCTTCCTCATGCGGGCTGCTGGAATGGGGCGCTTTCGCCTTCTGCCGTGGCGCCACGCCCGCGACCTACACCGCATCGTGCCGAAGGCGCGTGTCTTCGACACGACGGACACCCCCGAACCACGGCCTTTTTTCCATTTGGAATCTTAGTAGTTGGTAGCGGCGGAACGCCGTGAGGTAACATCGCCAACCGGCGAGGCAGCCCCGCGGCGCCAATAGCCGGAGGCGTTGGCGACCTCGGCAAAGAGGAAATTACGCCGCGTCGGCAACCACGCGGTTGCGGCCTTCGCGCTTGGCCGCGTAGAGCGCACGGTCGGCGCGCTTGAAGAGCGTCTCGGGCGTGTCTTCGCGGTTCTCGAGTGTCGAGATGCCGACGCTCGCGGTCACGCGCAGCTCTTTGTTACCTGCAATCGGGAAAGGATCCGCCGCAATCGTCGCTCTCAGGCGCTCGCCAACCTGGATGGCGCGGGCGAGATCGGTGTCCGGCATGATGATGACGAATTCCTCACCGCCAAGCCGGCACGCGAGATCGATACCGCGCGTATTGCGGCGGAAGCGCCGCGCGAATTCGCGCAGCACATGATCGCCGACGTCGTGTCCGTAGGTATCGTTGACCGACTTGAAGAAGTCGATGTCGGCGACGAGCAGCGACAGAGCGCGCCCCGCCTGGACGGACTGTGTCACCAGAGTCTTCAGATGACCTTCCATGTAGCGCCGGTTGTGCAGACCGGTCAGGCCATCGGTGATGGCCATTTCCACGCTTTCCTCGAGGCGCGCCTTGAGGAGATCGGCGTGGCGCTTGCGCTTTACCTGCGTCTTGACGCGCGCCATCAGCTCGTGGCGATCGACAGGGCGCACGACGTAGTCGTTCACGCCCATGTCGAGGCCGCGCAGCAACCGCGCCTCATCGCTCGGCTCGACGATGATCAGGATCGGCAGATGTCGCGTGCGCTCGAGCGAGCGCACTTGCGAGCAAAGTCGAAGGCCGTCGGAGTTGGACAGGCTGAGACTGACGACGAGCACATCCACCGATTGCTCGTTGAGCTTCATCAGCGCCGCTTGGGGATCGCTTTCGAGCGTGACCGTGTGAACAGCGCGCATGGTGTCGACTAGACGCTGCGCCGCGCGACCCTGGTCCTCGACGAGCAGTACGTGACCACTCTCGCCCGCGTTCTCCCAATCCATGGACGGCGTGTCGCCCATGCCCATCTGGTGGGTAGTGGAGGCGCGCATCAGCATTTCGTCGGAAAGTACCTTGAGGCGGGCAAGGTTCTTCACGCGTGTGACGAGCGCGATGTCGTCGACGGGCTTGGTCAGAAAGTCGTCAGCGCCAGCCTCGAGCCCATGCACCTTGTCGGCGGGCTGATCGAGCGCGGTGACCATTATGACGGGGATATGCGCCGTTTTCGAGCTCTGCTTGATGTGCCGGCAGGCCTCGAAGCCGTCCATGCCCGGCATCATCACATCGAGCAGCACAACGTCGACGCGCTCGCGGTCGAGGATGTCGAGCGCCTCGCGGCCGCTCGAAGCGGTGAGAATCTCAAAATACTCCGCCGTGAGCCGCGCCTCGAGCAGCTTTACGTTGGACATGATGTCGTCGACAACGAGGACTCGAGCGGTCATGGGCTACGGTCTGTGGCTTGAATGTGCTGGGGATCAATCTGCTTCGACAAATCGGCGAACGGTGTCGATGAAAAGTCCGATCGAGATGGGCTTCGAGAGATAGGCCTCGCACCCGCCCTGGCGGATCCGCTCCTCATCTCCTTTCATGGCGAACGCCGTGACGGCGATCACCGGAATGTCGCAGAGGTCTTCATCGTCCTTGAGCCACTTCGTCACCTCGAGGCCGGAGACCTCGGGGAGCTGGATGTCCATGAGCACGAGATCGGGCCGATGGGCGCGCGCGAGATCGAGCGCGTCGTGACCATTGCGGGCCTCGATGGTTGCATAGCCATGCGCTTCGAGCAGATCGCGGAAGAGCTTCATGTTGAGCTCGTTGTCCTCCACGATGAGGACAGTAGCCTGCCCGGCACGCGCGCGCGGACGCCGCCCCTCGATCGTAGATTGGCGCTCCTGGTAGCCCATGGACTTGGTCCGCTCGATTGTGGCCATCGGACGCTTCCGCCGATTCGCATGATTTGTTGAGGACCACACTGAGCCAAAAGCCTAAGGATATGTTTAAGAATGCCGTCTCAAGACTGCGGGAAGGCCCGGCACGGATGCGCAAAAACAACGATCGCTATAGGATGCCGCCCATTGAATCGGCACGACAATTAGCGTTGGACGCCTTGCTCTTCCTTCTCGGCGACTCGTTAAGGATTACAAAGTTTCTCAATGTGACCGGAATGGAGGCCGCGGAACTCAGGGCGCACGCTCGCGAGGACGCGACGCTCGTGGCGGTGCTGGAGTATCTGCTGGCGGACGAGACGCAGCTCCTCGTGTTCGCGGCGAACGGCGGCAATGATCCGACCGACATCGCGCCGGCTCTGGAGCGGCTGCAACGCGACGGCGACATGTAAGGAGGCCCAGAGTTGAGGACCAAGGTCTCAGTGTCTGTCTCCCCCAAGCCGCTGCCGCTCAGGATCGGCATTGACCTCGGCGGTACCAAGATCGAAGGCGTCGTGATGGACGATGCCGGCGTCGAGCGTCCGCGCCGACGCGTGCCCACGCCGCGCGACGACTACGCTGCTACGATTGAGGCCATCGCCACCCTCGTCGAGGAGCTGCGCGCCGAAGCCGAGACGTCTCCCGGCGCGAGCCCGTGCACGGTCGGCGTCGCGACACCTGGCTCGATCTCTCCGCGCACCGGCGGCATGCAGAATGCCAATTCGACATGGCTCAATGGGCGAACGCTCGAACCAGATCTAGCCGCTCGCATCGGCCTCCCGGTGCGCCTCGCCAATGACGCCAACTGCTTCGCGCTCTCCGAGAGCCGCGATGGCACGGCGGCCGGCGCCCGCAATGTGCTCGGCGTCATTCTTGGAACCGGATGCGGCGCCGGCGTGGTCATCGACGGGCGGTTGCTCGACGGCCCGCGTGGCATCGGCGGCGAATGGGGACACAATCCCCTGCCCTGGGCGCAGGCGGACGAGTTGCCTGGACCGCTCTGCTGGTGCGGGCGGCGTGGCTGCATGGAGACGTGGGTCTCAGGCCCCGCGCTCGCGGCGGCCTATCTCCAGAGCGGGGGCGATACCACCCGCGCAGAGGATATCGTCGCGCGCGCTGCGGATGGCGAGGAGCGGGCGCAAACGGCGCTCGATCGCCACGTGGACCGTCTCGCCCGCGGCCTCGCCCATGTCGTGAACATCCTGGATCCCGACGTGATCGTGCTCGGCGGCGGGCTCTCGCGCCTCACTCACCTCTACGAGCAGCTTCCCGCGCTCATGGCGCCGCACATCTTTGCCGAGGATACGCGCGTCGATATTCGCCCGCCCCGTTGGGGTGATGCCTCCGGCGCGCGCGGCGCAGCCTGGCTTTGGGCCGACACACCAGCCTGACGGCGGAGGCGCCGGCGCGCTCGGTCAGACCGCTCAGTTCGGTATGACTTGCCGATGCGGCTTACTGGCTGTCCAGGAAGCGCGCGGGGTCGGGCTTGCGACCCGTCACGCGCTCGAGCGCCATCGCGGCGAGCATTCGGTCGCCCATGGTCTTTTCGGGCAGGCGATCGACTCCGAAGCGCTCCTGCGCCCGCGCCTCCGCAGCCGAGCCATATCCAGGCCCGCCGAGCTTCATGTAATCGAGGTCGCTGCGGCAACCCGAAAGCACAAGCACGAGGGTCAAGGCGACGCCTGCACGAACGATCATGGGTAATCCCCCCGTCGTCTCTGCCACCGCTGGATTGTGGCGAAGTCGCCACGGCGTTGGCCAAATCCCGTCTCCCCCGAGGCGGACGAAGGTTAATTTAATGGACTTGTGGCGACGCAGCAACCGATATCAGCAGTTTTCCACTTATGGCTGTAATGGAAATTTCCACACGCAACTCGCATCGTTCTTCAGGCTTTCTCGCGCGGTTTGCCCGCGGCATCGACGGAAAGTGCTTGCGCAATAAAGGCATGCGTCGGTGTCGGCACACCATGGCGCTCGCCCGCCCGCACGACGCCGCCCGAGAGCCAGTTCACTTCCAGCGGCTTTCCGGCCCGCTTGTCGTGGGCCATGGACGAGACCATGCCGTCCGGCAAGTCGTCGATGGTCTTCATAACGCTCTCAAAGTCACCGGGCTTGACGGCAATTCCCTCAGCCTTCGCGACGTCGATCACTTCCTGGACGGCTGATCGAAGCAGCGCGTAGGTGCCGGCCGCGGCGCGCAGCTCCTTGGCGGCGTGGCCCGTCAGAGCCGTCACACCTGAGAACGGCGCCAGCATCGCGAACTTGATCCACTGCGCGCGGCGGATGTCCGCCGGCATGATCGCGTCTATGCCGGCCGCCTTGCAGAGCGCGTGAAAGGCTTCGAGCTTCTCGTTCTTCGAACCGTCGGGCTCGGCGAACTCGATACGCGCGAACTTGCTCCCGTGCTCGATGACGCCGGGCCGCGGAATGTGCGAGGCAATGCGCGCGACGCCAGTAATGACATGCGCCGCGGGCACGACGCGCTTCACGACGTCGGCGCCCTCGACCCCATTCTGGAAGGCGATGATGATGGTGTCAGGCCCGACGGCGGGCTTGAGCTGGGCCGCAGCCGCTTCGGCATCGACCATCTTGGTCGCGAACATGACGATGTCGGGCTTGCCGGCCTCGACAGGATCGAGCACGGCCTTGGCCGGCTTGATGAGCGCCTTGCCGAGCGGACTTTCGATCAGAAGCCCATCCTTCTGCATGGCCGCGAGATGGCTGCCGCGCGCGACGAACGTGACGTCGTTCCCTGCCGCCGCGAGCCGGCCGCCGAAGTAGCCGCCGACGCCGCCCGAGCCCATGACCAGAATGCGCATGATCGATCTCCTTGTTCGTTTCCTTGGCCGGCATTCTCGCAAACCGGCTTGCACTCGCACAACGGCCCGCTCAGCATCTCTGCTCGTCGTGTCATGATCGAGAAATTCGCGCGGGCGTGCGGGGAGGTGGTGAGCGAATTTCTCGATTTGAATCACACGACCGAGACAATGTTTCCTAGTGTCCTTAATGATTGCGAAGTTCGCTCTGACACCAGCTCAGAGCTGTGGCGAACTTCGCAATCGGGACACTAGGCGGGCCGCGGCAGCAGCTCAATATTCAGTGATTGTCGCGCGGCAGGCCCTTGGTCTTGGCGATGCGCTGGTACTTCACCGCCGGCTTCAGCACCATGCCGTTCGAGAGTTCGTCGACGATACCGCGCTGGATCTCCTGCCACGGCGTCTGATGGTCCGGATACTTGTAGCCGCCGGCCTTCTTGAGGGCCTCGCGGCGCTTCTCCAGTTCGGCCGCACTGATCTTGATGTCGGCCGTACGCTTCTTGAGATCGATGCGCACGATGTCGCCCGTCTTGAGCAGCGCGAGCCCGCCGCCGGTCGCGGCTTCCGGCGAGGCATTGAGAATCGACGGACTGCCTGATGTGCCAGACTGGCGGCCGTCGCCAATGCAGGGAAGTGATGTGATGCCCTTCTTCAGCAGATAGTCCGGCGCGCGCATGTTCACGACTTCCGCCGCACCGGGATAGCCGACAGGACCGGTACCGCGCATGAAGAGCAAGCAGGACGCATCGATCTCCAGCTTCGGATCGTCAATGCGCTTGTGATAATCCTCCGGCCCGTCAAACACGATCGCGCGGCCCTCGAACGCTTCAGGATCTTTCGGGTTCGACAGATAGCGCTGGCGGAACTCCTCGGAGATCACCGAGGCTTTCATGATCGCGCTGTCAAACAGATTGCCCTTGAAGTTGAGGAACCCGGCGCTCCGCTTCATCGGCGCGTCATAGGCCTTGATGACATCGCGATCCCACGCGAACTTGCCCTCGCAATTCTCGTAGAGCGTCTTGCCGTTCACCGTCACGGCCTTCTTGTTGATCTTGCCTTTGGCGATCAGCTCCGCGACCACGGCCGGCACACCGCCCGCGCGATGATACTCCTCGCCGAGATACTCGCCGGCCGGCTGCAGGTTCACGATCAGCGGAATCTCGTAGCCGAGCTTCTCCCAATCGTCGTTGTCGAGCTCGACACCGATGTGTCGCGCGATCGCATTCAGATGGATCGGCGCATTCGTCGATCCGCCGATCGCCGAGTTCACGACGATCGCATTCTCGAAGGCATGGCGCGTCAGAACATCGGAGGGCTTCAGATCTTCCCACACCATCTCCACGATGCGCTTGCCGGTGAGGTACGCCATCTGCTGGCGCTCGCGGTACGGCCCCGGGATCGCCGCGCAGCCAGGCAGACTCATGCCCAGCGCCTCGGCGAGGCTGTTCATAGTCGAGGCCGTGCCCATGGTATTGCAGTGACCGGCCGATGGCGCCGAGGACGCGACCAGCTCGAGGAATTCTTTGTACTCGATCTCGCCGCGCGCCATCATCTCGCGCGCCTTCCAAACGATCGTGCCCGAGCCCGTGCGCTCGCCCTTGAACCAGCCATTGAGCATCGGCCCGCCCGAGAGCACGATCGCCGGCAGATCGACCGTCGCGGCGGCCATGATCTGCGACGGCGTGGTCTTATCGCAGCCGGTCGTCAGCACGACGCCGTCCAGCGGATAGCCGTAGAGCACCTCGACGAGCGAGAGATAAGCGAGGTTACGATCGAGGCTCGCCGTCGGTCGCTTGCACGTCTCCTGGATGGGATGAAGCGGAAACTCGAAGGCAATGCCGCCCGCCTCGCGGATACCCTCGCGCACGCGCTCGGCGAGCACGAGGTGGTGACGATTACACGGCGAGAGATCCGAGCCCGACTGCGCAATACCGATGATCGGCTTCCCGGACTGCAGCTCATCGAGCGTGAGACCGAAGTTCATGACGCGCTCGAGATAGAGCGCCGTCATATCGGCGTTGTCGGGATTGTCGAACCACGCCTTGGAGCGCAGCTCCGAGGGTTTCACGCGACGCCCGCCGCCGTTCGATGCCTTTTTGCCGTTTTTCATATGGGTGCCCCTACTTCCGAGAACGTTTCCAGGGTGAACCATAGCGGAAGGCGCCGCCCTCGGACATACTCGGATCGTGCGGCGCATATCAGCCTTCAGGACCCCCGAGGGCCATGAGCGGAGAAACCAGACAGATCCACGCGACGGCCATCGCCCTCGACGGCCGTGCGGCGCTGATCCACGGGCCGCCGGGCGCGGGAAAATCCGACCTCGCGCTCCGCTGCATCCTGCAGGGCGCCTGGATCGACGGCCGGCATTGCCTGGCGACGCTCGTGTCGGACGATCAGGTCATCATCGATCGGAGCGGAGGCGGTCTCGTAGCTCGCGCACATGACGCGATCGCTGGTCGGATCGAAGTCCGCGGGCTCGGGATCGTAGAGGTTCCGAGCGTGCCGGCGGCGGAGATCGGGCTCGCCGTCGAACTCGTGGCGAAGACAGCTATCGAGCGCCTGCCGGAGCCGGGGACGACGTGGCCCCTGCTTGGCGTGGATGTGCCGCTGCTGCGCGTTGCGCCGTTCGAAGCGTCAGCGCACTTGAAAGTGTTGCTGGCCCTCGCACGCGGATTGCCGGCGACGTAGCTTCGCGCCTGCGGCGCGAGTGGGGCGGATCGAAAGTCGCGCGCCTCCGGCGCGACCGCCCCTGGCCCCAACCGGGAGGGACACCCTCCCGGACCCACCTGCTTTTCTGACGATCACCTTCACCGCGAACTCCAAATCTATAAAAAGACGGGGGTTCCGGGGGTGTCCCCCGGGCGGGTGCAGGGCCGCGGCCCTGCTCGCAGCGAAGCTGCGATCACCTCACCGCACCGGCAGCAGCTCGGGGCGATACTCGAAGTGCATGGTATCGTAGTGGTACCACTTGCCGCCCCAGATGAAGCCGTGCTTCTCGAAGATGGCGACGATCTCGGGCGGAATGCGATTGCGGTACACGGGCTGGCCGTCGGCGCCCGGCTTTCCCCAGCGCCAGTAGTCGGACTGCTTCGTCGAGATATCGATGGCAATCCCGAGACCGTGCGGGCTCACGCGCTCCGTGCCGGCGATCGGGCGGCAGTTGTAGGTGCCGGCGGCCGGAAATAAATGCACATCGAATCGAGCCGGGAGAGCGTCCAGCTCAGCAGAGACGGCGGCAAGGCGTTCGGCAACACCGTTCACCCGGGTCACCTGTAGCGATTTCCCCCACTTTTTTGGTAGCCAGACCACGGGCACGAGGTTCTTGCGCACCTCGTCGCGCCTGCAATCGCCGTACATGGCCGTGAAGAAATCGACGTTACGGGCGCGGCCAGGATCGACATCTCGCGCCGGAGGCGGTGCCGTCCCGACCGGGTACGGAACTGCCAGCATGTCCTTCAGATCGGGGTTATCGAGGCGCTGGGCCGGCGTCTTCGGGCCGAGCGCGTCGTCGAGGGCCGTGTGCTTGCCGTCCCGCCACACCAGGGCGTTGCCTTGCCGCCGCTCCAGAAATGCAGGGTAGGCGGCAATCAGACGGTCCGCCACGGCCTCGATACCAGGTGGTTCGGCCAGCGTCGGCGTCGCCGTAGACAGCATAATGCCGAAACCCAGCGCCAATAAAGCCATGCATTTCCGGCATATCATCGCGCCCGCTCGCTCCCCTTCACACCCCGGCCTTTGCCCAACAAGGTCTCGCTCAGCGATCACGATCGCTTTACGTGAACGATTTAGCTGCTAAACTTTGCCACAAGTACGATCCAGAGCGAGGCCTGTTGACCCGTACCAGGGGTGTTGCCGTGCGGCATCACGCGTCCCAGGCGCTGGAGTATCGCACCGATGGAGGCGGATGACGAACAGGGAGCCGAGGCTCCCGCCGCGCAGCTCGCACCCGCGCTCTCGCCGGGGCCGCCGGACTGCGCCGCCGCCATTCAGCCTCTCGCCTTCCACGATGGTCTCATCAAAGCGCCGCTACTGGATCAGACGATCCAGCCGCGCACATTCGAACGTACGGGCGAGCGCGCGACAGAGCGGAGCGGCGATCGCAATGGCCACGCGCAGACCTACGGCGCGCTCGACCTTGGCACGAACAACTGCCGCTTGCTTGTCGCGCGGCCCTCGCGACGCGGCTTCCTCGTGGTCGATGCTTTCTCGCGCATCATACGCCTCGGCGAAGGCGTATCGGCGAGCGGTCGACTGTCCGATGCTGCAATGCAGCGCACCATCGAAGCCTTGAAGGTCTGCGAGGCGAAGCTGCGTAAGGCGAATGTCGCGCGTTCGCGCCTCATTGCGACGCAAGCCTGCCGCGTCGCCGCCAACGGCGACGAGTTTCTCGCGCGCGTGCGCAATGACGTCGGCCTCAATATCGAAGTCGTCTGTCGCGAGACGGAGGCGCGCCTTGCCGTCTCGGGCTGCGCCGCGCTAATCGACAAGCAGAGTGACCTCGTGCTAGTCTTCGACATCGGCGGTGGGTCCTCCGAGCTCATCTGGCTCGACCTCAACCGGCGCCGCGACGGCTGGCGGCGTTCCATGGCCGACCGTATCGAAGCGCAGCACTGCATCGCCGCCTGGACCTCGCTGCCGGTGGGCGTCGTCACGATCGCTGAGCGCTTCGGTGGCCGTCACGTCGACGAAGACGGCTTCGAGGCCATGGTCGACTACGTTTCCGACCTGCTGGCGCCGTTCGAGGGCGAACACGGCTTCCGCTCGCGCATGCACAATCGCCGCGTGCACATGCTCGGCACTTCCGGCACGGTGACCACGGTCGCAGGCATCCACCTCGGGCTCCCGCGCTACGACCGCAATCGCGTCGATGGCTGCTGGCTGCGATCGAGCCAGGTGCGCACGGTCACGGCCGATCTGCTCGCGCGCGGCTACGATGCTCGCGTCAGCGAGCCCTGCATCGGCCGCGACCGTGCCGATCTCGTGCTCGCCGGCTGCGCCATTCTCGAAGCGCTCATGCGCATGTGGCCATGCGAAATGCTACGGGTTGCCGACCGCGGCTTGCGCGAGGGCATTCTCGCGACGCTCATGGCCGAGGATGGCGTGTTCCGATCCTCGCGACGCGATGGCTGTCAGTAGATGGCGGCAAGCAGCAAGGGCAAAGGCAAGGGCGCCGGCAGCGGTGGCTCCGCGTCGAAGAACTTCGGCGATGCGCGCGATCTCACCGTGCGCCTCAAAACCGCGCGCAAACGCTCGGCGTCATCACAGCGCTGGCTCGAGCGCCAGCTCAATGATCCCTACGTTGCCGCCGCCAAGCGCGAAGGATGGCGCTCCCGCGCAGCCTTCAAGCTGATCGAGATCGACGACAAGTATCGCTTTCTGAAGCCCGGGCATCGCGTTGTCGATCTCGGCGCGGCGCCCGGCGGATGGACCCAGGTTGCAGCACTCCGCGTGAAATCCACTGAAGGGCGTGGCCAGGTCATCGGCATCGACTACCTGCATGTCGATTCAATTGCCGGCGCCACCATCCTTGAAATGGACTTCCTCGATGCGGAGGCGCCGGACAAGCTCAAGGCCCTGCTGCGCGATGGCGGCGCGGATGTGGTGCTCTCGGATATGGCGGCGCCGACCACCGGACACACGAGCACGGATCACCTGCGCATCATGGGGCTGGCCGAGGTCGCCGCCCAATTCGCGACCGAGGTGCTCGCACCGGGCGGTGCCTTCCTGGCCAAGGTCTTCCAGGGCGGTACCGAGCGCGACCTGCTCGAACTGTTGAAGCGCGATTTCGCGATCGTGCGCCACGTGAAGCCCAAGGCGAGCCGCGCCGACTCGTCGGAGCTCTACGTCCTCGCGACCGGCTTCCGCGGCCGCAAGTAGCGCTCAGGCCAGCGCCTCGGAACGCGGCTCGAACTGCGCCACCACAACGTAGGCAATTGCAGCCGACGCCAGCCCCGCAACGTACGGCGCTTCGATATCGAACACGTGCGAGCCGACGAGCCATACGAGCGCACCACTCGCCATGGCTGCAAGCGCACTCAACTCACCACCGAGCCGGGTGAAGAGACCGAACACGAGCGTCACGAAGATGCCGGCGCTCGCAAAAGCAGAGGCCAGCTCCACGAGATCCGAAATGTGCGTCGCGCGGAGCGCCAGCATATAGGCAATGACACCAAGCATCGCCACGGACGTACGCGCGACCGTCACTTTCGTACGCTCCGACGCCCCCGGGCGTATCCGCAGCAGCAAATTGTGCGAAAGCATCGAACCCGCCGCGAGCAGAGCCGAGTCCACGGTCGTCAGCACCGCGGAAATGAGGGCGCCGATGAACACCACGTAGAGCACCGGCGGCAGATGGCGTTGCGCGATCTCGGGAACGATCTGCTCGGCGTTGGCGATGTCCGGCACGAGCATCGGCCCGACGAAGCCGAGCGTCACCGGAATGAGCGCGATCAGCAGATAGCACAGGCCGCCGATCGTCGCGCTCGTGCGCGCAACCTCCGGCGAGCGACACGCGAGCACACGCGAGATCAACTCGACCGCCACCACCGAGCCGCAGATCGGAATGGCCCACTTCTCAAGTAGCGCCAGCAGCGACTGATCGGCTGGAAAGAGCACCCACCGCGAGGGCTCGATCCTGCCAAATCCCGCCGAGATTCCACCGACCTCCGCGACAGCAATCCAGCAGAGGCCAAAGAGTCCGGCGACGATCACCGTGCTCTGGATGGCATCGTTATAAGCATCCGCCAGCAATCCCCCGAGCACGGTATAGGCAACGACCGCGATGACGGCGAGCGTCAGCGCCGTCTCGAGTTCGATATCCGCAGCGGAACCGACAATCTGCCCGAAGCCCCGGATCTGCGCCGCAGCCCACAACACCGAGCCCGGAATGAGCAAGACCGCAGCAAGCCGCTCGACGCGGCCCGAGAAGCGGAAGCGGAAGAAGTCGGCGAATGTCTGGATGCCGCGCCGCCACAGGCGGGCGGCGAAGAAGAACCCCATGCAGACAACGCCGAGAGCATAAGCAAAAGGCTCCGCCTGCGCGCCCGAGAGCCCATTTGTATAGACGCGGCTTGCAGCACCGATCACGACCTCGGCGCCGAACCACGTCGCGAAGATCGAGGCCGCCGCAAGCCCGACACCTAAGGATCGGCCGGCCAGTATGTAGTCGGTCTCCGTTGCGACTCGTCGCGCGACCCATGCGCCGACCAGGATCTGGAGGCCGACATATCCGATGATCCCCGCTACCGTCGCATTCATGCCGTCCCCCGATCAGCCGGTGCCCCGCAGGGAGGATCGTTCAAAGCGTGCGCGGGATGCAAGTGGTGTCCTCGCTCGCGCATTCGGCACGACGAGGCTTTCGCCAACCGGGAGGGACACCCTCCCGGACCCACCCGCCTTTATTGGTTATCAGCATTCCGAGGCGTCGATGTTTCCGGAATGCCCGTAGCGGCGACACTCTAGGTCTTAAAAAGAAGGGGGTTCGGGGTCTCCCCGAACGGGTACGGGTGGTAGCCCATTCGCGCCACAGGCGCGAGCAGCGCTCAGAAATCCAGCGGCAACACGCGCACGGTATCGCCCGCCTTTGCGGCTGGCACATTCGGCGGACGCACGATGAGACAATCCGCGATCGCTAGCGGCGAAAGCAGTGAGCTGTCCTGCGAGCGGACGGGCGTCACGCGTAGCGGGCCGTCACCGTCCCTCGCCAACGTCGCGCGCATGTAGTGCTGGCGCGGACCATTGGCCTCGATGGCGACCGCCGCCACAGCCGGCCGCGTCGCTTCCGTAGCTGTGGGCCATCCTGCCAGTTGCTCGACCAGCGGCACGACGAACACGCGCGCGCACACCAGCGCCGAGACCGGATTGCCTGGCAGACCGATCACGCGAAGCGCACCAAGGCGCCCACTCATGAGCGGCTTGCCCGGACGCATAGCGATCTTCCAGAAGGCGAGCTCCATGCCTTGCTTCGAGAGCACGGGCGCCACGAGATCATGATCGCCAACCGAAGCCCCGCCGATGGTCACGAGGATGTCCGCATCCTTCGCGCGTTCGACGTGTGCGGTGAGGCTCTCGGCGGTGTCGCGGGCAATGCCGAGCTGGATCACGTCGGCGCCGAAGTTGCGCAGCATGGCGCCGATGCCGAGATGGTTCGAGGCCACGATCTGCCCGATGCCTGGCGTCTCGCCCGGCCGCACCAGTTCGTCGCCGGTCGAGAGAACGGCGACCTTCGGGCGGCGCCAGACAGCGAGTTCGCCATGCCCCATGGATGCCGCGAGTGACAGCTCGCGCGGGCCGAGGCGGCGACCTGCGTCGAGAAGCGCCATCCCCTCGCGGAAATCGCCGCCGCGCGGACGAATGTGGTCCGTCTGGACGTCATCGCCGTGCACGAGGACCTGAGCACCCTCGCGCTTAGTGTGCTCCTGGATGACAATGCCATCGGCGCCTTCGGGTACGGGCGCACCCGTGAAGATGCGGACGGCCTCGCCGGCGCCAACTCGCCCCGAGAACGGATGTCCTGCCGCGGATTCGCCGATCACTGTCAGCTTTATCGGCAGCTTCGCGACATCCGCCGCTTGCACGGCATAGCCGTCCATGGCGGATGCATCGAACGGCGGCTGCGTCAGGCGCGCAGCGAGCGGCTCGGCGAGAATGCGATCGTGCGCGCTCTCTATGGCAATGCGCTCACTGCCGAGCGGGCGGGCATCCGCGAGAATGCGAGAGAGAGCCACATCGACCGAGAGCAATGGCGATGCCATGACCTCAGCCTTTCGCGCCGGCGGACGAGGCACGCCACGTACCCGAGCGGCCTCCGGTCTTCTCGACGAGTTGCACCGGCCCTATGACCATGCCGCGATCGGCAGCCTTCAGCATGTCGTAGATGGTGAGGCAGGCGACCGACACGGCCGTCAGCGCCTCCATCTCGACGCCCGTCTGGCCGCTCACCTTGACCTCGGCCCGGACTGCAATACCGCAGGGATCGTCACGCGTTTCGAAATCCACGCTCGCCTTGGTGATCGCGAGCGGATGGCAGAGCGGGATCAGCTCATGCGTGCGCTTGGCGGCCATGATGCCGGCGAGGCGCGCCGCGGCGAGCACATCGCCCTTCTTCGCTTCGCCCGTCGTCACGAGCGCCAGCGTCTCCGGCGCCATGGAGACGAAGCCCTCAGCGAGGGCCGTGCGCGCGGTTACGGCCTTGTCAGACACATCGACCATCACGGCATCGCCGGCCGCGTTGATGTGCGAGAGGCGGCTCATGTCGCGCGTCCTGTCAGCAGCTCGCGCGTCGCGGCGGCGACATCGTCTTTGCGCATGAGGCTCTCGCCGACGAGGAAGGCGTGCACGCCAACTTTCGCGAGGCGTTCCAGATCCGCGTGCGCAGCAATGCCGCTCTCGCCGATGACGATACGATCCTTCGGCACGCGCGGCGCGAGTCGCTCGGTCGTAGCCAGCGTCGTCTCGAAAGTCTTGAGATTGCGGTTGTTGATGCCGATCAGGCGGCAGGGTAGCGCGAGCGCACGATCGAGCTCGGCGTCGTCGTGCACCTCGACGATGGCGTCCATGCCCCAGGCCTGCGCGGCAGCGGCGAGGTCACGCGCAACGGCGTCCTCGATCTGCGCCATGATGATGAGAATGCAATCCGCACCCCACGCTCGCGCCTCGGCCACCTGGTAGGTGTCGAGCATGAAGTCCTTGCGCAGAGCCGGCAGTCGTGTCGCCTTGCGCGCTGCCGTCAGGAACTCCGGCGCACCTTGAAAGGACGGCGTGTCCGTCAGCACCGAGAGGCACGCGGCACCACCCGCCTCGTAGGCCTTCGCCAGCGACGGCGGATCGAAGTCGGCGCGGATGAGCCCTTTCGACGGCGAAGCTTTCTTGATCTCGGCGATCAGCGCAAACTGGCCCTCGCGTATGCGCCGCTCCAGAGCGCCCGCAAAGGACCGGACGGGCGTGGCGCGCCGCGCCGCTTCCTCGATGGCCGCCTGGGGTCGCGCGCACTTCGCCTCGGCTATCTCGGCGAGCTTGTACTTCGTGATCTTGCTGAGAATATCGCTCATGATTGCCCGTATACTCCCGTCCGGCCCCACCTTTCCAGCGCGAACCCGCACCGGCCCGGACACAACGTTGAGATTGCTTAAGGTTCGGCGACTTTGCGGCGCAATCGCGGCTCGCGTATAAGCCACATCGTTCATCTTACCACGGCAGGCCCGGACGGAATGACGGCGGCAGAACAGCGCGGAGCGGAATTTACTCTGGCGCACCTTTCCGACGTGCACCTGGGGCCGCTGCCGCCCGTCGGCGCCCGGTACTGGAATGTGAAGCGCCTCCTTGGCTGGCTCAACTGGCAACGGCGGCGCCGCAACCTCTACAGCCGAGATGTGCTCGATCGCATCGTTGCCGACATCGCAGCGCAATCCCCGGACCACATTGCCGTCACCGGCGATCTCGCCAACCTCGGCCTCCCGGCCGAGCATGAGGCTGCGCTCGCTTGGCTCCGCACGCTGGGCGACAGTGAGCGAGTCACCGTCATCCCTGGCAACCACGACATCTACAGCGGCATCGGGACTGACCCCGGCACGGCGCGCTGGCAGCCGCATATGTCAGCGAATACCGCCGCGGCCGACTACGCCATCGCCGAAGCGCTTTCCGCGGATGCCGCGTTCCCCTTCGTGCGCCGCTTCGGCAGGCTCGCAATCATCGCGCTAAACTCCGCCGTTCCGACGCGGCCCTTCTATGCCATCGGCCGCATCGGCAAGGCGCAGCTCGATCGCCTCGCGCGCATTCTCGATCGCCTTGGCGCGGAAGGGCTGACGCGCGTCGTGCTCATCCATCATCCACCACTGCCGGGTCTCTCCAAGGCGCGGCACGATCTCCAGGATGCCGACGCCCTCGCCGAAGTCCTCGCACGTCACGGCGCCGAGCTCGTGTTGCATGGTCATGAGCACGTCTCAAGCGAGCACTGGCACCCTTCGCCCTCCGGACACATCCCGATCATCGGCGTGCCCTCGGCTGCGCTCTCCCGCAGTCACAAGAAGGAGCCGCCGGCGCGCTATCATCTCTATCGCTTCGCACTCGACGGCAATCGACCAAGCATCGAGCTGATCGCGCGCGGCCTCGCCGAGCCGGATGGTCCCGTCGTGGAGCTGGAGCGCCGACGAATTGTCCCCGTGGGGCATCCCCTCTCCCCGCCCTTGCGGGGAGAGGATTAGGGTGAGGGGCGGCGGCATACGCCAACGTCGCACAAGTGGCCGCCCCTCATCCCGACCTTCTCCCCGTGAAGGACGGTGAGAAGGGGAAGGTCAATCCACCAGCTCGAGCTGGCCTTTACTGTCGATGACGATCACAGGACCGCGGCGCTGCTCAATCCAGCCGCGCACGAGCATGCGACGACCGACCAGCGCGCGCGGAACCATCCCACCCGTCAGATCCGAGCGATTGCCCGCAACCACGGCGGCGATCGGATAGGCGCGGCCACGCCGCGCGCCGAGCGTCACATAAACCTCTCCGCTGCCGCGCGAGACGCGGCGCACCGTGCCACTCACGACATGGAACTGACCGGCGGCACCCTCCCAATCACCGCGCGAGGCCACGCGCACGCGATAGGCAGCATTGGCCCAGAGCCCGATTTCTTGCTCACGCGCGCGGCGCTCGATCTTCGCCAGTGCCTCTGCGCACGCATCGACGCCAGGACGTCCATAGGCGCGAGCGAGACCACGCGCGACGAGCGTACCTTGTAGCCAATCTGCGCCGATCATGACGTGCGCGAGCGCCTGACCGTATCGATCGCGCTCGGAGGCATCGTGCCAGAGCGTCGCCGAATGTCCCTCGGCGAGTGCTGCCAGCGCCGTGCGCGTGGCATTCTCCGGCGGCCAGCTTCCGGCAGCCGCGCCGACGTCACCAGCTCGCGGCGCGAGCGCGCCGATCAGGCGCACGAGGCGGCCATCGTCGAGCACCAACGTCTCGCCATCGACGACGCGAGCAATGGCGCGTGTATCGCCACGAGTGAGCGAGCATGGCGGCGTCTCGGCCTCGACAGCGCCTGGCAGAAACCCGAGCACAAGCGCCAGCGGCCAAGCGGCACGCCACATCTACAGCCAGCCTTTGCGCCTGAAATAGACGTAGGGCAGGATTGCCGCGAGCACCATGAGCGCAAGCGCCATCGGATAGCCCACCGCCCACTTCAGCTCCGGCATGGCCTCGAAGTTCATGCCGTAGATGGACGCGATCAGCGTCGGCGGCAGGAACACGACGGCCGCGACAGAGAAGAGCTTGATGATCTGGTTCTGCTCGATGTTGATCATGCCGAGCGTCGCTTCGAGAAGGAACTCGAGGCGCGTGCTGAGAAAGTGCATATTGTCGAGCAGCGAGGCGACGTCGCGCTGCGCCGACTTGATCCGCTTGCTGATCTTGGAGTCGTTCCCACGCTCGCGCATGGCATTTGCGACAAAGGCCAGGACACGGTCGATCGAGAACGCACTTTCCTGCACGCGCGCGATGATGTCGCCTTCTTTGCCGATCGTCCGCAGCGCCACATCGAGACGCTTGCCGCGCGTCTGCTGCCCGCCCTTGATCTCAAAAATGTTCGGCGCGAGGCGGTCGACATCATCCTGGATGCGCTCGATGAGATCGGCCTGACGGTGGATCAGGGATTCGATCAGGCCGATCATGATTTCCGACCCAGTTGCGCACGGAGCGTGGCCTTTCTCCGCTCGCGCGAGAAACATGGGAAAGGCTTTCGGCTCAGCGTACCGCACCGTGATCAGCCGATTCCCGGCGATGATGAAGGTGATGGAAGATCCGGCCGGGATCGCCTGCTCGATGGCGTAAATGACGTAGGCGGTCATGTAGTAGGCGTCGTTCTCGACGTAGAGGCGATTGGACGCCTCGATCTCGCGCATTTCGGCGCGTGTGGGGACGCAGATGCCGAGCGCTTTCTCGACGGCGGCATCCTCCTCGGGCGTCGGATTGAGCAGATCGAACCATACGCTCGCATCCGTGAGCGAGTCGACGCTCCCGCAGGTCGCGAGGCCGTTTCCGTTGGCGTCGTAAATAGTCAGCATCGCCACACGCCTCGCTGCTGGGAGACTCGATAGTCCGCCGTCCCTATAGCGTACCTGCGACAGGAGGGCGACGGGGGCACAACAGCACGGTCAGCCTCAGGTCAGCGGCGAGGGCTCCGACGGCAGGCGCCCGTTATTCGGCGGACGATCCTTGCGCCAGAAGAGCCATATGAACGCGATCAGCGACAACCCGACAAAGACCCCGAAGGTCCAGGGCTCGGCCCCCGCGCCAAGCAGGCGGACAGCCCAATCGTTGATCTGGGGATAGCGAAGGATCGCGACAGCGCTCGCGATCACGCTCGCGCCCTGGGCGATCAGCTCGCGGTTCTTGTCGAGGCGGCGCAGGAAGAAGAACGGCAGCAGGATGGCCCACGGGACGATGGCGAGGCTCCAGCGCAAGTGCATGCCGCCGTGCGTACGCCCGAACAAGGCCATGCTCGTCTGCAGGTAGGCGTAGTCCATGAGCGGCCAGGTGAGCATCGCAAGCCCGCCGATGATGATGCCGCGCTCGATCACCGAGACATACTCAGGATAGAGAACGTCGATCCGCTTGCGCCAGAAGGCCAGCAGCGCCGCGATGAGGATCATGACGGCGATGAAAAAGACCTTCATCGGCAAGAAGTAGCGATCGAGTTCGGCCGAGCGCGAGCGCAGGCGCGGATCGGCCTGAAGCTGACCTACGTCGGCGGCGAGACGGGCCTGAACATCGCAGCACTGGCGCGCATCGAGCAGACCGGAGGCCGGGAAGCAGTACCGCTTCTCGCGATACTCAGGTGGAACCTCGAGTAGGGGGTCAGGGCTGCAATTGCGCGTGAATTCAGCAAATCCGACCCGTTGCCGCCCGAGCGTGCGCAGCTTGTCGAGCGTCTCCAGGATCGGCACGCGCCGACACATGGAGGTGGTGCCATCCGCGCTGGTGCAGGGCACGGTCGCACCCTTGTCTTGAGCAAGCGCGGCAGGCTGGATCTCATAGATGCCGCGCAAGCTGGCGTTGCCGATCTGCTGCGCGACCCACCATGAGGCGGCGACGACGGCGGCCAGCCCGATCAAGTAGCGCACCTTGCCGTAGCGAACGCGCGTCTCCTTCGACCAGTAGAGGTGGGTGAAGATGACGGACGGCCAGTAGAAAGCAGCGAGGACGACGATGCCAAAGGTTGGGAAGAAAACGAAGAGATGGCTATGCGTCAGCGCCAGCGACAGCCAGTCTAGGTCCTTAAACTCGAGAATGAGCGTGGCGGTGGAAGCAACGAAGCTCGCGGCCAGAACCGCATAGACGACGGCCACAAAGACATGAGCGCCCCACGCCATAACCCCCTCCCACCAACCGCACTTGAGGCCTTGCTCCCCAGCAAGTGCCGTCATCCCCCCATCGCCAATACACCATGCCTGCGACGGTGGCACAACGGGCGAGGCGGACGCACCTGCTGCACTGTGGCATCAGCGGATCATTGTGCCGACAGCAACGAGCTACGGGCTAATTCGATCGTGGCCGCCGCCCGATTGGCAGTATCGGGGCGGCGGCCAAGTCCGCGCGATAGAACCGATGTAGCGCGGCCTCAGGCGCATCGAGTGGACGTGGAGGGACGCGTGGGATGTGTCCATCGAGTAGCCTGGGACCTGGCGGGGGGTCGACCGCCTGCCGCATTTGGTTCACTGTGTCGCGGACAAGAGCGACATAACGATCGTCGCACCTCCTTTCCCCAGGTACGCAGGCGTGCCCTTGCGCCAATCGCTCCTGGGCACGCATGGAGCGGCGGCCGGCTGGTTCGGGAGAGCGGCGGCCGGCCGGGCGGTTTGTGGTGTCATTCGCCGCGATGCGATTTCCGCCACACGTTCAGGTTGACATCAATCCCTGAATACATCTTAAACGAGCATAGCGCACTCTTATCCACCGCTAGTTGCAATTTGGCCGCGCCTCGGTCGGGGGTGGGCGGGCTCACTGGGCGCGCGCACGACGCCGCACGCTCTGGACTGGAGGGTTAAGGACCATTGCCAAGCCGCCCGGCCGGAGCTATGGACTGCGCATTCGGCGCGCCATGGGCGTCGCCGCCAGCCGCAATAGCTCAGCCGGTAGAGCATCGCATTCGTAATGCGGGGGTCGGGGGTTCGAGTCCCTCTTGCGGCACCATTTTGTTGCTCACGCCATGTTCGCTTCGCTCACTGGCTCCGCGGGGGCGGCGCTTGCGCCGACGCGCGTCGCGCGCTCAAGAGCTGATTGATCTCCCGCTCACGCCAAATTCGCTTCGCTCATCGGCTCCGCGGGGGCGGCAATTGCGCTGGCGCGTCGCCCCAAAGGGGCGCTCCGTTGGAGCGACCGCGCGCTCTGGAGCTGATCGATTCTCTGCAGAGCAACCTTCACGGATATACGAGCGTTACCCTCGGGGGAGCAACTTCCGGAATTTCCCGGACCTCAGGAGGCCCCAATGTCCACCAACGACATGATCATGCCATTGGCGCGCTCGGATGCGTTGCCAGTGGTTCGAACCATAGGCTTCCACGATTTACGGCAAGCGTTGATGAAAGGCCTAGAAGACTTCCTGGCCATGCCGACCCACGTCCTGTTCCTCAGCCTGATCTATCCGATTGTCGGTGTGACGCTCTGGTTTGCGACCGCCGGCCTGGATCTGTTGGCATTGCTCTATCCGCTCGCGACCGGCTTTGCCCTGCTCGGTCCGTTCGCCGCGATCGGCCTCTATGAGCTAAGCCGCCGCCGCGAGAAGCATGTGGATACGTCGTGGCAGCACGCCTTTGACGTCATGCACTCACCGTCCCTTGGACCGATCCTGCTGCTCGGGCTGCTGCTTGTTGTTGTGTTCCTGACATGGATCGCGGTTGCGCATGCGATTTACGTGGCGAACTTCGGCTTTCATGAGCCTGAAACGCTCGACGCTTTCATCTCCAAAGTGCTGACCACGAGCGCCGGCCACAACTTGATCGTGGTCGGCAATCTCGTCGGTGCTGCGTTCGCATTGTTCGTCTTCGTGATCAGCGTCGTGTCGTTCCCGCTGCTGCTCGAGCGGGACGTCGGGATGGCGGTTGCCATGACCACATCACTCAAGGCGGTTGCCGCCAATCCGCTTGTGATGATGTGCTGGGCTGCGACCATCGCCGGCGGATTGCTGATCGGTTCGTTACCGCTGCTGGTGGGACTGGCCGTCGTAATGCCGATCCTCGGCCATGCGAGTTGGCACCTCTATCGGCGCGTCATCGAGCCACGCGAGGCTTAATCCGCACGCGCGGCACCAATCTTTCGCTGTCGTATCCTTCAAGCCATAGAGCGCAACCACCGCTGTTGCGGCTGAGGTACACGTGATTGCAACCCGTACCATGGCAATCCCCCAGCCAACAATCTGCCTAGGTTGGCACGATAGTCGGTTCCTTCGAGGAGAGCCGACATGCCGACCATTGCCGTTGTGAATAATGAAGAGAGCCTCCGACGCTTCATCCGCGAGGCATTGCGCAAGGAAGGCTACCGCGTGCGCGAGTATGCCGACACCGAAAGCGCTCAAGAACTCCTCGACCTTCCCGCCGACCTCGCCATCCTCGACAGAACGAATTATCCCTTGAAAGGGCCGGAACTGTTCCGCCTCATCCGCCAACGCTGGTCAATGCCGGTCGTGTTCGTCACCGGCAGCCCCTTGCTGAATAAAGAGTTGGCAGCAATGCGCCACACGCCCCAGGCAGTACTCGATTTGCCGATCATGCCCGCAGACATCGTTGTGACTGTACAGCGCCTGCTCGGCTAGATCTTGGTGCCCGACTTCGTCGTCCCACCCTCGCAAACCGCGCTTCATCGCTGACTTTCGGCTTCGGCCGGTCGCGCATTTGTGCTCCATTGCAACACATCCCCTCCTCCCCTCACACCCGCCCCCGTAGCGCCAACATCCCGCAATACTTGTGAAAGTGTGGGCTCCGCGCACTGGCATTGCCGGCGTGCACAGTCGATACTCACATGCAACGCTCAAAACTCTTTTTGACGGGCCGGTCTCATGCGCACGCGCATTCGCGTCTTAGGTGCCGCCGCAACCGGCGCTGCTCTCTCCATTTGCTTTGCAGCTGGCGCAACAGCCCAGACAAACGGCATAGTCTGGGAAAAGGACGGCTGGCGCGTCCAGATGCTCGTCTCGACCAAAACAGCGCTCGGCTGCCAGGCCATCAAAGGCTTCGCGAGCAGCCATGATGCCAGCCGCTCCGCGGCCTGGGGCTTCATCAGCACCGTCAACGGCAACTGGGGCCTCGCCATGGTCGGCCCCGCTGCCGACCGCATGTCCGGCCAGCAAGTCACCATCACCGTCGACGATCAGGTTCTCCACGTCGCCGTGCCGCGCCGCCTGCCCAATGGTCTCACGATCATCGGCCAGCTCCCGGCGAACCGCATGGGCGTAGTCGCTTCAGGCCGCACGCTCACGTTCAAGGCCGCCGCAACAAGTGCCGAGTTCTCGCTCGCCGGTGCGGGCGCCGCCCTGGCTGCGGCATCGAAATGTGCCGTGGCTGTTCGCGAGGCTGCGGCGCGCAGCCCAGGCGGCCTGCCGTCTATCGGCGGCAACGAGGCGTCGGGCGGCTCCTCGCCGAAAGTCTCCGCCGGCACTGGCTTCTACGTCTCCAAATCCGGCGAGGTCCTCACCAACGCGCATGTTGTCCAAGGCTGCGCCACCATCGGCGTGAAGGGCCATGGCGACACGACTTTCCGTTCGGCGCGCGTGAAAGCCTCCGACGCGAAACGCGATCTAGCCTTGATCTCCGCCGAAGCGTCCCCTGGCGGCGGCACGCCTGCCGTCCTTTCGTGGCGCCGCGAGGCGCGCCTCGGCGAGCAGGTCGCCATCTTCGGATTCCCCTATCTGGGCGCGCTCGCCTCTTCGGGCACGTTCACGCGCGGCGACGTCACGGCACTTGCCGGCATCGCGGACAACAACGCCCACTTTCAGCTATCGGCACCTGTTCAGCCCGGAAACAGTGGCGGACCTGTCGTCGACGATCGCGGCCAAGTCGTTGGCATCGTCGTGGCGAAGCTCAATGCGCTTGCCGTTGCCCGCGTGAGCCGTGACATCCCGCAGAATGTGAACTTCGCGATCAAGTCCGCCGAGGCCCTCTCATTCATGGAGGCGAACGGCGTAACAGCCTCTGTGGCCAACGCCGGCACGAAACCTCTAAGCGGCCCCGACCTCGCCGAGCGGCTGCGGGACGGCGCCGTGCTCGTCATGTGTTCCGGATCAGGAACACGCGCGCCGGGCGGATCGACGACTCCAAACGCCAAAGCCCGGCGAGCTGAGGGGGGAAAGCTCACCGGGCCGGGCTGAGAGAAACACCCATCCGACGGGGGGACGGCGGGCGCTCATACTCCTCAACAACGCAGCATCCTCAGAGTTCCGTCGCTGAGCTCAATTTTTTCAGCCACGATCGCGGCGGTCCGGCTTGGGCGCACCAAGTGCACCGCGAACTTTGTCGCCGACATCATTGGAGATCGCGTCGAGCAAGGACCGCAGCTCGGTGATGCTCCGCTCGGCATCCCCCCAGCGCTCGTCTTTCACCGCTGAAGCGACTGCGCTCATTTTTTCCATGGCCTCGTGCGCTTGCTGCAGCATGGCTCAGGCCCGCGCCCGACGTTCTGCCGAGAGGTCGTAGATCTTCGCACTCGGCAATGTTGGCTTGCGCAGCTCGTGCAGCAGAAGACCCGTTTGAATATGCACTTCCTGAATGACGCGGGCGACGCCAGCGGCATCACCGTTGCTGGCTGCACGGTGCGCCAGCATCATCACGGCATTGAGCTCATCGAGCTTTCTCTTGGCATCGGCCATCGCAGAACTCCCACACACCACTGCCGCCGCAACGTCCGCGACGGCAGAGCGGTTCCTGCATGGGTGTATGGACAGAGTTCATCCACAGTCCTGTCACAGCCGACATCGCGGCGCGCAAGTTGCAGGACTGTCCACGTTCGCGCCGCGCAACTGCCGCATAATCGCCCCATGAATCAGTTCAACTCTCTTCAATCGGGCGGTCAAAGCCATCAAGCTTCCCGGCTATTTCAGGAACCCTGGGCTATGACGGCCCAGGGTTCTGTTGGTTTTGGTGCCGTTCATCCATCGCGACGAGCGGCGCACCTCTCCGCCATACCGACCGCGATCAAGTGCTGTTGAGATTTCGTGAGCCGGTCGACGCGCCTTAAGGCCGCGGACACCGCGTCGCGGTCGAAGCCGAGCAGGGAGCGTGCGCCTTTCAGCTCACCAGTGAGCGATGGCCTGACCGAAGCTGCTCAGCATCACCAGGACGAGGCCCGTCATGAGGACCTGGCTCCATGCCGGTCGCTTGGCCGGCCGTTTGGGCGCCGATTGCACGCGCGGCGCCGAGCGTGACTGCGAAGGTATCACAACGTCCTCCGCATCCGCCGGCCCCACCACCCGTAAGGGTGGCCAACGCGCCTCTCGGCTCACACGAGCGCTGCGTACCAGCGCCTCATTGCCGCCAACTACCCGCAATTGCGGTCGTTTCTCCCCCGACATGCCCTGCCCTGCCCCCTCAAAGAGGCTGATATGTTAGACTGAAAACGGGCATCGTCAGCGCGCTGATTTCAGATTTTCCACAGCAATGGCCTGGATGCCACGCCGGCCGGACATGGAGAGCGGCGTCCATCGGCGATGACGAGGATGATCGACGCGTGCGGAGTCCGCAGCATGGCGCGAACGTGATGAGTTTGCGTCCTAAGTTCACTGCGAAGAGCGCAGCATTGCGCCGAGCCCGTGCGAGCGGGCACGTGCGCGCGTGCGTTCAATTCGCGATGGGTGCAGCGCGTTCGCTGGATCACATTTTCGTAAACTTCCGTGATCCCCAAAAACGAAATGATTGCCACGCGACGGGCTTTGCTGCGGTGCACCAGCGCAATGTCATGGAAAGGCGCTCTTTTTCCGCCTTATGGTCGCATTGAGGACATGGAAGTTCGCTATTCGACTCTCGAGCGAAGCGCGTGCACCGCACGCCTACCGGGTTGACCTACGGTCAAGCAGGCACGCTAGCTTCAAGGACGAACGCGGCTGCATCGAACAGGGGTACTGTGATGATGATGCGTTTGAAGGGCCATTCCATCCTGGTCGTCGAGCACGAACCCGCCGAGGCACGCGAGCTGGCGAGTGAATTTGCTCAAGCAGGCGCCAAGGTGTTCGCTGCGGGCGACCTTCGTGATGCGCTCTATCTTGCGGAGTATCCGGCGCTGACTGCGGCCGTGATCAATCTCCGCCTCGGCAGCGATACGACGGCTGCCGTATGCCGCCGCCTCGATCATCTCGGCATACCCTTCATGTTTTACACGAAGTTCGATCCGAGAGAGGCCTCCGCGACGTGGCCGAATGCGCCGGTCGTGGCAAAACCGGCCGGCAGCGCCGAGGTTGCAGAGGCTATCGTGCGGCTTCTGCACTGAGCGCGCCTCTCGCTTAGTTCTGCCATCCTGATAGCCGACACATCCTCGGGAACATGGGGCTTGGACGCGCGTTCCCTGAAGGCGCGGTACTCCGCGCCCTGCGAAACCAAACCGGAGATCATGATGCGCTGTTTTCTGGCCGCGCTTGCCATGGCCGCACTTACGGCCAGCCCCGCATATGCGGACCGTCCCGTGACCGATGAGGAGCGTGCCAAGCTCGTCGTCCTGCTCGAAGGCGAAGGCTGTACGGGTGGCGAGATGGAATTCGACGACGGCAAGTACGAAGTCGACGACGCGCGCTGCGCGGACGGTCGCGATTGGGATTTCGAGTTCGACCGCGACTTCAGGCTGATCAGCAAAGAGGAAGACGACTGACGCGCGGCGGGCGGGCGCGGCTCAACGCCACGCCTGCCATCTGCGATCGCGCCATACGTGCGGCACGTACGATGGCACGTCGGCGTCGCCCTTTGCATCGAAGCGGACTGAGCCGAGGCGCGTCGTGTGCGGCTGCTCCCTGAGTTCATTCGCGATGCGCTGAGGCGCGAGCACACCGACCTCGGCGATGGCTGCCGACCAGACTTCGACCGCGGCCCCGGCAAGCTCGTGCGCAACGTTCTCCGTCGCGGCATCCTGCGTGGCCGCGCTCATCCCCGGCCAGGGCAGCATAACCAGAAACGTATCGACAGCCGAAAGCAGGCGCGCTGGCGGCGCATCGGCGGCGAGAACGTCGGTGCCGATGACAGTTGCGATCCGTGAGCCGAGGCGTTTTGCCTGATCGAGGATCATGGAGGCCTCGAAAGGCTGGCCAGGAAATACCACGAGGTCGACGCGGGCCTGAGCAAGCTCGCCGATCAGCACCGCATGATCCTTCGTACCTGACGCGTAGGTGGCGACGGCCACAGGCGACACCTGCGCGGCCGTCATGCTGCGGCGCAGTTCGTCAGCCATCCCGCGCCCCTGGAGACTGCGATCATGGACGATGGCGACGCGCGCGGCCGGAAATGAACTCGCGATCAACACCGCGACGCTGTCGGCCTGGCGGTCATCGCGGCCCGCCAGCCGGTGAATGCCGCGACGACCGGCCGGCGCCGTGAGCCGTGGATGACGCGGCCCTGTTGCGATCATGACGATGCCGGCTGCGGCATAGATCTCGGCGGCGCGGATCGCACCGCTCGGACAGACGTGCCCGATCACCACATCGACGCTTTGCGCGACCGCACGGGCAGCGATGGCCGCCGCCTCGTCGGCCTCGCACTGGTCGTTCTCCTGTGCGACACGCAAATGCCGACCGAGAACGCCGCCGTTCAGGTTGAGCGTGCGTACCGCGGCCTCCACACCCTCGCCGACGGGACGTGGTGCCACGCGATTGCTCCTGCCATCCGGCTCGGGAATTCGGCTCGAGTCGACCGCCATGATGACGATCTCGCCGTTCGTCGCTCGCACCGTCACCGGCACCGCTAGCAAAACCACAAGCGCTATCAGCGCACACACAAGCCGCCGCGGTGCCCAAAAAGCAAAAGGCAGCCCCAAGGGCTGCCTTTCGGTAGTCGTGAGATGCAGCACGTCTGCCGCGCTCAGTTCTGCACGTAGGTGATCTTGTCGCCCTCGACCTTCTTCCATGTGTACATGGTGTAGTCGGGCCGCGTGATGTCACCCTTCTTGTTGAAGGAGAGCGAGCCGATGACCGTCGAGAACGGCTTACCGCCGCGGATCGCCTCGGCCATCTTCTTCGGGTCCGTCGACTTGGACTGCGCTGCTGCTGCCGCCATCACCTGAATGGTTGCGTACGCATAGAGCGTGTAGGCTTCCGGCTTGAAGTTCGCGGCAAGGAACTTCTTCACGGCCTCGGCCGCTTCCGGTCGGCGCTGCGGATCCGGCGCGAAGGTCATGAGCGTGCCTTCGACACCGGGGCCGCCGATCGCGGCGAACTCGTCGGTCGCAATGCCGTCACCCGACATCATCGGCGCCTTCACGCCCTGGTCGCGCATCTGACGCACGATCAGACCACCTTCCGTATGCAGGCCGCCCCAATAGACGAGATCGGCCCCGGCTGCCTTGATCTTGGAGACCAGCGCCGAGAAATCCTTCTCGCCGATGTTCACGCCTTCGTAGAGCACTTCCTTGAGGCCACCCGCGTTCATAGCCTTCTTGGTCTCATCCGCGAGGCCCTTGCCGTATGTCGTCTTGTCGTGAACGATCGCGACCTTCTTGCCCTTGTAGTTCTTGAGCAGATAGGCGCCGGCGACCTCGCCCTGCTGGTCATCGCGGCCACACGTGCGGAATGTATTCCACAGGCTACGCTCCGTGAGGCGCGGGTTCGTGGAGGCCGGCGAGATCATCAGCACGCCATTCTCGGCATAGACCTCGGACGCGGGGATCGAGACACCCGAATTGAAGTGCCCGAGCACGAGCATGACCTTGTCACCGACGAACTTGTTGGCAACCGAGACACCTTCCTTGGGATCGGAACGGTCATCGCCGATCACGAGTTCGATCTTCTGGCCGTTGATGCCACCCTTGGCATTGATATCGGCGACGGCCTGCTCGGCACCTTTTCTCATCTGAGCGCCGAAGGTCGCGTTAGAACCTGTCATGGGGCCGCCGACGCCGATCTTGATCTGCGCGCTCGCCACACCGGTCATCGCGAGCAGCGCCGCGACGGCTACCCCGGACCACATGAGCTTCTTCATGCAACGCTCTCCCTTTTCGCCAACTGGCTGCTGAAAAATCGCGGACCGGCCTGGGCTTGTCCCGCCGGCTCAGGCGCTGAAGTCCCGCCCGTGGGAGGCAGCATTCACCGAAAGTTTGGCAAAGTCACGCCCAATCCACAGCCGTTCGGTGGTCAGCGATCGGGCCCCGAATTGGCAGCAGACACGCTCAAATACCCGGGCGACGCGTCGTCCGCTTGGCAGGGTCAGATACGAGCCAATCGTATTGTTCGCGCATCTGGCGCTGGCGCGTGAGGTGGAAACCGAACGCCGCGGCGGCGATCAGCACAACCAGATCAACCACATAACTGCGGGGCGCGATGAAGGGCTCTTCAAAGAGCGCGTGATGAATGAAGCGCACGGCGGCGGCAATGAGAAAACCATAGGCCACGAGCTGCCATCGCGGCCGCCACGTCGACGCGATGGCACTGCCGGTCGCGTAGGCCGCAAGCCCCCCCATGACGACTGTCACGAGCAGGAAGACCCAGTCGCCGTTCGGGCCGGCATCGTAGAGCCAATCGGGCATGTACGCCATCACACACCTCTAGTGTCCCGATACTAAAGTTCTAAAGCGTCGGACCTTAAATGCGACCCACGCCTGGGCTGATCTCGAAGTCGCATTAAGGTCCAAAGACGCTTTAGAGTCATAGCATTCTAAAGCAACCTTGGACTTGAAATTCACTCCTCGCCCAGCCTCGAATTGAGGTGAATTTCAAGCCCGTTGCTTTAGTGCCGGCCGCCCTCGAGATAGGCGGCGCGGATCTCCGGCCGTTGCAGCAACTCGCCGCCCGTCCCCTGCATGGTTATGCGGCCGTTGACCATTACGTAACCGCGATGCGCGAGCTTCAGCGCGTGATAGGCATTCTGCTCGACGAGGAAGATCGTCATGCCCTCACGCCGGTTGAGCTGATTGATGGCGTCGAAGATCTGCCGCACGATGATGGGCGCCAGGCCCAGCGAAGGCTCGTCGAGCATGAGGAGCCGCGGACGGCTCATGAGCGCGCGCGCGATGGACAGCATCTGCTGCTCGCCGCCGGAGAGCGTGCCGCCGCGCTGCGCGAGCCGCTCCTTGAGGCGCGGGAAAAGCGTCGTCACCCGCGCGAGGTCTTCCTCGAAATGGCGCGCGCGATCGATCTCGGCGCCCATCTGGAGGTTCTCGAGCACGGTCATGCGCCCGAAGATGCGCCGCCCCTCGGGCGACTGCGCGATCCTGAGGCGCGCGATCTCGTGCGTCTCGAGCCGCGTGATGTCCTTGCCGGCGAAGCTGATTGTGCCGTCACGCGCGCGAGGATTGCCGCAGATGGTCATCATCAGCGTGGACTTGCCGGCGCCGTTGGCACCGATCAGCGACACGATCTCGCCTTCCGCGATCTCCATATCGACGCCCTTCAGCGCCATGATGCTACCGTAGTAGCTCGTGACGCCGCTGACGCTCAGAAGGGGCGTGCTCATGGCAACTCTCCCTTCTCGACGGCTGCGACCTCATCGTCTTCGACGCCGAGATAGGCAGCGACCACTTTGGGATCGCTGCGCACGTACTCGGGCGTGCCATCGGAGATCTTGATCCCGTACTCGAGCACGATCACGTGGTCGGAAATCTCCATGACCACCGACATGTCGTGCTCGATGAGGAGTATTGACGTCCCGTGCTCGCGCTGGATCGTCTTGAGCAGCATGTTGAGCTCGCCACTCTCGCGCGCATTGAGGCCTGCCGCCGGCTCATCGAGACAAAGAAGCAAGGGATCGCTGCACATGGCGCGGGCGATCTCGAGGCGGCGCTGATCGCCATAGGGGAGGCTACCGGCGGAATCGTCGGCACGGCTCGTCAGGCCGATGAGATCGAGCCAGTAGCGCGCGCGCTCGATGGCTGCCTGCTCGGCGCGCGCGTAGCGCGGCAGGCCGATGAGGCCGAGCACCGTCCAGCCCGAGGCATCCATCAGCGTATTGTGTTGGGCGACGATCAGGTTCTCGAGGGCCGTCATGCCGCTGAAGAGGCGAATGTTCTGGAAGGTCCGCGCAACGCGCGCCTTGGCCGCGATCTCGAAGTCCGGCATCCGCTCGAGCAGGAAGAGCGCGTTCTCGCCGCGGCGCATGTAACGCGCATCGCTCCGCGTGAGCACGGCGACATCATCGGAGATGGCATTGCCCGTATGGCTCATAACCATGCGGCCGGATGTCGGCTTGTAGAAGCCGGTGATGCAGTTGAAGACCGTCGTCTTGCCGGCGCCGTTCGGGCCGATGATCGCGGTGATATCGCCGCGGCCGGCACCGAACGTGACGTCGTTGACGGCAACGAGCCCGCCGAACCGCATGGTCAGATGCTCGACTTCCAGAAGGGGCGCCGTCTCCCAGCGCATCAGCCGTGGCCCTCCTTGACGAGATCAGCGGAGATCGCGCGACGCGACGTGAGGAACAGGGTCGGCTGGCGGTTGGCAATGAGCCCGCGCGGCCGCCAGATCATGATGATCACCATGGCGAGACCGAACAGCAGCATACGATACTGCGTCGGATCGAAGCCGGCGCCGAAGATGTGTCTCAGCCAGTCTAACTCGCGCAGGATCTCGGTACCGCCGATCATGGCGATCGCGGCAATCGCGACGCCGATCTGGCTGCCCATGCCGCCGAGCACGACGATCGCTAGAATGACGGCGCTTTCGAGAAAGGTGAAGGACTCGGGGCTGATGAAGTTCTGCCGCGCCGCGAAGAAGGCGCCGGCGAAGCCGCCGAACCCGGCACCGATGGCGAAGGCCGTGAGCTTGGTGTTGGTCGTGTTTATGCCGAGCGAACGGCACGCGATCTCGTCCTCGCGGAGTGCTTCCCAGGCGCGCCCGACAGGCAGACGGCGCAGTCGGATCGTCACGATGTTCGTGAGAAGCGCCAGCATGAGGATCAGATAGAATAGGAATATCGTGCGATAGAGCGGCGTGAACTCCAACCCGAAGGTCGCCGCAAAACCGCTCTCCGTCGCATTGAACGGCAATCCGAAGAAACTAGGTCGCGGAATTCCGGAAATGCCGGCATAGCCGCCCGTGACGTCCACCCAGTTGATGAGGACGAGGCGGATGATCTCGCCGAAGGCGAGCGTGACGATCGCGAGATAGTCGCCGCGCAGCCGCAGCACCGGAAAACCGAGTATGATGCCCCAGAAGGCCGCGAGGAGGCCGGCGACCGGCAGGCAGATCCAGAACGCCCATGCGGGCCAGAAGGTTGGGCCGATCAGCTCGGCCATGAAGTCCTTCACGACATCGTTCGACGCGAGCAGCGCGTATGAATACGCACCGACCGCATAAAACGCGACATAGCCGAGATCGAGCAGCCCCGCGAGACCGACGACGATGTTCAGGCCCCAGCCGAGCATCACGTAGATGAGGATCTGGATACCGAAGTTGTCGATCCACTTGATCGAGCCTGCTTGTCCGACCAACGCAAGCGCGAGCATCGGATAAGCAAAGAGGAAGATGAGCCCGCTAATCGCGAAGCGGCGTGCCGCCTCCGGGCTCACAGTCGTGCCGGCGAAGATCGGCACCCTGGCAACTCTCTCCGGCCGGCGCGCGTACCAGTCCATCGCAAGCAGCCAGACAAATCGCGCCGCAAAGGCAATCGCGACAAGTGTCAGCGTGAGCTCGACGCGCGGCTCCAGCATGAGCTGGTTGGAGAAATCCTGCTCCGCGCGCAGGAGCACGATCGGAATGCAGAGGCCGAGCGCAAGCAGCGCCGTCTTCGTCGCGTCGCGGGCTGCACCAAGAATTCCAACCGGCTGATGCGTGCCCTCTGCCATGACGATCACACCTTCTCGACTTCGGGTTTGCCGAGCAGCCCCGAGGGCATGAAGATGAGCGTGATCGCGAGGATCGAGAACACCGCGACATCCTTGTAGTCGATCGAGAAGTACGCCGACCACAGTGCCTCTATGAGACCGATCAGCAAGCCGCCGAGCACAGCTCCCGGCAGCGATCCGATGCCGCCGAGGACAGCGGCCGTGAAGGCCTTGATGCCGGGCACGAAGCCGTCGGCGAAGTTCACGACGCCGTAGTAGACGAGATAGAGAACACCAGCGACGGCGGCGAGCGCACCGCCCATCACGAACGTGATCGAGATCGTGCGGTCGACATTGATGCCGAGCAGCGCCGCCATGCGACGATCCTGCTCGCAGGCCCGCTGGGCGCGGCCGAGCGGCGTGTACTGGACGATCCACCAGAAGATCGACAGCAGGACCACCGTCACCAGCATGATGATCATCTGCTTGTAGGAGATCGTGACGGCATAATTCGCGCCCTCTTTGATGGTGATGACGTCATTGAGCATGGGCGCGATCGGCTTGTTGCGGGGACCCTGGACGAGCTGCACCAGATTCATGAGGAAGATCGACATGCCGATCGCCGAGATCAGCGGTGCGAGGCGGAAGGAGCCGCGTAGCGGCCGGTAGGCGAGCCGCTCGATGGCCCAGCTCCAGAGCGAGGTCAGGAACATCGCCGCGAGCAGCACGACCAGCAGCGACATCGCGACCGAGCCGACGCCAAGCACCATCGTCATCACCAGGAAGAAAATGAGCGCGATGAACGTGGAGACCATGAAGAGGTCACCGTGCGCGAAGTTCACCATGCCGATGATGCCGAACACCATCGTGTAGCCGATGGCGATCAGGCCATAGATCGAGCCGAGCGTGATGCCGTTGATGATCTGCTGGAGGAAGTATTCCACGCTAGTGTCCCAATTCCGAAGTTCGCCCTACCTCGATGCTGGCGTCCCGAGCGAACTTCGGAATTAAGGGGACACTAGAATCAAAATCTCGCTAGTGTGATTCAAATCGAGAAATTCGCTCGATACCGTGCCGCGAGATTTGGCGAATTTCTCGATCATCACACTAGTGTCCCTTCTCGATCATCGTCACCTCACCAACGGCTGCGCGTCAGCAGCTAGGCGGTCAGACCATGGGCAACGAATCGATCCGGCGGAATCGGGCAGGGCAATTTTTCTCCAGATAACTGCAGTCGTCCCCAGGGTTGGAGCCGAAGTCTATGGGAAGGCTGCGCGGTGTAAAGCACGCTTGCGCTGCAACTTGGCGGTGAACGCCCATTCTGCGGGCATCCTGTGCCACGCCCGTCACAGCGGAACCTCCAAGGCGCGGATGCGCCCTCAGAGCATATTGTGCGTGCCGTCGCAGAAGGGCGGATCGTCGGTGCTCTTGCAGCCGCAGAGATTGAAAGTGCCGGAAGATTCGGCGACGAACCGGACGGGTAGCAGGGACGTGCCCTTGTGGCCGGCTGTATCGCAGAAGGGCTGCCGGGACGAGCGCCCGCACCTGCACCACAGATAGGCGCGACCTTCTTCGAGCTCGACCTGATAGGGCCCGTTCTGTGCGACGACGGGTTCATCGGACATCGATCAGTCTCCTTGCCCTGTCCCCGGAGTTACCGGATCGCGAGGCCGCCGATCGGGACGGCCTCATGATGCGCATCTCGCATGGGAGGCGGATGCGAGGCAAGAGATCGCGGCGCCGCGCCTACTCGATGAGCTGCAGACGGTCACGCTTGATCGTCGCGCGCGATGGCTCGCGGTCGACTGGCGCAGCGTTCCAGCGCTCGTACCGCACGCCTGGAAAGAGGATGATCTCCGCCGTGGGCTTGTCGCTGCGCGTGGATCGGCCGCGCTCGGACACCTGCATCTCGGGAAAGGCAACAATCATCGCCATAGCTCGTCTCCAACCGAGGGCGCTCTGCTGAGATACGCGACACGGCCGGAATTCCCGGCAAACTCTTGCGGTTGATCTGAGCGGTGATGCGGTTAACAAAAGGTTAACGCGGCGCCGCGCGAGCGCGCCATGCTGCGCTGCGATGCAGTGGAGCAACAATCCAATGCGATTGCCTAAAGTCTCCTATGACTCGCGACGGGGATCAGGCCGCGCACGCGCGTGATCTGATCGCGCTCGATGTTGGCCGTCGCATAGCCGGTGCCGTCCGAGACCTTGGCGATGACATGCCCCCAGGGATCGGCAATGAGGCTGTGGCCGTACGAGAGCCGCGTCGCGCCGCCCCCGTCGACGAACGGGCCATACTGTCCTGGCGCCACGATGTACGTCTGGGTCTCGATGGCGCGCGCGCGGAGCAGGACCTCCCAGTGGTCCTTGCCCGTCTGAAGCGTGAAGGAGGACGGCACCATGATGATGTCGGCCCCGCGCTTGGCCAGCTCGAGATAAAGCTCGGCGAAGCGCATGTCGTAGCAGATGGTGCAGCCGACCTTGAAACCCTCGAGGTCGTAGAGGACGACATCCGCGCCGGCCTTTACCGTCGCGCTCTCGTTGTAGGGTGTGCCGTCGGGCGCGGTGATGTCGAACATGTGGATCTTGCGATAGCGCGCGACCTCACGCCCGGTGCGGTCGAACACGCAGGTCGTGTTGTAGACCTGACCGCCGCCGGGGATCTGCTCGATCATGCTGCCGCCGTGGACCCAGACCTTGTGCGTGCGCGCAAAGGCCTGCAGCGCTTCGTAGGCCTCACCGCCGGGAATGCGATCGGCATTGGCGAGTTTCACAGCTGTGGTGCCGCCGCGCCAGTTCCACACCTCTGGAAGGACCAACACGTCCGGCCGGTCGGTCTCGACGGCGCGGGACATGAGCGCCGTCGCCTGGGCGATATTGCGCGCCTTGTCGTGCATCGAGTTGGTCTGGACGACGGTAATGCGCATTGTTTTTTGCCCTCGCCTGCTGGGAAGAGGTGTCCCCCGCTGATGTGGTGCTATGGCGAGGGCGGCCATGCACACATGTTGCGCCAAGGGCGAGCCGCTGAAAAGAGCCGCGTTGTCCCGCCGCTACTCCTGGTCGAGCGCCACCGCCTCCCGCTTGGCGCGGAGCGCCGGCAGCAGCGGCACGATCAGCATGGCCGCCGCCATCAGCAGGCAGGCCAGCGAGATCGGCCGCTCGATGAAGATAGAGAAATCACCCTGCGAAAGGATCAGCGACTTCCTGAGGTTGTTCTCGACCATCGGTCCGAGCACGAAGGCCAGCACGAGCGGCGCCGGCTCGTAGCCGAACTTGCGCATGAGATAGCCGAGGAGGCCGAACACCGTCATGACGAACACGTCGAAGACGGCGCTGCCCGAGCTGAACACGCCGACGACGCAGAACATCAGGATCAGCGGGAAGAGCAGCTTGTAGGGTACTTTCAGCACCTGCACCCACATGCCGATCAGCGGAAAGTTCAGGATCAGCAGCATGATATTGCCGATGTACATGCTGGCAACGATACCCCAGAAGATACCGGGGTTCTGAGTGATCAGCAGCGGGCCTGGCTGGATGCCGTGGATGATGAAAGCGCCGAGCAGAAGCGCCATCACGACATTGGGCGGGATGCCGAGCGTCAGCAGCGGAATGAAGGCACCGCCAGCCGCCGAGTTGTTCGCCGCTTCCGGCCCCGCGACGCCCTCGATGGCGCCCTTGCCGAACATTTCGGGCCGCTTCGAGAGCTTGCGTTCGAGCGCGTACGAGGCGAACGAGGAAATCACCGCGCCGCCGCCGGGCAGCACGCCGAGAAAAAAGCCCAGTACGGTGCCACGCAAGATCGCCCATTTCGAGTAGGCCCAGTCCTGCGCAGTCGGCCAGAGGCTGCCGATGCGCGACGATACCACCTCGCGCCGGATGCTACGCTCGATGTTGGCAAGGATCTCGGCGACGCCGAACAAACCCATGACCACGGGAATGAGACCGACGCCATCGAGCAGTTCCAACCGGTCGAACGTCAGGCGCGGGGCAGCCGTGATCTGGTCGATGCCGACGAGGCCGAGTGTCACGCCGACGCACGCCATCAGCAGCGCCTTGGCCATCGAGCCGTGCGTCAGGAAGGCGAGAACGGTAAGTCCAAGCACCATCAGGCTGAAGTACTCGGGCGGCCCGAAGGCGATGGCGAACCTCGCCAACATCGGCGCCACGAGCATCAGCGCGATGATGGCGAACGTGCCTGCGGCGAACGAACCGATCGCCGCGATGCCGAGCGCGGGGCCGGCGCGCCCGTTCTTGGCCATCTGGTGGCCGTCTAGGCAGGTGACGACGGAGGCCGCCTCGCCTGGAATGTTCACGAGGATGGACGTCGTTGAGCCGCCGTACATCGAGCCGTAGTAGATGCCGGCCATCATGATGATACCAGCCTCAGGCGTGCCCGAAAGCGTCACCGGCAGCAGAAGGGCCATGGCCGACACAGGGCCGATGCCTGGCAGCACGCCGACCAACGTACCGATGAACACGCCGAAGAAGCACGCCATCAGGTTCACGGGCTGCAATGCGACCGCGAAGCCGTGGCCGAGCGCCGAGAGGATTTCCATCGCGCGCTCCTCAGCCGAGCCAGGGACTGAGCCACCCATTGGGTAGCTGGATCAGCAGCAGCTTATTCATCACGTACCAAATGCCGAACGTGGCGCCGAAAGAGACGAGCAGCGCCGTCGGCCAGGGCACGGGATCGACGACGCGCATGAGAACGAGCAGCAGCGCGAGTGAGCAGACGACGAAACCGATCGTGTCGAAGAGATAGCCGAACACCAGCAGCAGAGCGATGATGAGCATCACCTTGCCCCAGCGCGTCTCGCGCCAGAGGCTCGCAATGTCTTCGCTGCCGTTCTTGATGGCGCTGAAGACGATCGAGACCGCAAAAGCCGCCGTCAGCAGGCCGAGCCAGAAGATCGCAAAGCCCGAACCCGGCTCGCGTGTCTGACCGAGACCGAGCTCATAGCCCTGGAAGGCGACGAAGATGCCGAGAACGAGCCAGAAGAGCCCGCCCCACATCTGGGCATTCCGCAATAATGAAATCGTCTCCTCCCATCGTGTTCTTGTTGATGCCGACCCTGTCGAGAGGACTCGGCGCACTACTTCCCCTTCTCCCCGTCCTTACGGGGAGAAGGCCGGGATGAGGGGCGGCGGCAAACGCCGACGTCAGCGCGTGTGGCCGCCCCTCACCCTAGCCCTCTCCCCGTGAAGAACGGGGAGAGGGAATTCTTAGGTCAGTCCTTCTTGAGCAGACCGAGCTTGGTCAGCGCGGCCGTTTCTTGCTTGATCACATCCCGCACTGCCTGCTCGTAGTCCTTCGTATTCATGTACCGCGGAACCATGTCGTACTTCTCGAGCGTCGCTATTACGCCGGGATCGTCGATCGCCTTCTTGAATGCGTCATGCAGGATCTGGACGATCTTTGGATCCATGCCCTTCGGGCCGGCGATGCCGAACGGACTGTCGAAGACGAATGGATAGCCAAGCTCCTTCAGCGTCGGCACATCCGGCCAGACCTTACTCCGATTGGCGGTCCAGATCGCGAGAAGGCGGAGCTGTCCTGCCTCGACAAGCGGCTTCCAGCCTGTCGAGTCAGCCTGCAACGTCGTGTGACCGCCGAGGACGGCCGCGCCCGTCTCGGCACCGCCCTTAAAGGGCACCTGCGTAAGCTTGATGCCGGCAGCATCGGCGATCTGCTCCATACCGATGTGCAGCGACGTGCCGGAGCCCGGCGTCGCATAAGTCACCTTGCCGGGGTTCGCCTTGGCGAAGTCGACGACGTCCTGCCACTTCTTGAACGGGCCGTCCGCCTTCGCCGTGATGCCGAACGTGTAACCGGTCAGATGCACGATGTAGCTGAAGCTCTTCTCGGCATCCCAACTCACCTTCTGCATGAGCGGCAGCCGCATGACCGTGATCGGCATCTGCGCAATGGTGTAGCCGTCGGGCTTCGCCGTCGCCGCCATCGTCGCCGGGCCGAGCGTGCCCGAGGCACCCGCCTTGTTGTCGATGACGATGGGCTGGCCGAGATGCTTGGACGCGCCCTCCGCGATCGCGCGCATGGCGACGTCCGTGGACCCGCCCGCCGGCCAAGGCACAATCATCGTGATCGGCTTCGTCGGGTAGCTCTGCGCCATCGCCATTGTGGCCGTCGCCGCAACGACCGCCGCAGCCAGCGATGCAGTGAAGAAATTCCTGGACGTCATATGTCTCCTCCGGTTTTGAATTTTCACGGCGCTGCTGCGCCTTAGCCCGCATAGTTGACCCGGCGCGTTCGATCGCGCTCTCGAAAACGTAGTCAGGCCCAATGCCCGATAGGAGCGCTATTTGGCAAGCCCTATTCGCTCGAGCGCCGCTTTCTCGTAGGCGGTCGTTTGCTTGATGATCTCGAGGTAACCTTTCTGATCGGCGTAATTCGGCACCATGAAGAATTTGTCGAGGACGGCGATCGTCTCTGGATCCTCGAGGCCCTTCTTGAAGGCGTCGTGGATGATCTGCACGTGCTTCGGGTCCATCCCCTTGGGGCCGGCGATGCCGAACGGGCTGTCGAACACCCACGGGTAGCCGAGATCCTTCAGCGTCGGGACGTCCGGCCAGGCCTTGGCGCGCTCCTTGGTCCAGATCATGAGCGCGCGCATGGTGCCATCGCCGACGAAGGGCACGAGCCCGCTGCCGCCAACGGCCATGTCGATGTGTCCACCGAGCACGGCCGCACGCTGCTCGCCATCACCCTTGAAGGGTACATGCGTGAGTTGGATGCCGGACTGCCCAGCGATGAGCTCCATTCCGATGTGCAGCGAGGTGCCAGCCCCCGGCGAGCCATAGCTCACCTTGCCCGGGTTGGCTTTTGCGAAGTCGATGACGTCCTGCCATTTCTTGAATGGGCTCTCGCCTCTGACGCCCACGGCGAAGGCATAACCAGTTAGGTGAACGATGTAGGTGAAGTCCGTGTCGGGATTCCACGAGACTTTCTGGTTCTTCATGAGCGGCAGGCGGAACACGGTGATCGGGATCTGCGAGATGGTGTAGCCGTCGGGCTTTGCCGTCGCCGCCATAGTCGCGGGGCCGAGCGTGCCCGAAGCACCGCCCTTGTTGTCGACGATGATCGGCTGACCGAGATGCTTTTCTGCGCCGCGCGCAATGGCGCGCATGGAGATGTCGGTCGAGCCGCCAGCGGGCCACGGCACGATCAGCGTGATCGGCTTGGACGGAAATGCCTGAGCGTGTGCGGGCGTATGAAACGCGAGGGCGGCGGGTAGCAGTGCGGCAAAGGCAATAGCAGTGAAGACCCGGCGAAGGGGCATAACATTCCTCCCTTTGATGCCTCCCGCTTTCTGCGGGTTGTTCTTCGATTCGTGGAACCGAACACCGGGTGCGGGGACGGAAGCCGCGACCGGAAGCTCTTGTGCAACTCAGCCCTGCTCAGCAGGGCCTCACCCTTGTTCTTGGCACTGACAGTGGCCTGTCAGAACGCGCTTGTCCAGCGCGCCCCGGTCTGCGGGAACCGGACCAGTGTCCCGATTCCGAAGTTCGCCCAACCTCGATGCTGGCGTCGAGCGAACTTCGGAATCAGAGGGGCACTAGAAACGTGCGTCCTCTAGTGTGATTCAGATCGAGAAATTCGCTCGACACCATGCCCCGAGATCTGGCGAATTTCTCGATCATCACACTAGGAGCTGATGGTCACCCCACCATCGGCGACGATCACCTGACCGGTGATGAAGGCGCCGGCGGGCGCGGCGAGGAATGCTGCGATGCCCCCGATATCTTCGGGCTCGCCGATGCGGCGCAGCGGCGTCGTGACGAGGCGACGCTGGAGATTTGCCTCGTCCTCCCAGAGCGCTTTTGCGAAATCGGTCTTGACCAAGCCCGGCGCGATGCAGTTGACGCGGATGTTCTTGGGGCCCCACTCGACGGCCAGTGCGCGTGCAAGTGCGAAGTCCGCTGCCTTCGATATCCCATAGGCGCCGAGGATGTTCGATCCGCGGATGCCGCCGATCGAGGAGATGATGGTCACCGTGCCGCCCCCCTGCGCGGCCATGCCGGGGATGGCGAGATTGGCGAGCCACAGGTTCGACTTGATGTTCGTCGCCATGATCTTGTCGAACTGGTCATCGGAAATGCCCGCGAGCGGACCGTAGTAGGGATTGACTGCTGCGTTGCACACGAGTGCATCGAGCTTGCCGTACTTGTCGAGCGTACCTTTGACGAGCGCCTCCACCTCTTCGCGCCGCCCGATGTTACAGGGAATGACGTGTGCTTCGCCGCCCTGCTTGCGGATTGCCGACGCCACCTCTTCGCAAGCAGGCGCCTTGCGGCTCGAGACCACAACCTTGGCGCCCATGGCCGCCATGATCTCCGCGATCGAACGGCCGATGCCGCGGCTCGAGCCCGTGATCAGCGCAACCTGGCCCTTTAGGTCGAAGGGGTTCTTCATGATGGCGTCTCCTCGCTCGGATTTGGGGGCTCTAGTGTCCCGATTCCGAAGTTCGCCACACCTTGATGCTAGCGCCCCGAGCGAACTTCGGAATCAAAAGGGACACTGGAATCATATGCTTTCTAGTGTGATTCAGATCGAGGAATTCGCTCGATACCATGCGGCGAGATATGGCGAATTTCTCGATCATCACACTAGCCATCTGAGCAGGCTTGCTATCCGGTGGCAATGGCGAGTGGCGATGGCTCTGGACAGGACCTCGGCCGCGCCCTACGCATGCGGAACCCAATCAAAAATCCCTCAGAGGAGTGAAAGCCCATGAAGCTCGTTCGCTTCGGTGCGCCCGGCGCCGAGAAGCCTGGTCTCGTCGGCCCCGACGGCACGATCCGGGACCTCTCGGCCCACGTGAAGGACATCGACGGCAGCACGCTCGGCGAAGCAAGCCTCGCCAAGCTGCGCGCGCTCAATCCGGCATCGCTCCCCGCAGCGCCCGCCGGCGCGCGCCTTGGCGCACCGGTCGGCAATGTCCGGAACTTCGTCGCCATCGGCCTCAACTACGCCGACCATGCCAAGGAAGCCGGCCAGCCGATCCCAGCCGAGCCGATCGTCTTCTACAAACTCACCAACTGCATTGTCGGTCCGAACGACGACGTGATGATCCCGCGCGACTCGACCAAGCTCGACTGGGAGCTCGAGATCGCTTTCGTGGTTGGCAAGCGCGCGCGCTACGTCGATCTCAAAGACGCCAAGAGCCACATCGCCGGCTACACGATCTGCAACGACATCTCAGAGCGCGCCTTCCAGATGGAGCGCGGCGGCCAGTGGATGAAGGGCAAGTGCGCCGAAACCTTCGGCCCGCTCGGCCCCTGGCTCGTTACTGCGGACGAGGTCAAGGATGTCGACAACCTCACGATGTCGCTCGACCTCAACGGCAAGCGCACGCAGTCGGGCTCGACGAGCACGATGATCTTCAAGTGCGACTTCATCCTGCACTACGTCTCGCAGTTCATGGTGCTCGAGCCGGGCGACGTCGTGACGACGGGCACGCCGCCGGGCGTCGGCCTCGGCGTCAAGCCGCCCGTGTTCCTGAAGGCCGGTGACGTCATGAAGCTTACCATCGAGGGTCTCGGCACACAGCAGCAGAAGGTCGTCCCCTTCAAGCTCTGAAACGACCACGCCGGCGCGCCCGCAAACATAACAAGAGGCGCGTCGGCTTGCCCGGGAGGCACGCCCATGAAAGCGCTGGTTTATACCGGCCCGAAGACCATGGTCTTCCGGGACGAGCCCGATCCGCAGGCCAACGAGGACGTCGTCGTCAAAGTCGACGTCTGCGGCATCTGCGGCTCGGACATGCACGTCTACCTCGGACACAATCCTGCTCAACCGCCCCCGGAAATTCTGGGGCACGAAGCGGCGGGGGTCGTCGTATCCGGAGACCGGCGCGGACAGCGCGTCGCCATAAACCCTATTGTCTCGTGCAGCGACTGCGATGTCTGCCGAAGTGGCCGGCAACATCTTTGCAGTCAGCGGCAAGTCATCTCGCGCACACCGCGTCCAGGGGCATTCGCCGAGCTTGTCAGGGTGCCGGAACGCAATCTTTTCGCGGTGCCGGATACCTTGACCATGGAACTCGCAGCATTGGCTGAGCCCTTCGCCGTCGGCTATCATGCCGTCAACCTCGGAGAGCGCGCGCTTCATGCGCCGCTCGCGGCTTCGAGCGTCGCAGTGATTGGCGGCGGTCCCATTGGCCTCGTCACTGCACAAATCCTCGGGTCGCGGGGAACGCAAAACATTCTCATCGCTGAAACGAGCGCCGCGCGGCGCGCCACAATCAATGCCGCGGGCCGCTTTGGAGCATACGATCCACTCGGTGACCGCCGGCCGCCCAATGGAAGCGTCGACCTTGTTGTCGATGCCTATGGTGGGAAATCGTCGCGCGAGGAAGCCGTGCGGCTGGTCAGGCTCGGGGGCACCATCGTCCACGTGGGGCTCGCATCGGCCGAAGGCGGCATCGAATATCTCCAACTCACCCGCGGCGAGATCAGCCTCTTCGGCTCCTTCGCCTACACGCCCGTCGAATTTCGCGAGACGCTCGCCGGGCTCGCTGCTGGCATCTTCGGTCCCATTGACTGGACGGAGACGCGTCGGCTTTCGGAAGGCAGCACCGCATTTGCCGAGCTAGCCGAAGGCAAGGTCGCGTCCGCCAAGATCCTCCTCAAGATGTGAGGCAGACGAGAGCATGGGCATGTTCGACACGACCATCGTAAGCCTGAAGACCACACTGCTCAGCGTGCCGTGGAATGGCGATCCGCCCGCAGCCGGCATCGTGCCGCCAGGCCCGCGCGAGTACGTGGTGGTTGAGATCGGGACGAAGGGCGGCCTCACGGGTCTCGGCTACCTGCATATCCTGAGCGGCGGCGCAGCGACGATCGCGACCTGCCTCGAAGAGATGATCGCGCCGAAAATCCTCGGGAGGGACGCAACTGAAGTCGAGGGCATCTGGCAAACGCTCTGGAAGAGCACGTACTGGGTCGGGCGCGGTGGCATCGCGACGTTCGCGCTTTCGGCCGTTGACATCGCGCTCTGGGATATCGTCGGCAAACGCGCCGGTCTGCCACTGCATCGCCTCTGGGGCAACGCCCGTGCGTCCGTTCCCGCCTATGGCTCCGGTTGCTGGCGCGGGCTCGGCCGCGACGGCATGATCGAGCGCGCGAAGTACTTCACCGGCATGGGCCTCAAGGCCATCAAGATGCAGGTCGCGCACATCCGGCCCTGGCGTGAGGACGTCCGCAATGTCTACGCCATGCGCGACGCGCTCGGCCCCGATATCGAGATCATGATCGACGTGAACATGGGCTGGACGGCCGACACGGCCATCCAGGCCGGCCATCACATCGATGAAGCCGATCCCTATTGGCTCGAGGAACCTGTCGTGTGCGAGGACTTCGACGGCTATCAGCGCGTGGCTGCCGCGCTGAAGACCCGCATCGTCGGCGGCGAGAGCCACTTCACGCGCTTTGACTTGCGGCCCTTCTTCCGCACGCCCTCCTCGCCCATCCTGCAGCCGGACCCCATGCGCGGCGGCCTGACCGAGCTTCGCAAGATCGCGGCGGTTGCAGATACGTGGGGCATCCAGATCGCGCCGCACCTCTTCCACGAGTTGACCGCGCACGTGATGGCCTCGATCCCCAATGCCAACTATCTCGAGTATATGACCTGGAACGACGATCTCTGGGTCAATCCAGCCATTCCCGTCGATGGCCAGCTCAAGCCGGGCGAGGTACCCGGGCACGGCGTTGCCTTCAAGCCGGAAGTGCTCAAGGACCATCGCGTGGGAGGCAGCGAGGTGACGGCTCGCTGAGGCGCCAGAGTCTCAGAGTCGGGCTCGCAAGCGCTAATCCGAACCTGCCGTTTTCCTTTCCTTCACCAATTGGTGGCTAACTCGGCAAGAATTGTTCCGCCCGCCTTGCCGAGGATGGTCCCCCATGACTGCCAAAGCCGTCTGCCGCTTTGCTCAAGCCGCAATCGCGCTGGTCGCCCTGACCACTGCCGCTGCCGCCGAAGACCTCGTCGTCAAGTACGACCAGTCCCAGCTGCTGCGCGTGCCGCGCGCGGTGACCTCCATCATTATCGGCAATCCGAGCATTGCTGACGTGACCGTGCAGTCGCCGAATCTGCTGGTCATCACCGGCCGTACGTTCGGCATCACCAACGTGATCGCCCTCGATTCCGACCGCAATGTCATCCAGGACCAGCGGGTCGTGGTGATCCGGGACGGCACGAGCCAAGTTAGCCTCTATCGAGGTGCGAAGCGCGAGACCTACAATTGCGCGCCCCACTGCAATCCGAGCCTGATGGCCGGCGACGACGCCAAGTACTTCGGCGAGGTCAAGAGCGGCTTCGAAGGCAAGACGCAGTTCTCCGACAAGGCCGCGGACGGCAACGGTGGCCCCGGCGGCAGCAACTAACGGAACCTGCCTCTCGACCACAACCGCGTCGCCTAGCCCTTCCTGATCTCAACCTCGATGAACGCGACATCGTGGTCCGTCGGGTTGATCACGTTGTGCTCGACGCCCTCCCCCCGATAGTACGGCACGCCGTTCGTCAGCGGGACGACGCGCTCGGTGCCGCCGGGCTCCTCGAGTTTCAGCGCCCCGTCGGTCACGGGCAGCACTACGTAATCGTGGCCGTGCCGGTGCCAGCCCGTCTCGGCACCAGGTGTGAAATCCCACCGCGTCGTGATCACACGCTCGTTGTCGATGAGCACCGTTGGGACGGCCTTGGGGCGGGCTGAGGTCATGATCGTTCTCCGGTTGTTATCGCTTCTTCCGCGAGCTTAGTGCGGCCTGCTCTTTCCGACCACCCAGTTGAGTACGAAGCCCGAGGATCGCCTCACGCACGATGGTGAGCGCCTTCTCCTCCGGCTTGTTGTGATGCTGGATCACGGCAAGCGTTCGCTGGAGCGGTGGATCGAGCGGACGAACCACCAGCCCTTTTTCCATGCCGGAAATTGCCATCTCGGGTACGATCGATATGCCGAGACCCACCGCTACGACTGCCTTTAATGCCTCTACCGTACCGATCACCATGGTTGCTTTTGGCGTGGGAACGGCTTGCGACAGCCAGCGTAGCACCACGTGCTGGATGGCACCTGGCTCGAGTATGAGCTGCTGGTGTGCGGCATAGGCCGGGTCCACGACTTCCGGAACGCCCTTCAGGTCCGCCGGCAAAATCGCCACCATGCGTTCGTCACTCAAAGCCTCCACACGAATGAGCGGCTCATCGATCGGCAAGGTGACGACGCCGAGATCGATCTTGTTTTCCAGGATGGCCTCGACGCTCTCTGCCGTTGTGAGATTCCTGATCAGCAGCTCGATGCCGGGGTGCTCTGCACGCAGCGACTTGATCACCGGTGGCAGGAAATACATCAGCGCCGAGAGACCGGTTCCCATGCGCACGCGACCAATCCAGCCATCCCTGAAGCGGCGCATGGCGGTGACGATGGCTTCCGCCTCCTCGCCGATCTTGGTCGCGCGCTCGATCACCTCCTGGCCGGCGATCGTCGCATACGCTTTCTTCCCGAGACGCTCGACGAGCATGACGCCCAGGCGCTCTTCGAGCTCGCGGATCTGAACGCTGACCGCCGACTGCGAGAGATTGAGTTCGCGCGCCGCCCCAGTGAAGCTGCCGAGCCTCACGACGGTCTCGAGGGTGCGAAGCTGGTCCAGATTGAGCGCCCGCATTGATCACCTTTTTGCATCATTTCCATTTAAACAATGAATTTGATTAATCGACAAGCCTGGAGCAGTTAGCGCCAACCACAACGTTGGCCGACACCCAACCTATTCATCCGAACGAGATGATCATGAGCAAAGAAATTTTCGTCCGGTTCGCGGAGCCGAGCGAGCGGGCTAGATTGAAAGCCATGCAGGCCTTCTCCATGAGGAGCCTCGGCGCCCCCTTCTACGAGGCCGAAGTCCTGGATGCCTTCGTCGCCGACGTCGGCACCATGGACGACTTGCTGCTCGCGGACGGTACGTACCTGGTGGCATACAGCGGCGCGGAAGTCATCGCGTGCGGGGGCTGGACTTCACGCAGGTCAGTTCGCGAGGCGCGTGTGGTCAGAGGTGCCGCGCAAGTTGCGAGAACAGCCACAGTTTGCAGTGTTTATGTCCATCCGAGCTTTGCGAGGCGCGGGATCGCAACCGTTCTGATGAGCGCCATCGAAAACGAGATCCTGTCCGCCGGCTTCGACACCGCTTCCCTTACGGCGACGCTGTCGAGCATCCCTCTGTACCGGCGCCTCGGCTATCGCAGTGGCGAGGCCGTCGCCGTGGAGCTGCGCAAAGGCATGAGCTTCGTCGCCATGAAAATGGAGAAGCGCCTGCGCTCGACGGCACTGAGAGCGGCCTGAGATCAAGGAACGGCAGCGGGCGCGATGTCCGGGCTACGCATGGCCGGCGTGCCTTCCATCGCCGCCATCTTCCCTCTAGGCTACCTGGGTAGAGCAACTAAAACCCGGGGAGCCGCCCATGATCTTCGACCACCGCACGTACTACCTCAAGGCCGGCATGGTGCGCGCACACCTCGCGCAATATGAGCAGTACGGCCTGAAGCCTCAGACCCGCCATCTCGGCCAGCCCTTTCTCTACGCGACCACCGAGGTCGGCGACGTGAATTCCTATGTGCACGTCTGGGCCTACAAGGATCTCTCCGACCGCACGGCACGTCGCGCAGCACTCTGGGCCGATCCCGAGTGGCTCGACTACGTCAAGCGCTCAGGCGAGCTCGGCGCGCTCCTGAAGCAGGAAAACAAGATTCTACTGCCCGCGCCTTTCTTCAAGCCGACGACGGCCTGAGCTGGCGTCGCTCGCATGTCCCTCCCTCCGACATGAGCCCGCACCTCGCATGACCACGCTGCTCCTGACGCACCCCGTCTTTCTCGAGCACGACACGGGCCCGGGACATCCCGAGCGCCCGGATCGGATGCGCGCTATCGACAAGGTGCTCGCGCACGAGATCTTCCAGACACCGATGCTCGCGCGCGAGGAGGCGCCACTCCGCGACGACGTCGAGGACTGGATCGCGCTGACGCATCCGCGCGCCTACATCGAGCGCATCAAGGAGCTTCGACCGAGTCCTGGTGAGGGTCCCGTCCAGCTCGATGGCGATACGCTGCTCTCGGCGGGCTCGTGGGAGGCCGCGCTACGGGCTGTCGGCGCCGGTTTGCGCGCAGTGGATGTGGTGCTCGACAAGACCTCCGGCATGGCCAATGCGTTCTGCCAGGTCCGCCCTTGCGGCCATCATGCCGAGACGGCGCGCGCCATGGGCTTCTGCATCTTCAACAACGTGGCCATTGCTGCCATGTACGCACGCAAGAAGCACGGCGCCGAGCGCGTTGCCGTCGTCGATTTCGACGTTCATCACGGCAACGGAACCCAGTACATCTTCTGGAGCGAAAAGGATCTTTTCTTTGCCTCGACGCACCAGATGCCGCTCTATCCGGGCACTGGCGCGCTCGGAGAAACCGGCGTCGGCAACATCTTCAATGCGCCCCTCCGCCCCGGCGACGGCGGCGAGCCATTTCGCGAGGCAATGGAATCACGCATATTGCCGGCCCTACGGAACTTCGGCCCGGATCTGGTGTTGGTTTCTGCAGGATTCGATGCTCATCGCGATGACCCGCTAGCAAATCTGCAGCTTGTCGAAAGCGATTTTGCCTGGGCGACCGAGGCACTTGCCGAAGTGGCTCGTCGCCAGGCTCAGGGCCGTCTCGTCTCGATGCTCGAGGGAGGCTACAATCTGACTGGTCTTGCCCGCTCGGTCGCCGTTCACGTCAAGGGCCTGATGGACGCTGGATCGTAGCGTCCCGCCCTGGGAGATCACCATGCAGACCACCAAGCCCCAGAATCGGCACGCCGATATCCGGGAAATGACGTTCGAGCGCGCCTTGAAGGAGCTCGAAGCCATCGTCGGCCGCCTCGAGCGCGGCGATGTCGAGCTAGAGGAATCCATCAATATTTACGAGCGCGGCGAGGCGCTGAAGGAGCATTGCGACCGCTTGCTCAAACAGGCCGAGGCCAAAGTCGAAAAGCTCACGTTCTCAGGCGACGGCACGCCTACGGGCACCGCTCCCCTCGATCCCGACAAGGAAACTTAGCGCGCTCGGATCATCCTGGCTGACGGGGGCCAGCGACGGCCTACTACTTTGATGCAGGCGGGTCACACAGTCCGAGCCCTGAGCGTTTTGCGCGTATTCGCCCGGCAGCTTGCCGAGAAATCGCGCGGTAAATGCCTGGGGATACTCCGCCGGGCAGTACTTGCACGGACTGAATCACGAGAAAATGAGCGAGCTTCGCCACTATCGAACGCATGAACTTCTCCCCGGCCGAGGCAGCCGGGCCCATGTCTAGAAACGGAAGTGAACAGACGTAGACACAGAAAAGCTGACTCTGAGGGAGGGAGCACGGTGAGCGGATAACGCAATGAGGTCACCATGCGACTCGGACTTGGAATTGTTGGTCTCCTGGCTCTGATGATCCCTGCGCCTGCAAGCGCGCACGATTGGTACCCGATTGAATGTTGCAGCGGCTACGACTGTGCGCCAGTCGAGCAGGCTGAGCGCCGGGAGGGCGACACTCTGATCGTCACCTCGAAGCATGGCACCGGCATGGTACCCGCCGCCATGACCCGACGTGAATCCAAGGACCACCGGATGCACGTCTGCATGCGAAAGACCTGGGATGGCGAAATGCGTGTGATCTGCGTCTTTCTTCCGCCCCAGACTTGAAGTCTAGGCCGCGGCTCAGCCAGGCCGCGGACAGGTCCTGCACCCATTGCGACCTTTGGCGTCATCGCCGGAGGTAACCAAGGGCATAGGATAGCTTTTTCTTCGTGTATGGCCCGTGGCTTCTGCTACGCTCCGGAGCGCGATAACGAGGCGCCCAGCGCCCGAGATCCTGAGCTGGAAATTTGATGTCCAATCCCGAGAGTAAGACGCCCCTCCTCGACCAGGTCCTAACGCCCGACGACCTCCGTCGGTTCGCCGAAAAGGATCTGCGCCAGCTCGCCGATGAGCTGCGCCACGAGACCATTGACGCGGTCTCGGTGACGGGCGGCCATCTCGGAGCCGGCCTCGGTGTCGTTGAGCTGACGGTCGCCCTTCACTATGTCTTCGACACGCCGCGCGACCGCCTCATCTGGGACGTCGGCCATCAGGCCTATCCGCACAAGATCCTCACCGGCCGTCGCGATCGCATCCGCACGCTGCGTCAGGGCGGCGGCCTCTCCGGTTTCACCAAGCGCGCCGAGAGCGCGTACGACCCATTCGGCGCCGCGCATTCCTCGACCTCGATCTCGGCTGGCCTCGGCATGGCCGTCGCCCGCGATCTCGATGGCAAGAAGAACAACGTCGTGTGCGTTATAGGCGACGGCGCCATGAGCGCCGGCATGGCCTACGAGGCCATGAACAATGCGGGTGCCCGCAATGAGCGCCTGATCGTGATTCTCAACGACAACGACATGTCGATCGCACCACCCGTCGGCGCGCTTTCGACCTATCTCGCACGCATCACGTCAAGCGGCACGTACCTACATCTGCGCGAAGCCATGAAACAGCTCGCCAAGCACCTTCCCAAGCAATGGGAGCTGCGCGCTGCCCGCGCCGAGGAGTACACGCGCACCTACTGGACCGGCGGCACGCTCTTCGAGGAACTCGGCTTCTACTACGTCGGTCCGATCGACGGGCACGACCTCAATGTACTGCTCCGCGTGCTCGAGAACGTGCGCGATGCCGGCCACGGGCCGATCCTGATCCACGTCGTGACGAAAAAGGGCAAGGGCTATCCGCCCGCCGAGGCTTCCGACGACAAGTACCATGGCGTAAACAAGTTCAACGTCGTCACTGGCGCGCAGGTGAAGGTCAAGCCGAACGCACCGAGCTACACGAAGGTTTTCGCCGACAGCCTCATTGCCGAGGCGCGCAAGGATCCGAAGATCGTCGCCGTCACCGCCGCCATGCCTTCGGGGACGGGCCTCGACCTCTTCGGCCAGGAGTTTCCCGAGCGAACGTTCGACGTCGGCATCGCCGAGCAGCACGGCGTGACATTCGCCGCAGGTCTCGCAACGGAAGGCTACAAGCCGTTCGCAGCCATCTACTCGACCTTCCTCCAACGCGCCTACGATCAGGTCGTGCATGATGTCGCCATCCAGCGCCTGCCTGTGCGTTTCGCTCTCGATCGCGCCGGCCTCGTCGGTGCCGACGGGCCGACGCATGCCGGTGCCTTTGACCTCGCCTATCTCGGCTGCCTGCCTGACTTCGTGATCATGGCTGCTGCCGACGAAGCCGAGCTTCGCCACATGGTCGCGACCGCCGCCGCTATCGACGACCGCCCGAGCGCCTTCCGCTATCCGCGCGGCGAGGGTGTCGGCGTCGATTTGCCAGAGGTCGGCGTGCCGCTCGAGATCGGCAAGGGCCGCATTGTCCGCGAGGGCTCGGCCGTCGCCATTCTCTCGCTCGGAACGCGACTCGCCGAGAGCCTCAAGGCTGCCGACCAGCTCGCCGCCCTCGGTCTCTCGACCACGGTCGCCGATGCACGCTTCATGAAGCCGCTCGATGAGGATCTCATGCGTCGCCTCGCGCGCGGCCACGAAGTGCTGATCACCATCGAAGAGGGTTCCGTTGGCGGCTTCGCCAGCCATGTCCTGCAGTTCCTCGCGAGCGCAGGCCTGCTCGACAGCGGCCTAAAAGTGCGCCCCATGGTGCTGCCCGACACCTTCATCGACCACGACAAGCCCGAGCGCATGTACGAGCAGGCAGGCCTCGGCGCTGCCGGCATCGTTGCGACCGTGCTCGGTGCCCTCGGCCGTCCCGTGCAAGCCAACGAGGCCGGCCGGGCATAGAGCGCGACGCGCCGTCTCCACGATACTCGTGAAACCGAATATCTTTCTCTTTGCGTGCGCTGCGCGTGGTGCAGCGCTTCGGCGCTGTATCGGAAATCTATTGATCGGGCGCGGTCGGATAGGTTGCAGACTTGGTTTCCACGTCCCTAATCCGATTGCTCAAATGCAAGCCTCCGCTTTAATCGGCGCCTCATATTAACTTCGGTAAATAATGGAATTGGAACCGTAATTCCGGCAAATTTGATGCAACTGGCGTCTGAGCGGGAAACGCCTCGCCAGTCAAAACGCCGGGCGCAGAGGCTTCTGCCGACGCCCGGCGCCGTCGCTATTTTGGGAGGTGCTGCATGTCCGCAGCCGTCATGGAAAGCCAGCTCTTGGTTGCGCTCGGCACCGACGCGGATCTCAACGCGGCTGGATGCGCTGCCGAGGCTGCAAGCCCCGTCGGCATCATTGTCCGTCGCGGCACGCACTATCGTGGTGCCTGGTGTTGGCAGCGCGGTACCTATGCCTTCACGCCCGCCGGCTATAGCGAGGCGACGCTCAACGCTGCGACTATCGACGAAGCCCTGCGCGTGACGCGCCAGATCGCGCTGAAGTAACGTCGGCCCGCCGCCTCAGGCGCGCTGGCCTTCGGGCGCCCACCCTGGCGGCGCCATCTCGAAGCCACTGAACTCGAATGCCGGGCTCACCGTGCAGCCGACCAGTGTCCACGCGCCCATGCTCGCAGCACTCTGCCACACGCCCTCGGGCACCAGCACCTGAGGTCGCGCGCCAGCCGTCAGGTCATTGCCGAGTATGCTGACCGTGACCTGCTGCCCATCACTCGATAGCCCGAGTTCGAGCGGCGCCCCAGCGTACCAGTGCCAGATCTCCGCCGCATCGACGCGATGCCAATGCGAGCGCTCGCCGGCCTTGAGAAGATAATAGATGGCCGTACCGGCACCACGACCGCCGCCCGTGGGCTCATGTCGCCATGTCTCAACGAAATGACCGCCCTCGGGATGAGGCTTCATACCAAGCGTGGCGATGATTTCAGCAGGAGTCATTCATTTTCTCCGCGGGCTGCCGGGAAGAGGTTCTCCGCGACTGCCGTAGTGCCATGCCCGCGGGAGCAGCACGCGCAAGTCGCGCTCGTGGCGGTCTCAGCGGCAGCCAAGCTCGCGCTCGCGCGCCTGCAGCGCATCCACCGCGGCGCGATCGCCCGGTGACATTGCTGCGCGCGCCGCCTGCTGATCGCGGAAGCAGGAGCGCGTGTCGAACGCCTGACGCCCGCGCGCCGTCGTGAAGCAGTAGCCATGGTTGTGCCAGATGGCATTGCGGCGGTACCAGAGATCGTCACAGCTTGTTGCGGCCGCGGGCGGCGATGTGGACGGTGCTGGCACACGTGGCGGTGGCACGGGAACCGCCACCGGCTGCGCACGCGGCACGGCGATGGTGCGGCAGCATGCAATCCAGTTGCTGTGCGCCCATCCACTCATGCCGTCGATCAGCTCGACCCGCCGCCAGGCACCGCGGCTCTCATGCACCTTGAGCAGCGTGTCGGGCCCCATGGTGGCAATGCGCACATCGTTCGCCAGCGGACCGGTCCTGAGCGCAAGGAAGTTGTCGCCTTTGGGATCAAGTCCGGTGACATAGTGATACTGCTCCATCGTTGGCGGCGGCATCGGCATGCCGCGCGGCCCGGAGCGTGGCGCAGGCATGGGCGGCGCGTCGGCCATGCGTGTCGGCGGCGGCGCGCCCGTCGAAGCAAAGGCCACCTCGTCGACGAGCGAGGAATTCTCCCACGGGATCTGCGCCTCGTTCGTCTCCTGCTGGACGGCCGCGCGCACGCGCCGCATGACCGCGTGAACATCAGCTCCCGTGAGCGACATGTTCTGGAGCAGCGCGCGCGTGAAGGGGCTGTTGCGCCCGGTACCGTCGAGCGCGACGTTGCCGGGCTGCGTCGAGTACACGATGAACGAGCCGACGCCGGCATAGACGCGCGCGAGGCCCTTTGCCGCCACGCCTGTCGAGCGGGTCTTCTCATTCCCAGCGGCGACGCCTTCGGCAAATGGATTATCGCGGCAGGCGTCCAGGATCAGGATGCGCGTGCGCGACAACCGCGAGAGATCGGCGAGAAAGGCATTTAGCGGCACGAACTGCCGTTTGACGCCCTCCTCGTTCTCGATACGCGCATCCACCGGAGCCAGGTAGTTCTCGCCGCCCAACTGCAGGGCATGGCCCGCAAAATACACAAGCGAGAGGTCATCGGGCTGCAGCTGGCGGGAGAACGTCGCGAACGCGCTCATCATCTGCGCGCGCGACTGATCGAGTTGCAGCGTCACGTCCCAGCCAAGATCGCGGAGCCGTGCGGCCAGGTCTTGCGCATCACTGACGGGATTAGGCAGGACGGACGTGAACTGGTAGGCGGAATTGCCGACCACGAACGCCCGCCGCGTCGCCGCATCCGCCGGCGCGCAGACTGTAGTCAGCAGCGCCAGCGGTGTGATTAGAAATAGCGCGACGCGCCAGAGCAGAGCCCCCATCAGGCCACCTCCATTGGTTCCCGAGCGAACCAATAGCCGATGCAGCGCGGCTTTTCTATTCGGCGGGTATGGCCGCCTCGGCTTCGGCCCGCACGACAACGGGCTTGACCAGCGGCGGCTCGGCAGGCCCACCGAAGGCCGCCTCGTTGAGGCGCACCCAGTTGTCGAGCTGGGCGACGCCTTCAGCCACGCTGATTTCCGGCTTCCAGCCGAGCACACGCTCGAGCTTGCGCACATCGCTGATGTAGACGCGCTGATCGCCGGGCCGCCAGTCGTCGTAGCGGAGCGGAATCTTGCGGCCCATGCGCTGCTCGAGCATCTCGATCAGCTCGACCAGCGACAGGAGCTGGCTCGTACCGCCGCCGATGTTGAAGGCCTGCCCCTTGATCTTGTCGGGCGACATGATGGCCGCCTCGTAGGCCCGCACGAGATCGTCGACGTGAAGCACGTCGCGGACCTGCTTGCCATCTCCGTAGATGGTGATCGGACGGCGCAGACGCGAGGCGATCGTGAACCAGGCGACCCAACCCTGATCCTCGATACCGAACTGCCGCGTACCGTAGATGCACGACTGCCGGAAAGACGTCGCGGGGATGCCGTAAATCCGGGCGAAATCGAGCGTGTACTGGTCGGCAGCACCCTTCGAGCAACCATAGGGCGAAAGGAAATCGAGTGCCTGCTCCTCGTCGATGCCATGGGGGCGGTCGACATAAGCATAGCGGCTGCCGCGCAGATCGTAGCGCGCGCCTTCGATCTTGCCGTAGACCTTGTTTGTCGAGGCAAAGATGAAGACGGCTTCGGGCGAATGCCGCCGCACCGCGTCGAGCAGGTTGAACGTGCCGAGCGCGTTGATCATGAAATCCGAGCGCGGGTCGGTCACCGAGGTCGTGACCGCGACCTGCGCCGCCAGATGGATCACAGCGTCGTAGCGCCGCTCGGAGATCACGCGTTCGACGGCCGCCCGTTCGCGGATGTCGACACGCTCGAAATCGAAGGAGGTTCCGTCGCGTAGCCAGTTGAGGTTCTGCTCGGTTCCATCGCGCGAGAGGTCGTCGAGCACTGTCACACGCCAGTTTCGAGTACCGAAGTATCGTGCAGCATTGCAGCCGACGAAGCCGGCTCCCCCCGTGATCAACACCTTCTTACCGCGCATTGCTCCTCCTCGAGCCACATGACAGCGAAGCCCCGCGGCCCCATAACCGCGCGGGCTTGCTTTGCTGGCCACCGCACGCTGAGACGCGGTGACAGCCAGAAAGGTTCAGACCTCGGACCTTATCTAACTGAAGATGAACAGAACCCGCGCCGGCAGTCGATGGCTCAAACGTCGAGTAGCGTGCCGGTATTGCAAGCGCGCATCAGGTCAGCGTGCAACAGTGCAACGACGGAACTTTCGCAGTTGCAGCGTTGTTCATCGCCAGTTCATCTGCGGTTGAGCAGGGAGCGATGTCTACAAGTGCCGGCTGTGCAAGCGCATGGAGCGTCCGCATCAATGAGAATTCTCGTTACCGGGGGGGCGGGCTTCATCGGCTCCCACCTCACCCGACGCCTGCTTGCCGACGGCCACGAAGTCCACGTCATCGATAACGAATCCAACGGCTTACGCAGCACCGTCCCAGCGGGTGCCCACTTCGTCCATGGCGATGTCATCCGACCCGAGGACCTGGAGCCCGTCTTCGCCAAGAAGCTCGATGCGGTCTGCCACCTAGCCGGGCAGGTTTCCATCATCCGGGCGTTCGACAACCCCGTCGGTGACCTGCGCACGAACACCGAAGGCACAGTGAATGTGGTCCAGCAGTGCGTTAAGCATCGCGTGCCGCGACTCATCTATGCAAGTTCGATGACCGCTTACGGCGACTGCGACCAGGTGCCGACGCCCGAGAGCGAGCCCTGCGAGCCGGATTCCTATTACGGAATCACCAAGTACGCGGCCGAGCGTTACGTTCATGCCACAGCCATCCGGCCGGATCTCGGCTTCGACTTCCGCGTAACCTCACTGCGCATGTTCAGCGTCTATGGCCCCGGCCAGGCCCTCGACAATCCCTACCAGGGCGTGCTTGGCATCTTCACCGGCCGGCTGATCCGCGGCGAGCCGCTGATCATCTTCGGCGATGGTGAGCAGACACGCGATTTCGTCTATATCGGTGACATCATCGAAGGCTGGGTGACGGCATTGAAGAGCGACAAGGCCGCCGGCGGCATCTTCAATCTCGGCAGCGGCCGCTCGACCTCGATCAACGACCTCGCGGCCTCTGCCGCGGGGGCTTTCGGCCACAAGCCCGGCACCTATGATGTGCGTCACGCCCCATCACGCCCCGGCGAGCAGCGGCGAATCCAGGCCGACATCTCGCACGCACGCGCCGTGCTCGGCTGGGAACCACGCACCATGCTCGCGGAGGGCCTCGCCGAGACCGTCCGCAGTGGGCGCGCGCTCACCGGCGGCTGAAAAACCATGAAACTCCTTCTCGTCACAACGTGCGATCCCTGGACGCGCAGCGTCTCGACCGCCCATCACTACGTCGCCGCCGGGCGCGCGCTCGGCCACGACGTCGCGCTCTACGGTCTGCCGAACCCCGATCTGCCGGCGCTTCCCTATACGACCGATCTCGACGGCGTTGATCTCGCCCTCTTCGTCGTCCAGGTGCCGGGCGACCTCCCGCAGATGCCGCATCTGGCTCGTCTCATCGACACCATCCCACCGGAGAAGCGCGCCATCGTCGATCTCTGGGGGCGCTATAACGAGACCATCTTCGTCGATCACGACTTCAATCACCTGGAGAAGCTCGACGGCCATCAGGGTTGGGAGTGGGAGGAGGCCTTCCGCGCCACGTCCCCCACCATCCTGCAGCCCACACTGAGCCCACTGCGTCCCGACGTCGGCTCGTTCCTCTTTCATGCCTTCGCGCCCGATGCCGTCGTCACGCCCGAGACGAGCGCCGAGAAAGCCGCAGCACGCTGGCGCGATAGCGAGCGCTGGTTCGGCGTCGCCTATGTCGGCAGCAATTGGCAACGTTGGGACCAGGTCCGCGATTTCCTCAAGGCCCATGCACCGGTACGCAAGGAAGCGGGCTGGGCCGGCCTCATTGGCTGGGATTGGAAGGAGCGCCCCGAGTGGGCCGCCCAACAGGGACTAGCCGGCATCGATACCGATCCCGAGCTGCTGCTCAATCTCGAGGTCACGATCAAGAACGGCGTCCGCTTCGACGAGATCTTCCGCTATCTCAACCAGTCGAAGTTCGTCCCCATTTTTCACCGGCCGCTCTTCCGTCACCTGAACTTCGTCACGGGGCGCTCGTTCGAAACCTTTCACGCCGACACCGTGCCCCTGCTCATGCTGCCGAAGCCGTTCGTCGAGGCCATCTATGGCCCGGCGGCACTGGCGCTCGTCCCCGGCGATGACATCGCTGCCTATCTGACGAAGTCCCTCAAGGAACCGGAACCCATCTGGGATGCCGTCCTCAAGACGCGCGCCCATCTTGCCAAGCATCATTCCTACGCCCGCCGCTTCGACGAGCTGGCAACGATCACGGCCGGACGCAAACGATGAACATCCTGTTCGTCATGAAGCATCGCGGCAATGCGGGGAACACCCACGCCGTGGCCGACTACATGCGCGTCGCGCCGCAGTTCGGGCACCGCGTCGCGATCTTCGGCCGCGCGCTGCCCTGGCTTCCCGAGATCAACTTCTCGGATCAGGTGCGAGAGTTCGACAAGGTGGTCTATCTGTTCGAATCCGAGATCTATCGGCTGAGCCCGGTGCACGAGACGACGCTCATCGGCGGCATCGCGCGCAAGAACCGCATGATCCTCGACATGGACGGGATGTATAATCCCGTCATCTGCCTCGACGGCTACGACCGCAATCACGACACCGAGGAAGGGCGCGCGCAGTGGATCGAGCACTATCACGCGCTCGCCGACCACGTGCACAAGCCGACGATCGCACCGCCCGCAGACCCGCGCGAAGTGCCGCTGACCTTCTACGGCTACGATCCAGCTCTTGAAACCGACCCGACGACCGCGCCGGAGAAGATCTACGACATTCTCCACGTCGGCCATAACTGGTGGCGCGGGCACGACATCGAGAAGGTGCTCCTGCCTGTCGTCGCCAAGAATCGCAGCAAGATCGGCCGCGTCCGCTTCATCGGCCTGTGGTGGGACAAGCCGCCGACAGAACCCGGCTCAGGCAATCCTCTTGCCTTCGCCTTCGATTCCGACGCTTTCAAGCGCCTCGATATCGAGACGCAGGACTCGGTGATGTACGACGAGGTCGTGCAGACCATGAGTATGGCGAGGATCAATATTTTCACGCAGCGCCCTGTCCTCCATCATCTCCGCCACCTGACGCTGAAGTACTTCGAGATCTTCTACGCCGATACGATCCCACTGCTCGTGCTCGACGCCGATCATGCCGCCGACGTCTACGGGCCGGCTGCGCGCGAGCTGGTCCTATCCGCGGGACGTTCGGACGAGAAGATCATGGATGCGCTCGCCCGGCCGGAGCACTATCGCGACGTCGTGCAGGAGGTGCGCCGTTATCTCGCCCGCCATCACGGCTACGAGCAGCGCATGGGCGAACTCGCGACAGCGCTCAAGAGTTGATGACGGTGCTGGTCCTCGAGGAGCGCATCCCGACATGAAGCTGGTGTTCGTCTACTGGGGCTTCGAGAACGCCGGCAGCATGCTGGATCTCAAGGGCTATGCGCGCGCCGCCGAAGCCGCCGGCCACCAGGTCACGGTCTACGGCCCGCCCGGCCACGTCTTCGCGCTCGACTATTCCAAGGATCTCTCGAACGCCGAAGCCGTCGTCTTCGTCGTCGAATGGACGACCGACCTTCAGTTCGGCGACCGTCTCGACTGGTTGCGCCTCATCTCGTCGGTGCCCCGCAGCCGGCGTGTCGTGATCGACTGCGACGGCGCCTACAACGAGCCCATCGCCTTCCGCGGCGACTACAATCACAAGACGCCGGAGAAAAGCCGCGCCTGGATTGACATCTGCGACAGCATCGCCGACAAGATCTGCCAGCCGACCCTGAAGCCCGAGCGGGCGAACGTCATTCCCTTCCTCTTCCACATCTACGATCCCGCCTGGGAAACACCGCTCGATTTCTCGGCCAAAGAATTCGGCATGATCTATGTCGGCCACACGAAGTTCCGCTGGCACGGCATGTCGCAGGTGCTCCGCGGCATCGAGCCGATCCGTGACAAGATCGGCCGCATCGGCCTTGTCGGCGAAGGCTGGGATGCGCCCCTCGAGTGGACCGAGTGGAAGGAGATCCGCGACGACTACTACGTCGATCGCGACTATCTCAAGCAGCTCGGCGTCGAAGCGCTCGGCGCGGTCAAATACAACGAAGTCATCGCCACCATGAGCCGGGGCATCTTCAATCCGGTCATCTATCGCCCGCTCTTCGAACGGCTAGGCTTCGTCACCTGCCGCACGTTCGAGACACCAGCCTCCGGGACCATTCCTCTGTTCTTGCTCGACTCCGACTACGTCCGCGGCGTATTTGGAACGGAGGCCGAGGCCCTGCTGCTCGGCCAGCGGCCCGATGAGAAAATTCTCGATGTTGTCAGCCGACCGCAGCACTACGCGGATATCGTGATGGGCATTCGCGAGGATTTCCGACAGCGCCACAGTCCCGCAGCCCGCCTGAAGGACCTGATCGAGATCATCGAAGCCTAGTGTGATGATCGAAACATTCGCCAAGCTTCGCGGCACTGCATCGAGCGAATTTCTCGATCTGAATCACACTAGAAAATCGATGATTCTCGTGTCCCTTCTGCTTCCGGAGATCGCTCGGGACGCCAGCAGAGAGGTTAGGCGAACTTCGGAAGCGGGACACTAGTGTGATGGCCAAGGCCAAGAGCGAAAGTTCGCAACCGACCGAGGCGCCCGGTGGACCGCCTCCCGTGCGGCGCATGGGCTTGCGCTATGGCTTCAATGAGATCAACGGCTGGTGGCACCTTTCGGAAGGCCCGCACGGCGCAGAAATACGCCGCCGCCTCCGCCTGATGGACACGCGCGTCGTCCGCGTCTTCGTCTTCGATCCGCAGGTTCCCGATCCCTTCAAGGATTGGCGCAGCTTCAGCGTCTGCATCCAGGGCGTGCTCGATGCCGGCGCGCTGCCGATGATCACCTTCGCTCGTTTTGCCCCGCCCTTCGACAATGTCTCGAGCATCCGCAGCTTCGTCGCGCGCTGCCGCGAAATCGTCTGGAGTGCGGTCCAGCAGTTCGGTGGCGAACAGGTCAAGGATTGGTACTGGTGCATCTGGAACGAGCCGAACAACCCGATTGTCGGCGGTGATGTCACCTATGATCAGTACCGCCACATCTACATCGAAACGGCGACGCGCATTCATGAGCTTCTCGCGCCTTATCTCGGCGGCGCAAAGGCCCGTATCGGCGGCCCCTCCATTGACGGGAACCACCGCCCTTATTGGATGGACTGGATCGCGCGCCTCGTCGATGAGGTCGACGATCAGTTGCTCGGGTTCGTGAATTGGCATCGCTACGGCGATTGGCGCCCTGCCGTGCCGAGCCACACGCTCGGGCTCCAGATGTGGAACTCGCCGGATGCTCCGCTCGGAAAAACGCTCGAAGCACTCTTGATGGCGCAGCTCCCGACTTACGAAGGTCGTGCGCGCGGCGTTGCGCGCCTGGTCAGGGGCCGAGACATTCTGAACATCTGCGGCGAGCTGAATACGATCTCGCATCACGAGAATTACTACACGCTCGGCCTCAACCAGAACCTCTTCGGCGCCGTCTTCTACATGTCCGCGCTCATCCATCTGATCCGCGGCGGCGCCGATGCCGAAATGCGCTGGACTGCTACTGCCCACGGTAGCGATGCCTACGGTCTCCTATCCATGCGCGGCGAGCCGATGCCGCCGGCGCTTGCCAAGCAGGTCTTCGCCCAGCACGTACGCTTCGGCGACATCATCCGCTTTCCGCCGGCGCGGCTCGACTTTCCGGAGGTCGACACCGTCCTGGCCTCACACGAGGACGGGCGCCTCAGCGCGGTGTTCGTTAACGTATCCGCGCGCCCGCTCGTGTTGCGCGCGGCGGAATGGTATGACGGCCTCGGCTCCTGTGGCGAGGTTCTGCGCCTCGATACGAGCACCGGGGGACGGGTGACACGAGGCCCCTTCGACGGGACGGTCCGCATCGAGGGCTACGGCATGGCCATCGTGAGCAATCGGGCAGCCTCGACCATAATCGACTAGAAAGCCGGATACGGGGCTGAGGGAGACGACGGGTGGATAAGGCATTCGGCTGGATCGGCGAGATCTTCCAGACGCTGTTGCGGCTCCTGCCGTGGCTCGTCATCGTGCCCGCGACGCACGCCGGCGTCGCGTTCGTGCACGGGCATCGTGTCAAGAGGTGGGCTCCGGGCCTGCACTGGTATTGGCCGGTCGTGACCTCGTACAAGCTGACGATGACCGTGCGGCAGACGCAGAAGATACAGTCGAAAGTCATCATGAGCGCCGACAACCAGACCATCATCGTCGGCGCACTCGTGACCTACTACGTCGACGATATCGTCGCAGCCCTCGCCCATATCGCCGATCTTGCCTCGGACGTGATCGAGCGCGCGCAGGGCGCAATCCTCAACGAGGTCAGCAAGCATACGCTCGAGGAAATCCAGGCCGACCGCGTCGCATTCAACCACAAGCTCAAGGACGTTGTCGGTGCCAATCTGAATGGCTACGGCGTGCAGATCCTGCAGATCCAGCTCACCGAGCTCGCGCCGACGCAATCCATCGCCTTCAACGGCCACGCGGCCGTCGGCAACTACGCTCTGTGGAGCGGATTCTAAACGTGTCCCCTCTCCCCATAAGGACGGGGAGAAGGGGAAGAGCTATGACTTCACCCAATACACGCCCCACTCGTCGATGCGCTGGATCGGATCGCTGATGCCGTGCGCGGCGCGATACTCATCGACGGCAGTGCGGTGCGCTTCAAAGAGGTGATAGTCGTCCGCGATCAGCGTGCCGCCGGATGAGAGCTTGGGGTAGAGGTTCACGATCCCATCGCGCGTGCTCTCGTACATGTCGCCATCGAGGCGCAGCACGGCCAGTTGCGTGATCGGCGCGGTCGGCAGCGTGTCCTTGAACAGCCCTTCCAGAAACACGACCTGCTCATCGAGCAGGCCGTAGCGCGCAAAGTTCGCCTTCACCTCGGGAAGCGAAACCGCGAAGTCCTTCCAGGTGTGAAACTCCGCGCCTGCATCCGGCGCGACGCCCTCCGATGGCGGCGGAAGGCCGGCGAAGCTGTCGGCGGCGATCACGCGACGGTCCGTGATGCCGTAGGCCTTCAGCACCGCACGCATCATCATGACGGCGCCGCCACGCCACACGCCTGTCTCCATGAAATCACCAGGGATGCCCGCGCGGATGACACGCTCGCATTCGGCGCGCACGTTCTCCATGCGCTTGAAGCCGATCATGGAGGGCGCCGCCGAGGGCCAGTCCCAGCCCTGCTCGCGGTACTCTTCGTAGTAGGCATCGACCTTCGAGGATGGCAGCGGCGGATCACGGTTGAGGCGGCCGATCAGGCTGTCGCGCATGAGATCGAGATAGGCTGTGCGCAGCGCCTCGACATCGGTGTTCTCGACTTGGCTCGTCATGGGCTCACTGGCTCAGGCGCGGTATTTTAGGGTGCCCGACCGGTGGCACCAGGATGTACTAGCAGACTTTCGCGCTCCAAGGGCCACGGCCCCGTTTCCTACTACTAGGCCACCGTGCAGCAATAGCATTCTCCGGATCGCCATTTCTGCAGAAAGTCCCATTGACCAGCCGGGAGAAGGTCAGATCTGCGGCTTCAAGGGCTGGTTGTGAGACGCAATCCTTGGAAGAATAGCCTCCATAGAGGCGGCGGCCCGCGAGTGCGCGGTTCGCCTCAGCCATCCAACGGAGATGACGCATGAGCAGCGGCACGGAGTACATCCCACCCAAGGTCTGGACATGGGACAAGGAGAACGGCGGGCGCTTCGCCAACATAAATCGCCCCATTGCTGGCCCGACGCACGAGAAGGTGCTGCCTGTCGGCAAGCATCCCTTTCAGCTCTATTCGCTCGGCACGCCCAATGGCGTGAAAGTTACCATCTTGTTCGAAGAGCTCCTCGCGCTCGGGCACAAAGGTGCCGAGTACGATGCCTGGCTCATCCGCATCGGCGATGGTGACCAGTTCGGATCGGGCTTCGTCGACGTCAATCCCAACTCGAAGATCCCGGCCCTGCTCGACCGCACGGACCCAGCCAAGCCCCGGCGCGTTTTCGAGTCCGGCTCGATCCTGCTCTATCTTGCTGAGAAGTTCGGCGCCTTCCTGCCCAAGGATCCCGACAAGCGCACCGAGGCCTTGAACTGGCTCTTCTGGCAGATGGGAAGCGCGCCCTATCTCGGTGGCGGCTTCGGGCACTTCTATGCCTACGCGCCCGCCAAGTGGGAGTATCCGATCAATCGCTTCGCCATGGAGGTGAAGCGCCAGCTTGACGTGCTGGACCGCCATCTCGCCGGCAACGCCTACATGGCCGGCGACGAGTACAGCATTGCGGACATGGCCATCTGGCCCTGGTACGGCGCGCTGGCCAAGGGCCTGCTGTACGGCGGCGGCGAGTTTCTCGACGTTGGAAGCTACAAGCACGTGAACCGCTGGACGGATCAGATTGCCCAACGCCCCGCCGTCAAGCGCGGGCGCATGGTCAATCGCATCCAAGGCGATCCATCGAGTCAGCTCCGCGAACGCCACGACGCCAGCGACTTCGAGACGAAAACGCAGGACAAGCTGGGCGGCTAGCCTGATCGAGTGCGTGGGCGGGCTTCGATGCGCCCACCCACGCACGATCGTCATGAACTGGAAGACGTGCTCCGCGGCACTTTGAAGAACGGCGCGGGTACGAGCAGCTTGTTCTCCACCTTGACGACAAGCGGCCTCATCTTCTTCGCATACGACTGCCACTCGGGCGCCGCCAGAAGGCGCTTGCGGCGCTCGAAGCGATCGTCGAGGCTGTCGTATCCCCACATATGGACGATCTGATTGAGCGGCCCGAAATCGGTGTAATAGTAGCCGACCATGTTGCCGAGTATGCGCACCTGGCATTCCATGCCCTCCTCCTCGTAGAGCTTGAGGAAGACGGGAACTTGCCCCGCATGAAGAGTATATATCCGCTCATCCACGAACATGCGTGCACCTCGCTCGACTGTTGACCGGGAGCGAACATACTCAAACGCCGCCTAAGGGCGAGAGCGTCCTGGTATCAGCGGGATTGCATTTGCATCGGATCATCGCGCACGCGGCGGCACGACATCCTTGAAGGCATCGAAACCCTTCCAGGCCGGCTCCACTGGAGCGACGCCTTCGCAGGGCGTGTAAGGCGAGACCTCGCCCGTCCGCAGGTTCGGAATGTAGCGCGGGCAGTTTGGGAATATGTGCTCTGGCACGACGCGCACGATGTTCTGAGCGCCTGGCTTGCTCGCGATCAGCGGATCGTCGCCGTGCACGCTCGCGCGGCCATTGACGCGCAGCCGCTTCGGCTTCTCGCCCATGTCGATGAAGAGCAGGCCGACGTTCGGGTTGCTTTTGATATTGCCGAGGCTCTTGAACATGCCATTGCCGTCGTAGTCGGGAAAGACCAGCAGATCCGGCGCCGCGATGCTGACGAAGCCCGGCGGACCGCCCTTGAACGAACAATCTGGATGTCCATCCCCGTCCGCCGTCGCGAGAAAGAAAAAGCTCACGCTCTCGATGAACGCCTTGTCGTCGTCCTTGAACCTGTCGCGCCACAGGCGCTGGACGAGGCGGTCCGCAAGAGGCCGCGAGCCGAACTGGTCCTGAAGCTCGCGATTGCCGTCATGGTACATGGGCATGGCCAGCACCTCCGACATGGACGAAGGCCGCCACTCTATGCGACCGCAGGCGTCCGCGCCAGTGGCCGTCGGGACGACGCGCTCAGCAGGCGCGTCCTTCAAAGTGATCCCGGTAGTGCCCGCGCGTGAATCCGGTCAGGTCGCAGGCGTGACCGCGCCTCACGAGTTCTCCCGCCAGGTCGGGAACGGATGATGTGCCGCACTGGGCTACTGTCCGCTCGTGCGAGCTCGCTCCCGAGCGACCATCACACACAGTGCCAGCGCCGACCGGCACACACCGCACGTCCTCGGACCTCACCATCTCGACCAGCGCCGCTCGTGCGGCCTCATACCCGGGCTGCTCACGCTCGGGCGTATTGATCCCGCAAAGGCGAATGCGCGCGCAGTTACCCCGCTGGCAAAGATCGAATGTATCGCCGTCGATCACGCGCGCCGTGCCGATGCTCGGCACGCCGTCTGTCCGCTTCGTGATCCACGCATTGAAGGCCGTAGCAGCAGCGAACAGGCTGAGAAGCGTCAACAGATAGGTGAGCGGCCGCGCCGTCCTCCGCCGCAAAGGCCCTGGCCTGCCTGATCCTCTATTTGTCCTCATATGGCGGCATCTTCCCGATTATGGGTGCCGCACGGCCTTTCGAGGCGCACGACTGCGCGCCTCAATACCTCAGGGATCGCGCATTTGCGACCCCAGCGTCAGCGCATTGCCGGCGCAACTTCCTTCATGAAGAGACGCAGGGCGTTCATGGAGAATTCGACGGGCATTGGTCCGACGCGCATCCGGAGCGCGACACCGCCGATGCCGAGCTTCGACAGCTCGACGAATTGATCCCGCACCGTACTCGGCGCTCCACAAACGAGACCTCTCGGCATGGCCGCCGCGGAATCGCCCATGACCATATCGCGATAGCCAGGGCTTTGCGCCGAGCGATAGGCCTGCATCGACCTGTAGTAGCCGACCCCTTCTTCGAGCGCGATCTTGTCCGTGTCGGCGATCACGGTCTGACGCATGACCCAGGACTGCTGCAGCGCCTCGTCGATGGCTTTATCGTCGAAGCCACCCTCAGCCATGCCCTGTCGGAACCACCCGATCTGCCGGGCCGTGGCTTCGTTCGGTCCCGGCGGCAGAATGACCGGCCGACCGCGCCGCCCCTGCGCCTTGATGGAGACCTCGGACGTCACCGCACGCAGGATCTGCGGATGAGGCTGCGTGAACGGGCGTGGGCGCATGTGCGGAATATCGAAGCTCCAGTACTTGCCATTGTGGACCACGCGCTCTTTCGTCCAGCATTCGAGCATGATCTTCTCGATCTCTTCGAAGCGGTCCTGCGCCTCCTCGGGATCGATCTGGTAGGCGGTGTACTCGTAGAGGTTCACCATGCTACCGCGCCCAAGCCCGACGATCAGCCTGCCCTGGCTCAGATGGTCCAGCAGAGAGATCTGCTCGGTCAGCCGCAGCGGATGGTAGAGCGAGGTCTGCAGCACCGCGAAGCCGATCTTGACGCGACTGGTGGCGGCGCTCAGCGCGCCGGCGAAAGTCGGCGGATCGACATACGTGCAGTTGCCGTCGAAATGATGCTCGGCGAGGAACACGGCGTCGGCGCCAAGCTCCTCAGCCAACTTGGCTTCCTGCAGTGTTTCCTGGATATGGCGACCGTCGTCCGCAGGATCTTGGGTCTGCGGAAAGAGGAACGAAGCTATTCTCATGATGATCCCGTGGGTGTGGCAGCGCGAGTGCTGCTCTTGCCGCCATCATGAGAGAAAAAATCCTTATGATCGAGCCCATTAGCGCATCACTGCTGCCCGCGAAAAGTGCAGCTCGTATAGCAAGGCTGGCGGGATCGGGAAAAATGCCGGCACCTAACCTCGCTCGATGTGTATTGTCCGAGCTGGTTTCGCGATGCTGTTCACGAGGAGACTGAGCAATGAGCAAGGCCGAATATCTCAAGCCAAAGGGACTGGCGATCAACCCCGCGTATTCGCATGTGGCCGTCTCTTCCGGCGCCCGCACGATCTACATCGCCGGGCAAGTCTCCATCGATGAAAATGGTGCAGTGGTCGGCGCAGGTGATTTGGGAGCGCAAACCGCGCAAGTCATGCGCAATATCGGCCTGTGCCTCGCGGCCGCCGGCGCGAGCTACGAGCACGTCGTGAAGATCACGACATACGTGGTGAACTACAAACCGGAAGATCGCGCCGTCATCGGCAAAGCCCGGACGCCCTTCTTCGCAAACCGGCCGCCGCCAGCGAGCACGCTTGTCGGCGTGAGCGCGCTCGCCGCGCCTGAGTGGATGATCGAGATCGAGGCCGTCGCTGTCGTCGACTGAGGCGAACGCGATAGCCACCTGACGTCATCGCGGGCCAGACGGATGCACTCAGCGCCGTCTGGCCCTTTCAGTGAAGTCATTCGCCGCCGTCGATAGTCGCCGCAAAATGCCGGAGCGGTAGACCTAAAAGGAGCGGAACACCTCCCAGAGCCCCAGCGTTGGAAAACCAAAAAGGAGCCCAACGCATGAGCTTTGGTAAGCGAAATCCTACCGTCCAGCCCGCTCCGGAACGCCGGGGCGCGCCATGCGAGAAAACCGACGCGATCGGCCACATCCACGAGCGCGGCAAGGCACCGGTCCGCTGTGTCGTCGTCGAGTATTCCACGACCGGCGCAGAGCTGCAGATGTCCTCGATCTCCGGTATCGGAAACACGTTCGAGCTGAGCGTCTCCGGCCGCACGCACCATGCGCGCGTCGTCCGCCGCGCCCCGCGAACGCTGTTTGTGGCGTTTAGGTAGGCTAAGTCGATGGTGCCTCAGGAGGGACTCGAACCCCCACACCCTCGCGGATAACAGATTTTGAGTCTGTCGCGTCTACCGGTTCCGCCACTGAGGCAACGGCGCGGCACTATAGCCACGCACCCCCGGTCGTCAATGAGGGCAGATCATTCTCGCTCTGCCGCGTAGCCGCACGCATGGTTGTCGAGCGGCCGCTCACATGCAACTCTCCGCAGCTATTGATCGCTACTTCTTCATTTGCAGCGGAGGTCCAAATGCTCATCAGAATTTCTTGTGCCCTCGGGCTCTTGTTGGCCTTAGCCGTGCCTGCCGATGCCCGGTGCAACGAGATTTGCCAACAGAAGTGCCGAGCCAATCCGGGTCCCCAGAGCGTTGAAAACTGCATCAAGCTCTGGAGCTGCATCAACGCAAACTACAAGAATACAGCGAGTTTCGAGAACGCCAGACCGCCCGCAAAATGCCGGCACCTCTTCAAACCAAAGTCGTAAGGGCGCCGCCTAACCCCGCGCGCCGTCCGGCTTGAGGGCCTGCGCCGTGCCGATCATGCTGTCGCGCGTGGCGAGACGGGCGAGTTCCTCCGCGCTCCAGCCGTCCGTGCCCTCGGGGCGCATGGGCAGCACGAGATATCGGCAATCGGCCGTCGAATCGACGACACGCACCTCGACGCTATCCGGAAGCTCGGTGCCGAACTCGGAGAGCACGACGCGGGGCTCGCGCACCGTGCGTGTGCGATAGGCGCGCGACTTGTACCAGAGCGGCGGCAGGCCGAGGATCGTGCGCGGATAGCAGGAGCAGAGCGTGCACACGACCATATGGTGCACTTTGGGTGTGTTCTCGAGCACGACGAGCTTCAAGCCGGGCACGCTCATGCCCATTTCCTCGACGCCCGCATTGCCGTCAGCCAGGAGGCGCGCCTTGAAGGCAGGATCGGTCCATGCACGCGCGACGACGCGGGCGCCGTTCTCCGGCACCTTGCCGTCCCAATCCTCGATCATGTCCTCGACTTCGCGCGCCGTGATGATCCCCTTCTGGATCAGCAGCTCGCGCATGGCGATCTCGAGGAATTCCCACTCCTCGCTCGGCTCCTTGATGTCGGGCTGGAAGGGGCCGTGATCATGCGGATGGTCATGATCATGGTGATGCCCGTGATCATGATCATGATCGTGGTCGTGCTCGTGATCGTGGTCATGATCGTGGGTCATGCTGCCCTCCGCGCACTGTCATCCGGCTCGAGCCAATGTTCGTAGATCTCGACAACGAGGCTGTCGCTCGGGCCATACGTGCCCTCGCCAGCCCATAGCTCGTCCATGGTGAAACGGACCCAGTAGAGCGTCACTTCCGGCGTGTCGTACTTGCCGACGGCCAGATGCTCGGGATTGTGGAACTCGCCAAAGCGCCGCTCGACGACGCCGTGCTTGCCGCGCAGATACCACGGCGTGCGGATGTGAATGGGTTGCGGCTGCAGCGGATGCTCATCGCGCACGCGGACTGCTTGGCCAACCTCGAATGCAGCCATCAGCACTTCTCCGACTGCTCGGCGATGCGTGCCTTGACCTCGGCGAGCTTCGCGTTCATCTCGGCTTCGGTGACGACGCCCTTCTCGATGAGCAGGCCCCGCAGCGCATAAGCCCATTTCTCGTAGTAGCCTGCGGCGTTGTAGTGCTCGGGCGTCAAGCTCTCGATCGTACGACGCATCTCGTCGACGACCCAGTAGCTGCGCGGATTGGAGCGCATGAGCTGCATCAGGGCATCGACGCGGCGTTCCGACAGGGTCGGCAAATGCTCATGGTTGTCGACCGGTCCACCCGGCTCGCCGCCCATATCGTGCACGCCACGCTCGGCCATCGCCGCCTCCTTTTGCCTGCTTAACCAGCATCCTTGCGGCGGGCAGAGCGGCCCGTCAACCACATTGGATCAAAATGACATAACCTGTCGCACGGAGGTCATTGTCCGGCCCATGAGTTGCATACTAAATCAGGCTCCGCACACGGGTAATGATCGAGGGACCATGCTTCGCAGAATGTACGACTGGACCATGGCGCTCGCGGCCCGCAAGACGGCCGAATACTGGCTGGCCTTCATCGCCTTCGTCGAGAGTTCCGTCTTTCTCATTCCCGCCGACGTGCTCTTCGTGCCGATGGCGCTCGCGCGCCCGGAGCGGGCCTACAGATACGCCATCGTCGCGACGGCGTTCTCCGTGCTCGGCGGCGTCGCAGGCTGGTACCTCGGCTATTACGCTTTCGACGCCGTCGCGAAGCCGGCGCTCGAGTTCTATGGCAAGTTCGAAGCCTTCGAACGCCTGCGCCAGTCGGCCGACGCCGATCTCGTGCTGCTGCTGCTGGTGACGTCCGGCCTCTCGCATCTGCCGCCGATCAAGGTGGTCACGATCCTCTCCGGCGCGCTGCACGTGAACATCTGGCTGTTTATCGTATCGGCGATCATCGCCCGCGGCGCCCGGTTCCTGTTCCTCGCGTGGCTCCTCAACCGCTATGGCGAGCCCATCCGCCATTTCATCGAGGAGCGTCTCGGCACGCTCGCCGCCCTCGGCTGCGCGGCGCTCATCGGGCTGTACGTGGCGGTCAGGTATTTGACTTGAGGTAGCTCGCGCCTTCGGCACGAACAGGGCTGCCGCCCTATAACCCGCTGGGGGGACACCCCCGAGCCCCCGTCTTTTATAAATTGGAAGGCGCGGCTCGGCGTCGTCTATAAAGACGGGCGGGCTCGGGAGGGTGTCCCTCCCGATGGAGCGCGAGGCCTAGCCTCGCTCGCGCCAGAGGCGCGACTTAGCTCGTCAGCACCACCAACCCATCCACCGCCATCGCGCCCTCACCTTTCGCACGCACGATGACGGGATTGATCTCGGCTTCGGCAATCTGCGGCGTATCCGACAGTGCCAGCTGCGAGATAGCAACGACGATCGCCGCCAGCGCTTCGAGATCGCCTTCCGGCAGGCCGCGAAAACCGCGCAGCGGCGCGAAGCCTTTGACTTCCGCGATCATGGCGCGGGCGGCTTTGAGATCGACCGGCGCCGGACGCACGGAGACGTCGCCATAGACCTCCGCGAGAATGCCACCGACGCCGACCGCAACGAGCGGACCGACGCGCGGATCACGGCGGAAGCCGACGATCGCCTCGCCGAGGCCCTTGATCATTTCCTGCACGACCACGCCGTCGATGCGTGCGCCGGGTGCCTTCCTCGGCACATCGAGGAGCAGCGACGCAATGGCCGTTTTCAGTTCGCCGACGTCTGTAAGCCCGACCCTGACGCCCCCGACCTCGCTCTTGTGGGCGATGTCTGCCGAGAGGATCTTTGCAACGACAGGATATCTAAGTTTCAGCATGTCCACGCCGGCAGAATCGGTCACTTGCGCAATCGCGGGCACTTGCACGCCCAGCGCCTCGAACAGCTCCAAGGCGTGCTGCTCGTTCAGAGTTGCAGCACCCTTTGCACGATCGAGACATACGCGCGCGACCGGCGGCAGCTTGATCTCTCTCCGCGCCCGCGGTGGCGTCCAATCGAGATAGGCTGCCAGGGCATCGGCGCAGCACTCCGGTGTGCGGAAGCCAGCGATACCCGCGCTCGCCAGCAGCTCCAGAGATCGCTGCGCGTTCGGCAGAAGGAACGCGACGATCGGCTTCTCGGCGGTTGCCCACTTCGCGAGCGGCGCAACGGCCAGCTCCGGGAAATACTCCGCGGACGAGCCGACGCCGACGACCACCGCATCGACGCGCGCATCGGCCATGAAGCTCGACATGACCGTGTCGACGACTTCCGGCTTGGTGCCGGCCATGGTGAGATCGGCGATCGGCGCGCCGGGCGCCACGTCGATCTTGTATGTCGCGAGGTTCGCGCTCAATTCTTCCGCCGCCGGCACAACCTCGATGCCGCGCGAGCCCAGGTGATCCACGACGAGCGCAGCAGCGCCGCCCGTCGTGGTCGTCACGGCGACGCGCTTACCTTTCGGCGGCTTGCGCCCCTTTAGCAGAAGCGGTGCTTCGATGAGGCTCTCGAAATGATCGAGGCGCATGATGCCGCAATCGGCGAGGAAGGCGTCGAGCGCGCGCGTCTCGCCGACCATGGCGCCGGTGTGCGACTGCGCGAGCGCTTGGCCCAAATCCGAGCGGCCGAGCACATAGGCCATGACGGGCTTGCCGACCGCGTGCGCTTTGCGCGCCATGTCAGCGACGCCAACCGGATCACGCATGGTCTCGAGGAAGAGCAGGATCACATCGGTTTCAGGATCTTCGACCAGCATGGACGCGATCTCACCGACGGTTAGGTCGCACTCGTTGCCGATCGAGACCAGCGTCGAGAAGCCGATGCCGCGTGCTTCGCCGCGGCTCACCAGCGCGCCGATCATCGAGCCCGACTGTGAGACGAGGCCGGTACGGCCCTTGGGCAGACGCTCACGTTCAAGCACAGCATTCGCCGAAAGCGTCAGAGGCCAGTGCGTGTTGATCACTCCGAGACTGTTCGGGCCGATGAGGCGCACGCCCCCCTCGCGTGCCGCCGCGATGAGTGCCGCTTGCCGTGCCTTGCCGGCCTCGCCCCCTTCCGCGAAACCGCCGGCGAAGATGGTCGCCGCCGCGACGCCCGCCCTGCCGCAATCGCGGATGGCCTCGACGACCGAATTCGTGCCGAGCATGACATAGGCGTGGTCCGGCGGCTCGGGACAGTCCGCGAGGGAGGCGTAGCAGGGCTCGCCGAATAGCTCCTTGTAACCGGGATTGATGGGATAGATCGTGCCAGTGAAGCCGTGCTTGCGAAGATAGCGCTGCGGGCGTGAGTTGTTCTTCTTCACATCACCGGACGCGCCGACGATGGCAACGCGCTCCGGGCGCAGTAAGCGATCGCCAAATGACCTGGCCATAAGCTCAATACCTCCCTCGCCAGCCCGCAATTCATTCTGCCGAGCCGCTTGTTCGGGGTATGTCTAGCTGATGCTATCGCATTCCGCCATATGTCCGGACATCGACGAGGTATGACGTGACCACAAACGTCGAGCGCTACCAGCGGATCGCCCGGTTCTACGACCTCCTGGATGCCCCATTCGAGAGGAAGCGATATCGCGCACTGCGCCCGCTCCTTTTCGAGGGCATGTCGGGTCGCCTGCTCGACGCGGGGATCGGCACGGGGCGGAACTGCGAGTTCTATCCCCCTGAGGCCGAGGTCTCAGGCATCGACACCAGCACGGCCATGCTGGAGCTGGCGCGCGAACGCTGTCCAACGCTGGCGGAAGGGGGCCGGCTCTACCAGATGGACGTCACCGCACTCCAATTTCCGGCGGCATCATTCGACAATGCCGTTTCGAGCTTCCTGTTCTGCGTCCTGCCGGACGATCAGCAGGTGCCGGCACTGCGCGAACTCGGGCGCGTGGTCAAACCCGGTGGCCTTATCCGCCTGCTCGAATATGTCCGCCCGAGGGGCCGATTGCGTCGCGCCATGACGTACCTCTGGCAGCCCTGGATTGCCTGGGCTTATGGCGCGAGCTTCGACCGTAACACTGAGCAGCACGTTCCTACAGCCGGCCTCGAACTCGTCGAGAGCCAGTTCGTCTTCGACGATCTCATGAAGATGCTGACGGTACGCGTCGCGGCGCGCCCTGCCACCTAGTGGCGGCCCCTGGGCAACGGAGCAGCTTTCTGTTCCGCCGCGAGATTGCTACGCTGACGGGCGAAGCTATGGATTGAGAAATCTGTTCGGAGGCAGGCATGAAGCTCGCGGGCAGCGTCGTGCTCGTTACTGGTGCCAATCGTGGGCTCGGCGCGGCGTTTGTCGAGGGGGTCGTCGCTCGGGGCGCCAAGGTCTATGCGTGCGCCAGAGAGGTCGCAAACCTGGCGCCGCTCATCCAGCGCGCCCCAGATCGGATCATCCCCCTTCAACTGGATGTCACTGATCAGCGATCCATCGAGGCTGCCGCAGCTCGCGCCTCGGACACGACGCTTCTCATCAACAACGCCGGGCGGCTCGATCAGCTGAGCCTTGGCGAGGCGGGCGATCTCTCCTCTCTGCGCGGGGAGATAGAAGTGAACGTCTTCGGCATGGCCGCGATGTGCCTGGCGGTCGCTCCCGTGATCGGTCGTAACGGCGGCGGGGCGATCGTGAATATGCTCTCGCGGGCCGCCATCGTGCCACCGCCGCACTTCGGCACCTACGCCGCCTCCAAGGCTGCAGCGATGTCGCTCACACACTCCATGCGGTGGGATTTCGAGCCCCTTGGCATCAGGATGATCGGCGTCTACGCCGGCCTCATCGCGACGGAAATGGTCGCTAATGTCAACATGCCCAAGATTTCGCCGGAAGCCGTTGTCGGCCGCGTTCTCGATGGCATCGAGGCGGGAGAGAACGATATTGCCGTGGACGAGCCGAGCACGCTTCTTCGAGCCCAATTCCACGCCGGCCTCGAGGAAGCACTTCAAGCCGCACGCGATCGATCCACCTATATCCGCGCCAATTTCCCGACGACGCGCCCGCGCAAGGAGCGGAATTGATCATCGCGTCCTGCTGATGAACGCCGGCCACTCCCCCTTCTGATGCACTGCGAAGTAGCCGCCTAGCAGGCAAGCGCACCAGCCCGTAGGCTGCGGCTCAATAAAGCTTGTCCGTCTGAAAATTCGAGCTCAAAGGGGAGAACGCCTATGCGTCTTGCTATTGCTGCACTTGTCGCGATGACCTTTACGACCGGAGCCCTCGCGCAAGGCACCGCGCCGCTTTTTGCGACGACCAAGGTCGAAGGCACCGACAACGTCTATATCTTTCGCTATCAGGGCCATCAGGCGATGTTCGTCGTGACGCCGGCAGGCGTGATCGCGACCGACCCGATTGCGTATGGCCGGCCGCAAGCTGCCGTGACGTACGTCGATGAAATCAAGAAGATCACCAAGGCGCCCATCAAATTCCTGGTCTACAGCCATCACCACTACGATCACGCAGCCGGTGGCAAGCCCTTCAAGGACGCGGGTGCTACCGTCGTCGCACACAACCAAGCCAAAGCGCGCCTGACAAAGCTGAAGGGCAAGGACGTCGTCATTCCTGATCAGGGTGTCGGCAACAAGCACACGATCAGGCTCGGCGGCACGGTGCTCGAGCTGCATTACACTGGGCGCAACCATTCCGACTCGTCGCTGGTGATGTTCCTGCCCAAGGAGAAGATCATCTTCGCGGTCGACTTCAATACGCTCGGCGCGGTGCCGTCGCGGCTTGCCGTGAACGACTCCTACCCAATCGAGTGGGAAGCCTCACTCAAGAAAACGCTGGCTCTGAAATGGGATCGCCAGATTCCTGGGCATCCGGGACCAAATGGACGGCTTGGCACGCGTCAGGACATGGAGCAGCAACTCGCCTTCATGACCACGCTGTCCGATGAGATAAAGAAGGCGTCCGATGCCGGGAAGTGCTTCTCGCCGGCCGACGCCGAGGTCAAGCTTCCGCAGTATTCGACCATGACGGGCTACGAGCAGAACCTCCCTTGGAACCTCCATCGCTGGTGCGGTTACTGGGGCCGCGGAATCTGAGTAAGTCGGACTAGAGCCGTCGAAAAACGAGGTCCAGGCAACGGTGTCGTTGCCTGGACCTTTTTGTGAGGCGCCGCAAATCAAGGTTGTGCCGGAAATATCTCGACATGGCTCTCCGCTCGATGGCTAAAGCACTTTCCGAGACGACACGTAGAAACCGCTTGCCGCACAGATGTTCGCTCTGAAGAAGGAAGCGGACGGCGGCTATCGCGGCACGGTGACGATCGGGCTGAAGGCCGGCTGAAAAAGCTCGGCGGCCGCTCTCACCGGTCGTTAATGCTTGTCCGATATTCTGAATGGCCGATACCTGGAGGCACCTATGCCCCTCGTCCTGCAAGCAGTCCTCGCAGCTTTCCCCTTCGCGTGGGGAGCTGGCGTTCTTCTCGCAATCATGATTTCGGGTCCAAGCATCGGCATGATGCCCGCGGTGGTCATTCCGCTCGTGCTCATCGCCGCTCTTGCATTTTCGCTGCTGCCGGTAACCACGCCCCTTGTCCGCCGGAACATCATGGTCGGTGGTACGCTCGCCACGTGGACGCTCATGGCCCTTCTTGCCTGACACTGCCCGTCCCGCGCGCACGTTCACGCAGCCTCATCGATCTTCGAGCGTACCCACTTTACAGATGCCGCTTGGGTCTTCGCCGGCTCCAGGGTTCTTACACCCCGTTTGACGCCCCTCCCCTCCCCGTGCCAGCTTGCGGCAACCAAAATCCGCATAAGCGTCAAGAGGAAAGGCACCGACGATGGCTGGCTGCTTGGAAGGTAAGGTCGTAGTCGTAACCGGCGCAGGCCGCGGCATCGGCAGGGGCATGGCGATGCTCGCCCCTCAAGAGGGTGCGAAGGTCGTCGTCAATGACCTCGGCGCCACGGTCGACGGTGAGGGCGCGGCCAGCCAGCAGCCCGCCGAGGAAGTCGTCGAGGAGATCCGCAAGGCCGGCGGCCAGGCCGTCGCCAACTTCGAGAGCGTCGCGGAACCGAAGAGCGCCGAGAAGATCGTGCAGTGCGCGCTCGACAACTTCAAGCGCATCGATGGCGTGATCAACAATGCGGGTATCCTGCGCGACCGCATTTTCCACCGCATGTCGATCATGGACTTCGACCAGGTCATCAAGGTGCACCTCTACGGCGCCTTCTATGTGAGCCGCGCGGCCGCGAACCACTTCAAGGAGCAAGAGTCCGGCGCGTTCGTGCACTTCACCTCGACCTCGGGCCTCATCGGTAATTTCGGTCAGGCGAACTACGCCGCCGCCAAGATGGGCATCGTCGGCCTTTCACGTGGCATTGCTCTGGACATGCAGCGCTACAACGTTCGCTCGAATTGCATCTCGCCCTTTGCGTGGAGCCGCATGATCGGCACCATCCCGACCGAGACGCCCGAGCAGCAGGCCCGCGTCGAGCGCATCAAGAAGATGACGCCCGACAAGATCGCGCCGCTCGCCGTCTTCCTGCTCTCGGACCTCGCCAAGGAGGTCTCGGGCCAGATCCTCGCTTCGCGCATGCACGAGATCTATCTCTTCAACCAGACCCGCCCGATCCGCAGCGTGCATCGCGCCGAGGGCTGGACGCCGCAAACCATTGCCGAGCAGGCCCTTCCCGCCATGCGCTCCTCTTTCACGCCACTCGACCGCTCAGGCGATGTGTTCTCGTGGGATCCGATCTAAGATGAACACCACGACGGGCGCGCCATGCGGCGCGCTTAGTCGTTCATGAGCCCAACGACAGAGAGAAACAATGGCCGCCTTCCCTGCCCGCAAAGACACGAACGTGCTTTTCGCGCACGTCGCCTACGAGTTCACCGAGCCCTTCACCGCGCGCAAGACCGGCATGAACTTCGAGATCGCGCGCAACTACGACGAACTCGTCGCGAAGCTGCCGAACGCCGACGTGCTCTCGGTCTCCATGATGTGGAAGAACGAGTTCGCCGCGAAGAGCCCGCGCCTGAAGCTCATCCAGTCCATCAGCGCCGGCACCGACCAGTACGATCGCGAAGTGTTGAAGGCGAGCGGCATCCGTCTCGCGAGCGGTCACGGTGTGAACGCCAATGCCGTCGCCGAACACGCCATCGCACTCATGCTCTCGCTCTCGCGCCAGCTTCATTTTCTCCGCGACCTGCAGCACGTGAAGTCATGGCGCGGCATGCAGGGCGATCGCACCGTTCGCGAGGACGAAATCGAGGGCAAGACCGCGCTCATCGTCGGCGCGGGGCGCATCGGACAGCAACTTGCAGCCTTCTGCAAGGCTTTCGGCATGAAGGTCATCGCAACGCGGCGGAACGTGGCAGCTGGCGCCGGCGCGGCCGACGAGGTCGTCGCCGACAGCGCGTTGATGTCGAAGCTGCCCGAGGCTGATTTTGTGGTTCTTACCTGTCCGCTGACGCCCGAGACGACCAACCTCATCTCGGCACCGCAGATTGCGGCCATGAAGCCGACGGCCTTTCTCGTCAACGTCGCACGCGGCAAGGTCGTCGACGAGCCGGCGCTCATCTCCGCCCTGCAGGCAAAGAAAATCCGCGGCGCCGGCATCGACGTGACGGTCGAGGAGCCGCTGCCCGCAGCTTCCCCGCTCTGGTCCATGCCGCAGGTGATCGTCACGCCTCACACGGGCGGCGAAACTGTGCGCTATGAGGATCGCGTCATCGACCTGCTCATCGAGAACGCCGATCGCCTCGCGCGCGGCGAGACCAAGCTCGTCAACGAGATCGTGTAGCATTCATTATCTATTTGTTTGCCGCGGGCTGCTGGAAAGGGGTGCTGTCGCATTCAAGCGCAGTGCAATGGCCGCGGCCGCCATGCGGACAGGTCGAGCACGTGGCAACCGGCAGGGGACACCCTCCCGGACCCACCTGCATTTATGATTTGGATCAGCGCGGCCCGGCGTTCGTGAGCGGAAGGGCCTCCAATTGCGCCATCGTGTCGGCCAGCTTCGCAACCTCGGCCCAGCCGACCTTCATCATCTCGATTGCCGGATCGTGCAGATGCGGCAGCGTCGTGCCGGTCGCCTCCTCGACGACGATCGGCGCGTAGTCGCGGAACATCGCATCCTTCGATGACGCGGCAACGCACTGGTTGGTGAGAACGCCCGTGAAGATCACGGTCTCCGCCTTGAGATTGCGCAGCAGCGTGTCGAGGCTCGTATTGTAGAACGCGCTGAGGCGTACCTTCTCGACGTACCAGTCTTCGGGCAGCGCACCGAGAGGCTCGTAGATCTCGTAGCCCCACGCGCCCTGGCGCAGCCCGCCCTCCTTGAGGAACGGCCGCTGGCGCATGAACGTGCCACCGTCGATCAGGCCGCGCGTACCATGCCGCGTCCAGATGACCGGCACACCGCGGCGGCGCGCCTCGACAGTCAGCTGCTTGATGGGCTCGATCGACCGGCGCATATGCGAGATGTCGATGCCGGACTTTGCGTAGTGCCCCTCCGGACTCAGAAAATCGTTCTGAGCATCGATGTGGACGAGCGCGGTCCGACCCGGAACTAGGTCCGTATGAATGGGCGCGAATGGCACCGTGCCCGTAGCTTCGGCATCTGAGCTCACGATGTCCTCTCCACTGGGGTGGTCGTCGTCAGATAATTGTCGGCCGGGCGCGTTCGCGCGGTCAAGCTTCGGGGCCAAGCCTATCTCCAGACCGACCAGGAGACGGATTTATCGGCCTCGCACGTTTAAGTTCCCGGGATCGCCCTTGCAAGCGCCGGTCCCCCTCTCCGCACGGAGAGGAGGTGAGGGGCGGTCGCAAGCAATCCACTCCACAGGGCCGCCCCTCTCCCTGCCTCAATCGCGCCAGGCTATTTCAACACCGCGCGTATCAGCGCCTTGGCTTCGGGCGTGTCCCATTCGGCGGGCCCGACGAGGCGGCCAACCTCGTGGCCCTCGGCATTGATCAGCAGCGTTGTCGGCAGCCCGATGGCTTTCAATGTCGTGGCCATGCGCGCGCTCGGGTCCGAAAGCACGGCGAGTCGCCGCACGCTGATCTGATCAAGGAACTTCCTCGCGCCTTCGATACCCGTGCGGTCGACGCTCACGGCAACCACCTCGAACTTGTCCGAGCCAAGCTCCGTCTGCAGGCGATCGAGGCCCGGCATCTCCTTGCGGCAGGGTGCGCACCACGTGGCCCAGAGATTGAGCAGCACGACCTTGCCCTTCCAGTCGGCGAGCGTGACTTCACGTCCCTCGGCATCGACGAATGGAGCGGCGGGCAACTCCTCGGGTACGCTCTTGAAGACGAACGCGGCCATCTGGCCGGTGCTCAGGGCATTCCGACCCGGCCCAGCCGGCAGCGGCGCATCTGACTTTGCCACGGGAGCCGACGGCGGCACGGGCGCGGAAACCACGGCCGAGCCTTTGCGATTGTCAGGGTCCCCCAGGGTCACGTATACCGCGCCGAATCCGATCAGGGCGAAGACGGCGGCGACCGCGATATAGGCTATGAGGGGCAGCCCGCCGGCTGCAGCCTTGCCGGCCCCGCCGCTGCTCTCGTCGCTGCTCATGATCGTACTTTCGACTTCCCGAAGCCCATGCCCGTGATTGAAGAGGCCCCGCCGTGACCCGTTCCGATGCGAATAAGATGTGGGGTGGCCGCTTCGCAATGTCACCCGCCGATCTGATGGTCGAGATAAACGCCTCCATAGGCTTCGACAAGGCCATGGCGCCGCAGGATATCGCGGGTTCCAAGGCCCATGCCGAGATGCTGGCGCGCCAGGGCATCATCTCGAAGACCGACGCGAGGGAGATTCTGAAGGGCCTGGAGCAGGTCCGCGGCGAGATCGAGCGCGGCGAATTCGCCTTCTCGCAGGCCCTCGAAGACATTCACATGAACGTCGAGAGCCGGCTCGCCGAGCTGATCGGCCCCGCCGCCGGACGCCTGCACACGGCTCGCTCGCGCAATGATCAGGTCGCGCTCGACTTCAGGTTGTACGTGCGCGACAGCCTCGATGCCTTCGACAGCTTGCTCGCCGGCCTCCAGCAGGTGCTGGCGACCAAGGCCGAGACGCACGCCGATGTCGTCATGCCGGGCTTCACGCACCTCCAGCCGGCGCAGCCCGTGACCTTCGGCCACCATCTTCTCGCCTATGTCGAGATGCTCGGCCGGGATCGCAGCCGCTTCGCCGATGCCCGAACGCGCCTCAACGAGAGCCCGCTCGGCTCGGCCGCGCTCGCCGGCACGTCCTTCCCAATAGACCGCGACTCAACCGCCGAGGCCCTCGGCTTCGATCGCCCGACCGCAAATTCCCTCGATGGCGTCTCGGACCGCGATTTCGCGCTGGAAACCCTCGCTGCATCGGCGATTTCGGCGATGCATCTCTCGCGCCTCGCCGAGGAGATCGTGATCTGGATGACGCCGCAGTTCGGCTTCGTCCGCCTCTCCGACAAGTGGACGACGGGCTCCTCCATCATGCCGCAGAAGCGCAATCCGGATGCGGCCGAGCTCTGCCGGGCCAAGGTCGGGCGCATTGCCGGCGCCTTCCAGAGCCTCTTGATGGTCATGAAGGGCCTGCCGCTGACCTATTCCAAGGACATGCAGGAGGACAAGGAAGTCACCTTCGACGCGCTTCGCGCCTTCGCCGTCGCGGCGGCCGCCATGCGCGGCATGATCGAAGACCTCGAGCCCGTGCCGGAGACGATGAGGGCCGCGGCCGGCCGGGGTTATTCGACCGCCACGGACCTCGCCGACTGGCTCGTGCGCACCTTGGGCCTCCCCTTCCGCGAGGCGCACCACGTCACGGGCACCATCGTCAAGCGGGCCGAGAGCAAGGGCGCAGCGCTGGAGGACCTATCGCTGGCCGAGATGCAGGCCGTCGAGCGCCGGATCACAAAAGACGTGTTCAGCGTCCTATCCGTGGACGCCTCTGTCAGGAGCCGGACGAGCTATGGGGGAACCGCGCCACAGAACGTCCGCAAAATGGCGCGACGCTGGATAAAGCGTTTGGAAAAAGCTTCGGGGAAGGCCTAGATTAAGTCGTCGTGCACGATGTTTCGTGCGCTGGCATGGCCGGAGCCGGGCCCCAATGAACGGATGGACATGATCGCACGAGTTGCAGGGATCGGCATGGTGCTTGGCTTGCTGGCGACTTCGCTGGCGGGCTGCGGCGTGCGCGGTGCGCTGGACAATCCGTCGGCCAACGGCAAATCGGGCGCCACCACTACCGCTGCGGCCGCGAAACCCGGCGAGCCGGCGCCGAAGCCGCCGCACAAGGATTTCTTCCTGGACGGCCTGCTCCGCTAAAGCGACGGAGTCGCATTTAAGGTCCGACGCTTTAGTCACCCGCTGGCGCGCGCGCATTTCCCAATGTAATTGAGAGCTTCCGCGGTGCCGGAGCGCGTCCCGCGCTATCCTGACCCACCGCAAGCGCTGTCCCGAGCCTCAGATGCACCATTTCACCTACCGCGACGGCCGGCTTTTTGCCGAGGATGTCGATATCACGGACCTTGCCGATGCAGTGGGGACGCCCTTCTACGTCTATTCGACCGCGACGCTCGAGCGCCACTACAAGGTCTTCGCCAAGGCTGTCGGAGTGCCCAAGGCGCGGGTTTTCTTCGCCATGAAGGCGAACAGCAACCTTGCCGTGCTAAGCACGCTTGCCCGTCTCGGTGCCGGGGCCGACACAGTATCTGAGGGCGAGATCCGCAGGGCGCTCGCCGCCGGTATCCCGGCCAGCGCCATCGTTTTTTCCGGCGTCGGCAAGAGCGACGCCGAGCTTGCCTTCGCGGTCGATGCGGGCATCTACCAGATCAACATCGAGACCGAGGGCGAGCTTCACGCGCTCTCGCGCATCGCCGCCGCCAAGGGCAAGCGCCAGAACGCCGTCTTCCGTATCAACCCGGACATCGGCGCCGGCGGCCACGCCAAGATCACCACCGGCTCCGACGACAACAAGTTCGGCATCAGCCTGAGCGAGGCGGAGCGCCTCTATACGGTCGCTGCAAACCTGCCCGGCGTGCGCATCCTCGGCCTCGCGACCCACATCGGCAGCCAGATCCACATGCTCGATGAATTGCAGCTCGCCTTTGTCCGTCTGCGCGAGCTGACCGAGCGCCTCTCGGGTCTCGGGCACCGCGTCGAGCGCATTGATCTCGGTGGCGGGCTCGGCATTCCCTATGAAATGGCCGAGGCCGTCGAGCACGGGCCGGGCCTGATCGAGGACTACGCCGCCATGGTCGCGAAGACCTTCGCCGGCCTCGATCTCGAACTCGCCTATGAGCCGGGCCGCCTCATCGTCGGCAATGCCGGCATTCTCGTCACCCGCGCCCTCACGCTCAATCCGCGCGCGGGAAAGACGATCCTCGTCGTCGATGCCGCCATGAACGATCTCATACGTCCCGCCATGTACGATGCCTTTCACGACATCTGGCCCATTCGCGAGCCGGTGCGCGGCGGCCCCGAGCGCCTCTATGACGTGGTCGGGCCGATCTGTGAGACCGGCGATACGTTCGCTAAGGCCCGAACGCTTCCCGAGACGCAGCCCGGCGACCTCATCGCGCTCATGACCGCCGGGGCCTATGGGGCGGCCATGTCATCGACCTACAACTCTAGGCTCCTGGTGCCCGAAGTCCTGGTCCGCGGTGCCGAATGGGCCATCGTCCGCCCTCGGCCGAGTTATGAGGAGCTGATCAAGCTTGACCGCCTGCCGGGATGGCTCAGCTGATCCCGCCGGCCACGATCCCGCCGCACTGCCTCCGCACGGTATGGTTGAACGCAAATTGATCGGGATGCTGGATCGTTTTGCAGCGCGATAAACGTGAGGCGTGTTAGGAACTAACGTGCCGGGGCGTGGGTACGACCCGTACGCTGGTAGGACTATGCCCACGCTGAATGTTGTGCACGAACGCCGAGTGCCGCGATCACGGGCTGAATTCGCCCCGATCCGCCGATTCGCAGTAAGGTGCGCCCTATGGCTGATTTGACGACCCCGCCGCGGTCGAGCGCCACCACGGTGTTCGAGAACAAGATCCGGTTGAGCCGCTGGGCCCAGCTCTTCGAACGGCTGTGGCCGCGAACTTGGGCGTTGCTGGCCGTCATTGCCCTTTTCGCGCTGGTTTCGCTCGCGGGCCTCTGGCCGCGCCTCCCCGAGAGCGGCCACTATGCGCTCCTCGGTCTTTTCGGCCTCGCGACTCTCGCCGCCCTCTTCTGGATGGCGCGGACGCCCTTTCCGAGCCGCGAAGAGGCGCTCCGCCGCCTTGAGCAGCGCTCGTCGATCGCCCATCGGCCCGCATCATCCTACGAGGATACGCTCTCGGCGCCGGATGTCGGCGGCGCTACCGAAGCCCTCTGGCAAGCCCATCGTGCTCGCCTCGCCGCCACCCTCGCCAAGCTCCGCGTCGGTACGCCCTCGCCACGCGCGGATCGCGCCGACCCCTGGGCGTTGCGTGTCGTGTTGCTGATCGGCGTCGGCGTGCTCGCTGCCGCGGTCGGCGATGGCTTCATGGACCGCCTATCGCAGGCCTTCCGCTTCGGCACACCCGCGACCACCGTCAGCACCGCGCGGCTCGATGCCTGGGTGACACCGCCTGCCTACACAGCCCGCCCGCCGCTCATGCTCGTCGATGGCTCGCGAGCCAGCGCGCCACCCGTGCTCGGCGAGGCCACCCCCGCTTTCGAAGTGCCGACCAAGAGCGCGCTCACCGTACGCGCCAGCGGCGGAGGTGCCGGCTCGATGACCCTCGAGGTCACCGACGATGCTGGCAAGGTTGAGATCCTCTCACCCAAGAAGGCCCAACTCCCGCCCGGCCTCACGACCACAACGGAAGTCGCAGAGATCCGCGTGGAGCTGACGCGCCCCGTCACGGTGCGCGCGCGCGGCGTCTCGGGCGAGCCGCAGTGGGCATTCCGCATCATCTCCGATCACCTGCCGAAGATCAGCCTCACCAAGGATCCCGAGCGCATGCCGCGCGGCTCGCTCAAGCTCTCCTACAAGGTCGAGGACGACTACGGCATCGCGAGCGCTGAAGCGCGCATCACGCGCGTGCGCCCGAAGCCCGGTGATCCCGCAACGAGCTGGGCGCGTCCGAAGAAGCTGGGTGCACGCCCGCCACTCGAAAAGCCACCCGTGTTGGCACTGCGCCTGCCGCGCACCAACGCCCAGCAGGCGGAAGGCACAAGCTATCACGAGCTCTCCGGCCACCCGTGGGCGGGAATGCGCGTTCGCATGGTACTCTCGGCCAAGGATCAGGCCGGCCAGATCGGCAAGAGCGAACCCGTCGAGTTCATCCTGCCACAGCGCCGCTTCGACAATCCGATCGCGCGCGCCGTCGTCGAACAGCGTCGCTATCTCATCGAGGATCCGCGCAATCGCGAGCAAGTGCTCGTTGGCATCGACGCCATCGCCGCCGAGCCCGAAGGCTTCTTCCCGGACTACAGCGCCTACATCAGTTTGCGCGGTGCCTACTGGCGGCTTATGCGTGATCGCAGCCGCGACGGCATGAAGAGCGTCGTGGATCAGCTCTGGCACGTCGCCCTGCGTCTCGAGGACGGCAATCTCTCCGAGGCCGAGAGGCGCCTGCGCCAGGCCCAGGAGGATCTCGCCAAGGCCCTTCAGGAAGGTGCGAGCGACGAAGAAATCCAGCGCCTCATGAACGAGCTGCGCCAAGCGCTCAATCAGTTCATGGAGCAGCTCGCACGTCAGGCCGAGGGTCAGCCGCCTCAGCCCATGCCGCAGGGCCAGCAGAACCAGATGCTGAGCCAGCGCGATCTCGAGCGCATGATGCGCGACATCGAAAACATGGCGCGCCAGGGCTCGCGCGATAACGCGCAGCAGATGCTGAGCCAGCTTCGCGACCTGCTGGAGCGGCTGCAGTCCGGCCGCATGGCGCGTCAGCAGGGCCAACAGAACCAGCAGGCCATGCAGATGATGGACCAGTTCGGGGACATCATCCGCCAGCAGCAGCAGCTTCTCGACGACACGTTCAACGAGCAACGCCAGGGGGGCGAGGACGGCCAGGAAGGTCAACAGGGGCAGCAGGGGCAGCAGGGTCAACAAGGCCAGCAAGGTCAACAGGGCCAGCGCGGTCAGCGTGGGCAGCAAGGCCAGGGGCAGCAGGGGCAACGCGGCCAGCGTGGGCAGCGCGGCCAACAGCAAGGCCAGCAAGGGCAGGGCCAGGGTCAAGGCGAGCTGAGCCGCCGCCAGGGCCAGTTACGCGACCGTCTCGGCCAGCTCGGCCAGGGCATGCAGCAGTTCGGTATGCAGCCGCCATCTCAGCTCGGTGGTGCTCAGCGATCCATGGAGGAAGCCGAGGAGGCCCTTCGCAACGGCGATCTCGACGGCGCCGCCCGCGCCGAGCAGCGCGCGCTCGAACAGCTTCGCCAGGGCGCCCAGCAAATGGCCCAACAGATGCTGCAGCAGATGCCCGGCCAGTTCGGCCGCTCCGCCGACGTGCCGCTCGATCCCATGGGTCGCCCGCAGCGTACCGAGGGGCCGGATCTGGGCACATCCGTGAAGGTGCCCGATGAGATCGACATCCAGCGCGCCCGCGAGATCCTGGAGGAGCTGCGCCGCCGCCTCGGCGACCAGCAACGCCCCCTCCTCGAACTCGACTACATCGAGCGCCTGCTCCGCCGGTTCTAGTCAATAAAAGCGGGTGAGGTCCGGGAGGGTGTCCCTCCCGGCAGAGCGCGAGGTCATGCCGAAGGCATGCCAGAGGCACGCGTCTCGCTCGCGCCGCAAGGCGCGAACAGCCCGCAGCCCCGGCGCACTGCGCTGTCGCTCTTGCCGCCGCGGGCATAGCACGGCTGCTGAAGGCGTCAGCACCTCTTCCCGGCAGCCCGCGGCACTATGGAGCAACCGCCGTATTGGGCGACGCATTCGCCGCAGTCCGACGCGAACTTCCCTGCCCCGATCGGCCCGACGCGATCGCCTGATGCAGCGCCAGCACGGGCAGCAGCCCAACCAGCACGATTGCCAGCGAACCCGCGCCTGCGCTCTCAAACAGCTCGAGCGAGGCGAGACTGTAGACGTGCGTTGCGAGCGTCTCGAAATTGAAGGGCCGCAAGAGAAGCGCCGCCGGCAGCTCCTTCATGGCATCGACGAACACGAGGAGCCCGGCACTCCCCAGCGCCGGCAGCAGCAGCGGCAGGTGCACGCGCACCATGGTCGAAAGCGGCGTTGCACCGAGCGTGCGTGCGGCGGCATCGAGGTTCGGCGAGACGCGCTCCATGCCGGCCTCGATGGCACCGAGCGAAACCGCGAGAAATCGGATCGCAAAAGCCAGCACCAATGCCGATAGCGTTCCCGTCAGCAGCAATCCGAGCGGCAGCCCGAACAGCGCCCGCGACAGCGCATCGAGCCGGTTGTCGAAGGCGGCGAGTGGAATGAGCAGGCCTAGCGCCAGGACCGTTCCCGGCAGTGCATAGCCGACACTCGCAAGGCGCACGGCAAGCCGGATGAACGCCCCACCCACAATGCGGCGCGCATAGGCGAGGATGACCGCCAGCACAACCGTCACGATGGCCGCGAGCACGGCCAGCAGCACGCTGTTCCACGCGGCCTTCGAGAGCGCGGCCCAGCCTGCATCATCGGTGAAGTGGAGGGCGTTGTAGGCCAGCACGAGGCACGGCAGCACGAACCCCGCAATGAACGGAATGAGGCAGACGACGATCGCGCCTGCCGCCCACCAGCCCGAAAGCACAGAGAACGGGATCGAGCGGTATCGCCCTGTCGTGTGATGGAACTGTCGCCGCCCGCGCGCGTGACGCTCGATCGCAAACAGGATCAGCACGAGGGCCACCGCCGCGAGCGCGATCTGCGCCGCCCCACCGAGGCTCGATCGCTGCAGCCAGGTTGCATAGAGCGCCGCCGAAAGCGTCTCGACGCCGAGGTGCTGCACGGCACCCAGATCATTGAGGCATTCCATGAGCACGAGCGCGACACCGGCCGCGAGCGCCGGTCGTGCCAGCGGCAACGCCACGCCGATGAACGCACCCCAGGGCGTGCGCCCGAGCGTACGCGCGACCTCCAGAACGCAGATGGACTGCTGTACGAAGCTCGCGCGCGCGGCGAGATAGACATAGGGGTAGAGCACGCTCGAAAGCAGGAAAATAGCGCCACTCGTCGAGCGGACGTCGGGGAACCAGTAGTCGCGCGGCGTTCGCCAATGGAAGTAAGCTCTCAGCGCGCCCTGCACGGGGCCCGCATAGCCGAGCAGATCGACATAGCAGTAGGCGACGATGTACGTCGGCACCGCGAGCGGGATCACCAGAAGGCGATCGAGGATCCCGCGCCCCGGAAAGCGGTACATGGTGATGATCCAGGCCGTCCCCGCGCCCACGATGAGCGTGGTGACGGCGGCGCCGGCCATGACAGTCAGCGTCGTGCTGAGTGCATTCGGCAGGATCGTCCGGACGAGGTGCGGCCACGTCTCGAAGCCCGACGAGAGGGCCAGCACAGCGATCGCCGCGACCGGGAGCGCGACCAGTGCGACAATGAGACCGACCGCAATCGTCCAACCCGGCGAAACCTGACGCCGACCGCGCCAGGCGCTGAGCTTATGCCCCCACCATCTACCGCGCTCTGTGGATGTCGAAACGTCGCCACTCTGCATTGGCTGCCGGGCTCTCCGCCGCCCACTTGGGGAGAGGCTCCCCAAAAACGCCGCCCGGGCGGCTGGTCAACCACGTCATTACCCTTCTAGACCTCCGCGGTCGAGTATCTAGGCTGACGCACAAAGCACGCCCACGATTTTGCGGCAGCGCACAATGGCCCCAAAGCACTCTCAGATGAATTGACCGAACATAGTCAACGCTCTGGCCAGTTTGCCCCCCGTCGGCTAGTAGTCATCCTAAGCGCTTAAATCACAATCGGCGCCGAGATGGATGATGAGCAGGGAGGTTGCATGGCCGCCACGAGCCAAACAGCGAATGGCCTGATCCCGGGCGCCGGCACGCCGGTACAGTTCACCCGCGATGAAGAGCTGACCGCCTATCGCGAGATGTTGCTGATCCGCCGCTTCGAGGAGAAGGCGGGCCAGCTCTACGGCATGGGTTTCATCGGCGGCTTCTGCCACCTCTACATCGGGCAGGAGGCGGTCGTCGTCGGCATGCAGATGGCGATCAAGCCAGGCGACCAGGTGATCACCACCTATCGCGATCACGGCCACATGCTCGCCACGGGCATGGACCCGAAGGGTGTCATGGCCGAGCTTACCGGCCGCCAGGGAGGCTATTCCCGCGGCAAGGGCGGCTCCATGCACATGTTCTCCAAGGAGAAGAATTTCTACGGCGGCCACGGCATCGTCGGCGCCAACGTACCGCTCGGCGCGGGTCTCGCCTTCGCCAACAAGTACCGCGGCAACGACAACGTCTGCCTCACGTACTTCGGTGACGGCGCCGCCAACCAGGGCCAGGTCTACGAAACCTTCAACATGGCGAAGCTCTGGCACCTGCCGGTGATCTTCATCATCGAGAACAACCGCTATGCCATGGGCACGGCGATCGAGCGTTCATCGGCGACGACGGATTTCTCACGCCGTGGCGCCTCATTCGACATTCCCGGCGAGCAGGTCGACGGCATGGACGTGCGTGCCGTGCGCGCGGCCGGCGAGCGCGCCGTCAAGCGCGCCCGCGCCGGCGAAGGCCCCTGCATTCTCGAAATGCTGACCTACCGCTATCGCGGTCACTCCATGTCCGACCCGGCCAAGTATCGCACACGCGAGGAAGTGGAGCGCGTGCGCGAGGAGCGTGACCCCATCGAGCGCGTGCGTCGGCGCATGCTCGAAGCGGGCATGATCCAGGAGGACGATCTCAAGAGGATCGACGGCGAGATCCGCACGATCGTAAATGCCGCTGCCGACTTCGCGCAGCACGATTCCGAGCCCGATCCGTCCGAGCTTTGGACGGACGTGCTGCTCCCGGCTTAAGGGCCTGCGATGGGTGAGACCTTGCGCCAACGAAATCTCGACGCGGCCTTCGGCCAGCTCACGGACTTATGGTCGCCCCGCGTCGTCGCGACGGCCAATGGACAGTACGTGAAGGTGGCCAAGGTCAAGGGCGAGTTCGTCTGGCACGCCCACGCCGACGAGGATGAATTCTTTCTCGTGCATCGCGGCGCGCTGACCATACGCTACCGTGATCGCCCGGATGTGGTTCTGCGTGAGGGCGACTTTCACGTCGTGCCGAAGGGCGTCGAGCACAATCCATTCGCCGCCGATGAGTGCTGGGTCGTGCTCGTCGAGCCGGCCCAAACCAAGCATACCGGAGAGACCGTCTCCGACATCACGAAGTCGATTGAACAACAAGCAGTGCCTCTCGGCTGAAGCGACGCCGACGGAAGCATCAGGGACGAACCGACCACCATGGCCACTCAGATCCTCATGCCGGCGCTCTCTCCGACCATGGAAGAGGGCAAACTTGCCAAATGGCTCGTGAAAAGCGGCAGCCGCATCAAACCCGGCGATATCATCGCCGAAATCGAGACCGACAAAGCGACCATGGAGGTCGAAGCCGTTGACGAAGGTACGGTGTCCGAGCTGCTGATCGCCGAAGGCACCGAGAACGTGAAGGTCAATACGCCTATCGCCGTCGTGCTCGGCGAGGGCGAAGGCAACGGCGCCGGAGCGCCGAGTGCGCCTCCAAAGGCAGCACCGCAGCAGGCCGCTCCAGCCGCGCCCGTCAATGCGGCGCCGGCAGCACCTCCCCCCCCGGCAGCGCCAGCACTTGCCGATACGAGCATCGCGCCCGGCACGGAGATGATGACGCAAACCATGCGCGAGGCGCTGCGCGACGCCATGGCCGAGGAAATGCGCCGCGATCCGGACGTCCTGCTCATGGGCGAGGAGGTGGCGCAATACCAGGGCGCCTACAAAGTGAGCCAGGGACTGCTCGACGAGTTCGGCGCACGCCGTGTGATCGACACACCCATTACCGAGCAAGGCTTTGCCGGTATCGGCGTCGGTGCCGCCATGGCCGGACTCAAACCGATCGTCGAGTTCATGACGTGGAACTTCGCCATGCAGGCGATCGACCAGATCATCAACTCCGCGGCCAAGACGCTCTACATGTCGGGCGGCCAGATGGGAGCGCCGATGGTGTTCCGCGGCCCGAACGGCGCCGCTGCCCGCGTCGCCGCCCAGCACTCGCAGTGCTATTCGTCGTGGTACGCGCATGTGCCGGGTCTGAAGGTGGTGTGCCCATCGAACCCAGCCGATGCCAAGGGACTTCTCAAGAGCGCGATCCGCGATCCGAACCCCGTGCTCGTGCTCGAGAACGAGCTTCTCTACGGCATGAGCGGCCCGGTACCGAAGGTCGAGGACTGGCTCGTACCGATCGGCAAAGCGCGCATTGCGCGTGAAGGCACGGATGTGACGATCGTCTCCTTCGCGCGCGGCATGCATTACGCACTCGCCGCTGCCGAAAAGCTCGCGGAAGAAGGTATCAGCACCGAGGTGATTGATCTCAGGTCACTGCGCCCGATCGATTGGGACACGATAATCACGTCGATCAAGAAGACGAGCCGCATCGTCACCGTCGAAGAAGCATGGCCCGTATGCTCGATCGGCTCGGAGATCTGCGCGCAGGCAGCAATCCAGGCCTTCGACTATCTCGACGCGCCGCCGGCCAAGGTGAATGGTGCCGACGTTCCCATGCCCTACGCCGCCAATCTCGAGAAGCTCGCGCTCCCGAACGCCGACCAAGTCGTCGCGGCGGTGAAGTCGGTGATGGCGTGAACGCACTGAAAGGCCTGTTGCTCGAATGACCACCACGGCAAAGTCACGCAAGAGACCGGCGACCTACGCCGATCTCGAAGCCGTGCCGCCGAACTTGGTGGCGGAGATTCTCGGCGGCGAGCTGGTGACGCATCCACGCCCGCGGCCGAGGCACGGCGTTGCTGCCAACTCACTCGGTTACGAGCTCACCGGCCCTTTTCAGAAGAGCGCGGGTGGGCCTGGCGGTTGGATTTTTGTTACAGAGCCGGAACTTCACCTTGGCGAGAATGTGGTGGTTCCGGATTTGGCTGCTTGGCGCCGTGAACGGCTTCCGACTATGCCCGAGGAGGTCGGCATCACAATCGCGCCCGACTGGGTCTGTGAAATCCTGTCACCGAGCACCGCAATCCACGATCGAACGATCAAATTCGATATCTATCACGACTTTGGCGTCGGCCATCTCTGGTACCTTGATCCCGAGTACAAGACACTTGAAGTGTTCGGACGCGGCGAAGAGCATTGGCAGACACTCAAGACCTTCGGTGGCCACGATAACGTGCGCGCCGAACCTTTCGATGCCATCTCCTTTCCGCTCGGCGCGCTCTGGCCCTACGATCCGCCACCCGCAGTGGAGGAGGCCTGATCCATGGCCCGGCCCGCGACACGCACGGTCACGATCAAGAAGCGCGGCGAAGCGGCGCCCATCGAGCTGCGCGCCGGCGACACAACGCTCGGCTCGCTCCGCAGCGTCACCGGTGCGATCGGCAGCAACGAAACCATGAGCGGCACATTCACGCACGCACCGGCCTACGCCGACTTCACCGAGCGCTTTCTGACCATGACTTCGGCACTCAACGCCGGCGATGCAGCGGCCGCCGCGGCCATCCAGACCGAGATCGAGAAAGCGGGCGTGCACGTCTATCATCTTCAGCACGAGATGCGCATCGATCGCCCGGCCTCCGTGCAGGTCATTGGCGGCGAGGTGCGCTTCTCGCCGAATGATGCCTATCTGATGATGCGCACAGGGGGCCTCTAGAGCAGAGCTGGCCACGCGCCCGAGGTAGACGGCGCACCACGTTCTGATCGAGAATGCCGACACAAGAGCAACGAGCGACGAGCAGGAAACGACCATGCCCACCGAGATCCTGATGCCCGCCCTCTCCCCGACGATGGAGGAAGGCAAGCTCGCCAAGTGGCTCGTGAAGGAAGGGCAGAAAGTGCGCTCCGGCGACATCATTGCCGAGATCGAGACCGACAAGGCGACCATGGAAGTCGAGGCTGTCGACGAGGGCACGGTTGGCTCGCTGCTGATTGCTGAAGGTACCGACAAGGTGAAGGTCAACACGCCGATCGCCGTGCTGCTTGGCGATGGTGAGAGCGCCAGCTCCGCCAAATCTGCTGCTCCGGCGCCGAAGCCTGCTGCGGCACCCGCCGCCGCGCCATCGCCCGCCCCCGCAGCAGCCGCGTCGAAAGCGCAGCCAGCAGCTGCAGCGGCAAGCGCGCCGGCACCGGCAGCAACCCCTGCGCCCGCAGCGAAGCACGCTACTAACGGTCATGCTCCCGGCGAGCGCATTTTTGCGTCACCGCTTGCGCGTCGCCTCGCCAAGGAAGGCGGCCTCGACCTCGCGCGCGTTGCTGGCACCGGCCCGCACGGTCGCATCGTGCGCCGCGACATCGAAGCGGCTGCGAAAGGTGGTGCTGCAAAAGCCGCTCCCGCGCAGAGCACAGCAGTCGCAACCACTGCAGCAGCCACACCGGCCATGGCCGCACCGATGCCGGACTCCAAGATCCTCGCGCTTTACGAGCAGGGCAGCTACGAAGTTCTGCCGCACGACGGTATGCGCCGCGTCATCGCCGAGCGTCTCACGCAGTCCAAGCAGACCATTCCGCACTTCTATCTCTCGCTCGATTGCCGGCTCGATCAGCTCCTCGCCGCACGCGAACGCATCAATGCCGCGGCACCCAAGGAAGGCCCGCGCGCCTATAAGCTCTCAGTCAACGACTTCGTCATCAAGGCGCTCGCGCTCGCACTTCAGCATGTGCCAGGGGCGAATGCCACGTGGACGGCCGAGGGCATGCTCCGCCATCGCCACTCGGATGTCGGTGTCGCCGTCGCGGTCGAGGGCGGACTCTTCACGCCCATCATCCGCCACGCGGAGCTCAAGACGCTCGGCGAGATCTCGAACGAGATGAAGGATCTTGCGGGCCGCGCCAGAAAGCGCCGCCTCGCCCCGCACGAGTATCAGGGCGGCACGACGTCAATTTCGAACCTCGGCATGTACGGCATCACGAGCTTCGACGCGGTGATCAATCCGCCCCACGCGACGATCCTCGCCGTCGGCGCCGGCGAGAAAAAGCCTGTTGTCGTGGGCGACCGCATCGAGATTGCCACGATCATGAACTGCACGCTTTCCTGCGATCACCGCGTCGTCGACGGCGCCCTCGGGGCCGAGCTGCTGAACGCGTTCAGGGCCCTCATCGAGGACCCCGTGCGAATGCTGGTCTGAGGTTCCTGCCACCCGGCTGTCAGCAACTGTCTGTGACATGTGCACGCCGACTGATTGTCGCGCTTGGGCGGACTGGGCCGGCGTGCTAAGCACGCGTCAAACCTCACTGAGCGAGGATCCAGACGATGACCGTGAGCAACGGCCGCCAGTTCCTGTCCATTCCCGGCCCGACGAACATTCCCGACGAGGTCCTGCAGGCCATGAACCGGCCGGCGATCGACCTCTACTCGGGCAGCATGCTGCAGACCACCTACAGCTTGCTCGAGGACCTGCCGAAACTCTTCAAGACCACCGGGCGCGTCTACATGTACGCCGCCAACGGACATGGCGGCTGGGAAGCTGCCTACACGAACGTTCTCTCGCGCGGCGATCATGTGCTCGTGCTGGAGAGCGGCCGATTTGCCATCGGCTGGGGCGAGATGGCGAGGCTCATGGGCGCGGAAATCGAAGTGCTCGCGCAGAGCGGCCGCAAGGCCGTCGATCCCGCAGCGGTCGAAGCGCGCCTCAAGGCCGACACGAAGCACTCGATCAAAGCGATCTTCGTCGTCCAGATCGACACGGCCACTAGCGTCGTCAATGACCTGCCGGCCATCCGCAAGGCCATCGACGCGGCGGGCCATCCGGCGCTGCTGATGGTCGACACTGTCGCCTCGCTCGGCTGCATGCCCTACGAGATGGATGCCTGGGGCATCGACGTCACCATGTGCGGCTCGCAGAAAGGCCTCATGACGCCGCCGGGTCTCGCGCTCGTCGCAGCCGGCCCGCGCGCCATGGAAGCGCACAAGTCCGCCAACATGCGCACCATGTACTGGGACTGGACCTTCCGCGACGGCCCCGAGCACTATCAGAAGTATTGCGGCACGCCACCCGAGCACACGATCTTCGCCTTGAGGAAGGCTGTCGATCTGCTGTTCGCCGAGGGTCTGGAGAACGCGCACCGCCGCCACGCGCTGCTCGCGGAAGCGACGCGTCGCGCCGTTGCCAAGTGGTGCGAAGGACAGGTGCTGGCCTTCAACATCATCGACCCCACGCAGCGCGCGAACTCGGTGACGAACGTGCTGACGAACAGCGTCGATCCGCAGATCATCCTCGACTACTGCCGCGAGAAGTGCGGGGTCGTACTCGGCGTCGGCATCGGTGATCTCACGGGCAAGGCCTTCCGCATCGCGCACATGGGGCACACGAACGCGCCAATGGTGCTCGGCACGCTCGCCGCCGTCGAGATGGCGCTGAAAGCACTGAAGATCCCGCACGGCTCGGGCGGCGTGCAGGCGGCCATCGAGTATCTGGGAAGTGAAGTAGCGCCCTGAGTAGCGCTACTCGATATCCTCGACGTCTACCGCGCCGCCCTTCACGCGTTGCGCGAGCGAAGCCTCGATGAATGGATCGATATCGCCGTCCAACATCGCGGCGATGTCACTCGTCTGCACGCCCGTGCGCAGATCTTTGACCATCTGATAAGGCTGCATGACGTACGAGCGGATCTGATGACCCCAGCTGTTGTCCGATTTGGATGCAGCCTCGGCCTGTGCCTTCTGCTCGCGCTTCTGCAATTCCAGCTCGTAGAGCCGCGCCTTGAGGCGCTTCATGCCCGCATCGCGGTTCTGATGCTGCGAGCGCCCTTCCTGCGAGAAGATCACGATACCCGTGGGCTTGTGCACGATACGCACCGCCGATTCAGTACGGTTCACGTGCTGACCGCCCGCGCCGCTCGACCGCGTGAATGACACGTCGATCTCGTCCGGCTTGATCTCGATCTCGATATTGTCGTCGACGATCGGATAGACCCACACGCTCGAAAACGACGTATGCCGGCGTGCGTTTGAGTCGAACGGCGAGATGCGCACCAGGCGATGCACCCCCGACTCGGTCTTCAGCCAGCCATAGGCATTCTGCCCCTTGATCTCCAGCGTCGCCGACTTGATGCCTGCTTCTTCGCCCGGACTCTCGTCGATGAGCGTCACCTTGTAGCCGCGTCCCTCCGCCCAGCGCATGTACATGCGCAGCAGCATCTGCGCCCAGTCCTGGCTCTCGGTCCCACCGGAGCCAGCGTGAACTTCGAGGTAGGTGTCGTAGCTATCGGCCTCACCCGAGAGCAGCGCCTCGACCTCGCGCCGCTTCACCTGCGCAAGCAAGTTCTTCAGGGCTGTGCCACCTTCATCGACCGTCGCCGCATCGCCCTCGGCCTCGCCGAGCTCGATGAGCGTCACGACATCGTCGAGCTCCTGCTCGATCTTCTGATAGCCCTTGATGGCCGTTTCCAGCGTCTGGCGCTGGCGCATTACCTTCTGCGCGCGTGCTGGATCGTTCCAGAGTGCGGGATCTTCCGCCTGGCGATTGAGATCGCCGAGACGCATGTCGGCCGTATCCCAGTCAAAGAGACCTCCGGAGCAAGGCCATGGATTCCTTGATCTCGGAGACGAGAGCTGTGTGCTCGGCGCGCATTTGAGCCTCCTTGGGCAAAATCGGGTGTTGGCCGCGGTTTATAGGGAGAGCCTGACACATTGTAAACGCGAAGAGCTGGGGCCCGATGCGGCACGGCTTCGGCAAATCACCATGGGGTAGCCAACCATGAGCGACGTTTCTGCCAGTCGCCTTCAGTCCGTTCCCATGCCACTTGTTGAACGATACTCGCCGCCCGCCCCTCCCCCGATTCTGGAGCCCCACGCATGGAGTTCGCCCTCTTCAACCTCATGTCGCTGAACCACGCAAACGAGACACCGGCGGAGGTGATGGCGACAACCGTGGAAGCGGTGCGGCTCGCAGAGCAGATGGGCTTCGACATGGCCTGGTTTGCCGAGCATCATTTCTCCAGCGCGTCGATTTGCTGCTCGCCGCTCATGATGGTGGCGCATTGCGCACCTCTCACGCAGCGCATCCGCCTTGGTCCGGCTGTCGTCGTGTTGCCACTGTATCACCCGCTTAGGGCAGTGCAGGAGATCGGTATGGCGCACCTCATGGCGCCCGGGCGGATCGTTCTCGGCATCGGCTCGGGCCACCAGCCGCACGAATTCCGGACCTATGGAATCGACCTGTCCGCACGCACACAGCTTCTGCACGAGGGCTGGGATATTCTGGAGCAAGGCCTGACGACCGGCCGCGTGGCCTACGACGGCAAACATTACCGCATCCCGGACGCGCCGCTCTGTCTACCCGCCATCATGCCGCCGCTCTACTTGGCAGGTAACGATCCCAGCCTGATTGCGCGGGCCGCGCGCGCCGGCGCGACGTTGCTTGTCAGCCCCGGTCTGCGTTGGGGCAAGGAGGCGCTCCCGGCGAAGGCCAAAGTCGAAGCGCCTTATCGCGCGGCGGGTTTCCAGGGCGCGGACATCCCCATGGGCCTTCAACGCTATATTTTCGTCACCGAAGACGACGCGGAGGCGCGCCAGGCGGCCGAGGGACATCTGATGTTCCTGCGCAACACGATCGCTTTGCGCACTGACTACCCTCCGCGCGACGGTGCACTGCTTCGGGTCCCTCCCCAAGAGGGCGAGCCTAGTCTCGACTGGTTGCTTGAACACGCGCCGATCGGGCCAGCGGGGAAGGTCATCCGCATCCTTTCGGAGGACATCCAGGCCCTCCGCCCATCCCATTTCAGCCTCTATTGCGGCTTCACGGGGCTCGGCAAGGCAGCGACGCTCGCCGCCATCGATCGCCTCGGTCGCCAAGTATTGCCGGCCCTGCGAAGCGTAGCCAGCGCGCTGCCCTAACGGCGCGTAGATCAAGTCAGGAGAACGCCCGTGCCCCGCTTCGTTGCCGTCTATACCATGAAACCGGCGGACGTCGCCGCCTTTCGTGCGCGCCCCAAATCCGAGCAGGAAGCCATCGACAATGCCGGCCTGAGGGCGTGGGGGGAGTGGCGCAAGCGCAACGCCGCCGCTATTGTCTCGGGTGATATCATGGTGGGCAAGACCATGCGCGTCACCAAATCCGGCATCGCCGATGCGCAGAACCATATCGCCGGCTTTCTGATGGTCGAAGCCGCCGACCTCGCGGCCGCCGCCGGCCTTTTTCAGGACCACCCACACATCACCGTATTTCCCGGAGACGGCATTGACGTCATGCCGGACGTCACGGGGCCATCAGAGGACTAGCTGCCATGAAGCAGGCAACAGTCAGGGCTGCCGCCAACTGGCGCCGCGTCTATGCCATGCCCGTCGCGAGCGTCTATCCTTCCTATATCGCCAAGGCTGAGAAGAAGGGCCGCACCCGGGCCGAGGTCGACGAGATCTTCCGTTCGCTCACCGGTCACAGCCAGGCCTCGCTCGAAGCGGAGTTCGCGAAGAAGACGAGCTTCGAGGATTTCTTCGCGCACGCGCCGAAGATGAACCCGTCTCGTTCGCTGATTACCGGCGTCGTATGCGGCGTTCGCGTCGAGGAAATTCAGGAGCCGATGATGCGCGAGATCCGCTACCTCGACAAACTCATCGACGAACTCGCCAAGGGCAAGACGATGGAAAAAATCCTCCGCAAATAGCCTTGCGCGGGAGTGGCCTGCAGGCGTTTCTACACTGCGCCGAGCTACCGTCGGCTCACGATGGCTTGGCTGCCGCTAACTTCTCGTCGATGGCGAGCGCGCGCTGGCGGGCCGGGCGCGCATTGAGCCGCGCGGCATATTCCTTGAAGACCTCGCGCTCGGGGAGGAGCTGAAACGTAAGGCCCCAGGCAATGGCCGAGCCGACGTAAACGTCCGCCGCCGAGTAGCGCTCGCCGAGAAACCACGGGCCCTTCTCAACGGCTTGCTCGAGCGCAGTAACCGCGATTTCGTACGTGCCATACGGCATCATCCCGCGTCGCCCCGGCTCGCGCTTCAACGCACGATCGATGATTGCCGGCTCCAGCGCATTGCCCTGGAAGAACATCCAGCGCAGGTATGTACCGCGAAGTGGATCGCCGATCGGCGGCGCCAACCCGGCCTTGGGAAAGGCGTCCGCGAGATATGTGCAGATAGCACCCACCTCAGTGACCACGGCGCCCTGGTATTCGATGGCCGGCACCTTGCCCATGGGATTGATCGCGAGATACTCGGGTCGGTACTGCTCCTCTTTCTGAAGGTCCATCACCTTCAGCTCATAGGGCGCACCGATCTCCTCGAGCATGAAAAGTACGGTCGATGAGCGGCTCGGTGCCGCGTGATGAAGGATGATCTTGCCGCTCATATCGGCCTCCGTCCTGTTCGCTCAGTATCCGCGCGCTCGATCCACCACATTCTGCAACGGCGCGCCGCGCTCGTATGCTTCGATCTGCGCCACCACGTAGTCCGACACCGCCTCGGGATCGCTATCGGCGGCATTGTGGGGCGTGATCGTGGCCTTGGGGTGACTCCACAAGGGGTGCTCCGGCGGCAGTGGCTCCGTATTGAATACGTCGAGCGTGACGGCGCCGAGCGTGCCGTCATTGAGCGCTGCGACGATGTCGTCCTCGACTTGCAAGCCACCGCGCCCGGCGTTGATCACGACTGGCCCACCGAGCACGCCGTCCCGTGCCAGCTTCCGGAACAATGACGCATTGAGGATGCCTTTGGTTTCCGGCGTGAGGGGCACGAGCACCACCAGAATGTCCGTCCGCGCGAGAAAGGCCGGGAGCTGATCCATGCCCGCATAGCAATCCACACCTGGCACCTCACGCTTCGAACGGCTCCAGCCCGCCACCTGGAAGCCGAGACGCACGAGCACCTCCGCGCTGTCTCGCCCAAGCTCGCCGAGGCCCATGATGCCAACGCGCAGCGCCGAGGCCGCGCGCTGATCCGGCGTATCCCATTCTCCCTTCTTCTGAGCCGCATCGAGCCGCCGTTGCTGGCGATGGTGCATGAGGACGTGCAGCACGACATACTCCGTCATGCGCTTGGTGAGATCGCTGACGGCGACGCGGACCAGCGGCACATCGGGGAGAGTTGCATCCGCGACGAGTGCATCGACACCGGCGCCGAGATTGAAGATCACCTGGAGATTGGGGTACGTCCCGAGCAGACCCGGCGGCGGCTTCCACACAGCCACATAGCGCACGCTCTCGGGTGCCGGGGTGTCCTGGGGCCAGAGCGCCACGGGCATGGACTTGAGACGTGCAGCAAAGCGCTGCCGCCATGGCTCGGCGGTCCAGTTCTCGCCCGCCCCCTGCACCACGATGAGAAGTGTCATATGTCTGTCCCGGCCCTGGATTGATCCTCTGTCAAAAGGCCGGCCGAGGCTCTGCCGTCAAGTGCAAAGGCCGGGTCGCAGGGCATGGTTTCCGCGGCGTGACGTTCGCCGCAAGGCTCCGCAAGCGCACTACGGCCGTCCGTATCCGGCTGATCCCCCGATGAGCCCACCGCCCGAAGCCTGACACCTGCCCGATTTGCAGACAGGACGGCACCTGTCATGCAATGGCCAATCGCCTGGGCAATTGCTATGCTTTCGCCAGCATCGGCCGCGAACCGGCCCGCCCATTCCCGCACCTGTTCCGGACGCGCGGCCAAAAGCCCAGCGCGCCGCCCGAGAGGAGGCCTGCCTTGTCCACGAACCACCTGATCGATCTCTATAGCGACACCCAGACCAAGCCCTCGGCCGGCATGCGCAAGGCCATGGCCGATGCCGAGGTCGGCGACGAGCAGCGTGGCGAGGACCCATCCACGAACCTGCTGCAGGAGCGCGTCGCCGAGTTGCTCGGCAAGGAGGCAGCGCTGTTCCTCCCCTCCGGCACCATGTGCAATCAGATTGCCATGCTCGTTCACTGCCGTCAGGGCGACGAGATCATCGGCGCGGAAGTCACGCACCTCTTCACGTCCGAGGCGGGTGGCGCGTCGGCACTCGCGGGCGCACAGACGTGGCCGATCCGCTGCGAGCGCGGCATTTTCACAGGCGCCGACGTGACCGCGGCCGTGCGCGCACAGGGTCGCCACAACCCGATCTCCCGCGTCGTCATCATCGAGCAGACGGTCAACCGTGGCGGCGGAGCGATCTGGTCCATCGATGAGATCGCCGATGTCGCTGCGGCCACGAAGCAGCACGGCCTCGTTCTGCACATGGACGGCGCGCGGCTGATGAATGCCGCCGTCTCGTCCGGGGTCGCGGCCGACAAGATGACGACGCATGTCGACACGGCATGGACGGACCTGTCGAAGGGCCTCGGCTGCCCCGTTGGCGGCGTGCTCGTTGGCTCCCGCGCCTTCATCGACGAGGCCTGGCGCTGGAAGCATCGGCTCGGCGGCGCGCTGCGCCAGTCCGGGATTCTTGCCGCGGCGGGACTTTACGCGCTCGACCACAACATTCAGAAGCTCGCCGAGGATCACGAGAATGCCGTCGCCCTCGGCAATGCTGTAGCGGCTATCGAGGGCCTCAAGCTCTTCTCGCCGCGCATCGAGAGCAACATGGTGTTCTTCGAGTCGACGCTGCCCGAGATCAGCTCGCGTCAGATCTTCGAGACCCTGCTCGCGCGTGGCGTGCGCATGGGCATGACCTACGGCAACAGGATCCGCGCGGTGACCCACCTCGACGTCTCGAGCGACGACATCACGCGCGCCGGCGAGATACTTGGCCAGGTCGTGGCCGATCTCAAAGCCGGCCTGCGCAAGGCCTCCTGATGGCAAGAGGCTCCGGCCTCACCGTCCTTTCGTCAACCCTAAGCACCGACCCAGGAAACTGCCATGCCCTTCGAGCCTGCGAGCGACGTGCTGTCGCAATACACCGTCCTCGACCTCACCCGCGTCCGTTCGGGGCCGACGTGCGTGCGCCAGCTCGCCGACTGGGGCGCCAACGTCATCAAGATCGAGGATCCCGAATCCGACAAGATCGGGCTTGGTGGCGCTCGTTCGGGCTCGGATTTCCAGAACCTTCACCGCAACAAGCGCTCGATGACGCTGAACCTCAAGTCGAAAGAGGGCATTGCGATCTTCCTGGCTCTGGCGAAGAAGGCGGACGTGATCGTCGAGAACTACCGGCCCGACGTGAAGCGGCGTCTCGGGATCGACTATGACGCCATCTCGAAGATCAACCCGCGCATCGTCTATGCCTCGATCTCCGGATTCGGCCAGGACGGACCACTCGCCAACCGGCCGGGCTTCGACCAGATCGCGCAGGGCATGGGCGGTCTCATGTCCATCACTGGCGAGCCGGGCAAAGGCCCCATGCGCGTCGGTATTCCCATTGCGGATCTCACTGCCGGCATCTTCTGCTCGCAGGGCATCTTGCTGGCGCTCATGGAGCGCGAGCGCTCGGGCAAGGGCCAGTGGGTGCAGACGTCGCTCCTGCAGGCTCAGGTCTTCATGCTCGACTTCCAAGCCTCGCGATGGCTCATGGACAAGGAAATCCCGCCGCAGGCCGGCAACGATCATCCGACCTCAATCCCTACCGGCGTCTTCAAGACCTCCGACGGTTACATCAATATCGCCGTCGCTGGGCAGAAGATGTGGGAGAAATTCAAGTCGCTGTTTAACGACCCAGCCTTCAACAGCCCCGACTATACAGAGGCCAAGGGTCGCTCGAAGAACAGGAAGGCGCTCAACGCGCTCATCGAGAGCCACACCGTGAAGAAGACCGCGGCCGAGTGGATCGCCATCTTCAACGAGGCGGGCGCGCCAGCGGGTGAGATCAACGACATCAAGCAGGTCTTCGATCTCGAGCAGGTCCGCCATCTCGGCCTCGCGCAACCCATGGTGAGTCAGGAGCGCGGCGCGACCGAAGTTCTCGGCCAGCCGATCCTCATGAGCCGCTCCAAGGCCTCGGTCCGCCGTCCCCCGCCGACGCTCGGCCAGCACACGGGCGAGATCCTCGGCGAGATCGGGTATGGTGCCGAGGACGTGAAGAAGCTCGCCAAGGATGGCGTGATCTGACATCCGGCACAAACGAACGAGGACAATAACATGAGCAATCCCGCCGTGGCCGAAGCACCGGCCGAAGAGAAAATGCTCGGCCTGAAGAACGGGCCGGTCGCCGAGATCGTGTTCAATAATCCCGCGCGCCACAATGCCGTCTCGCTCGACATGTGGGAGCGCATGACGATGCTGCTCGCGGATTTCGCGGCCGATCCGAGCGTGCGCGCCCTGGTCGTCAGCGGTGCCGGCGGCAAGGCGTTCGTCTCAGGCGCCGACATCTCCAAGTTCGAGAGCCAGCGCTCGACGGCAGAGGGCGTCGCCCACTACAACGCCGTGGGATCCAAGGCCTACGAGACGCTATATAACTTCCCGAAGCCGACGATCGCCAAGATCCAAGGCTATTGCATCGGCGGTGGTATGAATGTCGCCACGTGCTGCGACGTCCGCATTGCGACAGACACCTCGAAGTTCGGCATTCCAGCAGGCAAGCTCGGACTCGGTTACGGCTACGGCGGCGTCCACCGGCTCTCCGAGATCATCGGTCTCTCGAAGGCCATGGAGCTCTTCTATACGGCGCGCCAGTTCACGGCTGCCGAGGCCGAGGCCATGGGCTTCCTCAATCAGGTCGTGCCCGCGGAGAGCCTCGACGCGGCCGTCGCCACGATGACCGGCCAGATTGCCGAGAATGCCCCCCTCACCATTGCGACCATCAAGGCCGTCGCGCGCGAGATCGGCCGTCCGTCGGCTGAGCGCGACCATGCCAAGCTCGACCGCATGGTCACCGCCTGCTTTGCGTCCGAGGACTACATCGAAGGGCGCCGCGCCTTCATGGAAAAGCGCAAACCACAGTTCAAGGGGCGCTGATCCCCACCTCTCGCGGCCTGCTTCTTGAGTTCGCCACACTATTGTTCAAGTACTGGATAACCCGGTAATCCACCGTTTATCCAAAGTCTTGAGCACCCAGGGCCACGCGGGGAGATGCGTAACACGATTGCCATCATGAACACCAAGGGCGGGGTCGGAAAATCGACCATCGTCCTTGCGGTAGCCGAGACGTTGTCGGTCTACCATGGCAAGAACGTGCTCGTGATCGACTCGGACGCCCAGGCGAGCATCAGCACCATGCTGATGGCGACGGACAGTCTCAGGAAGCTCCAGAACGAAGGCCGCACGATCGTCGACTATCTCGTCGCTCAGGTGCTGAAGGGCACGCCTGCGGAGTGGACGGAGTTCGTGGTCGGCGGCGTGTCCGATATCGACGATGCCCGCTCGGTCTATCTCATGCCGAGCGACATGCAGCTCACCCTGCTCGAGCGGGAGGTCTCCAAGGAGAGCCAGCACGCGCGCCTGCGCACCGCCATCGGCGGCCTTCTGAGCCGCGCCCGCATCGTGTTCGATATTGTGCTGATCGACTGCCCGCCGGGCCTCTCGGTGCTGACCGAGAGTTGGCTCCGTGAAGCGGATTTCCACGTCTCGCCGACGAAGCCCGACTATGTGTCAGTCTGCGGGCTCGATGTCTTCCGGCGCTTTCGCGACCTCAATCCCGAAATGGGCTTTGCTGAGAATCTCGGCGTCGTCGTGAACATGAAGGATGGTGCCGCCCCGCTCGAGGAGGAGTATCACCGCTGGCTCGCGGCGGACGCGAACAACCGCTGCTTCAAGCACGCGCTGCCGCGGATTCATGCCATGCAGCAGGCCGGTCATTTCCAGCAGAGCGAGCGCTCCTACATCGCCAAATATCCGGGCGATGTCGGCGTGGCCGTGCGTGGACTCACCGACGAAATTCTCGCCCGCATTGCTGGTGCTGGCGCGCAAGCGCCCCAAATCCAGGCCGCCAGCGGGCGGGGGGGCTGACCACGCTCAGTGCGCGCGTGCGATGCAGAAGGCGACCGCCTCGGCGAGCGCCGAACGCGCCGCGCTCTCCGGAAAGATCGCCAGCGCGTCCGAGGCAATGGCGCCGTAGTGGCGGGCGCGCTCGAGCGTTGCTTCGATCGCCTTGTGGCGCCGCATGAGCCCGATGGCGTGCTCTAGATCGCCATCATTGATCTCACCATTCGAGAGCGTGCGCTGCCAGAAGGCCCGCTCCGTCGGGTTGCCGCGCCGATAGCACAGGATCACGGGCAGCGTGATCTTGCCCTCGCGGAAATCATCGCCGACCGACTTGCCGAGGCGGGCGCTGTCACCGGCATAGTCGAGTGCGTCGTCGACGAGCTGGAAGGCCACGCCGAGATTGCGGCCGTACGAGCGCAGCGCAGACTGCTCGGCGGCCGGGCGCCCGGAAATGGCCGGGCCTACTTCCGCCGCCGCCGCGAACAGCGCCGCTGTCTTGGCATTGATGATCGCGAGATACTCGTCCTCGGTAGTGCCCATGTTCTTGGCCGCCGAGAGCTGCATAACCTCGCCCTCGGCGATGACCGCCGCAGCATTGGAGAGGATGCGCAGCGCCGGCAACGAGCCGACATCCACCATCATGCGAAAGGCCTGCCCCAGCAGGAAATCCCCGACCAGCACGCTCGCCTGATTGCCCCACAACCGCCGCGCCGAGGCCTTGCCGCGGCGCACGTCGCTCTCGTCGACGACGTCGTCATGGAGCAGCGTCGCCGTGTGCATGAACTCGACGGTCGCCGCCAGCCGAATATGCCCCTCACCTGCATAGCCCGAGAGCTTCGCTGCCGCGATCGTCAGCATGGGACGAAGCCGCTTGCCGCCGGAATCGATCAGATGATGGGCGAGCGTCGGAATGAGCTCGATATCCGAGACCGCCTTGTCGAGAATGATCCGATTGACTCCCGCCATCTCCTCGCTGACGAGATCGAGCAGCGGCTGCAGGCTAGCCGCCGGATCGCGTGCGCCGTCTATGGAGACCACAACGCCCAAAGTGCCGTTCCTTGTTCAGCTTCCGCCACCTCAACGGTCATAGTCCGTTCATGGACCAGCCCGGTCAAGCCGCATTCTGACGCTGCATCCGCATACGCCCTATCGTCCGGCGCTCCTTGACGGCCAGCGGCCGGGCGGGCACGAAGGGACGAACGGCCGATCCTCTCTCGGGGGACAAAGGCCGTCTGTCAAGATGATCAGGGGATGCGCCATGGAAGATCGCTATCTACGCACCGGGGTTTTTCTCGCCCCCTTCCATGCCCTCGGCGAAAATCCGACACTGGCGCTCGATCGTGACATGGAGCTCGTCGTCCATCTCGACCGGCTGAACTATCACGAAGCCTGGATCGGCGAGCACCATTCGGGCGGATTCGAGATCATCGCCTGTCCGGAGATGTTCATTGCGGCGGCCGCGCGCGAGACCCGTCACATCCGCCTTGGTACGGGCGTCGTCTCGCTCCCCTATCACCACCCGTTCACGCTCGCGAGCCGCATCATGCAGCTTGACCACATGACGCGCGGGCGAGCCATGTTCGGCGTCGGCCCCGGTTCGCTCATCTACGACGCCGAGAAGATCGGCCTCAAGGCTGCCGACCAGCGCCGCCGCATGGACGAAGCGCTCGACTGCCTCATGCAGCTCATGCGCGGCGAGATGGTGACGAAGAAGACGGACTGGTTCACGCTCCAGGAAGCCAAGCTCCAGCTTGTTCCGTACTCGCGTCCACACATCGAAATGGCCGTCGCGTCCTCGCGCTCGCCGGTCGGCGCCGTCGCATCCGGCAAGCACGGCATCGGCATGCTCTCGATCGGCGGCACCTCCGATGAAGCCCTTGCCGCGCACGCTAAGAACTGGGCTATTCACGAGGATGCCGCGCGCGAGGCCGGCGCCACCACGGACCGCTCGCGCTGGCGTATCGTCACCTTCGCGCACGTCGCCGAGACCCGCGAGAAGGCGCGCGCCGACATGGCCTTCGGCCTCGCCGACTTCAATCGCTACTTCAACGAGGTCGCGACCTTCCCGATTGTCCCGCCGGGCATCAAGGATCCGCTCAACTACCTGACCGAAAGCGGGCTCGCCTGCATCGGCACACCCGACGACTGCATCTGCCACTTCGAGCGCCTGTGGAAGGGATCCAACGGCGGCTTCGGTGCCGTTCTGCTGCTCGCCCACAACTGGGCTGACTGGGATGCGACCAAGCGCAGCTACGAGCTCATGGCGCGCCACGTTCACCCGCATTTCCAGCGCGGCGCCAACAGCCTTCGCCAGTGGAGCTACGACGACGCCAAGACCAAACGTGCCGGCGCCGGCATGGAAAACCAGGTCGCCATTCAGGCCGAGATCGACAAATACAAAGCACGGAAAGGCGGCTGACCGCTCGACCGAATGATGGACGTGAGCCAGGAAATTCCATGACTGCTGATGTTGAAACCGTTGTCGTCGGCGCTGGCGTCGTCGGGCTCGCCATCGCGCGAGCGCTGGCCATGGCAGGCCGCGAGGTCATGGTGCTCGAGCAGCACGATATCATCGGCTCGGAAACGAGCTCGCGGAACAGCGAGGTCATCCACGCCGGCATCTACTATCCCCCTGGCTCGCTGCGGGCGAAGCTCTGTGTCGAAGGCAAAGCGCAGCTCTATAGGTTCTGCGCCGAGAACGGCGTCGCGCATCAGCAGATTACCAAGCTGCTCGTCGCGACCAACGAAACGCAGGTACCGAAGCTCAAGGCGATTCAGGAAACGGCGATCCGCAATGGCGTGACTGACCTGCAGCCGCTCATGGGCAACGAAGCGCGCGCGATCGAACCCGAGGTCTCGTGTGTCGCGGCGCTGCTCTCGCCCTCAACCGGCACGATCGACACGCACGCTTTCATGCTCGCGCTCGAAGGCCACATCGAGGCTCATGACGGCAACGTGGTGCTGAACACGCCCGTCGAACGGGTCGGCCGCCGCCCCGATGGTCTGTTCGAAGTCGTGACCGCGGGCGAGGCACCGGCCACCATCACCGCCAAAGAGCTGATCCTCTCGCCCGGCCTGCACGCGACAAAACTCGCGCGCACGCTGAGCTTTCCCTCGGGCTATGTCCCGCCGGAGACCTACTACGCCGTCGGCCAGTACTACGCCTACACGGGCCGCTCGCCGTTCGCTCGCCACATCTATCCCATGCCCGACGGCGCCTGGCTCGGCTTGCACGTGACCGTCGACCTCGGCGGGCGCTGCAAATTCGGCCCCGACATCGAGTGGATCCCCGAGATCGACTACACCTTCAAGCCTGAGAAAATCGATAAGTTCCTGGGCTTCATCCGCACGTACTATCCGGCGCTAGACCCAGACCGCCTACACCCCGACTACACCGGCATCCGCCCGAAGCTCTATCGCGAGGGCGAGCCCGTGCCGGATTTTGTATTCCATGGACCCAAGCAGCACGGCGTCGATGGCCTCGTCATGCTCTTCGGCATCGAGAGCCCTGGTCTGACCTCCTCCCTCGCCATCGGCGACCTCGTGGTTGGGATGCTGTAGTTGCGAGGCAGCGGCAAACGCTGAGGTCTCGAACGTGCTGCCCCTCACCCTTTCTCCGCAAAGGCGGGGAGAGGGGATGATTGCCCCCGCCCGCGTAGCGGCTCTTGATCAGCAACCGCCCACACGGGCATGATACGCCTCACAACACGCCAGCTACTGAACCTTCGGGGAATGACATGCAGCAGACCAAAATCAAGCGGCTCGGCCTTGCCGCAGCTTTCCTCATGGCTGGCATCGGCTCGGCGGCGGCGCACCACCCCATGGGCGGTGTGACACCCACGACTTTCATGGAGGGCTTTCTCTCCGGCATCGGACATCCTGTGATCGGCATCGACCATCTGGCCTTCATCATCGCCATCGGCATCGCCGCAGCGTTCGTGAGCGGCGGCATCGGCATCATCGCCGGCTTCATAGCCGCTTCGTCGCTCGGCGTGCTCGCGCATGTCATCGAGCTGAACGTGCCCCTCGTCGAGATGCTCGTCGCAGCGAGCGTGATCGTCGCCGGTGCGGCGCTGGCCATTGGTCTGACCTCAGCGCGTGCCGGCTGGGTGCTGCTTGCCGTCATTGCCGGCCTCTGTCACGGGTATGCTTTCGGCGAGGCGGTCGTTGGCGCTGAGCGTACGGTGATTGGCGCCTATCTGATCGGCCTCGCGGTCATCATGGCGGCGATCGCCACGGTTGCCATGCTCGTGTCGCGCAAATTTCTCGTCGCGGCTGAGGCGAACCCGATTGGTCTGCGCGCGGCTGGTGGTGCGCTCGCCGCTCTCGGCGTCTTCCTCCTCGTCATGGGTCTTGTGGAGGCCTAGTCGGAATGACAACGCTGACAACACTCGATGCCACAGCCGGGCGCGTGATCGCGCTCTTCGAGCGCCTCCCCGCACTGGTCGGCGGCAACGCCGATCTCCTGCGGCGCGGCCGCTTCCTGACGACCGACTTCGCCATCGTAGTCGGTGCGACGCCGCTGCTCGTCCGCGTCGATGGCGGGCGCGTGACGTCGATCACGCGCGGCCCGTTCCTGCTGAGGCCATGGGCATTCTCGATCACGGCCGAGCCGGAGACATGGCTCAAGCTCTTGAAGCGCGTGCCCGATCCTGGGACGCATGACCTCATGGCACTCTCGAAGGTCGGCCTCGCGCGCATCGAAGGCAATCTGCAGCCCTTCATGGCGAACCTGCAGGTCATCAAGGACATCGTCACTGCGCCGCGCGCACTGACGTGAGGAAACGCGCCCCATGAAAGCTACCTTCGAGCCGATCGTCGGACGCTACGCCCATCTGACGCTCTCGGGCCGTCCGCACCGCCTTTACATCGAAGAAGCCGGCAGTGGCATTCCGCTCGTCTGCCTGCACACGGCCGGCGCGGACGGTCGGCAGTTCCGCCACGTGCTGAACGATCCGGCGATTACTCGCGACTATCGCGTCATCGTGTTCGATATGCCGTGGCATGGGAAATCGCTGCCGCCCGTCGGCTTCGAGACCGAGGAATACAATCTCACGACCGCCAACTACACGCAGATGGTGCTCGACGTCTGTGATGCGCTGGATCTCCAACGCCCCGTCGTGATGGGCTGTTCGATCGGCGGACGTCTCGTGCTCAATCTCGCGGCCGAGCACCCGGAACGCTTCCGCGCGCTCATCGGCCTCGAGTCCGCCGCTCATCAGCAGCCCTGGTACGACACCGAATGGCTCAATCGGCCAGACGTGCACGGCGGCGAAGTCTGTGCCGCGCTCGTCTCTGGCATGATGGCGCCGCAGAGCCCCGCCGAGAGCCGTCACGAGACGCTCTGGATGTACAAGTGCGGCGGCCCCGGCATCTTCAAGGGTGATCTCTATTTCTATCGCGTCGATGGCGACCTGCGCGAGAAGATCGCCCGCATCGATACGAAGCGCTGTCCGCTCTACATGCTGACCGGCGAGTACGATTTTTCCTGCACGCCGGACGATACAAAGCGGACGGCCGCGCAAATCAAGGGCGCCGAGGTCACGATCATGAAGGAGCTCGGCCACTTCCCCATGAGCGAGAACCCGGCGCAGTTCCGCCGCTACATCATGCCGGTGCTCGAGAAGATCAAGGCGGGGAAATAGCCTCACGCATCGGAGGCCGCCATGGCGCGTCGCATCGTCGATCTCTCTGTCGCGCTCGAAGCGGATATCGCCTCCGATCCGCCCGGCAACGAGCCGAAGATCACTTACGTCGCGCACAAGGATCCGGCTGCGCTCTCACGCATGCTCCCGCATTTTCCGGGGCTCACGGCGGAGGAGCTGCCGGGCGGCGAGGCCTGGGCTGTCGAGCAGCTTACGGTCTCGACGCACAACGGCACGCATCTCGACGCGCCCTACCACTTTCATTCGACGATGGATGGGGGAAAACGCGCCTGGACGATCGACGAAGTGCCACTCGGGTGGTGCATGAGCCGCGGCGTGAAGCTCGACTTCCGACATTTTCCCGATGGCTACGTGGCGACGCCGGCTGATGTCGAGGCAGAGCTCGTGCGCACGGGCGTCACGCTCCAGCCGTTAGATATCGTGCTCGTCAACACAGCCGCCGGCGCGCGCTACGGCGAGCCCGACTACGTCTCGCGTGGCTGTGGCATGGGCCGTGCCGCCACGCTCTGGCTGACCGAGCGCGGTGTGAAGATCACCGGCACGGATGCCTGGAGCTGGGACGCCCCTTTTGTTCATACTGCGAAAAAGTACGCAGCGACGCGCGATGCCGCGCTGATCTGGGAAGGCCATCGCGCCGGCATGGAGCGCGCCTACTGCCACATCGAGAAGCTCGCGAATCTCGAGCAGCTCCCCGCGACCGGCTACACCGTGTGCTGCTTCCCCTTCAAGATCAAACGCGCCTCGGCCGGCTTCACGCGCGTTGTGGCAATCTTCGAGGAGTGAGCAGGCGCACAAATATGTGGCGCTTGCGCATCACACTTCCGAAAACCTCCAGACATCGGTACGTCTCACCTCTGGATTTTGCTTTAGCGCAACGAGCGGCCGCAATCGGCGCCTGAGAGTTGGCTATACTGCGCGGCGATTCGAGATGAGGACGTCTCGCGTCGAAGGGCAGATAGTTCACTTCGCAGGGAGCAGGGTGACATGAACAGGATTACGACGGGCGTTGCGGCAGGGCTTCTCGGTATCGGTATTGCGGCTGGCTTCGCAACCGTCTCAACGACAACGGCAGACGCCCAGTCCGCGCGCTCGCTCATCGGCACGCTGACCTGCAAGGGCGGCCCGCATGTCGGCATGATCTTAGGCTCGCAGCAGACGCTGGAGTGCTTCTACCAGTCCGTCGGCGGCAAGCGGCCGCGCGGCTACACCGCGACGATCACCAAGGTTGGCGTGGATATCGGCTTCAAGAACGAGACCACCCTCATCTGGCAGGTGATCGGCTCGACCGACGTCAATAGAGGTCCGCTGCTCGTCGGTGACTACGGCGGCGTCTCGGCAGAAGCCTCCGTCGCGCTTGGCGTCGGCGCGAACGCGCTTGTGGGCGGCAGCAACAAGTCGGTCGTGCTTCAGCCGGTCAGCGTGCAAGGCCAGACCGGCCTTAACGTAGCCCTCGCGGTCACAAGCATGGTGATCAGCCGATAAGGCGATCGGCCGTCATTAAAGCGCGAACGGCCGGCACCTCGGTGCCGGCCGTTTTCGTTGATGCCGTTGAGCTCAGGTCGAGTAGTTCGTGAAGGCCGTCGTCGTCGCGCGCGCATTGTGGTCCGTGATCACGCACACGAGCGCCGGCTTCCCTGCCTTCACAGCCTTCATGGCACGCTCGAGCGCCGGGCGGATATCATCCGGCTTATCGACCCACTCGCCATGGCCGCCGAAGGCCTCGGCGAACTTGTCGAGGCGCGGATAGCCGAGATCACGGCCGGGCTTCTCCTTGTTGGGATCGCCCGTCCAGCCGCCGTTCTGGCTGATGATGGTCAGGATCGGCAGGTTGTGACGGACCGCCGTGTCGAATTCCATGGCGTTCATGCCGAACGACCCGTCGCCGTGCAGCACGATCACTTGCTTGTCGGGCAGCGCGACCTTCGCGCCGATTCCGAACGGCATACCGACACCCATGGTGCCGAAGGCGCCCGAGTTGATGCGGTGGCGCGCGGTGTACTGCGGGATGGCCTGGCGACCGAAGTTCAGGATCTCCTGCCCGTCGACACAGAGCACGCAGTCGCGGTCCATGAAGTCGCGCACTTCCTTGCACAGGCGCAGCGGATGGATGGGTGACGCGGGATTCGAAAGCGCCTGCTCGGCTTCAGCCGTCTTCTGGACATTGCGGGAGCGGAGGCGCTCGCGCCATGTCTCGTAGGTCGCCGGCGTGACCTTGCCGGCAACGGCCGCTGTGAGCTGCTGGAAGGCCACCTTCGCATCCGCGATCACGCCGACCGCGAGATTGCGCGGCGAGGACGCGATCTCGATCGGATCGATGTCGACGCGCACGATCTTCGCATTGGCGTTCCAGCGCGGCGGCGCGGCATGGCCGATGATGTAGTTCATGCGCGTCCCGACGACGAGGATGAGGTCGGCATCGCGGAAGGCAGCGGCACGTGAGGTGAGATAGCAGTACTTGTGATCCTCGGGGATCACACCGCGGCCCTGCGGCGTTGTGTAGAAGGGCACACCTGCCGCCTCTACGAAGGCCAGCATATCGCGCTCGGCCTCGGACCACTGTACGCCCGATCCGGTGATGAGAACGGGCTGCTTCGCCTTGGAAAGCAACTCGACAATGGCCGAGAGATCATTGGCGTTCGCGGCGGGACGCGGCCGCTTGGCGTGGTCGTAGGGATCGGGATACTCGATCTTGGACTCGTCCACCTCCGCATAGAGGATGTCACCGGGACAATCGAGATAGACTGGACCCGGTTTGCCGCTCATGGCGTGCTTCACCGCGAGATTTATCAGCTCGGGGATGCGCTTCGTGTGGTGCATACGGTCGGACCACTTCGTACAGGGCTTGAACATCGAGAGCTGATCGATGTCCTGGAAAGCACCGTGATGCCACGTCACGACCGGCGCCGCGCCACCGAGCGCGATGACCGGCGTGCAGTCGGCCCAGGCGTGCGCAATGCCTGTCACGAGATTGGTCACGGCCGGACCCGAGGCCGCCATGCAGAACGCAGGCTTGTTGAGAAGGCGCGCGTAGGCGAAGCCGGCCATGGCCGCCGCCTGCTCGTGGCGCACGTCCACGCCGCGCAGGCCGAGCTTCATGGCGGCCTTCTCCACGGCCATCATGGGCGCGCCCATGATGTAGAAGAAGTCGCTCACGCCTTCGTTCTTCATTGCCTTGGCAATGATGTCGGAACCAATAGCCATCGGGTGTTCCTCTCTAATGTGTTCAGTTTCTACGAGCAGGCGGAGAGCTAGATGACCTGCTCTTTCTTGAGTGCATCGAGATCGCCCTTCGACAGGCCGAGCCAGTCGCCGTACACATCGGCATTGTCCGCGCCGAGGATCGGCGAGGATTTCACCGGCACGTAGCTGTCCGAGAGCTTCACCGGCCAGCCGGGGATGACGACCTTGCCGCGCGCGGGATGATCCACTTCCACGAAGATCTCGCGCTCGCGCATGCTCGGCTCGTTCATGAGCTCATCCGTATCGAGCACGGCACCGCACGGCACACCCTGCTCACCGAGGATCTGCATGGCCTCGTGCTTCGTGTAGTTCTGCGTCCAGCTCTGGATGTAGCCGTTGATCTCGTCGACGATCTTGACCCGAAGCTGCGGTGTCGCGAAACGCTCGTCTGACCTCAGATCCTCGCGACCGATCACCTTCAGCAGGCGCTCCCACTGAATGTTGTTGGCGCGGCTCGTATAGATATAGACGTAGTCGTTCGGCCCGCCGGGCTTGCACTTGAACACATCGGAAGGTGCGTTCGTGCCGAGCACGACCTGATTGCCCATGCGCGGGCAGGGCTTCTTGTGCAGGAGCTGCGACGCGTAGGCAATGCGGCAGTAGTTGACCATCGCATCCTGCATCGCGACCTCGACCTTCTGGCCGCGGCCGGTGGCCGTGCGCTGGTAGAGCGCCGCCAGCACACCGATGCACGCATGAAGGCCGGTGCCGGTATCACCGAGCGTGACGCCCGGCTTGATCGGCTTGCCGTCGCTGTCGCCTGTGATGCTCATGACGCCGCCCGCGGCCTGCGCGATCATGTCGAAGGCGAGGTGCTTCTCGTAGGGACTCCCTTTTCCGAAGCCCTTGACCGTCGCGTAGATGATGCGCGGATTGATGCGCGAGACTTCCTCATAGGAAAAGCCGAGCTTCTCGATAACGCCCGGCGCGAAGTTCTCAGCAAAGATGTCCGCCTTTGCGATCAGCTTGCGCAGCATGTCCTTGCCGCGCTGATCCTTGAGATTGAGTGTCACCGATCTCTTGTTGGCGTTGAGCAGCATGAAGTAGTAGCTGTCGACGCCCTTGATGTCGGTCGAGGCCCCGCGGCCCTGTTCACCGCCGACCGGATTCTCGATCTTTATGACGTCGGCACCGAGCCACGCCAGCGTTTCAGTGATGGACGTGCCGGCCTCGAACTGCGTGAGATCGACGACCTTGATGCCTGCAAGCGCGCTGCGCCCAGCTTCTTCCCTGCTTGGGGACGACATGGCTCCTCCCGGAAGCTCGTTGTTTTGGCTACCGGAGAGTTTGCGTCGTGCGCGGAGCGTGCGCAAGACTGCAGCGCACCGTGCATGACAGGTAGACGGCAGAGAAAAGGTCCTGGAACGCGACGCAGGCTCAGTTGCGTCGCTTATTACCCTCCCAATCGACGATCCAGAGCGAGAAGGCGGTGGCCGCACCGTAAATGGCCATCGCGAAACCGACGAGCGCAAAGAGCATCCACGCCGGCGCTTCGATGCTGACGAGCCAGAGTCCGCCAATCAAAACAACGACGAGCCTCAGCGTGCCCGCCAGAACAGGCCCGACGACACTGCCCGAGCCTTGCGCTGCAAAATAAAGGCAGAGGCCGAGACCAAAGAGACCATAGAACGGTCCGGCCCAGCGGAGATAGCTACTTGCAGCCGCAAGCGTCGCCGGGTCTTTCGTGAAGATGCCCGCCCAAAGAAGCGGAAACACGGCGACGATCAGACCGACGATCGTCAGCAGGATTGTCGCGACCGCACCCGACGTCCAGGCGACACGACGGGCGCGCGCAGCGTTCCCGGATCCAATGGCGACGCCGACCATCGGCACGCTCGCGACGCCGATCGAGAACGTGATCGGAATGAGCAGGAACTCGAGCCGGGTGCCGAGGCCATATCCGGCAAGAGCCTCCGTCCCGAAGGCCGAAACCAGGCGCGTGAGTATCAGGATCGTGACGACGGTCTGGATCGACGAGATGCACGCGACGGCGCCGACCTTGCAGATATCCCGCAGCATGTCCCAGGAGAGGGACATTTTCGAGAGCCGCAGCGTGATGCGCGCGCGGCCGGATGCCAGATGCCAGTAGAGATACAGGGCGCCCATCGTGAACGCTACGGCCTGCCCCATCGCGACGCCCGCCATGCCCAGGCGCGGGAACGGCCCGAGACCGAGCCCGAAGCTGCCACCAATGAGGATCTGGGCGCCGGCGACCGCGAGGAGGACGGCCGACGGCACGATCATGTTTCCCGTCCCGCGCAGGATCGAAGCGAACGTATTGGCCAACCAGATCGATGGTGCACCGAGGAAGACCACATTCGAGTAGGTGAGCGCCTCTGCAAGAACGCCGTCACGTCCGCCGAGTGCGCGATAGATCGCGGGGCCGGCAAGCAGGTAGAGCGCCAGAAAGAAAAGGCCGGCGGTCGCTCCGATCACGAACGCATGCTGGGCGAGAGCTGCTGCGCGGACAGTGTCCCCAGCTCCGAGCGCGCGGCTGATGGCCGAGGAAATGCCGCCGCCCATGGCGCCTGCTGACATCATCTGCTGCAGCATGACCATCGGAAATACGAGCGCGAGCCCGGCGAGGGGAAGCGTCCCGAGCTGACCGACGTAGGACGTCTCCGCGATAGCGACGAGCGCCGTCGCCACCATCGCGATGCTTGTCGGTAGCGCGAGACGAAGCAGCGTCGGCAGGATGGCGCCGTCGAGGAGAGGATTCGGCGCAGCGGCAGGCCGCGGAGCGGAGCCGAACGAGGTTGCGGTCATGGTTTGGCTCTCATGCCTTCGCGGCCGATGCAGCGACCATGCGCGGCACTGGCTGCTCTTTGATCGGCCAGTTGAGCAGCGCCGAGATCACGCCGAGCGCGACCGAGATCCACCACATGGCGTCATAGGACTTGGTCATGTCGAACAAGCGCCCGGCGAGCCATACGCCGAGGAACGAGCCGACCTGATGCGAGAGAAAGACGAAGCCGAACAGCATCGACATCCACTGCGTGCCGAAGAAGGTCGCGACGAGACCGCTGGTCGGCGGAATGGTCGAGAGCCAGAAGATGCCGAGCAGCCCACAGAGCACGATGACCGTCACCGGCGTCAGCGGCAGAAACAGAAAACCGAGGAAGATGACCGCGCGGGCCAAGTAGATGAGGCTCAGCAGGCGACGCTTCTCGATGTAGCGGCCCGACTGTCCCGCCAGAAACGTGCCGATGATATTCGCGATACCAACGACGGAGAGCGCGAATGGCCCGACCCAGCTCGGCAGTCCCTGGTCCACTGCGAAAGCAGGCAGGTGCACGACGATGAAGGAAACGTGGAAACCGCACACGAAGAAGCCCGCCGTCAGCAGCCAGTAGCTTGGATGCCGGAAGGCTTCGCCCAGCGCTTCACCGAGCGTCTGACTGCGCACCGGCCCATCCACCTTTGCGGGCTTGCCGCCAATGGGCCACGCGAGCGGGATGAGCAGCGCTGTGATCGCCATGAGCCAGAGCAGGCTCTGCTGCCAGCCGACGATCTCGATGAGGAAGTGCATAACGGGCAGAGCGACGAAGCTGCCGATGCCGGCCGCCATGCCGATCGAGGCAATCGCCTGGAGGCGCTTCTCCGATGGTGCGAGCCGGCCGATGGTGCCGACGAGCGACGTCACGCCCGTGCCGCTCACGCCGATGCCCATGAGAATGCCGGCAATGAGCAGATCGGTCGAAGTTTGCGCGGCATACATGAAATAGAGGCCTGCGATCGTCGCCAGGACACAGGCGACGATGACGCGGCCGGCGCCGAACATGTCGATCAGGGCGCCGGAGAAGGGCGCGCCAACACCCATGAGCAGTTGCGATGAGGCAATCGAGAGCGCGAAAGCCTCGCGACCGATATTGAGCGCCGACGTAACGGGCTGAAGGTAGAGGCCCATGGACTGGGCGCGCCCCATGGACACGCCGACAATGGTGCCGACGATCAGGATGAGCAGCCAGAGCGGAAGAACTGCTTGAGACGAAGACGTGCGCATAATGCTTGCCCGTAGAAATAGAGGGATGTGTCGGTACGTCGGAGCGACCGTCAGCCCGCTGGAACCTGCATCACGAGGCACGTCGTCGTGCCATGTGCGTAGAGCTTGCCTTCGGCATCGACGAGGCGAGCTTCCGCTGTGGCGATCCGGCCGCCCACGTGAATGACCTTCCCCTCGCACCTGAGCTTGCCTGTGCTCTGATGCACGGCGCGCACAAAGCTGATGGCGAGATCGACCGTCGTGTATCCCTGGCCGGCCTTCAGCGTCGAATGCACGGCACAGCCCAAGGCCGAGTCGAGCAGCGTCGTCATCCATCCGCCGTGGACCGTACCGAGCGGATTGCGGAAGCGATCCGACGGTATGCCCTCGAAAACGGCGCGCCCCGGCTCGGCTTCGACGAGGATGAAATCAAGCGTCTCGCAGATCGGCGGCGCGGGAAGCTTCCCGCTCATCATCGCACGCAGGAATTCGATGCCGGGCATCGCCGTCGCCGTTTTGAAATCGGTGACGCCAAAGCTCACCGCTTGGCCCGCGAGTCGCTCCACCGCGCTCTTATGTGTGCTCATGATCGTTTTTCCATTTGCTGCATATGCAGATAGAGGACCGTCAAAAAAACGAGGCTACTCGGCGAAGCGCTCCAGCACGTAATCGAGCGTGTCGTGAAGCGCGGCCGTCTCTTCCTCACCGATCAACTTGCGAACGTGCTCCTGCGCCTCGCGCCACGCCGGCCGCGCGCGCTCGAGAGCTTGCCGCCCGGCATCGGAGAGACTTACCCAACGCACGCGTCGGTCGCGCCGATCGGATTCGATGACCACGAGGCCTTCGCGCTGGAGCGGCTGCAGGTTGCGCGTGAGAGTCGTCGGATCCATGAGCAGCTGCTCGGCCAGCGGCCCGATCGCCATCCGCCCTGCCGACAGTAGACTGGCCAATACGCCGAACTGCGTGATCGTCAGGCCGGCCGCCTCGAGGTGGCGGTCATAGATCTGCGTGACCCGTCGCGCCGCCTTGCGCAGGCGCATGGCCGTGCATCCTCGCGCCCGACGCGGCTGATCCGGTGCATTCTGGTCCATGATGGCCGTATATCTGCATATGCAGGCAATGGCAAGTCCGCGGCGAACACATCTCCGTGCAGAAAGCGCTGCGGTTTCAGGAGGACGAGGCCTCGTCGCGCGTTGATTCCGGCGGTGTTTCTGCCGAGGCAACAACGAGATAATCGCTTTCGGCAGCCAGGACGCGGACCCATGTCCCCGCTGCGCAATCCGGGCCACGCACACGCCAGACCGTATCGGCGACGCGCACCCTGCCTTCTCCGCCCACAATAGGCTCGCTCACGCACACCACGCGCCCGATGTGCTGTGCCCCCCGACGGTTGAGGAGTGGCGGCTCGCTTCCCGCCTGCGACTGGTGCACCCAAAAGAATGCCAGAGCGAAATCGAGCACCAACATCGCGACGCCGATCGCCAGCAGCCACCATCCGATCGCATTGCTTCGGATCGCCAAATACAGACCTACCGCGGCGAGCGGAACGCCGATCCACGGCAACAGCAGGTCCAAGAGCCCTATGAGCCACGCCAGAGGACCCGGATCTTTCTCAGGCCGATACACGCTCCACCATCAGTACAGCATCATGTACGTCTTTCACGCGAACGCGCGTGCCTGCAGGCACGTCCTCGCCCTCGGCCTGCCAGAGCGTGTCGCCGACGCGCACACGCCCGCGACCGCCCTTGATGGCTTCGGCGACGACGAACTCGCGCCCGACATACTGATGGCTGCGCACATTCAGATCGGGGACATCGGTGATGTTCACGTGCGCGCGCGCATACTTCCGGACGGCAAAGGCGGTCGCAATCGAGATCACCGCGAAGATGACGAGTTGCCAGGGCCACGAAATGCCCGTCGCGAAGACGACAAGCCCGACGACGAGCGCCGCCGTCCCGAACCAGACCATGTTGACGCCGGGCACCACGGTCTCGAGCCCATAGAGGATCAGCGCGAGAATGAGCCAACTCCAGGCTCCGAGATCGAAAAGAAAAGAGACCAATGACATGGCGCCAACCCGGATTGAAAATCTGATCGCGAAGGACAGCTGCAGCGGAAGATGCTGCACCCACAGGATACAGCGAGAATGAGCAGCAAGGTAGGCGCCCGGCAGTCACACCGGGCGCCTCAGTACATCATGCTCCCGCGCGCGGGACGCTGCTCGCATTGGGCCGGCCACTCCCCGTGGGCCGCGGCGCCGAGCCGTCCCGGTTGCCGAAGGCAGCCCCCGCAATCTCGGCAATGCCCGCGAGCGAGCCGATCACCGAGGACGCCTCGAGCGGCATCATCAGCACCTTCTGGTTGGGCGATTTCGCAATTTGCTCCAGCGCCTTCACGTAGTTGTTGGCGACGAAGTAGTTGATGGCCTGTACATCGCCGGCCGCAATCGCCTGCGAGACCATTCTAGTGGCTTCCGCCTCGGCCTGCGCGGCGCGCTCGCGGGCCTCGGCCTCGCGGAATGCCGCTTCTTTCTTGCCCTCGGCGGCCAGAACGGCAGCCTGCTTCTCGCCCTCGGCCCGGAGGATGTCAGCCTGTCGTTCGCCCTGGGCCTTGAGGATCGCAGCTTCACGCAGACCTTCCGATTCGAGGATCTGGGCGCGCTTCTCGCGCTCGGCCTTCATCTGGCGGGCCATCGAGTCGACGAGGTCGCGCGGCGGCGCAATGTCCTTGATCTCGATGCGTGTCACCTTCACGCCCCACGCCTCTGTCGCGTGATCGACGACGTCGAGCAGCTTCGCGTTGATGGCGTCGCGATTGGAGAGCAGCTCATCGAGATCCATCGACCCCATGACCGTACGGATGTTGGTCATCGTGAGGTTGATGATGGCGGACTCCAGCCCCTCGATCTCGTAGGCCGCCTTGGCCGCGCTGAGCACCTGGAAGTAGGTCACGCCGTCGACGCGCACCATGGCGTTGTCGCGGGTAATGATATCCTGGCTCGGGATCTCCATCACCTGCTCTTTCATGTTCATCTTGTAGCCGACGCGCTCCATGACCGGGATGAGGATGTGCAGGCCCGGCGTCAGCGTCCGCGTGTAGCGGCCGAAGTTCTCGATCGTCCAGTTGTAGCCCTGCGGCACGATCTTCACGGTCGACCACAGCGCCACCGCTGCAAGGACGATCAGCAACAGACCGAAGATCTCGAAACCACCAAACGGTTGCATTGGGCAGGTCCTTCCATGAGCGCTGCACTGAAATACGCGCGAATCTCTTCCCGTTTCTCCTGTCTGAAACAGTCAAAACAAGGTAAATGAACAGTAAACCGCCTATTTGGAAAAAGTCAGGCAGACCAAAATAATCGCCGAGGGTACTTAAATGTACCCGCAAAGCTGCTTTAGCCGGCCACCGAAATTGCGAGCACGGCGAAGCGGTATTTTTTCAGAGCCAGCCCTGCAACTCGCGGCGGACAACGTTCGCGATCACAGACATGCCCTCGGGGTCGTCATTGAGGGCCGGGAGATAGGCGTATTTCTCGCCACCATTCTCCATGAAGTAATGGCGGTTTTCGACGTCGAGCTCTTCCAGAGTCTCAAGACAATCGGCCGTGAAGCCGGGGGCCACGAGCGCGAGCCGCCGCACACCCTCCCGCGCCAGCCGTTTCACTGTTTCATCAGTATAAGGCTGGAGCCAGATATCATTTCCAAAACGGGATTGAAAAGTCGTGAGCCACTGCGTCTCGCTGAGTCCCAATGCCGCGCGAAGCAGACGCGATGTCTTCTGGCACTGGCAGTAATAGGGATCGCCCTGCTGAAGGTATTTTTCGGGCATTCCGTGAAATGTCGCGATAATCCGTTCAGGCTCGAAATCGAGTTTTGCGAGATGCCGGCGCATGGATGCAGCGAGTGACTCGATATAGACGGGATCGTCGTGCCAGGGAGGCGCGACGCGGATCGCCGGCTGCCAGCGCATGTCCATGAGGGCGCGAAATGCCTGATCGCACGCCGTTGCCGTTGTTGCAGCGGCGTACTGCGGATAGAGCGGCAAGATCAAAATGCGATCGCAACCCTGTGAGAGCAGCCATTCGAGGCGGCTCGCAGTCGTCGGGTTCGCGTAACGCATGGCCCAGTCGACAACGACGCCAGGCGTGTCCGCGAGAGCAGCGGCGAGTTTCTCGGCCTGCGCGCGGGTGATCGTCTTCAGCGGGCCTTCGTTGCGCTCCTTGTTCCAGATGGAATCATAGTCGCGCCCTTTGGGTCCCGGCCGCACGGTCAGAATGATGAAATTGAGGATCGGCCACCACTTCCAGCGCGGCTCCTCGATGACGCGCGCGTCGGACAGGAACTCCTTAAGGTAGCGTCGCATGGACCAGTAATCGGTCGCATCGGGCGTGCCTAGGTTCAAAAGCAGCACGCCGACCTTGCCGTGCGCCACTTTCGGATGCGCGGCCGGAAGAGACGAGGCTGGGGTCTCGCGTTGCATGGGACTCACTTCACTCACAGCGGGCGTCCGACGCAGCCGCTAGGATGCGCGCTGCTCAGAGCCGACACCGAGCGCACGCAGCTTGCGATGAAGCGCCGAGCGCTCCATGCCGACGAACTCCGCCGTGCGCGAGATGTTGCCGCCGAAGCGGTTGATCTGGGCAAGCAGATACTCGCGCTCGAAGATCTCGCGCGCCTCGCGCAGCGGCAGCGACATGAGGTGCTCCGCGCCGCCGTTCACGGGGAGCGGCACGTTCGAGCCGATCTCCTCGGGCAGCATGTCGGCCGTGATCACGGTACCCGGATCGCCACCCGCGAGAATCATCAGGCGCTCGATGTTGTTCCGGAGCTCGCGCACGTTGCCGGGCCAATCGTGTGCCTGAAGCACGGCGACGGCATCATCGCCAATGCGGCGCGGCGAAAGCCCCGAGGCCGTCGCCACCTGCTGCACGAAGAAGTCGATCAGCGCCGGAATGTCATCGCGCCGCTCGGCGAGGCTCGGCACGCGCAGCGGAACGACATTCAGGCGATGATAGAGATCGTTGCGGAAGCGCTCTTCCTGCATCTCGCGCTCGAGATCGCGGCTCGTCGATGAGATGATCCGAACGTCCACCGCGACCTTCGGACCGCCGCCGATCCGCTGGAATTTCTGCTCGACGAGCACACGGAGCACCTTGCCCTGCGTCTCGAGCGGCATGTCGGCGACCTCATCGATATAGAGCGTGCCGCCGTGCGCTTCCTCGAGCGCGCCGACCTTGCGCGGCCCCGAACGATCCTCGGTGCCGAACAGCTCCTCTTCGACGCGATCCGGCGCCATTGCGGCCGCGTTCAGCACGACGAACGGCCCGTCCGCGCGACCGGACTTCGCATGAATGACGCGGGCGGCAAGCTCCTTGCCCGAGCCCGAGGCACCGCGGATCAGAATGCGGCTGTTGGTCGGCGATACCCGCTCGAGCTGGTTGCGGAGCTGGTTCATGGCGGCCGACTTGCCGACCATCTCCGAGCTCTGCACCGTGCGCTCGCGCAGTGTCTTGACCTCGCGGCGGAGCTGAGAGGCCTCTAGCGCCCGCAACGTAACGAGAACCAGCCGGTCGGCCTTGAAAGGCTTCTCGATGTAGTCGTAGGCGCCGCGCCGGATGGCCGTCACCGCCGTCTCGATGTTGCCGTGGCCGGAGATGATGACGACCGGCAGATCAGGATGCGCTTTCTTGATCGCCGACAGCATTTCGAGGCCGTCGAGACGGCTCCCCTGCAGCCAGATATCCAGAATGACGAGGTGCGGACGCCGCTCCTCGATGGCCCTCAACCCTTCATCGGCATCGCGCGCAAGGCGTGTGCTGTGGCCCTCGTCCTCGAGGATGCCCGAAACGAGATCGCGGATATCCGCCTCGTCATCGACGATCAATATGTCGGCTGCCATCGCAACTTCCCTCGAACTTATGTGCTCTACGCGGTTTGGCGCTGGCGCAGATCATCGGTCTGCTCCGGCGTCGTCGTCTGGTGGTCGCTCGTCTGGTGATCGCTGGTCTGGTGGTCGCTCCGGGCCGACGGGCGGCTCAGAGGTAGCGTGATGGAGATCCTGGCGCCAGCCTGCACCCCGTCGGGCCCGGCCGGCGCATCATCGAGGACGAGCGTTCCCCCGTGCTGCTCGACGATCTTCTGGACGATCGCGAGGCCGAGCCCCGTTCCCTTGCGCCCCTTGGTCGTCACGTAAGGTTCGAGCAGACGCGAACGGTTCTGCTTCGGCAAGCCCGGACCATTGTCGATCACTTCGATGGTCACGCGCTCGCCATCGCTGGTGACGATCGCGCGCACGCGTCCGCGGAAGCCCGCTGGCGCTTCGGAAGATTCAGCACGCGTCTGGACGGCCTCGGTCGCGTTCTTGACGAGGTTCGTGAGCGCCTGCGCCAGTAGCCGTCCGTCGCAGGGAAGGACGATCGGCTGCGCGGGCAGATCCATCTCGTACGTAACGCTCGCATGCGACTCGCGATACTGGATCATCGGCTCCTGCACGACCTCGCGGATGTCCTGCGGCGCGAACGTCGGCTGCGGGACACGCGCGAAGGCGGCGAACTCGTCGACCATCGTCTTGATGTCCCCGACCTGGCGGACGATCGTGTCCGTCAGCTTTTCGAAGGTCTCGCGATCCTCGTGAATGACGCGGCCGTACTTGCGGCGGATGCGCTCGGCCGAGAGCTGGATCGGCGTCAGCGGGTTCTTGATCTCGTGAGCAATGCGGCGGGCGACATCGCCCCAGGCCGAGGTGCGTTGTGCGGCGATCAGCTCGGTGATGTCGTCGAACGTGACGACGCTGCCCTGATCCTCTCCACCCTGCGCCTGCTCCTTGGTCATCTGAACCGCGAAGACGCGTTCCTCGTCGCCGACCATCATAGTAATCTGACCATGGGCGCGGCTTTTGCCGTGCAGCTGCTCTGCGGCTTCGGCGCAATGCTGGCCGAGTGCCGGTATCGCCTCCGCGATCGGCCGGCCGAGCATGTCATCGGCATTGATGCCGAGAAGACGCTCGGCAGAGGGGTTAGCAATGCGGACAACCCCGGCAGCGTCGAGGCCGATGACACCGGCACTGACGCCCGACAGCATGGCTTCCATGAACCGGCGGCGCTCATCCAGTGCACTGCGCTGGCGGTGCAATTCGCGCGTCATCAGGTTGAAGTCATTCGAGAGGCGACGCAGATCGCCCTCGCCGCGATAGAGCGGCAGCTCGACGCTCAAGTCACCCGTGGCCACTTGCTGCGCGGCGCGGATCAGGCGACGGATCGGGGCGACGAGCTGGCTCGCGAACCACAAGCCCACCCAAATTGCCGCGAGTACGCCGGTAAGCGACAGCATGAAGTACATGAGGCCATGTACGAGCTTGAGGCCGCCACGCGCCTGAAGCAGCCGCTCGTATTCGGCGACGCCGGCCTCCGTGCGCTGCAGATGCCCGACGACGCGCGGACTGACGCGCCGTGCGCCATAGAGATAGTGTCCGGGATAGCGGGTGAGCTTCGCGACGGCGGCAATGCGGTTGTTCTCGGTCGACATTAGAAGCGGAATCTGTCCTGCTTCCGCGTGCGCGATCACATCGGCCCGCGGCGGCTCGTAAGCGACTCCACCGTTCATGTCCGTCGAGAAGACGACCGTGCCCTTGGCGTCGATCACCGAGACGAGCGCCAAGTCGCGCAGCCCCGCCTGGGCGAGCACGAGATTGCGCCATGCCTGGTCATTGCCGGGATCCGTCGAACCGGGTGTGACCGCCTCGTCGAGATCCTTGGCCATGTTGACGATGTCGGTGCGGATCACCTGACCGTGCTCGGCCACGTACGCACGAGCCACGTCGAGCGAGTTCGCGACGATGGTTCGCGTCCGCGTCGCAAACCAGTTGTCGAGCGAGCGCGAGAAAGTCGTGGTCGCGGCGAGCGCGAGCAACAACGCCGGCAGGGCCGAGATCAGCGCGAACAGAAACACGATGCGGATGTGGACGCGAGCACCGGGAAGCCGCCTCCGCCACGCCCGCCAAAGGCCGTAGGCTTGCGCGCCGATCACGGCCAGCATGGCGATGATCACCACCACGTTGACCAGCAGCACCAGCAGCACGACGTCGTTGCGCGGCGCGATCGGCGTCAGTCCAGTAAGAATGAGATAGGTCGCGAGGCCCGAGACGAGCGAAAGCACGACGATCGCGAGACCGAACCAGAAGGCGCGCGGACTCGATCCGGGCAGCCCCGACTCGGGCACGCCGGAAAGAATCGAGCGGCGGTTCGTTGTGTCTTGCGTGCCCATGCTCACTTCTGTTCCGGCTGATACCGCGGATTGCCTCGAAGGCGTGTGTCCCGCCGGAAGCGGCGGCGCGGCAACGGCGCTCGGAGTAATCCTCCGTGGTCGCCGGAGGTTCCCGGCGATCCTTGATATTCAACCGATCTCAAGCACTTGGATCCAGCTCGTGCCGCGCAGCGCGGGGCTCGCCCCGCCGCCGATGTCACAGCCCCAGCACCATGGCTCGAAGTCGTGTCAGCCAATATGACACAAACTGTGTCTTTCTGGCGACAAGCCCTGTCACACCTTTATGTGACCGGCCGTGAGCAGCATTTCTGTGGATAGAGCAAGGACGGGACGCCGCGTGCAGCGCAGCACGTGCGAGGCGGCCGTCATTGGCAGTTTTCAGTCCCTCAGCCCTGGGGGCCCTTGAAGACCTGGATGTCGAGGCTCTGGATCTTCTCGCGGAGCGTATTCCGGTTGAGGCCAAGCAGTTCGGCCGCCCGGATCTGGTTGCCGCGCGTCGCCGCGAGCGCCGCCGTGATCAACGGCATCTCGACCTGCCGCAGAATGCGCCGATAGAGACCTGGCGGCGGGAGATCCTTCCCGAAGCCCGCGAAATGCCGGCCAAGATAGCCCTCTACCAGCTCGGAGAGCCCGCGCGAGGTATCGGACGTCGTGTCCGGCTCGTTGGGCGCCGGCGCCAGCTCGGCAAGCTCGCCGTCGACGATCTCGGCGCTGATGGTGTCTTGCGAGTAGAGCGCGGCGAGGCGGCGAACGAGGTTCTCGAGTTCACGCACGTTGCCCGGCCACGCGTGCTTGCGTAGGCGATCCAGCGCGCCCGGCGCCAGCGTCTTCTGGCCGAGCCCTTCGCGGGCAGCAATGCGCAGGAAGTGGCGAGCAAGGTCGCCGATATCCTCGGCGCGCTCGCGCAGCGGCGGCAGGCGCACGGGGACGACGTTGAGGCGATAGTAGAGATCCTCGCGGAAGGCGCCCTGCTGGATCTGCTGGCGCAGGTCGCGGTGCGTCGCGGCGATGATGCGGACGTTGGTCTTGATCGGCGTGCGTCCGCCGACCGTCGTGTACTCTCCCTCCTGCAACACGCGCAGAAGCCGGGTCTGTGCCTCGAGCGGCATATCGCCGATCTCGTCGAGGAAGAGCGTGCCGCCCTCAGCCTGCTCAAAGCGGCCCTGCGTGCGCACCTGCGCGCCCGTGAACGCACCCTTCTCGTGGCCGAACAGTTCGCTCTCGATGAGCTCGCGCGGAATGGCCGCCATGTTGATCGCGACGAACGGGCCCGTGCGCCGCTTGGAGAAGTCATGGAGAACGCGCGCGACGAGCTCCTTGCCGGTACCGGACTCGCCGGTGATCATCACCGTGAGGTCGGTCTGTGTGAGCCGCGCTATGACGCGATAGATCTCCTGCATGGCCGCAGAACGACCGATGAGCGGCAGCTCCTCGTTGTCGCCATCGTTGCTGCGCTCGCGCTTGCGACCGGGCTCCGAGAGAGCGCGACCGACTACGCCGACAAGCTCCGACAAATCGAACGGCTTGGGTAGGTATTCGTAAGCGCCTTTCTCAGCCGCAGTGATCGCCGTCATCAGCGTGTTCTGCGCGCTCATGACGATGACCGGCAGCTCAGGTCGCGCCTTCTTGATGCGCGGGATCAGGTCGAACGCGTTCTCGTCCGGCATGATCACGTCGGTGATGACGACGTCGCCCTCACCTTGCGAGACCCAGCGCCACAGCGTCGCGGCATTGCCGGTCGCGCGTGGCGAGTAGCCGGCCCGCGCCAGTGCCTGGTTGAGGACGGTGCGAATGGCCGCATCGTCGTCTGCTATGAGGATGGTTCCGCGTGCCATCATGGGCCTCTCTTGGTGAGGTCGCCCGCGCGTTCCTGCATGGGCAGGAGTACGCGGAAGACAGTCTTACGGGGCTCGCTGTCGCACTCGATGATGCCGCCGTGATCGCCGACGATCTTGGCAACGAGCGCGAGGCCGAGACCGGTGCCGGTCCGCTTGGTGGTGACGAAGGGATCGAAGAGGTGCGAGCGCACCGCTTCGGCAATGCCAGGGCCATTGTCCTCGATCTCGATCATGAGCGGCAGCGCGACGCGCGCCCTCGAGCCGGGAACGGAGAGGCGGACACCCGGCCTGAACGCCGTGGTGAGAACGATGCGGCCGCCGTCGTTCGACTCGGCCAGCGCTTCGGCAGCGTTCTTCACGAGATTGAGGAAGGCCTGTACGAGCTTGTCGCGATTGCCGGGGATCGGCGGCAGCGAAGGATCGTATTGCTCCTGGATGCGGAAGCCTCGGGCAAAGCCGCTCTCAGCAATGCGCTTCACGTGATCGAGGACATCGTGAATGTTGACGGGCTCGGTCGCCAGCGGCCGCTCGTCGCCGAAGACCTCCATGCGGTCGACGAGATTGCGGATGCGATCCGTCTCCGCGCAGATGAGGCGCGCCAGTGCGCGATCCTCGTCGGAGAGCGAGGGCTCGAGAAGCTGCGCGGCGCCGCGGATACCGGACAGCGGGTTCTTGATCTCATGCGCGAGCACGGCCGCGAGACCCGACACGGAGCGAGCTGCCGCGCGATGCGTGAGCTGGCGCTCGATCATCTGCGCCATCGAGCGCTGCTGAAGCATGAGCAGGACGAGGTCGGGCGCATCTGGCAGCAGCCCACCGTAGATGTCGACGAGGCGCGGCGCCTGGATCTTCGGTGTGGAGATGAGGACGCCGTATTCGTTGACCGTCGAACCGGTGCGGACGACCTGGCGGGCGAGCGCGATCAGCGGACAGTCGTCGCTGACGATCGAGCCGATCTGCTGGCGCTTCAGGACGGCCTGGCTCGACTGGAAGAACGTCTCGGCCGCAACATTGGCGTAGATGACCCGCTCGTCGGCGGCGAGAACGAGGATCGGATGCGGCAGCGAACCGACGAGCACGTCGTGTTCGATGTGACGCCGAGTCGTGAGCGGCGGCACCAGTGAGGCGCGCTCGGGCGTGCGGTCTGCACTCATGCGGCCGCCCCTTCGAGGTGCGGAACCGACGCATAGAAGCGCGCCAGCCCCGCAAGCAGTCGTGCGGGGTCTGTCTCCGTGCACAAGCGCTGGCGGTTGGCCTTCACCACCGCAGGGGGAGCGCCGCTCGACTCGAGATACCAGCCGATGTGCTTGCGCGCATTGCGCAGTCCGAGAAATGCGCCGTAGTGACCGAGCATAGCCTCGACGTGGGCCAGCGCGATCTCGCATTGCCTGTCGAGTGTTGGCGCGCCGGGATCAACGCCGGTGGCAAGGAACGCCGCCGTCCGCGCTGGCAGCCAGGGCACACCATAGGCGCCGCGCCCGATCATGACGCCGTCGGCGCCGGAAGCAGCCAGTGCAGCGCGCGCATCCCCGGGCGTGCAGATGTCGCCATTGACGATGACCGGGATCGAAACGGCGTCTTTGACGCGACGTACGAAATGCCAGTCCGCCTTGTCCTTGAAGAACTGGCAGCGCGTGCGGCCATGCACCGTCACAAGCGCTACGCCGGCAGCCTCGGCGCGGCGCGCAAGCTCGGGGGCGTTGAGATGTGCGTGATCCCAACCCATGCGCATCTTCAGCGTAACGGGCACTTGCACCGTGCCGACCGTAGCATCGATCAAGCCAATTGCGTGATCGAGATCGCGCATCAAGGCGCTGCCCGAGAGCTTGCCTGTGACCTCGCGCGCCGGGCAGCCCATGTTGATGTCGATGATGTCGGCGCCGAGACCCTCCGCGATGCGCGCCCCTTCAGCCATCCAGTGCGCCTCGCGTCCTGCGAGTTGCATGACGAAGGGCCGCTCGCCCGCGAATGCCGTGCGCCGGAGCACGTCGGGACGCTCGCGCACGAGTTCCTCGCTGGCGACCATCTCGGAAACGACATAACCTGCGCCACAGCGTTGCGCGGCCTGACGAAACGGCAGATCGGATACGCCTGACATCGGCGCCAGCATTACCCGGCACGCAATGGATACGCGGCCGATGGCGAGGACGGGCGCGTCCAGAGCGGCCACAGGCAAACTGCCAGTAGCTTCACTCCTCAGCTCAAAGTCTGGCCGCCCGTTCATTGCCTGCCCTATTTTTGAGCAAGATTACACTCTGCCCAATAATTATTCAAACTAGAGAAGGATGCTGGCCTTCGCAAGTGCGAAATTGCACTGCAATCCCCAGCCATTGCATAGGTCGGGCAGCAGGCCTATGACCCTTTGCACAACTTTTGGATATGGTTGGATTTTGACAGCGGGCCGGCGCGCCAGCGGCCGCACAAATCGGGGGCAGGGCTATGCCAACCATAGCCATAATCGTTGCAGCAGGACGGGGCAGCCGGGCCGCCGGAAGCTCCGGATTGCCCAAGCAGTATGCCGACCTGGGCGGCGTGCCGATGCTCACGCGGACGCTGGAAGCCTTTGCCAGCCATCGCGATATCGACCACGTGCTGGCGGTCATCCACCAGCACGACATGCTCCGATATCAGGCAGCCGCGCAGCGCGTCTCGGGCAAGCTGCTCCCGCCGGCGATCGGCGGCGCAAGCCGGCAGATCTCGGTGCACAATGGCCTCGAGGCGCTGTTTCAGCTCAATCCGACGCGCGTGCTCATTCACGATGGGGCGCGTCCGTTCGTGTCGCACGGCCTGATCGATCGGGTCATTGGGGCACTCGCGTCATCGACGGGTGCGCTGCCCGGGCTGCCCCTCACAGATACGCTCAAACGCGCCGATGCTGCGGGCAATGTTGCCGAAACCGTGGACCGTGCCGGTCTCTGGCGCGCCGAGACGCCACAAGGCTTCCGCTATCCGGAGATTCTCGCGGCTCATCGCGCCGCCGAAGCGTCCGGACGCAACGAGTTCACGGACGATTCGGGCATCGCCGAATGGCACGGCATCGTTTGCACGCTCGTCGAAGGCGAAGCGCGCAACATCAAAATCACGAGCGCGGAGGACCTGACCTTGGCCCAGCAGTCATTCGGCCGCGCCGCGCCAGCTATCACCGACGTCCGACACGGCACCGGCTTCGACGTGCATCGCTTCGGGAACGGAGACCACGTATGGCTCTGCGGCGTGTCGATCCCGCATTCGCATGCCCTTGAGGGCCATTCCGACGCCGATGTCGGCCTGCACGCGCTTACTGATGCCCTGCTCGGCACCATCGCCGACGGCGATATCGGCCAGCACTTCCCGCCGAGCGACATGCGCTGGAAGGGCGCGCGCTCAGAGATCTTTCTGGCCGAGGCAGCACGGCGCGTCGCGGCAGCCGGCTACCAGATCGGGAATGTCGACGTCACGATCCTCTGCGAGGCACCGCGGGTCGGGCCACATCGCGATGCCATGCGCAAGGAGATCGGTCGCATCCTCGGCATTGACCCTGGTCGCGTTGGCGTCAAGGCGACGACCACGGAGACGCTCGGCTTTACGGGGCGCCGCGAAGGCATTGCTGCCATGGCGAGCGCAACGATTATCCGGCAAGGCTGAGAACCATCCCAACGAGGCCGTGCGCAGGTCGCCTATCTAAATTTATAGCCGAAGCGGATGCCGGCGCTGGTTATGCCGCTGTTGTGCGAGCAGAGATCCGCGTTCGACATGTGGGTGACTGTGGCATAGACCGTCCAGGACTCGTCCAGCGCATAGCCGAGCGATGCCGACTCGCGGAAATTCACCCGGCAGCCATAGCGATCCGCGGCACTGCCATCGAGCGGCCCGTCATGCCAGGCGCCACCGAACGACGCCTCGAGGGAGAGCCTTTCGGTGATCTTCAGATCCCAGGTGAAGCCCGCATATATCTGGCTAGTATCGCCGATGGTGTTGATTGCGGCGCCGACGTGAACGCGCGGCCTGAAAAAGAAATCGGCCACCGAGTGGCCGAAAGAAATGGCGGGACGCCGCAGCAGCAGCTCGAGATTGACGTCGGCACCGTCCTCGGAATGACCGCTTTCGATGCTGTGGGCCATGACCCCGAAGCGCAGTTCATCGAACAGCGGCGATTGGGCGCTCGCGGGCGGCCCAATCAGGGCGCCGACCGCGACCGCCGTCGCAGCGGCATAGCGCTTAATTCCCCAATGCCTAGCCCGCTCCATGGCGCGCGTCCCGCATCTATCCGGCGATATTTATCGCACATTCTAATGACGAACGCAGGGCAACCGATGCTGCACGCAAACAACTTTAGATGGATGTGGCCCGGTAAACACGCACAATCACACGTTGTCGGCAAGTTTCCACATCAACCCGTGGCCGCTTTGCCGGCATCCTCGATCTGATGGCGCATCGGCAGCTCGATGATGAAGGTCGCGCCTAGGCCTGGCTGGCCGTCCGCGTCGATTGAGCCGCCATGACGTTCAACGATCTTGCGAACCGTGGCGAGGCCGACGCCGGTTCCTTCGTACTCGAGGCGGCCATGCAGCCGCTGGAAGATCGTAAAGATCTGCTCCTTGTACTTGTTGTCGAAGCCGATCCCATTGTCCCTGATCTCGATCCGCACGTGCGGCGGCCGGTGACCGGTCTTAGCTCCATCGACCGAGCACGTGATGCTGATTTCTGGTTTCACATCGGGCTTGCGGAACTTCAGAGCGTTCGCCAGCACGTTCTGGAGAAGCTGGCGCATCTGCGTCGCGTCCGCATCGATGGCGGGAAGCGCCTCCGACCTGATGACGGCGCCCGACTCCTCGATCCGGATTTGCAGGTCCGAGAGCACTCCCGTGAGCACCTCGTCGAGCACGACGCGTGTAAACGGCTTGGCCTTTGTCGTCACGCGCGAGTAGTCGAGCAGGTCATTGATGAGACGGCGCATCCGGCCGGCCGCATTCTGCATCCGGTCGAGGAACATGCGCCCGTCGTCGGGCAGGTCCTTGCCATAGCGGGTGACGAGGCGATCGCCGAAGGCCTCGATCTTGCGCAGCGGCTCCTGGAGATCATGCGAGGCGACATACGCGAAGTCCTGCAGCTCGCGGTTCGACCGCTCGAGCTTCAGCGTATACTGGTGCCTCTGCTCGGCGTAGCGCTCACTTTCGGAGACGTCCATGCAAGTGGCGATCGTCCCGCCGTCCTGCATCGGCTCGCTGACCACGGCGATCACGCGGCCATCGCGCAGATGCTGCTTGAACGTGCGGCGCGTCTTTTGATGCCGCGTTTCGTGCCGCTCCGCCAGAACGCGGCGCGCTTCCTCTTCGGTATAATTGCCGACGCTGGCGCTGTGCATCATGACATCGCCTAGAGAAACACCCGGCCTCACGACCTCAGGCGAGAGGCGATACATTTCCAGGTAGCGGCGGTTGCAGATGATCAAGCGCTGATCATCGTCGTACATGGCGACGCCCTGCACCATGTTGTGCATGACCGCGTCGAGCTGCATGTGCTGTGTGGCCAGCCGTGCGTTGAGGCTCTCGCGTTCCGTAATATCTTCATGCGTACTGATGAGGCTGCCATCCGGCATGGGCTGACGCACGAGCGATATTGAGCGCCCATCGGACAGCCTCATCACTTGGGAAATCTGCTCCCCGAAGGTAGCACCACCATCCTTGACGAGTTGCTGACCATCCTCGCAGGCGTAGAGGCCCGTCGCTGCCCGTGTCTCGAGGATCTCCTTAAGGCTCGTACCAGGCTTGACGCTGTCAGGATTGAGACCATAGATCTCGGTGTAGCGACGATTGGAGAAGACGACCCGCTGATCCGCATCGAACAGGCAGACACCCTGAGACATGTTGTCCAGGAGGATGTCGAACATCGCACTGCGCGAATGCAGCTCACGGCTCAGCCGAACTAGGTCGGCCTCGCGCTGCTTTAGCTGGGTGATATCGGTACGCGTTTGAACGATTTCCCCGTTCGACGTGCGCGTTTCATTGACCAGATGCCAGCTGCCGTCGGCCAACCGAACCTCGGTCGGAATGCCAGGATTGCGATGGCGCTTCAGGGCAGCCGCGAGATACATCTCGGGCGGGCGGCCCCTCAGATCAAAGCCGCCACGACGCAACTCTTCCTTGAGCAATGCCTCGTATGACGCGCCGCGGACGATGAGCTCCGAAACGAGCTGCCGGCATTCCACGTACTTGCGATTGAAGACCACAAGCTTTTCGTCGGCATCGAAGAGGGCGAAGCCTTCCGCCATGACATCGAGCGCGTGGGACATCCGCTGACGCGCATTGGCGGCGATCTGGGCGAACTGGACATTGAGATCCGTCACGCTCGTCGTGGGCTCGAGTTCGCGGACGGTCTCGACGAGCGTGCCGCTTGGGAGGCACGCGCGGTTCACCTCGATGAGCTTGGCGCTCGGCGCGACATAACGGAAAGTATCCTCGGCGCCGGGGACGACGCGTTCCATGGCCGCCTGCATACGGGTGGCGATCTGCTCGTCTGAGAGCTCCAGGCGCTCGAGCACGCGGCGGATGAGATCCTCGAGAGATGCGCCGGCGACCAGTTCGTCCGGCGTATGACCGCGCAGGATGCGATAGGTCTCGTTGCAGGCAAGAAGCCGCAGATCCTTGTCGAACATGGCGAGGCCGACGCTCGCGCCGGCAAGCAGGGCCTTGGTCGCATCCGCGGGTGCGGCCTTCGAGGCCTGCTCGTCACGGCCGGGCATTTCCAGCCCCGACAATGCCAATAGCCCAGCCTGAGCGGTCGTCATGCCTCTCCCCCTCGACTCGCGGTCGTATCCCCAGGGTCCGATACATGGCACAGGGCCGATTAAGAACTCCTAAGCGAACGCATGGCCGAGCACCGAAAGGCACCTGAAGACACCGCCACGCAAAGAGCCGCGGATCCTGCAGATTGGGATACGATGGCTCTAACCCTCGGAAAGAGCGTGCATTTGACCGCGCGGCGGCGCATTGAGCCGCACGCCCCGCTGACTGAGCATCAAACCAGACGAGCTTCAGGCCGCCCCACCGCCAGAGGTCATGTGCCGTCACCGCTGGGGTCGCTCACCACAAATCCGCTAGCTGCGAACCGGCCCCCACGCGGCACGCTTCATCCAGCTTTGCGCTTTGAAGCTCGCGACGAGTGCCTCCGGATCATAGACGGCGTCCAGCCATTCGGCGAACGGCATGGGCGATCGGGCATCGTGCTCGAGATACTGATCGAACAGATGATCGAGTATGCCGGTCTTGGTCATGCGGATATGGCCGTAGCGTAACGACAGCTGGTGACGCGCCTGGATAACCGGAACACCCTCGCGCAGGATGAGATAGAGCGCGCAAAAGAGGCCGGTGCGATCGGAGCCGGACTTGCAGTGAACGAGCGTCGGCTGATCGATGGTCGCGATCAGCTTGCGTATATCGGCAATGTCATTGCGCGAGGGCGCTGCCCGCGACCTCATGCGCAGGTCGACGAGGTCGAGACCGAGGCGCGCGCAGGTCTCCTGCTCGAGCCAGTAGCCACCGTGCGTCTCCTCACCACGAAGATTTATGACACGACGTACACCGCGTTCAGCAGCCGCGCGGAGGTGGCGCGGCGCCGGCTGCGCCGAACGCCAGAGGCCGTCGGTCACCTGGTGCAGATTACCGTAGACTTCGCGGAGAACACCGTAGTCGATCAGCCAAAGGTCGAGATGATTCACGGCCGGACCGAAACGGCGCACCATCCACGGCGGCAGTGCCGCGGCCGTGCTCGCCTGCCACGCGCGCAGGCCTCTGCGAAAGCGTCGCCGACTGCCCTTTGTTATCTTCGCCATCAGCAAACCGCGACAAGCCTTTCATTCCATCCGAAGCGAGCCGCCGGCTGAAAAGCCGTGTCATCACACCGGCTTTTCCGCAACCCGACTCCCCTCACCCCTTGGCGAACGTCCTTATCGCCTGTAACGATGACAGGCAATTGCGGCTGCGATCGCCTTGCTGGTGCCCCCGCTTTCGGGCGAGGAGAGGGCGCCGAGCGCGGCGATATGGCGCCGGACGGGGGCGACCATTTGCGTCTAAAGGGCTGGTGGTCTCGTCGGTCCGATGCCCTGTCGGCGGCGCTGCCGCAGCAGGCCGAAGCGCCTGGCGCGGCGTAGGGCCGCATCGCCGCTGACGCCCCGTGCTTGGAGAGTTTCGGTTGCAGGTCGATGTTCCGGCTGGAATGCGGTGCAATTCGCGGCGTGTGCGCGCGCCGGGCGCATCGGTCTTTGTTCGCGCGCGGCGCTGCATCGCCGTGAGGAGCGCGGCAACATGAGCAGCCAGGCGGCGGCCGGCGGCCATCAGTCCCTGCCCCAATCACTTCCTCTTGCCTTGCGCACCTACCGCGCCGTCATGTCACTGGCACGCCCGGCCTTGTGGCTGGTGCTGCATCGTCGGGCCGAGCGCGGCAAGGAAGACCACATGCGCCGCGCGGAGCGTTACGGCATTGCTGGCATTCCGCGGCCCGACGGCGATCTCCTCTGGCTGCACGCGGCGAGTGTCGGTGAGACCAACGCGGTGCTTCCGCTGATCGAGCGCCTGCTTGCCGCACGACGCAACCTGACGATCCTTCTCACCACCGGCACAGTGACCTCCGCCGGGCTCGCGGCCAAACGCCTGCCGGCCCGTGCGCTGCATCAGTACCTGCCGCTCGACTCCGGCCCTTATGTACGCCGCTTCCTCGATCACTGGCGGCCGACCGTCGCCGTGCTCACCGAGCAGGAGATCTGGCCCAATCTCATTCTCGAGGCGCACGCGCGCGGCATCCGCCTCGCACTCATCAATGCCCGCATGTCCGGCCGCAGCCTCGCGCGCTGGCAGGGCAAGCCCAATGTTGCCAAGGCGCTGTTCGGGCGGCTCGACGCTGTGCTTGCTCAGAACGACCAACTCGCGCGGGCGATCGCTTCACTCGGCGCCGCCAACACCACGGCAGTCGGCAATCTCAAGCTCGACGCACCGCTGCTGCCGATCGACGAGGCGGCCGCGACGGCCCTCAACACCGCACTCGCCGGGCGGCCGCGCTTCGTTGCAGCAAGTACGCACGCCGGCGAGGAGGCGATCGTCGCAAACGCACACCGTCTCATGCGTTCGACACTGCCGGAACTCTGCACGATCATTGCGCCGCGTCATCCGCATCGCGGACCTCAGATCGCCGCCGATCTTGCCGCAGCAGGCCACACCGTCGCCGTGCGCTCACGTGGCGAGCTGCCACACGCCGGCACCGATATCTACATCGCCGATACGATTGGCGAGCTTGGCACGCTCTACTCCATCGCGCGCATTGCCTTCATCGGCGGCTCGCTGATCGATCGGGGCGGCCAGAACCCAATTGAAGCCGCACGTCTCGGCGCCAGCGTTCTCGTCGGCCCGCACCAGTCGAGTTTCACCGACATCTATGCACCGCTGATCGACGCCGGTGGGGCTGTCGAGATCCACAGTGCCGATGACATGGCGCGCCAGGTGCTGGCATGGCTGCAGGCGCCCGCGAGCCGCGACCAGGTGGCCGCCATTGCAACCCAAACGCTCGAGCGGCTTTCCGGTGGCCTCGAACGGACCACGCAGGCAATCATTCACATGCTCAGCAAGCCGCGCGGCGCCTGAGAGTCCTAGCAGACTCGCCTATGCGTGCCCGGCTTCGCTGTGCAGATGGGATAGCTCGACACCGATCTTCGAGAGCGCCCGCACATATTTGAGCTCGAGATCCGTGTCGAAGATCAGGTCGCGATCGGCCGGACAGTGCAGCCAGCCATTGGCGCCGATCTCCGCCTCGAGCTGCCCCGCCGCCCAGCCCGAATAGCCGAGGGCCAACATGGAGCGGCGCGGTCCCTGGCCGGCAGCCATGGCTTTCAGGATCTCGATCGTCGCCGTCAGGCAGATGCCGTCGCTGATAGCGAGCGTCGCCTCGTCGGCGAAATAGTCGTTCGTGTGAAGCACGAACCCGCGCTCGGTCGAGACGGGGCCACCGTTCAGCACAGTCTGCTCGAGAAATGTTTCGGCGCCGCCCTCGCCAAGCCCGAGTTGATCGACGAGATCGCCAAGCGAAACGTCGGGCGAGCGCTGATTGACGATCAGCCCCATGGCTCCTTCGGACGAATGGGAGCACATGTAGATGACCGAGCGTCGAAAGCGACGATCGCTCATCGTCGGCATGGCGACGAGAAGCTGGCCACTGAGATAGCTCGGGCCCGAGACGCGGCGTTTGCGTGCCTGTTCCATCCGTCGAGACTAACGCTTGCCGATGCCTGATGTGAAGCCGTGATTTGTCCGGCAACGAAAATCCGGCATCGTCGTTGCGTTGAAAGTGCCTTCCGATCTCATTTGCACCAAAACTTGATCCGACGAGAGCAGAACGTCACTTCCCATGACGAGGCGCCACGCTACCATGTTCGCCGTGGAGGCCTATGTGAACACCAAGTTGCTACCCATCCTGCCTATACCCGCCGCGGGATTACTACTGTGCGCGCTCGCCCAGAGCGCAGCCGCCGATCCTCCGGCTTTTGCTTCATCATGGGTCAAGGAGCCGCACGCTCGCGCGCGCCTCGTTGCCGGCGGACGGGCGGCGGATGGCCCGGCCGGCACAATTGCTGCCGGCATCGAGATCGAGCTTGCGGACGGGTGGAAGACCTATTGGCGCAATCCCGGCTCATCTGGCGTGCCGCCGCTGTTCGACTGGTCGGCGGCCTCCAATCTCGCCTCGGCCGAGGTGCGCTATCCTGCCCCCGCCAGGCTGGCTGATCGTGGTGGCGACACGATCGGTTACAAGCAACGCCTCATTCTGCCTCTCATCGTGCGGCCAGCAGATCCCAAGCGTGAGATCACCCTCACGCTCTCGCTCGAGTATGGAGTTTGCAAGGACATCTGCATTCCAGCGCAAGCCCGCCTCGAGTTGGTGATTCCACCCGGTGCCGAGAAGGAGCCCATTGCAAGCGATCTCTCGCGCGCGCTCGACCGCGTTCCTCGTTCGCCTGGCACGCGACGCCCGTCCGATCCCGAGTTGAGCAACGCGACTGTTGTGCTTGGCGGCGACAAACCCGAAATCCGGCTCGACGTCACTATCCCCGGGGGTGCCGAAGGCGCTGACCTCTTCATCGAAGCGCCAGATGGCGCATGGATCCCCATGGCCAAGCCGGAAGGCCCGCCCAAGGGCGATCGCGCCAGCTTCCTCGTCGACCTCTCGGAGGGCGCCGACATTGCCGATCTCAAGGGCAAGACCGCGCGCATTACGATGGTCTCGCCGCGCGGCCAGTCCGAGGCGATGCTGAAGCTCGAATGACCGTCGTTTTTCCGGTAGCGGGTACGCTTGCGCTTAGGGAAGTCGCAAGATATGGTCCGCGCGCCGTTTGAACCGGAGCCTCAGCGAGGCGCAGGGACGCGGCTCCGGAGAGGTGGCAGAGTGGTCGATCGCGCCGCACTCGAAATGCGGAGTACGGGCAACCGTACCGGGGGTTCGAATCCCTCCCTCTCCGCCAGAATATGCTGAAGTATTTATAATTTACGTCAGGCCGCCGCCACCTACATCGTGCCCGCTTCAGTCTTGCCTCCAGCGGATGGATCTGCATCCGCGAGCAAATTCGCGGAAAGCCGCAGCCGGCTGCTTAACCGCCCGCGCTCCAGCCCCCCGCGCCAGCACATCTACGAACGCGCGTGTCTTTGCGATCGGCGTGCGCGTCGGCGGGAAGACCGCACAGTTGGGAAACTTAGCCACCTCGAAATCCTCGATAATAAACTCGAGTTTGCCGTCATCGACATGATTGCGGCGAACATGGACCATGGCAAGCGCTGATCAGTTCCGAGCGCTTTGTCGATCAACTCATCGGGCGTGAAAAGGCTCCGAATAATGTCCAATCCGGCCAGCGAAAGAGAGAAAATGTGATCGACGCCCCGATGGGCAGGTGTTGGCTTCGCCGCCTAAAACCCCCGGGAACTTCCTTTGGCCGGCGCTGTTAGGGCAGATAATCGGCACCTCTACAGCGGAGACCAGCAATGGCAAGCAAATCGAAGACTTTGGACGATCTCTTTCACGACACGCTTCGGGACATCTACTACGCCGAGAAGAAGATACTGAAGGCTCTACCCAAGATGCGCCGGGCCGCCCAATCGAAGGAGCTGAAGGCGGCCTTTGAGAAGCACGAGGCACAGACGGAAAGCCAGGTCGAACGCCTCGAGCAAGTATTCGAGATGATGGGTAAGGCTGCGCGCGGCAAGACATGCGATGCTATTGAAGGTATCATCGCGGAAGGCGAAGAGATCGCCGAGGAGTTCAAGGGTACGCCCGCGCTCGATGCGGGGCTGATATCGGCGGCGCAGGCTGTCGAGCACTATGAGATCACCCGTTACGGCACATTGAAGCAGTGGGCGATCGAGCTTGGCATGAAGGATGCTGCAGCCTTACTCGACAAAACTCTGCGCGAGGAGGCGATGACGGATGAAGATCTGACATCGCTTGCCCAGTCGCTGGCCAACGTGCGCGCGAAGAAAGCGGCCTGAGCGGAGGCTCTCGGTGTCGGTGCGCAGACCGGGCGCTCCAGCAGCGTCCCCGCGCCCGACAACCGAGGCGCTTCATGAGTACGATGTCGCGATTTGTTTCTCGGATCACCACGAGGCTCCCGCGCCCTGGAAGGTGACCGCCTATCTCTGCTTGGTCGCGGCCCGAAGGATGCGCCGATCTGCCCCTCGCCCCTTACAGCCCGTGTCGCTCCCGCGACGAGGGACTCGGATGAAGTGATGCGGGAATTCAACTCCGCAAGAGTTCGCGGCGGGTCATTGTCGGCCGCATCCACAGGGTGCTCTTGCGCGATCGTCATCACCACCTCGTAGCCTTTGCGCCAGACTCCTTCAATTTGCGTGCTTGGGTGTCAGTTCCAAGGAAGCCGTTCGTCGGTCGGAAGTTCAAAATCGGCTGGCACAATATTTGCTTAATTTTTTGTTCGTCAGGCGATCCTGTCTGGTGCGTTTGCAGCGACGGAGCACAAATGCCCAAGCCGTTTCATCTCGCTTGGTTCCTTCAAGGTTCGAGCGCACAAGCCTGGGGCGAAGCATGGACTGGGCATATCGGCCAGACATGGATGCAGCCCGAGCTTTTCCTCAACATGGCACGCGCGCTCGAGCGTGCCTGCTTCGACTACATCCTGCTTGAAGATTCATCGTACGTTGGCGAGAGCTTCGGCGGATCGACGGAGATTTATCTCAAGAACGGCCTATCCGTTCCACGCCAGGATCCATCGGTCGTCGCTGCGCTGATGACGCAAGTGACGTCGCGCATCGGCATCGTTCCGACGTTTGGCACCTACGCGTATCACCCTTATCTCCTGGCCCGTCTCGTTGCGACGCTCGACCAGGTATCGAACGGCCGCATTGGCTGGAACGCGGTGACGGGCAGCTCGGATTTCGCCGCCATGAACTTCGGCTTGCCGGGCATGCCGGAGCACGACCTGCGCTACGATATGGCGGACGAATATATGGAGGTCTGTCGCGGACTTTGGGGGTCGTGGGAGCCGGACGCGATCATAGCCGACCGCAAGAGCGGCGTGCTCGTCGACCACACCAAGGTTCATGCCATCAACTACAACGGCAAGTACTTCAAGACGCGCGGGCCGCTGAACTCCGGACCGGCGCCATCGGGCCAGCCGGTCATTGCACAAGCCGGCGGCTCGCCGCGCGGGCGCAAGTTCGCAGCCGCCCACGCCAATACGATCGTCGTCAATGCCAAAGGTATCGAGGCGATGCGCGCCTATCGCGAAGACGTGCACAAGCACATGATCGCGGCCGGCCGCAACCCATCCGACTGCAAGGTGCTCTACCTCATCAATCCCATTCTCGGCGACACGACGACTGATGCCCTGGAGCGCAAGAAGAGGCGCGCCGCCACTGCCGCAGCACGCATCGAGGAGCGGCTCGCACACTTCGGCAAGGTGACCAACATCGACTTCGGCAAGTTCAACCTCGACAAGCCCTTGCCGGACAACGTCACGACCAATGGGCACCAGCAGAACCTCGAGCAGTTCCGCAAGCTCGCAAACGGCCGCTCCATCCGCGAGACCATGGCGAGTTACAACGCTGTAGACCTATCCGTCGAGTTGTGCGGCACGCCTGACGCCGTCGCCGCTCAGATGGGTGAAGTGATGCAGGCCGTAGGCGGCGACGGCTTCCTCTTCTCCATGCCAAATGTCAATCGGCGCACGCTCGCAGAGATCGAGGACGGTCTTGTGCCCGCGCTGCAGGATCGCGGCCTCATGCGGACCGCCTACGAGCACAAGCAGTTCCGCGACAATCTCTTGGCATTCTGATCAATCAGCAGGAAGGCAGGGCAGCAGCATGCGCAGATTCCCATCTTCCAAACATTTGAGCCGCCGCACAGTCATGGGGCTCATCGGTGTCGGTCTCGCTGCACCGTACATTCGACCGAGCTACGCGCAGGGAGCGTGGCCGGAGCAGACCACGATCCCGGACATTTTGAAGGGTAGCGGCGAGCTTCGCATTGCCACCTTCGGCGGCACCATGCAGGAGACGCAGGTAAAGGCCTACTTCGAGCCCTTCGAGAAGATCTCCGGCATCAAGGTGCGCTACTTCCCCGGAACGAGCGCGCCCAAAGTCAAGGCCATGGTCGAGACGGGCAATGTCGAGTGGGACGTGGCACAGCTCAGCCGCGGCTCTATCATGAACCTGCAGAAGCAGGGCGAGTACTTCGAGAAGATCGACTACTCGCTGATCGACGATGGCGTCGGTAAGGAATTCCGCTTCGAATACGGTATCGAAATGCTGGTGTGGGCGCAGGTGCTGGCGTATCGCACCGACGCTTTCAAGGGCGCAGTGCCCAAAGGCTGGGCGGATTTCTGGGACACCGCCAAATTCCCCGGTGATCGGGCCTTGCTCGGAACGACGGGCGGCGGATGGCCGGAGCTGGAATTCGCGCTGATGGCGGCCGGCGTTCCCGCCGACAAGATCTACCCCATCGACATCGACAAGGCATTCGCGAGCTACGACAAGATCAAGAAGTCCGTCGTCAAGTGGTGGGACACGGGCGCCATCCCGATCCAGCTACTGACCGATCGCGAAGTCTCCATGACCTCGGTCTGGAATGGCCGCATGGCGGCCCTTCAGGCAGCAGGCGTCCCGGCGGACATAAGCTGGGGGCAGGGGCTGTCGAAGCGCGATGCCTGGGGCATACCCAAGGGCGCCAAGAACTCAGCGAATGCCATGAAGTTCGTGGCCTACTCCACCATGGCGATCCCACAGGCGCGCGTCGCCTGGGGCATTCCCTATGGCTCGGTCAACATCAAGTCGAACGAGTTCATTCCGGAGGTTCGGCAGGCCGTCCTCCCGAGCGCTCCTGCGATCAAATCGCAGCTCGTGAACTACGACTACGACTGGTGGATCGAGAACCGCGAGGCGGTCATCGGACGGTTCAACAAGTGGCTGCTGGGCTAGAAACCAGATTGGGACACGAGCGATGATGAACGGCGTTGGACGCGGCGCATCGGTGTCGCTCAACGACCTGCAGAAAAGCTACGGCGGCGTGAACGCGGTCGCTGGTGTCACGCTCGACATCCGCTCGGGCGAGTTCCTGACTCTCTTGGGGCCCAGCGGGTCAGGCAAGACGACAACCCTTATGATGATCGCCGGCTTCGAAACACCGACCGGTGGCGACATCGCCATTGACGGCAAGTCGGTCGTTGCCATGCCACCCTATCGCCGAAACATCGGCATGGTCTTTCAAAACTATGCGCTCTTTCCGCATCTCACGGTGGCTGACAATATCGGCTTTCCCTTGAAGCAGCGCGGGGTTTCCAAAGCCGAGCGGACAAAGCTCGTCGGCGACGCGCTCGAACTCGTGCAATTGCCGGGCTACGGCGCACGCTATCCGCGGCAGCTTTCCGGCGGTCAGCAGCAGCGCGTCGCACTCGCGCGGGCGATCGTGTTCAAGCCGCGCTTGCTGTTGATGGACGAGCCATTGGGGGCGCTCGACAAGCAACTGCGCGAAAACCTCCAGCTCGAGATGCGCCGTCTTCATGCGGACCTCGGCATCACCTTCATTTATGTGACGCATGACCAAGAAGAGGCGCTCACGATGTCCGACCGCATCGCGGTCATGAACGAAGGCCTCGTCGCACAGGTCGGGCGCCCCGAGGATCTCTACGACCGGCCGGACAACCACTTCGTCGCGGCCTTCATTGGGGAGTCTAACTTCCTCCCCGCTGTAGTGCGTGGCCTCGAAGACGAGGTCGTCGTCGCCGAATACAATGGCGCGCTGATACGAGCCATCTCGCCGAGCAAGCAGCAAGACGCCGGCATGAAGGTCATGCTGTCCACGCGACCTGAGCGCATCCGCTTCGCCGACGGCGCTGTGGCATCGCCAGTCTCGCAGAATCGCCTCAGCGTGACGGTGACTGAGGCTGTATTTGCCGGCGAACGCTGCCGATACATGCTGCGGACAGGCGACGGCAGCTCGATCGTACTGAAGGAGCCGTCGAGTGCGGCCATTCGCCGTCGCGAAGTCGGCGAACAGGTAGAAATCTCTTGGTCTGTCGCGGATACGATCCTTGTCTGAAGCCGTCGAGATCCCTTCCGGAACACTGACCGTCACGCGCCCGATCGGCGTGCAATTCTCCTGGAGGAAGGCCATACCGTGGCTCCTGACCGGGCCGCTCCTCCTCTTCATGCTCACATTCTATGCTGTACCCGTGGTGGCGATGCTTTTGCGCAGCGTCAATGATCCGACATGGACACTCGCACACTTTCACGCTCTGGCCAGCGACACGGTCTTCTTCAAGGTTTTCTCGAACACGCTTTACACGGCATTCACCGTCACGATCGGGGCCCTGCTCTTCGGCTATCCCTTAGCTCTCGCGCTCGTGCGCTCACCCCGCTGGGCGCCGGTCATTTTGATCATGATACTGCTGCCATTCTGGACGAGCGTCCTCGTGCGCAGCTATGCATGGATGGTGCTTATGGGGCGGCACGGCCTCATCAACGAGGCGCTGCTCGCGTTAGGCACGATCGAGCGGCCATTCCGCATCCTCAATACGCCGCTCGCGACGCAGATCGCGATGATCCACATACTCCTGCCGTATATGGTTCTTCCGATCGCCAACGCGCTTCGGCAGATTGATCCTTCGCTGCCGCGCGCGTCATCAGGTCTTGGCGCCACGCCGTGGGGCACGTTCCGCCAGATCACATTGCCGCTCTCCATGTCCGGCGTGGCCGCAGGAATGCTGCTCGTGTTCGTGTTGGCTCTCGGCTTCTACATCACTCCGGCCATGCTGGGCGGTCCCCGCGAGATCACGCTGTCGATGCTGATCGATCTGCAGGTTGATCAACTCAACTGGGCCTACGCAGCTACCCTTTCGGCTGTGCTGCTTGCGACGACGCTCGCCATCATCGGCGTCTTCTATCGTCTACCCGGCGTCAGCAATGCTTTCCGAATGGGGGCACGATGACGGCCATGCGCGCGCTGTCGACGACGGTCGTCGGCCTGATCCTTGTCTTTCTCATGTTACCCATCATTATTGTCGTGGTGGTATCCTTCTCGTCCGCAACCTATCTCACGTTTCCACCACCCGCTCTCGGTCTGCGCTGGTACGCGGCATATTTCGGCAGCGAGGCTTGGCTGCAATCGACATGGCTGAGTATCTGGGTGGCGGCTGTCGTCGTCGTGCTCGCAACGATCCTCGGCACGCTAGCCGCACTTGGCGTGGCCCACCTACCCAGGCCCCTGCGCGTGCTCGCCTCCACTCTCATCCTGTCCCCGCTGATCGTACCGGGGATCATCGTCGCAATCGGGATCTACTACGCCTTCGCACAATACGGCCTGGTCGGCTCGCCGGTCGGCCTCATCCTCGCGCACACATGCCTTGCCGTGCCCTTCGTGGTCACGAGCGTCAGCGCGAGCCTCGCCGGCATCGATCCGCGCCTGGAGCAGGCCGCTCTCAGCCTCGGCGCCACGCCCACGGGAGCGTTCTTTCAGATCACTCTGCCGCTCATCCGACCGGGCGTTCTGGTCGGTGCGCTGTTCGCATTCATCACGTCGTTCGATGAGCTGATCGTCGCGATCTATATTTCCGGCTCTGGCGCAGTCTCACTGCCACGCCGGATGTGGGACGATTTGCAATTTCAGATCGAGCCGACTATCGCCGCAGTCTCGACCCTGACGATCGTACTGACGGCGGCCCTGATGGGCTGCGCGCATCTGCTCCAGCGGCGATCAGCGACCTGACAGCCGCTGGTGAGAAGATCTGGGTTCAGGGCAGTGTCACGTGGCCTAAATCGGGAAATACCCAGATAGCGTCCGATGCCATGGCCACGGCCATGGCATCGGTGTCCTCGTATCGGCTTAGGCGATTAGCCCCACTTGGTGTCGGCGCCGACGAGCATGATCGTGATGTGGCCCATGGTCGAGTCGGCCTTGGCGCCGTGCCAATGGCGCTCACCGGCCTTGATGTGCGCGACATCGCCGACGTTGATCTCGCGCTGCTCGTTCTCCATCGCCACGATGCCGGAGCCCGATGTCACGATCAGGATCTGATCGCAGTCATGAATGTGCCATCCGGTATTGCAGCCTTGGCTGAAGTTCACGATCGAGCAGGTGAAGTCCTTTGACTCGCCCGCCTCGAGGATGGTCTGCCTGGTCCTTTCGACCGGCCCGGTCCAACCTGCCGTGCGCTCGGCCGCGCCCGGGGCCGGCAGGGTCGGGATATCCTTCAGTGTTACTACTTTCACGACGCACGTCTCCTTTGTTGGCCCTGAGGCCTCAATCAATACCCCTCGCCATATCACAGCCGGGCGTGATCGCAGTAACATAGGGTGCAAGCAAACTGCGATATCGAAAGCGTCTTAGACTGCGCTTAGGCAAATGTCGGATCTTGCATAGCTTGCGGCTCGCTAGCCTCTCGGCTTCCCCGAAATGGCTAGATGCTGCATTCTGAAGGCAAGAGATATCAGTGAGGAGATTGCGATGCCGCTTGGAGTTCCGCCCATTGATCGCCGCGTCGTGCTTCTTGGTCTCGCCGGCTCGACCGTTGCCACCTCAGCCGCAGCTCAGCAGGGCGGACATGCGCATCACGGAGGCATGTACGAAAGCCTGAAGCAACCCGGCCGCGTTGGCCTCCCGGCCGAAGCGGCCACTCAACATGTGACGGACAGCCCCGCGAAGCGAGCCGGAAATCCGGGTGCGTGGATGAGCAAGGCGCCGCTGCCCATTCCGCGCAGCGAGATGGCCTGGGCGACCGTCAAGGATGGTCAGATGCACCTGCTCGGCGGCTACGGCGAGCAGCGCGTCAACCGCAACTACCATCACATCTACGATCCGAAGTCCGACAAGTGGCTCGAAGGGCCGCCGCTACCCATCGGGGCCAACCACGTGGGTGTCTGCGTTGTCGAAGGCCGCCTTTTTGCGCTCGGCGGATTCGTCGAGCAGAACCGAAAGCCGCACGACCAGTGCTTTGTGCTCGATCCCGGCGCAACACAATGGCGACAGATCGCCTCGCTACCAAAGCCATGTGGCGCGATCGGCACGGCGGATGCCGGCGGCACTCTGCATCTCATCGGCGGCGCAATCGGCGATACTTTCGCCGACAAGAAGTCGGTTGATTGGCACTACGCCTACGACGCCAAGGCCGACCGATGGGAGCCGCGCCGCCCCATGCCTCTCGGTCGCGACCATACCGGTGTCGTCTACGTCAACGGGCTCATCCATCTGATTGGCGGCCGGGTCGACAGTTTCCACACGAATTCAAATCTCCACCACGCCTACGACCCGAAGGCCGACAAGTGGGAAGCACGGCGGCCATTTCCGACCGCGCGATCAGGGCACGGCGCGGTGCTGCTCAAGGGCAAGATCTTCTGCATGGGTGGCGAGGGCACAGACCGCGTCTACGGCCAGAACGAAGCCTACGATGTCGCAACGGACACATGGGAATCCTATGCGCCGATGCTCACGCCGCGACATGGTCTCGGGGCGGTCGCAATCGGCGACGCCATTTACGTAGCGGGAGGTGGACCCGTGATGGGCGGCGGTATCCAGAGTGCCATCAACGAGGCGTTCTCTTTGGGTTGACCGCTGCATCATTCGGCGATCATGGCCAGCGCGGCGCGGCGATCACCGGGCTTCAATCGGAGAAACAATTTGCGGGCCTGCGCGATATCTCGCGCCGTGCCCGTTTCTTCTGCCGCCTTGAGAGCCTTCACTGTTGGATTGTCGGCCCCACATATGAATGTGAGAGCTTTCGCGAGACGCCCCATGGTCTCGCGGTCGATTGATGCCTCGTCCATACGGTACTCCTGCAGGTGTTGTATTAGAGCGCGTCGCTTGCCTCTTCGGCGGACTTGTCTTCGCGGAGCCCCTTGAAGGCTGCATGACGCAGCAGACCATCACCGGTCAAGGCACGGTATTCCACTTGCGCGACAAGTTCGGGGCGCAGCCAGACCACGCCGCGGCGCTGCTCCGGATCGAGCTTGTCTGTAAAAGGCGGTGTCGCCCGGCGCAACGGCTGCGCAGTCTTCCACAACTCGGCCGCCGTTGTGCGACTGAAGCCTGTCCCGACACGCCCCATGTATCTAAGGCGACCGCGGTGATACCGCCCCATCACGAGAGCGCCGACGGCCTTCTTCTGCGCAGTCGAATCGAGATAGCCGCCGATCACGAACTCGTCCGTCAAATGACAGGTGATCTTGATCCAGTCGCCGGTTCTCCCGGAACGGTAGGGCTTGTCCGCACGCTTTGAAATGATCCCTTCGAGACCGAGCTCGCAGGCCTTGTCCAGCATCTGCGGACCTTCGACTGCGAAGTGTTCACTGAAGCGCAATGCGCCGGACTTGCGCCCCCTCAGAAGCTTCGCAAGAACGCCTTTGCGTTCGACGAGAGCAGCGCCGCGGAGATCGATACCCTCGAGATAGAGGAGGTCGAACGCATAGTAGACCATGCGCCCGCCTGTGCCGGCCTTGAGATCCGAGACCAGCTCGGAAAAGCTCGTCGTACCGTCCTCATGCTCGACGACGACCTCGCCATCGAGGATCGCCGTCTCGACATCAAGCGCTGTCAGCGACTTGGCTACTCGCGAAAAGCGCTTTGTCCAGTCCAGGTTGTTGCGCGTGAGCAGCGTGACGTTCCCGTGCTCAATCCTCGCTTGCAGGCGATAGCCATCGAACTTGATCTCGTGCACCCATTGCTTGCCGTCCGGCACGTCCTTCTGGCGCTGTGCGAGGCACGGCGCGATGAAATCCGGGAGCGGCCCGGCTTTGCCAACGCGAATGGGCAGCTTCAGAGTGCTGTGCTTCTGCAATGCGCGCGCCATAGAAAGCGACCTATCCAATCAGCTTCTTGATGGCGGCCTTCAATGATCGCGCGCTCGTGTTGTAGTCACGCCAAGCCGTCGAGCGAGAAAGCAGCTTCGGCGTCGTCCAGATTGTGAAGCGCTTGGGATCGAGGCCAGGACGCACCTGCTGCCAGGTCAGCGGCATGGACACGGTGGCACCTGGACGCGCACGCGGTGAGAGCGGCGCCACCGCCGTCGACTTCGTGTCGTTGCGCAGGTAGTCGAGGAAGATGCGCCCCCCGCGTAGCGCTTTCGTCATCTTGATGAGATAACGATCGGGCTGTTCCTCGGCCATGCTCGCGCAGATCGTCTGCGCAAACATCTTCGCTTCATCCCAACCGATGCCGTCGCGCGCCGTGACGCGCAGCGGCGTGACGACATGCAGCCCCTTGCCGCCCGTCGTCTTGCAGAAGGAAACAAGACCGCAGGCTTCCACGCGCGATTTGAGCTCCCGAGCAGCAGCGACGACATCGTCGAACGGAACTTCTGGTCCGGGATCGAGATCGAAGACGAGACGGCCCGGCACATCGGGCTTGCCGGGCGCATTGTTCCAGGGATGGAATTCCAGCGTGCCCATCTGCCCCATGGCGACGAGCCCTTCGACCGTATCGATCTGGACATACGGCTCGCGGTCGCCGGAAATTTTTACCTCCGTGATCTCGTCGAGCCCCAGCTTGGCGTGGCGCTGGAAGAACGTCTGCCCCTCTATGCCGTCAGGAGCCCGCAGCAGTGAGCATGGCCGCCCCTCGATATGGGGAAGCATCCATGCACCCACTTCGGCGAGGTAGCGGGCGAGATCGAGCTTAGTGACGGCGCGTGTATCACCCTCCGCCGGCCAGAGTACTTTATCCGGTTTGGAAATGGCAATGCCGAGCAATGGATCATCGCCTTTGGGCGCTGCCGTGCGCCTGGCGCTGCTGCTTGCGCGAGCTGCAGCACGCCGCACAGGTGTCGCGGGCTTATCGGTCGTGCTCCACACGGCATCAGATTTGAAAGTGCGTGCGCGCCCGCTCATGAACGCGCTCGGGCTCTCGCCTTTACCCGCTGCGATCTGTGCCATTGTCCGGCCCGAGGCGACCGAACGATCCTTCATGAGCACGTCAGCTTGCGTCTTCGCGCGGGCCCACTTGTCGCGATGCTTGATGAGCAGCCAGTTCGTGCGCTTGCCGCCGTAGCGATCGCCCGCCATGCGTACGAGCACCCAGCTCCCTTTGAGCTTCTCGCCGGCGACCACGAACTTCAGATCGCCATCGCGCAGCATCGTGTCGACGGATTTGTCGCCTTCGGGCATCCAGAAGCCGCGATCCCACAGCATGACAGTGCCACCGCCGTACTCGCCTTTGGGGATCGTTCCCTCGAAGTCACCATAGTCGAGTGGATGATCCTCCACCTCAACAGCGAGGCGCTTGTCGCTCGGGTCGAGTGAAGGTCCGCGTGTCACGGCCCAGGACTTGAAGATGCCGTCGACCTCGAGGCGGAGGTCGTAGTGCAGGCGCGTCGCATCGTGCTTCTGGATGACGAAGCGCGGGTACTCAGCGGGCTTGATCTTGCTCTTGCCGCTCGGCTCGGCAGTCTTCGTGAAGTCGCGGCGGGCCTGATATTCTGAGAGCTTCTTCGCGGCCATCTCCGCCATCCGCTATCCAGCACGCCGGCGCGTCGGTTTCGCCTTCGGTCGACGCTTCGGCTCCTTGGCCGCCGACTCCTTGGACGCAGCCTTTGCCGGCGTCTTCTTGCCACCACCTACGCTTTTGCGCAGGGCTTCCATGAGATCGACGACGTTCGAGCCCTTCGGCCGCTCTTCCTCCGAGTAGGCAACAATTCGCCGACCCTTGAGCTTGTCCTGGATCAGCGCCTTCAGCGCCGTCGCATAGTGATCCTCGAATTTCGAAGCGTCGAATGCGGAGGCCTTGCGACCGATCAGCTCGGCGGCGAGATCTACCATCTCCTTGTCCGGCTTCGTCTTCGGAATCTCGTCGAAGTAATCGTTCGCATCGCGCAACTCGTCTGCATAGCGCAGCATGACCATGACGAGACCATCATCGAGCGGCGCGATCGCGACCAGCCACTCGCGCCCGCCGATCGTTAACTGGGCGAGGCCGGCCTTGCCCGTCTTGCGCATGGCTTCGCGGATGACGGCATAGCCCTCGCCCGCGATCTTGTCGCCCGGGACGATGTAGTAGGGCCGCTCGAAGTAGCGCCAGTCGATCTCGGCGATATCGACGAACTGGGCGATATCGATCGTCTTCTTGCTCTCGAGCTTGACGGCATCGACCTCTTCGGGCTCGAGCGTGATGTACGTATCGGAATCGACTTCGTAGCCCTTCACGATGTCGCTGTTCTCGACCTTGCCGACACCGGGCACGACCTTCTCGTAGTTGATGCGGCGGCCCGACGGCTTATGGATTTGGCGGAAGGAGATCTCGGATTTCGATTCCACTGCGTTGTAGATCTCGACGGGAATCGAAACGAGCGAAAGGCGAAGAAAGCCTTTCCAATAAGCACGTGCTTGCTTCGGCATGACGCGGCACTCGGATGCAACAGCGCGCGGGACGCGCGCAGACCTCTGTTATCAAACGATAACACGCGCAGGATAGTTCCTGGCACGGACAAACGTAGTGCCGATGGGTGCGCCGGTCCAGAGCCGCCGCACGGGAACGCGTCGGGAACACGGTCTCCGATTGGCGCCTAGGACGCCGCCGCGACGATCGCATCGCGCGTGATGGGCAGCGTTCGGACCCGAATGCCGAGCGCCCGGTGGACGGCATTGCCGATAGCCGCTGCCGTGGGACCTGTCGCCGTCTCGCCGACACCTAAAGGCGGCAGCTCCGGCCGAACGATCAGGCTCACCTTGATCTCCGGCACTTCCGAGAAGCGCAGGATCGGGTAGCCCTCCCAGTCGCGCGTCGTGACGGCATCGTCTTCGAAATTCACGCGCTCCTTGAGCGTCCAGCTTGCCGACTGAACGATCGCGCCTTCGATCTGGTTTTTGATGCCGTCGGGATTGATGGCCTCGCCGGCGTCGACGGCGGCCCACGCGTGCGTCAGGCGCACGCGCTCGTCACACACGACGCGAGCCACGACCGCGCAATAGGCACTGCGGTTCTTGTACTGGCAGAAGCCGATGCCGAGCCCCTCGCCCTGGACCTGAGGCCCAGGCCAGCCCGCCATTTCCGCCGCCTTGGTAATCACCTCGACGGCCCGCGCATCTGCGAGATGTTTGATCCGCAGCGCAACGGGATCAGCGCCGATCTCCGCCGCGACATCATCCATCAGCGTCTCGATGGCGAAGATGTTCGCGTAACCGCCAAGCGCCCGCAAGGCCGAGGTGCGATAGGGCAGGCCACGAAGAATGCGCTTCGAGACGTGGATGTTTGGGAAGGCATAGATCGGCAACGCATTGCGGTCGGCGCCGCCACCGCGCTCCAACGGGACATCGGGTGGAGATCGTTTGTCCATGGGCGTTTCGAGGCGCTCGGCAGCGACGAGGTTGATCGTGCCGCCACGGCCTGGGCGCGATACGTGTGCCTGGCTCTGGGATTGAAGGGTGAATGCCGTGATGCGTCCGTCGCCATCGACCTTGACCTCGGCCTTGACGATCGCACCCGGCCCGAGCGGAGCAAGCGAGAAATCGGCTGCGCGCGACCACAGCACGCGCACGGGACGCCCCGGCACTGCACGTGCGAGCATGGCCGCCTCGTAGGCAACATCATCCTGTCCGGAATGGCCGTACGTGCCGGCGCCGGGTGCGTGGATCACCACGACTTTTCCGGCGTCGATGCCGAGAGCCTTCGCGATCGGCGCGCGCATATCGTGCACGGCCTGGCTGTGCGAGTAGATCTCAAGTGCGTCGCCACGCCAAATCGCAATGGCGCACGATGGCGCGATGGAAGCGTGGGCGATGTAAGGCCGCTCGACCTCGGTCTTGATGGAACGCCCACCTGCCGATGCTACATCGCCCTTCTCCATGACGATCTCGAGCTCGGCAGCGTCGACGGCGATGGCCTCCCGCATGAGCGATGGCACGGCGAAACCTTGCGACCACGTGGCGAGGCGCGCGGCGCGCGCAATCGCTCGCGCCGCCACATCCTCGCGGTCAGCGATGATGCCGATAAAGGAGCCGTCGCGAACCACCTGCACGCTCGGGAAGGCGCGCTTGAGCGCGTCTTCGTCGAATGTCTCGAGGCGACGGCTCGAGGCCGGCGGATCGAGCGTGCGACCATGCAGCATACCCGGCAGCTCGATGTCGTGAATGAAACTGGCCCCGGTCGCCTTGGCCGCCAGATCGATGCGCGGCATGGAGGTGCCGACAAGCCGTCGCTCGGTCGGGGTCTTAGGCTTTGCATGATCGAGGACCGGTACTGCCAGCTCCACGGAGGACGCGAGAGACCAGTAGGTGAGGTCTGTCTCGCGACCATTCACAAAAATGCGGCCATCCTCGACGGAAAGGTTCTCGGGCGGTGTCTGCAGGAGCTTCGCGGCTTCGACGAGAAGGATCGCCCGCACAGCGGATGCCGCAAGGCGCACCGCGCGACCGCCGGTCTCGATGGACAGGCTGCTCGATGTGCCCGCTTCGAGTGGTCCCAGTGCCGTGTGGCCCGCAAGGAGCTCGACGCTCTGCGGCGCAACATCCAGCTCGTCGGCAGCAATCTGCACGAGGGCCGTGCCGATGCCCTGTCCGATCTCGACCTTGCCGGACTTGAGGACGACGGTGCCGGGGCGCGAAAGATCGATCCAGTCACTGCAGCGCGGATTCTCGGTCAGGCTGGGCGATGATGCGATCGTGTTCATGCGCGGGCACTCCCGGCAAGTGCTGCCCGCTCGATGGCGCGCAAGATACGGACATGCGCACCGCATCGACAGAGATGATCATCGAGCGCTGCGGCGATGTCGGTCCGGCTCGGTGTCGCATTATGGTCCAGCAGCGCCTTGGCGCGCATGAGAATGCCGGCGAGACAGTAACCGCACTGGCCTGCCTGCTCCTCGATGACGCTGTCGATCAGGGGGTGATTGGTGCCGTTGCCGACGAGTGACTCCACGGTTTCTACGCGCTGTCCGGCGACGGAACCGACGGGCACCATACAGGCTGTCTGCGGCCGGCCATCAATCAGCACGGTGCAGCTCATGCATTGGCCTTCGGCGCAGCCCGCGCGTGTTCCCCTCAAGCCGAGGTCATTGCGAAGGACATAGAGAAGCGGCGTATCGGGCTCGACGCGAACGCCGAGCGCCTTTCCATTGACGTGCAGACTGATGACTTCCATTGAGCGCGCCCACCGTGGTGAATGAGATGGGACGTTAGCTCAAGTTCACGGGGTTGCGCACCAAGCAAGTTCATACGAGCACAGGCCCATTGCGAAGATAGACCGTTCGGACGAGCTTGCCTGTCGACGTCCCATCGATCGTATCCTCGAAACTCGGCAGGCTGATCCATTCGCCGGTAGGGAGGCGCCGCTCGGCAGCGTGGCGACGACCGGCCGTGCTTATATCGACGCGGATGCGAATATCGCCGCGCAATGCGGACTCGATCAGCTCCACGGCCTCGCCCGCGAGCGCAAACTCGTCGCGCCACTCGTCGAGGCACACCACATAGCGCCCGCGAGCCGTCTGGATCGAAATGGAGAAGCCGCCGGGCACCGTGCACCGGATGGAGATCTTGTTCTCCGTCAGAACGAGCGGAAGCTCCGGGTAGTTTTCCGCAAGATGCGCGATCTCTTTGAGGACCCGCATGTGGAAGGCTTGGCCGATCGTCGCCTCGAGCGCAGCGCGCGAGGCACACTCCGCTGTAGCCGCTGATTTGCCGGCTTGAGTTGCGCCGGCATCATCAGTCATCAGCCATTCTGCATCGCCTCGGCACTCATAGTCGCGGGAAACGCCGCCCATTGTTGCCTCCGATCCGCCAAACCTTATCAAGGCCGAATTTAGGCGAAAGGCAATGGAGCGGTAACTGTCGCTCGCGCCAGCTGTCGCATTTGACAGGTGGCTAAATCCACTAACGCTGCAAATAGGATCGCTCTTAAGCGCTCTCTAGGGAACAAAAAGCTGCTGGGAAACCGCCTTTGCAACGGCCTGAGTGGTCGTTGCGCACTGCAATTTCTCGCGCGCAGCATTCAGATGAAACCGCACGGTACGCTCGCTTATGCCGAGGATCGCGCTGACTTCCCACGCCGTCTTTCCGGCCGCCATCCATCTGAGGCAGTCGATTTCCCGTGCGGAGACCATAATGCCCTTCTCGTTGCCGCGGCCGAAAATGCGCAGCATATGTTGATGGAAATATTGCCCCAGCGCGGTGAATTCCCGCTCAATCGTCGGCTTTCGGGCCGGCCATTCCTCGATCCCCTGCTCGGGCCGAACGATCAGACCCGCCACCTCACCGTGATGGCTGGTCAGGGCAATCGCGAGATCGCGGGTGCCGAGCCTGGGCGAGCAAGCAGGCGGATCGGAAGCCCGACGTTCATCGCCACCCGCTTCGAACAATGCCCTGAGGCCGAGACGCGCCACGTTGGCACGCTCGCGGCTCGTTGCGTGGCGAGCCCAGGCATCTGCGTAATTGCAGTGGATGAAGCGCTCCGTCGTGCTGCTCGATATGGGGATGTTGACTGCGACGTAGATGACGGACGACAGCGGATAGGCTTCGCGCGCGACGCGAAGGAACGCCGCTCCCTGGTTCCGCTCCTGGGCATCGGTAGTGGACACGCCCAAGTTCTGAAGAAGATCTTCGAACATCCGTACACGCTCCCACCTCTCGCTTTAGCGCGGGCGCGACTACGGCAAAATTAAAACATTCACTAAAAAACGACCGAACACGATCGAAGCCGGAACGTCTTGAATGAGATATTTCAAACGCCGCTCGAAACTGTCCGATCCGACAGTTTAATGAATTCAATGGCGACCAAAATACCATTTCTGGGACGGCTATCCCTTAGGAAGCTTCTGCTGCTGCCAGAGATTCGAACAATTGTTCTTTTTCTGACAGCATAATTGAAAGGCTTCCAGTTCAACATGACAATTGAGGAGATATGCCCCATGGGACAACCCATCGAGCAACACGCACCGGCTCCTGAACCACCTCCCGCTTCCAGCTGCGAACCGGGAGCACCTCCTGCCTGTGAACCGGTCACGCCCCCAGAGGCGAGCCCACACGCAGAGGCGTCGGATACATCACTCAGCATCGACCTGACAGGCCTCCTCAGCAGTCTGTCAAATATCTCCGTCAATGGCGAAGTGGGCCTCACCGTGCCGCAGGTCAGTGTGGACCTGAGCAGCGGCGCTGGCCAGTCCGACAGTAATGGCGGTGAAGCCTGCGCGGATGACGTCTCGGGCAGCACCTCAGGCGGCATCAGCATCGATGTCGGCACTTCGGCGGGCACGGACGGGAGCGTCATGCCCATCCTCAGTCTCGACAGCGAGACGGATGGCGTCATCCACGTACCCGTGCTTGGCGAGAACGGCCTTTTTGGCGGTATCGGCGGGACCGCCGACTTCGGCAGCCTGCTGAACGCGGCCATGCTCCACGTCGGAAACGTCAGCTCGATGAGCTCGGTCATCGGCGGCGACGTCTACGACGGCAACGTCCCGCTCGCGGGCGACCTTTCTTCGGCACTCGGGTCAACGCTCGATCTGCTGACAACAACATCATCGCTGTTCGACGTACCTGCCCTGGACATCCTGGGTGGTGACGGACTGGACGGCTGAACCAATTGCATCGTCGCGCGGTGCTCCGGCACCGTGCGACGCGGCAGAAGAAAAGAACGGGGGGAAGCGCGAGCGGAGGCGACGCGATTCCTGTCGTCCTCCGTGATCTTATGGAGGAAGGCCTATGCTCAGTGGAGACCGGGGTCGCGAGCTTGCTGCCGACGCCGCCAACAGAGGCGGTGCAGCCATACACGGCCCTCAGCGCGAGCGAGGACTCTGGAGCTTTCTGACATGGTCGTTCTTCCTTTCCCAGCTCGCTGCCGGAAACGCCTTCGCAGCCGGCGCGGCACAGGCCGGCAGTGCGACTGACCTGAAGTCTCCTGATGGCACAGCCGACGCCGGGAAGATCGGCGCCGCTCTCCTTGGAACGCCTGACGCCCGTCCGCTTGGCGACTTGGAAGCACAATCGGCGACGGCATCGACGGCGGCAGCGCCACTACAGAACACCTCAGCGCCTGGCGACACCAAGTTGGGCGGCATCGAGCAGCTCGACACTACGAGCGACGCCGGCATCGCTCTGGAGGCCGCGGCGATACAGAGCACAACGGGATCTGAGGCAATGCTCGCGGATGCCGCGCCACCGGCCTCGGCAAGCGAGAGCGATAGCACGATCGCGCCCGATACGCTGTCGATCGTGCTGCCAGACATCGAGCTGCCACAGATCGTTGAACTGCCTCCTGTACTCGAAACTGTCGGTGATGTCGCCGACGGACTTGGCGAGACGCTGGAAAGCCTCTTGACGCCGGTTGCCGAAACCGTCGAAGACTTGGCCAGCGTTCTCGAGCCGACACTCGACAATCTCCTCGCGCCGGTCGCTGATCTCACTGCTGTTCTCGGTCCGACACTGGACGGCCTGGAGCCGACCGTCGAAACCGTCGAGGATCTGGCCGCCGTTCTCTGGCCGACACTCGATCTGGCACTCGCACCCGTCGAGGCCCTCACCGATGGCCTTGCCGACGCTCTCGAGACGGCGCTCGATCCCCTGCTTGCGCCCGTGGCGAACCTGACGGAGGACGTGGGCAATCTCATCGAGCCCATCGGCGGCATCGCCGGGGAGATCATCCAACTCGCCGACCCTGTCATCGATATCGTCGAGCCGTTCCTGGACCCGGTCATGAATGTCGTCGAAGACGCGCAGCCGGTCCTCGACCCCGTGCTCGTTGTTGCTGCACCCGTCGTCGATCTTCTCGAACCGACCATCGAGCCCCTGCTGCAGCCTCTGGCACCTGTCGCCGCGCCCGTGCTCGACCTCCTGCCGTTGAGCATGGGCAACGACGGCTTCCTCGGTGATCTCTTCGGGATCAATGAGCCGACCGATGCCGTCGGCTCGACCGGCACACTTGAGTTTGCCGTCGATGTGGACGCGAGCCCTTACGATCTCATCGAGACTGGCGCCTACACGGAGTTCGGCATCGAGCTGAACCTGAACCCGATTGGCAACGAAGGCGGCACTGGCGATCTCGTCGAGCATATCGCCGAATCCGTGAGCTCTCTCGTCGACGACAGCGACGATGCGGGCAACGCGCTGCCGTCGTTGCTGGGAAGCTTGCAGCACGACCTTGGCCTGCGAGGATTGGGTGAAGGGCTGATCTGATGGCGACCGGGGGAATATCCAACGCCGGCAATACGCCGGCCCCGGACATGCGCGGGCGTCCAGAGACGCAAGCGATCCCGAGTAGGCACGAGAAGCTTGCGAGCGCCGCTGCGTCGGACCGGGAGGGGCGCTTGGCGCGCCTCCCACAACTGCCGCGCATTGCGCTGCTTGCTCAAATTGCGCGGCTTGTTCGCTGGCCGGACTGGCGCGCCAAGTGGACCCTGCTTCACAAGGCGGCCGACGCGGCGGCGGCAGATGTGCAGTCCGATGGCGATCCGCTGACGCGCTGGCGCGAGGTCGCGCGCAGCAACCTCGTCGCCGTCGGCATCTTCTCGGTGTTCGTCAATCTGCTCATGCTGACGATGCCGATCTACCTTTTCCAGATCTCCGATCGCGTCCTAACGAGCCACAGCCTCGACACGCTGCTCATGCTTACGCTGGTCGTCATCGGCCTGATCGGCGTGCTCTCCCTGCTCGACACACTGCGCCGGCAGGTTCTGAGTCGCCTCGCAACGCGCATGGAGACCATCCTAGGCGGCCCGATCATCGCCAGCATCATTGCGCAGGCCCCCGCAAGCGACGGCGGCAACGTTCAGCCCCTGCGCCACCTTCATCAGGTCCGCAGCTTCCTTTCCGGACCGACGATGCTTGTGTTGTTCGATGCGCCCATGGCGCCGCTCTATTTCGCGGCGATCTTCCTTATTCATCCGCAGCTCGGCTATCTCGTCCTGATCGCTGGCCTGCTGCTGATCGCCATCGCGCTCCTCAATCAGCGCGCGACTTCGGTGCCGCTCGGCCAGGCCGGCGCCTATGGCTCCAAGGCCGATGCGCAGGCTGAATCGCTCGCGCGCAACGCCCAGGTGGTCAACGCCATGGGCATGCTGAACGAGAGCGTCGCGCAATGGGGCCGCGAGCAGGCCGCGGCGCTGACCATGCAGTCCGACGCCCAGGACCGAAGCGTCTGGATCAGCGGCCTCTCGCGCTTCGTCCGCCTCATCACGCAGATCGCGATCCTCGGCTGCGGCGCCTACCTCGCGCTCCATGGCCATCTCACGGGCGGCATGATGATCGCCGCCTCCATCATCGCCGGCCGCGCGCTGCAGCCGCTCGAAGGCATGATCGAGGGCTGGCGCAGCGTGCTGCAGGCCTGGACGGCCTATAACCGCATGTGGTCGGCCGTGCAGGCTCTGCGCAATGAGCCGCCGCGCCTCAAGCTCCCAAAGCCCAAAGGCCATCTCGTCGCCGACAAGCTGCTCTATCTTCCGGCCGGGACCAAGGAGCCGGTGCTCAATGGCGTGAGCTTTGAGCTGAAGCCCGGCGAGTCCTTGGCGATCGTCGGGCCGTCGGGCTCGGGCAAGTCGACACTCGCACGGATGCTGGTCGGCTGCCTGCATCCGACGGCCGGCAAGATCCGTCTCGACGCAACGGAGCTGCGCAACTGGGATCGCCGCCAGTTCGGCGAGTTCACCGGCTACCTGCCGCAGGAGGTCGAGCTCTTTCCCGGCACGATCCGCGAGAACGTGTGCCGCATGCGCGGCGACCTCCCCGACGAGACGGTCTACCGCGCGGCGCAGCTCACGAGCGTGCACGAGATGATCTGTCATCTCCCGAGCGGCTACGAGACCGTACTCGAGCGCAGTGGCGCGCCGCTCTCGGGGGGGCAGAAGCAGCGCATCGCGCTCGCCCGCGCCTTCTTCGGCGATCCCGCCCTCGTCGTGCTCGATGAGCCGAACTCTAATCTCGATGCCGTCGGCGAGCAGGCGCTCACCGAGGCCATGCAGCGTGCCAGGCAGAACGGCATTACCGTCGCCGTCGTCACGCAGCGTCCGGCGCTGCTCAACATCGTCGACAAGGTGCTGATCCTGCGCGGCGGCCGGGTCGACGCCTTCGGCACGCCGCAGGAAGTTTTGCGCCGCCTCTATGCGGCCAAGACTCCCGCCGTGCCCGCGCCGGCAGCCATGCCGGCCGAAGCCGCAGAATAGCATTGGGGGAGACGTGAGCCATGACTACCTGTCCGAGCATCGACCAGTGGCACAAGGGCGTGCCGACCGACAGCCGCGGCCCGATCCGCATTGGCGCGGCCCTGCTTCTGCTGTGCCTCGGCGGCTTCAGCGTCTGGGCCTCCGTCGCGCCGCTCGAAGGTGCGGTCGTGGTCTCGGGCTCGTTCGTCGCGACCGGCCAGAACAAGCAGGTGCAGCACCTCGAAGGCGGCATCGTGCGTGACGTTCTCGTGCGCGAGGGACAACTCGTCGAAGCAAACCAGTCCCTCGTGCGGCTCGATCCGACCGCGCCGGAAGCCCGTCTGCGCCGTCTGGTCCTGCGGCGGCACCGCCTGGTCATCCTCAAGGCGCGCCTCGAAGCCGAAGCCCGAGGCGAAGAGCACTTTGCGCTGCCCGATCTCGCGAGCTTCGCCGAGAGCCGCGAGGAGATTGTCGGCATCTATACGAGCCAGCAGGTCGAGCTCAAGGCGCGGCGCGCCAAGATCACCGACGAAGAGACTGTCCTGCGCCGCGAGATCGCCGGCCTGCAGCAGAGCCTCGGCGGCTATCAGGCCCAGGCCAAGGCCACCGAAGAGCGCATGGATCTCTTCGCCCAGGAGCTCAAAGACAAGTCCGAGCTGCTCGAGCGGCAGCTCGTGCGCAAGACCGAGATCCTCGCGCTTCGCCGTGCCGAAGCCGGCCTTTCCGGCGAGCTGGCGAGCCTCGTCGCGCGGGCCGCGGACGCGCGCGAGCGCGTGTCACGCGCCGAGCAGCAGATCGCGCAGCTGAAGTCTGCGGCGCTGCAGAAGTCGCTGGAGGACCTGCGCGCGACTGAGACCGAGCTCGATGACGTCAACGAGCAGATCCGTGCCGCACGTGACGTCATGGACCGCATCGAGATTCGCGCGCCCGTCGCCGGCATCGTCGTGCGGCTCCTGCATAACACCAAGGGCGGTGTTGTCGCCGCCGGCGCCGTGGTGCTCGAGCTGCTGCCCGTCGACGACGAGCTCGTCATCGAGGCGCGCCTCAATCCGAACGAGGTCGTCCATGTCAAGGAAGGGCTTGCCGCCATGGTACGCCTGAGTGCGCTCAATCAGCGCCTGACGCCCATGATCGAAGGCAAGGTCGTCTATCTCTCGGCCGACACCGTCTCGCAGCGCGAAACCCCCGGCGTTCAGGACGCGGCGCGGCGCGACACGTTCGTCGTGCGCATCCAGCTCGATGACCGCAACATGCGCAGCAAGGTCGAGAACTTCCGCCCCACGCCCGGCATGCCCGCCGATGTCTTCATCAAGACCGACGAGCGCACATTCCTTGAGTACATCATGAAGCCGCTGTCGGACGCGTTCGTCCGCGCCTTCCGGGAGCACTAGAGCGGCATAACCTATTCGGCGGCCGTGCGCACGGGAGCGGGCTTGGCCGCATCGGCTGCAGGCTCCCCGGTCTCCGCGGGGGCAGCCTCGCGGCGCCCGGAACCGAGCTTGGTCCCGACGTCTTCGAGCAGCAGATAGACAGCCGGCGTGATGTAGAGCGTCAGAAGCTGGGAGACCGCGAGCCCGCCGACGACCGCGAGACCCAGAGGCTGACGCAGCTCCGCGCCGGCGCCCCAGCCGACCGCGATCGGCAGCACGCCGAAGAGCGCCGCCATGGTCGTCATCATGATCGGACGGAAGCGCAGGAGACAGGCTTCACGAATAGCCTCTTTCGGCTCCATGCCGCGCGATCTCGCCTCGACCGCGAAGTCGATCATCATGATCGCGTTCTTCTTCACGATACCGATCAGCAGCAGGATACCGATCATGGCGATGATCGTCAGCTCGGTGTCGAACACGATCAGCGTCAGCAGCGCGCCGAGACTCGCCGAGGGCAGTCCGGAGAGGATCGTGATCGGGTGAATGAAGCTCTCGTACAGAATACCGAGCACGATGTAGATGGTGAGCACGGCCGCCAGGATGAGGATCGGCTGATCGCGGAAGCTGTCCTGGAAAACCTGCGCCGTGCCGGCGAACTGGCCGATGATGCCGGCCGGCATGTTCACGTCGCGCTCGACCTCGGCCATCCGCGTGACCGCCTCGCCGAGCGTGAAGCCCTCGCCGAGGTTGAACGTGATCGTGACGGCCGGAAGCTGGCTCTGGCGCGCAACCGAGATCGGGCCCGAGCCGAGCGTCACGCGAGCGAGCGAATCGAAGCGCACGAGCTGGCCGCTGGCTGCACGCAGATACACGCGGCTCAGCACGCTCGGATCGAGCTGATAGGTCTTGCTCGCCTCGAGAATGACAGAGTAGTCGTTCGCCGGCGTATAGACGGTCGCAATATCTCTCTGGCCGAAGGTCGAATACAGCGTCGAGCGCAGCGTGTCCATGGACACGCCGTAGCGGGCGAGCGCATCGCGATCGACATCGATCTGCACCTGGCGGGCGCCGAGATCGAGATCGCTCGTCACGTCCGCGAAACCCGGCGTCGTCTTGAGGCGCTCGACGAGCCGTGTCGATCCCTCATAGAGGCCATCCCGGTCGACGCCCGTCAGCGTGTACTGGTAGGCCGAGGCACCGCCGCGAGCGCCGATGCGCAAGTTCTGAAGCGGCACGGGGAAGACGCGGATGCCGACAACGCCGGCGAGCTTGCGGCGCAAGCGATGCTGGACATCCGTGATGGTGGCGCGCCCTTCGCGCTCGGCGCGCGGCTTCAGCTGCACGAATATCGAGCCGCGATTGATCGTCGGATTGAAATTGGTGCGCGCCACGTTCGAGTTGATGTAGAGCACGTCCGGATCGGTCAGAACGGCGGCTGCCACCTGGCGCTGGCGATCGAGCATGGCTGGATAGGCAATGTCGGGCTGGGCCTCGGTCCGCACAATGATGATGCTCGTATCCTCGGTCGGCATGAAGCCTTTCTTGACCGCACCGAAGGCCCACACCGTCGCGACCATCGTGCCCACCGTGAGCAGCAGCATGAGACCGCGGTGGCGCAGGGACCAGTCAAGCGAGCGGCGATAGCCGCCAGCCATGGCGGCATATCCACCCTCGAAGGCGCGCGCGAGGAAATTCGGCTTGTCGTCATGGACGCTGTGATGGCTCAGCATGCGCGAGCAGAGCATGGGCGTCAGGGTTAGGGCAATGAACCCCGAGAACATGATCGCGAGGCTTATCGTGACGGCGAATGAGAAGAAAAACCGCCCGACGACACCGCCCATGAGCAGGATCGGAATAAAGACCGCAACGAGCGAGAGCGTGATCGAAAGAACAGTGAAGCCGATCTCCTTGGAGCCCTTGATGGCAGCTTCCAGCGGCTTCATGCCCTCTTCGATGTAGCGCACGATATTCTCGAGCACGATGATGGCGTCATCGACGACGAAGCCGAGCGCCAGTGTCAGCGCGAGAAGTGTGACGTTGTCCAGCGAGAAGCCGAAGTAGGCCATACCGGCAAACGTGCCGATGATCGAGAGCGGGAGCGCGAAGGCTGGGATGATGGTCGCGCGCCAGTTGCGCAGAAACGCCAGAATGACGAGGATGACGAGTACGGCGGTGATGAGAAGCGTAACCTCGACGTCATGAACGGAGTCACGGATCGATTCCGAGCGGTCCGACAGGATGCGCAGCTGCACAGTCGGTGGCAGCTCGGCCTGGAACTCGGGCACCATGCCGCGCACAGCATCGGTAACGGCGACCGTGTTGGCATCAGGCTGGCGCCGGACTGAGACGATGATGGAGCGCTGGCCGTTGTATTCGGCATAGGCCTCGTTGTCCTCGACGGAGTCCGCGACCTCGGCCACGTCCTGCAGCCGCACGGGGGCGCCATTGCGCCAGGCGACAACAATAGGCTTGAAGTAGGCGGCCGTCGCTTCGGCGTTCTTGGTCTCCAGGATGTAGACCTGCTTGTCCGTACGGATGGAGCCGAGCGGGCCGACACCGGCAATGGCGGCAACGGCCGTGCGCAGCTCCTCGACGGAGAGACCGCGCGTCGCGAGCGCGTCGAAGTCATAGCGGATGCGGACGGCGCGCTTCTGGGCACCCTGGATGGTCACCTCGGCGACGCCGGGCAGCGTCGAGAGACGCGGTAGCATGACCGTCTCGGCGAACTCGTTGATCTCGGGTGCGGGCGTCGTCTCCGAGGTCAGCGCGAGGAAGATGATCGGACTGTCCGCCGGATTGACTTTACGAAAGGAGGGGGGTGCCTCGAGGTCGTCGGGCAGGCGGCGCGTTGCGACCGAGATCGCCGATTGGACGTCGAGGGCGGCGGCATCGATGTTGCGGTCGAGATCGAACTCCAGCGTGATCGAAGTCGCGCCTTCGACGCTCGATGAGGAAATGTTCGAGATGCCGGCAATGGTTGCGAACTGTCGCTCGAGAGGTGCCGCGACCGATACGGCCATGGTGTCCGGGCTCGCACCCGGCAGGCGCGCCGAGACCGTGATCGTCGGTACGTCAATGCGCGGGATGGCGGCAATGGGAAGCTGGCGATAGGCAAAGAGGCCCGCCAGCAAAATGGAGGCCATCAGCAGAATGGTCATCACCGGGCGACGGATGCACAGCTCCGAGATCTTCATCGCCTATCCTCTGCCCTCGTGACCTCTCCGATACCCGATACAGCATCTGCACGCGGCATGTAGCGACGCACATCGCGCCTCACGTGCGCCCGCGTTCGCGTCCGGGCGCCGAAGCTGGCGTGTCGCGCGCTGCCGGTCCCGTACCGCGCTCGTCAGGCACCTTGCCCCCACCTTTCGGAGCGGCGGGCTTACTGCTCGGCGTTGCACTCGGCTCGCGAATGGTGACCGCGGCGCCGGGCGCGAGCCGCAGCTGGCCCTCGGTCACCACGCGCTCCCCCGCCGAGAGTCCATCGGAAAGATATGCGCTCGCGCCGATAACGCGGGCCAGCGCCACCGTGCGCGGCGCAACGCGTCCGTCGGCGCCGATGACCCAGGCGAGCATACCCTGCTGGGAGGGCAGCACAGCACTCGACGGCACGGCAACGAAGCCGGACCGCCGCTCCACGACGAGCTCGACCTCCACGGCCTGCCCCGGCCAGAGCACCTCATCCTCGTTCGAAACCTCGACCTTGCCCATCAGCGTGCCGGTCGACTTGTCCACCTGGTTGTCGATGAAAATGACCTTGCCCTTGGTCTCGATCGGCGTCTCGCCGGGCACGCGGATCGTCGCCTCCGAGCGCGCAGCGAGTGCACGGCGCAGGTTGACGAGATCGTGCTGCGGCACCGAGAAGGTCACGTAGATCGGCCGTGTCTGGTTGATGACAATGAGCGCGCCGGTGTCGGCCATGCGCACGTTCGAGCCGAGCTCGGCTTTCAGCGCACCCGTGCGACCGGGAATGGGCGCAAGCACCGTCAGATAATCGAGCTGCGTCCGCCAAGCTTCGAATTGCGCCTCGCCGGCTGCAATGGCGGCCTTCAACGACTCGACCGTGCTGCGCTGCGTCTCGGTCGCCTGCTCGGTGACGATGTTCTTCGTCACGAGTGTCTCACGCCGGCGCAGGATGGCTTCGGCATCGGTAAGAGCCGCCCTGTCACGCGCGATATTGGCTTCGGCCTGCTTCATTTGCGCTTTGACGAGACGATCATCGAGGCGGAAGAGCACATCACCCGCGCGTACCTCGTCGCCCTCCTTGAAGGCGATCTCGGATATCTGGCCATCGACCCGCGGCTTCACGCCGACCGTCGCAAACGGCTCGACCGTACCCGGAGCCCAGAGAATGATGGGCATTTCTGCGGTTACGGCGATTCCGGCCATGACCGGGACAGGCGCACCGCGTGCGCCTTTGGTCGCTGCGCCGGTTGGCATCTTCGTCGCAGCCGTTTCTTTACTGGCCGGAGCGACGACATTACCGACATGGCTAAGCACAGGCCATTGCCTGGAAGGCGGGTAGGCGAACCACGTTACCGCGCCCGCTGCCAGCAGGACCACGGCAATGGTAAACGACCTGCGCATGCTTACCCCTTCTCGCTCGCCCCACCCGAATTCGGAGAACTCTCCCTTGAGCCCTCCTGGAACCGATACAGCCGTCAACTTCGTGGAAATAAGCTTCCTGAGGGGGTGACCCACAGACGGAAGCTCACGCCGGGAGTCAGCCGCAATCTACGACGGACCACCCCCTCGCGGGAAGAACGGCGCGCGCGCGTGGTATCCGTCGCTCGCCGGAGCTCTTTTCTGAAGGCCCTGCCGAGGCGTTCAGTGCCTGTCGGAGCCGAGCCCGGCGGCCGTGCGCGCCGCCTCGACAACGGCCTCCTGGTGCGGAAATAGCACGCTCGGTGGCAGGCCGGCCATGCGCGCGGCCATAATGTTCTCAATTCCCGACGGCCGACCGGTCAGCTCCTCGAAAATAGGCAGTGCAAGGAATGGTGCGGTCGGAGCGCTGTATCCCCCTTCGTGCGCGAAGACGATTCGTCCGCCGCAGAGGCGGCGCGCTGCATCGAGTACGGCTACCGTCATCCAGCGGAAATCCTCAGGTCCCAGCATCATGCGGCCGAGCGGATCGTTGTTCCCCGCATCGAGACCGCAGGCGACGAAAATGAGATCGGGCCGGAAGCGATCGAGCGCCGGCAATACGACCCTCTCGAAGGCGGCGCGATAGGCGGCCGTGCCCGAGCCCGGTGGCAGCGGGAGATTGATCGTCGCGCCGCGCCCGGCGCCCGTACCTGTCTGCTCGACGGTGCCGCTGCCGCCGCGCGGAAAGTTGCCGTTCTCGTGGAGAGAGATCGCGAGCACGCTCGGATCATCATAGAAGCAGGCCTGCGTGCCATTGCCGTGATGGACGTCCCAATCGACGACAGCAATGCGCTCGACGCCGCGGTCCGCTTGGGCGTGGCGCGCTGCAATGGCGATATTGGCGAAGACGCAGAAGCCCATGCCGCCACTAGGCTCGGCGTGATGTCCTGGCGGGCGCGAAAGCACATAGGCGTTGTCCGCTGCGCCAGTCAGAACCGCGTCGACGCCGGCGATCGTCGCACCTGCCGAGAGCAGCGCCAGCTCGTAGCCACCCGGACCGATGAAGGCGCTCACCCCGAGCTGCCCGCCGTACGCGCTCGAAAGGGCCTTCACCTTCGCCAAGTAGTCCGGCGAATGCACGCGAAGGATGTCCGCATCGCTGGCCGGCGTCGGCGTGATGACCTTCATGTGCGCCGTCATGCCGGTCGCATCGAGCAGGTTCTTGATGCGCCGCTTAGTCTCCGGGTTCTCCGAACTCTCGCCCGGTTGCACCCAGCCGCCGACCGGCATTGGCCCCGCGAAGGTCCCGGCGTCGAACCACATCAGTTTCTCGTGCCAGATGAGCGCGGTCGTCATTCAGGGCTCCACGGGTTCAGGGCAGCACGACCCTACCAATGGCCACCACCGGATTCAACGAAGGGTGTGGCGCCGAAGCAGCGGCAATTGTGCCTCGACGACGCACCTCCCTTGAATTGCGGGGCGAAGTGCGCAGAATGCCCTCGGGAGCTGGAGATGTTGCGCCGATTGATCAGCTTTGTGGTGCTGCTGGGCGTGCTGATGCACGCGCACGCGGTCGTGCGCCACAACAGCGTGATGCTCGACGCACACCTACAACGAACCTCATTGATCGCCGATCTGCTCGTCATCTGTCATCCGAGCGGCACTGGCACCGTCGATGCAGCAAGCCTGCCCGACGTGCCGCGCCCGACGGATGCCCAGAACAATTGCCCGCTCTGCTCGGGCCTCGGTTCGGTGATCGCACTGCCGCCGCCGGACTTCGTTCCGTACTTCGTGGCATTCCATCCAGTGCAGCCAAGCCCGCCGCCGGTTGTCCGCGGCGGCGAGTTACTGCGTACTTTCATACCCCCGGCCCGCGGACCACCTCTGGTCGCGTAACGACTGACTGAAGCCTCGGGTCGCGGCCCTTATGCCGCCGGCCCGCTCGTCATTCGCATCCGGGGATATGCGTCAATATGGAAAGCCATCAACAGCGTCGGCCTGTCTATGCGTCAGCAGCCGCGCGCCCGAGAACAATACTCACGACATTGGTAGCAGCCGGCGCGCTCGGCGCCTTGGGAGGGACAGCGCTTGCCCAGAGCAACGCCGTGCCATTGCCGGGCCTCGTCGTCGAGACGAGCAAGGCGAAGGCGAAGGCGAAAAGTGCCAAGCGGCCTGCCGTTCAGACGCAGACTCCAGCGCCAGTCGTTACCGAGCAAAGGCCTCAAAGCTCACCAACCGGTGCTGGCGCCCCGATCCTGATTGAGGGACGCAACAGCCTTACGGTGCCAACGACGGCCGAGATCCAGGCCGAACTCGCCCGCATCCCGGGCTCTGTCGTCGTCGTGCCCGACACGGCTTACAAGCAGAGTACGCCCGCCACGACGATCAAGGATGTGCTCGACTACGTGCCGGGCGTGTTCGTGCAGCCGAAGTGGGGTGAAGACTCGCGGCTCTCGATCCGCGGCTCTGGCCTGTCGCGCAATTTCCACCTGCGCGGCATTCAGCTCTTCCAGGACGGCATCCCGCTCAATACCGCGGACGGATACGGCGACTTCCAGGAGATCGACCCGAGCGCCTACCGCTACGTCGAGGTCTACAAGGGCGCCAATGCTCTTCGCTACGGCGCCAATTCACTCGGCGGTGCGATCAATTTCGTTTCGCCGACGGGCCGCGATGCAGATCGCATCGCGGCAAGTGCCGACATCGGCAGCTTCGGCTTCCACCGTTTGCAATCGAGCATTTCCGGCGCCAATGGACCACTCGACCTGTTCGTGACTGGCTCATGGCAGGAGCAGGACGGCTTTCGCGATCACAGTTGGGGTGAGGCGACGCGCGCCAGCGGCAACTTCGGTATCCGACTTTCGGAAGATGTCGAGACGCGCTTCTACTTCGGCGTCAGCGATATCATGCAGCGCATTCCCGGCAGCGTGACGCGCAGTCAGGCGCTCAACGATCCGAAAGCGGCTGCTTCTATCAACGTTGCTAACGATTGGCAGCGCAACATCGATGCGTGGCGCGTCGCCAACAAGACGACCATCACGCTCGCGCCAGGGACGGCGATCGAATTCGGTGCATTCTACAACGATCGCCACCTCATCCATCCGATCTTCCAGTACCTGGACTACCAATATGAGGACTACGGCGGCTTTGCGCGCCTCGTCGACGATCGCATCGTCAGCGGATATCGCAATCGCCTTATCGCGGGCCTTCAACTCCACAACGGCCGCCTGGACAACAAGCAGTTCTCGAACGGTCCCGGAGCGACGAAGGGAACGACCCCACTCTCGAGCTCACTCGATCGTTCGGAGAACTTAGCAGCTTACTTCGAGAACTCGTTCTATTTCGTTCCCGACGTCGCGCTCGTGGCCGGCACGCAGTTCCTGCACGCGACGCGCGACCGGACGGACAGAATCCTTACGAATGGCGACCAGGGCGGGAGCACCGACTTCAATCTTTGGAGTCCGAAGATCGGCCTGCTCTGGGACATCGATCGTACGTGGCAAGCGTTCGTCAATGTCTCGCGCAGTGCGGAGGTTCCGAGCTTCGGCGAAAGCTCGACTGCTGCAAGTATCGCCTTCACCGACATCAAGGCCCAACGCGCGACGACCTATGAAATCGGCACGCGCGGAAGACGGCCCGACTTCACGTGGGATCTGGCGCTCTACCGAATGGAAATCGACAACGAGTTGATGTGCTACGACACGGCGCCATCGACAGGTAACTGCCAAGTCGTGAACGCCGACAAAACGGTGCATCAGGGTATCGAGATCGGCTTCGGCGCAGCAGTAATGAAGGGGCTCGTCGCACCCGGCCCGTCACCGGACCGGCTGTGGCTCAACCTTGCCTACACGCTCAACGACTTCCACTACGACGGCGACGCCGACTTCGGCGACAACATCCTGCCAGGTGCCCCTCGCCACTTCGTGCGCGCGGAACTGCTCTACAAGCACCCCAGTGGCATCTTCTTCGGCCCGAACACCGAGTGGGTGCCAGAGGCCTACTACGTCGATAGCGCGAACACGCTGAAGACGGCCTCATACGCGATCTGGGGACTGAAGCTTGGTTTCGACAATGGCGGACCGTTCTCCGCCTATATCGAAGGGCGCAACCTCTCGGACGTTGCTTACATCGCGAGCGCGAGCATCACCGACCTCGCGGCGCCAACCTCGGCGCTGTTCGAGCCCGGCTCGGGCCGCGCTGTTTATGCCGGCGTCAAATACCGCTGGTGATCAAAAGAGCGCTGCGGGCCTCTGCCAGCAGCAGGTTCGCAGCGCGCCGAGCATCAATATGGAATGAGGAGCACCTCACAATGCACAACATCACCACTCTCCCCCTCGCAGCACTCCTGCTCGCCCCACTCGCAGGCCCAACGTGCGCGCATCCCTCGCTCGAGCGGCGCGAGGCCAATGTCGGCGCACCATACAAGGCCATCATGCGCGTGCCGCACGGATGCGAGGGTTCGGCCACGACGCGCGTGCGCGTGCAGATCCCAGAAGGCATCATCGGCGTCAAGCCGCAGCCCAAGCCCGGCTGGACGATAGAGACGACGCGCGGAGCTTACGCGAACACCTATCCCTACTATCACGGGACCACGCTCACCGAAGGCGTGCGCGAGATCTCCTGGACCGGACGCCTGGCCGACGACTATTTCGACGAATTCGTCTTCTCGGGATTTGTCGCAGCGACATTGAAGGCGGGCGAAGCCGTCTACTTCCCAACCATTCAGGACTGCGAAAAGGGAAGCTGGACATGGACGGAGATTCCTGGCGCAGGTCAGACAGCGCATGACCTCAAGCAGCCCGCCCCGGCCATCCGCCTCGTGCAGGCACAGGGTCACGGCCAACACAGCGCGCAGCCTGCGTCGGATACGCGCGTCTTCAAGGCTGGTGATCTCGTTATCGAGGCACCATGGACGCGGGCAACACCCGGCAAAGTCGGCGCCGGCTACATGAAGATCACCAACAACGGGAAAGAGGCCGACCGGCTGATCGGCGGCTCAGCGGAGATCGCAAAGGACTTTGAAGTGCACGAAATGAGCATGTCCGGCGATGTCATGAAGATGCGGCGGCTCGAGAAAGGTCTCGAGATCAAGCCCGGCGCGAGCGTCGAGCTGAAGCCGAGCAGCTACCACATCATGTTCATGGGTCTCGCGCGGCCACCGAAGGTGGATGAGACCATCAAGGGCACGCTCGTCTTCGAGCGCGCCGGCAAAGTGGCGGTCGAGTATATCGTCAGACCACTCGGTTCCCAGCCAGCGAGCGGCGGGCATAAGCACTGAGAGTGCACGAAAGGACCGGCGCTTCTGCGCCGGTCTTTCAGCGCTCAGCCGCCCGGATCTTCAGCTTGTCAGCCAGCAGCAGGTTCGACTCGTTCGGCCTGAAGCGATAGCCGATACCGAAGTCGATGCTCGATGGCTTGCCACGCCGAAAGACCTCGGCGAGTTCGCGCTGGTAATTGTCCGGGAATACAGCGATCGGTCCGAGATAGCGACCGTAGGGGCGAAGCTGCCAGTCCTCGGACTTGAAGAAGCTGACTGGGATGCCCGAGTCATCCTGGAGGAGGCGCTTCGACCGCTCGAGAAGATAGCCACGCACATCGGCGAAAGCGTTGGAGTGCATGAGGTAGGACGCGCTCTTGATGAAAGCATCGCCGGGCTCGAGACTCTCGCAGAAGGCTTTGAAGCCGCTCCTGCGCCAACCGCCATTCGAGAGATCTGTACGCACATAGTAGAGCGTGCGCTGCTTGCCGTCGGCGCCTTTGAACAAGATCTTCGCGACGCTCGCCGCGTCCCTCGGCATACCCGCGCCCGCAGCGACGAGAGAACCGTCCTCGTTGATGTCGTGGAAGGTGACCTCGTCGATGGTCTTGCCGCTGCGCGCGAGGAAAATGTAGAGGATGGGCAGCGTGCCGCTGAACGTGTTTTCGCTCAGCGTCGTGCGCATCTCGCGCGTGCGGAAGAAGCTGAAATTCAGCACCGAATTGAGTGACGAGCGGAGCTGCGCGAGCCCATAGCTCAAGGACTCGCCGCGAGGTCTGCCAATCGACGGCAACGGCCCCGAAGGCTCGAGCGCCGCCATCACGTATGTCGTGGCCGAGGGAAAGAACGCGTCGGCATAGAGGAAGTCGGGGCCACTGAAGAGGTAGTAGAGCACGTTGCTCGGCGCCGTGAGCTCGCTTGCAGACCAGGCGCGGATCTTGCCGAGCTGCCGCGTCTCGATATTGGCCCATGCCGCGTCCATGGTCGCGGCGTGGCGCTGCCAGGTGCGCTCGCCTGCGGCACTGGCAAGAGGGGAGCCCTCGGAGGGCTGGAGCCCAGCAAGAAAGCGTGCGACGTCATTCGGCGACGCACTTTGCGCCAGTGTTGCCGACGAACCTCCGACAAGGAGCAGCAAGGCGGCCGCAGCCAACATCGCCCACCGGACAAGTCCGGCCAACCTCGTGCTCATGAAAGTTCTGCTCCGTTCAACGGTTCGGGTTCGACCGCTTGGGCGACAAGGCATAAACCACCAGCCCCGTTGCCATCAGCGCCAAGCCGGCCAGCGACTGTACCGGCTTTTCGCGCACCAGATAGACCAGGATGAAGAGCGTCACCACTCCGAAGATCAACGGGGTTAACGGATAGGCCCAAACTCGGAAGGGACGCGGCAGGTTCGGCTGCCTGATCCTGAGTACGATGACGCCGATGACCGCCAGCAACGAGCATGAGAGCAGACTGAATTGAACGAACTCGAGCACACGCTCGAAGCTCTGTGTAAGCAAAAGGAACGTCGCCACTCCGAGCTGGAGGACGAGCGCCCGCGCCGGAACTCCCGCCGCCGACTTTTTGGCGAAGAAGGAAAGCGCGGAGAGATCCTCGCCCATAACCATGGTCACGCGAGGGCCGATCCACATCATGGCCGTGATGGCAGAGATAAGGCCGAAACAGATGAGCCCGCCGACGATGCGACCGCCCCCGGGGCCGAAAATATGCTCACCGGCGACCAAACCGACATTGAGCTGTCCGGCCAGGCGCTCCATCGGCGTCGTGTAGAGGAACACGGCATTCAACGCGACGTACAAAACCATGACGATGAGAACGCCGGCAACCAGCGCCGGTGGCAGCGTGCGCGCGGGATCCTTGATCTCATCGGCAATATAGGTCGCCGCGTTCCACCCCGAGTATGAGTACATCACGTACATGAGGCCGATCGCGAACGGCGCGCTGACGATGTAGCTCAAGTCGCTCGAAGAGGGCGCAAAGGAGATTGGCTGCGGCGTCCCGAAGACAAGGCCGCAGAAGATGAGGCCTACGATCAGAGCCACTTTGAGGAACGTCGCGACGTTCGTGAACAGCGCCCCTGGTTTGGCACCGCTCAATAAAACCAGCGTGACACCCCAAACGGATGCCAGCGCGAGCCACAACTTCGGCGCGCCGGGAAAGATGCCGGCGAAATAATCGCCGAAGGCCATGGCAGCGAGCGCTACCGGCGCCGCGAAGCCGACCGTCGCCGAGATCCAGCCGGCGAGAAATCCGAGAGCCGGATGATAGATGCGCGAGAGAAAGTTGTATTCGCCGCCAGAGCGCGGCAGCGCCGTCGCAAGCTCGGCATAGGAGAGCGCGCCGCAGAGTGCCACAATGCCGCCCACCGTCCAGAGCGTGACGATCGAGAAGCCGGTCGGCAAATCGCGGACCTGAAAGCCGAGACTGGTGAACACACCGATCCCGATCATGTCGGCGACGGCAAGCGCCGTGGCTGTCGCGAGGGTTACGGTGGCAGGCCCGGCCTCGCCTATGGTGGCAGCCGGCTTGGAACTGTCAGAAGAGGCCATCGTTGCTCGCGTATGGGAGGCGGGTCGCTGCGCACTGTAACTGAGGGTATGAGCACTCACAATGAGTTACAGCCTCGGACTGCCTTACCGCGCGTTGACTTCTTCATAACCACGTTCTGGCCAAGAATGTGAGATTCTATTCAGGTTCGAGTGTTTCATCAGCATAGGGATGGCGCCGCCCCGTCACAGCACGGGCAGGAGAACTTCGACCGACGGCATGGGTACCGCAGAGATATCAGCGCTGGCAGTCCCGGCCATACGGCAGTCCCGCGTGGCAGGTTTGGCCGTGCGCCTCGTGCTGCTTGCCGGCCTTTTAGCGCTTGTTGCAGGGCCGGCCACGGCGCAGCAGCACGCTCGCCGGGTCGCCACCAGTGGCTGGGTCGTGTCTACCGTGCCGACGCCGCACGCCGTCGTCTCGCGCCAGGGCCCGCTACCGAAGTCAGTGACGCGCCTCGCATCGCTCAGTGCCGCTCCGTTCCCCTATGAGGGCATCGTGCCGGGTGCCAATCGGCCCTTCATCGAGGCCGACGATACGGGACGCCGCTTCCATCGCACGGCCGGCGGCCGCGTCTATTGGGAAGACGAGCGCTACAGCGACCCGCGCGTGCTCCTGCATATTCCGCGCGGCTTCGACATCCGCCGTCCGGGCCTGCTCGTGTTGTACTTCCACGGCCATCGCGCCAACCTGCGCCGCGACGTGTTCATGCGCCAGCGCGTGCCGTGGCAGGTGTCCATGTCGCGATCCAACGCCGTGCTCGTAGCCCCGCAGTTCGCCGTGAACGCATCCGACTCGAGCGCTGGCAAGCTCTGGCAGCGCGGTGCGCTTCATGACTTCGTTGATGAAACGGCCAGCCGCCTCGCCACCATGCACGGCGACCCACGCTCCGAAGCGACCTTTGCCAACCTGCCGGTGGTGATTGTCGCCTACAGCGGCGGTGTCGGACCGGCCTCGTGGGCTATCCGCAATGGCGATCTCGGATCGCGGCTGCGCGGCATCGTGCTGCTCGATGCGGCCTACGGCGAGATGGGCGTGTTCGCCGACTGGATCGCGCGCACGCCCAATGCCTTCCTGCTCAGCACCTATACGGGCTCGACTGAGGCGCGCAATCGCGAGCTCAAGGGCCTTGTCGAGGCCCGCGGCCTGCAGGCTTTAGAGGCCGTGCCGCCGCGCATCGAGCCAGGCAACGTCGCCATCGTGCCGGCGGCGAGCGACGCCACGCATCATGACATCCTGCTGCGGGCCTGGGCCGACGATCCGCTGCGCGACCTACTCGCCCGCGTACGCGGATACCCGCGGATGTAGAAGCGGCTACTTCGCCTCTTCCTTCACGCTCTTGAACACTTCCGAGGCCACCATCATCGCATCGCGGATCACGGGTGCGCCGACGTAACCGATGAGGTGGAGCAACACCTCCGTCAACTCTTCCTCTGTCCACCCCTGCTTCAGGGCAAAGCGCAGGTGGATGTCGAGCTCGGGATAGCGCCCCGTCGCGGCATCCGACACGACGCAGACCAGCGTGCGCGTCTTGAGATCGATTCCGGGCCGTGTCCACAAAACGCCGAAGATACCCTCAGTCGCCACGTCGATGAATTTCTTCATCACCGGGTCCTTGGCGTATTCCGCCGTGTTGCGCTCGAAATCCTTATCTCCGCGTAGCTTGCGGCGCATGGCCTCGCCGCGCTTGTAGACGTCGCTTGTCGTCATCGGGCATTCCTCCAATTTTTGATTATCGGCTATTCGGCAGCGCGCGCGGCAATAGCGGGCGTATCGGGAACCGGCGTCCGAGCGACGATCGGCACGACCTCCTCGGCGAAGCGCCGCATCATGCGGTGGCGCGCCTCGCGCGGAACACCCGCTGTCGCATTCGACACAATGAAGTAGTCGAAACCGATACTGCGCAGGCGCGTGATCTGCGCCGCGATCGTCTCCGGCGTGCCGACGAGATTGCGATCGAGGATCGGATCGATCTTCTCTGGATCCGCCATCTCTTTCATGCCGCCGAAGATCTTCGCGAACTGCTGGTAGCCCTCGATATCGGACCAGGGAGTCGAGTCGACCGTATAGTGCTCGGCCTGGAGCTTGTAGTAGCGCGAGAGATGATCGCGAGCTTCGGCGCGCGCCTCGGCCTCGGTATCGCCGATGAAGCACTTGCAGCTGATGGGAAGCGTCACGTCAGTCGCAAAGCCGTGCGATCCAGCGCGCTCGCGCCAGCGCGTCAGTATCTTGAGCAGAAGATAGTCCGGGAATTGCGAGAGCGAGAGCGGAGGGAGACCGAGATCGGCCATGATCTCAGCGCTCTCTGGACTGCCGATCGCGCCGTAGAAATTCGGCCTGTTCGCGCCGAGCACGGGACGCACGACGATCTCGCGATCGAGCACAAGATGGCGGCCCTTGTAGCGAAACGGCTTGCCCTCGAGTGCAAGCTGCAAGACTTCCCAGCATTCGCGGAACCGCTCGCGCGCCTCGGTCATGGGCACGCGCATGGCGTCGTACTCGAGCTTGGCCGTGCCGCGCCCCATGCCGATGTGCAGCGGGCCATCGGTGAGCGTGCGGAGCATCGAGACATCTTCGGCAAAGCGAACCGGGTCGTACCACGGCAGCACCATCACCGCCGTGCCGAGCCCGAGGCCCGGACAAGCGGCCGCAATGTGCGACAGCAGCATCAGCGGATTGGGCGTCGGGTAGTAGTCGGAGAAGTGGTGCTCGACGAGCCACACGGCCTCGTAGCCAAGCTCCTGTGCCCGCCGCGCGTCACCGACTGCCTCGCGGTAGAGCGTCGCATCGCTGGCGCCTTCCGCATCCACGGCACCGATCTGCACCGCATAGCGCACTGGTCTGGCCATTGCTGCTCCTCTCTTTTGCCTTGACGTTTTCTCCCTGATCGCGAGGCTATCGCGGATTGCAGAGATGGTCATCCCTCTCAATTCCATGTGCATGGGGCTATGACGTCCCAGCGCAGGTGTGCGCTACCGGACGACGCGGAGAAGATCAGACATGACGATGCCAATGCTTTTCACGCCGATCACGCTCCGCAGCGTGACGCTCAGGAACCGCGTCGTCGTCGCCCCCATGCACCAATACTCGGCCGTCAAAGGACACGTCACCGACTGGCATCTCATGAATGCAGGCCGCTATGCCGCGGGTGGCGCCGGCATGGTCATGATGGAGTCGACCAAGGTCGCGCGGAATGGCTGCGGCACGGTTGGCGACACCGCGTTGTGGGACGACAGCTTCATCGAGGGCTTCGCGCGCTGCGCAAAATTCATCAAGGAGCAAGGAGCGACGGCTGCGATTCAGCTCGGACACTCCGGCCGCAAGGCGCGGCTGACACGCCCGTGGGAAGGCGGCAAGCCACTCAAGGGCGACGAGCCCGAAATCTACGACTGGGACGACTGGGAGCTCGTCGCACCGAGCGCGGTGCCGCACTCGGACAAGGCGCCGGTGCCGCGCGCACTCTCACACAACGAAGTCCGCGACTTCGTCGGCAAGTGGGGCGATGCTGCGATTCGTGCCGACAAGGCCGGCTTCGACGTGCTCGAGATCCACGCCGCGCATGGCTACCTGATCCATCAGTTTCTCTCGCCGGTCGCCAACGTGCGGACGGACGAGTACGGCGGCAACGAGATGAACCGCATGCGCTTCGCGGTAGAGGTGGCCGAGCACGTGCGCTCGGTCTGGCCGGCGGAGAAGCCGCTCTTCATGCGCCTTTCCTGTGAAGACGATGCAGGCTTTGGACCGGCCGAGAGCATACGTCTCTCGCGCCTGCTCAAGGACAAGGGCGTCGACGTGATCGACTGCTCGTCGGGCGGTACGCTCAACTATTCGCCCATGGATGGCGAACGCTCCAAGAAGTATGGCTATCAGGTGCCCTATGCGGAGGCGATCCGGAAGGAGGCCGGAATCAAGACCATGGCGGTCGGACACATCGTCCACGCGGACCAGGCCGAAGCGATCCTGCGCGAAGGACGTGCCGACCTTATCGCGCTGGCACGCGAGCTCATGTACAATCCCAATTGGGCCATGGATGCAGCACAGAAGCTCGGCGCCGACCCTGATTTCATGCTCGTGCCACCGCCCATGCGCTACTGGCTTGCGAGGCGCGCGAAGTCCGCCTTCGAAGGCAAGCCCTCGACGTGGTCAAAAGGTCTCGGCGATCACTAGAGGGGCAGTCAAATGCTGATCGCTCACCTCTCTGATCCGCACGTACGTCCGCGCGGCGTTCTCTATCAGAACCTCGTCGACTCGAACGCAATGTTCGAGGCGGCGGTGCGCCATCTCAACAGCCTCTCGCCACGGCCAGATGTCGTGATCCTGAGCGGCGATCTCGTCGATTTTGGCACTGATGAGGAATATGCGTTCGCGCGCGAATTGCTCGCTCCGATCCGCGAGCCGCTGCTCATGATCCCCGGCAATCACGACGAGCGGGAAGCCATGAGGCGGAGCTTCCCCGATCATGCTTATTGGCCGAAATCTGGACCGCTGAGTTTCTCCGCTACGGAGTTTGGCCCAGTCCGCATCATTGGCTTCGACATCACGGTGCCGGGCAAGCATCACGGCGACATGGATGATGCCGCCGTCGCGTGGCTCGACGCGACGCTCGCGCGCGAGCCCGATCGCCCGACGATCATCATGATGCACCAGCATCCGTTCGCGAGCGGCATTCCCTACATCGACAAATACGATTGCCGGCGCGGCGAGCGTCTCGCCGAGGTCGTCTCACGCTATCCAGCGGCCGTGCGCATTCTGTGCGGTCATATTCACCGCCACATGCAGTTGCAGTTCGGCGGGACGATCCTCTGCACGGCACCGAGCACGACGACGGCTATCGCGCTCCGTCTTGATCCCGCGGCCGCGCCGGCATCCTTCGTCGATCCGCCGGCCATGTTGCTCCATCACTGGCAACCGGACACCGGACTGATCAGCCACTACGTGCCGATCGGCGATTTCCGCGGACCTCTACCCTTTGCCTGAGTGCAGGCGGCATCGGCAAGCTACTGCCGCGCGCCGACAGCCTTGACCTGATCGGTCAGTGCTTCAAGAGCCGCCCGCGCATGTACGCGCCCCGCGCCGAACTCATCGTCAGGTCCCTTGAGGCCGAGATCCTCGGAAGTCTCGGCCAGAACCCGCAGCACATCCTCGGGCCGAATATTCGGTGATTTCTCGAGAATGAGTGCCATGATGCCGGACACATAAGCCGCCGACATTGAAGTCCCCGACATGAACATGTGACCGTTCTTCAGTCCCGGAACGAGAATGTCGACACCCGGTGCGGCAAAGGTAATGTAGGAGCCGCGATTTGCGTGCGTATAGAGCCGCTGGGCACTATCGAGCGCCGTCACTGCAATGACGTCCGGGTAGGCCGCTGGATACGACGGCGCTGCCTCCGGACCGCCATTGCCGGCCGCAGCAACCAGGATGACGTTGCGGCGAGCGACCGCTGCGACCGCCCGCTCGATGACCGGATCGCGGCCACCGCTGAAGCTCAGGTTGATGATTTGCGCGCCGTGTTGGACGGACCAGTCGAGCGCCTTCAGCACGATGAAACTCGTCGATTCCGGCAGATCGCGCTTCGGCACGGCGATGAAGGCGCGCACAGCGAGCAGTTTCGCATCGGGGGCAATACCCGAGACGAGGCCACGCGCGCGAATGATGCCGGCAATGGCCGTGCCATGGACGTCCGGCTTCGCGTCTTTGGTGCCCGTCGCGTCGTACGCCTCGCTGACCGCACCTTTGAGATCGCTGTGCGCCTGATCGACACCTGAATCGATCACGGCGATCTTTATACCTCGACCTGTCGCAAGCTGGTGTGCGCTCTCCGCACCAACCATGTCGAGCGCGTACTGGGCGGCACGCGCGGCCCCACCTGCGCCGGCCTGGCGCTGATAGATCATATTCGGCTGGACCAGCATCACGCGAGGGTCCGACGTGAGGGCGGCGATCACGGTCTCCACCGGCCGCTGGTCACCGATGCGATAGACCTGAGCGCGCGCCTCGAGCAGGGCCACATTCGAGCTGCTCACGAGCTGCAGGCGATGCGTCTGCGCGAGTTGGCCCTCCGTCCCGCCGGGCTGGTTCGCGGCGACGAGCACGAGAACCTGCCGTGCAACCGAGAGATCAGGCGTGCCCGCCTGTACCTGCGGCGCGCGCTCCTCGCGTGTGCCGTTGGCACGCGGTGGTGGACCGCTGCTACCGCCACCTGGATGGGGAAGAACGATGATCGGCGGGATCTTTCCGCCGCCGGGCGGCGAGCGGTCAGGACACGCCGGGCGACCGCGCACGCCACACGTGGGCTTCGTGTCGCCGACCTTCTTGTCCGGGCAGGCCGGACGGCCCGGCACACCGCAACGCGGCTTGGACTTCTTCTCCTCGGTCAGCTTTCCAGGACGCGCACGGCGACGTCTGCGCTCTTCTTCCTCCTGCTGCGCGGCCATGATCCCGAGAATGACCAGGCCAGTGCCCACGGAGACACCGCCGCCTCCGCCGCCTCCTCCCCCTCGTCCACCCCGGTACTGACCATCGCGCCCGCCACGCCCCTGAGCCTCGGCCTCGGAGTAAGCCGAGAGCCCCAGGAGTACCGCGAGCGCGGCCACTGCGAGTGTTCGAGAGAACGAGACAAAGACCATGGCTCTCTTCCACTTCCCATCGGGCGACTGAGCGCCCGTCCACGCCTTAGCGACCTGTCATTACCGCTCTGATGAGATCCTTGCGCGCAAGAATGGCATCAAAACGCTTCCGCTGTTCGTCACCCGTCGCATGGTCCTCGAAGCGAACGCTGTAGAACCCACCCGGGAGCGGCCCATCGACCACCCGTAGGCGATTATCCGCCAGCACGCGCGTGATGTCAGCGGCTGCGGCTTTGTCCGTGAAGGCAATCAGGGCAACAGCTCCATGATCGGCCTCGACGCCCGGGCGAGAGGCGGTCTGATAGCCGCCGCCACTGTCCTGCGTCAGAAGCGTGCCGAGCGCCGCCGCCTGCAGGCAGATAATTACCGCGGCAGCCGCGGCAGCCCAGCGCACCGCCCCCGGCGTCGGCGCCTCGACGAGTGACTTCAGGCCATCAATGAGGCCCGCAAACCACGACTTCGCCGCGCCGGCGGGCGTCTCCGTACGGGCGAGTAACGAGGCTACCGAGGCGAGGCGCGGTTGAATGGCCTCGTTGCCTTCAATCGTCCCCGTCTGCTCCTCGGCAATGAGCGCAAGCTGATGGTGCATGTCCGGATGCAGTTCGAGGTAGGCCTCGACGCGCGCCATATCGGCCTCGTCAAGCCTGCCGGTCATGTACCAAGGGAGGAGCATCTCGATCTCCTCACGCTCGGAAAGTTGTTCGTCGATCCCGCTCATGGCCAGCCTCTATCGATCCCTGCTGCCGCCAGCAGCTCCGAGAGTTTCTTTCTTGCGTAGAACATTCGCGTTTTCACTGTGTTCAGCGGAATGCCCAGGATTTCGCTCACCTCGTTGATCGACTTCTCGTGATAATAGACGAGATCGATGATCGTTCGGTGCTCCGCTGAAAGCTCGCCGATGCACCGGCGCATCTGCGCGGCCTTGTCGAGCTTCTGCACCGCCACCTCGGGGTCATCGCCGTCGTCGGCAATGGCTCCCGCGCTTTCCTCGTCGATAGCCTCCTCGCGGCGCCGCCGCATGACGCTGACCGCACGATTGTGGGCGATCGAGAGCAGCCAGGTGCCGACTGACGAGCGGGCCTCGTAGCTGCCCGCATTGCGCCATGCTTCGAGAAAAACCTCATTTGTCACCTCCTCGGCGACGGCTTCCCGGCGGACAATACGCAGCACGAACCGGTAGACGCGCAGCTGATGCCGTCCAAGCAGCGCCCGCAGTGCCGCCTGGTCCTGACCCGCGATCCGAGTGATCAGCGTCCGGTCATCCGTCTGGTCCTGCATTGCGCAACCTGGATCTATTGGCTCTGTCGCAGCGAGATGAAAATTGGTTCATTCAGTCCGGCGAAAAATTTGCCATCACCGGACCGAGCACCCTCCCGGCCGGGACTAACCCGGCCGGCCGCATCCTATGCCATGTTTTCGACTTGATGCGGTTAATGTCCGATCGGCAAAAGCCGCTCGGGTGCTCCGTCGGACTGAGCCGGCAAAAGGTTCGTATCGAGCAGAACTTTAGGCGGGATCGAAGAGCTTGAGGCCGACGACGCCGGCGACGATCAGGCCGATACAGGCGATCCGCGCAACCGTTCGGGGCTCACCGAGCAGCGCCATACCGAGGACCATGGCGCCCGCAGCGCCGATGCCGACCCAGACGGCATAAGCCGTGCCGATCGGCAGGGTACGGGCGGCAATGGACAGCAGGTACAAGCTGAGCACTATGGCCGCGATCGTCCAGATCGAAGGCCAAAGCCGCGTGAAACCCTCCGAATATTTGAGGCCGATGGCCCAGCCGATCTCGAGAATGCCGGCAGCGACAAGCAGTGCCCAAGCCATGGTGACGATCTCCGGTATATGGGGTCGTCCCCGTTATCTGCCGCAGCGGCGCCGAGGTCGTCCTCGGCACGGAGGGATATAGGGTTTCGGCTCTCGCGACGCCACCCTCAGCTGGCGGGCGTCTCGGCGTGCGTGAGCCCCAGCAAGGCCGGCTCCGGATCATTGATCAGGAAGGTCGGCACCTGGGCCATGCGGGCTTGCATTGGCCCCTTGTCCTCGAATGCCGCGCGGAAGGCGGCGACATCGCCAAGGCCGAGCCATGCCCTTGCCACGCTGCCGCAGAGAAAGGCGCCGTCCCATGCTGCTGCCGATAGAACGAGATCACCGGTGATACGGCCAAGCACGCGCGAGAGCATTGCTACTGTTCGCGCCGCCCGCAAATCCTGCGTAGCCATAGCAAATACCGCGTCTGCCGTGTGCCGGGCATCGCCGGTTCCATCCCGCAACTGTGCCGCGTACAGGCGTCCGATGCCCGCACCGGAGATGAAGTCCTCGACCGTCCGCCCATAGCCGATGACGGCCGCTTCCTCCGCAGTCGCCGCCGCAAGCGACATATGCCCTGCTTCGCCGGCTGCAATGGCCCATCGGCCTTTGCTGGAGCGTACTGCAGTGGCGGCCCCAAATCCCGTACCGACGTTCACGGCAATGCGGTTGCCGGTGAGTTCCGCGCGCGCAACTCCACCGACGGGCGTGACGTCCGCGGCCTGTAGGTGCGGCAGCAGCAGACCCACGGCCTCGAGGTCGTTCACGAGCGCGACTGGCACGCCGCCAAGATGCTGCGAGACTTCCCGCGCCGAGATCGACCACGACGCGTTCGTGAGCTGCACCACATCGCCATCGACGGGACCTGCAGCAGCAATGCACACACTTTTGCACCAGCTCCGATCCGTACTGGTGCCGATGTCGGTGAGATAGGCCATCAACGCTTCAGCGAAAGAGCGCTCGCCCGCCGTCGAATAGATCCGGATCTCACTGAGATCGCCAGGATCGGCACTGATGCCGAAGCGGCTCCTCGTGCCGCCCACATCCGCAACGATCCGACTGGCCGTCATGACGCACGGCCCGACGGCGCCGACTTGAGCGCCTCGAGAAAGGCCTCGCGCCAGCGCGTGACGTTGTTCGTCCTCACGCGCTGGATAAGCGCCTCGTAGCGCTCGCGACGCTCCTCGGTCGGCATGGTCAGCGCAGTATGCAACGCCTCTGCCACCTCATTGGCGTCGTAGGGATTGACGGTAATGGCCTCGACCAGATCCTCGGCGGCACCGGCGAACTTCGACAGCACGAGGACTCCGGGATCGGCCGGATCCTGCGAGGCAATGTACTCCTTGGCGACGAGGTTCATGCCATCGCGCAAGGGCGTGACGAGCCCGACCTGGCTCGCGCGGAAGAGCGCGGTCAACGTTGCGCGCGGGATCGCACGGTGGATGTAGCGCACCGGGGTCCAGTCAAAATCGCCGAATTCGCCGTTGATCGATCCCGAAAGTCCTTCGAGCTCCTGACGGATGTCTGTGTAGGCCTCGACCTCCTCGCGCGTCGGCGGTGAGATCTGCATCATCGTGACGCGCTTCATGAGCTCTGGGTGCAGCTCGAGCAGTCGCTTGAAGGCCCGCATCCGCCCGGGCAGCCCTTTCGTGTAGTCGAGGCGGTCGACGCCAAGCACGAACATGTTGGCCATGCTGCGGCGCTGGAGGCGCGCCATCTGCGCATCGGCCTCGGGCGTGTGCGCCATCTCGTAGACGGAATCGGGATCGATCCCAATCGGGAATGCGCGCGCGATGGTCGTCTTACCGAAGGCGCGAACGCGATCACCATCGAGCGACTCACCACCCGCGATCTCGACGGCGTAGCGCACGAAGTTCGAGGCGTCAGTCGCGGTCTGGAACCCGACGACGTCGTAGGAGAACAGCGTCTCAGCAAGCCATGCATGATCAGGAATGGCGGTGAAGAAGTCCGGGGAGGGAAAGGGAATGTGCAGGAAGAAGCCCATCCTCTCCTTGACGCCCTGCTTGCGCAGTTCGTCACCGAGCGGGATCAAGTGATAGTCGTGTACCCAGACGAGATCGTCGGGCTCGATGAGCGCAGCGAGCGACTGGGCGAGCCGCTGATTGACGCGACGGTAGCCTTCGAGGAAGGCGTGCTCGTAAACGGCGAGATCGAGCCGGTAGTGGAAGGTCGGCCACAAGGCGCGGTTCGAAAAGCCAAGGTAGTATTCCTCGTAGTCGCGGCGCGAAAGCGGGACCGTGGCCGTGCGAATGCCGTTGTACTGCTGAAGCCTGATGCCCGCCGCGGCATCGTCATCGACAGTAGTGCCATCCCAGCCGAACCAGAGCCCGCGTCCAGTCTGCAGCGCGTCCTCCAGCGCGACGGCGAGGCCGCCAGACTGCACGGCCTTGTCGATATCGGTGACACGGTTCGATGCCACGATGATCCGGCTCATACGGTCGACTCCCAATGCCTTGACAGCCTCATAGCTCCATTAATGATTCCAACCATGGAGTAGGTCTGCGGAAAATTCCCCCACGCTTCGCCGGTTGCCGCGTCGGTGTCCTCCGACATGAGACCGAGCGGATTGCGCGCAGCCAGCAGTCCCTCGAAAATCTCGCGCGCCTGCTCGCGTCGGCCGATGCGTGCCAGCGCATCGAGGCGCCAGAAGGCACAGACATTGAACGCCGTCTCCGGCGCACCAAAATCATCGGGCTCTTCGTAGCGCATCATGAACGGCCCGCGCGCAAGAGTCTTCTCGAGTTGGTCGACGGTCGAAACGAAGCGCGGATCCTTGGGATCGATCATGTCGACCTCGGCCATGAGCAGCACGCTCGCATCGAGGTTCTGACCGTCGAAGCTCTCGACAAAGGCCTGACGCTTGTCGGACCACGAGCGCGCAAGCACCGTCGCCTTGATCTGGTCAGCGCGTTGGCGCCACATGTGTGCGCTATCGGCAAGGCCCAGATGGTGTCCAATCTTGGCAAGACGATCGCATCCAGCCCAGCACATGATGGCTGATGAGGTGTGCGGCCGGTTGCGTGTCCGTAGCTCCCACATACCGGCATCCGGCTTATCGTGCAGCAAGAAGGCCTGCTCGCCCACAGTCTCGAGCCGAGCATACTCGACGGCGCCGGCTTCCATGAAGAGCCGCCGATCGACGAAGGCCTGTGCCGCACCGAGGATCATGTTGCCATAGGTGTCATGCTGGAACTGGCGATAGGCGAGATTGCCCGCGCGCACGGGGCCCATGCCGCGATAGCCCGGCAACGCGAGAATGTCCTTCTCCGTGAGTTCCTTCTCGAGGCCGATGCCGTAGACCGGCTGGATGAAACCCTCGCTTGCGTCGGCGACGATATTCATCATCCAGCGGAAGTAGTGCTCCATCGTGCGCACGGCCGCGAGGGAGTTGAGCGCACGCACGACGAAGAAGGCATCACGCACCCAGCAAAATCGATAGTCCCAGTTGCGCGCCGAGCCGGCAGCCTCGGGTATGCTCGTCGTCATGGCGGCCACGATCGCGCCAGTCGGCTCGTAGCTGCAGAGCTTCAGCGTAATGGCGGCGCGGATCACGGCGTCCTGCCATTCGAGCGGCAGGGCCAAGCGGTGTACCCAATCGCGCCAATATTGGATCGTGCGCTCCTCGAAGTCGCGCGCCGTCTCGGCGACTCCGCTCGTCAAGGTCTCGTCCGGCCCGAAGATAAGATTGATCTGATCGTCGAGGATAAACGCGGTTTCACCGGCGATGTAGTCGATCGGCGCATCGGTCGTAAGACGCAGCGACACGCTGGAGCTGATATAGCGAATGTGGTTGGAGCCGTACGCGGCTAGTGGCGCGCTCTTGCCGTACTCGTACCGTGGCTTGACTTTGATCTTGATGCGAGGGCTGCCTCTGAGAGGCCGCACGCGCCGAACAAGCGTTTGCGGGCGGAAGCGCCGTCCCCCCATCCAGATGAAGCGCGGCGCGAAGTCGATGATCTCGATAGCGCCGGATCGTCCCTCGATCACCGTTCGCACAAGCGCGGTATTATTGATGTAGCTCTGGCTGAAAGATGCCGCGTCGAGAAGCTCGATCTCGAAGCTGCCATCGGCTGGTTCGTCGGTCGGCCCACCCAGCAGGGAGTGAAACACCGGATCGCCGTCGAAGCGGGGAAAGCAACTCCAGACAATGCGCCCGCGCCGATCGATGAGGGCGCTGATGCAGCAATTACCGATGAGCGCCAGATCGAGCGTGCTCTTCTCTGCGCCGGGCTTCTCAATCATTGGCCACCTCGTGCATGAAGACGAGCGAGGTGGCGTGGAGCCAGTCGAGAAACAGTGGCGTGCCCTCCGCGCGATATTGCGCGATCGTCGCGCCCGGTCCGATCTTGACCGTGATACCGTCGAGTTTGTTCACGGCAGCAAAGGCATCCTCATCGGTCGCATCGTCGCCCGCGAAGAACGGGCGGCGCCCCGCAAAGGGCGCTTCCTTCAGAAAGTCGAGAATGGCGGTCCCCTTGTCGGCAAGAGCCGGCTTGGCTTCGAAGACCATCTTGCCGCGCTTGATCTGGACACCCCTGCTGATCGAAGCGAGCTCGTCCATGACCCTGCCGCAGTCGACCTCGAGATCCGGTCGCGCGCGATAGTGGAGCGCGACTGCATTCGATTTGCGCTCGAGCAACAAGCCCGGCTCGCTCAGCACAAGCGGCGCGAGCAGTAGCTCGGCATGGCGCAGGAACTCCTCGTCGATCGGCGCGGCATGGTTCTCGCCTGCGAGTGTCCGGCGCGTCAGGCCGTGGACCCCCGCGGCCGGCAGCCTCAAGGGCGCGAGCATCTCGTCAAGGTCGGCGATCTCACGGCCGGTGATCACGGCGACGGCACCTCCGGTGGCATCAATAAGACGGCTGATCGCGTCGCGCGTCCGCTCGGTCAGCCGCACGGCGTCGGGTCGCTCGGCCAGCTCGACAAGCGTGCCGTCAAAATCGAGAAAGAAGGCAATGCTGTCGGGCTTACTCAGGATCGGTAAGGACATAGGAACGAAAACGATGCTCCCCTTCGATTGGTCCGTACGTTCGTTGCTGTGGTTGCGCGCGGACATCCGAATGCGGGGCGCTACGGTGGCACCCGCCGAAAAGAACGACCGGCGCGCATCAAGCAGCCGCTCACGCAGGCAGCCTGCAAGATGTAGTTGCACCGCGTTGCGGTCGCTCTATGCATATTAGATTGAACCTCATTGGCGGGGTACGCAAGCACTCCCACATGCGCCTGCAGGCACGCCACATTTTACGATCATGCGCACACGCCCTGGTTGGAACGCATGCGAGCCGGAAATGGTTCCGGGTATTCGCCACGAGAAAGTCGCCGGAAAGCAGAAATGAAGGCTCTCACCATCGGAAGTGCGATGATCGACACGATCGCGATCATCGAATCGAGCCGTATCGAGCGCATGACCATGCTCAATGCGGAAACGTCCTTTCTGCTGCTCGCGGAAGGCCACAAGACGGAAGCGCTCGAGATCTCGACGCACACAGGCGGCGGCGCCGTCAACGCGGCCGTCGCCATGGCGCGGTTGGGCCTCGATGTCGCGACACTCGCCAAGCTCGGGCGTGACCAGCGCGCCGAGACGATCCTCTCGAGCCTCATGCAGGCCGGCGTCTCGACGCGCTGGCTCAGCCGCGACGATCGCGCCGCAACAGGCGCTGCCGTGATGATTTCCTCGCACGAACGTAACGCGGCGATCTTCACATTTCGCGGTGCCAACACACTGCTCGAGGACGCCGATCTGAAGCCCGATGCGTTCGAGGTCGATCTCGTGCACGTTTCCTCGCTCTCGAACCGCTCCGCCGACCGCGTGCCGCGCATTCTCGCCGAAGCCAAGCGAACCGGTGCCTTTCTCTCGACCAATCCCGGCATCCGCCAGCTTTCGAGCCGCGGCGTCGCCCTGCAGGACGCGCTTGGGAGCATCGATCTGCTCGTGGTCAACAAAATCGAGGCCTCGGCCCTCGTACCGATGATCGCAGGGAAGATCGGCGAGGGCGGCCCGCCTCTCGGACCCGATAGCGAGGAGCCATCGAGCACACTCGCGCGCCAAGGTCTCACCGGGGGTGGCTATCATCTGGGACTGCGTTCCTTCTTCACGGCGCTGCGCGATGCCGGCGCGCGCTACGTGCTGGTAACAGATGGGGCCGCCGGCTCCTTCCTCGCCGACCGGGACTTGATCCGCTTCTGCCCGGCGGCACCTGCGACGGTTGCGGGCACGGCCGGCGCCGGCGATGCCTATGCGGCGACGCTCGCGACATTGCTCGCCGAAGGGCGGGGCCCCGAGGATGCCATGCGCGCCGCCGCTCTCAACTCGGCTTCCGTGGTGGGCCACATTGATACCCAGAGCGGCCTTCTCGGTCGGGCAGCGCTCGACTCGGCGCTCAGGAGTGCCGGCAGCAAACTCCCTATCAGCCAATGGCGAATCTGAGTCGTTTGCCGGCTTGATGCTTATCCTGCCAATACCGCCTAAAAATGCGGCAGTTTCCGGCCCTTGCGGTTAGTGTGCAGTGCACACAAGATGCCGTGATGAATGATCGTGCGCTGCTGCACATCCTCGTCATCGACGCCAACCGCATCCGGGCCTCCATCATCGAGGAGGGCCTCAAGGAGGCCGGACAAACGCGCGTCACCGTCATCGACGAGGCAAAGGGGCTCATGCGCCGCATCGTCGAGCTCGACCCCGACGTGATCGTGATCGACCTCGAAAGCCCGAACCGCGACGCGCTCGAGCACATGTTCCAGGTATCGCGAGCCGCCAAGCGCCCGGTCGCCATGTTCGTCGACCGCACGGACGATGCCTCCATCGAGGCGGCCATCGACGCCGGCGTGTCCGCCTATGTCGTGGACGGCCTCAAGAAAGAGCGCATCAAGCCGATCCTCGATACAGCGATCCGGCGTTTACGCGCCTTCGAGCGCCTGCGCGAGGAACTCGATCAGGCGCGCAGTGAGCTGAGCGAGCGCAAGCGGATCGAGAAAGCCAAGGGCATTCTCATGCGCACGCGCGGCCTCAGCGAGGAGAACGCCTACGCGCTCCTGCGCTCGACCGCCATGCAGAAGAACAAGCGTATCGCCGAGATTGCCGAGAGCCTGATCACGGCTGCCGGCCTGCTCGGCGAGGAGGAAGGACCATGAACCGCGCAACGCGATCGAGCGATCCAAACCTCGTCCGCATGGGCTTCATGCCGCTGACGGACTGTGCTCCAGTCGTGGCGGCAAGTCTGCTCGGCTTCGCGGAGGCCGAGGGCTTGAAGGTGAGCCTCAACAAAGAGGCATCATGGGCGACGCTGCGCGACCGCATTGCCGTGCGCCATCTCGATGCCGCCCATATGCTCGCGCCCATGCCCATTGCCGCGTGCTTGGGCCTGACGCCGCTCGCCGATCGCCTCATCGTGCCGCTCATGCTCGGCTTCGGCGGCAATACGATCACCGTGTCGCGGGCATTGTGGGCGAATTTGAAGGCCGCTGGCGCACCGACGCGCCTCGAAGCCGAGGGGACGGCTCGTGCCCTAGCCGAGGTCGTGGCGCAAAGGCAGCGCCAGGGTACGGCGAAGCTCGTCTTCGCCGTCGTCCATCATCACTCGGCGCACACCTATCAGCTCTCGTACTGGCTTGCTGCTGCGGGCATCATGCCGAATGTCGAGATCGACATTGTCGCTGTTCCGCCGCCCCTCATGCCCGCTGCGCTTGCCGCTGGCCAGATCGACGGCTTCTGCGCCGGCGAGCCATGGGGCAGGGTCGCATCCGTCGCCGGATCCGGCCGCTGCGTCACGACGAATATCGCTATCTGGCGCGCGAGCCCCGAGAAGGTTCTCGGCGTGGCGCAGGATTGGGCCGAAGAGGATCCCGAGCGCCACTTCCGCCTGATCCGCGCGGTCTACAAAGCCGCCGTGTGGTGCGATGATCCGGCAAACCGGCCAGAGCTGGCACGGCTCCTCGCGCGCCCGGAAATCTTCGACCTCCCCGTTCCGATCCTCCACGCCAACCTCGACGGCCGCATCATGATCGATGACGGCGAGGATAGCCGTGTCAGCGGCTTCCTGAATTTCTCCAAGTCCGCGGCGAACTTCCCATGGAAGAGCAACGCGGCGTGGTTCTACTCGCAAATGGTTCGCTGGGGCGAGACGAAGATGAGCGCGGAAGGTTACGCACGCGCGCAGGCGACCTACCGGCCGGATTTGCACCGCGCTGCGCTTGCGCCGCTCGGCGTACCGTTACCTACGGCCAACTCCAAAATGGAAGGCGCGCTCGCCGTCGAGACAGCCGTACCATCGACGGTGGGACGCCTTTTTCTCGCGCCCGATGGCTTCTTCGACGGCGGCGTTTTTGACCCCGAACGCGTCGAGGAGTACCTCGCCTCGCAGCCGGTCAAAGCGACCGATCCGCGCTGATCTACGAGATGGTTGCGTTGCACAATAAGCGCGCAATCGCCCGGTTTCCCGGCGAAGTCGCCGGCTGGCGCCGCCACTCCTAAAAAGCATCAATTCGCCCTAACCGGCTGATCTAGAATTGATTTTAGAAGCGCTCTGAGGTTGGCACACTTCCTGCTTACCAAGTTAACTTAAGCCAGTCCCAGTTTCCCAGCCCAACGACGGGCTACCGGCAGCGCCGCCGACACGATGAAGGATCTTCTTTGAAGGTCCGGACTTCGATGTCGCGGCGCTTTTTTTGTGTCCGGAGCGGACCAAGGCGCCACCAGAAAACGGAAGGGAACACTGCAGGCGGGCCGTTGCAGGCATTCAACCCGGAGCCAGGAGCAAGGCATGCCCAAGTCAAAAGGTTCGAAGTCCGTCATTCGTACCGCGGCAGACCCATCCTCGATCGATCGTCGCACATTCATTCGGCAGGCCTCGGCAACAGCAGCCACTGCGGCACTCCTTTCATCAATCAAAGCGGCTTTTCCTGGCGGTGCTTTCGCGCAAGGAGCTGGTCCCGAGGTGAAGGCCGCGAAGCTCGGCTTCATCGCACTGACTGATGCCGCACCGCTCTTCGTCGCAAAGGAAAAGGGCATCTTCGCCAAGTACGGCATGCCCGACGTCGAAGTCCTCAAGCAGGCCTCATGGGGCACGACGCGCGACAATCTCGTGCTCGGCTCTGAAGGCAACGGCATCGATGGCGCACACATCCTGACGCCGATGCCGTATCTGATCTCGGCAGGTAAGGTCACCCAGAACAACATCCCGACGCCCATGTACATCCTGGCGCGTCTCAATCTCGATAGCCAATGCATCTCGGTCGGCAAGGAGTACGCAGATCTCCGCATCGGCCTCGACACCAAGCCCTTCAAGGAGGCGCTCGAGAAGAAGAAGGCATCCGGCAAAGCGGTCAAAGCCGCAATGACGTTCCCTGGCGGCACCCATGATCTCTGGATCCGCTACTGGCTCGCAGCCGGTGGAATCGATCCGGACAGAGACATCGAAACGATCGTCGTCCCGCCGGCACAGATGGTGGCCAACATGAAGGTCGGCACCATGGACTGCTTCTGCGTTTGCGAGCCATGGAACCACCAGCTGATCAACCAGAACATCGGCTTCACCGCACTCACAACGGGCGAGCTTTGGAACAAGCATCCTGAAAAGTCCTTCGGTGTTCGCGCCGCTTTCGTCGACAAGTATCCGAAGGCCGCGAAGGCGCTCCTCATGGCCGTCATGGAAGCGCAGATGTGGTCGGACAAGGACGAGAACCGGGCCGAAGTCGCGGCAATCTGCGCCAAGCGGCAGTGGATCAATTGTCCCGTTGCAGACGTCACGGATCGCATGAAGGGGAAGTTCGACTACGGCATCCCAGGGAAGGTCGTCGAGAACTCGCCGCACATCATGAAATATTGGCGCGACTTCGCCTCCTATCCTTGGCAAAGCCACGACCTGTGGTTCATGACCGAGGACATCCGCTGGGGCAAATTCGAGCCGGGCTATGACTCGGCTGCACTTATCAAGAAGGTCAATCGCGAGGATCTCTGGCGCGAGGCGGCCAAAGAGCTGTCCGTGCCCGCTTCCGAAATTCCAACATCAACCTCGCGCGGCAAAGAGACCTTCTTCGACGGCAAGGTGTTCGATCCAACGGACCCTGCCGCCTATCTCAAGAGCCTCGAGATCAAGCGCCTCACGGTCTGATCAGTCCTCCCGGTGCGGGCGGATGCTCGCACCGACTCCCAAGCCACGGAGAGAACTTGATGAATATGCCTGCGAGCAAATTCGAAGGCGCTATGCCTTTGGTATCCGCACAGGTGGCATCCACGCCCGCAACGATCGTGCCCATTGGCATTAAGAGACCTTCGATGTCCAGTCGTGCTCTCGCACTCCTGGCCGGCTTCGCGGCAAGAGTTATCCCGCCCGTTGTCGTCATCGCGCTCTGCCTTATCCTCTGGGAAGTCTTGTGCTCGAAGCCCAGTGCTTCCCTGCCCCCGCCCTCGCGCGTGCTCGAGGAGACATGGGAGTTGATCGTCGATCCGTTCTACGATCGCGGCGGTATCGACAAGGGCTTGTTCTGGCATCTGTTGGCCAGCCTGCAGCGCGTCACACTTGGCTATACGCTGGCCATTATAGCTGGTGTCGCTCTTGGTACGCTGGTCGGTCAATCCGTGTGGGCCATGCGTGGCCTCGATCCACTATTCCAGGTGCTGCGCACGGTGCCGCCGCTCGCTTGGTTGCCTCTCTCGCTCGCAGCCTTCCGCGACGGCCAGCCTTCGGCCATCTTCGTAATTTTCATCACTGCCATTTGGCCGATCATCATCAACACCGCCGTCGGCATCCGGAATATCCCGACCGACTATCGAAACGTCGCGGCTGTGTTGCGGCTAAATCAGCTCGAGTTCTTCTGGAAGATCATGATCCCGGCCGCCGCGCCGTACATTTTCACGGGCCTCCGCATCGGCATCGGCCTCTCCTGGCTCGCGATCGTCGCCGCTGAAATGCTCATTGGCGGAGTCGGCATCGGCTTTTTCATCTGGGACGCATGGAACTCCTCGCGCATCAGCGAGATCATCCTCGCCCTCATCTACGTCGGCCTCATCGGCTTCATGCTCGACCGGCTGGTCGCCGGCATCGGCCACCTCGCCACGCGCGGCACAGCGTCAGCCTGAGGAGATCCACAATGGCATCATCATTCCTGAGCATCGAACACGTCTGCAAGAGCTTCGCACGAGGGCAGTCGACGACGCAGGTACTGAGAGACATCAATCTCTCCATTGTGCGCGGCGAGTACGTCTCGATCATCGGCCACTCGGGCTGCGGAAAATCTACGCTCCTTAACCTCATTGCCGGTCTGACGAAGATCACGACCGGCGGCATCATTCTCGAGAACAAGGAGGTCAACGAGCCCGGCCCCGATCGCGCCGTTGTGTTCCAAAACCACTCGCTGCTGCCCTGGCTCTCGACCTATCAGAACGTGAAGCTGGCCGTGGACAAGGTGTTCTCGCAGTCGAAGTCTCGCGCGGAACGCCACGCCTGGACCATGCACAATCTCGAGCTGGTGCAGATGGTCCACGCCAAGGACAAGCTGCCTGCCGAAATCTCCGGCGGCATGAAGCAGCGCGTCGGCATTGCCCGCGCGCTCGCCATGGAACCCAAGGTTCTCCTGCTCGACGAGCCGTTCGGTGCTCTCGACGCGCTGACCCGCGCCCATCTCCAGGACTCGGTCATGCAGATCCACGCGCGCCTCGGCAATACCGTCATCATGATCACGCATGACGTCGACGAGGCCGTGCTGCTCTCCGACCGCATCGTGATGATGACCAACGGCCCCTCGGCAACCATCGGCGAGATCCTCGACGTGCCGCTACAGAGGCCCAGGAAGCGTCTGGAGCTTAGCTCGGACTCCACCTATCTGCGCTCGCGCGAAGCCGTGATGAGATTCCTCTACGAGCGCCATCGCGCTCCCGCATTGCAGGCAGCCTAGCGTCAACGTCCAGCAACATGGAGGCGTATCGTGACACCAGCGCAGATCGATCTCGTACAGTCCTCCTTTGGCAAGGTCGTCCCGATCGCGGAGACGGCGGCCGGCCTCTTCTACGGCCGTCTCTTCGAGAGCGCTCCCGAGGTGAAGCCGCTCTTCAGTGGCGACATGAAGGAGCAGGGGCGCAAGCTGATGACGACGCTCGGCGTCGTCGTGAACAACCTCAAGAATCCGGATGTCATCGTGCCAGCGGCGAAGGCTCTCGCGGTCAAGCACGTCAGATATGGCGTCACCGCCGAGCACTACGCGCCCGTGGGCGCCGCGCTCATCTGGACGCTTGAGCAGGGCCTCGGCGACGACTTCACACCTGAAATACGCGACGCCTGGATTGCAGCCTACACACTGCTCTCCGGCGTCATGATCGATGAAGCCTACTCCAAAGCTGCTTGAGCGGCCGGATAGGGAAACAACATGAAGCAGAAGCTTGTCATCATCGGCAACGGCATGGCGCCAGGACGCGCGCTCGAGAAGCTGTTCGAGCTGGCTCCCGACGCCTATGACGTCACGATCTTCAATGCCGAACCGCGTGTGAACTACGACCGCATCATGCTCTCGCCAGTGCTCTCCGGCGAGAAGACCTTCGATGATATCGTCATCCACGGCGATGGCTGGTACATCGAGCACGGCATCACGCTCTACAAGGGCCACAAGGTCGTCGAGATCGACCGCGAGGCAAAGACCGTACGCTCCGAGCCCGGCACGGTCGCTTCCTACGACAAGCTGATCATCGCGACGGGCTCGCTACCTTTCATTCTGCCGGTACTTGGTAGTGATCTTGCGGGCGTGCTCACGTACCGCGATCTCGACGATGTGCACGCGATGATGCTCGCGGCGAAGGCCGGCGGTCGTGCCGTCGTCATTGGCGGCGGGCTCCTCGGACTCGAGGCAGCCGCTGGGCTCAGAGAGCAAGGCATGGACGTCACTGTCCTCCATCTCATGCCGACCCTCATGGAGCGCCAGCTCGACGTGGCGGCCGGACACTTGCTGCAGAAGGCCGTCGAGGCCCGCGGCATCAAGGTCATCACCAAAGCGAATACCAAGCAGATCGTCGGCAGCGACATCCGGCTCGGACCCGCGCGCGTCGAGGCCGTCGAACTCGAGGACGGCACACGCATCCCCGCCGATCTCGTCGTCATGGCCATCGGCATCCGGCCCAGTACTGCCCTCGCCAAGGGCGCCGGCCTCGAATGCAAGCGAGGAATCGTTGTCGATGCCGGGCTGCGCACGAGCGACCCAGACATCTTTGCCCTCGGCGAGTGCGTCGAGGTGGACGGCCAGGTCTTCGGCCTCGTCGCACCGCTCTATGAGATGGCCGGCATTGCGGCCTCTCATCTCGCCGGCGACAGCGAGCCGCGCTTCGTCCCGAGCGCCACCGCGACCAAGCTCAAGGTCACCGGGATCAATCTCTTTTCCGCCGGTGACTTCGCCGACGCCAAAGACCGCCAGGAGATCGTGCTGCGTGATGCAGCGCGCGGCATCTACAAACGCCTCGTACTCAAGGACGACCGCATCATCGGCGTCGTCATGTATGGCGAAACGGCCGACGGCGCCTGGTTCTTCGATCTCCTGCGCAAAGGCTCGGACATCGCGCCCATGCGCGACACGCTCATCTTCGGACCAGGATTCGCGGGAGGCGGCCCTGCCGACCCTACAGCAGCCGTTGCAGCGCTGCCTGATGAAGCAGAAATCTGCGGCTGCAACGGCATCTGCAAGGGCAAGATCACAACGTCGATCGACACTCTCGGCCTCAAGTCCCTCGACGATGTACGCGCACGCACGAAGGCCTCCGCATCGTGTGGATCGTGCACTGGCCTCGTCGAGCAACTCCTGAAGCTCAAGCTCGGCGACCGCTACAATCCCGCCGCCGTACAGCCGATGTGCGGATGCACTCATCTCGGCCATGACGACGTGCGCCGGCTTATTGTCGCCCAGGAGCTGAAGTCGATTCCGGCTCTCTTGCAGGAACTCGAATGGAAGACGTCATGCGGCTGCGCCAAGTGCCGTCCTGCGCTCAACTACTACCTGCTGGCAACGTGGCCCGGCGAGTATCAGGACGATGGCCAATCACGTTTCATCAACGAGCGCGTGCACGCCAATATCCAGAAGGATGGCACCTACTCGGTCGTCCCGCGCATGTGGGGCGGCATGACCAGCGCGAAGGAGCTGCGCGCAATCGCGGACGTCGTCGAAAAGTTCGCCATTCCGAGTGTGAAGGTCACAGGGGGCCAACGCATCGACCTGCTTGGCGTGCGCAAGGAGGATCTGCCAGCTGTTTGGAGCGATCTGAACGATGCCGGCATGGTCTCGGGCGCGGCGTACGCCAAGGGCCTGCGCACCGTAAAGACGTGCGTCGGCACGGATTGGTGCCGCTTCGGCACGCAGGACTCGACCGGGCTCGGCATCCGCATCGAGCGCTTCATGTGGGGCTCATGGACACCCGCGAAGGTCAAGATGGGCGTCTCGGGATGCCCGCGCAATTGCGCCGAGGCGACGTGTAAAGACGTCGGCGTCATTTGCGTCGAGTCGGGCTTCGACATCCACTTCGCCGGTGCCGCCGGCCTCGATGTCAAACAGACGGAGCTGCTCGGCCACGTCGATACGGAGGCCGAAGTCATCGAGGTGATCGCGGCTCTTGTTCAGCTCTATCGCGAGCAGGGCCGCTATCTCGAGCGCATCTATAAATGGACACGTCGCGTCGGCATCGAGTCGATCCGCCAGCACGTGCTCGATGATCTCGAGCGCCGTCGAGCGCTCCACGACCGCTTCGTCTATTCCCAGAAATTCGCGCAGATCGATCCCTGGGCAGAGCGCGCGCAGGGCAAGGACGCTCACGAATTCCGCCCGCTCGCCGATCTCACGCGCGTGGAGGCCGCAGAATGACCGTCATGGAAAAGGCCTGGATCGACATCGGCGCCCTCGACGACATCCCGCGTCTCGGCGCGCGTGTGGTGAAGACGCCGCTCGGCTGCATCGCAGTTTTTCGTGCAGACAACGATGAGGTCTACGCGCTTGACGATCGCTGCCCACACAAGAATGGACCGCTGAGTCAGGGCATTGTCCATGGCCGCACGGTCACCTGCCCGCTGCACAACTGGGTCATCTCGCTTGAGCGGGGCACGGCCGAGGGCGCCGACGAGGGGCAGGTCCGAACCTTCGGCGTGCGCGTCGATAGCGGACGCATTCTCATCGACGCCGATGCGCTTCTCGCGCGCGCAAACTGAGGCAGATCGATGGACGGGGCCACAACGCGAACGACTTGCCCCTACTGCGGCGTCGGCTGCGGAATACTGGCGCGGCCACGCAGCGACGGTACAGCCGACATTGCCGGCGATCCCGAACATCCGGCCAACTTCGGCCGCCTGTGCTCGAAGGGTGCCGCCCTCGGCGAGACGCTCTCGCTCGAAGGCCGCCTGCTTCACCCATTCGTTCACGGCGAACGCGCGAGCTGGGATGAAGCACTCGATCTCGTCGCTCAGACGTTTTCAGCAGCCATTGCCGAGCACGGCCCCGACAGCGTCGCCTTCTATCTCTCGGGCCAGCTGCTGACCGAGGACTACTACGTTGCGAACAAGCTCATGAAGGGCTTCTTCGGCTCGGCCAACATCGACACCAACTCGCGGCTGTGCATGGCTTCCTCGGTGGCGGGACATCGGCGCGCATTCGGCACCGACACCGTACCCGGCACCTACGAGGATCTGGAACTTGCAGATCTCGTCGTGCTCGTCGGGTCGAATCTCGCCTGGTGCCATCCGGTGCTCTACCAGCGCCTAGCAGCAGCCCGGGAGGCGCGCGGCACGAAGATCGTCGTCATTGATCCGCGTGAGACGTCGACGTGCGAAATCGCCGATCTTCATCTGGCCATAGCACCGGGCGCGGATGTCGCCCTCTTCAACGGACTTCTCGTACATCTTACCGCCAGCGGGCGGCTCGATGCTGAGTACATCGCGCGGCACACGCGCGGCCTGCCCGCCACACTCGCTGCCGCATCCAGCACGAGCCTCGCCGAGATCGCGGCCATGACGGGCCTGCCGACGTCGCTCATTGCCGATTTCTACGAGCTGTTCGCGGATACGGAGCGCGTCGTCACCGTCTACAGCCAGGGCGTGAACCAGTCGTCCGCCGGGACGGACAAGGTCAATGCCATCCTCAACTGCCATCTCGCAACGCGGCGCATCGGCCGGCCCGGCATGGGGCCGTTCTCGGTCACCGGCCAGCCGAATGCCATGGGCGGGCGCGAGGTCGGCGGGCTGTCGAATTTGCTCGTGGCGCACATGGAGCTCGACAATCCTGAGCATCGCCGCGCCGTCCGCGATTTCTGGAACGCGCCGGTCATTGCCGACAAGCCGGGCCTCAAGGCCGTCGATCTTTTCCGCGCCGTCGAAGACGGGCGCATCAAGGTGCTCTGGATCATGGCGACCAATCCGGTCGTCAGCCTGCCCGAAGCCGACCGCGTCCGCGCGGCGATCGCGGCCTGCCCCTTCGTCGTCGTCACGGACGTCAATCGCCATACGGACACGACGGCTCTCGCGCATGTTCTGTTGCCCGCAGCTGCCTGGGGCGAGAAGGACGGAACAGTCACCAACTCCGAGCGGCGCATCTCACGCCAGCGCGCTTTCCTACCCTTACCGGGCGAGGCACGACCCGACTGGTGGCAGATGGCGGAGGTGGCAAAGCGCTTGGGGCATGGCGCCGCTTTCTCCTACACCGGTCCCGCCGACATCTTCGCCGAGTACGCTCGACTGACCGGCGTGGAAAACGATGGCGCACGCGATCTCGATATCAGCGGCGCGGCGACACTTTCTCATGCCGAGTACGACGCGCTCGTGCCCTTCCAATGGCCGCGCCCCGCAGGTGCTCGCCCGCAAACGACGCGCTTCTTCGCCAGCGGCAGGTTCTATACGCCCGACCGCCGCGCGCGCCTCGTGCCGACGCCCTTCAAAGGACTTGCGCAGGCCACAACGACGCGCGCGCCCCTGACGCTCAACACGGGCCGCATCCGCGATCAGTGGCACACGATGACGCGCACGGCGAAATCTCCGCGGCTTATGGGTTCCGCGCCGGAGCCGTTCGTCGAGATTCATCCAGCGGATGCAACAATCTTCGGCATCGTTCACGGCGCTCTCGCGGAAGTCGAGAGTCCGACAGGCACGATCGTCAGCCGGGTCGTCGTCACCGATCGCCAGAGCGCCGGATCGCTGTTCGTCCCCATGCACTGGACGAGCCAGCTTGCCAACCGCGCCCGCGTGGGCGCTCTCATCGCGGCATTCACCGATCCGTTCTCGGGGCAGCCCGAGCTCAAGGGAATGCCCGTATCGATCCGGCCGTTCGATGTCGCGTGGCAGGCATTTGCGGTCACGCGCCGCGCACCAAACGCGCAAGCTTCTTACGTGGCGACGGCAGTCGTCAACGGCGGCTTCCGCACGGATCTGGCGCTGCACGAGGCGCCCGAAAGCTGGGACGAACTCGCGCAGCAGATACTCCTCGCCGGCAGCAAGGAGAACACCGAGCTGCTCGCCTATCGTGACACTGCCGCGGGCCAGTATCGCTTTGCAGCTTTCTCCGGCGAACAGCTCGTCGGCGCACTCTTCGTCGCACGCGGTACCCTCTCCTGCGCCCGGGATTGGATTGCGGCGCAGTTGCGCGAGCCCATAGCACCAGCCGCGCGCCTGCGGGTGCTCGCCGGACGTCCGGGTGGAGAGAGCAAGGATCGCGGCCCCATTGTCTGCGCCTGCTTCGAGGTGGGCCACAACGAGATCGTGGAAGCCATTACCAAGAGCGGGGCCGTGACTGTCGCGACCGTCGGCGCGTGCGTGAAGGCCGGAACAAACTGCGGCTCGTGCCGCGGAGAGATCAGGAGGATTCTCGATGCCGCTCGCATCCCGGAAGCCGTCTGAGCAGGCTCCGCCGCGCATGGCGGCGCTGGCCACTCTTCCTGTCTTCCTCAATCTGGAAGGCCAGCGCGCAATCATTGCGGGTGGCACCGCGGCGGCCGCATGGAAGGCCGAGCTTCTCGCCGCTGCCGGCGCCGATGTGCAGATCTTCGCGCCTGAGATCTCCACCGAGATGGAAGGCTTGCTCACACGCGGTGCAGCATCGGGCACATTGACACACCACGTCGCGCCATGGACCGCGGAGATTCTCGCGGGTGCCGCCATCGCAATAGCCGATGCGGAGGACGATGAGGAAGCTGCGTTTTTTTACGACGCCGCGCGCGCAACCGGCGTGGCTGTGAACGTCATCGACAAACCGGCCTACTGCCAGTTTCAGTTCGGCGCCATCGTCAATCGCTCGCCCGTCGTCGTCGGGATATCGACCACAGGTGCCGCACCTATTCTAGGCCAGGCCATACGCCGCCGCATCGAGACACTTTTGCCGCCGACCCTCGCGCTCTGGGGCCAGCTTGCCGGCAGGATCAGGGAGCACGTCGGGGCGCGTCTCTATGCAGGTGCCGCACGGCGTGCGTTCTGGGAAAAGTTCGTCGACCGTGCGTTCGGCCCCGCGCCCGCGCGTAGCGAAGTACAACACCTAGGCAATTTCATCGATGCTCTGTCGGTGCAAACCAAATCCAGCGGGCGCGCGACGCTTGTCGGAGCTGGCCCTGGCGACGCCGAGCTTCTGACGCTCAAGGCTGTCCGCGCACTACAGGCCGCAGATGTCATCCTCTACGATGATCTCGTGTCCGATGAGGTGCTGGAGCTGGCGCGGCGCGAGGCCAAGCGCACGCTCGTCGGCAAGCGCGGTGGGCGCGAGAGCTGCCGCCAGGAAGACATCAACGCGCTCATGGTGAAGCTTGCGCGGCAGGGCCGCCATGTCGTGCGGCTCAAGTCCGGCGACCCCATGATCTTCGGACGTGCCGGCGAGGAGATCGAACAGCTCGAGCGCGCCGGCATTCCCTGCGAGGTTATCCCTGGCATCACGGCAGCGAGTGCGATGGCCTCAGCGCTCGGTATTTCGCTGACGCACCGCGACCAAGCGCAATCCGTGCGTTTCGTCACTGGCCATTCGCGCGCCGGCGGCTTGCCGGAGACACTGGACTGGCGCGGTCTTGCCGATCGCGACACCACGCTGATCGTCTACATGGGCGGGCGCACTGCCGGCGCTCTTGCGGCACGCCTTATTGCAGAAGGACTTCCAGCGGGCACGCCGGCAGTCGCGGTCGCCAGCCTCTCCCGCGCGGCAGAAGCACGCTGGCAAGGCACGCTCGCGACGCTGCCAGAAACGGAACTCCTCGCTTCGGTGAAAGGGCCGCTTCTCATCGGCATTGGCGGAGTTTTTGCCCGTCGCGCCGTCAGTCTGGCCCTACGCGACGGCGCCGTTCCTGCCCGCGAGGCCGCACTCATCGGCTGACTCTAGCTGCTCCGCAGGACACCGAGAACGAGCGCACGCATAGCTGTCGCCTTGAGATCGGCCGGCCTGTGAAGATCCAGGCGTTCGAGCTTTTCTCGCGCACCACTCGGCACCTCGCCGGGCGCGACACCTTGAACGAGATAGCGCACCAGTTGCGCCACCGATGCCCGGCGCAGCTTGCCGAGTGCCGGTATCAATGCCTGCTCGGTCTGGGTCATCTCGGTGCCGAGCGGAAACTGCGGCAGCAGTCCATCGCGCCGCGCTGGCGCCAAAGCTTCATCGATGCGGGCTGATGTGTTGTCCATCGCGCTCGGTGGCAGCTTGAAATCCTTCGGCAGCTTGCCCGCGGCAAGAGCGGCCTGTCGAAGCTCAGTCTGGAAGCGCGCATCCGAAACACCAAGCATTGCCGCAATGACCTCCTTGTCCGAACGGCCGCGGATGTCGGCGATTCCGTACTCGGTGACGATCACGTCGCGGAGCTGGCGGGGAATGCTTGTATTCGCATGTTGCCAGTGAATGTTCGTGACGACCCTCGCCCCTTGCGTCCGCGTGCTACGCACGCCAATGATCGAGCGCGCACCGGGGAGCTCGTGTGCCATCGCAACGAAGTCGCCTTGCCCTCCAATTCCGCTGATGACGCGGCCATCCTCGAGCTGATCCGAGGACACGGCACCGAGTAGCGTCGCCGCAAGCGCCGTATTGATGAAACGCGCATCGCGGCGCTGCGCGATCTTGGCTGCGGCATCGCCAGAGAGCGTGTTCGTGAACGAGATCGATGTCATGGCGATCTCATCCAGCTCGTGAGGAGATAACGCGCGCAATTCCTCATAGAACGCTCGGCTGCCCAGGAAGAACCCTCCATGCACGAGCACGTCGCGTCCCGCGTCGCTCACACGTCTTTTGAGAATGCCGGCGCGCCGTAGCGCGAGAAAGCCATCGACCAGCATCTCGCTGCAGCCATAGAGGCCCTGCTCAAAGGGACCATACTCGGCACCCGCGGCCGGCCGCTCGCCAAGTCGTCCCACAAGATCGCGGAAGCGCGCGCTCTGCGTGTGCCGCAGAATAAGCGCATGTGTAAGCGCATCGGCAAAGGAGCCAATGCCGATTTGCAGCGTACCACCGTCCTTGACGAGCGTCGCAGCGTGCAAAGCCATGGCGTAGTCGGTCGTCGATACCGGCTCCTTTGGCGGCGCGAAAAGTTCAAAGTGCGGTGCCGCTGTCTCGAGCAGGAAATCGAAGTGATTGCGCGAGACAGCGGCGGCACCGCTCATAAACGGGAGGTTCGCATTGACCTCTCCAGCCACCGCAATTGGAGCACCGCTCTTCCGCCGCTTCTGGATGTAGTCATCGAGATCCAGTGAAACATCGGTGTTAGATGACAGGCTGAAGCGAGGCTCACCGTCTCGCCCAATGTCCGCACGTGGCGGCGCGACGAGCTGAGCAAGAACGTTCACGCCTTCTCGCATGAGGTGCTTGTGCACGTGGCTGTAATTGAGGCTCGCATAGTTCTGCTGCATGGCGGGGTTCGACAGCCATTGCCCCGCCTGCAGGAAGAACTCGTGTACGGTGACGTTGGGTGCAAGTTTCCCTCGACGCATGGCCTCGGCATAGGCGAGATCCGGCCAGCTCTCAAAGAGCCGTTCCAGGAGAGGCTCGACGAAGCGCCGCTCGAGGTCGCTCTTGTAGGCCGGACGGACGAGCGTCAGTCCCGTCAGAATGCGCACGTTCAAGCGGCGATCGGCTTCGGCCAATCCATAAAGCGCATTGACGAGCAAGTTGGGCTTGCCGATGCCCACGGGAATGGCGAGCACGATATCGCGCCCGACTTTATCGATGATCGCTTCAGCACAGCGAACAGGTTCATCATACGAGCGAGTCAACTGGTGGATTTCCGTGAATTGGTAATGTCATCGAACGCTGAAATCCGCGGCCCGTTCCCTCGTCAGCTAGTGATAGCCCTCTCCCGGTCCGATCTTGCCGCGGAACATCCAGTACACGAAGGCGGTGTAGCCGAGTACGAGCGGCAACAGGAAGACAGTGCCGACGAGAAGGAAGAGCTGCGAAGCGGGGGCTGCAGCCGTATCCCAGAAGGTCAAATGCGGCGGCACCAGATAGGGCCATGTCGAGATCACGAGACCGCAGTAGCCGAGCAGAAACAGCACGACGCTGCCAAAGAACGGCTTCACATCATCCCCCCGCCGCAGCCAGACGAAGACGAGATAGCCAACGAGAGCGGTCACGAGCGGAATAGGCCAGAGATAGAGAAGATTGGGCAAGCTGAACCAGCGCGTCGCAATGCGCTCGATCGCGAGCGGCGTCCACAAGCTGACCACGGCCATGGCCGCGAGCACGGCAACGACCAACAGCACCCCCGCGCGACGGCCAAAGTCCTGCGCGGGGCCGGACGTGCGCATGACGAGCCACGTCGCGCCGAGCAGCGCATAGCCCGCCACGACCGCGAACCCGACGAAGATCGAGAAGGGCGTCAGCCAGTCGAAGGGGCCGCCCGCATACTGGCGATTAACAACTTCGACGCCCTGGAGGAGCCCGCCGAGGATCACGCCCTGCAGGAATGCGGCAGCGATGGAGCCGCCGGCAAAGGCTACATCCCAGAGCAAATGCGAGGGCTTGGCCACCCAGCGGAATTCGAAGGAGACGCCACGCAAAACCAATGCCAGCAGCATCCCGATCACTGGCAGGTAGAAGGCCGGCATGATCACGGCGTAGGCAGTGGGGAAGGCCACCCATAGTCCGCCGCCGCCGAGCACCAGCCATGTCTCGTTGCCGTCCCAGAAGGGCGCGACGGAATTCATCATGACATCGCGCTCCTCCTCCTCCCGCACGAACGGGAAGAGAATGCCGATGCCGAGGTCGAAGCCGTCGAGAATGACGTACATCGCGACGGCCGTCCCGATGAGCGCGGCCCAGATAAGTGGGAGATACGGTTCCATCGCCGTCACTCCTTCGTGCCGAGTGAGAAGCCGGGCCCCGTGCCGCGCGGCCGGCCGGTGGCCTCTCGTGCGGCTTCCTCGGCTGCCGAGAGCGGCCTGTTCGGCAGGCCTTCGGGCGCGGCCGTCGCTTCGCCCTTGGGGCCGGCGTGGATGAGGCGGTTGATGTAGTACACGCCCATCGAGAAGACGACGCCGTAGATCAGCACGAACAACACGAGCGTTCCAGCAACGCTCGCGCCTGGCACGGGCGATATGCCGTCGGCGGTGCGCATGAGGCCGTGCACCAACCAGGGCTGACGTCCCTGCTCGGTCACGAACCAGCCCGCGAGAATGGCGATGAAGCCAAGCGACCACATGTGCGACACGGGCCAAAGGAAGGGTCTGCTCTCGAAGAGACGACCTCGCCACCAGAGATACATGCCCCAGAAACCCACCCCGATCAGCAACATCCCGATACCGACCATGATGCGGAACGCCCAGAAGACATTGGCGACAGGAGGCCAGTCGCGCTCCGGAAAGCTCGTGAGGCCCTGATACCTCCCGTCCCAGGAATGGGTGAGAATGAGCGAGCCAGCACTCGGGATCGCAATCTCGAAGTGGTTCTTGCGCGCCTTCTCATCAGGGAAACCGAACAGCACGAGCGCCCCCGGCTTAGAGCCATCCCAGTGCCCCTCCATCGCGGCAACTTTGGCCGGCTGATGCTTCAGCGTGTTGAGGCCGTGCATATCCCCGATGAAGAGTTGCAGCGGCGCCGTCACCGCAATCATCCCGACTGCCATGCGCAGCATGGTGCGGCTCTCCTCGGGATGGCGACCGGCAAGCAGATAGCGTGCGCCAACCGCCAGCACCACGACGGCAGTCGTGAGGTAAGCCGCATTCAGCATATGAGCAAAGCGATAGGGGAAGCTCGGGTTGAAGATGATCTCCCACCAGCTCACGGGGAAGGCAATGCCGTTGCGGATTTCATGGCCGGCCGGCGTGTGCATCCAGCTGTTGGCCGCGAGGATCCAGAAGGCGCTCGTCGCGGTGCCAATGGCGACCAGCGCTGCGGCCAGCGTGACGAGCCAGGGCGGAAAGCGGGTCCAGCCGAACAGCAGGATGCCGAGGAATGTCGCTTCGAGGTAAAAGGCCGTGAGCACCTCATAGCCTATGAGCGGACCGATGACATTCCCCGTGAATTCGGAGAAGCGGCTCCAGTTCGTGCCGAACTGGTAGCTCAGCACGATCCCCGAGACCACACCCATTGCAAAGGATACGGCGAAGATCTTTGTCCAGAAGCGGGCGAGGCGATGGAATTTTTCCTCGCCGGAGCGCAGCCACAGAAGCAGCAGCACGGTGATGAAGGCCGACAGGCCAATGGTAAATGCCGGAAAGATGATGTGAAAGGATATCGTGAATGCGAACTGGATGCGCGCCAGCATCACGGGATCGAGTTCCATGGGACCTCCGATGACCGTAGCCTCTCGTATCGAGCTTATAGCAACTTCGGCGCAATTAGCGTGTGTCTATTGCGCGCTCCTGCCGGCAAAGGGCCGTCTCCTGCAATTGACTTGTAATTCAGTATACGCGACGCTTCCGACACGCTGGACGGCTCCACGGGACCGCCGTCGGGAAGACCACAACGGGTGCCTATGCGGCCTCACGAAACTGAACTGAAGCAATCACCAGCACGGAGAGTATGAAATGAGGCGTTTCCAGTACATTGCAATCGCCGCGAGCATCACGGGCCTGCTTGGCACGTCGACGGCAGCCATCGCGCAGCAGAAGTTCGTCACGATCGGCACGGGCGGCGTGACGGGCGTCTACTACGCCGCCGGCGGCGCCATCTGCCGACTTCTCAACAAGGACCGCAAGCAACACGGCATCCGCTGCTCGGTGGAGTCGACCGGCGGTTCGGCCTTCAACGTCAACACGATCAAGGCTGGCGAGCTCGACTTCGGCATGGCCCAGTCGGATGTGCACTACAATTCTTTGAAGGGCGTCGCCGGCTTCAAAGATGCCGGACCTTACGCCGATCTGCGCGCCGTGTTCTCGGTGCACCCGGAGCCCTTCACGGTGCTCGCTCGCAAGGAAGCCAACATCAAATCTTTTGATGACTTCAAGGGCAAGCGCTTCAACGTCGGCAATCCAGGGTCCGGCACACGTTCGTCGATGGAAGAGCTGCTTGTGGCTATGGGTTGGAAGATGTCGGACTTCTCGCTCGCTTCCGAGCTCAAGGCTGACGAGCACGGCCCCGCGCTCTGCGACGGAAAGATCGACGGATTCTACTACGCCGTCGGCCATCCCTCCGCGAACATTCAGGACCCGACGACGACTTGCGGCGCACAGATCGTCGCATTGACGGGCCCCGCGGTGTCGAAGCTTCTCGCCGAAAAGCCCTACTACGCCAAGGCGACCATTCCCGGCGGCATGTATGCGGCCAACCCGAACGCGGTCGAGACGTACGGCGTACTTGCGACGCTCGTCTCCTCGGCGAAGGTGCCGGAAGAGACCGTTTACCAGCTCGTCAAGGCGACGTTCGACAACTTTGACGAGTTCAAGAAGCTGCATCCCGCTTTCGCCAATCTCGATCCGGCGAAGATGGTCAAGGACGGCCTCTCCGCGCCGCTCCATGCGGGCGCCGCGAAGTACTACAAGGAAAAAGGCTGGGTGAAGTGAGCGAAAGTTCCTGTGCGGGGCGCCGACACCGGCGCCCCGCAGCGCTCTATGCTCTCTTCGGGACTGCGGGGATGCAATGACGGACAAGTCGGCGGCGGCGAGCGAGATTCCATCCGAACTCGAGCAGCTCGTTGCCGAGGCCGATACGGGTGGCCGCAAGCCCACCGGTCTCGCAGCGCAGATCCTCCTCTGCACGGCCGTCTTCTGGTCGCTCTTCCAGCTCTGGTACGCTTCGCCCCTGCCATTCATCTTCGGCATCGGCGTGCTGAACGATACCGAGGCGCGCGCCATTCATCTCGGTCTCGCGCTCTTTCTCGCCTTTACGGCCTATCCGGCTTTCAAGTCCTCGTCCCGCACTCATGTCCCGGCTATCGATTGGGTGCTCGCACTCGCGGGGGCCTTTGCCGGCTCCTATCTGTTTCTGTTCTACAATCAGCTCGCCCTGCGCCCGGGCCAGCCGATCCTCATGGATCTCGTGACAGCGGGTGCCGGCATCCTGCTGCTGCTCGAAGCGACACGCCGCTCGCTCGGCATGCCCATGGTGATCGTCGCGGCAACATTCATGCTCTTTACGTTTGCGGGTCCCTATATGCCGGAGGCTGTCCAGCACAAGGGCGCCTCGCTGCAGCGTTTCCTTACACACCAATGGCTCGTCACCGAGGGCGTCTTCGGCATCGCGCTCGGGGTATCGACAAGTTTCGTCTTCCTCTTTGTCCTCTTCGGAACGCTGCTGGAGAAGGCGGGTGCCGGCAACTGGATGATGCAGCTTTCCATTGCGCTGCTTGGACATTTGCGCGGCGGTCCAGCGAAAGTCGCAGTCGTGTCTTCCGCCCTCAATGGCGTGGTCTCGGGCTCGTCGGTGTCGAACGTCGTATCCGGCGGAATCTTTACGATCCCGCTTATGAAGCGCACGGGCCTCTCGGGCGTGAAGGCAGGCGCAATCGAGGCGACATCCTCGATCAACGGCCAGATCATGCCGCCCGTCATGGGCGCCGCCGCATTCCTGATGGTCGAGTACGTCGGCATTCCCTATGCCGACATCATCAAGCACGCGGCACTTCCCGCGATTGCCTCATACATATCTCTTTTCTACATCGTCCATCTCGAAGCGGTGAAGATCGGCTCGAAGCCCATTCCGCGCGAGCAAATGGAATTAAAGACGCGCCTGCTGCGGACAGGCCTCGGTCTCTCCGGAACCATCGCCTTCATTTGCCTGCTGTACTATGGCGTGCAGGGAATCCAGGCGGTCTTCGGCAACGGCGCCCCGACGCTTCTTGCCGTCCTCGCCGCTGGCGTCTACGTCGCAAGCGTCTGGTTCTCATCGCGCTACGAAGATCTCTCCATCGACGATCCCGATGCGCCTATCATCATGCTGCCGCGCGCCTGGGACGTCGTGCGCACAGGCCTCGATTTCATCATCCCCCTCGTAGTCCTGCTCTGGTGCCTGACGGTGGATCAGCTCTCGCCGGGCCTCTCTGCCTTTTGGGGTACGGTGACGGTCATGGGTATCGTGGCAACGAGAAAGCCGCTGCTCGCGCTCTTCCGAAATCAATCCATCCACGCAGCGTTTCGGACGGCTTGGGATGACCTCGTCGATGGCCTCGCCAGCGGCGCCCGGAACATGATCGGCATTGCCGTGGCGACGGCGACCGCCGGCATTGTCGTTGGCACGGTAACACTCACGGGCCTCGGCCTCATGATGACCGAGTTCGTCGAGTTCCTCTCGGGCGGCAACGTCATCATCATGCTGCTGCTCATCGCGGCGATCTCGCTCATTCTCGGCATGGGCATCCCGACAACGGCCAACTACATCCTCGTTGCCACGCTGATGGCGCCCGTCGTCATAGAGCTCGGCGCCCAAGCCGGGCTCGCGATCCCGCTCATCGCGGTTCATCTCTTCGTCTTTTACTTCGGCATCATGGCCGACATCACACCGCCGGTCGGTCTGGCCTCGTTTGCGGCCGCGGCCATCTCCCGCGAGGATCCGATCGCGACAGGATTCCAGGGCGCCCTCTATTCCCTGCGCACCGCGATCCTGCCGTTCGTTTTCGTGTTCAATCCGGCCATTCTGCTGATCGGCATCGAAGGCTGGTGGCAGTTCGCGGGCGTGATCGTGATCTCTCTGATCGCGGTCCTGCTGTTCGCCGCCGCGACCATGAACTGGTTCATCACGAAGAGCCGGCTGTGGGAGTCGGCAATCCTGCTGCTTGCCTGCTTCACGCTCTTCCGGCCCGACTGGTGGCTCGACCAGTTCTATCCGAAGTACAGGGAACTGCCCGCACGCGAATTGCTTACCCAAGTCGCTCAGGCACCACCCGACAAGCGGCTCACCATGGTCGTCGAGGGGCTGAATGTCGAAGGCGAGAATGTCCGCAAGACAGTCAGCATCCCTCTCGGCGATCCAAAGGAGCCGCGCCTGCGGCTGCGCACCGTCGGCCTCGGCGTCGCGCCTGCTGGCGACAAGGTGACGATCACGAACGTCGCATTCGGCTCCTACGCACGGCGGCTCGGCCTCGAGGCAGGCTACGAGGTCACGGCCGTGCTCGAGCCCGCGCCGCGGCCGTCACATGCGTGGCCGATTGGCGGGGGCTTGCTGGTCACCGGGCTCGTCGCGCTGCTGCAATGGCGGCGGCGCGATGCCGCTACCGGAAAGCCCGCGCCCGCATCGTAGTCCGACCCATCAAAGTGCCAGACAATGCGGGCCCTGGGCGCCGTTCCGACAATTTCTCGCCTTTGTTGTCGGATCGGGTCGGCATCGTTCGTCCTCGAAGCACGCCAGCCCAGCCCTAGTGCTGAATTCGGGATCGAACTGCTATGCCCCTGACGCTCTACGCTCACCCGCTCTCCTCGTACTGTCAGAAGGTGCTGATCGCACTCTACGAGCACGACGTGCCCTTCGAGTTCAAACTGCTCTCGCCCGAGCAGTCAGAGAATGAAGCGGAGTTCGCCAAACTCTGGCCGATCAAGCTGATGCCGATCCTGGTTGACGGAGATCGCGTGATCCGCGAATCCAGCATCATCATCGAGCACATCGATCTGCACTATGCCAACGGCCCACGCCTGATCCCCAAAGATCCCAAGGTCGCGCTGGACGTGCGTTTCTTCGATCGCGTGTTTGACAATCACGTCATGACGCACCAGCAGAAGATCGTGTTCGATTTTCTGCGCCCCGAAGGGGCAAAGGACAGCTATGGGGTCACTGGGGCTCGCGAGCGCCTCGATGTTGCCTATGCTTGGCTCGAAAGTGTGCTGTCGGACGGCTGGTCAGTCGGAGATCGCTTCTCGATGGCGGACTGCGCGGCCTCGCCATCGCTCTTCTACAGCAGCAAGACGCACGCCTTCGCGGGGCGCTTTCCTCGCCTGGAGGCCTATCTGGCGCGGCTCGAGGCGCGCCCGTCGATCGCCCGCGCGCGCGAGGAAGCTAAGCCTTACTGGAAATTTTTCCCGTTCGCGGACTAGGCACCAGCCTCACGCCGCAGTCGCAAGCCCGCCCATGCGCTCGATGAAGCGAGCGATCTCGTCCACGCCGGAACCGGCGCGGATGTTCGTGAAGACATAGGGCTTCTCGCCCCGCATGCGCTTGGTGTCGCTCTCCATGATGGAGAGATCGGCGCCGACGTGCGGCGCGAGATCCGTCTTGTTGATCACGAGCAGATCGGAGCGCGTGATGCCTGGGCCGCCCTTGCGCGGGATCTTCTCGCCCTGCGCGACATCGATAACATATATGGTGAGGTCGGCGAGTTCCGGCGAAAACGTCGCCGCGAGATTGTCGCCACCCGACTCGATGAGGATAACATCGAGATTCGGGAACTTCCGCCGCATGGTCTCGATCGCCGACAGATTGATCGAGCAATCCTCGCGAATGGCCGTATGCGGGCAGCCACCCGTCTCGACACCCATGATGCGCTCGAGCGGCAGCGCCTGCATGCGCATCAGTATTTCTGCATCTTCCTTCGTGTAGATGTCGTTCGTGATGGCGCAGATGTCATAGCGCTCGCGCAATGCGTGGCAGAGTGCAGCCGTCAGCGTGGTCTTGCCGGAACCCACAGGGCCACCGATGCCTACACGAAGCGGACCATGTGATGAGTTCATGAGCGGAACAGCCTCGTGTACTGGGTTTCATGCGCGAGCGACGCGATATCCGAGCGATACACCGCGCCGCCGAGATCGTCCAATGTGGATCGCTCGGCCGCCGCTGCGCAAGTTGCGAGGTCATCCATCAGGGCGGCGATAGTCCGTTGCGCATCCGTCTGGCCGACCGCGGAAAGCCGTATAGCAGCAGACGTAAGGTTCGAGACTGCCGCGAGCCCGAAGGCGTGAAGCGTGTCACCGCAAGGGAGGACATGCGCAGCTGCGCTCGCACCGAGCGCAATGGGATAGGGCACGTCCGGCGCGATCGCTTGCGCGACGGCATCGAGCCCGGCAACTCCCCACGCCGCACGGACCGTCTCCAGGAACGCGTTGCCCTGCGTGACCGTCTCGAGATGACGCTCAGCCGATGGTTGCAGAGCAAGCGCGAGATCATTGGCCTCCGCAAGACGCGCCAGATCGCCTTCGACGGTTGCGCGGTAAGCCTCGGCCAGGAGGATCATGTCATTGCGGATGGCACCATGCGTGACGAGATCGCGGAGCCATTCGGTGAGCGTTACGCGATTTCTCACCCATCCGCGCTCGACCGCCCATTCCAGGCCATGACTATAGGCAAAGGCGCCGACCGGAAATGCCGGTGACAGCCACGCCAGAAGCCGCGGATCGAAACCTCTGTCCGAAGTTGGAACGTGCCTCGGTGCAACGTCGATCACGATACTATGTCTCGCGCTTATCCGGTCGGAACGTGCCTTTCACAACTGTGAGCTTCACCTCGTGGCGTGGCGGACGCTCGCCATCATGATGATGATCGTGAGCATGGTCGTGATGATGGTGCCCACCAATGTGGTGGTGATGCCCCGAATGCAGCGGCCCCTTGCCGCCATACGCGCCGCCCTCTGGCTCGAAGGGTCGACGCACGCGATGCACATGCGCGCCGAGCTGCTCGACAAGCTCAGCCAGCACATGATCCGGCTGAATGTAGATGGCGCCGCGCGTGATCTCGGCCGGCGTATGCCGATTGCCCAGATGCCAGGCGATCGTCGCAAGTGCCAACGCGTCCTGCGCGTGGATCTCGAGCAGGTCTTCCGCCGCTGCCTTTACCAGCACCGCACCGCCCTCGACTGCCAGCCCGTCGCCGTGCGCGAGATAGGTCGCCTCGGGCAGATCGAGCAGCAGCTCGCGTCCGCGATCGGTCGTCAGCAGAACACGGCGCCGATAGCGCGACTGCCGGTCGAGCGTGATCGTGTCGACGATCTCGATGCCTGCGAGCTGGCCAACTCTCAGCACTGAGAACGCGCGCAGGGGGCTATCGCTCATCTCTCGACTGCCTCAGAACAGGAAATAGCGCTGCGTCATAGGCAGCTCCTTAGCGGGTTCGCAGACCAGCAGCTCGCCATCGGCCCGCACCTCGTAGGTCTCCGCGTCGATCGTGATGTCCGGAGTGGCATCGTTGTGGATCATACTCTTCTTGGAGATACCGCCACGCACATTCTTCACCGCAATGACATCCTTCGCGAGCCCGAGCCGCTTGCCCACATCCTTCTGAACCGCAAGACCCGACGCGAAAATGAGGGAGGAGCGCGTGCGCGCGCCACCGAAAGCGCCGAACATCGGCCGGTAGTGCACGGGCTGCGGCGTCGGGATCGAGGCATTGGGATCGCCCATTGGAGCGGCCGCGATCACACCGCCCTTGATGACGAAATCGGGCTTCACGCCGAAGAAGGCCGGTGACCAGATGACGAGATCGGCGAGCTTGCCGGGCTCGACCGAGCCGATGTGGTCAGCAACACCGTGCGCGATCGCAGGATTGATCGTATACTTCGCGACGTAGCGCTTGGCACGGAAGTTGTCGTTCCCCTTGCCCTGATCCTGTGGCAGCGGCCCACGCTGCAGCTTCATTTTGTGCGCGGTCTGCCACGTACGGATGATGACCTCGCCGATGCGCCCCATGGCCTGACTGTCCGACGACATCATGGCGAGCGCGCCAAGGTCGTGGAGAATGTCCTCGGCTGCAATTGTCTCCTTACGGATGCGGCTCTCGGCGAACGCAAGATCCTCGGGAATCGACGGCGACAGATGGTGGCACACCATGAGCATGTCGAGATGCTCGTCGAGCGTATTCACCGTGAAAGGCCGCGTCGGATTGGTCGATGACGGCAGTACGTTCTTCAGCCCTGCCACTTTCATGATGTCGGGGGCGTGGCCACCACCGGCTCCTTCCGTGTGGAAGGCATGGATCGTACGGCCTTTGAAAGCCTTTATGGTGTCCTCGACGTAGCCCGACTCGTTCAGCGTGTCGGTGTGTATCATCACCTGCACGTCGTGGTCGTCGGCGACAGAAAGCGCGCAGTCGATCGCTGCTGGCGTCGTCCCCCAGTCCTCGTGCAGCTTAAGCGCACAGGCGCCTGCCGCAACCATCTCCTCGAGTGCGCCCGGCAGCGAGGCATTGCCTTTACCCGCAAATCCCAGATTCATCGGAAAGGCGTCGGCCGCGCGCATCATCATCTCGATGTGCCAGGGTCCCGGCGTGCACGTGGTCGCCAGCGTGCCGTGCGCCGGTCCCGTGCCGCCGCCGAGCATGGATGTAAGGCCTGACATGAGCGCATCCTCGATCTGCTGCGGGCAGATGAAGTGGATGTGCGTATCGAAGCCGCCGGCCGTGAGGATCTTGCCTTCCCCCGCGATGATCTCCGTGCCCGGGCCGATGATGATGTCGACACCCGGCTGGATGTCGGGATTGCCGGCCTTGCCGATCTTGAGAATGCGGCCTTCCTTGATTGCGACGTCCGCCTTCACAATCCCCCAATGGTCGAGGATGAGCGCGTTCGTGATGACCGTATCGGCGGCACCGGCCGCATTCGTCACCTGCGACTGGCCCATGCCGTCGCGAATGACCTTGCCGCCGCCGAACTTCACTTCGTCGCCGTAGGTCGTGAAATCCTTCTCGACCTCGATGATCAGGTCCGTATCGGCGAGACGCACCTTGTCGCCTGTCGTCGGGCCGAACATCTGGGCGTAGGCAGCGCGGGACATCCTGGCGGGCATAGTCAGTACCTTGTGATGGCAGCGAGAGCACTTGGTTCGAGCGAGCGTTGCTATGGGTCGAGCTTGCCCATGACCTCCTGACGGAAGCCATAGACTGTGCGCGTGCCGGCGAGCGGGATCAGCCGCACCTCGCGCGTCTGGCCTGGCTCGAAGCGGACAGCGGTGCCGGCCGGGATATCGAGCCGTGTGCCGCGCGCGGCCGGTCGGTCGAAGCTCAGCGCGGGATTGGCCTCGAAGAAATGATAGTGGCTGCCGATCTGGATCGGGCGCGCACCAGTGTTGGAGACGGTGAGCGTAATGACCGCCCGCCCCACGTTCAGCTCGATGTCGCCCTCAGGCGTGATGATCTCACCGGGTTTCATCGCTCAACCTTTCAGGCGACCATCAGGAAAACACCGAGTGCGGCGGTCGCCGCGCCAACGATCTGGGCAGGTACGCGGCTCGGAATGCGGCCAATGGCGAGGCCGATCCCGATGCCGACCACGTGCAGCAGTGCCGTCGCGACCGCAAAGCCCGCGGCATAGCCATACCAGCCTGTGGCGGGCGCCTCGGCGCCGTGCGCATGACCATGAAAGAGCGCGAACACGCCGATGAGCACTGCCCCGAGTGCCACAGGCGCCTTCACGCCGAGCGCGACGGCGAGGCCCAGCACGACCACCGAAAGCGCGATAGCCGGCTCGACAGCGGGGAATTCGATACCAGCGTGGCCGATGAACCCGCCGACCAGCATCATAAGCACGAACGCGGCGGGCCAGATCCAGACGCGCTTGCCGCCCGCAATCGCCGCCCACAGGCCGACCGAGATCATGGCCGCAAGATGATCGATGCCGCCGAGCGGATGGAGCGCACCGTCGACGAGCGAGAAGCCTGCTTCTAGGCCCGTGTGCGCCGAGGCGGCGCTCGCCATGAACAGCGGCGCCGCGGCCACCAGGGAGAGCGTAGAGATTCGTACATGCTTCATTGCGGAGAGGCTCCGTTGGACTGCCAGTTCATCGAATGGTGCGGAATATCGAATAGCCCATCTATCGAATGGGCCAATCTATCGAATAGGATTGTGGACGGTGACGAGCTTGCTGCCATCGGGGAAGGTCGCCTCGACCTGCACGTCATGGATCATCTCGGCGATGCCTTCCATGACCTGATCGCGCCGCAGGACTTGGGCCCCCGCCGCCATCAGCTCGGATACGCTGCGTCCGTCGCGCGCACCTTCGACGACAAAATCGGTGATGAGCGCGATCGCCTCGGGATGGTTGAGCTTCACGCCTCTTTCCAGGCGCCGGCGTGCGACGTTGGCTGCCATGGCGATCAGCAGCTTGTCCTTCTCGCGCGGTGTCAGGTTCATGCGGTCAGCGCCCCCTCCTTGTCCGGTTGCTCACGTCATCCAGACACGCGGCATGGCACGGCCTGAGAGCACCTCGGTTGCCTGGATGATGTCACGTCGGACATTTTCCGGCGTGCCTAGAAATCGGGCAATCAGCATACCGTGCCACGCGCTCACACCGCAATCTGAGCGCGCATCGGCGAGTGCGGCGCGGACCACATCCCTGCGATCCTCGGCATCCGGAGAAACGGCGACGACAAGGCCCGTGCTTCGTGCGCCGGCAGCAACTGCCGGTCGCGCCAGAGCATCTGCTAGGTGTCCCTCCAGACGCACGGACTCGGCAAAGACCAGCCGCCCACCGCGGCGGATGCGCCAGTCATCGCGGAATGCACCGAATCCCGGAACCTCTCCGTGCGCCACCCGCCCGAAGACGACCATCTCGGCCATGAGCAGGCGTGCATCGGCTGCCAAGTCAATCTCGAAGCGGCGGCTGAGCCGGGCGCCCGAGTACAGAATCGTCTCCTGCGGCAGCCAGTCGAGGCGGGATGAGGTGTCGAGTTTCAAAGTGACGTCGATAAGGGCCGGCGGACCGAGGGACCGATAGATCCGTTCGGCGGTCGCGGTGGTGTGGACAGCCTGAGCGCTTGCCCCAACGTCCAGTTCAAATACGAGGCTGTCGCCGCCGACAACACCCCCACCCGTATTGATCTGACTCGACTCGATGTGCGCGGCATGGGTTGTGGGAAAGCGAAGGCGATAGCCGCCATATTCCGTGAGCGTGTCGATGCGAGTTGCACCGTCGGAGAATATATATCGCGCCTTGAGGCCGCCGGCCGTGCGCACAGGCTCGAGCGCGCGGGCCGTCGCACCGGATTCAGGCGCGGTGCCATCCAGGGCATCGCACGCACGCGGACTTCGTTCCTGCATTCCCCGAACCTGTTGGCATTCCGCGCACCGGATAAGGCGCCGGCACGCGCCTTCTGGCACGGCCGCCATGCGCACTTACCGTCATCTGGTCAGGAAATTCAATCGGCAGTTGTCCGACCGGCGGCAATTCTGCAGCTCAAAGGAGATCAGCGAGCATACGCGCCGCGCGTGCCGCTCCGTCTGCCTCGACCTGCTTCGGGGGCGCTGGTGTCTTCAAGGCCGCCACCATCTCGGCGGCGATCACATCGGGCGTGGCCGTCGCAAATTCCATGCGCCGCCCTGCACCATACCGATCCAGACGGTGCGCGACATGGAAGTTCTGCTCGAAGTGGTTCTTCAAGGGAAAGTATATAAACGGTGTCCCAGCCGCGGCGAGTTCCATACAGGTCGTTAGACCGCCTTGCACGACCGCAAGATCGCAGGCGGCGAGGTGGCGATCGAGGTTCGGCACGAAAGCCCGCACATCCACACCCGCAATCTCCGGAAGCGCGTGCGGATCGATGCGAGGACCGGCCACTACGACCATGCGCAGCTCCGGGATACGTGCGCGCACGATAGGATAGCTATCCAGAATGCGCCGGATGAGAGGTGCACCTACGCCGGAGCCGCCCACCGTCACGATACACACGCGCTCGCCCGGCTGATAACCGAGGGCCTCGCGCAGTACCGCCCGATCGCCGAACGCATCTGGATGCTCACCGATGACGTAGCCCGCGAAGTCGAAGTGCCGGGGGATCCAGTCGCGCATGGCCGGCAGGTCACGGCCGAACGACATGGGAACGATGTCTTCCGGCGAGCCGACGAATATCGCGCGATCGCGCACGCCCGGATGGCGCTCGACGTGCTTGATCATTTCCGCGTTGTAGTCGGTCGTGAGAAACGCCTCACGATCACCGTTCGCCGGCATCGGCAGCCAGCCCACGAAGTCAGTGAACCACGCGAGCTTCGACCGCTTGAGCTCGGGATGCTCGTGCCAGTAGTGATCGATGTCCCAGGCTTCGTCGGCGATGACGAGATCATAGTCACCTGAATCGACCACATCCTGGAAGACCATGAAGTTCGCGATGAGCACTTCGTCCATTCGGCGAATGGCTTCGAAGGCATTGAGCTCATGCTCGCCTGATTCGAGCTCAATGTGCCGCGACTCGCTTGCAAGCCGCGCGCTCAGTGGATGAATGCGCTCGTCGTGGGCGGCGAGGAGGCGCGTTACAGGGTCCTGGGCCAGCCAGTCCACGATCAGGTCAGGATGCAGCTTGCGCAGCTCGCGGGTGATGGCGATATCCCGCCGCCCATGCCCGAGACCGATCGGTGACGAAAGATAGAGAGCCTTCTTCGCCCGCACGGGCGCCCTTGGCCGGCTTTTGCCGGGCGCCGGAATGCCCAGGCGCCGATCCAGGAAATCGTTGATCAGCTCGTTGCATCGGGCTGGATAGCGCCCGAGGGGATTGTGTCCACCGCCGGCAATCGTCACGAGTTCGGCCCCCGTGAGCTTGGCAACGAGCTCCGCACGGGCGTACGGCTGGATCAGATCGTTGTCGCCATGGATGAGAAGCACGGGACATTGGACCTTGCGGTACATGACGTCGCTGACGTCGAACGGCGGGGGTAGCGCCCGCGCTTCGACCGTCTTGGCGAGAATGTCACCTCCCGTTTCGCCGGCCCAGTCGATGCCGTCCTCGATCTGCTTCGTCGAATGCGGCTCCGAGTGAATGTGGCTGATGAAGTGCGCCGCAAAGTCCGGGTAGTTCGTGTGCCAGTACTCGCGATTGTATTTGTCCCAGCCGACGTGGCTCTCGCGCTTCGTGAGAAAGTGCTGCGGCAGCATGTAGTCGTATGCCGGGCCGATGGTCGCGGCAGTGCCAGCGAGCACGGCGGCCTTCACGCGCTCCGGGTGATAGGCCGCAATGGCGCAGATATGGATGCCCGCCAGTGAGAGACCGACCAGGATCGATTTGCCAGCATTGGTGGCGTCCATGACCGCAAGCGCATCGCCAATGAAGTTGGCGAGGGTATAGGCGCTCGCCTCGCGTGGCCGATCGGACTTGCCATTGCCGCGCGGGTCGAAGGTGATACAGCGGAAGCGCTCGCTGAAATATGGCACCTGCGCCTTGTAGATGCGGCCGTGTACGATGCTCCATGGCGGCAGGAACACCATCGTCTCCGGACCATCGCCGTAGATTTCGTAGAAGATCTTTACACCATCTCGATCGACAAAACCGTCCGAAGCCGGAAGCCTGGCACGCATGGTTTCACCTGCTGGCTAAAGTATTCTCCGCAATGCGAATGAGATCGCCGAAGCGCCGCAAGGACTGGCGCACGGGCACGCCTCGCCGTTCTAGGCCGAGCAGATAGTGGCTCTCCGCACCGATGAACGCATTGGCGACCAGAGCGGCGACTTCTTCAGCCGAGAAAGGGCCAAGGCCGCCAAGTTCCTGCTCGGCACGCTTCGCGACAACCACGATGAGATCGATCCAGCCCTTGATCGCATCGCGCACGACCTTCGCGACTTCGGCATCGGACCAGCCGGCTGCACTGAGTTCCTGGAGAACGCGCACGTAGCCCGAGCTGATATCATCATCGAGATAATCACAGGCCTTGTCCCACTGTTCCGACACTTTCAGGGACGTGTTTCCGAACAGGGCATTCTGACGATCGAGGAGCTGCGCATTCTGGTACTTGAAGAGCGCGAGCAGAAGGCCCTGCTTCGAGCCGAAGTGATAGTGGATCTGGCTGAGTGGCACGCCTGCCGCCGCAGCCACATCGCGCGTGGAGAGACCAGCATAGCCGTTCTGGCGCAGAATCTTCTTCGCGGCCTCGAGCAGCGTCGTGCTGGTTTCTGGCTTCTTGGTCACCACGCGCGCCATGCCCTGGCTCTCCTTGCTTCGATCACCGGCGTTGGAGCTTGTCGACCGGGCTGAGGGGTGGAACCTGTCTCGCGGGCCACGGAATGAGCATCGCGACCTGCTTCCGATAGCGCCGATACTGATCGCCGAAAAGATCGATCAAGTCACGCTCTTCGAGGTAGATCGCGATGAGGATGTAGCCTGTCGTTCCCGCTGCAAAGAGTAGATGCCCGACGGTCATGGTGGGCGCCGACCAGAACGCGAGCAGGAAGCCGAGATAAAGCGGATGCCGGACCCACTTGTAGAACAGCGGTGTCCTGAAGATCGGCGCCGGCAGCTCGCGTCCAGTCAGCCGAGCAAACACCTGACTGAGCCCGAATAGCTCGAAGTGATTGATGAGGAAAGTACTCACGAGCACAGTGATCCAGCCGGCCCAGAAGATGGCCTGCAGCGCAGCGACAAGCATCGGCTGCGACACGGACCACACAATCTCGGGCATCGGCCGCCACTGCCAGTAGAGGAGCACGAGCACCAGGCTCGCCAGCAGTACGTAGGTCGTTCGCTCGACGGCGTGCGGCACGAAACGCGTCCACCATCGCTTGAATGCCGGCCGCGCCATGACGCTGTGCTGGATGGCGAATAGGCCGAGTAGCAGCGTGTTGACGACGAGTGCGACGATGACGCTGCCGGGCTCGCCGCTGTCGATGGTCTTCGGCACCGGCAAATTACCGACGAACGCAATGGCATAGAGAAAACTGGCCAGGAAAACGATGTACGCGAGGCCACCATACAGAACAGCCGCGATGCCACCCATGGGACGCTCCCTTGATTGTGAATTTGACGCTGGATCGCCATATAGATTTTCGGTCGATCGACCGAATGCAACAGAAATAATTCGGTCGATCGACTGAGTCAAGATCGAAGCGCCGATAAGGAGTCGGTTTGCAGGCTTTACGTCGGCAATGACTTGGGCGGCAGGACGCGAGGATCCGGCCCCGCAATGAATAATTCTTGCTTTAATTCAATAGCTTCACTGAGAAGACGGCACCATGGCTCATCAATTGAAGCGGACGCCGTGAGGGGATCGAACGAACCGGCGTGAACCAGCAATGGATCTTTGCTTCGACCGATATTCCGCTCGCCTCGCTCACAGGACTGAATGCATGTAGTATGCCCCGCACAAGAAATCTCGCAGGGAGCCGTGATGCCAATGTTTCGGGGCGCGATCGCAATCGTCTGTTCGGTGTTTGCACTTTCCTTTCCGGCCGTCGCCAAGCCGGACAAGACGGAGTGCATTGTGGGAGCAAAGCCGGGAGGTGGCTTCGATCTGACGTGCCGACTCCTCGGCGGCGCGCTGCAAGCGACCAACTTGATCGACAGGCCGATGACGTACACCTACATGGAAGGTGGCGTCGGAGCGACGGCGTACAACCACATCATTGGCACGCGCCCCGGTGACCCCGGCGCGATCGTCGCCGTCTCGACGGGATCTGCCCTCCTACTCGCGCAGAAAAAGTTCGGAGCACATGACGAGAACGCAGTGCGTTGGGTCGGCGCGCTCGGAGCCGAGTTCGGCTCGGTTATCGTCTCGCCGGACAGCCCATACAAGACGCTCAAGGATCTGATCGACGGCATCAAGGACAAGCCTCAGGAATTCTCGGTTGCCGGCGGCGGTGCCGTCGGCAGTCAGGACTGGATGAAGGCTGCCCTGATCTTCAAGGCTGCCGGCCAAGATCCGAAGAAGATGCGCTATATCGCGCTTGAAGGTGGCGGCCCAGTCGTGACGAATGTCCTCGGCGGGCACGTCAAGATCGGCTCGAGCGACATCGCCGAATTCATTCCACACCACAAGTCCGGCAAGGTTCGCGTACTGGCCGTCATGTCGCCCGAGCGCCTGAGCGGCGATGCGAAGGACATCCCGACAGCCAAGGAGCAGGGCTTCGACATTCTCTGGACCGTATGGCGAGGCGTGTACGTTGGCCCGAAGGTTTCCGATGCCGACTACAACTGGTGGGTCGAGACCGTTCGGAAGCTGAGCACGACGCCCGAGTTCCGCAAGGAGCAAGAGTCACGCGGCCTCTATCCATTCGCATCATTCGGCAAGGATTTCGACGCCCACGTCAAGAGCGACGTCGCGCGGTTCAAAGTCCTCGCGCAGGAAGCCGGCCTGATCAAGTAGTTGATAGGGCCGTCTTCGTGCACGCGAGAGACGGCCCTGCCTCACCCAATCCGGGTGCGATCCTTGGGAGGCATACGTGTCCAGCTCTCCTCATGAAGAAGGGCAGCGGAACGGCGCGTTCAGCGGCCGCGTGACCGCATCGATCCTGCTCGCCTTCGCCGCACTGCTCGCCATTGCCACGAGCCGGATCGAGTACGCCTTCTCCTCCGATCCGCTCGGACCGCAAGCGTTTCCGTACCTCCTGTCGATCGCCCTCGCGATCTGTGCTGCCTGGTACTTCCTCAGACCAGGCGCGGCAGATCCGTGGCCACACTCCCAGATGCTGTGGAGCGCCTTCAGCTTGATCGCAGTGACGGCGATCGCCGTCGGCATCATGGACTACGTCGGCTTTCTTCCGACCGCCTTCATCATCTGCTCGTGGGCTGCATACCTGTTCGGCTCCGGCCCAGCCGGTGCGCTCGGCATTGGCGCAGTTCAGGCGGCCTTCTGGTTCGCGCTCTTCAAATATGGCCTCGGAACCTATCTCCCGGCCGGCACGCTGTTCTTTCCTGGCTGAGGTCCATCATGTCGCTCGACTTTCTGTGGACGGGGTTCGCGGTCGCGCTGACACCAACCAATCTGCTCTACTCGCTGCTTGGTTGCTTCCTCGGCACCCTCATTGGCGCTCTACCTGCGATCGGCCCCATCAATGGCATCGCGCTCATCCTGCCGATCGCCTACACCATGAAGATGCCGCCCGAGAGCTGCATGATCCTGCTCGCAGCCATCTACTACGGTGCCGAGTACGGCGGACGCATCACGTCGATCCTCATCAACGTGCCAGGCGATGCCGGCGCCGTCATGACGGCTATGGACGGCTATCCCCTGGCCAAGCAGGGCCGCGGCGCGGAAGCGTTGACGATGAGCGCGCTCTCGTCGTTCGTCGGCGGCATCCTGGCCGTCGTCGGCCTCACTTTCTTCGCGCCGCTGCTGGGTTTGTTCGCCGTGAAGTTCGGGCCTGCCGAATACGTCGCCCTCATGGTCTTCGCGTTTGCGACGCTCGCATCCATGGTGGGCGCCGAGCCCGTCAAGACGCTGATCGGCTGCCTGATCGGTCTCCTTCTGACGACCATCGGCCTCGACCCGACCTCCGGTGCCTATCGCTTCACTTTCGACCAACCCGAGTTGCACGACGGCATCGAGTTCATCATCATCGTCATAGGGTTGTTCTCGGTCAGCGAAATCCTGCTCATGCTGGAGCACAAGTTCGCCGGCACGCTGAAACCAATACCGATCGGCAAGGGCTTCCCGAGCTGGGCCGACATCAAGGCGTGCTGGTGGCCGACCATCCGCAGTTCCGTCTCCGGTTTCATCATCGGCGTGCTGCCGGGAACCGGTGCTTCAGTCGCGAGCGCTGTCGCCTACACCACCGAGAAGCGCCTCCTCGACAAGGGCACGTTCGGCAAAGGCGACATGCGCGGCCTCGCAGCTCCGGAAGCCGCCAACAACGCCGCCGCGGGCGGCGCGTTCGTGCCGATGCTGACGCTCGGCGTGCCCGGTTCTGGGACGACCGCCGTGATGCTCGGCGCGCTTCTCCTTTACAATATTCAGCCAGGACCGCAGCTCTTCACCGAGAAGCCCGAGCTTGCAGGCGGCCTCATAGCGTCGATGTACATCGGCAACATCATGCTGCTCATCATGAACATCCCGATGGTGCGGCTGTTCGTGAAAATGCTGCAGGTGCCCAACACGTGGCTCATCCCGACGATCCTGCTGCTCTCCATTCTGGGCGTGTACACGGCCTACTCGAGCGTGACGAGCGTGCTCATGATGATCGCAATCGGCGTAATGGGATGGGCGCTCAGGAAGCAAGGCTTCGACATGGCGCCAATCATTCTCGGCTTCGTGCTCGGCAAGGTTCTGGAGACGAATCTGCGCAATGCGCTTGCCCTCTCCGGAGGAGAGGTATCGATCCTCTTTCAGAGCACGATCTCGAACTCACTCTGGGTCATGGCCGTGTTGATCGTGATCTTGCCGTGGTGGCTCGCGCGACGATCCAGGCGTGAAGCAATCGACTCGGGCGATCATCCTTGAGGAGTCTTTGGCGGCGCACTGGTGTTGACGACCACGAGGCCGATCACGATGAGCGCAAAGCCGGCGAAATGAAATAGATGCAGCGCTTCACCCAAGAACGCGACGGATAGGAGCGCGGCAAAGATCGGGCTGAGATAGAGGAATGCCGCCGCGCGCTGCGGACCGACCACGCTGACACCGAAGAGATAAAAAACGTTACCAAGCAGCGTCGGACCCAGCGCCACATAGATGACGCTCGCCCAGGCCCGCGTCTCATCCTCGGCCCGGAAGGAGACGACCTCACCGCCCGCAAGGAGCCACAGCAGATAGACGGGCGCCATGGTCAGGAGAAAGCCGAACCATGCCGTCACGGTCGTGAGCGAAAGCGAGCTTATTTCTCGGCTCCAATCGCGAACCCTGAGAGAGAACCAGGCGAAGGACATCGCGCCGAGCAGCGACCACAGGCTTCCAATGTGAATGTCCACCGTGACCAGCGCTGTGAGATCGCCCCGAAGGATGATGGCGACCGTTCCGAGGAAAGCGAGAGCCAAGCCCAGCCAGCCGCGCGGCCCAAGCAGACTCCGTCCCTCGAGCCAGGCAATGACAGCCACCCAGGCCGGTGTCGTCGCATTGATGATCGAAACATCCGTGGCGAGCCCCTGGTAGGCGCCGCCAATCAGCAGAAACGAGAAAATGCCAACGCCGATGACACCGCCGATCGCTATGCCCGTCATATTCCGGCGCAGCGGCTCCCGCTCCCTCCGCATCTGCGGGAGTGCGATCGGGATAAGCAGGAGCAAGGCCAACGCCCATCGCCAGAACACCATGGCCGTGAGCGGCACGGTGTCGTGCATCGCCCGTGCGACCACATGATTGCTCCCCCACAGAGCGGCTGTGAGAATGAGCGCTGCAGCGCCGACGGCGACATTGGCAGGTGTCATTGGAGTATGCTGTTCATGTCGCTACGGCCGTCGGCGAGGCACTCAACCGCCGGCGCCACCTGCGTGCGGCCTCTGCGAAACGTGCCAAGGCAGGCAGAGGCGCTCTGCAAAGTCGACGAGATAGAAGAGCACGGTGCCCATGAGGCTCAGCAGAAGCAGCGAGACGAAGACCCGCGGCGTATCGAACTGGCCCTGAGCCACGAGGATCTGAAAGCCGAGGCCCGTGCCGCCGGCGACGAACTCACCGACGATGGCACCGACCAGGGCAAAGGAGATCGCCACCTTCATGCCCGCAAACAGGCTGGGTAGCGCGCAGGGAAAGCGGATTTTGAACAGGACTTGCCAGGGCGAGGCCTTCGAGACGCGGGCGAGGCTCAGCATGTCCGGATCGACGGAGCGAAGGCCTAGCACGGTGTCGATCACGATGGGAAAGATCGCCAGCATAACGGCGACAGAGACTTTCGGCTCCGTGCCCGTACCGAGCCAGATGACAAAGAGTGGGGCCAACGCGACCTTCGGGATGCTGTTGAGCGCGACGAGGAGCGTATAGATCGTCCGCTCGAGAAAGCGCGAATAGACAATAGCGACGGCGAGAACGACGCCAAGCGCGACGGCAATCGCGAACCCGGCCGCCGTCACGGCCAGCGTATAACCCGAATGGCGGATGAAGACCCACGGCGATGACCAGAACTCGGCGAAGATGGCCGAGGGCGCCGGCAGAATCAGCGGCGAAGGCGCGAAGAGCTCAACGCACGCCTCCCAAATCAAAAGCGATGCGAAGACAATCACAAGGGCGTCCCGCGTTCGGCTTTCGGCCAACAGGCGCATGAACATGCCGCGCTTTACTCCTTCAGGATTCCGAGCTCAGCGAAGTGGTGCCGAATCTTGGCCGTCAGCTCGCCAAAGCGTGGCGTCTCGCGCACGGAAAGTGGTCGCGGCCGCGGAAGATCGATGTCGATGACGTCGACAATGCGCCCCGGCGCGCGCGACATCATCACGACGCGATCGGAGAGATAGACCGCCTCGACGATGCTGTGCGTGATGAAGAGCACGGTCTTGCGCTGCCCATGGGCACTGTCCTGCCAGATGCGCGTCAGCTCCACATTGAGATCGTCGCGGGTCATGGCGTCGAGCGCGCCGAACGGCTCGTCCATGAGCAACAGCTCGGGATCGCTCAGCAGCGCCCGGCAGATGGAGGCACGCTGACGCATGCCACCTGACAGCTCCCATGGATGGCGGTTCTCGAAGCCGCCGAGACCGAAGCGCTTGAGGAGTTCTTTCGCGCGGCCCTCGACGTGCGCGCGCTTCAGCCCCTGGAATTCGGCGGAGAGAAGGACATTGTCGAGGATCGTGCGCCAATCCAGAAGCACATCGCGCTGAAAGACGACGCCGAGTCGATCGGGTGGCCCTTTGACGGGCGCGCCGCGCACCGAGATCTGTCCGGAACTGACCGCCTCCAGGCCAGCGACAGTCTTCAGCAGCGTGCTCTTGCCGCATCCGGAGGGGCCAACCACGCTCAGGAACTCGCCACTGCGAACATCGAGATCTATATCCGCAAGCGCCGTCACATCACCGCGCGGAGAAGGATAGACCTTGCCCACGCGCGAGATGCGGACGTACGTCTGACCGGTCGTCTGAGCGTCCATCGTCGATTCTAGTCGATGAGATCGTTGGTGTAGTACTCGCCGGCTTTCCAGCCGGCCTTGACGACGCCAGCCTGCTCCATGGACTTCAGAGCTGCATCCCAGTCACTCTCTGCCTGCCAACCAATCGGCTTGCCCTTCGTCGCCGGCGTCTCGAAATACTCGATAGTCAGCTTGATCTGTCCTGCGAGAACATCGGGATTGAGCTTTGCATCGGGCCGCTGCGCAATGATGGCCTTGACGCCATCGTCGGGGCTTTTGGCGAGATGCTCCCAGGCGCGCTGCTGCACCTTGACGAGTTTTTTCAATGCTGCGGCCCGCGACTTGATCGTATCCTCGCGCGCAACGAGCCCGTAGGCCGGGAATGTGATACCTGCATCCGATGCGAGGAGACACTTCGACGGCCGCGGCTTCTCCGCAACCGGCAGCGCCGATCCAACCGTCGACATGAGCCCGTCGGCGCGCTTCGCCGTGTACGTTCCCCATAGTGCCGCGGGATCGACGAACTCGACCTTGACCTGCTCGCGGTCCATTCCACCCGACTTCAGATAGAGATCGATGAACGGCGCCCACGGGCTCGCGGCGAACACGACGACGGTCTTGCCTTTCAGATCGGCGACCTTGCTGACAGGCGAGTCCTTATCGACGAGAATGCACAGATCGGTCTTGCGCTGGAAATTCATGAACGACTTGATCTGAGCGCCCTGCGCACGCGCCCCGCCGATGAGGCCAACCTGAACCTGCCCGACGTCGACCTGCCCTGCATTGACGAGTTGGATGGTATTGCCCGAGCCGCGACCGTCCTGGATATCGACGTCGAGGCCCTCGGCGGCAAACCACCCTTTGTCCTTGGCGAGATGCATGGCGGCCTGCACACCCCAAGGCGAGAAGTCCAGGCGGACCGACAGCTTCTCCTGCGCCGCCGAGATCTGCGGAAGTGAGACCGCAAGACAGCTCGCTAGCGCCATCGCCAGAACCATGTGTCGTTTCATCGTTACGATCTCCCTTCGCTAAGCCAGTACGGGACGGGTGGATTTCTTATGTTCCTAGGATGTCGGCGCCTTCGAGCGACTACTTCTTCGAGCTGCCTTCTTGGGTGGCACGATGTCGGTCGCCTCATTCTGCAAGTACCCGAGCACCATCTCGACGACGTGCTCGCGCCGCTGCGCGAGCCTCTTCGGACTGTCGAGCTTCTGATTGAAGATCCAGGAGAGCGTGTATCTGTTGGAGAGATAGAAGTACGCGAGCCCCGAGATCGACAGGTAGAGGTCGATTGCATCGACGTTGGCGCGGAACGATCCCTCTGCCTGACCGCGCGCGAGGAGCGTCTTCAGGGTCTGCAGGAGTGGAATGTAGAGCGATTTGACGACTTTCGACTGCTTGAGATAGTGGGCGTAGTGGATGTTCTCGATGCTCATAAGGCGAATGAGATCTGGTGTCTCCACGAAGTGGTCGAAGGTGTGGGCGACGAGCGAACGCATCCCCTCGACCGGCGGCAGATCGCGCACTTCGAGATCGCGCTGGCGTTCGCGCAGCTCGCTGTAGATGCCCTCCAAGATGCGGAGGTAGAGCTCTTCCTTGCTCTGGAAGTAGTGATAAATGAGGTTCTTGTTGACGCCGGCACGCTCCGCAATGCGATCGACGCGGGCCCCGCTCAAGCCATGCGTGACGAACTCCGCACGCGCAGCGTCCAAGATCTTGGCCCGGCTCGCCTCTGAATTCCGGACCGCCTTGTGGCGCGGACTATGCTCCATGGGCCGCTCCCACTCGAGAAGCGGACGACTTCACGCGGCGGAGACTATCGCTCGCCGGTTGATCGAGAGCCCCGTCTAGTGTCAGCACCACGCCATGCTGCTCGCGTGCATAGTCCGGCGTTATCTTTCCGTCGCGGATATCTTCAAGGATGAGCGACACGTCTCGCGTGAAGGGATCGCCGAAGCCGCCGCCGCCCGCCTGATCGTGAATGATCACCGTATCCTGCTCGACGTTCATCGTGATCTTTCCTGGCAGCGAGCGCGTCTCGCCGTCGCGCACCATGGCATTGCGCGAGGGACCGCCCGGTCCGCCGCCAGCGAGACCGTAAGGGCGAAAGAGTACCCGATCCGTCCGCATCTGCAGCAGCGCCTCGGGCGCGAGAATGCGATAGCTCCGCCGCACGCCAATGCCACCGCGCCAGTGCCCGGCGCCGCAGCTATCCGGAACGAACGAATACTCTTCGACGCGGACGGGATGCTCCGCCTCCATGACCTCGACGGGCATGTTGGAGAGGTTCTGCGAGGCATTGGTCACGGCTTCGAGGCCATCCTTGTCGGGCCGTCCGCCCCACGCACCGCAGATCATATCGACGATGATGAAGGGCTTGCGGTTGGCTCTGAGCCCGCTGATACAGATGACGCTGTTGCCACCCTCGCCGGCCGCCGGAACACGGTCCGGTACGATCTGGGCGAGCGCGCCGAGCATCGTATCGAACACGCGATAGCCGGTGAGCGCGCGCGCCGCACATGGCGCGGGCATCACCGGATTGAGCACGGATGCTTCGGGCGCCTTCACCTCGATGCAGCGAAACACGCCGACGTTGTTTGGCACATCGCGGCCGAGCACGCACCGCACACTCAGATAGGTGAGCGAATGCGTAAAGCTGAGTGTCGAATTGAGCGCACCCTTCACCTGGGGAGATGAGCCCGTGTAGTCAACGAGCAGTGTGCCATCATCGCGCACCGTGATCGCGACATTGATGGGGATCGGCTTTTCCGAGAAACCGTCGTTGTCTATATGATCCGTGAAGCCATAAGTGCCCTTGGGCCACTGCCTGATCTCGGCCTTCGTCAGCCGCTCCGCATAATCGAGCAGCTCCTGCATGTAGGCCTCGACCTCACCAGCACCATAGCGCTGTAGAAGCTTGATCAGCCCGCGCTTGCCGACCTGAGCCGCCGCGAACTGCGCCGAGAGGTCGCCCCACACGCGATCGGGCACGCGCACGTTGATCTTGATCAGGGCTTCGAGCGTCTCGTTGAGCTTGCCGCGATCGTAGAGCTTCAGCGGTGGTATGCGCAGGCCTTCCTGGTAGATCTCCGTCGAGTCGGAAGCATTGGAGCCGGGAACGCGGCCGCCGACATCGGTGTGATGGCAGATGACGACGGCGAAGGCGCGACGCTTACCCTCGTAGAACAGCGGCACGAACATGAAGATGTCCGGCAGGTGCATGCCGCCGTGATAGGGATCGTTCATGATGACGACGTCGCCGTCGTGCAGATCATCACCATACTTGGCGAGCACGGACTCCATGGCTTCCGGGATCGCACCCAGATGCTGCGCAATGGTCTTGGCCTGCGCCACCATTTGCCCGTCTGCCGCGCACAGCGCCGCCGAGAAGTCCATCACATCCTTGACGATCTCGGAGCGCGCAATACGCACGACGGTGTACGCCATGTCGTCGGCGATCGAGTCGAGGCCGCTCTTGATGACCGCAAATGTAATCGGATCGACGTTCATGTGCTGCCTTCAAGCTTGACGATCAGATTGCCCATGCCATCCCGGCGAATGCTCGCCTGGGGTGGGACGACAATCGTCGCATCGAATTCCTCGACAATAAGCGGGCCTGCTCGCTCGGCGGCGCCGATAGCCGCGCGCGAAACAATCGGCGTCTCGACAGCGGGAGCGCCGCGAGCGAAGGACACGACACGATGACCTGCGCGCGCCGCACTCGACCGCTGGTCGATCTTCATTTCCTTGAAGTCAAGCCGGCTCTCGCGCAATCCGCGTCCCGTGACCATGATCTTGACCAGCTCGAGCGGGGTCTGGTCGTTGTAGCCATAGGTCTTGAGGTACTCCACAACGAAGTCGCGAGTGATCTCGGCAATGATGTCGCCGCCAGCCGAGAAAGGAACAGGCAGCTCCGTCGCCTGCCCCTCGTGGCGCAGCTCCGCCTGCCAGACGAGTTCGGTCCGATCTGCGCCGTAGCCGTCAGCAGAAAGTCTGTCCGCGACCTCGGCACTGAGCCGCTCCATGATGCCAGAGAGGTCCTGCAACGTCAGATCGCCGAGAGGCCGCATGACGGTGACGAGTGCCGTATGCTCCACGTCGGCCGCCAGCATGCCGACAGCGCTGAACACGCCGGCGAGCGGCGGAATGATGATCGTGCGCACGCCTAGCTGCCGCGCGACATCGACGGAATGAATGCCGCCATTGCCGCCGAAAGCCATGAGCGCAAGATCACGCGGATCGCGCCCGCGCTCGACCGTGACGGCCCGGATCGCGCGCGCCATCGCCGCGTTCGCGACGGCGCGAATGCCGTGCGCGGCATCCTCTACCGAGAGGCCGAGCGGTGTGGCGACATGCTCCTTGATCGCGCGCTCCGCAAGCTTGCGATCGATCACCAGTCGCCCGCCGGCCAGCGCGCTCGGATTGAGAATGCCGAGCACCACATTGGCGTCGGTCACTGTCGGCCGCGAGTTCCCGAGGCCATAGCAGGCCGGGCCTGGCGCAGCGCCAGCCGACTCTGGCCCGACTTTCAACAGGCCACCCGCATCGATACCTGCAAGCGAGCCTCCACCCGCTCCGACCTCGGCGATATCGATCGCGGGAACCTTCAGCATGTAGCCGCCGGCCTTGATGAACCGGCTCGATGTCGACATGCCGTCGCGGAATTCGTACTCCGACGTCATACTTGGGCGGCCATCTTCGATGATCACGGCTTTAGCCGTAGTGCCGCCCATGTCGAAAACGATGATATCTTTATCGCCGCGCGCGGCGCCGAGACGTGCGGCACCGATTACCCCGCCCGCCGGGCCGGAGGCGACGACCATGACGGGTAGCTCTCGTGCGGCTCTTGCTGCGAGCATGCCGCCGTTCGATGTCATGACCAGGATTGGAGCGGCGATGCCGACCTCGTCGAGCCGGTGCTCGAGCTTCCGCAAGTAGCCGCGCATGGCCGTCAGCAGATAGGCATTCACCACCGTCGTGCTGGTGCGCTCATACTCCTTCATCTCCGGCAGGACGGCGTAGGACGCCGTGACCGGCAGGTCGGGAAAGCGCGAATTGAGCAGCGCTTCTGCCTGCTTTTCGTGTGCGGCGTTGCGATAGCTGTTGAGAAAGCAGAGTGCGATCGTTTCAATGCCATCGGCAATGAGCTGCTCCGCGGCCGCGATAACATCGGCCTCCGATAGCGGATGTATGATTGTTCCGTCCGCGGCTATGCGCTCCGTCACTTCCAGACGATGGCGACGCGGCACGAGCGGCTTGGGCTTGTCCCAGGTCAGATCGAACATGTCGGGCATACGGATGCGCCCGATTTCGAGCACATCCCTGAAACCGCGCGTCGTGATCAGGCCGGTCCTGGCGCCGGCGCGCTGAAGAATGGTGTTGGAGCCGACGGTTGTGCCGTGCAGGACTTCGGCGACGTTGGAAGTGGCAATGCCGAGTTCGGCGAGGAGCGCAGCGAGGCCGTCGACAACGCCACGGCTCGGATCATCCGGCGTCGTCGATACCTTGCTCTCATGCAGGATGCCGTCTGACGTCATGACGACGATGTCGGTGAAGGTACCTCCGACATCGACCGCGACGCGTACCGCAGACTGCTCTCGGGCCATGCTGCCTCGGCTTATAACCAACTGGTTAGTTAATAAGAGCCGGCCTTCGCGAAGACGTCAAGAGGGTGCTCTGCCTCAAATGCCGGCAAGGGAAGACCGCCGCCGGCTCAATGCGGTGCCAGTGTTCAGATCTGAAGTCGGCCGTTTGCCCATCGCGGGGGCTGAGCGCGGATGAGATGATGCGCTGACGGACCTCCCTTCAGGCCCGCCCGCAGAAGCCATCACTCCGCGGCGCGGAATACACCGTCCTTGAAGAAGAAGCGGAACGGTGTTGTGCCGCTCGCGCCGCCTTCGAAGGCGCGCCACTTTCCATTCGTACAGAGTATGCCGCCCTGCGTGGGTACGGCTTCGAACTCCGCGACATTCGAGTAGACGTTGGGACTTTCACCCGGCTCCACAGCCATGAAAGTCGTCACGCACTTTCCGCCGGTAATCACGGGGTCATAGCCCTTGATCGTGATGCCGCCGCCTCCCGTGGAAGGGAACGTGCTCTTCAGGAGCGGCCACTTCTCGTACTCGTCGGCGGCGTGAGCACCAGAGCCGAATGCCAACGCAATGACCGGCAACAATCGTGCTGCAAAATGCATGATCTCAATTGCCTCCCATAGCGGCACGCGACTGGGTGATCCGCGCGGCCACGAGGAGAGAACGGACCAAATGTGGCCCTTCGCGGGCCGCGCGCCGACTCACTCAGCTCAGCTCAGCGCGGCGATCACGGCATCCACCTTCGTCACCATCGCGACGTTCTGCATGGCATACTCGATCGACGCGCGGTGCCAGTCGGCGTTCATGGTCGAACAGCCGTCCTCCGGGATGATCATCACGTAGCCTTTGTCGGCGCCCGTACGCGCGGTGTGCTCGATGGACATGTTCGTCCAGGCACCGGTCTCGATGATGATATCGCGGCCTTCGGCGCGCAAGATCGTCTCGAGGTTCGTCCCCTCCCACGCGCTCATCCGGGTCTTTCGGATGATGTGGTCACCGGGCTGGGCCTCGAGACCTGGCACAGGCTCCGCGCCCCACGTGCCTTCTATCATCGCGTTGGCATCCAGCGCACCTTCGAACAGCGGTGCGTTGAGCGTCATGTTGCGGCCATCCGCGCGCCGGGAGAACCACACGTGGATGACCGGTACGCCACGACGGCGGCAATGCTCGGCGAGACGCCGGACATTCTCGATTGCGTTCTGCTCGCGGCAGTGGATCGGCGAGCCGGAGCTGGCGAAAGCACCACCCTCCATAACCACGTCGTTCTGCATGTCCTGGATAATGAGTGCGCAGCGCGAGGAATCGAGTTGCAGATCGCCCGATGCAGCGGAGCTGCTGGACGACGATGACGAAGCTGATGAGGCGGCTTTAGTCACCGATCCGCGCGCGCGCATGAATGGCTCGTTGCGCGGCCCGACCTTGACGTCGATCGCGTAAACCGAGGTTGTCGCGCAGACATAGAGCGTGCGCCAATCCGGTCCGCCCCAGTGGAGGTTTGCACTGAGTTCAGGGATCGCAACCCTGCCGATCTGGCGTCCATCCGGCGCATAGACCCACAAACCGCCCGGCGCCGTCACCCAGATGTTGCCCTGCGCGTCACACTTCATACCGTCGGGCACGCCAGGTTTCATCGTGTCGCGGATACCGCTCGCGAAGACGCGCGCGTTCGCCAACGTCCCGTCGGCGCGGACATCGAAGACGCGGATATTCGCCTGCTCTGTATCGTTGACGTAGAGCTTGGATTCATCGGGGCAGAAGCACAGCCCGTTGGGCTGCGAGAACATGTAACGATCGACCAGCAGCTTCGGCTCGCGGCTGCCCGGTGCGAGGCGGAACACACCCTGCCAGCCCAAATCCCGAGGGCGCTCCACGCCGTAGTGCGGCATCCGGCCGTACCACGGATCGCTGAAATAGATCGCTCCGCTCGAATGTACGCAGAGATCATTCGGGCTGTTGAGCTCGCGTCCCTCGAAATGACTGGCAAGCACCTCGCGCGTGCCGTCCGGCCGAAAGCGGGCGACCGAGGAGGTCGCGTGCTCGCAGGCGATCAGGTTGAGCTCGGCATCATAGGTCAGCCCGTTGGCCTTGTTCGACGGGCGCAGCGCCTCGCGCACACCACTGCGGTCAAGGCGGCGACGCACATCAGCCGGCATGTCGGAGAACAGTAGGTACTGCTCCACCGGATGCCAGATGGGCCCTTCGGTGAACGTGAAGCCGCTGCCGACCTGCCGCACTGGCGCGTGTTCATCAATAAGACGCCGAAATGCGGGATCGAGCGCATCATGGGCCATGGCCGCAACCTCCCAGAATACTTTTTTGTTTGGCGCGAAGAGACGCGCCCACTCAGACCGGGAACCAGTCGCGCCGTTGGACCGTCTGGCTGACCGGGCCGGGCACCGCATAGTCGAGCCGACCGATCACCTGACCACGCTCGACCTTCGCGGGCTTGTCGTGAATTGGCAGCAGGAATTTCGACGAGTTGAGCAACTTCTTGATGGCAGCCTTCTCACCGCGCTTCGTGGCAGCGTGGTTGCCCGTCACCTGAACCTCGTGGGAATAGATGACGTGGTAGGGCTCGATGATCTGGTCCTGGAAGTCGTAGATGACATCGCCGCAGATAGTGGCGAGCCCCTCTGCCGTCTCCACGTGGATATTCATCGATCCCTCGGTGTGGGCGTTGGCTGCCTCCATAACAACGCCGGGGATCAGCTCGATCGGGCCGGACAACTCCAGATCCTCGAGCCGCAACGCATGACGCGTGTGCAGCCGCTCGATCAGATGCTGGATGTCGGGCTTCGGATACTGCGGGTGCATCAAGCCTGAAACCGAGCACTCCAGCTCCCGCCGGTTCATCACGACGGTGGTGTTCATCGGGAAGTGGTCATCCTTGCCCGCGTGATCGATGTGCGCGTGCGTGTGGCAGACATAGCGCACATCGCCGACTTTCACGCCATGCCGAGCGAGCTGGTTCTCGATCATGTTCTCGTGGTGCTGCAATCCGCGCATGCCGAGCGTTTCCATGATCGCGTTATCGCGATAACCGGTATCGACGACGATCGGGTACTGCCCACCGAGAATCAGGAAGCCGTAGACCGGGACGCGCTTCGTCCGTCCGCAACCGCGGCCCAGCACGAGGAAGCTCGATTCAAGCTCGATATCACCGAAGTCGAGCACTTTGATTTCCAACGCCATCCGTAGGCTCCCTGGGTCACAGCCGGTAGACCCGGCTCGCTGTCTCGTAGAAAATCGCACGTGCGGCCGCTTCGGCGCCACCGCTGAGCTCCGGATCCAACTCCGTGACGCCGCGACGGTGGGCGGCGATCAGGCTCGCGTAGTCCGTCCAGAGCTTTTCGATCGGGAAGTTCGAGCCCCACAAGCAACGCTCAGGGCCGAATGCGGCGATCGTCTCGCGAATGAGCCGTGCGACGTGATCTGCGTCATTGCGATGGATGAAAGTGCCGAAGCCCGACAGTTTGGCGTAGACATTCGGCTCATTCGCAAGGACCGCGATGCTGTCGCGCCATTTGGACCATCCGGCCGGAGACGTATCGGTCAACATGCCGGCGTGCTGTAGGACGAATGGAACTCGCGGGCAGGCGCGGGCGAGCTCCGCAGCTCCCGACATCTGATCGTCGAACACCTGGAGATCGAACGTCCAGCCATAATCGGCAAGTCGAGCGACATTGGCCTGGACAGCGGGCCTGCGGCAGAGATCGGGATCGGCCGCGAAGCGGTAGAGAGGGTTTTCGTGCCAGTGGAACTGCTGACGCACCCCGCGCACACGCGGATAGCGCGCGAGCCGATCGAGTGCCGGCCGGACGTCGGCAACAGTCATGTCCGCGTAACCGACGATCGCATGCGGCCATCCAGTCTCGTGCGCCACGGTCTCGACCCAGGCGACTTCGGCTTCGCCCTTGTCGACAGGCCAGTTGGCCTGCACGTAGACAGCCTTCTCGACGCCGGCCGCCGAGGCCTCCGCGCGATACTCGGACATCGGGTAGTCGCGGCGGATCGCTTCATAGGGACCGAAGATGCGCGGCTGCATCGGGCCGACGAGCCAAGGCAGATCGGCCTGGCGCCAGATATGAAAATGCGCGTCGATCGTTCTCACCGCCGCGCTCCCTTAGCAAAGTGCAGAATCTCGTGGGCGATCGCCTGCGGGCTGCTGCCATTGCCGAGTCGGTCGATCATCGGCGCGATGGTACGCAATGCTTCGGTCTTGGGCTGAAATTGGGTGTCAGCGGCCAGCGGCGTGAGCCACAGCACGGACCAGGCGAGCCCGTCGAGGCGCGCCATTGCCTGGCTCAGCGCTTCGGGACCACCGCGTTCGAGCCCATCAGAAAGCACGATCACAAACGCGCCGCGCGCAAAGCCGGCGAAGCGCGGCACCGCCAGGAATACCTGCAGAGCTTCGCCGAGACGCGTGCCGCCATCCCAGTCTGCAACGAGGCCGGAGGCAAGCTCCAGCGCCTGCTCGCGATTGCGTCGCGCAAGCGCGCGCGTGACGCGCGTGAGCCGCGTGCCGATCGTGAAGACCTCGACCTGCTCGCCAGCATTGACGAGCGTGTGCGCGAGCCGCAGCGCGCCCTCCGTGCTGGATTTCATCGATCCGGAAATGTCGATGAGCAGGAGGACACGGCGCTGGCGCGTCTTCCGGGTGCGACGCAGAAGGCGTGCGACCTCACCATCGCGCCGCATCATATGGCGGAACGTTCGGCGCGGATCGGCTGTGCGGCCTTTGCCGCGCGTCATCCGGCGAGCGCGGCGGCTTGGCAGCGTATGCGGCAGGCTCTTGGCGAACGCACGCAGGCTTGCAGCCTCGTGATCGACAAAGCGACGGGTAAACAGCCGCTCTGCGACCGACGCATCCGCGCCTGAGGGCTCTTCATCTTCGGGGATGAGCATGGGCTCAAAGGCGCCGGCATCGAAGGCATTCGGCATGTCCTCGGGCTCACCCGGGGCCGGAGCGGTTAGAACACGGCCGAGAAAGATCTCGTCAAACAGCGCATCGAACTCCTCGCGCCGCTCAGGCGATGGCCCGAACGTGGCGTGCGCGGCGCGGCGCACGTCCATGAGGCTTTTCGGCCCGATCAGCCCGACGGCCGCAATGAACGTCTGCGTCTGCTCGGGCGCAGCCAAATATCCAGCTGCCCGCAGCGCCTGCGCAAAACTCAGGAAGGGCGCGAGCGGCCGCGGCAGCGTCATGCAGCGCTCCCCATGATCAGCGCATCAATGCGCGGGGCCACATAGGTGAGGTCGTCCTGGTCCTTCAGCACCACCCCGATCGCGCGCGCGAACGCTCGCGGCCAAGGCACGCCCTGCTCATTCAAAATTGTCGCCGCCTCCGCCCATTCCACGGTCTCGGCGACGCCGGGCGGCTTAGCCAGCGGCTCCTTGCGCAGCCGGCCGACGGCGGCCACCACGCGGTGGGCTGTGTCCCGCGCGACGACACTCGATCGCATCATGACGATCTCGGCCTCGAGCGCCGGATCGGGATAACCGATCCAATGATATACACACCGCCGCCTGAGCGCCTCATGCAGCTCGCGCGTGCGGTTGGACGTGATGATGACGACCGGCGGCTCGCTCGCCCGGATCGTACCGCGCTCGGGAATCGAGATCGAGAAGTCGGAGAGGAATTCGAGCAGAAAGGCCTCGAACTCATGGTCGGACCGGTCGAGCTCGTCGATCAGCAGAACGCGATCCCGCGGCGTCTGCAGCGCCAGCAGCATCGGGCGCGCGACCAGGTACTCGTCGGCGTAGAGATTGACGTAGTCCGAACCTGCCTGCCGAATGGCGAGCATCTGGCGCGGAAAATTCCACTCGTACATGGCGGCCGACGCGTCGATGCCCTCGTAGCACTGGAGTCGGACCAACTCGCGGCCCATCACGGAGGCAATCGCCTTGGCCGCTTCCGTCTTGCCAACACCGGGGGAACCCTCGAGCAACAGTGGCTTGCCGAGCGCGAGCGCCAGATAGGCTGCCGTGGCGAGGCCTTCGTCGGCGATGTACTGGGCGTCGCGTAGCGAACGCGCCAGCGGCTGCGGACCATCGATGCCGAGGATGGAGCGACGCACCGGCATGGGCTAGTGTCCCGATTCCGAAGTTCGCTTAACCTCTATGCTGGTGTCCCGAGCGAACTTCGGAATCAAAAGGGACACTAGAAGCATGAATTTCCTAGTGTGATTCAGATCGAGCAATTCGCTCGATACCGTGCCGCGTGCTTGGGCGAATTGCTCGATCATCACACTAGCGCGCTCCTCGGGCGAGCCGCTGGCGCGGCTTCGCACCGCCGTTGGCACGAATGCCGCGCAGGACTTTCTCCGGCGTGATCGGCAGCTCATCGATGCGCACACCGACCGCGTCATAGACGGCATTGGCGACCGCCGGCAGCACGGGGTTCGCGCACATTTCACCCGGCCCCTTGCCGCCAAAAGGACCATCCGGCGCGGGCCGCTCCAGCACCGAGATGTGATGCGGAGCAATGTCGCCTGGCCCCGGCATCAGATAGTGATTGAAGTCGACGGGGCCATGGCTGCGGTCGGGGTAATAGGGCTCGGTCGTCTCCCAGAGCGCGTGGCTCATGCCCATCCAGGCACCGCCGACGAGCTGCTGCTCGACGAGTTTCGGATTGAGCGCGCGGCCAAGCTCGTACGCCGACTGCATGTCGCGCACAGCGACTTCGCCGGTCTCATCGTCGACCTCGACCTCGACGAGCAGCGCCGCATGGGCAAAGCAGGACACCGGCGTCATCTCGCCGGTCTCGGGATCCACCTCCGACAGCGGGATGAGGAAGATGCCGCGCCCGGAGACCGTACGGCCCTGCTTGAACTGCGCAGCCTGGCAGGCGGCCATGGTCGTGATCGATCGCGACGGTGCACCATTGACGTGAATGTTGCCCTGCCCGTCTGTGACGAGATCGGTGGGATCGACTTCCAGCTCTTCCGCAGCGGCCTGGAGCATGACCGCGCGCGCTTCCTGAGCGGCCTGGATGACCGCATTGCCGACGCGATGCGTGCCGCGCGATGCAAATGAGCCCATGCAGTGCGGGCCGGTATCGCTGTCGGCCGTGTCAACGTAGACGTCGGCAACGGGAACGCCGAGGGTCTCGGCGGCGATCTGGCGCGTGACGGATTTCATGCCCTGCCCGAGATCGATCGAGGACAGCGCAACGGTGAATTTGCCATCAGGATTGGAGTGGACGAGCGCCTGCGAGGGATCACCACCCAGGTTCATGCCGATCGGATAGTTGATTGCCGCAAATCCGCGGCCGCGATGCAAAGCCATCAGCGCCTCCTCAAGCCGGAGATCGAGGAGAACCGCATGGCGCCCTGGCGCGGGCGGTCCGTAGTGTTGGCGGGTTGCGCGGGCGGAGGCGGCGGCGTGGTCGACTGCGATGACGCGACGGATGCCGCAGTCGCCGCCGGCCTCGCGGGCGTTTGGGCAGGAGGACGCGGCGCCGCAGTGGCCGCCGCCGGCATCGAATAGCCCGGCATCGGAACCGGTAGAGCAGGTCGCCCTGGCGCGCCGCCCTTGCGCGCGTAGCCGCCGGTGTCGATGCCCGTCACTGTGCCCTTCTGATCGAGAGCCGTGTGGGCCGGCAACCGGCCGCGCTCGCCACCACCGTCACGCAGCGAAGAGGCAGCACGCGAGGGACCCTGCAGGGCAATGCCAGCTTTGTCAGCGACCACCTGGCAGCACTCGATGAGCGCAGTATTTTTGGCCACGCGACGATGGGCTTTCATGTCGCCGTCGCGGTAGGAATTGAGAATGCGTAGATCGATCGGGTTCATGCCGACGGCCTCTGCGACCTTGTCCATGTGCGCTTCGATCGCGAAGTCGACACCGGTAATGCCGAAACCGCGCATGGCGGTCGCCGGCGTTCGGTTTGTGAAGACGCAGTAAACGTCGGCGTGCACGTTCGGGATCGTATATGGCCCGGGCAGATGGCCGACACCCTTAATGATCGCGTAGGACGAGAGCCGCGTATAGGCGCCGCTGTCGAAGTAGCCGGTGAACTTGCGCGCGAGAATGCGGCCGTCGCGGGCGACACCGTCCTTGATGTACCAGCGCTCCGCGCCACGCGGTGCGCCGACTTGCATCTCCTCCTCGCGGTCCCATGCGAACTTGCACGGTCGCCCGGTCAGCATCGTGCCGAGGATCGCGATCGGCTCGTGCAGACTGTCGACCTTGCCGCCGAAGCCGCCGCCAACCGTGCCGCCGATGAAGTGGAGGCGGTTCGACGGCATCGTCAGCATCTTGGCGGCTGTGCCGAGCGAGAAGAACAGAGCCTGTGTCGAGGTGTAGCAGACGTAGCGATCATTCACTTCAGGTGCCGCGATAGCACCGCAGGTCTCGATCGGTGCCTGCTCGATCGGCGACATCTGATAGCGGCCTTCGACGATGTGGTCGGCACGCGCGAATGCAACCTCGACATCGCCGTAGCGCAGCTTCTGATGGTCGTACTTGCCATGATAGATGAACTTGTTCGTCTGATAGACCTCGCAGACGACAGGTGCGCCCGGCTTGATTGCCTCTTCGACATCGAGAACGTGCGGGCGCACATCCCAGTCGACGCGTACCCGCGCCACGGCCGCGCGCGCCTGCGCCTCCGTTTCGGCGATGATGGCGGCGACCGGCTCGCCCTTGTAGGCAACTTTGGTTTCGGCCAGCAGCGGCTCGTCGTCGATGCCGAAGTCGAGGAGGCTCAGCAGCGTGTTGAGGTTACGCGGCACGTCGCGCCCGACCAACACGCGCACGACACCGGGCATGGATTGCGCTTCGGCGATGTCGATCCGCCTAATGCGGGCATGATGATGCGGACTGCGCACGCAGCGAATATGGAGCAACCCATCGAACAGGTGATCGTCGAAGTAGGGCGAGCGGCCGGTGACGTGCCCCAGGATGTCCTGCCGTCGTGTCGGCTTGCCGACCTCATTCAGGTTGTCGTCGCGCTCATCGGCGAAGAATTCCTTGCGAAACTCGATCATGCCCGCGCCCTCCCCTTCGCCGCCGCCAGAATGGCCTCCATGATCGGCTCATAGCCCGTGCAGCGGCAGATGTTTCCTGAGATCGCCTCGACCACGTCCTCGCGCGATGGATTGGGATTGCGATCGAGCAGCGCCTTGGCCGAGACCAGCATTCCCGGCGTGCAGTATCCGCACTGGGCCGCGAAATTCTCCATGAACGCTTCCTGCAACGGGTGAAGCGTCGCGCCGGTCGCAAGCCCCGCCGCTGTCTGGACGCGTCGCCCTGCAACACTCTCGGCCAGTGTCAGACATGCCAGATGTGTCTGACCGTCGATGGTGACCGTGCACGCGCCGCACGTGCCCTGGCCGCAGCCGTACTTTGGGCTCAGATCACCGACGCCACGGCGCAGGAACTCGAGCAGGTTCTGGCCGGGCTCGGCGAACGAGGCCCGCTCCGCTCCATTAAGGACGAACACTATGGGTGTTTTTGCCATCAGCCGCGCGCCATCCGTTCGAGCAGACGCTTGAGATGCACGCCCGCAACCTCGCGCCGATACCACGTTGTTGCCAGCGGGTCGGTCGGTGGATCGAGTCCTTCGACAGCCACCTGAGCCGCACGCGTGATCGTGGCCGCATCCAGGCTCTGGCCATCGAGAACGCGCTCGACCGCGCTCGCCTGAAGCGGCATCGGGCCCATCGCGCCGAAGGCCACGCGCGCACCGCGAATGCGCCCACCCTGGCGCGGCAAGTAAGCGGCAATCGACAGCACCGACACGCCCTTCGGCTTGATGCGACTCGCCTTCAGAAAGCCGAAGTCGGCGGGCGCCTGCGGTCGCGGCACCTGCACCGATGCAACAAGACCAATCCGGCCGCGCTCGCGCAGCACGTCGGCGATCGGGCGCGGCGCAGCACTCTGTCCGGCAACACTCACGCGAGCTCCAAGTGCGAGCAGCGCTACCGCAAAGTCACCGTAAGGGTGGGGCGCGAAGAGATTGCCGCCGACCGTCGCCATATTCCGGATCTGCGGCCCGCCAACCGATCGCGCAACGGGAGCCAGGAACGTCAAGTCGCGATGCGCGGCGATCATGGCCATGTTAACGCCCGCACCGATCGTGACGCCGTCGCCAGAAAGTCGAATGTCGGCGAGCACCGGATCGCTACTGCGCACGATCCGCGTGGCCGTCACGCCGGCATTGACGTCCCGCATTACGAGCGTGCCGCCGGCCATGTATATGGCATCAGCGCCCATGGCGCGCTGCGCCTCGGCAATCGTCGCGTGCGTTTCGACGGACTGGATCATCGATCATCCCCCTTTCGCGACACCGGAAGCCCAATGTGCTCGCGCACCGCGTCGAAGCCGGCACGGAAGATCCCGTTCGACACCAAGTCGCGCAGCTCCGTCTCACGGCCCGGCGGCGTATCGAAGCGGCTCTGCCAATGCCAGAACGTCCGGTCGCCATCCGTCACTGGTGCGAGGCGCACGTGGGCTACGTAATTCAGAAGCGGTATCGGTGTATCCAGCAGGCAATAGGAGAACGCCATGTCGGCATCGGAAAGGGTCAGCAGCTGTTCGCGCACTTCCAACCCGTCGGCCAGATGGAGCAGCCGCACGCAGCCGATCTTGTCGGAGGAATAGCCGCGCTCGATGTGACTGTCGGCAATGGCCGGATGCCAACGATCGAGGCCGTTGAAGTCGCGCAGCACAGCCCACACCGCCTCGACCGGCGCGTCAAGAACTGTGCTCTCAACAATGCGCACCATGTCAGCCCACCAACTGCCGCTTCAGCGCGTCGAAGCCGGCTTGGAAGACGTTGTTGCCGATGCCGTCGACGAGATCGGCCGCCAGTTCCGGCGCGCATTCGAACTCGGCGGTCCATTCGGCAAAGGTCCGGTCGCCGTCGCTGACCGGCGTCAATCGCATCGTCGCCAAGTAGTCGGTCAGCGGCATCGGCGACTCCAGAATGCAATAAGTGAAGAACATATCGTAGTCCGAAAGACCGAGCAGCTTTTCGCGCAGGCGATCGCCGTTCTGCAGGCGAAAGTCGCGGACGCACCCGATCTTGTCGGATGGCTCGCCATTCTCGATGCGGCTTTCCCGGATGCGCGGATGCCAGCGCGGCATGGCATTGAAGTCGCGCACCTTCTCCCAGACCTTGGCGGCCGGGGCATCGATGACGGAGGATACATAGATGCGGGGCATTTAGGCCGATCCTCCTTCGGGCTTCGAACCGCCGGGTGCCTTGCCGCCACCACTCCCGGACCCACCACCTTTGCGTGCTTCGCTGGCGATGCGCTGCATGTCGGAAGCCTCACGCATGAGGCCGCCCTGCTTGGCGAGGTTCGCGCCGTCGATGCCGATATCCGCGAGCAGGCTGTCGATCATCGGGGCCTGCACGCGATAGCGCAGAGCCGAGTTGATAACTTCGTCGGTCGGGCTGCCCGAGCGGCCCTCCCCGCCCGAGCCGCTCATGCCGTCGAGCTGCATAATGCGGATGTCCTGGATCTTCTCCAATGGCTTCACCGATGCAGCGACGATGCCTTCGACATGCTCCAGCAGCTTGCGACGGAACAGCGAGATGCGCGCCGGATCCGTGAGCACGTTCTCGGCCTCGTTGAGGAGACGCTGAGCCTCGGCCTCGACCGTGAGCCGGACCTTCTCGGCGCCAGCCGCGATCGTGCGTTCGGCAGCAGCCTTCTCCGCCAACAGTACATCGATGGCCTTGCGCCGGTTGGCGACCTCGGTCTCGCGCGCGGTCGCGATCCGTTCCTCGGCGGCAACCGCATCGGCGCGCGCCCTATCGGCTTCGAGCCGGGCCGCCGTTTCCTCGAGCGACTTGCGATAGAGCATGATCGCCTTGTCCATCTGTGCCGTCTCGACGAGCCTCTCGCGCTCGACTTCCAGCCGGCGACGCTCAGCCTCGTGCGCAATGCGGACCTCGTCGAGCCCACGCTCGGAAGCGACGCGCGCACGCTCGATATCCTCGCGGCTCTCGATCTCGGCTTCGCGCAGTGCCTGGACACGGGCGATTTCGAGTTGCTCGAGCGACTGACGCCGTCCGAGTTTGGCCGCCTCGACAGCCCTTTCGCGTTCGACTTCGGCCGTCTCGACGGAGGTTTGCGCCGTCAGCTGGGCACGGCGAACGTCGGCCTCTGCGGCCACGCGTGCACTCTTCTTCGACGCGAGTTCGACGATGCGCGCTTCCTCGGCCGCTTCCACCTCGCGCTTGCGCTCGATGTCGATGACTTCGCGAGTCTGCTGGCTGGCGATGCGCTCCTGCTCCAGCTTGAGCTCGGCGGCGATCCTCGCCCGCTCGACGCTCTCACGTCGCGCGATGTCGGCCGCCTCGATCGCCTTGTCGCGAGCGATCTCCTCGGCCCGGGTGGCGAGCTCGGCTTCGATACGTTCGGCCGCAACGCCCTTTTCGCGCGCAATGCGCGCCGCATCGATCGCCCGTCCGGCTGCGATCTCGGCTGCTTCCACCACCTGCTGCCGCTCGATCTCCATGGCGCGGATGCGCTGATCCTCGCTGATGCGCGACTCGGATATCTTGGCTGCCTGGGCAATCCGCTGACGTTCGGTCGCCTCTCGTGCCGCAATCTCGGCCTCCTCGAGGCCCTGCTGACGCGCGATCTCGCGCCGACGGATATCTTCCTCGCCCCGGATACGCGTCTGAGTGAGGATGAGCGTCTGCGCCATCCGCGCCTTCTCGGTTTCCTCGCGGGCGGCGATCTCGGCCTGCTCGACGGCGCGTTGGCGCTCGATCTCCATCGACTGCGTTTCGCGATCCTTCTGGATGCGCGTCTCCGTCACCGCCTTTTCCTGCAGGATGCGCGCACGCTCGATCGATTCACGTGCCGCTATCTCGGCAGCTTCGAGCAGTCGCGTCCGCTCGATCTCACGCGCCGTCGTCTCCTGCTCGTTGATGATGCGCGCCTCCTTGAGGGCACGCTCCTGCAGAATGCGGGCTGTCTCGACCTGCTCGCGGGCAGAAATTTCCTCCGATTCGACCGTCTGGGTTCGGGCGATCTCGCGCCGGCGGATTTCGACTTCAGACGCGATGCGCGCCTCTGCAATTGCCCGCTCGTTCGCGATCCGTGCCCGCTCGATGGCTTCACGGGCGAGAATCTGAGCAGACTCGGCCTGCGTCTCACGCTCGGCCCGCTCCTTGGCGAGCAACGCGCGCTGCTGCGCCCGACGGAACTCGACGTCGCGCTCCTGCTCGAGCCGGGCTTCTTCGCTCGAGCGCTCGATTTCCAGTGCCTGCTTCTCGGCCTCCAAATTGCGCGTGCGAATCTGGATCGTTGCATCCTGCTCGATGTCGTTGCGCAGCTTGCGCCGGTCCTCGATATCCTTGATGAGGACCGTCAGACCCTCGGCATCGAACCGGTTTGAAGGATTGAAGAACTCGAGGCTCGTCTGGTCGATATCGAGGATGGCGACGGATTCGAGCTCGAGGCCGTTGCGCGACAGATCGTTCTCGACCGCCTGCCGGACGCGCTCCACATAGTTCGTTCGGTTCTCGTGCATGCTGCTCATATCCATCGCAGCAGCAGCCGCCCGCATGGCGCTCTCGAACTTGCCGGCGAGCAGGGCGTGCAGGCTTTCCGGCTCAAGCGTGCGTCGACCGAGTGTGGAAGCTGCCATGGCCACCGCGCGGCGCTCGGGCTGGACGCGCACGTAGAACTCAGCTTCGACATCGACGCGCATGCGATCCTTGGTGATCAGCGCATCGTTGGACGTCCGCGATACCTTAAGCGGCAAGGTGTTCATGTTGACGGGCGTGATGTCGTGGATCATCGGCCAGACGAACGCGCCGCCGTCGATCACGACCTTTTCGCCCAGGAACCCGGTCCTGACGAACGCGATCTCCTTGGTCGACCGGCGATAGAGCCGCTGCAGAACCCAGAAGATAATGGCGATCACCACCACCGCGATGATGAGCCAGAGGATGAGCTGGCCGATCACTTCTCCGGATATGGACATGTCCGTTCCTCCTTACGCACTCAACGGCGGCTAGCGCCGGCCCCGGCCCTTGCGGGCAATGCGCTTGAACATGCGCGTTTGTTCGGTCAGGGCGATTTCTGTTGGCAGGCGCTCCATCGAAGACGCGCCGTAGAAGCCGTGGCAATTGGATGTGTTGTTCAGGATGAATTCGGCATCGTCGGGCATGGCGACTGGACCGCCATGGACGAGCACGATCACCTCCGGGTTGACCTTGAGGGCAGCTTCTGCCCAGGCCTCGACAAGAGCCGGGCATTCCGACAGCTTGAGCGCAGTCTCGGCGCCGATGCTGCCACCCGTCGTGAGGCCGAGATGGCAAACGATAATATCGGCACCCGCTTTCGCCATGGCCGTCGCCTCGTCCGCGTTGAAGACGTAGGGCGAAGTCAGCATGTCCTTGGCATGTGCAGTGGCGATCATGTCGACCTCCAGCCCATAGGACATGCCCGTCTCTTCGAGATTGGCGCGGAAGACACCATCGATCAGCCCGACGGTTGGAAAGTTCTGCACGCCGGAGAAGCCGATCCGCTTCAGCTCGTCGAGGAACACGTCCATCTTGCGGAAAGGATCGGTGCCGTTGACGCCAGCGAGCACGGGCGTGTTGCGCACAACGGGCAGCACTTCAGCCGCCATATCCACGACGATCTGGTTCGCGTCACCGTATGCCATAAGCCCCGCGAGCGAGCCCCGTCCGGCCATTCGGTAGCGGCCAGAGTTGTAAATGACAATGAGATCGATACCGCCGGCTTCTTCGCATTTTGCCGACAGGCCCGTACCGGCGCCGCCGCCGATGATCGGCACGCCATCTGCCATCATGGCGCGAAGCCTTTCCAGGATCTTCTGACGCGGAATCACCGATGCACCTCCCCACGAGTGCGCGCGCGGCCATCGCCGTGCAGGTTGCGGAATGCGGCGACCAGAGCCGCCGCGAACTCCGGTGCGTTGATGTGGTGGGGCACGCGGATGAGCTGGCGCGATGACGTCTGGCGCACGGTTTCGACAAGCGCGGCGTAGAGAGCAGCGCGCGCCGTGAGATCGTGAAAGGGCTTACCCGGCGCATCGAGCGCCGAGACGCCACCTTCGGGGAGGAAGAAGCGCACCTGCCCTTCCATCCGGTTGAGCCGCTCGCCGATCCAGCGCCCCATGCGCGTGTTCTCCTCCGGCGTGGTGCGCATCAAAGTGATCTGCGGATTGTGCTTATAGAGGAGCCGCCCCGCGTAGCGCTCGGGGGCGGTTTCCGGCGCGCCGAAGTTGACCATGTCGAGGGCGCCGACAGAGCCGATATAGGGAATGCGCGTGCGAATGATCGCCCCGAAACGGTCCTCGGTCGCCGGAAACACGCCGCCCATCAGGAGATCACATATCTCAGTCGTGCTGATGTCGAGAACGCCGATGATCTTTCCGCTATCGACGAGCGCTTCCATAGCTTGCCCGCCAACCCCGGTCGCATGGAACACGAGGCAATCATGGGTCGCGGCGAGCTGCTTGGTGACCTGCTGCACGCAAGGCGTCGTGACGCCGAACATGGTAAGGCCGATTGCCGGCTTCGTCGAAGCACGCGGCTTCGCGGCTTGACGCGCGGTGACCATGCCGATCATGGCCTGTGCTGCGTTTGCCAGCACTTCCTCGGTGATGGCATTGAGGCCCTGGACATCGGCGACCGACGGCATCATCATGATGTCGGACGGCCCGAGATATTTGCTGACTTCGCCGGATGCGACGGTCGATACAATGAGCTTGGGAATGCCGACAGGAAGCGCACGCATGGCGGGCGCCACTATGGCCGTACCGCCCGAGCCGCCGGCCGATAGCACGCCGGCAATCCCACTCTGGCGTACGATCCAGCGACGGAACGCCTCCGTCATGCCCTCAACCGACTGACCGCGGTCGCCAGTAAAGACGCCAGCCGCACCGCGCGGATGAAATGCTGCGATCTGATGCGCGGGAATTTCCGCGCCCGAATGACCACCGGATGTGGACAGGTCGACCAATCGAACGGGCAGACCGGCAGCGCGGACGAGATCGCGCATGTAGCGCAGCTCGTCGCCTTTCGTATCGAGCGTTCCAGCGACGAGTACAACCGGCCGGCCGGCACCGGCGAGCGGCCTGATCTCGACGCTGCTTGCGGCGGCAGCCAGCGGCCGGGTCGTCACGACGCGAGCCAGTTGCTCGAGACGCTGGACGGAGACGGGCTGCGACCAGCGCGTCGGCATGACGGGATTTGAGTTGTAGATCTTCAGAGACGTCGATCCGGCACTCGCGTTCGAAGCCGACGTCGAGGGCAGCGCGGCGGTGGTTGCTGGCCCCACATCCTCGTGGCCGTGTCGGCCGACGCCCAACAGGCGCTGCTGCAGCTCACGGTCGCCAGAAAGTTCGCGCGCCGCCGAGATGCGGTTGATGCGACCATTGACCATGATCGCGACGTTGTCGGCGACAGCACAGGCCACGCCGATGTTCTGTTCGATGACGAGGACATCCATATCGCCGTCTTCGCCAAGCTGCTGGAGCATCTCCTCAACCTGGGCGACGATGACAGGCGCAAGGCCTTCCGTCGGCTCGTCCATGACAAGCAGCCGCGGGTTGGCGAGCAGAGCGCGCGAGATCGCTAGCATCTGCTGCTCACCGCCGGAGAGCTGCCCGCCGCCATTCGACTTGCGCTCGGCGAGACGCGGGAAGGTCGCGTAGACACGCTCGATCGTCCACACACCCTTACGCCGACCGGACACGAGCCGCAGATGCTCGTCGACCGTCAGCGAAGGCCACAAGCGTCTGCCTTGTGGCACATAGCCAATGCCGAGCTGAGCAACATCAGCCGGTGTGAGGCCGACGAGGGACTGCCCACCAAAGCTGATCGAGCCTGAGGCAACTGGCACAAGACCCATGATGGCCTTGCAAAGTGTCGTCTTGCCCATACCGTTGCGGCCGACAACGGACAACACGCCGCTCTTGAGGCTGAGGTCGACGCCCTGCAGCGCGTGCGATGCGCCGTAGTACACGTTGAGCGCGCGGATCTCGAGTGTCGGCGCGCGGCTACGCTCAGCCATGCCCACCTCCGAGATAAAGTTCCTGCACTTCCGGATCGTTCTCGATCTCCTCGGGTGTACCTTCCTTGAAGACGCGACCGTTGTGCATCATCGTCACGCTCTCAGCGACGCGAAGCGCTACATCCATGTCGTGCTCGATGATGATGTAGCCGATGTGGTCGGGCAGCCCCGACAGGATCGCCACAAGCTCAGCCCGCTCAGCAGGCGAGAGGCCGGCCGCAGGTTCGTCGAACAGGATGAAGCGCGGCGCACCAGCGAGCGCGAGCGCAATCTCGAGCTGACGCTGCTGGCCATAGGACAACGACGACACCAGAGTGTCGCGTACGCGCGTGAGGTGAACGGCCGCGATCAGCTCGTCGGCGCGCGCGACAATCGCGTCGCTTGGGCGCGGCCTCAACAGCGAGAAGCGTCCGCGCGAGACGCCGAGGCATGCCAGATAGACGTTGTCAGCGACCGTCATGCCGCCGAACAGCAGCGAAATCTGATAGGTCCGCCGCAAGCCGCGTCGAATGCGCTCGTGCGCAGGGAAGTTTGTCAGGTCCTCGCCAAACAACCGGATCGTACCCGACGTTGGCAAAAAATCTCCGGTCACGCAGTTGAACAATGTCGTCTTGCCGGCGCCATTGGAGCCCAGCACCGCGCGCCGCTCGCCAGGCCGCACCGACATCGTAACGTCCGAGATGGCGGCAAGCGCGCCGAAAAGCTTGGTCACGCCACGCAGCTCGAGTGCATTGCCGGTCGTCACCGAGCCGAGCCGCTCGGCCGTGCTTCGATCCCGTGTGCTCGCGATTGCGCCGCGGGCCATGATCAGCGCCTCCCGCCCAGCAGTGCGTCGCGGTTTGTCTCGCGTCGCGCTTGATATCTGTCCCATAGGCCGAGCACGCCATCAGGAGAGAAGCCGACGACGGCCAGGAAACCCAGTCCGACGACCAGCTTGAAGCGCTCTCCGGACATGCCGATCGCGTGGAGGATATCGGAAGAGAACACGCTGAGAATGGCGTAGATGAAAGCGCCGATGAACGGGCCGATCGGACGCCGCAATCCACCGACGACGGCGATCACCAGAATGTCGATGACCTGCGGAATGCCGGCGGTTCCCGGCACGACCTGGGCATTCTGCCAAACAAGCAGGATGCCGCCGAACGCGGCGATGACGCTCGCGAATGTATAGGCGAGAATGCGATGAGCCGTGACCGAGAAGCCCAGCGCACTCATGCGACGCGGATTGTCGCGGACGCCCTGCAGCGCGAGACCGAACGGCGTCCGCCCTATCCATACGACGGCCAGATATGAAAGCGTCGCGCAGGCGAGCGTCAGATAGTAGAATGGAACCGACTGGCGCCAGTCGATGTCGAACCACCTGGGTGGGATGACGTTGTTGAAGCCGGTGTAGCCATTGAAGATGCCATAGTTCTGGCGCGTGAAATAGAAAAACGCGGCGGCGATCGCCAGCGTGATCATGATCGTGTAGATGCCTTCGGTGCGCACCGCGAGCGCGCCGACCAACGTTCCGAACAACATCGCGATTACGATCGCGAGCGGGATGTGCAGCCACCATGGCCAGCCGAGACTGATCTGCGGTACGCCGCTCGTGCCCAGGATAGCAACGACGTAGCCCGCCAGCGCCGCCACTGTCATCTGGATCAGGCTGACCATGCCGCCGTAGCCGGCGAGTACCATCAGCGACAGGGCGATCATCCCGAGGATGAAGCTCCAGCCGAAGATCTGATAGAGCACGAAATTGCTGGCGAAGGCCGGCATCGCCAGCAGCAGCACGCCGAGCACCCAAGCTGCGGGCGGGATACGCTCCAGCACGATCAGCCTTCCAGGTTCGCTTCTCGGCAAGACGTCGGTCATGTCAGCGACGTGCTCCGAGCAGGCCTTGCGGACGGAACGCAAGGACGACAGCCATGATCAGGAACGTGAAGACGACCGAATATGTCGGCGCGTAGACAAGGCCGATCTGCTCAGCGAGCCCGATGATGACGGCGCCGAGCGCGGCCCCCGGTATCGAGCCCATCCCACCCACGATGACGACCACGAGCGAAGCAAGCAGGAACCGCGTGTCCTCTCCCGGTGAAAGAGACTGAAAAGTGCCGCCGATAATGCCGGCAATTCCCGCCAGACCGGCGCCGAAGGCGAACACGGCCAGGAACACGTATTGAATACGCACGCCCGAAGCCGCGAGGATATCTCGGTCGTCGACGCCGGCGCGGATCAGCATGCCGAGCCGCGAGCGGTTGAGCACGAACCACATGCCGAGCCCGATTACGATCGCGGCGAACAGGATCGCGATGCGAATTAGAGGATAGGAGAGGTACACTGCTTGTCCGTCGGAGCGGACCGCACTGACGAACGGCAAAGTGGTCGGCCCGCTCAACCACTGCGGCGACTGCACTTGATAACTCTGCCCGCCCCAATACCAGAGCATCAGATCGGCGAGCACGATAGAGATGCCGATCGTAACGAGCGTCTGGCGCAGCTCCTCGCCTTCCATGCGGCGAAACACCTGATGCTGCAGCAGCAGACCAAGTGCGCCGACAACAACAAAGACGACCGGGAAGGCGAGCAGCCAGTAGCCCGTAGCGTCGACGACGCCATAGCCGATGTAGCCACCGAGCAGGTAAAGCGAGCCATGCGCGAGATTGACGTTGCGCATCAGGCCGAACACGAGCGTGAAGCCCGAGGCGACGAGAAAGTAGAGCGCGCCAAGCGTAATGCCGGAGAGGATCGCGTTGAGAAAGATGCGCTTGCGGCCGAGAGCCTGCTCGAGACCGGGCGGCCACGGCGCAAAGATCAGCCATGCCAGTGCAACGACCAGCACCAGAACCACGAGGGTCCCGATCGGGTGGCGCGCGCCGAGGTTCTGCAACGTACCCATGCTGCACCCAACTCTGATCGGTCGACTGGTTCATCAATCGACCGTGCAATCGTCTGTCCGCCGTCGGATGCGAAAGCCGTGCGGGCGCCGACCCGGTAGTTTTCACATCTCGAAACAAGCGGACATGTCACGCGGATCGTTCGTCGGCGCCCGCTGGATCACTTTCGATCCCGTGCGCGCCACGACATGCCGCCTGCCTACTCGACAGAATAGTCGATCCCGGCAGCGACGGTCGTATCCGACAGTCTAACGATTTCACCGGCTTGAGCGCGCGGTAGTTAAGCTCATGGTTCATCCGGAGTAGGCGATCTGCGCGCTGCGCCGATAGGCACTTGGCGGTACGACACCATTCGCGATGAAAAAGCGCGAGAAGCTGGCCTGGCTGGAAAAGCCGAGATCCAGGCCGATCGCTGCAACGGCCTCGGTGGTTCTTGTCAGCCGTTCAATGGCTCGCTCCATGCGCAGCGAATTCAGGTAGAGGTTCGGCGTAACGCCGACCTGTTGGCGGAACAACTTGTAGAAGTGAGGCCGTGAAAGGCCCGTCTCGCGCGCGACGCTGTCGAGCTCGACCGGCTCACACACGTGCTGCTCGAGGAGTTGGATTGCCTTGCGCAAGCGGAAGTCGCGGACACACGCGAAGCGCTCGGAGGGATCTCTGCCGTGCCAGGACAGATCGAGGCAGTACTGCGTCAGGCTCAGCAGCCAATCGTTGATCACGGGATCATGCTGGTCGCGATCCAGCATCGCGCTCACGTCTTTGAGGCGCGCAAGCTCGTCCGTGACCTCGATTGCCGCGCGCCCGAAACGCAGTGCCGTCGTCCGGCTGCCGATGCCACTCCAGAACCAAGTCGGCCGGATGTAGAGCACGAGCACCAGCGTCTGCCCGCCTGGAACAGGCTGATGATAATAGTGCGCCTGCCATGGGTTCACGGCGACGGCTTGACCCGGACCTAGGGGTATGGCGCAGCCATTTACATAGACTTCGCCAGGGCTGCCGTAGACGTGAAATAGAAGATGCCCCTCGCGATGCGCGTGCGACACCATCGTGCGATCCATGGTGTAGAGGCAGGCACGCCCGAATGCACCATGAAGCACGGCAACAGCTTCACTCATCGTCCTCCCATCAGCATTCGTTTGATGCTGTTTTGCCGCGACTATATCGCATTGGGTATGTGTGGCAAGCCGTCGCATAGCGAACGTGCTTAATGCAAAACTGGCCTTTCCAGTATTGCCGGCGAAAGTGCGACTGCATTGCGCCGTGGCGGCAGCGCACGAGAACCCCGAACAAAATGCCCCCGGATTGGACCAGATGGTCCAATCCGGGGGCCGTTCTTCATCAGCCTCGGCCGCGACGGGCAGAGGTCGCTTCTCTCTCGACGACTTACTTGCCGCCGAGCGCTTTGCAGTCCGGCGTCGTACGGGACGGCAGACCCATGGCGCGGAAGGCATCAGCAGTCATGCCAAGCGTCTGGGTGACATTGTCGACCCGGGCGACCATCTTGTTCGAAAGCGAGCCGTCGGGGTTGGCGCTCACTTCGGTGACGAATACCGAGCCCGAGGCCTGGCGGTTCTCGTTGAGCGAGATCTCGCCCAGCGGGGTCTTCACCTTCAGCTTCGACAGCGCGGCGTGGAACTTCTTTTGCCCGTCGCTGAGGTCGCCCTTGACCTCGTTCAACCCTGCGATCATGGCCAGCGCGTTCACGTAGTAGCCGACGCCAAACAGGGACGGCGAGGGAAGCCTCTTGTCCGCCGGGAACGCCTCCTGATAGGCCTTGACATAGGCTTGCCATTCCGGCGCCGGGTTGTCGTTCGCGACCCAACCTGACGTCGGGGTGCCGATGAGGGCATCCTTGGCCTTGCCCTTTGAGTTGAGCACGGTCGGGTCGGCCATGATGGAGCCGCCGATCAGCTTGGCCTTACCGCCCGCTTGCTGGTACTGGTTCAGGAAGTTGATCGCATCCGTCCCGCCCACGCCGAGGTAGATGGCATCGACGTCATCGGGCAGCTTGGCGATCACGCCCGCAAAGTCGGACGAGCCCAGCGGAACCCACAGGCGCTCCACCAGTTCGCCGCCGGCCTTGCAGAAGCCGACCGCGAAGCCGAGGAAGTTCGTGTAGCCGAATGAATAGTCGGCAGACACGGTAGCGACCTTCTTCCAACCCTTCTTGTTGACGACGTAATCGCCGAGGCCCGCTCCCCACTGAGCGCCGTCCAGATTGAAGCGGAAGAAGTTCGGCGACGGGTCGACCCAGGTCGTCTCCAATGCGCCGGAGATGCCGTTGATCACCGTCTTGTCCGGGACGGTCTTCGAGTAGTCGCGCATCGCGATGCCCTCCGAGCCCGACAGGGGGCCCAGAATGATATCGACCTTATCCTGCTCGATGAGCTTGCGCGCCATGCGCGTCGCCGTGGCGGGCGTCGTGTCGGTGGGGGCAACCACGGTCTCGATTTTCTTGCCGCCGGCCATGTTGCCGACCTGCTTGAGCGCCAGTTCGACGTTGCGTATGCCGTCCGCACCGCCGGCCGCGAAAGCACCTTCGGTAGCAACCAGAATGCCGACCTTGATTGTGTCTTGCGCGACCGCCGCGCCGGGCAGCATCAACGCCAGGGCAGCAGCCGCCCCGATGAACCGCTTCATGCCGAATCCTCCCAAGTATTATTGATTTTCCGTGGCTTCGACCACAGTTTCCGCCCGCCAGTTGTCCTGCCGCGACGGTACATTCACTGTGGTCGATAACTTCCACCACCCGGCGACTACATCACAACGGCGAGAAGCTGCCAACCAAAGTGATATCCGTGCGTCTGCTTTTTAGCGGGCATCCGATAATGCCTGGGCGCGTTCTTGCCTCTATCTTGTTTCGCGTCCGAGATAAGCTCCAACCCATTGAGAGGAGCCGAGATGAAGCGTGCAATCGTGACCGGCGGCGCTGGCCTTATCGGCAGCGAGATCTGCCGGAGGCTGCTCGCTGAGGGCTGGCAGGTGGCGAGCTTCGACGTCCATAAAGGGCAGGGCGACGCTGTCGACATCCAATGCGACATTGGCAGCGAGGCTGCCGTCGATGCCTCCTTCTCGCAATTGGGCTGGGACCGGGTCGACCTACTCGTCAACAATGGCGGCCGGACGCCGAGCATCACGATGGAACTGGCACAATCTACCCTGAAGGACTGGAGCGAGACGATCGGAAGCTATCTGACCGCGACCTTCCTTATGAGTAGGCGCGCCCTGCCGCTCATGCCGGAAGGTGCCAGTATCGTGAATATGGCCTCGACGCGCGCCTTCATGTCCGAGGGTGGAGACTTCATGTATGCCGCTGCCAAAGGCGGCATTGTCTCGATCACGCACGCGCTGGCCATTGCTCTCGGGCCGAAAGTTCGTGTCAATGCCATAGCACCCGGCTGGATTTCAGGAGCGACAGACTTGAGAGCCGTCGATCATAGCCAGCATCCCGCGGGGCGCGTCGGCCGTCCCGAAGACATTTCCGAAGCGGTCCTCTATCTCGAAGGCGCGCGCTTCGTGACGGGGCAGGTGCTGATCATCGACGGCGGCATGACACGGAAGATGATGTACGCCGAATAGTCATTCCGCGATGTCGGGCAAGAGCGCCAAGAGACTCCGCAGCGACGGAGACGGATCGCCATGCCACACGAGATGCGTGCGATTGTGCGAATATCGTTTGGGCAACGCGTGCTGGCGAACGCCTTGGGTCGCGCGTAGAGCCTCCAGGGTCGCCTTGGGCACGACAGCAAATCCGGTCCCCGCGGCAACGCACGCGATCATCGCCTGATACGACGCGAACTCCAGAACCCGCTCAGGCATGACGTTGGCGCTGCCAAGCCACTCCTCGATGCGCTTGCGATAGGAGCAGCCCTGCGCGAACGCAATGAGCGTCGAGCGTCCAATGTCGGCCGGGCCGGAGACCGTCCCGATCGACTTGGGCGTGATGAGCACCAGCCGCTCGTCGAACACCGCGCGCGATTCGAGATTGGGCGCCGTGAAGGGCTCGGAAACGAATGCGGCCTCGAGCTCGAAGTTCAGCACGCGCGTCAGCAGCGCGCCCGTCGTCCCAGTGGAGAGTTCGACAACCACATCGGGGTAAAGCGTGTGATAGCGCGACAGAATGGGTGCTAGGCGACTGCCGGCAGTGCTCTCGAGTGCCCCCAGCCTGAACACGCCCTTGGGCTTGCCGGTGCGCATTTCGTTGACCGCTTCGTCGGCCAGACGCAGCAGCCGGTCCGCATAGGCGAGAAGGGTGTGCCCCTCCGCCGATAGCCGAATGGAGCGGCCCTCCCGGCGGAACAGGCGCGCACCGAGATGCTCTTCGAGCTGGCGGATGCGCGCCGTGACGTTGGATTGGACGCGGTTGAGCTTATTGGCCGCGCGGATCACGCCGCCCTCGTCCACGACCGTGCGGAAGACCTTCAGGGATTCGAGATCTATCGTTCTCATAAAGAGAACAATATAGTAGAATTATTCATTTGTCCAAATCGACGTCGCACCCCTTATTCCCCGGCATGCGAACAGAGATCGACATAAACGTGCGCCAGCCCACGCTCTCGATCGCCGTCGTCTGCATTCTTGCGGCGACGGCGCTGGCAGTTGCGATGGGCATCGGCCGATTTGCTTTCACGCCGTTGCTGCCGCTCATGGTGCGCGACGGCTCGCTGGCTCTGGGCGCCGGGGCCTGGCTCGCCGCCAGCAATTATCTGGGTTATCTGGCCGGCGCTCTCACGGCAGCTCGATTGGGCCTCTCCCCTTCGGCTCTGATGCGCGCGAGTTTGGCCGGTATCGTCGTGACCACGGCCGCAATGGGCGGCCTCGATAGCATCGCTGTCTGGATTATTCTGCGCTTTGCCGCTGGCATCTTCAGCGCCTGGGCGCTGGTCGCAGTCAGCGCGTGGATCTTGCCGCAATTGGTGCAGGCCCGTCGCGCTGAGCTTTCTGGCTTAGTCTATGCGGGCGTGGGACTTGGCATTGCCGTCACGGGGCTGTTCTGTCTTGTTGCCGCGCAGCCCGGTGTGTCGGCCCGATGGCTGTGGCTGGAGCTTGGTTTGCTCGCCGCTTTCGCCGTGATCCCCCTTGGTCTTCTTGCTGGTCGGCCTCACGAGGTTTTCAGCACAGTTCAATCGCCGCTGCCGGACGACAGCACTTCTCGTCCGCATATCGGCCTCGTGATCTGCTACGGCGCACTTGGCTTCGGCTATATCCTACCGGCGACGTTTCTGCCCGCGCTTGCGCGCGAGGTCTGGGACGATCCGCAGGTGTTCGGCCTCGCTTGGCCGATCTTCGGTATGGCCGCCGCCGTATCCACGCTCGTGGCCGCGCGGTATCTGCCACGCGCCAATCGGCTGCGCGTCTGGGCAATCAGCCATGCGATCATGGCTGCCGGCGTCATCCTACCGAGTATCTGGCTCACACCGCTGGCGATCGTGGTCGCGGCTCTCGCAGTCGGCAGCACCTTCATGATCGCGACTATGGTCGGATTGCAGGAGGCACGCACGCACTCGCCAGAAAATCCCTCGGCTGCACTGGCGGCAATGACGACAGCTTTCGCGCTCGGTCAACTCGCAGGCCCGCTCGTCTCCGGGACTCTCGATTTACTCCACATCGGTCATCGCGCCGCTCTCGGCTACGCGCTTTTCCTTTCTGCGCTGGCATTGGCCTCGAGTGCGATCCACCTGTGGCGGCAATTGCAGCATGAACGCTCAACGTGAATGAGACTGTGCCACAGAAGGAGCACGCACCATGACATCGCCCTATGCTGAAATTACAGGTTCGGAAGCTCGCACGGGCAACGGCGCCCTCGATGCGCTGATCGGCTTCTATCGCGCATTCAACAGCCGTGATCTCGATGGCCTCGCCGCCAACTGGGCAGAGGGCGATGCGCCGAGCATGGATAACCCGATCGGCGGCATTCGGCGCGGCTGGCCAACCATACGAGAGGGCTACGCGAAGCTGTTCGGGGGCCCCGCGTCAATCCGCGTCACGTTCCACGATTTCACGAGCCAAGGAGGCGACAACTGGCATCTCTTCGTCGGAAGAGAGAAGGGCACGTGCACAAAGCCCCAGGCGACCATCGATCTCCGCATCCGAACGACCCGCTGGTTCACAAAGAGCAACGGCGTCTGGCGTCAGCTTCATCATCATGGCTCCATCGAAGAGCCGGCATTGCTCGCCGAATACCAACGCGCGATATTCGGGGCTCCGCTCGACAAGCCCGCATGATGCGTGCGAGCGTGCCGGCCTACCTTGCCCCATCGGAGCTCGTCATGAAGATCCCTACTCTCGCGTTCACGGCCATCGACTGGTCGGACATTCCTCCGACCATCCACAAGGGCGAGAAAGGCGAGGCCCGCTGGCGGACGCAGAGCATAGGCGACATTCGCGTTCGCGTGGTCGAGTACACGCCGGGTTATCTGGCCGACCACTGGTGCGATCGAGGACATATTCTCTATATCATCGAGGGCGAGATCATCAGCGAGCTCAAGGATGGCCGCAGCGTCACGCTGTCCGCCGGCATGGGCTACCACGTGTCGGATTTCGGTGACGCGGCGCATCGGTCGTTCGCCCCCAAAGGCGCGAAGATATTCATCGTGGATTGATCAGCCGATGCCGAGGTAGATGCGCTGCACATCGGGGTTGCTGGACAGCTCACTTGCCTTGCCGGAAAGGACGCTGCGGCCGACCTGCAGGACATAGGCGTGATCCGCCACTTCGAGCGCCAGGTCGACAGACTGCTCGGCCAGCAGCAGCGTCAGACCTTCCTTGTGTAGGCGCTGGAAGGTTTCATACATCGTCTCGATCACGGCAGGCGCGAGCCCGAGACTCGGCTCGTCGAGCAACAGGAGTGTGGGATCGCTCATCAAGGCGCGCCCAACTGCGAGCATCTGTCGTTCACCACCGGACATGGTGCGAACGAGCTGCCGCCGCCGTTCGGCGAGTCTCGGAAACACGGCATAAACGCGCTCGAGCATCTGCGACGTGCGCGATTTGTCCTTGAGCGGTGTTGCGCCGAGCAGCAGGTTGTTCTCGACGGTCTGCGATACGAAGAGGCGCCATCCCTCGGGCGAGAGTGCCAGCCCCTTGCGTACGATCGAATAGGCCGGCGTGCCTGTTACATCGTCCCCTCTCAGTTTGATCTGGCCCGCGCTCGCCGGCACCAGGCCAGCAATCGCGTTGAGGGTCGTGGTCTTGCCGGCGCCGTTCGAGCCGAGCAGCGCCACGATGGCGCCCTGCGGAACCTCGAGCGAGACGTCCGCAACGCCGATCAGGTCGCCATAGCGCACTTCCAGGTTGGTGACGGATAGCAACGCCGAGATCATGCGGCCCCCGTGCCGAACTTCTGTGCGTGCCGCTTACCGAGATAGGCCTCGATCACGTGCTGGTTGCTTGTCACCTCGCGCGACGTACCACGCGCGATCTCGCGGCCCTGATGGAATACGACAACTCGGTCTGCCAGCGACATGATCACTTCCATGATGTGCTCGACGACGATTAGCGTGATGCCTGAACCATGGATCCGTCGCACGAGATCGATGGCAGTGCGGATCTCTGTCGGCGTCAGGCCGGCCATTGCTTCGTCGAGTAGCAGTACCTTTGGTTCCGAAGCGAGTGCCCTGGCGATCTCAAGGCGTTTGCGGCCCGGCGTCCCGAGACTTCGCGCCGGCGTCGCCGCGACAGGGCCGAGGCCCACAAAATCGACGACCTCGCGTGCCTTGTCGCGGGCGGCAGCCGCACCTGGATAGCGCAGGAATGCACCGATCATGACGTTGTCGAGCACCGACATGGACTCGAATGTCAGTGGCACCTGGAACGTGCGCGCGATCCCAAGCGCCGCGCGTTGCTCAGGCGTCATGCCAGTGATCGTCTGGCCGTCGAAGTGGATGGTTCCGGCCGTCGGGGTGAGATCTCCGACCAGACAGTTGAAGAAGGTCGACTTGCCGGCACCGTTGGGGCCTATGAGGCCCAATACCTCGCCTTTGCTTACGGTGATGGATACGTCGTCGACAGCCTTGAAGGCGCCGAAGGCCATGGTGACATTACGCGCATCAAGCAGCACGGTTCACCTCGGCCTGCTTGGTCTCTTCGCTCTTCAGCTTGAGATAAGGCATCAACAGCGGCAGCAGGCCGCCCGGCAGGAAGCGCGCGATGATGACGATGACGGCGCCGTAGACCACGAACGTCAGACCGGCGCCGCTGCCGCCGAGCAGGCTGTTGGAAGTCTCCTCGAGCGGGACGAGGATCAGCGCGCCGACCAGCGGGCCGAACAGCATCCCTGCACCCCCGAGCGCGGCCATGATGAGCATCTTCACCGAGATGAGGATGCCGACGCCGGACTCGGGATCCACGAAGCCGAACATGGTGGCGTAGAGCGCTCCTGCAATTGCCGTCGTGCCGGCGCTGAGCATGTAGGCGTAAAGCTTATACCGGCTGGCCGCGACACCGAGCGACCGCGCAGCGCGCTCGCTATCCTTGATCGCTCGCAGATAGAACCCGGCTCGGCTGTTCTCGATGCGCCAGGTCATGAACAGCACGGCGCTCAGCACGGCCAGAAAGAGATAGTAGTACGGCATGGCCGAGATGAACGAGAGATCGAGGACCGTGCGCGGCACGGCCGGTCCGGAAATGCCCTGCGCAGCACCAACGAACTCCCAATTGGTCACGAGAACGCGCGTCAACTCGGCCACGGCTATCGTGGCCATACTGAAATAGTGGCCGGAGAGCCGTAGCGTCGGCACACCGATTACAGCAGCGATCGCTACGGCGATGACAGCACCCACTGGTGCGCCGGCGATCGGCGGCAAACCGAAGTGCGTATATCCGGCGATCGCCGCGTAGGCACCGGCGGCGAAGAAGACGGCATGACCGACCGATATCGGTCCGGCATATCCGCCGAGGATATTCCACGCAGAGGCTCCGATCGCAGCCAGCAGTACGAGTGCGCCGAGCCGCTGGTACACGGGCGAACTCATGGTCAAGATCGGGTAGGTGAGCACGATGAAGACGAGAATGCCCAGGACCAGATTGCGCCGCGTCATGCCTTCCCCATCAGGCCCTGCGGCCTTGTCCAAAGCACGAGAACGAACAAGGTGTAGACGATCACGTCTTTATAGACGGGACCAATCCAGTAAGCCGACAGCGCCTCCAGCACACCGATGAGCAGTCCGGCGACGAGCGCGCCCGGCACGCTGCCGAAGCCACCGAATGCAACCGTGACGAAAGCGATGATCGCCAACGTCTCTCCAACCGTCGGCGATGTGTAGAAGAACGTCGCAATCAGCGCGCCGGCAATGCCTGTCGATGCCGCTGCCAAGCCCCAGGCAATGGCCTGCATACGCTCGGGCCTGATACCCATGAGCTGAGCGGCGGTCTCATCCTCGGATACGGCCAGCATGCGACTCCCGAGCGCCGTACGCGTCAGCAGAAGATGCAGAAGCATGGTGACCACGAGACCCACGGTGCCGGCGAGGAGCCGCGGCGCGTCGATGCGGATGTCGCCGAACACGAAGGGAGGACCGAGCATGTTGTCGGGCAGCGTTTTGAAATTCGAGCCGAAGTACCAGAATGCGGAGTAGCGAATCAGCAGCGCGAGGCCGAACGTGCCGAGGATCTGCGCGATCATCGGCCCCTTCATGATGTGGCGCACGAGCAGGAAATAGCTGAGGACGCCGACCGTCGCCAGAACGATGGCCGCGATCGGGATCGACGCCAGCGGACCACCGCCGAACGCAGTCCACACCACGAACGCCGTGTACATCGCCAGCATGACAAAGTCGCCATGCGCAAAATTCACGACATTCATCATGCCCCAAATCAGCGTGAGACCTGACGCGAACAGCGCATAGACCGCGCCGATGAGCAGGCCGCTGACGATGACTTGCAGAAGAATGGAAGACATGAAGATGGCGCACCGCGTAAGCGGTGCGCGGCTCAGCTCGATTTGGGCTCAGCCGCGCACGTGTCGAACCGGGTGAAGAACCCGACTACCAGCCCTTGTATGGAAGCTTGATGTCCCCCGAAGCCTTTTCCTTCGGCCATACAGGCACGTACACGCCACCCTTCAACTGCGTAATGAGGCTCGAGGCGAGGACGTTCTGCCCCTTCTCGTCGAACTTCACGCCGTTGTAACCAGTGACCACCTGACTTGCCTTCAGATCCGTTGCCTTGAGAGCCGCTTGGATCTTGGCCGGATCCGTGGATCCCGCGCGGTTGATGGCATCGGCTAGGGTCAACAGTCCCTGCATGGCGCGCCCCGATGGATCATCGAGATCGAAGCCGGTCTTCTTCTTGTACATATCGTTGATGATCGCGCTGACCGAACCTGGCTTGCCGATGGCGAACGATGAGCGATTGATCAATCCATCGACGAGCGCGCCGGACGTCTGCACGAACGAAGGATCATTGAAGCCGGCATTGTCCGCGATCATGATCGACGGCTTCCAGTTCAGATCCTTCATCGTCTTGGCATAGAGAATGGCATCCGACGTATACGAGATGAAGATCACAACGTCGGGGTTCTTCTCCTTCATCTGCAGCACCTGCGGCTGCACGTCGGTAGTGTTCGCAGAATAAGGAATGACCTGCGTGATGTTCAGGCCGTCCTTGGCGAAGACCTCCCGGATCACGCTCGCGACCGAGTTCCCGTACTCCGTATTCTCGTTCACGATAGCGATCGTATCGGTCTTCTGGCCGGCCGCCTTCTGCTCCTTGAGGAAGGCCGAGTAAGCGCGTGCGAAGTCGCCTGCTACAGGCGTCGTGCGGAAGAACCACTTGAAACCGCGCTCGGTCAGGTTGGAAGCCACCGACTCCGGCGTGACGAACGGGATGCCATGGCGCTCGGCCATGGCGCTCGTGGTCACCGTGATACCGGACTGATATGCGCCCAACAGCGCATGAACCTTCTCTTCCGTGATGAGGCGCAGTGCCTGGTTCTGGCCGGCAGCCGGCGTTCCCTGGTTGTCCGCGAACACAACGGAGATCTTCGCGCCGCCCAGTCCAGGAAGGCCTTGACCTTCCGCGAGCGGTATATCCTTGAGCTCGGGATGCGCGTTGTTGATGATATCGACCGCCAGCTCGATAGCGGCCTTCGAGAAGTTACCCGCGCTCGCGGCGTTGCCGCTCAAGGGATAGATAGCGCCGATTTTGACGGTCTGTTGTGCGTTCGCCTGACCCAGCAGTCCGAACGTCATCAGTGCAACGACGAATGTGATATATGCGCTCGCGCGACCCAACATCAGTTGTCCTCCCGGCAAGCCTTACATTTATGGGACCGCCAACCTTCGGCCGAACGATCAATATCAATCATGACACATCGGCGCCCTCACAGTCCACAATGACGGAGATCGCAGCCGTGGTGCGCAATGCCCGACTGCAACGGCACTTCTGGATGGCACACCGGAGCACTGCTAGCCTGGGCGCGCAGACTTGATCCTAGTGAGCCAACAGCTCGAAGCGAGGTTGCTCATGCGCGACTATCTAGCCTGGCGCTTGGCGTTCGGCGTTACGACCCCATCGACCAACACCGTCGTGCAGCCCGAGTACGACGACATGCGTCCGCCGGGAGTGACCAACCATCTGGCGCGAATGGTCATTCCCGACATGCCGATCCGCACGAACGACGACTTCGACGAGTCTATCCGGCTCATCGATGCCGCGCTCGAAGATGCCGTCGACCGCGTAATGGATTGCAAGCCAAACGCCTTCATTCTCGGCATCTCAGCGCTATCCATATGGGGCGGAAACCAGCAGTGGTGCGATGACCTCAAGCGCCGTGTGCGTGCCGTCGCAGGCTTCGATATTCCGGTAGCGCTCGCCTCCGATGCGGTTGTGGAGGGCCTGAAGAGGCATGGCATCAAGAAGAAGATCGCCGTGATGGAGCCCTACTATCCGTCGATCGAGCCGCGCATGCAGGGTGTTTTCGGCCCGCACGGCTACGAGATCGTCCGCTTCAACCATATGCGCGGTAAAAGTCCCGCCTCCTATTCCATTCTCACGGCGCGGGACATGATCGAAGCCATCAAGTCAGTCGACGGCCCCGATGTCGAGGCCATCGTGCAGTTCGGTGCCAACCTGCCGATGGCGCGCCTCGCCGATGAAGCGGAGCGCTGGCTCGACAAGCCCGTGATCAGCGTCAATGTCGCGACGTACTGGCACGCGTGCCGCATGAATGGCATCGACGACAAGCTCTACGGCTTCACGCAGCTCTTCTCGCGCTTCTAGCTGATCAGCGAACCCTGAGGATCGGCGGCGAGGCTATCGGCTTCGGGCAAACCCAGCTCGCGTCGCACGATGTTGGTGCCGCGCACGAGCGACACCATTTTGTAGAAGGCGTGCAGCCGGCTCATGCCTTGACGCCCGAAGCCGCAATCGGTCGATACGATCAATCTTTCCGGCGGAATGACCTTGAGCGCCCGCCGAATGAGCAACGCGACTTCCTCGGGCCGTTCGACCTGCAGGGTGCGGTGGCTGATGACGCCAATGGCGATCTTCTTGTCATTGCCGATGCCCGCGGCGAAGCTCTCGATCTCGTCGCCACCGTTGTCTGCCGCTTCGAACGTGATGACGTCGACATCAAGCTTGTCGAAGTACGAAAGTGCCTGCGTGTAGAAGCGCCGCTTGGTCTCCGTTCGTTGCGCCGCAGGATTGCCCCAGCAGGTGTGGCACCACACCTCGGCCCTGGCGCGCAAACCCTTCACCTCGCGATTGAACGCCTCGACCAGGAAGTCGCCCGTGATCTCCGCGTCGCCTAGCCCGACCATGCCGTGAATAGCCGGCTCCTCGACCTGAATGACCTGACAGCCAGCGTCGGCGAGCTCATTGAGCTCCTCGTTCATCGTCGCCGATAGCGCCATGATGAGATCGCGGCGGCTCTTGAAGTGCGCGTCGTGAACACCAGTCGCTACCATCTGGCCGGATATTGCACCGAACTTGACGGGTTTGCGCGTCTGACGCTGCGCCACCTTCCAGACGCGCGCATACTCGAGCGGACCGCGCCGCACCGGCCCCGTAACGCGAGGCAATACGCGTGTCTCGAGCACCTCGAACATGATGTCGCCGGCCACTTTGTCCCGACTGGACGCCGTCGCACCGCGACCGACATGGTGGCCCGTGAGCCCATCGAGGCGCTCGGTCGCGTAGGCGAACCACGATCGACCGCCAACGTCGCAGTCGCAACGCGCGTCACCGTCCGTCAGAAGATCGAGACCGGCGCGGGTCTGATCGGAAAGGTAGCTCGTAACGGCGTCCGTGTACTGCTCGCGAAAGGCAATGTCGGTCATGGCCAGTGAGAACGGCCGGCCCTGTAGATTGGCCACGAACCAGTGCGGACGAGGAAGCGAGCCAGTAATCGTCGTCAGCAGCGGGCGATCTTTCGACACCGTCAACATACGTCGCTCCTCCCGAGTTCACCGGTTGGCTTGGCACTGAGCCAGCAGCCGATAGAACTACAGAAGTGTGTCGCGGGCCAGCGCAACGAGTATGCTGCCATGAGCGCCATTGCGGACCGGCCCCCTCATTTGGTCAAAGCGAAAACGCGATCACACCTCCGCGTACCAGCCGAGCTTGCTCAACCGCCACGTACTCACGGCCGTCTCGACAGCGTACGACAAGATCCATGCGCTGACGCCAAGAGCCGCGCCGTTGAGATCTGGGTAGGCGATCGCGACGGACGCGGCCGCCGCCGCCGTAGCGACGCGCAATACGCCGCTGGCTGCGAGCGATCCCGTCGTTCGCGCCTTGGCCAGCAAGCCTCTGAAGAGAGCGGAGCTGCCCCAAAACGCCGCCATTGCAAATGAGATGGCCATGGCCGGTTCCGAATACGATGCCAGCTCAGGCGTCAGACCGATCAGGCCTCTCAGGATGCTATCGCGCAGCGGCGTGTGAAACAGGACAAGCGCCAGCAAGGTGAAGAGGCCGACGAGCTGGGCAGTGAAGATTGCCATGATGCGGACATCCTCTCGCCGGCCGACAAGTGTTTGAGCCGTTTGAACGAGATTGCGGACCGGCGCCATCAGCAATGAAACCAGCCCGTGCACGACTCCGAACGCCGCAATGGCCAACTCAGCAGTATGCAGGCGCCCAAGGAAGAGATTGATGACGAAGATCGATCCAAGCTCGGCAGAGGCATTGATGATCAATGGCCACGAGAAGCTCCAGTAGCGGATCAACGGTTCAACGGACGCGCGTTCGCGCGGGAGCTTCATGAGCTCTTTGCAGGCGAAGGCCCAAGAGAACACGGTCTCGCTCGCCATGCAAATAACCAGCGCCGCGGCGCCGATCGCCGCGCCCTCGAGCCACCAAGGGAGGATGGCGAGAGAAACGGTCAGCGACAACAATCGTACCAAAGTACTCAAGGTGATGATGATCGTGCGGCGGGCCAGCATCAGCAGTGCGAATGCATTGGCGCGGAAAATAAGGACCGGAGAAGAAATCGCCAGCAGGCCGACGGCCTGTTGCGCTTCTTCTACCGCTGATGCTCCGAGGCTGAACCAGCCACCGAATACGACGTTGCCTGCGCCCGTGAAGGCGACAGCCAGCGCAATGGTGATTGGCAGAGTGAGAACCAGAGCGGCAAAAGCACTCAACCGCAATGAGTCGCGTCGCGATTTCAGGAACGACAGACACAGAACCGTCGTGACCTCGGACGCAGCCGTAATTGCGAAGTAGAACGTAAAGGCAGCGTTGAAGGCGGCCAGCGCACCGCTCGGGTCGTCGGTCCGCGCGAGGAAGGCGTGGATCAGCGACTTCGACATCATGTTGAGCTCGACCATGAGCACGAGTGGGAGGAAGAACCAATAGCAGTCGCGCAATCTGAGATGCGGCCGCTCCGGGTCCTTCACTGCCTGATCTTTGCTCATTGCGGCTCTGGAAGAAATTGCGACTGGGTTAGCGGCGCTGATCCCACCCTCTGTCTTAGCGAACGCTCCGATGCCTCGCATCTGCGTTTTGCGAATTCTCGTTGTCGCGTGAGGGGCAGCTGGAGGCCATGAACGCACCGGCCGTTGACTTGCCGGCCTCATGGTCGTCTGGCCGCAGCTTCTTGCGCTGCTCGTGATCTGCGGCGTACTTTTCGCGCTGGCGCTGCAGCGCTTCCGGCAATTCCTGCGGTAGATTCAGATCTAGATCTGATGAATGCGGAAGGTCATCATCACATCGACCTGCTCTTTCAATCCGCGATCCCGATGACGGCGATAGATATCGCTGGCAGCCTTGGCATCGCCGCGGCGGATTGCCTCGATGATCTCGTAGTGCTCCTCGATTGATTTCGAGGGATGCGGGTGCTTGCGCAGCCTCAGCGTGAAATAGCGAGCGCGATGAACCTGGTCCCAGCAATTGAGGACGATGTCGGCTAGGCGGCGATTGCCGCTGAGCTGCACAATGCCAAGATGAAACTCTTCGTCAGCGAGTGCCCATTCCTCCATCTCATCGCGAGCGAGCGCATCCGTCATTCTCTCGCAGCAAACCTCAAGCTGACGCAGCTCCTTAGGCGAGGCGCCGCGCAAGGCGAGCAGCTCGGCGGCGCGGGGCTCCAGGCTGATCAGCACATCATAGATCTCGCGCATGTCGGAGACCGCGATCGGCACGATACGCACGCCGTGCCGGGGAATGATCTCCAGGAGGCCTTCGTTATGGAGGCGGATAACGGCCTCGCGGACCGGCGTCCGGCTGACGCCCAGCATGACCGCCAGTTCCTGCTCGAGGATCTGCGAGCCCGGCGCCAGCTCGCTGTCGAGGACCTTCTTGCGGATGCGCTCATAGACGCCGTCGATCGCGCTGCGCCGCACGGGCTTCGCCTCCGTCTTTGGCTTGGCTTGCGCCATGGGCTCCTCGCTTTCGAAACACTAGACGGGATGCGATCGGGCATTCTTGGCGGCGCTCTTGAGGATTTCCGCCCGGGTTCCTGCAGCTGTCACGTAACTCTGGGGCGTGATGTCGAGCAGTTTTGCGATCTCGCGCGCGGCGGCGACGACGTCGTCGGTCCTGACGCCGGTCTCGACACCCATTTCATTCAGCAGATGGATCACGTCCTCACTCGCGAGGTTTCCGACGGCGCCCATGGTGGTAGGCGTCATTATGCCACCGCCGATACCGCAGATAGCGCCCTCGATGAAGGATGCGCCGGCATCCAGCGCCGCAACGATATTGGCTGGACCATTGCCCGAGAGGTTGTGGACATGGAAGCCGATCTCGACATCAGGGAAGCGCTCGAGTGTCTGACGGAAGAGACTGCTGACGTGACGCGGATCTTCCATGCCGAGCGATCCCGCAAAGTAGTAGCGCTTGATGCCGCCGTTGCGCAGCTTGCCCACGAGATCCAGAACGCGGCTCTCCGGGATGCGCCCCTCGTAGGCGCACCACATGGTCATGCCCATCGCCAGCACGAACGGGATATGCGCCGCATCGGCGATGCGGAAGGTCTCGATCGCGGCCGTGACGCCCTGCTCGATCGTCATGTTCTGGTTCTTGAGATTGTAGGCTTCGCTCGCCGTGATGAGGCCAAGGATCTCCTGCGACTTCGCCGCAACCGCACGGTGAGCGCCACGCGGATTTGGCGCTTGTGCGCGATAGACGATGCCGGGGCGGCGGGTGATCCGCTCCATGACCTCTTCAGCATCCTTGAGGTGGGGAATGACACGAGGATGGGCGAAGTTCGTGACTTCCACGACAGGAAATCCGACCTCGGAAAGGCGATTGACCATTGCGACCTTGGTATCCGTGTCGACCCACCGATGAAAACTCTGCAGGCCGTCGCGCGGCGCGACTTCGACGACTGTGGTGCGGGCGGGAAGACTGAGCATCGGATGGTCCTTCGTTTTGTACGCGGGCTTCAGGCGCGAACTGCTTCGCTCGCAAGCTTGCCGCTGCGCAACTCCTCGTCGGTGAAGCCAAGTTCACCGATCAGAATATCCTGATTGCTGGAGCCGAGCCGCGGGCCGGCGTGGTTGACACGGCCAGGCGTCGCGGAGAGCTTGCCGGCGATGTTCTGGAAGCGGACGGGCCCGCCGAGCTCTTCGTCGAAGACGGTGACGATGTTCTCTCGCGCCTGGAAGTGCGGATCGTCGAAGACCTGGGCGATGTCATTGACCGGTGCAACGGCCGCCTCGAGTTTGATGAACTGCTCCATCAGCTCGTCGAGCGTAAAGCGCGCGACCGCGACCTGAAGCAACGGATCCAGCAGCTTGTTGTTCTGGATGCGCAGGCGATTGTCCTTGAAGCGCGGATCCTCGGGGATTTCCGGAACACCCAGCGCGACGCACATGCGCTCGAACGTCGACTGCGAGGCGCCGGCGATGGCCACGTACTTGCCATCCTTGGTGCGGTAGCAGTTCCGCGGCGCAGTGAAGGCGTGCAGACTGCCGTTGCGCTCCTGGATGAGACCGAGCTGGTCGTAGTTGACGGCCTGCGGCCCGAGCAGCGTAAAGAGCGGCTCGTAGAGCGCAAGATCGATGTACTGGCCTTTGCCGCCGTTCACCTCGCGCCCCTTGAGCGCGACCATGGCGAGGTACGCGCCCATCAGACCCGCTGTCGAGTCTGCGAGCCCGAACGCCGGCAGGATCGGCGGCTGCTCGGGAAAGCCATTGATGAAAGCAAAGCCGCTGTAGGCTTCGGCGAGCGTACCGAAACCCGGCCGCGGAGAGTTCGGGCCGGTCTGCCCGAAGCCGGTGATGCGGAGCATGACGAGCCCCGGATTGATCTTGGAGACGACGTCCCAGCCGAGGCCCCACTTCTCCAGCGTGCCAGGCCGGAAATTCTCGACGAGGATGTCGGCCGTCTTCACCAGCCGCTTGACGATCTCAACGCCGAGCGGCGTGCGCAAGTCCGCTGTGACCGAGCGCTTGTTGCGATTGAGAACCTTGTAGTAGAGGCCGACGCCGTTCTTGCTGTTGCCCCAGTATCGGGATTCATCGCCCGTATCGGGTCGCTCGACCTTGACGACATCGGCGCCGAAGTCGGCCAGAAACATCGCGCCGATCGGTGCAGCGAGAAAAGACGCGATATCCACGACGCGGACGCCTTCCAGCGGCAGGCGAGCGCTTTCGGTGCCGGTCTTCGACGCACTACGGGTATCTGCCATGGGTCGCTGCTCCTCAAGGGTCGGCCGTTCGCAGCCATTATGTATACGTCAATGCATTCACTGTCGAATCCGCTAACTCCAACGCAGCGTCGCGCTTACGGGATCAGGATGTCGATCAGCGGCACGTGCTGCTGCGCGCCGTAGACATCTCGATCTCCCGGTGCCCCGGAGGTCGGCCCCTTGCGCGGGATCGTGATCTTGATCGCGTTGGCGGCCTCGAACGCCATGATCTGCACGTCGCCCGCAGGGAGATCGTAGAGGCGAGCGATCAGCTCGGGCGTCAGTGCCTCGCTCTCGACGACCCGTCGGTAAGTCGCGGCATCGGGCAGGATCACATCGAAGGTGATGAGAAGCGGCCCCGCGTTCTTGCTCCGCAGGACTTCCGCCAGATCGTACAGTCGATCGCCGCGGGCATTGGGTAGCGGATGGGCGTCGGCGGCCATGATCAAGCAACCTCTCGGATGTCGACGGGAAAGAGTCCGTCCGGATCGTCCACTTCCATTACGTGGTAGATCGTGAATTCGTAGACCGGTCCGCCTTCGAAATCGGAGGGCGAGAACGGGAAGGCGAGGTTGCCGGCGGTCGCCTTGCGGCCATCGAAGTAGCCGTGCAGGAACGAGCTGCGCGCGAGCGAAAGCACCATGTTGGAGGCCTGCTGAGTCGCGGCGATGGCTTCGATCACGACGCCAATCTCATGCGGTACGGACGCGGACGGGACAACCGGGCGGACGCCGTCGCGACCGTAGTAGATAAAGCGCAGCTCGTAGTCCTCGGGCTTGAGCGTGCCCTGCACCAGCCGCGCGACGCCGTCGCGCACGCGCTTCTCGACGTCGCCAACGCTGCGGATGAGCCGCGGATCGGTCATGCCGGCGATGGTGATCGTGCGGAAGCCTCGCAGGCGTACGCCCTCGAGCTTGATCGTCGGCTTACCGGTAGAGACGAGGCGGCTTCCGGTTACCTTCACGCGACGCGGATCGAGCGACACGATGTGGCTCGCCTCGAGATCGACCATGCCTTCGGGCTCGAAGAAGTGATGCGGGTCTGGCTGCTCGTACATCATGTGCGCGGCGACCGAGGTTGGACTGAGCCGCATATCGAGGTTCATGGGTTCGAGCTCAAAGTGATCGCGCCGCAGCGTGCCGAGGATGCAGTCGTTAGCGGCGAGCGGGATCGCACACTGAGCCCCGCACTCGATGATCTTCGCCATGTGGAAGGCAAGCCCCATATCGAGGCCCTTGTATGCAGCGAAAGAGGCGTAGATGGCGGTGTCGCAGGCGCGGCCCGCGATGATCACATCGGCGCCAGCTTCAAGGGCATTGACGAACGGACCGGTGCCCATCTGGCCGACGATACGTGTTGACTCGTCGACCATCTGCTCTGTCAGCTCCGGCAGCGGCCCGAGCGGGCGCACCCGGCCCTCGCGCACGGCCTTCTTCACCAGTTCCTTATCGAGCTCGGCCTGGATGGTCGCGAGGCGATAGCGATGGCCGTCACGCTTGGACACCTCATCGAGAATGTCGAGAAAGCCTTCGAGATGCGGGCGCCCTCCAGCGGTTCCGGCCGTGCCGATCACATAGGGCACGCCGAGGCGTCGCGCTGCCGCAAGCGACAGCCCGAGATCGCGCCGCACCTGCTCGCGCTTCGTGAGCTGCTGTCCGCTGCCGAGATAGTAGGGACCAGGATCGGACGATCCATTGTCGGCGCCGATCATGTGCGGCTGCCGCGATGCTCCCTCCAGAAGCGACTTCTCGGGAAAGCCATAGCCGAGGTTTCCCGTTACCGAGAGAATTCGTGCTTCGTCCATGGCTGCAGTTCCTCCCGCATTGGCATTCGGTATGTTTCGTCTTTCACCGCACCGCCGTCATGCGGCCGAGAATGTTGGCGCCGCCGACGATGACCAGCAACAGCACGACCTGGAAGACGCTGAACGCCGCCGTCGCGCCAGTATCGCCGCCCTCATGGAAGTCGAGCAGCAGGACCGGCATGACGATCGTGGTGTTGGTGAACAGGAAGAGCGATGAGCCGAGTTCGCGGATCGAGAGAATGAACAGCAAGCTCATCGCCGAGATGAGGCCCGGAACCGTCAGCGGCACAATGATCCGCAGGATGGTCTGGAGCGTGCCGGTGCCACAGATCTTCGAGGCCTCCTCGAGCTCGCGATGAATCTGCATCAGCGATCCGCCAAGGACCTTCAACGTGTCAGGCAGGAAGCGTGCGACCAGCGCCAGGGCAATAATGAGTGTGGTACCCCAGAGCACGCCTGAGAAGGCGATCCAGGCCCACAAGTAGGCGACGCCGATGACCAAGCCCGGCACAGCTACAGGGAGAGTGCCCATCAAGTCGAGTGTCCGTCGCCCCGGCAAGTTGGTCCGATGGACGGTGTAGGATATCGCGAAGGCGAGGAAGCCGCCAATCACAGCGCTGACGATGCCAACTTCCAGCGTATTCCAGAATGAACGCCAGACGAGTGCGCTCTCGAACAGGCGATCGAAATGGCCGAAGGAATACTGATTGGGATCGAAGAGGCTCTTGAGGTTTGGCACGAACAGGAACTTGCGGAAGGCCGCGACGAGTAGGCCGATGCATGGCACGACCACGGCGACAAGTGCATAGAGGCACGCAAGGCCGAACGTGACCCAGCGCCACGGCCCGAGCTTCAGCGTGCGCGGCTTGAACGATTTTCCCGTCACCGTCACGAAGCTGCGCCCGGAGAGCGCCCAGTGTTGGATCGCAACGCAGATCGACGTGACGATAACCATGACGATGGCGACGGCGGCGGCGGCATTGAACAGCGGCGGCGTCCAGGATGTGAGCTTGAACAGGTAGGTCGTCAGAACATCGATACGCGCCGGTGTGCCGAGGGCCGCAGGTATGCCGTAGATGCCGAACATGACGACAAAGGCGAGCAGGCTGCCGGAGAGAATCGCGGGCGCGACAAGTGGCAGCGTGATCGTAAGCATCGTGCGCACCGGACCAGCGCCCGACATCTGCGCGGCTTCCTCGAGCGCGGGATCCATATTCTTCAGCGCCGCAGAGACGAACATGTAGACGTACGGCGCATAATACATCGCAAAGACGGCCACCATGCCCGTCATGCTGTACAGGTTGAGGCGGAACTCCCAGCCAAACTCTTTGAAAAACGTATTGATAAGGCCAGTCGTCGGCGAGCCGACGTATGACCACGCGACCGCTGCCACGAGCGGCGGCATGAACAGCGGCATGATGCTCGCGGTCTCCACCCAGCCCCGCAGCGGCGTGTCAGTGCGCGCCACGATCCAGGAAAGTCCCACGCCAATTATGACCGCGAAGAAAGTGCCAAGGCCGCAGGAGACGAGTGAGTTGACAGCGGCCGTGCGAATGAGCGGGTTGTTGAGCACGTCCTGGAAATTCTGCAGCGTCAGAACGCTGGAAATTCCTTCGAGCGCCGGGTTCGTCGTCGTCAGCGCGCCGAGGACGAGCATCGCCATCGGATAGGCGATGAGAGCAATCAGAATGAGGAGCAGGAACCCGGTCCAGGCGTAGCGACGCCAGAGATTCGTGAAGCGCAGCACCGCGCGATCCCTACGCGCATCCGCGGTCTTGGCCACGGCGATCTCGGCCATTCTGGTTCTCTCCCTGAGCGGCCGATCTCCGTCGGCGCGTCACCGTTTCCGATGTCTCATGCATCGACGAGTGCATGTCATGGGTCGCGGCCGCGGCGATAATGTATCCGCAGCCGCATTTATCAAGTGATTTTTTGCATCTGCATTATGCGTATCCGCAATTTGACTTGTGTTTTCTCCTTGCTATAGTCCCGCGCCAAGGCGCACTGCCACGACGGGGCTCGCTCGTCGAACGTCATAATTCGCGCCGGCACCAGGAGGAAACAATGATCCGCGCCATTCGGGCAGCGCTCGCTGCCGTGTCGATATTTGCTCTCTCGCAGCCCGCTGCTGCGCAGGACTGCTGTCCTAAGGAGCTCGTCGACGCGGCGACGAAAGAAGGCAAGCTGCTGCTTTACAGCGCCGTCGTGCTCGACAACGAGCAGGTCATGGCCAAGGCGTTCTCCGAGCGCTTCCCCGGCGTGAAGGTGGATATTGTCCGTGCCCCGGGCGGTCGACTTTTTACCCGCATCGAGACTGAAGCCGCCGCCGGCAAGCTCACAGCAGACGTCGTCGATCTGACAGATCGGATGCTTGCCATTCGCATCAAGCATCTGCTTGCTGACTACGCGCCGCCGAACGCCGCGAGGACAGGACATCGATGCCGCTGCCGAACATCTGGCCGCGCACGCTCTTCGTCTACGCCATAGCCTACAATCCGGCACTGATGGCGAAGCCGCCGGCGCCGACCTGGAAAGAGTTCGAAGATCCAAAGAACAAGGGCAAGCTCGGCACCATTCTCGCCGGCTCCGGTGGCAGTGCCTGGACGCTCGCGATGTTCCAGCGGAAAGTGTTGGGCGAAGGAACCTGGAAGTCGATGGCGGACCTGGGCCCACGCCTCTTCGAGTCGAATGGTCCGATGTCGAGTGCTGTCGTTCGCGGCGAGGTCCACATGGCAACCTTGCTCACCGCGACGGCGCTCTCGCTGAAAATTCAGGGCGCCCCGATCGACGTCGTTTACCCGAAGGAGGGTCTGCCCACGGCACCGGGTGCAGCCGGCGTCTTCAAGGATGCGCCGAATCCCAACGCTGCGCGGCTGTTCATGAACTGGTCGCTCTCGGAGGAGGGCCAGAACGCCATGGTTGAACGCCTCGGTGGCTTGTCGCTCCTCGCCGGCGCCAAGAAGCCTGCCGGAACGCCGGAGGACATCAAGCTCTGGATTCCCGACAATACCGAGTTCGACGATCTCCGCGACCCGTGGGTCAAGGAGTGGGATGCGATCTTTGGGTACCGCAAGTAAGCGTGGGAACTAGATCTGTGTCGGTTGCGCTCACCGTCTCTAACCTAGCCAAGTCCTTCTCGCCCGATATTCCGCCCGCCGTCGACGACGTGAGCTTCGTCGCGGCGCCGGGAGAGATCATCGTGCTGCTCGGCCCGTCAGGCTGCGGCAAGACAACGACGCTCCGCATGGTTGCTGGGCTCGAGCAGCCGACGAAGGGCCTGATCCGCATCAACGATCAGGCCGTGTACGACTCTGCGACAGGCGCAGTCGTCGCCCCTCAGAACCGTCAGATCGGCATGGTGTTCCAGTCGTACGCCGTCTGGCCACACATGACGGTCTTCGAGAACGTCGCCTATCCCCTGAAACGGCGAGGCATCTCGAAGAGCGAGGCGCGCGAGCGCATTGCGGATACGCTGAAGCTCGTTGGCCTCGAAGACTACGCAGAGCGTTCGGTGGTCGCACTCTCCGGCGGTCAGATGCAGCGCGTGGCGCTTGCGCGCGCACTGGTCTACCAACCGCGCATCGTGCTCCTCGACGAGCCGCTGTCGAATCTCGACGCAAAACTCCGCATTCGACTGCGCGATGATCTGCGCACGATCATCAAGCAGCTCGGCCTGACGGCCCTCTATGTCACGCACGATCAGGAGGAAGCCGTCGTGATCGGCGATCGGATCGGCGTCATGCGCGATGGCAAATTGCTGCAGATGTCGGCGGCGGTCGACCTCTATAACAACCCCGCCGATCTGTTCGTCGCGAACTTCACCGGCGTCACGAACACGTTGAGCGGCCGTTTGGTCGGTCGCGACGGCGCGCATGGATGCATCGAGCTCGGGGGCAGTGAAGTACGCATTCTGGCGAAAGTGCCCGGCGCGGTGCAAAGCGGCGAATCTGTACTCGTGGCACTGAGGCCAGAGAACATCGCCCTTTCGGATTCGTCGTCACAGGCTTCGGCCAACCAGCAGTTCGCGGGCCGCGTTGTCCGGCGACGCTTCCACGGCGGCCAGAGCGTCTACACCGTGGCACTACTCGGTACCGAACTCGATGTCGTGGAGCTGGGAACGGCGCCGCGCTTCGCATCCGATGCAGATGTCCTCGTCAGCATCCCACCCGACCTGTGCTGGGCATTTGCCAGTCGCGCCGTCGACAAGCTCGCACACGAGCATTTGTGACGACCGCCGTCGTGCTGGTAGGCCTTGGCCTGTCGGCGCTGACCCTCTTGGTCGTCATGCTCGTCGCACCGTACTGGGCACTGCTCGGCCTGCCCTTGACAGCACAGTGATACGCCTTCCGCCGCGGCACAGCCCGCGCAGATCCGATATCCATCCGTCGACCGAAACATGTGCTAAGTTTCAGCTTGGCTCACGCGAGTGATGAGGGCCCCCCGCGGCGCCTCAGCGCTTCCTCGCGTCGGAGGCAGCCGCTGCAGCCTGCGATGCTCAAACAGCGTGATGCACTGAAATAGGAGGTACCGGCGGCATGAGTTCACGATTGGACCTGACGACGTTGGACCTCTTTGTGGCGGTCGTTGAAGATCGCAGCTTCGCCAAAGCCGCCGAACGCAAGCAAATCGCGATCTCGGCCATTAGCCGGCGCATAGCGGAACTCGAAGAGAGGTTCGAGGTCCGCCTCTTGAACCGCCGCCACAGCGGGATTGAGCCAACGGTGGCTGGATACGCGATGCTCGAACACGCTCGTGGCGTGTTGCGTGACACGAGCCGCCTCGAAGCGGAGCTACTCGGTTACGCCTCCGGCAATTTCGGCCTGATACGCATACACGCGTCGGAGTCCGTGGTGTTCAGCGCTGCTCCTGAGGCTCTGAAAACCTTTCTCGACATGCATCCTATGGTCCGCATCGAGCTCGAGGAGGCGACGAGCCCTTCAGTTGTGCGCGCCGTTCTCGAAAATCGCGCGGATCTCGGCCTGTATGTCGGCGAGCAGACGGTCACGGGCATTGAGCGCTTCAGATTTCATACGGACCGCCTGACAGTGCTCGTTCCCGCAAGCCATCGATTGGCCCACCGCGAGCGCGTACGTTTTGATGAACTTCTCGACGACGAGTTCATCTGTCAGGAAGTCGACAGTTGTACCGAGCAACTCACGCAGACCGCTGCGCGGCAGATGGGACGCACCTTGAAATCGCGGATCCGTGTCACCGGCTTTGACGCGGCGTGCCGTATGGTCGAGGCCGGCCTGGGCATTGCCATTGCGGCGGAGCTCATTACCGCAAAGCTCGCCCCCGTGATGCATCTGCGTCAACTTGAGCTCGAGGAGGATTGGGCAATCCGTCCACACTACGTATGCGTTCGCAAAGCTACTGCCCTTTCAACGGCCACGCGGCATCTCATCGAGCACCTCGCTTCTGGTGCCTTCGAGGTGGGTCAGTCCGCTTCCTCGCCTCGGCATGACCGGAACAGCAGCAGTTGGAATGCTGAGCCGAGCCCGCAAACTGCGAAACAGGAAGCATGAGAGAGCACGGCGATCGGGGATAGATCTCTGGATGTGCTCAGCGGCCCAAGTAGGATCGCAGAACCGCAGGATCGTCGAGCAAACCGGCAGCAGGCCCGGAGAACGCAATCTCCCCGTTCTGCAAGACATGCGCGTGTTCGGCCACGGCCGCAGCAACACCGATGTTCTGCTCCACCAGAAGAATGGTCAGGCCGCGCTCGTTCAGCGCCAGAATAGTATCGACCATATCCGAAACGATGGCCGGGGCGAGACCTGCTGATGGCTCATCCATGAGCAGGTAACGCGGGCGTGCCATAAGTGCGCGACCAATGGCCACCATCTGCTGTTCACCACCAGACAACGATCCCGCCGCCCGGCGAAGCTTCGGCATAAGCTTAGGAAACAGCTCGAGCACGTTTGCCTGATCCTTGCGGATCTCCGCGCGATCGTGCCGCGTGGCGGCTCCGAGGAAAAGATTGTCCTCGACACTCATGCTCGGCCACACGTCGCGCCCCTGAGGTACCTGCACTATGCCTCGCCGCACGAGGTCATAAGCCGAGAGCCCCGCACATTCGGCATTCTCGAACATGACCGATCCGCCTGCCGGCTTCACGAGCCCCGTCAGCGTATTGAGTAGCGTCGTCTTGCCGGAGCCGTTGCCGCCCAGCATGGCCACGATCTTGCCATCCGGCACGTCGAACGACACGTCATGGAGAACCTGCGTCAGGCCATAGGCGACCTTAAGATGCCGAACTTCGAGCACGCAGTTCCTTTCCGAGGTAAGCCTCGATCACTTGCGGATTGTCGCGAACCTCCGCTGGCGTGCCATCGGCTATGACATTGCCGAAATTCATCACCGTGACCCTGTCGCAGACATCCATCACCAAGCGGATGACATGCTCGATGAGGAGCAGCGTCACTCCCTTCTCCGTGCGAATTCGCCTCAGGAGCGCATCGAACTCGGCAAGGCGATTGAGGCTCAGTCCTACAGCCGGTTCATCCAGCAGGACGACTTTGGGCTCGCCGATGAGTGTGCGCGCAATCTCCACCACACGCTGTTGGCCGAACGACAATGCCGAGCCGGGCCGATCGGCGAATTGCCCCATGCCGACGAAATCGAGCGCGCGACGCGCCTCTTCTTCGATATGCCGTTCCTCCGCGCGCGACTTCGAGAGCCCTAAACCGGCGCTGAGGAAATCGGTCGTGCTGCGGCGATGCAGTCCCGTCATCAGATTCTCTAGAACGGTCATGCCGGCGAAAAGCTGCGATGTCTGAAATGTTCGCCCGAGGCCGAGGCGGGCGATCTCGCTCGTCTTTCTGCCAACGACGGATACACCGTCCAAGGTAAGGCTGCCCTTGGATGGGCGATAGATACCGCAGATAACATTGAGCAGCGTCGTCTTGCCGGCACCGTTCGGGCCAATGAGCCCGCGGATCTCCCCTGGTTGCACATCCAGGTTGACGCCATCGAGGACGGTCAAGCCTCCAAAACTCACGCCGACGTCACGAATCGAGAGGATCGGAGCCGTCATTGCGCGGGCTTTTCCACTGTGGCGGCGATTGGCGGCGCATCCGGCTCGGCTTCACGCTGGGGATTGCGCAGAGGTTCATCCCAGCCCGCCACGTAGCGGCGCAGTACTGAAACAATGCCACCCCTCAGGAAAATGACGAACAGCACGAGCAGGCCGCCGAAGACGACCTCTTGAGCACCCTTGACTTCCCTCAGAGCTTCCAGGAGCAGAATAACGGTCCCGGCCCCCAACAGCGATCCCGCGATCGAGCCGATGCCGCCAATCACGATCATGGCCTTCTGCAGGACCATCTGAAAGAGGTCGTATCCCTCAGGCGAGACGAAGTTGAGCATCTGAGAGTAAAGCCCGCCCGCCGTGCCGGCATAGAAGCCGCTGATGCCGAAAGCCAAGGCTTTGTAGCGTAGCAGATCGACTCCAAGGGACGCGGCAGCAGGCTCACTGTCGCGCACGGCGACGAAGGCCCGACCGATGCGCGAGGCGATCACATTCTGCGCGAAGATCACGAATGCGATCACGATAACAAGGCTCAGGTAGTAGAGGCCGACGGGCTTGGAGATCGGCAAGGGATCGAACGAGATGCGCGGTGTCTTGAAGCCGCCGGCCCCGAATGTGATCTTCTCCCAATGAAGAAAAACCCACTGGGTGAACTGAGCAAACGCCAGCGTCGACAGCGCAAGGTAGAGACCGCTCAGACGCAGAGCCGGCAATGCGAGCGCGAGGCCGATCACGGTTGCGACAAGCGCACCGCAGGGGAAGGCAAGCCAGAAGGGAACACTGAAGTGCACCTGCATGAGCCCCGTGGTGTAGGCTCCGATACCGAACATCGCGGCATTGGCAAACGCGAGCTGGCCAGCATAGCCGACGAGAATATTGAGGCCGATGGCCAGCAGCGCATAAATGAGCACCAGATTCGCGACGAAGAGATGATACGGGTTGGCGAAGGCTGGGACCACGCACGCCATAGCTGCGAGCAGCAGGAAGACATTGCGCCGACCGAGAAGAGCCATGTTCAGACCCTCCTCGCTTGATAGAAGCTCAGCAGGCCGGTCGGCCGCACAATCAAGACGATCATGATCATGATGAAAGCCGAGACCTCCATCACGCTCGAGTGGATGTAGCCACCGGCGAGAGCTTCGACGATACCCACGAGAAAGCCGCCAAGCACGGCGCCCGGCAGGCTAGCCAATCCCCCGAGAACGGCAGCAGCGAAACCCTTGATGAAGAAGCTGAAGCCCATATCCGGATAGAGCAGCGTCAGTGGGGCTGCCAGCACTGCGGCAGCCGCAGCGACGGCTGCCCCCGTGCCGAAGGCCAGGGTGTAGATGCGATCCGTGCGAATGCCGACGAGCGTCGCCGCCTTCTTGTTGTCGGCGGTCGCTTGCATCATCTTCCCCAGGCGCGAATAGCGAAAGAAGGCCGCAAAGCCGAGCATGATGGCAACGGCGCCCAGGAAGGCGACAATCTGCTGTGGAATGATGAGAACGGGACCGACCATGATCGGGTCCGGCGATGTGATAGGCGGGAATGACAGATAGTCCGATTTGCCGCCCCAAATAATTCTCGCGGCTCCCTTCAGAACGAAGGATATGCCGACCGTCGCGAGAACGATGGCTATCACGTCCGATGACTTCACGGGACGGAATGCTACTCGGTCGATCGTGAGGCCGAGAGCGAATCCCGCAAGCACTGTCCCGAGGAACGACGGTAGATAGCCGAGGCCAAGCTGCACATGCAGGCTCCATGCAATGAAGCCGCTGAACATGAACAGCTCGCCTTGACTGAAATTGAGTATGCCAGTCGCCTTGTTGACCACAACGAGGCCGAGAGCGACGAGAGCATAGAGTGCCCCCGTCGTCACGCCGCTCAACAGGAGGTAGCTGAGAAGCATCAAGACTGACTACTCGACCTTGGTGACGCCGATGACCTTCACCGGTCCACCCGGCGCCTTGGAAATCCACACCGGATACTTGTTGCAGCGATGATCCGTCTCCGAGCAGGAGATCGGTCCACCGTAAACATCGATCTTGAAGTCCTTGATACCTGCTAGCGCTGCGATCAGCTTCTCGCGCGTGAGGTCCGGCCCGGCGCGCTTGATGCCCTCGGTCAAAAACTGTGCAGAGCCGACACCAAACAGATTGAATACTGACAGCCTATCGCCGGGGAATTTCGCTTCAACCAGCTTGCGCCACTTGTCGACTTCGACATCGTCCGGGACGTGCTTCACCATCGATATGGTAACGAAGCGCGCTGTCGCACCTTGCACACCGACCTGCTCTTCGAAGGCTGCCGGATCGGCAATTCCAGATTGTCCGACCAGCAGCGGTTTGAAAGCCAGCTTCTGCGCATCGCGGAGGAAGATGGCGGCCGGCTTGGGAAACAGGACGATAATCACCGTATCGGCACCCGCAGCCTTCAGGCGCAAGACCTGGGCCGTCGCATCATTCGCGTCGGGCGTCATCTCCTCGTCGGCAATCGGGGTGATGCCCTTCTTCTTGAATTCCTCCATGAGAGGCGTGTAGCGCGAGCGCCCCCATGCATCGCGCATCGAAACGACCGCGATTTTTTTGCCGCCCTGCTCGAGCGCGTAGGTGAGCTGAGCCTGGCTCTCGATGCTGGCGGTCAGAGCAGCGGTGAATATGTTGGGTGCGGTCGGCGTCGATACGCCATCGGCCACCGAGGCTACATTGACGAAGGGGATCTTCGCCTGCTCGATGTTGTCGCGAGCAGCCAGCGTCGCATTGCTGCATCCGCCGCCGATCAGCGCGAACACCTGATCTTGATGGATGAGCTTCTGCGTCGCGGCGATGGCAGATGCGGGATCGCACCGATCGTCCTCTCGAATGAGAACCAGCTTACGGCCATTGATGCCTCCCGCGGCATTGATTTCGTCGAAGACGACCTCGATGCCGTTCATTGCAATCTTGCCGTAAAGATATCCCGGTCCTGTCAAAGCACCGAAAGTGCCGATCTTGATCGTATCAGCCGTCAGCCCAGGCTGCTGGGCGATCGACGGGCTGATGCCGCCAAGACAGAGGAGAGCTCCGGTTGCGAGCAACTTGGCCGCCAGCTTTCGATCAAACATCACATGTTCCTCGCTGTACGATGCGAACTGCGTTCGAGATCCACACTGTTACGCAGCTTGCCGCTGCTGACTGCTTCTTGGATGCCGGCTTAGTTTCTGAGGCAGAGAAATCAGCGCGACGTTGCTTCGCGCTTCTGAACGAAAGTTCTCGATCAGGATAACAGCTCCGTCAACGAACGCCCGGAACGAATGCCGAGCATCCGCTGCCTTAAGATCGAGCTGTAGGGAACGCGGGCTGCGGCTCAGCAGCACGAAGAGCGCGTGTACGCCGCCTTCTCCCGGACGCTTGATCGCGATGACGTCAGCATCGTGATCAACTGACCGCACGGCGCAGCATGGCCCGGGCGGATGGCTCGACAGATCGAGAACCGGCAGTTCTTCCAGCGCCCCTGGCATCGAGCATTCCCTGCATCTCGGTTTGGATATTGTACACAGAATGCAAATGCCGCATAGTACGTTTTGTGGGCGCGTTGCCTCCCACGGCGTCACAAGGGTGCATCGAATTGCGGGTTCCAAGTACCGATATCGTCGTGACTGTCGGCGCCAACAGCATCGCAGTCGTCACGCTCAACCGCCCTGCGAAGCGAAACGCCGTCAGTCTCGCCATGTGGCGGGATCTTGAGAGCATTTATAAGGATCTAGCGAGCCGTGACGTCCGAGCGGTCATTCTCGCTGGTGCCGGCGGCAACTTCTGTGCGGGCGCCGATATCTCCGAATTTCCCACAGTGCGCGCCGATGCTGAGGCAGGTCGCATCTATGAAGCAGCAGCGGAAGCCGCAACCCTTGCCATACGCGACTTCCCGCGTCCGACCATCGCGGCGATCTCAGGTTATGGTGTCGGCGGCGGCTGCGGCCTCGCGCTGAGCTGTGATTTCCGCGTGGCAGATGCCTCAGCCCAAATGGGGATTCCAGCCGCTCGCCTCGGCATTGTCTACAGCGTGCTCGACTGCAAGCTCCTCTATCGCCAGGTGGGGCTGGCTCATGCAAAGCGCGTCCTGTTTTCCGGCAAGTTCTTCGGTCTCGTCGACTGCGTGGATATGGGGCTCGTGGATATCCAAGCGGATGGCGATGCCCTGTCGGCCGCTCACGCCCTCGCCGAAGAACTCATCGCGGGGGCACCGCTATCTCAGGAGGGCGCGAAGTTCATCCTCGAAGCCATCGACGCTGGCGAAGCCGCAGCGCGCGAGGCGGAGATCACTGCGCTGATCGACCGTTCAATGAACAGCGCCGACTACCGCGAGGGCGGGCAGGCCTTCATCGAAAAGCGCAAGCCCGTATTCGTTGGGCGGTAATTCAAAGGAACACTTGGCATGGCTTGGTTGGGTGTCGACGTCGGCGGGACATTCACGGATCTCGTGCTGTTCGATCAAGAAGCCGGCCGACTCGAGGTCATAAAGACACCGTCGACGCCGAAAAATCAGGCTGATGGCATTCTGACCGGGATCGGAAAGCTGGGTATCGCGGCTTCCAGCCTACAGCGCTTCGCCCACGGCACCACTGTCGCAACGAACACCGCTCTCGAGCGCAACGGCTCCAAAATGGTCGTCCTGGTGACGCGCGGCCACAAGGATGTGCTGGTGGTCGGTCGCGGCAATCGCATGGCGATGTACAATATAAAGGCGCCGCCCCTTCAGCCGCTCATCCCACGCTCCCGCTGCATCGAGATCGATGAGCGTCTGCGCGTCGATGGCTCAGTATTGCGACCACTCGACGAGGCACAAGTCGAGGCCGTCGCCGAGCAACTGGCCAGTGATGGCGTCGAAGCCGTGGCCATCTGCTTTCTTCATGCTTACGCCAATCGTGACCATGAGCGTCGATGCGCCGAGATAATCTCTCGCAGACTTCCACAGTCGACCGTCACGTACTCGGCCGAGGTTCTCCCCGAGTACCGCGAGTACGAACGCTTCTCGACCACCGCGCTGAATGCCTACGTAGCGCCGCGCATGCGCAGTTATCTCGGCACCCTGCGCGGAAGGCTGGGCGAAGCGGGCATGACGTCTTCGCTCGCCATTATGACATCGAATGGCGGCTCCCTGCCCGCGACGCGCGTGGAGGAGCTACCTGTCCTTTCCATGCTGTCCGGCCCAGCCGCTGGTGTCATCGCAGCCAGCCACATCGGTCGCGCCGCAGGATTCCCCTCTCTGATCACCTGCGACATGGGTGGCACGTCCTCGGACGTTTGCCTCCTACGTGATGGCGACTATGGCATGACGACCGAGGGCCGCGTCGGCGCCTTCCCGGTAAAGATCCGACAAATCGACATCCATTCCATTGCCACGGCCGGCGGAAGCATCGCCAGTCTCGGGACTGGTGGCTTCCTGTCCGTCGGGCCGCGCTCTGCCGGCAGCTTTCCGGGGCCTGCGTGCTACGGCCGCGGCGGCACCGAGGCAACGGTCACCGACGCCAATGTCGTCCTTGGCCGGCTTGGTATCGAGCGGCCACTCGGTGGGCAGATCGTCCTCGATCGCACAGCAGCCCTCGATGTCGTGACGCGACTTGGCGAGCAGCTCAATCTCGATCCGCAGGCCATGGCCGAGGGCATACTGCGCATTGCGACGGTATCGCTGGCCGGTGCCATCAAGGAAATATCCGTCATGCGCGGAATTGATCCGCGTGACTTCGCACTGCTTCCCTTCGGTGGCGGGGGGGCACTGCACGCTGCCGATGTCGCCGACGAGCTCGGCATGAAAACCATTCTGGTTCCTCCCTTCCCGGGCAACTTCTCGGCTCTCGGGCTGCTCATCGCGGACTTCAGGCGCGATCTCGTACGTACGCGCGTTTCGACCACGAGCACGACAACGATCTCCGACATACGCGATGCCCTGCAAGCACTTCTTCAAGACGCTGACGTCGAGTTGTCTAACGCCGGTTACGGTCCTGATCGCCACCGCTCCGCAGCAAGCTTGGATATGCGCTACGCTGGGCAATCCTTCGAGCTCTCCGTACCAATCGCGCTCGACGTCGCTGAGATGAGAAGCATCGAAGAGGCCTTCGAGAAGGTCTACACAGCGCGCTATGGCGGCACGATGCAGGCTGAGATCGAGATCGTCAGCTACCGTATTGTAGCCTGGGGCCTTTCGGAAAAGCCAACGCTTCCGGGCATCGATGAGGAAGGTCGATCGCGGGAGGCGGCGGCTGTGCGCGTCTCTCCTGTCGTGTTCGGCGGTAAGACCCATGACACGCCGATCTTCAATCGAGAACTTTTGCCACTGGGCGATCCGATATCCGGCCCCGCTGTCATCGAGGAGGCCGGCTCATCGACAATTGTTCCCCCCGATTGGAATGTCGCACTCGATAGCACCGGCTGCCTCATCATGCGGCGAAACTGAGGAACAAGCTCGTGGCCATCGACCCCATTACCCTCGAAGTACTGACGCAGGCCTTGATCTCGACCGTCCGCGAGATGCGCGCCACTGTCTGCCGCACGGCCAGCTCCGTCGCGATCTACGATGCAAAGGATTTCTCGTGCGGCCTCTTTGCGCCGGACAGCCAGGTCGTCGCTCAGTCGGAGGACATCGGCTCGCACGTGGTGCCGCTGCCCTGGTCGGTCCGCACGGCCATGGAGAAGCTCGGCGCGACGCTGAAGCCCGGCGACGTCATACTCGCCAACGATCCTTACACAGGCGGCACGCACCTCAATGACGTCACGGTCATCTATCCCGTGTTTCAAGACGGCAAGCTGATTTTCTTCCCTGCCGTGCGCGCACATTGGGCTGATGTCGGCGGCATGGTTCCAGGGAGCATGTCGGGCAAAGCTACGGAGATCTATCAGGAAGGCATTCGCATCCCACCCATCAAGATCATCGAAGGTGGGCGTGTGAATGAAGCCGCGCAGGAGCTGCTTCTCGCCAATATGCGCGTGCCTGAAGAGCGCCTCGGCGATCTGAATGCGAGTTTCGCCGCCTGCCGCGTTGCCGAGAAGCGCATCCACGAGATCTGCGCACGCTACGGCATTGATCAGCTTCTCGAGGCGGTTCGCCTGGATCTCGACCGTGCTGAAGCCCGCATGCGGGCCTGCATCTCTGCACTTCCCGACGGCAAATTCTTCTACGAGGACTATCTCGAAACATTCATGGGAGGAAAGTTCGAACCTCTCCTCATGCAGCTCGCCCTCACGATCGACGGCGATCGCATGATCGCGGACTTCACTGGAACAGCCCCGCAGGTGCCGTTTCCAGTAAACTCAACGGCCGCTGTTTCGGCTGCATCGGTCTTCATCACTGTGAAATCCGTCTTCGATCCGCAAGCGCCGCTCAACCAGGGCTCGTTCCGCCCTATCGAGGTGATTGCGCCACCGGGTACCATTGTCAACGTCCAGCGCCCCGCGCCCGCCGGTTCACACGGCGAGATACGCAAGCGCGTGATTGCCACGATGGTCGGCGCGCTCTCGCAGGTCGTGCCCGATCGCGTCGCCGGCGATACTTGCCGGACCTCGTTCCACAATCTCCTCGGCGGCCTCGATACACGCACAGGCCGGGAGTGGGTGCACTACGAATGGTCCGCCGGAGGCAACGGCGGATTTGCAGAGAACGATGGACCAAGCGCGATGGCCCCCATCGACTGGGGCGATCTCGTAACTGTTCAATCCTCGGAAGTGCTCGAGCTGCGGATGCCCCTGCTTGTCGAGACGTCGCGCCTCGCCACCGACTCCGGCGGCGCCGGACGCAACCGCGGGGGGCTTTCCATGCAGCGCACTCTACGCGTACTGGCGCCGGATACGCGCTACTCGCTTCTCTCCGATGGCGCGATCGTTCCGGCATTCGGCGTGCTCGGCGGCCTTGCGGGATTTCCCGTCGGCTCCTGGATCGATCGCGAGGGCGAAGTCGAAAACTTCGACACGCCAGGCAAAGTCGCAGGCCATCCAGTGGAGCTGGGAGCCGCCGTTGTCATTCGTTCCGCGGGAGGTGGTGGCTACGGGGATCCCACTGAGCGTGATCCCGCACGCGTCGCGGAGGATGTTCGCGAGGGTTATGTCTCGAACGCCGCAGCACATCAACTCTATGGCGTCGTGCTCGACAAGGCAGGTGAACCGGACGCAGAGGCAACTGCGGCGCTGCGCAAGCGTCTGAAAGAAAGTCGCTTCAAGCTCGTTGCCGTTGAGGATGCTTCCAGCTTCGAGGCGGGCAGCGTCAGTCGTCGGCGCATTGCCCGCATCAATCCCGCGGATGCCATCGAGGCGCGGCTCAACGATGGTGATGTGATCGAGATGGATGCGCGCAACGCCGCGCCGCTTCGAGCTTGGTTGCGCATAGATCCCACAGTCGTACGCGGCACACTGCCGATCGATGCGCATGGACTGACCATACTCAAAAGGCGGCTTGGTGATGAGCTGGAGCTCCGCGCCGTGCTGACGTCGGTACACCCACGTGTCGTCCTCGCGACAGCAGCGGAGTAGCAATGGGCGCGGTACTCGTCACTGGTGTCTCAGGTATGATCGGCCGAGCCGTCGTCGAGCGCCTCGTGCGCGAAAGGCGCTCTGTCGTCGCCATGGATCGCGTCATTCCTGCGGGCCTTCCTGTGCCCGCCTTGGTGCAAGAGCTGCCCGATGCCAATAAATGGCACGAGGCCATAGTCAAATACGACGTGACGCGTGTCGTGCACGCCGGCAGCATCTCCGGTCCCATGGTGCTCGAAGGTGCGCCGCGGCGCCTGGCGGACATCAATCTGGTCGGCTTAGTGGATCTCCTCGAGGCGGCGCGCATCCATAAATTGAAGCGAATAGTCTGGTTCTCGTCAGTCATGGCCTACGGCGAGCGCGCCACCCTCTCGCCTGTGCCGGAAGACACGCCCCTACAGCCCACAACCGTCTACGGCGCGACAAAGGCCGCAGGAGAAGCATTGCTGCGGGCTTATCGCGCGGAATACGGCTTGGACGGCGTCGCCTTGCGCGTAGCCTCCTGCTATGGGCCGGGGCGCACCACATCATGCCTCATTCGACGTCTCGTCGAGGATGGCCTCGCAGGTCGCACGACTCCGGTGCGCGAGAACGCTCGCCATACGCGCCAGCATATTTTTATCGATGACGTGGTCGCGGCGACATTTGCCGCACTCGACGCTCCCGAGCCCCTGCCGCAAGTTGCTTATAATATCGGTCCCGGCAGGGCGCAGTCACTTGACGAAATCGTCGCCGAAGTCCGCAAAGCTGTACCTTCCGCTTCGGTGACCGTGCGCGATGACGGCTTTGCCTGGAATACATTCGGCCTCGGCCCCATCACAATCAGCGCAGCGCGTCAGGACCTCGGCTTCGAGCCGGCAACGGGCATCGCCGCGGGGGCCGAAGCGACGCGGCGATGGCTGGCGGAGCGTATCCCATGAGCAAGCTCACGCAGGATCTGGACTTCTCTGGTCGCAGGGTCCTCGTAACCGGCGCTGCCAACGGATTTGGCGAGGCAATCGCAGAGTTGTTTGCGGCCCACGGCGCCACGCTCTTCTTGGCGGATCGCGAAGCCGATGCTCTCAGCAAGGTAGCAGTGCGGCTCGGCGCGACGGCACACGTTTACGATCAATCGGACATCGCTTCGATTGACGCATTGGCCGCTGCGGCAGGCGACATTGATGTGCTGATCAACAACGCAGGCATTCTTATTGCGAAACCGCTCCTCGAAACATCGATCGAAGAGATACGCCGGCTCGTCGACGTAGATTTTGTCGGCGCGGTGCGGCTCATTCAGCTCATCGGGCGGGGGATGGTCGAGCGCCGCCGCGGCGTGGTGCTTTCGATCGGCTCGCAAACGGCCTTCTGTGGTGGGGAGAACCGCAGCATTTATGCCGCCAGCAAGGCAGCCATTTCGCAGGTCACGCGATCCGTATCCGTTGAGTGGGGGCCACATGGCGTGCGCGTTCTGTGCCTTGCGCCGGGCCGCTCCATCACGCGAATGACACAGGAAACGGCGAGCCCGGGATACACGGGCGATCGCGGCCTGTCACGCGTTCCCCTTGGCCGCTGGGGCACGCCGGCCGAGATCGCAAAGATGGCACTATTTCTGACGTCCGATGCCGCGTCCTACGTGACGGGAGAAACTGTCATCGCTGATGGTGGGTTTGTCCTCGGATAAAACCCCACAATTCATGGAACTCGAATCTCTATGACTGCACCACGAACGTCCTTCAAGCTTCCGAGTGGCATCGGCACCGAGGTGGCGCGCGCATTCTCGGATTACATCGTGTTTCTGAAGTGGGAGCCGGGGAAAAGGCTCATCGAGGAGAACCTCTGCGCCGAGTTCGGCGTCAGCCGCTCCCCTGTGCGCGAAGCCTTTCACATACTGGAAGCGGATGGCTTGATCGTTCGAACGGCACGACGAGGTGTCCGCGTTACACCAATGAGCCAGCGGGATCTTGCGGAGGTCTACAAGTGCCGCGCAGTGCTGGCAGGGCTCGCGGCAGGTGAAGCCGCCAAAGTAGCCGACGATGCCACGCTGGCACAGCTTCAGGCGCTGTGGTCGAAAATGAATAGCGCCATGGCCGCAGGCAAGGTGCTGCCCTTTTTCAATCACAACGTCGCGTTTACGCGCGGTCTCTACGCTGCCTCCGGCAATGCCACGCTGATGCGCGTCATTACCGGTCTCGAGAAGCAAGCGCTGCGGTATCGCTACTTCGCCCACCGGCACTCGCACGAGATGCTTGAGGTGTCGCTCAAAGGACATGGTGATGTTCTCGAGGCGCTTCTCGCGCGCAAGTCTGCTCTCGCGCAGCGGCGCGCCAACCAGCTCATGAACGATACTCATGCAGTGATTTCACGCACCCTAGCCGCAAGCGATCTCTCCGGAGCTTTGGGACCGGCAGACGCTCTCGCGGACGCGGATGAGGAATGAGACCTACCAGGACGAGGAGCACCTAACAATGGCCTACGCGACTGCTGAAGATGGAGTCCGCCTCTACTTCGAGGAATCGGGATCGGGCGAGACCGTAATCTTCGTCCACGAGTTTGCCGGCGACATGCGGAGCTGGGAGCCGCAGATGCGCCACTTCGGCCGCATGTACCGCTGCATCTCATACAATGCGCGCGGTTATCCTCTGTCCGATGTACCGGACAGCCCGACGTCATACTCGCAGGCTCGTGCCGCGGATGACATCAAAGCCGTTCTCGACGCGGTCGGCGTCCAGAAGGCTCATATCGTCGGCCTCTCCATGGGCGGCTTTGCGACGCTCCATTTCGGCTTTCGCCATGCCGCGAGCGCCAAGTCCCTGTGCGTCGGCGGCTGCGGTTATGGTGCGGAGCCGGACCAGCGCGAACGCTTCAAGGCTGAGGCGAACACCATCGCGGATTTCCTCACCTCCGCTGGAATGGAAAAGTTTGCCGAGGCCTATGCCTATGGCCCGACGCGCGTCCAGTTCGAGAACAAAGACCCGCGCGGCTTCGCCGAGTTCAAGAAGATGCTCGGCGAGCACTCAGTCAAGGGCTCGGCCAACACGCAGCTTGGTGTGCAGCGCGAACGCCCCTCGCTTTACTCCCTCGTCGAGGACATGAAGAAGCTCACTGTGCCAACGCTTATCATTACAGGCGACGAAGATTGGCCCTGCCTGTTGCCCGGTATTCTCATGAAGCAGAACATTCCCTCGGCAGCGCTGGCCGTCATGCCCAATGCCGGCCACACGATCAACCTCGAGGATCCGGACGAGTTCAATCGGATTGTGGGGAGCTTCCTGGCACAGGTCGAAAGCGGCCGTTGGCCCAATCGAGATCCACGCGCGGTAACGGCATCGATCACGGGCATGAAGACCTGATACGCACGCGTCGATCGGGATGCACATTCTCATGTGCCTCTCGATCGTCGCCCTGCCGCCTCAAAAGGCGAACAGGTTCTCCTTCAATGTGCTTCCGCTGTAGCTCGTTCTGGCCAAGCCGCGCCGCTGAAGGATCGGCATGAGTTTCGAGGCGACTTCCGTCAGATAGTAGATATCGCCGACCGTTCCACCAGGCCCAGCCGGGCGGAAATGAAAGCCGTCTGCGCCGCTCTCTTTTGCTGTGTACTCGATAATGTCTGCGCACTGCTCGGGCGTACCGCAGATGGGATAGGTCTCGGACATGCCCTCGTGGCGAGCAATCTCGCGTAGCGTCATGTGCTTGTTCGACTGAGTATGCTGCAACAGCTTTCCGATCATGCCAGTCACGGGAAGGTCCGGAGGCAGCGGCTTGTCGAGATCGAATTTGGAGAGATCGATGTTGAGCGTGTCGGAGAGATAGCTTAGCCCCGCCTCCACGCTGGACTTCTCATAATTGCGCTGCCAGACTTCCTTCGCCGTCTGCTCGGTATCGCCCATGACGGGCTTGATCGCGAAAAAGATCTTGCAGCTCGCGGGATCGCGACCTGCCTTTTCGAGAGCGCCTCTGAACTGCGCGACGTACGATTTCATATCGGCCAGCGTGTTTTTGTGCGCGATGACCATATCCGCGTTCGCCGCAGAAAATTCCTGACCGCGATTTGATGTTCCCGCCTGAACGATGACGGGCTGACCTTGAGGCGTGGCGGGCACATTCAATGGTCCGCGCGATCTGTAGTACTTGCCGGAGAAGTTGACCGGCTTCACCTTGGACGGATCCGCGAAGATGTTCATCTCGCGATCCTGTATAAGGGCATCCCGGTCCCAGCTCGCCCAGAGCTTACGCACGAGATCGATGTACTCGTCCGCAATATCATAGCGCTCGTCGTGGGGCGGAAGAGTATCCTGACCGTAATTCTGTGCGACGGCATTGCTTACTGACGTCACTACGTTCCACGCTGTCCGCCCCGCACTGAGCTGATCCAGGGTAGCAATCTGGCGTGCGAGCAGGAAAGGCGGATACGCGCTCGTGGAAAGCGTCGCGCCGAGACCGATGTGCTTCGTAACCGCGCCCATCATCGCGAGGATCGGCGTCGGATCCATGTGGATATCGAAGCCATTGCGGACATAGAAATCGTTGTTGCCTCCGTAAGCAGTCGGCACAGCGGCCTTGTCGGCGACCAAGACCATGTCCATGAATGCACGCTCAGCGATCCGGGCGACCTCCATATAGAGATCCCCGCGCCGCCAGTCGTACAAGGACCCTGCCTGGGTGTTCCACGCGTGCGCGCCAGCACAGCCGAACCACGCAAAGTGAATCATCTTCGTCTTATCGGACTTCGGCATCCTCGCCGTCCTTCGCTCAGTGTCTGCGTTGTGTCACAACTCAGTGCTGCCTGAGTTGGCGCCTCTTCGCATCCGTTTCGGCAGCGGCGACCGATGTTCCATCAGATGAGAGCGCGACGCCATAGACATCATAGGCAGTAGCAGAGGACACGTAGCCGCCCTGCACGTCCTTGAGAACGGCCGCCGGATCGCGCTCGGTGGGATCGCCGTAGCCCCCGCCACCGGCGCAGCTGACCGAGTACACGTCGCCCGGCATCAACTGCAGCGTCCGCTTTGGATGCACTGGCTTGCTGTTGACCCGCACGGATGATGGCGTGCCGGCGGCTCCGCCGGCCACTCCCTGTGCTGGATGCTCCAAGCGGTCCAACCGCACACCCATCGTAATGGCCTCCGAAGCCTCCGAGCGAACGCTAAGTTCCGAGGCAAGTCCACCACGCTGGCGCCCAGCACCGCCCGAGTCGTTTACGAGCTCCTTCTTGATGAAAAGCAGCGGCTTCTCGTTCTCAGTGATCTCAACGGGGATGCCCGCGATGTTTGCCGGCCACCCAATGGACGAGACACCATCCATATTCGGGCGCGCGCCCATACCTCCGTTCAGGAACATGATGTCGACGTAGCGCCTTCCACCATTCCCCGTGCCGAGATAGGCCGTCAGATGAGGCGGCGTGCCGCTCTCGGCGATCACCCGCTCGGGAACAATTTTTCCAAGTGCCTGGAAGATCATCCCTTGAAGGTACATTGCTACCAGAGCCCGTGCGCCGAGCGCAGCCGGATATGTGGCGTTGATGACAGTGCCCTCAGGCACCGTATACTTGATCCGCTTGAGCATCGCGCCGTTCACGGGTACGGCCGGATGCGCCACGCAAATACAGGCGTGCGCAATGTCTGCGAAAGACCAGCGTTTCGTGCAGTTGATGCCGAACTCCTGCTGTCGCGAAGTCCCCGTGCAGTCGACGTGGATCTCGTCGGCTGTAACCTCGATCGTACAATTGAGCGTGATGGGCTCGCTGAACCCATCCGTCTCCACTGAAGCGCCGTAAGTACCCGGGGGAATTGTGGAGATCGCTTGCCGCATGGCCTGATCGGAGCGGCGCCACACCTCGGCAAACAGCGCGTCGGCATTGTCGAGCCCGCGCGCTTCGAGAAACTCCACCATCCGCTGCGTCATCGTGGTGTTTGACGCAAGCTGAGCCATGATGTCGCCGACGACAATATCGGGCACGCGCACGTTCATGCGGATGATGCGGAAGAGATCCTCGTTCGGCTCACCCTCATTGAACAGCTTGATGATCGGCAGGCGGAAACCTTCCTCGAATATCTCTCTCGAGTCCGCAGAAAGAAGCCGACCGCCAACGTCAGGCGAATGCGAGACGCTCATAGCGTACGCCACGATGCGGCCTTTGTAGAAGATCGGAGATACGAGGAATATGTCGTTGATCTGACTCGCACCTATCCACGGATCCGTCGTCATCACGGCATCGCCGGGCTTGAGCGTCTCCGGCGGATAGAACGCCAGAAAATCATGCAGTGCTTGGGCCATGCACCCAAGGAAGGACGGCAGCCCATGCCTCCCCTGCGCGATCATTTCGCCGCGCGTATCGAAGAGCGCGCAGCTGAAGTCCCAGGCCTCGGTGACGATGCGTGAAAACGCCGTGCGCAACAGTGTGACCTGAGCCTCATCCACAATGGACATAAGCTTGTTCCATGACATGGTCAGTGTCGTCGCATCAATGGCAGGAGAAGTGGGAGAGCTCATAGGCGTCATCCTTCAAGCGAGATCACGAGCATGCGGAGCGCGTCGACGGTGACGCTTGCTCCAGGAGGCACCACTGTCGTGGACTCCAGATCCTCGACGATGGCAGGCCCCGACAATCGGGCGCCCGGCAGAAGGCGATCCCGCTGATAGACCGGACAATCGACTGGAGATGGCTGTCCCACAAACAACACTGGGCGGCGGGCCTTCGGGGTGACCTTCGAGGAGGCCGAGCCGTGACTCGGCCAGCTTTCCGGTAGCTTCGGCGCTGCGCTCGATACAGTGAGCCGCCAGCTCACCGTTTCCACAGGCACCTCGCGAATATCCCGCCCGTAGTGCTTGCGATAGGCCGCATAAAAGTCCTCGTGCAAGCGCTCGAGCAATTCTGGACCCAGTGGACCGGACGGCAACGCCACACTTACTTCGTAGCGTTGGCTGAGGTAGCGCATGTCCGCCGAGCGCGTGACGACGATGCCGTCGGTGATGCCGGCCTCGGCGAGATAGGCGCGCCCATCCTTCTCCTGTGCCGCGTAGCGCTCGTTGACGACGGACCAGTCGACGTCCTTCAGCTCGCGCATGTAGCCAAACACGAAGTCGAATGAGACCGGAGACGCAAGACACCCGAGAGCGGAGAGTACCCCGGCTGCGACCGGGACACGCACTTCGCGAATGCCCAGACGCCGCGCCACATCACACACATGCGCCGGAGCGGCCCCGCCAAAGGCCAGCATCGTGAAGCCGCGGAGATCGATGCCTTGCTCGGCAGCATATACAGACGCAGCATTGGCCATGTTGTCGTTGACGACCTCGTAGACACTCAACGCCGCGCGCGTCGTGTCGACGCCGAGCCCCTTCCCGACCGCGCTATCGACCGCTGTCGCTGCCTTGTCGGTCAGCAACCTCATCTTTCCGCCAAGGAAGTAGTCGGCATTGAGGTAGCCGAGGAGAAGATCCGCATCGGTTACCGTGGCCGATGTTCCTCCGTTCCCGTAGCAGGCGGGCCCTGGAACAGAACTCGCGCTCTCCGGACCGACATTGAGAAGGCCGAACTCGTTGACCTCGGCTATGCTCCCTCCACCGGCGCCGATCTCAATGAGGTCTACGGCAGGCGCCTTCAGAAGCAGGCCACTCCCCTTCTGAAAGCGACGCACGCGGGCAACTTCAAGTTCAGTCGTCCGCGTCGGGTCGCCGCCACTGATGAGAGAAATCTTGGCGGTCGTGCCCCCCATGTCGAATGCAAGGATGTTGGGAATCGAGAGCTCACGCGCAAAGTGCGCGGCGATGGAGACGCCGGCCGCCGGGCCGGACTCTACGAGCCGCACCGGGAACTGCCGCGCGAGATCCAGGCTTAGCGTTCCTCCGCTCGAGCTCATGACGTAGAACGCCCCGCGCACGCCCCGTTCCTTGAGCGCACCAGACAGCTCATGGAGATACTTCGCCATTAGTGGCTGGACATATGCATTCGCCGCAGTCGTGGAAACGCGACCATACTCGCCTATTTCCGGCAACACCTGGGATGAAAGCGACACGAATAACTTCGGGAACTGCGCGGCAACCGATGCCACAACGTCTTCGTTGCTGGAATTGGCGTAAGAATGGAGAAAGCATACCGCGACGGCTTCCACGCCTTCGGCCGAAAGTCGACCCAGCACCTCCTGCACCTCTTCCTTTCGCGCGCCGACAATGATGCTGCCGTCGAAGCGCGTGCGCTCTTCAATCCCGATACGCCATTTCCGCGCCACCAGCGGCTCCGGAAATTCGATGAAGAGATCGTGGAGGTCATATCGCAGCTCAGTACCGGTCTCGAGAGTGTCGCGGAAGCCGCGTGTCGTCAGCAGCGCAGTACGCGCGCCCTTGCGCTCGATGATCGCGTTCGTCGCGAGTGTCGTGCCGTGAACGATCGTGCGAACAGACGCGTGCTCAGCCTTAGCCTGGTCAAGCACCTGCTCAACGGCATTCAGGACCGCGAGTGCCGGCTGACTTGGTGTCGTCAGCACCTTTGCCGAGTAGATCGCGCCCTTTCCCTCATCGATGAGAACGATGTCCGTAAACGTGCCACCTATATCGACGCCGATGGCAATATTGTTGGTCACGACGGCATTCTCCATTCGCGTAGGCTCGTTCTCGTTTCGGCAACAAAGCCACTTAGCTTGTATTGATGAGCACGAGCGCACTTTCGATGCGGCGCGCTCTTGCGTCAACATTCAATAATGCCTGTTTTGCCGACACTTTTTTGCATCGCTGCCTAATCACGTTTCTTGACGCTCTTCGCGCCGGAGCACTACGCTTTGCATCCATCGCTGAAGCTGGTGCACGCGAGTTCGACTTGGCGTGAAATTACATCTGGAGGATCACACATGAGACGTCTTTGGTTCTGTGCGATGGCGAGCCTCATCGCGAGTCTCCACTCGGTTCCGGATGCGTCTGCGCAGACCAAGACGACGCTGCGCATAGGGCATGTCCTTTCGCTCACCTCGATCTCCGGCGTCGGGTCGCTCAAGCTGAAGGAACTTGCCGAGAAGCAGTCCGATGGCGAGTTGGAGATCCAGATCTTTCCCAACGGCCAGTTGGGCGGCGAGCTCGAGATGATCTCTCAAGTCAGACTTGGCTCTCTGGACATGGCGATGACCGGTTCGGGTCCCATCGCTAACATCGAGCCGTCATTCTCTCTTACGGAGCTGCCGTTCATCTGGAAATCGGACGAGGCCGCTTGGAAGGTGTTGAACGGTCCGGTCGGGCAGAAGCTGCTGGCCTTGCTGGAGCCCAAGGGCATCAAGGCGCTCGGGTGGGGCGTCTGGGGGATGCGAGGCATCCTGACCAACGGCTTCCCTGTCACGACACCTGATGATCTCAAAGGTAAGAAGATCCGCATTATCGAGAACCAACTCTACGTGCGGACAATTCGCGCTTATGGGGCAAACCCCGTGCCGATGGCCTGGCCGGAGGTTTACTCGGCCCTCCAGCAAAAGACCATCGACGGCGTCGAGACGAACTATCACGGCATGAGCGACAGCAAGTTGTACGAGCCCGCCAAGTTCCTTGTCGTTTCCGACCACATCTGGACCGCGACAGTCTTCACGATCAACGCGAAGAAGCTGGCGTCACTGACGCCGAAGCAGCAGAGCGCCCTGGCGGCAGCTGCCAAGGAAGCGGGGCAGGCCATGTTCGTCTCCGCAGCCAAGTCGAATGCCGATGGCATCGCTTTGATGGAGAAGAATGGCGTGAAGGTCGTCCGGCCTGACCGCGCGCTCTTCGAAAAGGCAGTGGAGCCCGTCCACAAGTACTTCTCGCATCTCGTAGGGCCGGATCTCCTCGAGGAAGCCAAAGCAGCACAGAAATGAGACGCGCCGGAGCGCCGCGGCCCACTTGTAGTGGCCTGCGGCGCCGGCGTGCTCGTGGTTGAATATCCAGTCATGTGATGGGGTGGAATGATTGAAGTGCCATTGGAACTGCTCGTCCTTCTCGGCGTCCTCGCAGTTCTCTCGATCTTCCTCACGATCATCATTCGCAATGACTTCCGCACCTCCGCCGGAGCATTCGATCCCTGGGCCATGATCGAGGGCTTGGTGAGCCTCTTCCTGGTTCTTGTGATGGTCGCAGCCGCAACGCTGCAGATCATTGTGCGCTACTTCGACATCGCGGCGTTTGATCTACACTGGACCGAAGAGCTCGGGCGCCTTGCCCTGGTATGGGCGGCATTCTGGGGAGCCGCGTGCCTGCAGCGACTCGACGATCACATACGGATGACCGCGCTCTACGACTACATCCCCGACAAGGGCAAAGCCGTCTTCAGGATCCTGGGGGATGTCACGACGCTGGCCGTGCTCGTGCTGATTGTATGGTTTGGATGGCAGACCGCGCGAAATCTCGACATCATGATGACGATCGCGCTAGGCGTGCCTCTCTCCGTCTTCGCCTATCCGGTGCCGATCGCCGGCGCCCTGATGATGATCTACACCGCAATCACGCTTGTCCGTCGGCTCTCGGGGCGTGAGCCCGCATCTGCCCGACCCGAAATCGCAACGGAAGTTTGACATGAGCGGATTGTGGGCGGTTCTTGCCGTCTTTGCTGCACTGTTTCTGCTTCGGGTACCGATAGCCATCGTTCTGATTGCATCGTCGATTGTCGGGCTGTGGCTTGCGCCTGCACCGATCCCACTTTCGACGCTGCCCACAACCCTTTGGCAGGGCATCAATCACTTCGTCCTGATGGCGATCCCATTCTTCATCCTAATGGGTGATCTGGCCCTGGTTAGCGGCGTGACGCAGCGTCTCGTTAACTTGGCTAAGGCGTTCGTTGGTCACATTGCCGGCGGCCTTGCCCATGTCAGCGTCATCGTCAATGTGATCATGGCCGGAATGTCCGGATCGGATCTCGCCGATGCAGCCGCGACCGGCAAGATACTCATTCCAGCAATGAAGAGCAGCGGCTATCCAACAGGCTACGCAGCATCGATCATCGCAGGTGCGGCGACAATTGGCCCTCTAATTCCACCGAGCATAGCGTTCGTCATCTTTGCCGCTGCGACGGACGAATCCGTGGGGCGCCTGTTTTTGGCAGGCGCTATACCTGGCGCCATGCTCGGCCTGTTCCTCATGGTTCAGGCGTACTTCGTGGCCAAACGAAATGGCTATCCGCGCGAGGTGCGCGTCAACTGGCCTGGGCGGGCGCACGCGACGTTGGCGAGCTTGCCAGCACTCGCCGTTCCAGTGATCGTTCTCGGCAGCATACTTGCCGGTCTGGCGACCCCAACAGAAGCTGCCGTTCTGGGCGTGCTCGCGGTGATCGTGATCGGCGGCTTCATATATAGGGAACTCGACGCCGCAACCTTTGCGCGCCAGTGCCTGTCCACGGTTTCTACCGTTGGGTCCGTCTTCATAATCATTGCGGCCGCCGCTGCATTCGGCCGCGTACTCACACTCTATGGCGCGGCCGACGGCCTGACGGTCTGGTTCACGGCCCTGACCAACAGCCCCATTGTGTTTCTTATTCTGATCAATATCCTTTTCCTGCTCCTGGGCTGCCTTCTCGACACCGTACCTATACTGTTGGTGCTCGTGCCGCTGCTCATGCCGACTGTCAAAGCTCTCGGCATCGATACCGTGCACTTCGGCGTGATCACGGTCTTCAATCTACTGATCGGCCTGGTAACCCCGCCATACGGCCTGACCATGTATCTTCTCTGCCGGATGTCCGGCATCTCGCTTCAAGAGTTCTGGCGATATCAGTGGCCCATTTTTGCGACCATGCTGTTCGCCTTGGCACTGGTGACGTCCGTGCCCCAATTGGCGACTTGGCTGCCCAACCTGATCATGCCCATCAAATAGGTCGCCGACTGTCGAAGCCGGATTCCCAAAGTGCGCGCTCGCTGTGACATAGCCATCGGCGACATCCTCGGCGATGGCTCGCCTGGAGCGCGGTGCGGGCCAATTGAGAATTAGGCACGAGGTCAGCGGCGAGATCGTCTTTCACAACCTATACCGCCGCCGGTTGAACAGTCTGCTCTATGTCTTCGACGGTATCTGCGGCTTTGCGCCCGCCGGAGGCGTAATCAGCGGCGGAACTGCAGGATTGGTCCGCAAGGTCTCGAGATAAGCGAGAATATCCTGAATCTCATCTCGCGTGAGTTGGTTATCCGGCATTGGCAGGTGGGGCAAGATAAGAACGTTGCTGATCCGCTCAGCCGACTGTCCAGGGCTGTTTGCAATACCCCGCAACGTGCCGATGCCCGCAGGCACCGCCGTATTGCCCGCGCCATCAATCACGTGACAGTTGGAACAGAGGCGGACTGCCAACTCGCGGCCGCGCGTTGCCGACGGATCTTTCGCTTGGGCGAGGGCGCTATCCGAAATCACGAAAAGGCAGGCTGCGACCGCCATTCCTCCAGCGAGTTTGCTCGCGCTCCCGCTCCACATGCTCTAAATCCCTGCTGCCAAATCCGCGCGCCGTGTTTGCACCAGAACAGCACCTACGAGCCTCGTAGTCCTTGACGCAGCGCAAAGGTAACGGCCCATGCGGACCTTCGCCCGTGGCCTCTCTCGGACATGGTGCGCCGCGTTGTTTTGCCTATGAGGAAATTGAGCTCCGCCATAGGAAATATCCGTGTGAATGACTAAAATGGCCCTGTATGCCTTTCGAATTGGCCACGATGATCCGTGTAGCAGCTTCGCAGGGGAGCACTGAGGTTTGCAGGACTTCGAATATCACAGGCCGAAAAGCACAGCTGCCGCGGTCGAGGCATTGTGCAGCGGCGAGGCCCGCGTGCTTGCAGGCGGCACGGACCTCATTCCGCAGTTGCGTGAGAGCCGCCGCTTTGCGCGACATCTCGTCGACCTGAAGCGCATCCCCGAACTGACGGTCATCGTGGCACTGCCCGGAGGAGCAATCTCGATCGGCGCTGCTGCGACGCTCACATCTATCGCCCAACATCCATCAATTGCAGCTCACTATCCGTCGATCGCCCAATCGGCGCGATTGGTTGGCAGCCTCCAGGTACAGAACCGCGCCAGCCTCGGCGGGAATATTTGCAATGCCGCACCGTCCGCAGATGCGGTTCCGCCGCTCATCTGTCATGAGGCTCGCGCGACGATCGCTGGCCGCAATGGGCAACGCGAGATGGCGGTCGGCGAGTTGTTTCGAGGACCGGGGCGCACGTTTCTCGAAGCAGATGAGCTGCTGACTGCCGTCATTCTTCCGCCGCCTCCGACAAGATCAGCCGCGCGCTATCTGCGCTTTACCCCAAGACGCGAGATGGACATCGCCATTGCCGGCGCTGGAGTTTGGCTCTCCCTCGACACGCGAGGTTCAGTTGCTGCTGCCCGAATTGTGCTGGCATCCGTCGGCCCAACGCCCATGCGAGCCCATGCCGCCGAAGCAGCACTGCTCGGCGAGCGGCTATCCGAGGCTCTGCTCGTCGAGGCTGGTCGCATTGCCGCGGGAGAGGCGCAGCCGATCTCGGATACCCGCGGCTCGGCAGAGTATCGGCGCGAGCTCGTGTCGGTGCTGACGAAGCGCGCCCTTTCCGACTGTTGCGTGCAGCTGAAGGCCGAAGGAGCCATCGCATGAGGATGATGATCACCTGCACGGTCAACGGCGAGGAGCATGCTGTGCTCGCCGACACGCGAGACACGCTGCTCGGATTGTTGCGCGAGCGTCTCGGCCTCACCGGCACGAAGGAAGGGTGTGGAAATGGTAATTGCGGCACATGCACTGTTTTGATGGATGGTTCTGCTGTGAACGCCTGCCTGGTGTTGGCGCAGGAGGCGTCGGAGAGCGAGATCGTCACGATCGAAGGCATTGCTGACGGAGACAAGCTGCACCCGATCCAGGAAGCGCTCGTTGCGCACGGCGGCACGCAATGCGGGTTCTGCACGCCCGGGATCGTGATCTCCGCCAAGGCGCTGCTCGATAGTAATCCCGATCCGAGTGAGGCCGAGATCCGCCATGCAGTGGCCGGCAATCTGTGCCGCTGCACTGGTTACGGCAAGATCGTCGAGGCCATCGCGGCTGCGGCCGCTCAAAGGCGCTGATCAATGGATAAACAAGGACGCACCTCGTCGGATGAGGCGCCTCGGCTTGAAGTACTGGGCAAACCTCTCCCTCGCATCGACGCTCGGGAGCGGGTGACGGGCGAAGCCGTCTATCCGGCCGACTTGGTGCGACCGGGCATGGTGCAAGCCAAGATCAAGCGCAGTCCTCATGCGCACGCCATCATCAAGCGAATAGACACGACGCGCGCCGATGCGCTTCCGGGCGTGGTTGCTACGGTCACGGCAGCCGATTTTCCCGAGCTGCCGATCGGCACCATGATCCCCATGGGCGAGACCGGTTACGACATGTGGATGGTCGCGCAGATCAACATGGCGCGCCGCAAAGTTCATTGGGTTGGACAGCCCATTGCCGCGGTAGCGGCAGTCGATCCGCATGTGGCCGAGGCGGCTCTCGCTCTCATCGATGTCGAGTATGAGCTGCTGCCCACAGTGCCGCATCTAGGGGTGGCTATGGCCCCAGATGCGCCCGTGCTTCACGAGCACGTATTCACCAAAGGCGTTGAGCCGCGCCCGCGCGCACCAAGCAATGTCTGTTCGCGCACGGTGATCTCCCGCGGCGATGCTACGGGCGCACTCAAGAATGCGACGGCCACAGCGTCGGTAAGCGTCGCCGTAGATACGGCTCACCAAGGATATCTCGAGCCCCAAGTAGCGATCGCCGAGGTGGATGCCAATGGCTTCGCCACGGTGTGGGCATCGACGCAAGGCCAATTCACCACCGAACTTATGGTCGGACGCATGCTCGACCTGCCGCTTTCAAAGCTGAAAGTCGTGCCGCTCGAAATCGGCGGGGGATTTGGCGGCAAGATCGCCATTCATGGCGAGGCTGTAGCCGTCCGGCTCGCTCAGAAATGCCGTCGTCCGGTCAAGCTGGTTTTCACGCGCGAAGAGGTGCTGCAGGGCGGCTCGGGACCTGCCGCCGGCGCGCTCATCGACATCGCCGTCGGCGCCGATACGGACGGCAAGCTCACCGCGATCGAAGGCACCTATCGCGTAGATGCGGGCGGACTGCCGGGGATGAGCCCCTCGCTCATGATGCAGGCCTCCGCTGCGCTCTACCAGTGCCCGCATCTCAACCTGGTCGGCTACGACATCGTCACGAACAAGCCGCGCACCGAGGCTTATCGCGGGCCTGGCGGCATTCAAGTTGCGTTCGCGATGGAACAGGCCATGGATGCCTTGAGCCAGAAGCTCGGCGTCGATCCTCTGGAATTCCGGAAGCGCAACGCTTCCGTCACCGGCAGCACGATGCCCATCGGCACACCGTTTCCATCCATAGGCCTCACGACCATTCTCGAGCGTATTGGAGAACATGCCTGCTGGCGCGATCCATTGCCTGAAGGCCGCTTTCCGCGCGGGCGCGGCCTCGCCCTCGGCTACTGGCGCGGTACGTCGATGACTTCGGCGGCTCACATCACGATCGCTGGCGACGGACGCCCCATGGTCACTATGGGCGCCGTCGATATTTCGGGCACGCGTACAACCATGGCGCAGGTTGTCGCAGAAGAGTTCGGCCTTCCCTTAGGCGACGTGCACGTTCAGACCGCCGACAGCAAATCGGCCGGCTACAGCGATCCTGCCGCGGGAAGTCGTGTCGCCCGCACCACGACCGCGGCGCTGGTCGAAGCGAGCGCGGATGCCTTGGGGCAGCTTCGTGTTCGCGCGGCATTGCGGCTTCAATGCTCACCCACGGACCTCGTGTATTCCGGCGGTCGCTTCAGCTCGCGTTTGGCTGCCGGGACCTCCATCACACTGGCCGAACTCATGCAGGCGACGCTCACCGAGGGCGCCATCGTGGGCCGAGGCACCTCGAGCAATCTGCCGCTCGGCGTCGAGATCGGCGCTCATGTGTGCGACGTGGAGGTCGATACGGATACCGGACAAGTGACCGTGCTCCGCTACACCGCCTTCCAGGATGTGGGTCTTGCGCTCAATCCCATGGCCGTCGAGGGACAGATTGAGGGGAGTGTCGTCCAAGGTCTGGGATGGGCCCTGACGGAAGGTTTCGACTACGATGCCGACGGCCGACTGAGAAATGCAAGCCTGCTCGACTATCGCCTGCCGACCGCGCTTGATGTGCCCACCATTGACGCCGTGATCATCGAGACGCCGGTGCCGGGCGTCCCCTATGACGTGCGCGGTGTCGGGGAGGTTCCGATCGTGCCCGTCGCTGGAGCGGTCGCTAACGCCATCGCACGTGCCACCGGGACGCGCGTCCGGCAGATGCCGATGACACCCGAGCGCGTGCTCAATGCATTGCGCGGTCGCGGGTAGGCGGCAGTTGCGAGTGCGGCAGCCGCGGCGCGGAACTCTCAGATTTAGGTCGCGTTGAAGCCTATTGATCGCATTCAACTACCTGGAAGCGATCAGAGCCCGGCAAGTCGCGCTTTCGCCAGTCCCAAGTAGCTCGCCGGGCAATCTTCTCGTGACGTCCCGATCGCGCGATCCACTGGGGATCGGAACCCGCTGCGCGCCATGCCGTTGTGCTAGTGAAGCATTCGGTTCGGAGGCAACATGACCGCGAAATCTGACGACCGGGGTATTCTCGCTTTTCAGCGACGGAAGGAGATATCTGAGCGTCTCCCGATTGCCGTCTCTGTGAGCGCGGGCCTCGTCGTCGTGTTCCTGCTGGTGCTGATTGCAATGACGACCTAGTAATTCCCCCGCGAGCGCTTCACGTCGCCCTCATGCACTTTCCTCCGCAACCAGCGGCGATGATGGCGCCAACCCCATCCACCCGTGACCGAACCCCGCGTCATGGCGTCGATCGTGCCGCGCACCCAAAAGGCCGAATACACATGGATGATGAACACGACGATCGTCGTCACCGCCGCCATTGCATGAACGATAGCGGCCCAGCGCATGGTCTCGATGGAGATGCGGAAGCCAATAGTCGCTTCGAGATAAGCGAGTCCCCTATCCCATATGCAGATTCCTGACACGAGCAGGATCAGAATGAGAAAGCTCTGAGACCAGAATACGAACTTCTGCCCGGCATTGTATTTGCCGACCTCCGGCAGGTACTCCTCGCCTCCCGCTGAGAGCGCATGGCGGATGCGTGACAGCCAGACGATATCGGTGTGCTCCGGCAGGTTCTGAGAGGCAAAGCGCAAGAACAGCCCACAGAAAGCAAACGCCAGCACAATGCCGAGCCAAGGATGTATCCAGCGCGCCGTCTGCCCACCTCCGAACAGAGCAGTGAGGCCGAACAGGCTCGGATGGAATAGCGCGAGACCGCTGAGCGCCAGGAGAGAAAAGCTGATGGCCACGATCCAGTGGTTGATGCGCGCGGCGCCGGAGTAGCGCGGCACGCGGACATGCACTTCTGGCGTCGGGTCGGCGGTCTGATCGGTCATGTCTTCTCCCCCGCGAGACGCTCAGCTTCCTCCTCATCCTTCTTGGTGACGCGATTGGGGCCTTGCATGAGGTAGTGCAGTGCGCCGGCGACGACCGAGAGCGCGATGATGCCCATACCAGCGTACTTTCCCGCTCCCTTCCACGCCTTGACCAAGGGGCTGATGCGCGGGTCGTCGGGAAGGCTCGCATAGATGTGCGGCTTGTCCGCGTGATGCAGCACGTACATGACGTGTGTTCCGCCGACGCCCGGCGGATCATAGAGGCCGGCCTGATCGAAGCCGCGCGACTTCAGATCCTTGATGCGGTCATCGGCCCACGCCTTCATCTCATCCTTGGTGCCGAAGACGATAGCCTGTGTCGGGCACGCCTTCTGGCACGCCGGCCCTTGTCCCACAGCGACACGGTCCGAGCAAAGCGTGCACTTGTAGGCGGTGTTATCGACACGCGAGATACGCGGAATGTTGAAGGGACAGCCCTTGATACAGTAGCCGCAGCCGATGCAATTCTCGTGGATGAAATCCACGATTCCATTCGAGTATTGCACGATCGCCCCCGGCGCCGGGCAGGCTATCAGGCAACCGGGCTCGGCACAGTGCATGCATCCGTCCTTGCGGATCAGCCACTCAAGCGTATCGGTGCCGGGGTTGATCCACTCCGTGAACCGCATCACCGTCAGGCTATCTGGAGTCAGATCCTCTGGGTTGTCGTAGGTGCCGCGGCTCTCGCCGACCTCCTCGCGCAGATCGTTCCACACGAGACAGGCTGCCTGACAGGCCTTGCAACCAATGCACTTCGAGACGTCGATCAACTTGGCGACCGGCGTCAGCTGGCGCGTGGGCGGCGATACCGTCGATGCCGAACGCCGCACAAGATCCTGCGGGCCGAACTGAGGCTTCTGCACCGAGACATCGGGATTGGGAATTGGGGGGAACATCCCTGCCTCCTTGTCAGGCCACCGGCCCAGTGATGGGCTCGATATTGACGAGGAACGCCTTGTACTCAGGCGTTTCGATGTTGGCATCGCCGACGAAGGGAGTCAGTGAGTTCGGGCCGAAGCCTTCCTTCGCTTCGCCAGTGAAGCCCCAGTGCAGCGGAATGCCAACGATGTGTACGGGCTTGCCATCGCAGATGAGCTTGCGTATGCGCTTGGTCACGACGGCCTTGGCGCGTATGGAGCCACGTACCGAGGAAACGCGCACCCAGCCGCCGGGCTTGATGCCCTTCTCCTGCGCCAGCTCCTCGCCGATCTCGACAAAGAACTCCGGCTGGAGCGACGCGTTGATCTGGACGTGCTTGGTCCAGAAGTGGAAGTGCTCCGTCAGACGATAGGATGTGGCGGCGTACGGGAATTTCTCCGCATCGCCGAACTGTGCGGCGTCGCTCTTGAAGACGCGCGCCGCCGGATTGCCGCGAATGCGCGGCGCCAGCACATTCACGATCGGCGACTCGAAGGGCTCGTAGTGCGCCGGGAACGGTCCCTCGCGGAGACCGCGCAGCGAGAACAGTCTCGCCGTCCCCTCGGCATTCATGATGAAAGGCATGACCTCGCCAGGCCGTGCATTCGGCGCGATGTCAGGGATGTCGTAGCCGGCCCACTTCGAGCCATCCCACCACATGAGCTTGCGGCTTACATCCCAGGGGCGCCCCTCGAGATCCGCTGACGCGCGGTTGTAAAGGATGCGCCGATTGGCCGGCCATGACCATGCCCATCCGCCGAACGCCCCCGTTTCATCGGGATCGCGTGTATCACGGCGCGCCATCTGGTTGCCGGCTTCCGTGAAACAGCCGGAATAGGTCCAGCAGCCGCACGCCGTCGATCCGTCGTCGCGCAGCGCCGCAAATCCCGGGAGCTGCTTGCCGCGCTGGATCTGGACCTTCCCGGCATCGGCCGGATCGGCGAGATCCGTCACAGCGTGGCCATTCAGCTCCTTGGCCAGCTCCTCGGCTGTCGGATGCCCAGGATCCTTGTAGCGCCAGTCCAGCTTGAGAATAGGATCGGCGACCGGGCCGCCCTCCTTCTCGTACAGCGCCTTCAGACGCAGATAGAGCTGCGCCATGATCCAGTTGTCGGACTTCGCCTCGCCCGGAGGTGTTCCGCCAGGCCAGTGCCACTGCAGCCAGCGGCCGGAGTTTGTGAGCGAACCTTCGTCCTCCGCAAAGCAGGTGGTCGGCAGCTCGAACACTTCGGTCTGGATACTGGACGCGTTCACGTCATTGAACTCGCCGTGGTTCTCCCAGAAGCGTGCGGTCTCCGTCTGGAGAGGATCCATGACGACGAGGAACTTCAGACGTGACAGCGCCGTGGTTATCTTGCGTCGGTTGGGGAACGAGAGCAGCGCGTTGAAGCCCTGGCAGAAGTAGCCATTCATCTGGCCCATGTGCATGAGCTCGAAGGCGCGCAGAATGTCGTACGATGGCACGTCGAGCTTCGGCAGCCAGTCATAGGCGAAGCTGTTCTCGGCCGTCGCGGCGTCGCCCCACATTGCCTTCTGGAAGCTGACGAAGAACTTCTTGTAGTTCTGCCAGTAGCTCGTCTGCCCCGGTCGGAGCGGCTTGAAGCCACGCGCGGACATGTACTGGTCGAGATTGGTCTCGCGCTCCGTCGGAATATTCAAATAGCCGGGAATGAGATTGGACATCAGACCGATGTCCGTGAGCCCCTGGATGTTGGAGTGTCCGCGGAGCGCGTTCATACCGCCGCCGCGAACACCGATGTTGCCGAGGATGAGTTGCAGCATCGCCATGGCGCGGATGTTCTGTGAACCCTTAGAGTGCTGCGTCCATCCAAGCGCATACATCGAGGTCATGGTCTTGGTCTTCGACGCGCACTCGGCGACCATCTCGCAGACCTTCAGGAATTTGTCCCTGGGAGATCCACAGATGCGCTCCACCATTTCGGGCGTGTAGATCGAGACGTGCTGCTTCAGCAGATTCCAGACGCATCTCGGGTTCTGCAGGGTGTCGTCGACGAGCGCAAAGCCGTCAGGCCCCATCTGGTAGTCCCAGCTCGTGCGGTCGTAGTCGCGCTTTTCCTCGTCATAACCAGTGAAGAGGCCATCGCTGTAGCCGAACCGCTCATCCACGAGCAGGCCAGCGTTCGTGAACGACTTGACGTAATCCCACTGCACCTTGTCGTTTTGAATGCAGTAGTTGATCAAGCCCAGGAGATAAGCGATGTCCGTGCCCTGCCGGATCGGGCAGTAGAAATCGGCGACGGACGCCGAGCGCGTGAAGCGCGGATCGACGACAATCAGCTTGGCGCCGCGATAGTGCTTAGCTTCGGTTACCCACTTGAAGCCACACGGGTGGGCCTCGGCGGCATTACCGCCCATGATGACGACGAGGTCAGTATTCTTGATGTCGGTCCAGGAGTTCGTCATCGCACCGCGACCGAACGTCGGAGCCAGACTGGCCACCGTCGGTCCGTGTCAAACGCGCGCCTGATTGTCGAATGCTACGATGCCTGTCGATCGAACGACCTTGTAGGTCTCCCAAGCGGTCTCGTTCGTCGTCGCCGAAGCCGCGAGGAACCCCGTGCTCGTCCACCGATTGACTGTAACGCCGGCCGCATTGCGCTCGATGATGTTCTTGTCTCGATCATCCTTCATCAGACGCGCGATGCGGTCCAACGCGTAATCCCACGAACATCGTTCGAATTTGTCCGAGCCCGGTCGACGCACCTGCGGATACAGCGTTCGGGTCTTGGAATGAACAAGGTCCAGGAGAGCTGCACCCTTCGGACAAAGGGTTCCGCGGTTGGTGGGGTGGTCTGAATCGCCCTCGATGTGAAAGATCTTGGCTTGCTCGCCCTTACTCAGGTCGCCGCGTGAATACATGATGATGCCGCACGCGACAGAGCAGTAGGTGCAGGTGTTCCGCGTTTCTATTGCCTTCGCGAGCTTGAAGTTCCTCACATGGGCGGCGACCTCGGCCTCCGCCTCGCCGTAGCCGAACGCAGCGATCGATGTCGTAGCCGCTGCCCCAGCGCCCGCCAGCTGCAAGAAGCGCCGTCGGGAGACTTGGATGTTCATTCCCAGGCCTCCATTGGAGAAATATGCCTGCGCGTGGAACCACCGACAGGCCGGTTTGGTTCCGGATTGAATTACCGGCGAGCGGAACACAGTCGCGTGAGGTTGAGGAAATGGTGATGCCAAGAGTATGGGCGCGGGCGATCGGGCTTACGGTTCTGGCTGTGGCATCGATCGCTGACTTTGACGACTCCCTGGTCAAGGCGCAGACAGCGGTTCCGACCGACGCTGCAAAGGACGACTGCCAGAAGAAGAAATCGGAGCCCGCAACCCCGGTCGAGAAGGGTGAGGCGTCAGGGTCGAAGAACATCGGCGCGACAGGCTGGTCCGGCGGCGGACTGGGTGGCTCTCACAATCAGACCACCAACTCCGGTGCCACCCCCTCATCGCCTACGGCTCATCCCGAGACGGCAACCGGCTTGGACCCGACGAAATCGCCCCCGCAGCGCACCGCAACGTCGACCAAATGTGAGAACGGCTGAAGCTTCAGCGCACCACCCCAATCGGTGATCGCGGCTGCTGCGTCGACAAGGCTCGCTGCACGATAGTTCAGCACGCGCGGCGTTGTCCGTGCACAATGCATGAACTATCCTCCGGCCATGTTCGACGGAGGATTTCATTGAGTACCAGACGCCCGCAGACTGCCCGCCACTATGTCATTAGCATCCTAAGGTCGGAGATTCTGGACGGTCGGCATGGACCGGGTACGCGCCTGCGGCAGGAAGAGATCGCAAGCCGGCTAGGCGTCAGCACCACACCTGTTCGAGAAGCTTTTCGCGACTTGCTGTCGGAGGGTTTAGTCGGAGAGGATACCCATCGCGGCGTCGTCGTTCGCGGCCTGACTCTATTTGACGCGCGCGAGGTGTTCGAGATGAGGATGGCGCTGGAACCCCTTCTGGCCGTCCAGGCACTGCGGAATGCCACGCGGACGCATCTCGACGAAGCGGAAAAGATCCATAAGCAGCTCTGCTCAGAGCGCGATCCCGAGAAGTGGTCGGCTTTGAACGTGCTTTTCCATGACCAGCTTCATTCGACAGCCCCCGACGGTCGCCTTGCGACGACGGTCTCGAGCCTCGGCCGCGCCGCCGGCGCCTACGTAAACCTCTCGATGCACTTTCTGCCGAAGCTGATGGATGCGAACAATCGCGATCACGCGGAGCTCCTGCGCGCCTATCGCGAGTTCGACGAACTCGCCGCGCAATCCATCACCCGCCGCCACGTCGAGCAGACGCTACGTGCGATCGAGAAGGACACCGTCCTCATAGGACTTGTCATCGAAGCGCAGAATTAAATCCTAGCCTCCGCCGTATCGCGCACTGGTTCCTCAAAATTTGTGCATTGTGCACAATGTATGGCCGCGACTTACTGGATCTCAATCGCATATCGTCTCTTCGAAAGTCGCCACGAGGTGCGGCTCCTCATGACCCGCGCGAGCTTGCAATTGCCGCGCAAGAGGCGAAGCGATGATCATCTCCGAAAGCACGTGGTTTCAGGTTGAAGAGCGGTTGAAGTCGGAGGACCGCGCTGTTGTACCTCTCGGCAGTACCGAACAGCACGCCCAGCTCAGTCTCTCGACGGACTCGATCCTGGCGCAGCGCATCGCGAACGATGCTGCCGGTCCGCTCGGCATTCCCGTGTTTCCCGTCGTGCCGTACGGCATCACGCCGATTTTCCTCGGATATCCCGGCACCATCAGCGTGCGCGTCTCGACCTACGTCGCACTGCTCCGCGACATCCTCGATAGCCTCTACTCGCAAGGCTTTCGGCGCATTGCCTTCGTGAACGCGCACGGCGGCAATCAGCCCGCGGCCAGCCTCGCCGTCGAGTGGATGGCCGAGCATCGCGATGCTTCCGTCAAGATGCACAACTGGTGGATCGCACCGAAGACACTCGCCAAATGTCACGAGTTCGATGCCGTCGCAAGCCACGCTTCGTGGAGCGAGAATTTCCCCTGGACGCGGCTGCCCAGCGAAGTCCTGCCGACGCAGCGCAAGCCGATGGTGGATGTCCCGACACTATTCGCCAAGAGCCCCGCGGAAGCTCGCAAATATTTGGGCGACGGCGTGTTCGGCGGACCTTATCAAATGCCCGATGACGTCATGGAAGCCGTCTGGGAAGTCGCTGTTCAGGAGACACGGGAGTTCTTGATGGGACCTTGGCACTGACCATCTAGCGCTCGCCATCTAGCGAATACCGGCAAGGTCGCCAAAAGCTCGCAAGTCGCTTGCGAGCGCGCGATGGACTGCGTCTTCGGAACGTCAAGTCGAGCAGAATAGCAATCCCTCGATCAGGAGAACTGAGCCAATGCGGATTTTCGATCTCGTGACAAGACTGGCCAAGCTCGTCGGCTCGGCCGCCGTTTGCGCCGTCGTGATCGGCGTCCTGGCGCCTGACGTTCAGGCGCAAGAGAAGTGCGACCCCGCAGCGACGCCGACGAAGTACCCCTCGCTGAAAGGCAAGACGATCAGCATGGGCCAGTCTCCTACATCGCCGCCGTACGCCTTCATCGAGCCGCCCTCCGAAGAGCACACGGGCTTCGATACCGACATGGCGCGGGAACTGTTCAAGTGCCTCGGACTGAAGTTCGAGATCAAAGCCGGCAAGTGGTCCGGGCTGCTGCCGGCGCTGATCGCGGGGCAGACGGACATCATGTGGAGCAACCTTTTCTACACGCCGCCGCGGGCTGAGCAGGTCGACTTCGTCACGTATCGCATCAACGCGACAAGCGGCCTCGTCCAGAAGGGCAACCCGAAGAAGGTCTCGGCCTTGGAGGACGTCTGCGGCCTGCGCGCCACGGGTGGCCTCGGCACGGTCGAGGAAGCGGCCTTCCGCGAGCAAAGCAAGAAGTGCGAGGCAGCCGGCAAAAAGCCCGTGGAGATCCTCCAGCACCAGGAGAACACGGCCGGTATCCGTCTCCTCGCAACGGATCGCGCAGACGTCCAGCTCCTCGACACCGGCGCTTCCGGCTTCATGGTGAAGAAGATGCCGAATGAGCTCGAGATCGCATTCACGACCAAGACGCAGTTCAAGGTCGCCGTCGGCATCAACAAGAACCTGCCGGAGCTTCGTCAAGCGATCTTCGATGCCATGAAGATCCTGCAGGCCAACGGCACGCAGAAGCAGTTGATGGAGAAGTACGGTATCGATCCGGAACTCCAGATCCCGACGGAAATCCTGACGAAGTAATCGCGTCGGACTCGCAGAACGGGACCAGAGAGACATGTTCGATATCCTCGGCTATCTGGCATCGCCCGTGCTGTTGAACGGCGCAGTCCTGACGATACAGATTGCCGCCGTCTCTCTGGTCGCCGGACTTGCGCTCGGGCTTCTACTTGCACTCATGCGCCTGTCCGGTAGTTCCGTGCTCAATGGCGTGGCGTGGTCGTACATCTGGCTGATGCGCGGCACGCCGCTCCTGCTCCAGCTTGTCTTTCTCTTCAATGTTCTGCCGTCGGTCGGCATAAAGCTTGATCCGATCACTACGGCGATCATCGGTTTCGCGCTGAACGAGGCGGCCTTCGCCGCAGAGATCATTCGCGGTAGCATTCTCTCGGTCAATCGCAGTCAGATCATTGCGGCAGCGGCACTAGGGATGTCTCCCACGTTGACACTGCGGCGTGTCATCCTTCCCCAGGCCATGCGGCCGATGCTCCCTGGCATCGGCAATCAGACCATCAGCCTCATCAAGAGCACGTCGATCGCTTCGGTGATCTTCGTGAACGAGCTGACCTTCCGAGCAGAACAGATCGTCGGCCACAATTTTCGGTTCTTCACTGTCTTCACCGCCGCCGCTCTCATCTACCTGGCGATGACGAGCGCCGTTGCCATTCTGCAGGCTCTCTTGGAGAAGCACTTCGACTACTTCCGCGAGACTGCAGCGGCCACGCACAATCCCAGCAGCGAAGCGCATCCGAATCCTGTGCCTGCGGCTATCCCCACGCCGAGCGACGCCAAGAAGGAGGAGCTTCCAGCCCTCATCCGCGACGTCTGCAGCGATCTCGGCGAACAAAGCGGTCAGGATTTCGTCGTGTGCCGCAATGTCCAGAAATCCTACGGCAATCGCGAGATCCTGAAGGGGGTGGACTTCACGGTTAAGCGCGGCGAGGTCGTGGTGCTCATGGGACCCAGCGGATCGGGCAAAAGCACGCTGCTGCGCCTCATCAATCACCTGGAGGCCATGGATTGGGGCGAGATCCTCGTCGATGGCCGCACCGTTGGCTACGAGCAGCTCCCTGGCGGCGGCTGGAAGCCTGTGCGGCGTCTTGCCCAAGCGAGGGCCGAAGCACGCATCAGCATGGTCTTCCAGCAGTTCAACCTGTTCGAGCACCTGACAGCCCTCGAAAATATTGTCGAGGCGCCCGTTCGTGTTTATGGCACGCCGCCCAAGGAGGCCGAGGCCATCGCACGTAGACTGCTGGCAAGTGTGGGCCTCGCACAGCACGCCGACCATCATCCGCATCGCCTCTCCGGTGGCCAGCAGCAGCGTGTTGCTATTGCGCGCGCACTCGCCGTCTCGCCTAGAGTCATGCTTTTCGACGAGCCGACATCGGCCCTTGATCCTGAACTCGTCGGCGACGTTCTGAATGTCATCCGCGGCCTCGCCGAAGCCGGCATGACGATGATCGTTGTCACGCACGAAGTCCGCTTCGCGCGGGACGTGGCCGATCGGATCGTCTTCATGGATGGCGGCGTCATCGTCGAGGAAGGACCGCCGAGCGCCGTGCTCGACAATCCTCAGCAGGAGCGAACCAAACAGTTCCTCCGCACCGTCACGCAATCAGACTTGCAGCCCGCCTGATCAGTCGAGGCTCGAAAACAAGGAGACTTGATCATGTTCCATCTGGGCTGGTTCATAGGTCGTGGCTATTCCGTGCAGGCGTGGAATGCCCCATGGTCGGGCACGATCGGAACCGACTACATGCAGCCCGACATCTATATCGATCTTGTGCGGTCGCTTGAGCGCGCGTGCTTCGACTACGTCATGATCGAGGATGGTTCTTTCGTCCCGGACGCTTTCCAGGGATCGGCGGATTGGTATTTGCGGAACGCGAGCACCGTTCCCAAACACGATCCCATGCCGCTCGTTCCGCTGCTGGCGCAAGCCACGAACCATGTAGGCATCGTTGCGACCATGACGACGGCCTTCTATCCGCCGTACCTCGCGGCGCGCTTGGGCGCGACGCTCGATCACCTGACCAAGGGTCGCGTCGGCCTCAATCTCGTCACGGCACACAACGACCGGACGGCGCAGAACTTCGGCCTCGACCAGCACTATGAGCATGATCACCGCTACGAGATCGCGGACGAATGGTTTCGCGTCGTGGACCAGCTTTGGCACTCGTGGGAGCCAGGCGCGATCGTCAACGATGGTGCGCAGCCGATGTACGCGGACGTGAGCAAGGTTCATCCGATCAATTTCGTCGGAAAGTACTTCAAGTGCCGCGGTCCCCTGAACATGCCGGCAGGCCCACAGGGGCGGCCACTCATCTGCCAGGCCGGCATTTCCCCCGCTGGTCGGGAGTTTGCATCGAAGCACGCGGATACCATCGTCTCCCGCGCGCGGGGCGCGGCATCGGCCAAGAAGTTCAGAGACGATGTGCGTGAGCGCATGACCGCGCACGGCCGCAATCCCGACGACTGCAAGATCATGTTCGCGACTACCATCATCCTCGGCGAGACCATGGAGGACGCAAAGGCCAAGAAGGCGCGCGCTGATGCGGCGCTCATCGCCAATCTGGAGCCTCGGCTCGCTCAGCTTTCCTTCTATAGCGGGCAGGACTTCTCGAAGGTTCCGCTCGATGAGCCACTCGGCGAGGTAAAGACGAATGCCTCGCGCGGCCTGGCGCAGCTCATGACCAGCGGCACAGGCAAGACGACGCTGCGCGAAATGCTCACGGACACGTCGAGCGGCGGCCTGGACTTCGTCGGCACGCCCGACAGCGTCGCGGCGGAGATGGGCGAGGTGGCCGCGGAGATGGGCGGCGACGGCTTCATGATGTCCGATCCGGTTACCCGCCGGAATATCGCCGAGATCACGGACGGCCTTGCGCCGGCATTGAAGAAGCGTGGCCTTATTCGTACAGGATATGCCCACAAGCACCTTCGCGATAATCTCCGCGAGTTCTAGGCAACCAGCCATCGCTGGCCGCCGGCGGCGGCTTCGTCTACAGCATGGGAGCATTCTATGAGCCACCACCATGATATGCCTTTTTCCGTCGACACCATGGTGTGGGGCTCATTCGATGCGGCCGTAAAGCCGGTGATCGAGATTGCATCCGGCGATACGGTCTCGCTGCGGGCACTTCCGGCATGCTTGCCATCGCGCCTACCCAAGGCGGAAACACATAATATCCCGCCGCTTCTCATTGAAGCGATGCAGACGTTGCCGCCCGGCCCCTCGGGCCACATCCTGACGGGACCAATAGCGGTCAAGGGCGCGATGCCGGGCGATATCCTCCAGGTGGACATCCTCGATGTGAAGTGCTGGATGGAGTGGGGCTACGTGTCGTTCGGCCCACTGAAGGGGACTCTGCCGAACGACTTTCCCGATCCGGCGATCGTCCATCCATTCATCGATCACGCGGCTGGTCTCATTCGCTTCGTTAAGGGGATAACGCTCCCGATTGCGCCCTTCTTCGGGATCATGGGGGTCGCCCCGCCTGCGATCTGGGGCAAACAGCCGAGCGCCGTACCTCGCGCGTTCGGCGGCAATCTCGACAACAAGGAACTACGCGCCGGCACGACTCTCTATCTCCCGGTGTTCGTCCCAGGAGCGCAGTTTTCAGCGGGCGATGGCCACGGCACGCAAGGCGATGGCGAAGTCTGCATCAACGGTCTGGAAACCGGTCTCGACGGCACATTTCGGTTGACGGTTCGAAAGGACCTCGACTGGACGTGGCCCTTCGCGGAAAGCCCAACACACTTGATTTCGATGGGCATCGACGAAGACCTCGATGAAGCAGCTCGCCAGGCACTCCGTCAGATGATCCTGCACATCACGCGGCTAAGCACCCTTACGCGTGAGGAGGCCTACATGCTTTGCTCGCTCACCGGCGATATGCGCGTTACGCAGTTGGTCAACGGCAACAAGGGCGTTCACATGATGATGGCGAAGTCAGCAATAAGCTGACAGCGGCGCCCGCATGCACTCGACAACTGCCGTGGACGAACTTTGTCATGGCGCCTGGATGATTGATGCCCAACTCGGGCGCCGCGGTTATTTGATGCTTCAGTCGACAGCGTTGCTGATCCTTTCGAGGACTTAAGAATGGACGCTCCGGGTCTGCCGGGTGAGATATCACTGCACCCGCACGCTTGCGCCCCTGCCGCCTAGCGGCAACGAGTACGCTCCGAGAGCGTGTTGCATCCCAGACGCGAGCCATCATCGTGCAAGGACGTTGCGTCATTCTCATCTTCAGAGCCACCGATCTGAGAGCGCCGCCAATCGAGTTCAGCAGTCAGTTCCGCTGCATCTAAAGACGAAGAAGTGATAAGCCTCTGAAGCGCGCCGCAATCTTTCAGGCGAGCCGGCGGCGCGCCTCATTGCGGGCAGATTCCTGTCGCAGCTATGGTCGTCGCATCTCCATGCATAGTTGAAGTGGCCGGCCGCAAAGTGGCGCCAATCGTCTCCATGCTGCGGGTCAGAGGGGGAGTAAATCACATGAGGTTCTTTGCAGTGGCCGCAATTGCGGCCGTTGTCGTCTCTGCGACCTTTGATAGTTCACGAGCACAAACAGCCGATCCGACTGTTCTCAAGCAGCGCGCGCAGCTGCGCGCAGCACGCGAACAATATCGCGAACGGCTCAATGAGAATGTCATCTATCTTATGGGCGGTCAGCTCGGTGCCGGCTATGCCGTGATCGCCCATGACATTTCCGTGGTTGTCAATCAGGGCGACAACCTGCGGGTACTGCCTGTGGGCGGCGGCGCCGGCGTGCAGAACGTGCGCGACGTCGCTTTCCTGCGCGGTATCGATCTTGGCATAACGAACCTGCTGACCCTCAATCACCTGAAGGCATCGGGTGAGCTTGGCGTCAACCTCGACCAGCAAATCACCTACATCGCACCACTTTTCCTCGAGACCCTGCATATCCTCGCGCGTGGGGAGTACAATCGCTTAGAGGATCTGAGAGGAAAGAAGATCAGCTTCAACTACAAAGGAAGTGCAACGGCGCAGTTTGCGCCGCTCGTGTTCAAGGCACTCGGCATCGAGATCCAGGAACTCTACATCGGGCAGGCCGATGCCATGGAGAAAATGCGCACCGGCGAAGTAGATGCAACGGCCTGCACGTGCCCCGTTCCTGTTCCGGCGTTTGCCAGCGCCAAGCCCGAGTGGGGATTCAAGCTGCTTCCCGTGCCCTTCTCACGGGCTCTCGAGGACAACTACTATCCCTCCAAACTCACGCATGAAGAGTACCCCAATCTGGTACCCAAAGAGGCGGCCGAAACAGAGACTATCGCGACCGCCAACGTGCTCATTGCCTTCAACTGGGCCAGAGACACGGCACGCTATGCTCGCATCGCCAGATTCACCGAGGCGATGTTCACGAGGTTCGAGGACTTCCAAAAGCCTCCGCGCCACCCTCTCTGGAAGACTGTCAATCTCGCGGGAAAGCTACCCGGCTGGCAGCGGTTTCCTGCTGCGCAGGAATGGATCGACAGGTTCGAGAAGGACGATACGACGAGGTTGCAGACCAGCTTCGCCCAGTTCATGGCTGGTCGGCGGGCATCCATGGAAAGGAACGCAGCAGCCGATCAGGAACGGCTGTTCCGGGAGTTCATTGAGTGGAGGGCACGAGCCGCGGGCAGGTAGGTGCGCGCGAGAGGCGATGGCTATCGAGGTCGACTTGGTGGAGCAGCTTTGCGGTTACGAAGCGCTCTAGCAGAGATGCAGCCGAGCCAGCTGCAAGCCACAGTGTGCAAATGTTCCAGACAGCCAAGACTGCGCGCCCTTCAAGCTGCGGGTTTACTCCGAACATTGGTAGATGACCGCAAGCGCGGTCGTCTGCCCGCCTCTAAACGAGCGCGAGAGCTTCGCATGGACGACTTCTTGCTGCGTTCGTGTGGCGCGGCATCCAGGGGGAGGACATCAGGCGGCGAGGAGCCTAGGCATCATTTAGATCGCCCAGAATAGCGCCGCTGTCTGATGTGATCCTCAACGCACAATGCCCGCAGACGACCGCTGGCCGGTCAGCATCGGGGGCCATTGGCCAAGATGCTCATGGGGCCTATCGGCCGGAGCTGTCTGTCAGTTGCATGAGGCCAAGCTTAAGGTGGCGGCGGAGGACTCTTTCCGTTCGATCCGGAGAGCGGGCGCGCAAGGCAGCTACGATCTGCTCATGATCTCTCAAGGCTTGATCGACCAACTTTTTCTCTGTCCGTGTCACCCACCGTGGATGAAGAAAGTACTCATTGAAGCTATTGAGCATCTCGATCAGCCTTGGCGAGCCGGACGCCTGCACGATTGTGAGATGAAATTGATGATTGACGCGCACGCGCTCTGCCGGCGACGCCTTGTGCCCCCTCTTTACAAGGTCTTCGAGTAGCTCAAGCTGTTCGTCGGTAATTCGCTCCGCCGCGAGACGGGCCGCGCAAAGCTCCAGCGCCTCACGGATATGATGAATATCGGCGACGTCGCCGGCCATATCCACCACTTCGACACCCGTTGTCTCATGCTCGCGAACGAGACGGTCGCCTATGAGGCGAGAAATGGCTTCGCGGACAGGCGTTCGACTGACACCCAGCGCCTGCGCAATCTCGACCTCTCGCAGACGCGCGCCAGACGCGATCTCACCGGAGATAATGGCGCGGCGCAGATGGCGATAGACCTGATCTGCCACCCTCGCTGCACGCATGACGGTTGCGGGCTTCATGGTGCCCGACGAGAGCGGGTTCGCCGATCGCTCTGGTCGTAGCGTTGTGGAGGCATTGTTCTGCTGCCCGGCCCGTCGGTTTTTCGCAACACTATTGTGCATGCGCGGCCCTTTGAGAGTTGGTCCTTTTGTCTTGGACTTCATACGTAAACGCTATCGGTGTGCAACCTGCCCTCGACGGCCCGCAGAGCGTTTCCCGCAATCAGATCCGTGACGCGATTTCTCAAGCCACTAATGATACGACTCGAACAGCAATGCAACATGCACGCAGTATGCAGAGTTCAGCCTACAGCATTGCGCTCAGTATCTCGCAGAGCTGCCAACGCAGCCCAACGCGGCAAGACACTTGATCAATCGGGCGCCGCTTCATGCAAGCAAATCGTGCAACCTAACCCTTCGCTCTCGACGCCTATCCCTCGATAATTCTCCCGAAACATCGGCAAACCCGAGCTTTCTCAGCGCTTGTCCGAGGTGGCATGGACCTTGCGATGCCTAATGCTGCATACAGCATTCTGCGTTCCATATTGGGGGCGCAGCGACATCGAGAAGGCACCCCCTCAGTTCATGGACTACACATGGCACTTCCAGATCGTCTGGGAATATCGCGCAGTCTTCGTGCGCGGCGCCATCATGACCGCCCAGATCACCTTCTGGGCTACATTGATCGGATTGACCCTCGGCCTCGCGCTCGGCCTCATGCGTCGAAGCCAGATCGTTCTGCTTCGTGCGCCCGCTGCAACCTTCATCGAGCTATTCCGATCAACGCCGGTGCTCGTGCAGCTCGTCTGGATCTACTACTCGCTGCCAATCCTCACCGGCCTGCAGATGAGCAATACCGTGTCGGTCACTATCGGTCTCGGCCTGCACGCCGCTGCCTACTTTGGCGAGATCTTCCGGGCCGGCGTGAACTCCATTGCAAAGGGACAATGGGACGCCGCGCGCGCGATCGGCATGACCTATACGCAAGCCATGCGCAGGATCATCCTTCCGCAAGCCGTGCGGCGCATGATCCCGCCCTTCATCAATGAGTTTGCCTCACTCATCAAGCTGACGACGCTTGGTTCTGCCGTCGCTGTCAACGAGCTGCTGCATGAGTCGAACAACCTCATCAACAACACCTATCGGCCGCTCGAGATCTATACAGCGCTGGCGGTGGCCTTCGCGGTCCTGATCTATCCCATCATCTATGCGTCGCAGCGGCTCGAGCGACGTTGGCAGCTACGCCAATGACACCCGCCATGATCAAAGCACGCAACGTGCAGAAGTACTTCGGGCAGCTGCACGTCCTGAAGGGCATCGACCTCGATATCGTCAAGGGCGAGGTGCTGGCCATCATCGGTCCGAGCGGATCGGGCAAAAGCACCTTCCTCAGGTGCATGAATTTTCTCGAGGAGTACGACCACGGCGAGATCTGGCTCGGCGATGAACTCGTCGGTTATCGCAAGACCGCCAACGGTAAACTTGCCAAGGACGGCGCGGCCCGCATCGCGGCGATACGCACGCGCATGGGCATGGTGTTTCAGAGCTTCAATCTCTTCCCACACATGAGCGTTCTCGAAAATGTTATCGAGGGCCCGACGATCGTCCAGAGACGTAAGCGCGAGGAAGCCATCGAGCAGGCAAAGGCCTTACTCGATCGCGTTGGCCTCTCGGCAAAGATCGATGCCTATCCCGAGACGCTCTCCGGCGGTCAGCAGCAGCGTGCCGCCATCGCGCGCGCGCTCGCCATGAACCCCGAGGTCATGCTGTTTGACGAGCCCACATCGGCGCTCGATCCCGAGCTCGTGGGCGAAGTCCTCGATGTCATAAAGTCTCTTACGGCCGACGGCATGACTATGGTCGTTGTCACACACGAGATGAGCTTCGCGCGGGACGTCGCCGACCGCGTGATGATGATGGACGACGGAATTCGCGTCGAAATCGACGCCCCCGAGAAGATCTTCACGAACCCGTCTCACGCGCGCACTGCGGAGTTTCTGCAGCGCGTCCTGCGGTGACTGAGGACCGAGACTTTGGCGCTGAAAGAAAGGGATCATGCAATGAAGAGCATCGTACGTCGCTCGCTCCTGCTTGGGAGCATGTTAACCGCACTTGTGGCGCCTGCCAGCGTGCAGACCGCAAGCGCGCAGGTCATGGACCGCATTCTCAAGGAGAAGTCGATCAAGATCGGGTTCATTCCCTCCCCGCCGGGCACCATCAAGGATCCCGCGTCGGGCGAGCTGAAGGGCTTCTACATCGAAGGCGTGCGCTACATATTCAAGACCATCGGCGTGGAACCGGTCTTCGTTGAAACGACCTGGGCGACCTTCGCCGCGGGCTTGCAGTCCGGGCAGTTCGACCTCTCCATGGCTGGCACGTTTGCGACCGTCCAACGCGCCGCCGCTGTCGAGTTCACCAGGCCCATCCACTATCTCGGCTACAGCGCCATCGTGAAGAAGGGTGACGAGCGCTTCAAGACGCTCGCCGACTTCAACCAGGACGGACTTAAGATCGCCGTTGTGCAGGGCGGCGCCGGCATGGAGTACGTCAAGGAGAACTTCCCGAAGGCCACGATCGTCGCCCTCGGCACCGGCAACCTGACAGCTCCCTTCGTCGAAGTGTCCGCAGGGCGCGCCGACGTCGGCATCGAGGATGCCTGGCAGGCACGCCGGTACGCGTCGGCGCAGCCGGGCGTGACCGATCTCTTCCAGGAAAGCCCGTACAATCTGCTTCCCATTGCGTGGAGCGTGAAGCGCGGCAACCAGGACCTCATCAACTTCATGAACACGTCCATCGACTTCATGCTGTTGACTGGCCGCTGGGAGCGCATGGCCACCGCATACGGTGCCACCGGTCGCTTCCAAGACAAGCCGGTACTGTCGCCATTCGGCGGCTCACTCGAAACCCCCGCCGCAGCACCCAAGCACTAGGCCAGTACGACGATCGCGCGCATGAGGAGATATGTGGCGCGATCGTCGGCTAACGCGCGCACCGTCTCTGCGATCGAGAAGGAAATAGGGCATGATCGAGAACCCAATACAGTGGCCAAATGGCGCAAGGTGCGCGGTCGCGATTACCTTCGATATGGATTCCGACTGCCTTCTCCATTACGCGCATCCGCAAAAGGCAGATACGCTGATCGGCACGGCATCTTTGCTTCGCTATGACCGTGTCGGCGTGCCGCGCATTCTGAAGCTCTACAAGAAATACGGTATTAAGCAGACGTTCTTCGTACCGGGCTGGACGGTCGAGCACTACCCGGACATCGTCAAGCAAATCAGGGACGAGGGCCATGAAATCGGCGCTCATGGATATCTCCATGAGAGGCTCGACACATTGTCCGCCGAGACGGAAGACTACTGGTTCATGCGCAATCTGGAAGCGCTGGACAAAGTGCTTGGCGTTCGCCCGCGCGGCTATAGAGCGCCCAGCTACCGCTTCTCGAAAAACACGCTCAACTACCTGGCACGAGAGGGCTTTACTTACGACTCATCCCTCATGGGAGATGACGTTCCCTACATCATCGAGGGTGACAACGGCAGCGTCGTCGAGTTGCCGACGCACTGGGCCCTCGATGATTGGCCGCAATTCACGATCAATTCCGATCTCGGCTACCACATCCAGGTGAATTCGCCGGATCGCGCCATGGATGTCTTCATGGCCGAGTTCGAGGCCGCATGGGAATACGGCGGTCTCTGGATTGCGGTGTGGCATCCTTTCGTGATGGGCCGCCTCGCGCGATGCGCACGCATGGAGAAGATGGTCCAGTACATGCTGGAAAAAGGCGGTGTGTGGTTTGCCACGCTCGATGAAATCACGACGCATGTGAACAGCATGATCGCATCCGGCCAATACACGCCTGCAAGAGAGCGCATTCCCTATCACGGCGCGACGGCGGACGCCTGGAGCCTGAAGCGCTAACTCTCGCGGCGAGCGATCCAAGATAAGGACATTGAGATGCGCGTTGGGATATGCGGCGGTGGGCTGGGGGGGCTCTCAGCCGCCATTGGACTGGCGGGTTTAGGATTCGACGTTGAAGTTTTCGAGAAATCGCCATCTCTTCGCGCCACTGGGGCTGGCCTGAACCTCTGGCCCAATGCCGGTCGGGCAATTTACGCGCTCGGCCTGCGCGAGCAGTACGACGCTATCTCGGTCAAGCTTGATCACTACTTTGGTTATGATCCCGATTGCCGCCCGCTCTTCGAGCACGATACGAGCGCATGGCCAGAGAAGTACGGAGCGCCATCGGTCGGCGTCTATCGGCTTACACTGAGCACCATGCTCGCCGAGGCCTTCGGCATGGACAAGATCAGATTCGGCCACGAGCTGGTGTCCGTCGAGGACAAAGGCGACAGCGCAGTCTGCCACTTCAGCAATGGCGTGAGCTACGAAGGTGACGTCATCATTGGAGCGGACGGCATCTACTCCACCATTCGCAAGCAGCTGATCGGCGGCGTCACTTTCCGTCCGAACGATCATCACGCCTTTCGCTTCCGCGCTGTCATCGACCTGAATGATGTCGATGTGGACCCGGCTGCACAGACCGCCTTCTATTCGCGAGGCGGATTTCTCTCCGTCATCCCGATCGGAGATGGCAAAGCGTACTGGTTCGGCTCCGTGTCAGGAGCGGCCAACTTCGACGAGTTCGTTGCTTACTTCACCTCCTGGACCAAGACTCATATCCCGAGAACGCTCAGCATCACGCCGCGTGAAGCCGTCGTCGAGAGCCCCCTCTTCGATGTAGATGGCAGCCCTTACAAATGGACGCACGGCCGCGTCACGCTGCTAGGGGATTCCGCACATCCCATGATGCCGGACATGGCTCAGGGTGCGAGCCAGACCTTCATCGACTCTTTGGCGCTCCGCAACGCATTTGCCAGCACCAAGGATATCGATGAGGCACTTCACGCGTACGAGTCTGAACGCCGCGCCGCTTCCAACTACGTTGTGAAATGCTCGCAGAAGGGAAGCTTCCTCGGGCGCAATAATGTGAGCCCTATTCCGGTGCGCTACGAGCAGGAAATCGAAGCGATCGCCGTTTAAACGGCAACCATCTCGCGGCTGAACGGGCGACACGCATCGCCAACTCGCCAAGCTAAGAAGGAACTAGGTCGTGACTTCGACGACAGAGCTGCGACAGACAATTCTGCAGTGGATCGAGGAGGATCGCAGCAAGATCCTTCAATTCATGCAGGAGATCGTACGCATTCGCACGCCCAATCCTCCGGGCGATACGCGCGCAGTCATGGATAAGGTGCGCGCGCATCTCGAAGGACTTGGTCTCGCGTACACCATGCACACGCGCGACGAGACCATGCCGAATCTCGTTGCCACGCAGAATTTCAGCGAGGGCAAGAAGCACCTCGTCTTGAACGGCCACATCGACGTGTTTCCGGTCGAGACGTCCGATGGATGGTCGCACGATCCATGGGACGGCACGTTGGAAGGCGCTATCTGGGGCAGAGGCAGCGCGGACATGAAGGTCGGCACCACGGCGTCGATCATGTCGTACATCTATCTCGCACGTTTGGCCGAGCACCTTGCCGGCAAGCTCACGCTGACGGTTGTCTCGGAAGAGGAAAGCTTTGGTCCCAACGGAGCGCGGCACCTTTTTGATGCCTGCCCCGAAGAGATCATGGGAACGGCCCTCCTGAACGCAGAGCCGAGCGGTTCCTACGTTGTCCGCTTCGGCGAGAAGGGTGCCCTGTGGCTACGCATGACCGTTCAGACGCCCGGCGGCCATGGCGCTTATCCGCACGTCAGCCCGAGCGCGATCGAGAAGGCTTACGAGCTGATCGCGGATCTGAAGAAGCTTGCCGAGATCCCCATCAAGGAGCCTGAGCCCGTCGTCTCAGCGCTCGAAAGCTCGCGCGAGCAATACGATCTCTCCTATGGCAAAGGCGCCAGCGACCTTGCGCGCAAAACCACCATAAACATCGGCACGATCACCGGCGGCTCGCGGGTCAACATGATCGCGTCGAGATGCACCTTCGAGGTCGATATGCGGCTACCGAACGGTGCCGATGTCGATCAATTCCTGACAGCGATCGACGCGCTCAAGGAACGTCATGGCTTCAGCTACGAAGTCATCCTGCTCAATCGCCCCAACTGGAATGATCCCGACAACGAGCTCGCGCACATCGTGACCGAGACCGCTGCGGACATTACGAGCATACGTCCCGTGTCCGCAGTCAGCCTCGGAAACACGGACGCGAGGCTCTGGCGGTACAAGAATATCCCAGCGGTTGTGTACGGTCCGTCTCCGCGAGGCATGGGCAGCACCGACGAGCACGTGCCGGCGGAAGAAGCGTTGAATGTCGTCCGCTGCCACGCGATCTCCGCGGCGCTCTATCTCTTCCGTTCGCAAGCCAAGAGCAGCACATGACCGTAACGAAACAAGATCTCGAAGCGTGGGTGGAAGCGGACCGCGACGTCCTCATCCAGTACCTGCGGGATTTCATCCGCTGCCGCAGCCCCAACCCGCCCGGCGACACGCTCGAAGCCGCTCAGCACGTTCGAACGTTTCTCGATGCTCAGGGCCTCGACTACGAGATCATCGCGCCCAATGAGGTCATGCCCAACATCGTTTCCTCATTCGATGGCAGCGTCGCCGGGCGTCATCTGGCCCTCAATGGCCACATCGACGTATTCCCGGTCGAGGATGCGAGCACGTGGAGCCAGGATCCCTGGGGCGGCGCGCTCGTCGGCGGCAAGATCTATGGCCGCGGCTCGGCCGACATGAAATGCGGCACTACGGCTTCCATCTTCACGTATGCCTATCTGCACCGCATTCGCGAGCAGCTCAAAGGGCGCCTCTCGCTCGTCGTCGTTTCCGACGAGGAAACCTTCGGCCCTTGGGGTGCGCGCTATCTCGCCGAGCATCGTCCGGAAGTCTTCGGTGATTGCTGTCTCAACGGCGAACCGAGCGGCATCAGCACTTTGCGCTTTGGCGAGAAGGGGCCGCTCTGGCTCGAATTCCGCATTCGCACAGCGGGAGCGCACGGCGCCTACACCCACATGAGCCCGAGTGCGACAGCCATTGCGAGCAAGATCATTGCCGACTTGGCCAAACTCGAGAACATCGTCGTGCCCGATCTTGGAAATCTCGAGTCCGCCATCAGCTCCGCCTCCGAGGTCATCGACGGCGAGTACGGGGCCGGTGCCGCAGCCATCATCCGCAAGGTCACCGTCAATCCCGGTCTCGTCTCAGGCGGCATCAAGGTCAACATGGTGGCCGCCGAGTGCCGCATGCAGGTCGATATCCGCATGCCCAATGGGCTCAACGAGAAGGACATCCTTCCTCGCGTCGACGAGATCATCGCCGAGTATCCCGGCGTGACATACCGCGTGATCCTGTCGGAGGAGCCGGCTTGGACCCCGCCCGACACCGAGATGATCGATTACGTGCGCCAGAATGCGAAGCAGCTCTCAGGCATCGATCCGGCGCCGATCATCAGCCTCGGCGCGACCGACGCGCGCCTATGGCGCTACAAAGGGCTCCCGGCAATCGTGTACGGTCCAGCGCCGCGCGGCATGGGCAGCATCGACGAACACGTTCCCGTCGAGGAGTTCATCCACGTGGTGAAGTGCCACCTACTCTCGGCGTTCGACTACCTGACCAAGTGATGCTCGACCGTTACAGGAAACCGTCCATGCTCCGGTCTGCGCGATCTCGTCATATCGAGAGAAGAGCACTAGCGAACGCGCAAGAACGATCAAAGGAGTGCGACGTCCGGTATTATGCGCTCGTTGAACTCTGCCGCGGAAATCATCGACCTCAATCGTGGGGTCGTAGTCGATGACGGCATGGGCTGAAGTCCCGGCGCGAAGGCGAATACGACCGGTATGCCGAATTGATCGCGTGTCAGATTGACAATGGCCACATCGATGCTGGATCGGGCGAAAGCAGCCTTCAGCACTGCAATTGGAGGACGCCGCTCCGGCTCGATCACCGTGGTCGGCTTGCCGGCTGGATGCACGAGATCGCACGTTTCACTGTCGATTGTCGTAGATCTCCGCAGATGCAGACGGTCGACCTCGCTCAACGAGCTCTCGCCCATCCCCTCCTGCTTGGCTTGTGCCAGCTGAAGGCCGAGCTCCATCTGCATCATCTCGATGACCGCTGCGCGCACCGCCTCATCGAGGTTCACGCGGGCTGCGAACCCACAAGCCAAACCCTGGCCGTGCCTGTCAAAAGATACTGCAGCGATCGACGGTATGCCTATATCGGTTGTCAAATCCAGCAACCATGACGCGCGATCCAGCTTATCCCGGCGTAGAGTTCGCACCAGTTCCGCTCCCTTTTCGACTGCAGGCAATTCTATCGGCAGCGGGCGCCCGCGGCGACCTCCACGCCACCAAAGGCTGACGGCGTCCCGCTCCACAAGCTCCAGCAGCGCGCGCTCGGTCGCCGCTTCCAATGTCGGGCCTGCTGCGGCACCCGTGCTCAATGCACTTCTCGGCTTCAATTTGCTCTCGCTTTTGGCGCGTCGGAGGCACCAGTCCGCCGGAATCAGTACCGGCGCCGCATTGGTCAAATTACTCCCCTCCACCCAATCATACGTCGCGTGTTCCTCGAAGCCAGTTTGCGTGCGCTCATCGGACAGAAGAGAGGCCAGACCCGGCAGAAGACGATCGCGGATGTCGGGCAATGGCGACGAGCAGTGGACATCGGATCGCTGCTCGAGTTGGGAAAGGCGCTCCACGCCCTCTCCGACACAAGCCGTGAAGGCGATCTCCGGCTCCTCGCCCGCGCCCGCGAGACTGAATGCAGGGAGATCGCCATAGCGCCGATCCATCAGTGCGGGTTGCGCTTGTCCTCCGACAAAGCACAGACCGGGAGACCAATCCGACCGCAAGAGAAACAGGCGCTCTACAAAACTCGCAGCCTGCCGGATGGGAGCCCCGTTCTTGGCCGCCACGGCGGAAAGAAGCGGTTGGCTTGATGGGGCACACAAATCCAGATCCCGAAAGACCAAGTTGCCCATCTCTACCTCCGCTCTCTCAGCTTCGATGCATGGCGAACAAGCGTGATCCGATGCTCAGGTTATCGAAATTCTCTCAATCAACCAACGATAGAGACCAGAGCACCGCGCACTCTGGCACCTGGTTCGTTCCGGTGGGTCCTCATCTCGTCGATCAAGGCGCCGAGCGCTCACTCTGCGACTGCGGTACCTCGGCTAGAAAGCGATTGCTCCATCGACGCACGTCACGACATGTCCCCCGATCCAGATATCTGGTCCGGCGCGCTTCACGTGTATGCGACCGGCTCTTCCCAGTGCCGTCCCTTGCGAGGCGACATAGGTCTCCGGTGCCAGTCCGGCGCCGATCAGCCACTGGGCCAAACTCGCGTTGAGACTTCCGGTGACCGGGTCCTCCGCAGCGCGCGTGCCTACAAAGGCACGCACCTCGAATTGCGCATCTGTGTCGTCATGCGTCGGATCACAAGGGGCGACGAGGCCGATCGGCTGCCCCGGCAAAGCCGTGTAATCGCGCTCGACTGACAGCAGCTCACGGCGCGTCTCCAGCAGGATCCCGGCCCACCCTGGTCCGTTGTCCACCCACTGCGACGCTTTGATCGCACTGGGATCAAGTGCGAGAGCCTTGGTAATCCGATTGAGAAGCTCCGCTTCCAAAGGACCGCTGCGGCGCGATGGCGGTGCGGCGAAGGCCAGTCGCGGACCATCGCGCTTGATGCGCACGAGCCCCGCCCCGCATTCCTGTACGATCTCGCTGCCCTTCGGCGTATTGCCGAGGCCAAGCCAAACATGACAGGTCCCAAGCGTCGGGTGGCCGGCGAACGGCAGTTCCCGCTCGGGCGTGAATATCCGCACGCGGTAGTCGGCGTTGGCATCCATGGGCTGGCACAGAAATGTCGTCTCGCTGAGGTTGGTCCAATTCGCGATGCGTTGCATCTGCGTATCCGCCAGATCATCTGCGCCTACGACAACCGCCAGCGGATTGCCGCGGAACGGCACGGAGGAGAACACGTCGACTTGTCGGAACTTGAGTTGCGGCATGAGCGGATTTCCTTGAGTGCTGCAAGAGCTGAAGGGCGGCAGGTGTTACGGCTGCCAGAAGTGCTTCGCCGTTTCGCGCCGGATCGTCTCCGTATCGATGCCGGCATCCCGCATCAGGTGAGGCTCGAGATCTCGAAGCTCGCGCCGTTGACGGACGCGCTTGTGCCACAGCAAAAGGAGGTCGCGCATCTGCCCGAACCAGAGCAACGGGGCCACGTGCCGGTGGCGTTGATGTGTGGACTTTACGAAGGTTGGTGCGTCGTGGCTCACGCGGACCTCCGCTCGAGTGCGAGTCGGACCGCGAGCCCTGCGAGGACTGTGCCGATCAGCCAGCGCTGAACGACGTGCCACGAAGGGCGAGCAACCAACCAACTGGCGACAGTGCCGGCCAGGAAGACGATGGTCAGATTGATACTGAAGCTGATGGTGATCTGGGTCAGTCCTAGAATGAGGAACTGGCCGAGGATCGGGCCGCGGTCGGGTTCGACGAATTGCGGCAGCAGCGACAAATACAGGACGGCGATCTTCGGATTGAGAAGATTGGTGAGGAAGCCCATCATGAAGAGCCGCTGCGCACCGTCGTGCGGCAGATCGCGTCTCGGCTCGAGAACCGAGCGCGCCCCGGGGCGAATTGCCCTCCAGGCCAGCCAGAGCAGATAGGCAGCGCCCAGCCACCGGATGGCGTCGTAGGCCAATGGCACGGCCAGCAGAACGCCGGTGAGGCCGAGGGCCGCGCCGAGCATGTATACGAGAAAGCCGAGAATCACACCGAGCAGCGAGATCAAGCCTGCGGTTCGTCCCTGCAGAATGGATCGCGACAGCAGATAGATCATGTTGGGGCCGGGCGTGATCACCATGGCCAGTGCCATCAAGGCAAACGCTGCGAGATTCATTGATGTCGGCATGAGAGCAACCCCGGACTATTGCTCCGGAACATTGATCGAGTTTAATATCGGTGCAATCTCAACATTGATCTCGGAGCAATATTCCCTTGAGCGACTATCGCGACATTGCCGACCAGTTTGCGGCGGAGATCCAGGAAGGCCGCCTTAGGCCCGGCGCCAAGCTGCCGACCCAGCGCGACTTCGCCTATGAGCAGGGGATCGCCGTCTCGACCGCAAGCCGTGTCTACGCCGAGCTCACGCGGCGCGGTCTCGTCGTCGGTGAGGTCGGGCGGGGCACATTTATCGCGGGCGCGACACCAGGGATACTGCCGCAGGGAGAGGCGCACGAAGGCCGCATCGATCTCGAGTTCAACTTCCCAACGGTTCCGCAGCAGACCGGCTTTATCGCGCGCGCTCTGGGCGACCTGCAACGTGCCGATGCTGCTGGCAGCGCAACGGGGCCGGTTACGGCTCGATGCATCGACGCTGCCCGGAAAGTCTTCGCGGAGTTTCTTGGCACGCGTGATTGGCAGCCATCTGGCGATTCGCTGGTATTCACCGGCTCAGGCCGGCAATCGATTGCCGCGACCATTTCGGCCCTCGTACCCGTCGGCGGCAGGGTCGCCGTGGAGGCGCTCTCCTATCCCATGATCAAGAGCATCGCCGCCCGCCTTGGCGTGTCGATCATACCCATTGTCATGGATGACGATGGAATGCAGCCCGAGGCCCTGTCCAGGGCGCATCGGAAATCCGCAGTCTCTGCCATCTACGTGCAACCGGTGATGCACAATCCACTCGGCCTCACGATGAGTGAGGCGCGACGCGCCGAGATCGTGCGTCTGGCATCGAAGCTCGATATCCCGATCATCGAGGATCTCGTCTATGGCTTTCTGAGCGATAGCCCGCCGCTCGCCGCGCTCGCTCCGGAGCGCTGCATTGTGATCGACAGTCTGTCGAAACGCATTGCGCCTGGCATATCGATCGGCACGATGCATGTGCCGAAGGGGCTGCACGAGCGCATCTGGTCGACGGTACGAGGTGGCGCCTGGACCGTACCGCCGCTCAGCCTCGACCTTGGTGTGCGACTGATCCTGGATGGCGCGGCAGCAGAGATCGTCAAACTGAAACGCCAGGACGCACACCGACGACAGGCGATCGTCGCCAAAGTACTTGGCGAGTACGCCTTCGCGGGGGATCCAGCCTCCTACCACCTGTGGCTGAAGCTGCCGGAGAGGTGGCGCTCCGAGGCATTCGTTGCGGCTGCTGCGCGTGTGGGGGTCGCCATCACGCCATCCAGCGCATTTGCCATGGTGCCCGGGCATGCGCCGAAGGCGGTTCGACTGGCATTGGGCCTGCCGTCGCACAATGAGCTGCGCGTAGCCGCCAAGCGACTTGCCGATCTGTTGCAGAAGGGCCCCGAGGACGTCGATGTCACCGAGTGAGGCGCACGGGGCCGGACGCGCAGATAGCCGGCGCGGAGCCGGAGCGGCTGCCGAGCGGGAGCGAGGGGACGCTGCCCCCTCTCCCCTTTCGGCCACGATCACTTTTCGAGCCAAACCTGATCGAAGCGCCAGTTGTTGTAAATGCTGTTCTCGCCGAGGACGAAGCCTTTGACGTGAGGCTGCCAACAGGTCCCGGAGCGATTGTGATAGATGATCGGTCGCGCTACTTCTTCCGTCAGGATGCGCTCGATTTCCCAGACGATCTTCTTGCGCTTTTCGATATCCGTTTCCTGCGATTGCTCGTCGAGCAGCTTCTCGACGTGAGGCGTGCAGTATCCCGTATAATTGGCCTCTGACTTACACGAGTAGGCGCCTTTCAGCACAGCGTCAGGATCGTCGATGCCAACACCGGACGTGTTCATGCCCACAGCGTAATTCTTCTTGGTCAGACGGCTGTGCCAGATGGAGGACTCGACCAATTCCATCGTGGCATCGAAGTAAATCTTGTTGAGCTGGTCGACCAGGATGACGGCGGGATCCTTGTAGGTGGCGAAATCGCGCGTCGCCACTTTCACCGGCAGACGGTTGTTCGGACCGTAGCCCAGACTCTCCATGATCTTACGTGCCTCGGCTTGTTGCTGGGCGACGTCGCCATAGCCCGGCAACTGCGAACGCATCTCTGCCGGCATACCCCACTGTCCTTCGGGGCCAGGCATCATGTTGGTCGCAATGGAGGACTTACCACCGGATATGATGTCGATGTACGCTTGGCGATCGAGCGCAAGCGCCATCGCGCGCCGGACTTCCGGCTTGTCGAATGGCGGCTGCTCGACATTGACGAGAATGTTGATAGGCACGTTCGTCGGCGCCAGCTTGCACACCGCATCCGGCTTCTGCGTGGTCACGTCCTTCATCAGGGGCACCGTGACATCGCCAACGAACGTCAAGTCGAATTCGCCGGCGACAAAGGCCAGGATGCGTGTCGACCGGCTCGAGACGATTTTCCACTCGATCCCGTCGAGGTACGGCTTGCCTTTGTCCCAGTAGTTTGGATTTTTTGCGAGCTTGATCGACTCGTTGCTCTTGAATTCGGCGAACTTGAATGGCCCGGTGCCGACCGGCTTTGTGCGCATGTCGCGCGCAGAAACGTGGCATGGATAGACTGGCGCCAGTCCCGATGCGAGCATGGCCACGAACGAGGGCTGCTTCTTCGTCAATTGAAATGTCGCCGTCAAATCGTCTTCGACTACGACTTCCCTCAGATTTTCGTACCAGATCTTGCGCGGGCTCCGCCGAAAGGCGCTCTCAGCGTCGAGCCCGCTCGCCCTATGGTAGGTGCAGCGCACATCTTTGGCCGTGAACGGCTGGCCATCGTGGAAAGTCACTCCATTACGGAGCTTGAAGGTGAGCTTCGTCCCCGTCTCATCCCATGCCCAACTCGTTGCCAGCTCGGGTATGATCGTGTTGAAGCTGTTCAGCGGCTTCATGGGATCGAAGCGCACGAGGTTGTTGAACACCGCCATGAACGGCATATTCGTGGCGATGGTCGATTCCTCGTGGATCGAGGCGCTCGGCGGCTGTGTGGTATTGTAGACCCGTAGCGTACCACCCTGTTTCTGCGCCGCGGCGGTGCCGGCAGTCATGGGCATCAGTCCGACGAGCACGATCGTGAGCCAGCGCGATTGCGCCACCCGATGCAGCCTCATACGTTCCTCCTTTGAGCAGTTTTGTTTTTTGTTGGGGGAAGCCTACCGCCAAAGGCCTCCTGTCGGAAGCTCTTATCCATGCGCGGACGGCGTACACGTGCGCGCCCTCGCGATCGGACGAATGCGGCGTGCCATTCTTTCCCGCGCGAGCGTTACGACCGGTATGAGATATTCAGCCCCCATCGCGTCATCACCGTCGGCAGCAGGCGCTCGAAGTTCGTACCGACGCAATCATGCGCGATGCGCAAGGCCAGGATGCACGTCAAACCGGAGCTTGATTGCCGCCCTGATCGGCCTCAAGATCGTCTGGGGCGCACGCTCGTCGCAGCGGAGCTGGTGTTCGGCGCGAGCGGTGGTGACGGCGGGGCTTAGTTGGTACATCTTCCAGTACAAGAACCAGCTCGACATTCCGAGCGTGTTCGTCTTCCGCCTCCTCGAGCGCAGCATCATGCAGCGATGGGGCCTGCAGACGTAGCTACACAGCAATCAAAGAGGGCGTAATGCGACTCACTGATTTGGCAGCAGGCGCATTGCTGTGCGCGCTCGCCCTCTTCGCGTTGTTCGTCGTCTTGCCCGCGCAGACGTCGGCAACGGGAGGCATCGGGCTTGGCCCTCGCGATCTGCCTACGCTGAGTCTCCTCATAGTGATCGGTCTGTCAGCGCTTCTGGCCGTTCAGGCACTGTTCGGCAAGGCGCTGGAGCGCAAAACGCTTTGGCCAGCCAGTGGCCACGAGACCTGGACGATGGCTGTTGGCTTTTCACTAACGTTGGCCGGCATCGGGCTCTTTCAGTATGCCGGCTTTCTCGTCGGCGGCACCGTCCTGATTGTCTCGATCATGTGGTTCATGGGCGAGCGCAGCTGGTTGCGCCTGCTGCTTACTCCGACCGTGGTGGTGGGGAGCATGTACGTGTTTGTGACGCAGCTTCTGCACATTTCTGTTCCCTGAGTCGCAGCAATGGAAGCCATTATCTCGGGTTTCGGGAACGCGTTCACCCTCAGCAATGTGGCGTTTGTCGCGCTCGGCGTGCTGCTTGGCTATGTGGTCGGCGTCTTGCCCGGGTTCAATCGTCCGACTGCCTTGGCACTTGCGGTTCCACTCACCTTCTACATGGGCCCTGTTTCCGGCATCTCCTTCCTCATTGGCATCAGCAAGGGCAGCGCCACCGGCGGGGCTGTCACGTCAATCATGCTCAATACGCCCGGTGAAGCCTCATCGGCGGCGACGTGCCTCGACGGCTACCCGCTCGCGCGCAAGGGACGCGCTCGTTCTGCTCTTCTCATGGCTCTCATCGCATCGGTCTTCGGTGACGTCTTTGCGACGCTCGTCCTGATTGCCTTTGCCCTGCCCCTCAGCCGTTTTGCTCTCTTGATCGGGCCCGTCGAGATCTGCGCTGTGCTGCTCTTTGCCCTTACGTTCATTGCCGGTCTTTCCGGCAAGTCGCTCCTCAAGGGTTTGATCTCGGGTTTCATCGGCATTTTTCTAGGCACAGTTGGTCTCGATGTGGAAACGGGGACCCCGCGCATGACATTCGGTCAGGCGGATCTGTTCGACGGTTTGCCGTTGATGGTCATCGCCATCGGCCTGCTCGCACTATCGGAAATGATCATCCAGATGGAGGACCGGAGCGGGAGCCAGTCACCTCAGACCATCATCACGACTGGCAGCAAGGATCGGCCGAGCTTGCAGGAGCTCAAGGCTTGTACGCCAGTAATGCTCCGATCGAGCCTGCTCGGGACGGCGCTTGGCGTTGTTCCTGGTCTCGGAGCGAGCATAGCTTCCTTTCTTGCCTACACGTGGGCGCGGGATTCGTCGCCATCACCGGAGCGCTTTGGAACGGGCGCGCTGGAAGGTGTCGCCGCAGCTGAAGCCGCCGACAACGCTGCCGTCCCCGCCGGCCTCATCCCTCTATTCGCGCTTGGCATTCCCGGCGGCATCGCCGCTGCGCTGATCATCGGTGCGTTCACGATCCACGGCATTGTTCCGGGGCCGCTGATGTTCACGAGTCATCCGCACGTGCTCAACGGTATCTATGCCTCGATGCTGATGGCCAGCGCCTTGATGTTCGCCATCGGCTACTTCGGCTCCAGTCTCCTGGCTCGCCTGACATTGCTGCCACAGAGCATGATTGTGGCTACCGTCGTATTCCTGTGCGTGGTTGGCGCCTATCTCGAAGGCGGGACCATGTTCGGAGTCTATCTCGTGTTCGGCTTTGCAGTGCTCGGCTGGCTATTGCGGAAGTTCGAGTTCTCGTTCGTGACTTTTCTCATCGGCTTCGTGATAACCCCGATGCTGGAACTGTCACTACGACAAGCGCTCATTCTCACCGACCGCAATCCGAGCGCTCTCCTCGACCACCCTATCGCCATCGCTGTCCTCGCGCTAACGCTGCTATCAGCTTGGCGCCTGACTTCACGCCGACATGGCACCCCGTTGATCGGGGATCGATGAATACACCAGTCTCACAGAGAGGAATGGAATGATGAATACGTGGGAACGTCGTCACTATGTTTGCGGACGCATGTGGCTCATCGCTGTCATGGCGACGATTGCGGCGGCTCTCGTACTCCCGACGGCAAGCTCGGCGCAGGAGTGGCCGACGAAGCCCGTCAATCTCGTTGTCGGCTACGGCGCCGGAGGTGGCGTCGATCAGATGGCACGGTTTCTCGCGCGCATCGCGGGAGATGACCTGAAGCAGCCATTGATCATTCAGAACCGGCCGGGAGGCGGCGGCGCGGTGGCGGCAATCAGTGTCAAGGCTGCCCCAGCGGATGGACATACTCTTCTGCTCACGACATCCACCACCTTCACCTTCGATCATCATTTTGCCAAGGCGGATTTCTCCATTGATGACTTTCGTCACATAGCCATCATCGGCCAGTTCCAGGAGGTTTTCGTTGCGCATCCTTCGCGGCCTTGGAAAACGCTGCAGGATGCGATCGAGGAAGCCAAGGCCCAAAAGCGCGATCTCAAGTACGCTTCGTTCTACCAGCTCGATCGCGTCGTGACGGCCATGATCTCCAAGCAATCGGGCGTGAGAATATCTCCTGTTCCGACGCAAGGCGGCGCGGGTGTGGTCAATGCAGTCATAGCCAATCAGGTCGACTTTGGGACGACGGGCGGCACCTGGGGACCGTCGGTCGCGTCCGGCACGATCAAGCTGCTCGCCTCTGGTCCACGAGATGCACTCAAGAACTATTCGAGCGTTCCAACACTCCGCGGCCTCGGGTTCGATATCGAAACTGAAGTATTCGTGACCGTGTCGGCACCCAAGGATACGCCCGCAGCGGTCGGAGAGAGGATCTCGGCGGCGCTGAAGAAGGCGGCAAATGAAACATCATACGCCACCTTCTGCGAGGAGCAGTTGCAGGTGCGTCATCTCAATCTCGATGCGGCGGAGACGGGAGCAGCGCTCATGCGGCAAGCAGAACGTTACACCAAGCTTATCGAGGCTGCGGGCAGCGCCGCACGATGATGTGCCGTTGGCGCCGTTGAGCGCAAGTCATCGCCAAGTGGATCTATCGGGCGCCAGCGACAATCGTTGTCGGCTCAGCGCAGTATTTCTACGGTTGGCGCGTTCTACGGCGTTAGCGGCGCGCCTGCCAGGGCCGGGTTGTATAGCTGGCGATGCCGATCCGATCGCCGGGTGCGAGATGCTGCTCCAGCACGCGTGGAAGGTCCAGCGGATGAAGTCGCCGCGCCAACTCTGCGAGCGCAAGCTCCAGTGATGGCAAGCGCCGCTTCGCCGCGATGACAATCAGCGTGTCGATGCATAACTGTTGGCGACCCGCGTCGTCGTCTCACAGAGATCAAGAGTTCCGGGGCTGCAACGAAAGGCAGCGAGGCGATCGACTGCGTCGCGCTGTCGGCGTCCGCTATTTTGCGGCATCGTTGACACAGCTTCCTCTCTGAGAAGCGCTCCTGATCAAGATAATCAATGCCGACATGGATGCTGCCTGCCGTGCCGCATCCTTTGGTAGAATAAATGTAATTTACTCAACCATAGATTGTACGGCGAGCCGAATCACACTTAAATCGAGCACGTCGCGCAGGGCTTTCGTCTCTCGTGCAGGGCACGCCTAGGCGAGGCCTCTGCCGGAAAGGCGGGGACGGACGACCATCATCAAATCAGAGGGGACTCTTGCATGAAACGTATGTTGGGGGCGGCGCTGGCGCTTCTTGCCACGCCCATCATTCTGGCCGGCGGCGTGCAGGCGGCGCAGACCGTGCCGGAGGATCTCGATGTTTCTATCGAGATCGTGGAAGCCTGCGTGGTCGGGACCGTCGTGCCCATCGCGTTCCGCACTCAAGGCACCTTGGCGGCAGCCGTAGATGCAGCAGGAGCAGTGGACGTCACCTGCCCTGACGAGGTCGCATACTCCATCGCATTGGATGCCGGTGGTGGTGACGGCGCCACCGTAAGCATCCGCAAAATGACAGGGCCTGCCGCGGCAACGATCAACTACACGCTCTATCAGAATGAAGAGCGATCGACCGTGTGGGGTGACGTGGATGGCTCGAACAGAAAAACCGCAACCGGCACCGGCACGGCCCAGACGCACAACATCTACGGCCGCGTACCCGTGCAGTCCACACCGGCCGTCGGCACCTATACCGACACTGTAACGGTCATCGTCCACTACTGAGATCGAGGCCGCGGAGAAGATCGGCATGCGTGCAACCTTCAAATGCCTGGCCGCACTGTTCCTGCTGTCAGCACCATCGGCGGAGGCTGCATCGCTCCGCGTATCGCCAGTGACACTTGATCTAAGCATGCCGCGCAGCTCCGCCACGTTGACGCTGCGGAACGATGCGAGCCGGCCGCTAGACGTGCAGGTTCGCGTCTTCCGATGGACGCAGACCGGCGGAGCTGACGCATATGAGGCGACGACGGCTGTTGTGGCCAGCCCGCCGGCGACGCGCCTCGCGCCAGGTGTCGATTACACCGTACGTGCGGTGCGGACGTCCAAAGCACCGATCACTACCGAAGAGAGCTATCGGATAGTGATCGATGAGATTCCTGCAAAGCGCGTGCAACGTTCCGGCACGATCAATCTCGTCGTGCGCCACTCCATTCCAATCTTCTTCCGGAACCCGCAAGCCGATACACCGAGAGTGGCATGGAAGCTTGCTCGTACAGGCGGCCTGCTGAAGCTTGTGGCCGAAAACACCGGTGGTAGCCGGCTTAAGCTCGCAGACCTTGCGCTGGAGCAGGGCAATGCGCGCCTCTACGCCAAGCAAGGATTGGTGGGCTATGTGCTCGCCGGTGCGACGATGGAATGGCCGGTGGTCCTGCAGCAGCGCCCGATGGACGCGACAGTCACGCTCAGAGCTAAGAGCCAGCTCGGCGCCATTCATGAGAATGTGCTGGTCATCGGTCGCTGAGCGGCTGAGCGTGGTCGCCCTTGTCGTGTTTGCCGCGACGAGCGCGGTGGACGCGCAGCCGACGAGGTCGATACCACGGCTATCGGCTGCTCAAAATGCTGCCGAGGGGCGCCAGCTCTTTCTCGAAGTCATCATCAATGACTTCTCGACGCGCGTGCTTGCAGAATTTTCCGAGGACCCGGTCGCGGGATTGACCACAACGCCCGAGGATCTTGCCGCCTTCGGGCTGCGGCTGGCCGATAAAGCGAGGGGCGCAGATGGTCGGATCGTGCTCAATCAGCTCCCCGGCGTCTCCTACCAGGTCGATGAAAGCGCGCAGAAGCTCTATGTGGTCGCGCCCGACGCAGCACGAGTGTTGCGCACGCTCGATGCGCGGTACCGCAGGAAGGAGCGCCCTGAGCCGCAAGCGAACTATGGAGCGGTTCTGAACTACGCCCTGTTCGGCGCCACTGGAGCGTTACGCGATATCGACTTCGGGCGTCTGGACACTTTCTCTGGCTCCTTTGATCTGCGTGTGTTCGGCCCACTCGGCACAATCAGCCATTCTTTCGTTGCCGGGCGCACGTCCTACGATTGGATGGACGATGTCTTTCGCCTCAGAACGGCGTGGGTCTACTCGAACCCCCTGCATATGCTGACCTACCGTGCGGGCGATCTGATCAGCGGCGGACTTTCCTGGACGAGGCCCGTAAACCTCGGAGGCGCCCAGGTGCAGCGTAACTTCGCGCTTCGCGGTGATCTCGTGACGAAGCCGTTACCATCGTTCGCAGGCTCGGCGGCCGTACCATCGACCGTGGAGGTTTATGCGCAGAACACGCGTGTGTGGTCGACGCAGGTTGCGCCGGGCCCTTTCGAGGCCATCAACTTGCCGGTCATCGGTACGTCGGGTGAAGCTCGTGTTGTGCTCAGGGATAGTCAGGGGCGGGAGACCGTCGCCACCCTCCCCTTCTACAATGCCGACATTTTTCTGCGTGAGGGCCTGCTCGATTTCTCGATCGAGGCCGGATTTCCGAGGCGGAGCATCGGCGTCCTGTCCGACGACTACGACGACGATCCGTTCGCCATTCTGAGCGCAAGATACGGCTTCTCGAACCAGCTCACGCTCGAGGGGCACTTCGAGGCCGGCCCCGAGCTCGTCAACGCCGGCATGGGGGCTGCGTTTCTGCTCAGCCGGTATGGCACAGCGTCGCTCGCTGCCTCGGGCAGCACACATGGCGAGCGCACCGGCGCCCTCGCAAGCGCTGCGGTGTCTTTGCGCTGGGGGGATTGGTCGCTCTACGCCCGGGCGAAGCGCACATTCGGCGACTACGACGATGTCGCCAGCGTATCTGCGCAAAAGACATGGGAGGGGCGATACGAGGATTTCGCGCCAACGGGCGTACCGCGTGCGATAGATCAGATCTCGCTAGGCATTCCGGTTCCGTTCGATCGTGCCCACCTTCGCGCGGCATATTCCCGAATCGTCCGTGACTTTGAGGACGACAGCGAAATCCTCAGCATCAACTACAGCCAGGAGATCCGCGAGCGCACAACATTTCGCGCATCGATGTTTCAGAATTTGGGGGGAGAAAGGGGCCTTGGTGTCTACGCAGGTCTCGCCATCTCGTTTGGCGACGGCATTGCGGCTTCCGCCGGCTACGACCATCGGCTGGATGGAGCACGGGCCATGCTCGACGTGATGAAATCCGAGAAGCCGGATGTCGGAAGTTTCAGTTGGCGCGCCCGCGTGCTCGAGAGCGAAGATCCTCTTCGCTCGGCTTCCGGAGCCTATCGCTCTCCTTACGCTCGATTTGAGGGGACGGTCACACAATACAACGATGAGCTACGCGCGACCGCTTCGGCAGACGGCGCGCTCGTGTACGCGGGCGGCGGCGTCTTCGCGACAAATAGGATCCATGATGCCTTTGCGGTCGTTGATGTCGGCGCACCGGACGTGGAAGTCCGCTATCAGAACCGGCCCGTCGGAAGCACAGACCCATGGGGCCGAATTCTCGTGCCAAATATCCAGTCCTACGAGGCGAACGAGATTTCGATCGACCCGACCAATCTGCCGGTTGATGCCGACATACCTACGACCAAGGAAGTGGTCGTACCTCAGCATGGTGCAGGTGTGGTGGTGGGCTTCGGCGTATCGCAGGGCAATCAATCGGCCCTTGTCGCATTCGTGGATTCTCGTGGTGTGCCGATCAAGCCGGGTTCATCCGTCCGCATCGACGGCGTGAGCGAGGAATTCATAGTCGGGTATGACGGCGAGGCATTCCTGCGAGGCCTCACAGCCAGAAATATCGCCACCATCGAACAGGCCGGCGGCACGACTTGCCGTGCTGAATTTGGTTACGAGGCCAACAAGGGTACGCAGATCAAGATTGGTGGTGTCGCGTGCCAATGAGCCTGACACGATGCGCCAGAATAGTGATCCTCGTCATGGCCGTCGCAGTGGTCGGCGCCGCGCGCGCACAAGCGCAGACCTGTGGCTTCAGCATCAGTCCCATGAGCTTTGGCCCTGATATAGATACCCTGTCCAGTAGTGCTGTAGATACGACAGCGACACTCTCATACAACTGCAGCAATGGAACTCCGTCGGACCGGGTGCTGATCTGCGTGGAACTTGGCGAGGGCAGCGTCAACCCGTCAGGTAATGCGCGCCGCATGAGTGGAGGCAGCAGCTATCTCCTCTATCAGCTCTACGCGAACTCCGAACGCACGATCATATGGGGAAGCGCCGGCACTGGGTACCCGCCGGTGTCGATCGCCGTAACTCTCGACGGCAATGGCTCGGTGTCTAACAATCTCGCGATCTATGGCCGCGTGTTCGGCGGACAGTCGACAGCCGAAGCGACGACCTATACGTCGGATTTTACCGGAAACGAAGTCGATATTCGCTATCGCGTGACGAACAACGATGATTGCTCGGCAGGATCAGGATCGTCGGGCGGTGCCGTCAGCTTCACCGTGAGCGGTACGGTTGCTCCGAAATGTGTGGTGAGCACTGCGCCAGTGAATTTTGGTTCGCATAGCGCTTTGATCAGCAACATCGATGCGGTCGGCTCTGTGTCCGTTACCTGCACGCCTGCTACGACTTACGCGATCAGGCTCGACGGAGGACATGCTGCAGCCGAACCGACGGCCAGAAAGATGTTCAAGGGATCTGACACCATTACCTACGGCCTCTATCAGAACCCTCAGCGCGACCAGCCGTGGGGGGATACTGTCGGCGCAGCGGCTCCGGGCACAGGAAGCGGCCTCCCCCAATCTCATACGGTTTATGGCAGGGTCGGTTCGCAACCGACGCCGCCGCCTGGGACCTATACCGATACCGTGGTCGTTATCGTCGACTATTGAGCGCTGCGCGGCTCAGATCGCACAGCGTGATAGCAACTCGGTCAGCGCCTTCTCGCGCTTGGCGAGGTTATGCAAATCCGTCAGCGTGTCTTCTGGCAGGATCAGGCCTTCGAGCCTGTTCCGGCGGTCGTTCCGGGCCTCGATCTCGCCGGGATAAAAGATCTCGTTGGATCCTGGGGCCAGTTGGACGCTCTTCAGTCCAGCGATCATCTCCTCGATGCGCCGGTTGAATTCGGATACCGGCTGAAGGGCGGCGATGTCGATCGCGATCATGAAGTGGCCGGCGCCACTGCGGTGCTCGGCTTGATAGGGTCCATGCACGCCTTCGCCGAACGCGCTTCCCGTCAGCACGCCTGAAAGCATGTCCATGATCACCGAGATGGCATAGCCCTTGTGCCCGGCCATCGGCTGGATGACGCCGTCGATGGCCTTTTGCGGATCGATAGTCGGGTTGCCCTCGGCGTCGATGGCCCAACCCTCGGGGATGGTCTGGCCCTTCTGACGCGCTAGGTAGATCTTGCCGCGCGCCACGGCCGTGTTGGCGATGTCGAGAACCATCGGGTCGAGAGAGCCAGCCGGACAGGCCCAGGACCAGGGGTTATTTCCGAGAGCCTTCTTGCGCCCACCCCAAGGTGCCATCGCTGGGCTTGCATTGGTGCAGAGAAAGCCGACGCAATTGGCGCGCGCCGCCATGAGCGTGAAATAAAGCGCCGTGCCGAAGTGGTTGGAATTGCGCACGGCGACGGCTCCAATACCGTGCCTGTTGGCGCGGGCGATGGCCTCTGTCGCTGCCTTGGCAGCGAGCACTTGCCCCATGCCTTCGTTGCCATCTATGACCGCCAGCGCACCGCCATCGACTACGATCTCGGGCTTGGCGACCGCCGCACACACCCCAGCGCGCAACCGAGCCTCGTACCACGAGAGCCGCATGACACCATGAGACTGATGTCCCCAGAGGTCGGCCTGCACCAACGTGTCGGCGCAGAGCCAAGCGTCATCTTCCGGCATGCCGGCTTCGATGTAGACCGCCTTGGCGAAATCGCGCAGCCGGTCGGGATTGATGCGCGTTGAAGTCATGGGAGACCCATCCGGCTTTTCTTCACAGCATCAGGGAGAGGTGATCGAGAAGCTCAGCGTTCGATCGAGATACTTGGCGGAAATGGTAGCGGGCGCTGCGACCTCAAAGGGCGCAGAGGCGCTGCCGGTGGAAATGATGCTGCCCTTCGGGAGAATGAAGCCGCGCTCACGGGCTATAGTGAGCAGGTCCGCCAGAGATGCGGACGGCACGGTTTCGTCCTCGCCGCGGGCCGCGCCAGCCCGCGGTGCGCCATCCACCTCGATGGCAAGGCTGTCGACGATCCCAGCGATTTCGTTCGTGGTTATTGCCTCGCCGAGCACCAGCGCTTGGAAACCCGAGTTGTCCGCAGCGAAGCTCGGCCAGCCGACAGCGCGGCGATCGCGAAACCGCGCCAGGACGATCTCGAATGCAACGTGTGTCTCGCCGACGACGGAGAGCGGATCGGCAATGCGTGTATCCGGAACCACATCCCGATCGAGCACGAAGGCGATTTCGAACTCGATGACGACTGGAGCCGCATTTGGAAGCGGGATGATAGCACCGTCGCGGTAGAGCTGATCGGAGAGGATGCGCCCCGCAAGTGATCGGCCAATGCCGAATGTCTTCTTTGCCTTGTGGCTGCCGAGGCCGAGCTTCCATCCTGCGGTGCGTCCGCCGATCTCTTGGATCAGCAGATCCTGGATGTCGTATCCCTCGTCGATGGTTGCCGGGCGCGAGGCTTCAGGCAGGGCGTCCAACAAAGTTCCTGAGCGGTAGGCGTCGGCCAGGAGTTTGGCAGCGTCACGGGTGCTCATTCGGTCTGCTCCATTGGTCGCCCTGCAATCTATATGCGCGAGGCAGATGCTCCGCTCAGTCGGGAATCTCGAGCTCGACGAGCGGGCCGTGCTGCTGACCGCCGTAGATGTCGCCACAATCGCGCGAACCTTGGATCGCGGGGCGCGGGATCGAGATCTTGATCGCCTTCGCCGCATCGTGCTCGAAGAACAGAACTTCATTCGGTGAAACGCGGTACAGGCTGGCGAAGCTCTCGCGCGTCAGCACCTTGGATTTGCAGACGCGGCGATAGTCCTCGTCTGTGTCGAACATGACGTCGAAGGTCAAAGTGAAGGGACCCGCGTTCTTGGAGCGGATCAGACGGGCGAGGTCGCCAAGCTTGGCCATGATCATACCTCCAGGAATTCGGTGCGGAACATCTCGAGCGGATTGTCCGGCACGACGACGTGGTTGAGGTTGAAGCGATAGACCGCGCCGCGGTTCACGTGCGTTGGCGCCATCGGATAGGCGATGCCGGTGATCAGGCCGCGCCATTCAGGAATGGGATAGTGGACTGCGAAGTGGGCGAAGGTCTTGGCGATCGAGTCGGTGATCGCCTCGTCGGCTGTAGTGATCGTGAACACCAGGCCGACCTCGTGGCCGATCTGATGCCTGAGCGGTTCGAGCGCGCCCATGACGCCATCGCGTCCGTAGACGCGGACGTGGATGTCGTAGTCCTCGGGGCCGACCTTGCCGGCGAACATCTCCTGCACGCGCACTTTGAACTTTTCGCGCATGGCGTCGAGCCAAGAGTCGAGTTGACGTAGAATGAAGGGTTCGCGTACGCCGCCGATGATGAGAGCCTGATAGCCGCCGAGCTCGGCGCCCTCGAGCTTGATCGTGGTCGAGTTCGAGGGACGGAACTTCGAATTGTAAACCCGCACCGCTCGATCATTCAGCGCCTCATAGCGCGAATGCAGCGAGTCGATCACGCCGTTCGGCTCGGTGATCAGGAAGGGATCGCCGTTCTCGTAGAGCGTGTGGGAGGCAACGCTCTGCGGGGAGCAAGCAACCTCCATGTCCATTGGCTCGATGTCGAAGTGATCATCGCGGATCCAGGCAAAGAGGCTGTCGGGCCGCTTGCGCTGGACCACACAGGCCGTGCCGCATTCGAGGATCTTGGCGGCGTGCCATGCCGCACCTGCATCGGCGCCCTTCATCAGGGGGACGCTGGCGAACAGAGAGGTATCCGATGCGCGGCCGCAAAGGACGACCTGCGCGCCCTTATCGATTGCATCGGCGATCGGCTCGTGGCCCATCATGCCTACGATGTGCGTGCTGCGGTCGATGACTTCGTCGCTGATCGGCGGGGCGGGGTTCAGCGGCGAGATTCGACCCTCGCGCAGGCGCTTCTTGAGATAGGACTTGTCCTGCTCGGAGCGCACGAGCGCCAGCTTGAACGTGAGGCCCTCTTCTTTCGCAATCTCCAGCGCGATATCGCGCATCCAGTTGACGCCATCGTCGCCACCGCCGAAGCCACACGAGCCGACGATGAGCGGAACGTCGAGCCTGTTACGACCGAGCATCATGAGGCGCAGGTCGCGCTTCGTGCCCTCGCAAGAGAAATACGGCTTGCCGCTCCCAAGATGAGACGGGCCGGCGTCAGTCGAGCCGCCATCGCAGGCGATCACATGGGGCTTGAGCGAAATACCACGCTCGAAGGATGATTCCAGAAAGCCCGAACCAATCTGCCCCGATGCAGACAACACTCTCACTTCGGTCATTGCGCACCTTTAGCGTTGAGGCGAACTGCCCGCCGTGGCTATCGCCGCGGCGGGCCAATTATCAGCCGAGTTCCTGTAGTGCCTGATCGACGTACTTCGTCTGAATTACCTTGCTCAGATCGGGTGTGCCTTTGATCGCACCCGCCTGACGGTAGACCGGCAGCAGCTCCTGGAAATACTCACGCTTGAAGCCGCCATCGTTCGGCCAGGCATTGATCTCCTTCGAGAGCTTCTCCCAAATCGGCTTCAGGACATCATCCGTCGTTTCCGCGGCCTTGGGTACGGTGGCGTACTGCCTGAAGCCCTTGGCGAAGTATTCGTAGTCGGCGTTCGCGCGGCGGAAGGAGGTGATCATCGCCTTGTTGAGGTCGACGGCGATGCGCTGGTTGTCTTTATCGTCCGCCCAGGCACCGGGGACCAGCCATGCCTCGCCAAAGAAGTGCTTGTAGGCCTTCCACGGCTCGATCAGGACCTTGTAGTTGCCCTGCTTGATGATGCTTTCCGCCTGATCGAAATGCACCGGCACCGCGGCAACGCGCCCGGCCAGCAGCGCACGCATGCGTGAGCCGGAACCACCCATCTCTACGATGGTGGTGTCATTGATGTTGATATTGTTCTGCCCCAGCACGCCGCTGAGGAGCACATAGATGAAGTCGCCGCGCGAGTTCAAGGCAATAGCATTGCTCTGATCCTTGAAGTCCGCGTAGCTCTTGATCTTGTCCGCATTGACCACGAACACCTGGCTCGTGCTGTTGTAAACGAGGCCGATCAGACGCACGTCAGCGCCTGCCTCGGTCGAAGCGATGGCCGAAACGACGTCCGCATCTCCGGCCTCCGCCGAGCCCGCGATGATCGACTGCGTGATCACCTGCATGGACTCGATGCGATCGATCTTCGACTCGCCATAACCGAGTTGTTGCAGGCCCTCACGGATCGCAATGACCTCGGGGATATGAATGGCGAGGCTGAAGCCCTGAATGATCAATCTCATCGAGCGCTTCTGCTGAGCAAGGGCGGCGGCGCCGGGCAGCGCCAGAGTGCCAGCCAAGCCCATGCCGTTGGCGGCAGCGAGCTTCAGCCATTCGCGGCGTGTAAGTTTCATGTTGTTTCCTTCCTTCTTCGTTGTGTTGGTTTACGCCGTCGCGCGACGTCAGACGTGTGCGCCTTTGCGCAAGGTCGACCAAATGCTCCGGCGCATCTCGAGGAATTCCGGCGTGCTCTTCAGCGTATCGCGGCGCGGGCGCGGGAAAGGCACGTCGATGATCTGCTCGATCCGACCCGGACGCGGTGTCATCACGACAATTCTGTCGGCGAGGTACAGCGCCTCCTCGATGGAGTGCGTGACGAAGATGACGGTCTTACGCTGCTTCTCCCAGATGTTGAGCAGCTCATCCTGAAGGAGGTCGCGCGTCTGCACATCAAGAGCCCCATAGGGCTCGTCCATGAGGAGAACAGAGGGCTTGATCGCGAGCGCACGTGCGATGCCGACACGCTGCTGCATGCCACCTGAAAGCTCGTGCGGATAGGAATTCTCGAAGCCCGACAGGCCGACAAGATCGACGTATTCCTGCGCGATTGCCAGTCGCTCGGCCTTGCCGACGCCGGTAACCTCAAGACCGAAGGCGACGTTGGCGAGCACGGTGCGCCAAGGAAACAGCTCGAAGCTCTGGAACACCATGCCGCGGCCATCGCCCGTGGTGTTCGTCACGTCTTTGCCGTCGAGGATAACCTGGCCGATATTGCAGGTCTCGATGCCATCGATGATGCGCAGCAGCGTAGACTTGCCACAGCCCGAGGGGCCAAGCAGTACCAGAAACTCCAGCTCCGCAATGTCGAGCGAGAAGCTCTCCAGAACTGTCAGCTCTTTTCCGCCACGTCGATAGATCTTCGTGACGTCGCGGATCGCGAGCTTCGTGGAGGGATTAGGCGCGGCAGCAGCGGCGCGACTTGTCGGTTCGGCAAGCGTCATGTCGTGACTCGCTGTTGCTCATACCAGGGCGCGAGAAGGCGACCAGCCAAACCCAGCAGCCCATTGAGGAGGAGACTGACGATCATCAAAGTAATGAGCAGGGCGAGCGTCGGAGCCGTATCGATCTGCAGGCCAGCGCGATGAATAAGGCCGCCGTAACCGATGATCACGAACATCTCGGCCAGAACCATCGCACGGATGGCGTGAACCAGGCCAATGCGCGCGCCGGTCAGAAGATAAGGATAGATGGCCGGCAGCGTCACTTTCCAGAAGGTCTGCAAGACGCCCGCGCCGAAGGAGCGCGCGACGGCAATCTGCATGGGGCTGACACCGCGCGCGCCGTTGTACGCCGTCAGGGCGATGTACCAGACGCTGGAGAGGAACACGATCGTCACGCGCAGCGCGAAGCCGGTCCCGAGAATGAGGATGAAGAGAGGCACGAGTGTTGCCGTCGAAGTGACGACGAACATGCTGACCCAGGGGCGCGCGACTGCATCTGCTACACGCGAGCGGCCCATGGCGACGCCAAGCGGCATGCCGATGATGCAGGCCGCGCCGAAACCAACCACCATCTGCTGCAGCGAGCCAGTGAGCTGGCGCAGCATATCGCCTTGACGGATGAGATCGACATATTCGAGAGCGACGGCACTTGGTGGCGCAAAAAGCGCATTGCCGAGCTTCCTGCCGGCAATTTCCCAGATGAGCAGCACGATCCCGAAGCCGAGACTGCCAAATACGATACGGCGCAGTTTGTCGGACATGGCTCAGCCCCTCACGTGCCAGTGGACGAGTCGACGTTCGATCAGCGCAACGAGTGACTGGGCGATGAGGCCGAGCAGGCAGATAAGTAGAACGATCGACAACACAGCCGCCGTGTCGAACTGCTGAGTCGATCGCTTCATTATTGCGCCGAGGTTCACGGCCGCGAAGAACAGCTCGGCCGTGATCATGCCATTGATTGCTCGTGCCGATCCCACGCGCAGCGCCCCAATGAAGAACGGAAGCAGAGAAGGCAAGACGATCAGGCGGAGCTGCTGCAATCTGGACGCACCAAAGGACCGACCGACGTCGATCAGCGGCCTGCGCACGTCGCGAGCGCCGGCAATGATGACAACCAGAACGTCAAAAAAGCTCATCAAGAATACGAGTGCGACGCGCGCCTCGAAGAACAGCCCGAACCAGATCACCAGAAAGGGCACGAAGGCGACGGGCGGGATCGCGTAGATGGCGTTGATGACGGGCTCGAACATCTCCCGCAATACGCGGTAACGCCCGATGACCATGCCGAGCGGCACGGCGATCACGAGGGTCAGGGCGAAGCCGAGCGCAAGTTGCACAAGCGACTGGCTCACGGCGCGCATCAGCGCGGCGAACCATACCGGATCCAGAAACTTGCCGAGAACCGCACTTGGCGGAGGCAACAGCAGGCCCGACGTCTGTGATGAGCCCCACTGCCAAATCAGGAGGACGACAACCACGGAGAGCATTGAGAGACCGTAGCCGCTGAGGATCAGGCGTGCGGCGCCGCCCTTGGCAGCTCCCAACGCTTTCCGCCCGGAGGTCTCATGCCCCGATCTAGCAGCCGACGATGCCAAACCCACGTTTCCTCGATCGAATTGTCCTGCCAGCCTTGACCTAGCTGGTCCCTTAACTTGATAGTGCACGACCTGGCTTATATTGTCTAGTCGTCTAGTCATCTTGGGAATATGGTATCTCTCGTATGGACCCTGCACCACCCTCCGGCGAGCGCTTTACGCCCCTCTACGTCCGCATTCAGGAGCGGATCCGCGCTGCTATTGCAGGCGGTAAGATGTCGGTGGGCGACAGGATCTGGTCCGAGGCGGAGCTGGCAAAGGAATACGGGACGACCCGATCCACGGTCCGGCACGCCCTCGACAAACTGGTCTTCGAGGGGCTGATCGTGCGCCATGTCGGGCGCGGCAGCTTCGTCGCCGATCGCGTCGGCGTCCGTTCGCCGATCGACTCGCGCTATTCGCTGTCCTTCGAGCAGCAAGTGGCGCAGACCGGGCGTGTCGTTACGTACAGATCGCCGGCGTTGGAAGTGACTCCAGCACCGGCAGAGGTCGCCGGGCACCTCGGCGTGGAGCCTGAAGCGCTCATATTCAAGCTCGAGCGCCTGCGCATCATCGAAGGCCGCCCGGTCTGCCTCGAGATCCGCTACATGCCGAAGGAGATCGGCGAGAAGGTCACCGGCGAGATGCTGGCCACGCGCGCGGTCCATGCTTTCGTCGGCGAGATCATCGGCGAGGCCATACCGGCAATCAGCGTTTCGTTGACGGCGGAGATCGCTACGCCGCGGGTCGCGCGCCTGCTGGAGCTGCCGGAGAACTCGGCGCTTCTAGTGCGCAGCAATACGCATCACGCAAGCGATGGCCGCATTGTCGTTTGCGGACGCTCGCTATTCGCGGGAGATGTGAGCACGGACTACGTGCTCGGCCAGCTGCCCAAAACCTAGAGATGATATCCGAGGGAGGTTAGACGTGCTGAATGCAGCTCCGCCGCGCATCGAGACGCGCGTTTTTTCCAGGCTCCCCGATCATCTGCGAATGAGAGGGCGCGTGTCGGGCTGGTCGTTCGGCAAAGGAAACGATCACCTGCATTCCTTCATCGAAGGTCCGGCCTTCGACCGGCTCGGCAATCTCTATGTGACCGACATTCCCTACGGCCGCATTCTGCGGGTGACGCCGGATGGCAACTGGAGCCTCGTTACCGAATATGATGGATGGCCCAATGGGCTGGCCATCCACAAGGATGGCCGCATTTTTATTGCCGATCATCGCCGCGGTGTGATGCGGCTCGATCCGCAGAGCGGCGCGGTGACACCGGTGGTCGAGAACGTGCGCCGCGAAGGTTTCAAGGGCACCAACGACCTCACCTTTGCGCGCAATGGCGATCTCTACTTCACCGACCAGGGGCAGACTGGCCTGCAGGATCCGACCGGACGTGTCTACCGCCTTACTGCCGACGGCCATCTCGATTGTCTGATCGACAGGGTGCCCAGTCCGAACGGGCTTGCCCTCTCGCGCGACGAGAAAACGCTTTTCGTTGCCGTTACGAGAGCGAACCAGATCTGGCGCCTGCCGCTACACGCTGACGGAACGACATCGAAGGTAGGTGCCTATATCAACCTGTCTGGCGGGGGTGGCCCGGACGGCATGGCGCTCGACGAGACCGGCGGCCTCGCCATCGCGCATGTTGGCCTCGGGGCTGTGTGGCTGTTCGACCGCCTTGGCGAGCCTGTCGGCCGGCTTCAGTCGTGTGCCGATCTCGCCGTCACCAATGTCGCCTTCGGCGGCTCGAACGGACGCACGCTCTTCATCACAGAGTCAGACAGCGGTTCCATCCTAATGGCGGATGTCCCGACAGCCGGACACACGCTCTTCTCGCACCAATAACGCGGCGCACTTCCGCAAACGTCGAAGCGTGCGACCCCAAGCCGTAACTGTCGGAGTGCCCTACAAGCAGTCGCCGTAACTTCGTGATGGCTTGCCCTGTCCGGGCTGTGCTCGAAAATGCACCTCCATCATCGTGGGAGACATGCCCGATACGACGAACAGAAATACTCCTGTGCATTGCACCTTGCCGTCAACCTGAGAGCCCGGCAAACTGTGCGTCCACGCTTGGAGGCGAACATGACCTCAGGACAATCCGCCGAAGCCGTCGCAGACGGCGTCTATACGACCACCTGCTGGGAATGCTCTGCCTATTGCGGCGCGCTCGCAACCGTCAAAGACGGCAAGGTGGTCAACTACGCGCCCAATCCCGCCAGCCCTCATTCAGCAGGTGCATTCTGCATCAAGGGCATCCGGGGGGCGCCAGGCCTCACCTACAATCCCAACAGGCTGCTGTACCCGCATCGCCGCGTTGGCGCGCGTGGCGAAGGCAAGTGGGCGCGCATCTCGTGGGATGAAGCTCTCGACGAAATCGCCGATCGCCTCGCCGAAGTCCGCCGCACCTATGGACCTGAAGCCATCGTTGGCGCCACGAGCGGCGCTGCGTTCAGCCGATCGATCGTCACCGCTCTCATGATGCGTTCCATCGGCTCGCCGAACTGGATGATCAATCAGGATTTGTGCGGTGGCTGCCGGGCCGTATCGGGAAAGATCACGGGCCTGCCGATTGCCCGGGGTGAGGATATCGATAATACGCATTGCGCCCTGATCGTGGGCCGTAATGCGCAGATCGCCGATCCCGTGGAGTGGGCGAAGCTGAAAGCCGCGAAGAAACGCGGTGCGCGCATGATCGTGATCGACCCCAAGCGTACGACGGCCGCGGAGCTTGCAGACATCAGGATGAGCCCGAGGGTGGGCACGGATGCCGCAATCGCCCTCGCGATGATGCACGTGTTGATCGGCGAAGGACTCTACGACCGACATTTCGTGCACGAGCGGTGTCACGGCTTCGAGGCACTGGCGGAGCGTGCCGCGCAATTCTCACCGGCGACGACTGAGGGGCTAACGGGCGTTCCGGCGGAAATGATCGTCGATGCCGCCCGCATGTATGCCGACGGCCCATCGACTTTCGTGTCGGGCCACGGGATCGATGCGGCCAGCAACGGCGTGCAGACATTCCGGGCCTTCCATGCGCTCGCAGCCATTTCGGGAAACATAGACCGGCCCGGCGGCAATCTGCGCCAGCGCACACCCAAGGGGTTCTCCAGCTATCTCGAACTGCTCCATCGACCGGAACATCGATTGCCCGCCGATGTCGAAGCACGCACGATTGGCGCTGACCGTTTCCCTCTCTGGGCTGGCCCGCGCGGCTGGCAGACCGCGTGCCACAACCCGTCTGTGATCGAGGCCATGCTGACTGGCAAGCCGCATCCCGTGCGGGCTCTCTATGCCAGCGGTGTCAACATATTGGTGACGTATCCCGACACGCGGCGGACCATTGCCGCTTTGCGCTCGCTCGACTTCGTCGCCGTCGCGGCCCACCAGATGACGCCCACAGCCGAGTGGGCCGACATCGTTCTACCCAAGACGACGACGCTCGAGGAGGAAGAGGTGCTGTTCGTGCCATCGGGGCCGACGGTCGTCTTCACGCGAGCAACCGTTCCGCCACAGGGCGAAGCACGGACAGAGATCGGCATCGCTGCACCTCTTCTCGACCGCCTCGAGGCGCGACAGGCAGTGACGGCGCGCCTGATGCCGTGGCGCTCTCAACGCGAGCTCAACACGCATTTACTCGGCGACAGCGGAATTACGATCGAGATGTTGGAGGCCAAGGGCTTTCATCAGGTGTCGTCCGAGCCGGTCCCGGCCAGCCATCCGTTTCCCACGAGCACAGGCAGGATCGAGCTCTATTCACCTCAGCTCGAAGAGTTGGGACTCGATCCGCTGCCGGGTTATATTCGGCCTGAGCGAGACGGGAAGGCTGCTGATGTCCGCACGCGCTACCCGCTGGTCGTTGTCACTGGCGATCGCGAAAAGAGCTACCACCACTCGCGTTTCCGCGACCAACCATGGGCGCTCAAGGTATCGCCTGATCCCCACCTCTTCATGCATCCCGATACGGCACACGCCCAAGGCCTGGCTGATGGCGACTGGGTGCGCTTGGAGGTGGCCGAAGTGGCGGGGCACTGCCGACTGAAGATCAAACTTTCCGACGCCCAACAGGCAGACGTCGTCAGTACGGGCATGGGCTGGTGGCGTCCAATGGAGCCGGCGCCCGAGCACGGCGCACTCGACGTGAACATCAACGCCGCACTCAGCTATAGCGGCCCTTACGATCCCATCTCAGGCTCATCCGATATCCGCGGTCAGCTCTGCCGCGTCGAACGAATTGGCATCGACTAGGTTTTCATGCGGGCGCCATCGAAAACGGCGGCCTGCGCGGCTTCTGGGAGAACACGGGCTTGAGTGGCCGCAGGCCTAACGCTGGACGCGCACTACCACCCGAAGCGGCGCGAAACCTGCGATGACAATTCCCCCGCTCGGCTGGCGACGCCGCGAAGCGTACCCATATCCAATGCGCTCAACGTCGAAGCTAACGACGCCGATACATCCGCCAAACGATCACTGGCAGTAGAAATCGGCCGCTGACGCTTCAACGTCTTCTCGATGGAGCGCAAGTCGCGGCCTATCCTCTTCTCCACCGCGCGGGCTCGCGACTCCGGCTTACGGCTCACCAGCACCATCGCCACGGCTGCGCCAACCGCAAGCGCACCGCCTACAACGAGAGCGGGGTTTGTCTTGGCCGTATCGCTGACCCAGTCGTATATGGACCCGAACTCAGACTCTTCGGGGGTCTGCGCCGTCTGCTCGGAAAGCATTTCACCTGTGTCCGACATCCCATGCTCCTCGGCTACCTACAGATCAAGAACACCGATGTCGTCTCGAAGTTCCTGGTCCACTGCGACAGGGTGTGAAGGGCAGTCCCGTGGGCGCCGCCGCCCTTGACACATATTCTTGATGTTAAGGGTCGCGATCTTCATTTCGTATATTTGCCGACCGCCTTTTGTACCAATCGATCCAACCGCTCGAGAAGAGCAGTGCAAGCGATATCGGAACGGCGATTGCTATAGTGCGCCAGGCACCGAGTCCGCAGCCCACGCCAAGGGCCGCGCTCATCCAGACGGTCGCAGCGGTGGTCAAACCTTCGACGGTGCGCGCCTCGGCATTCCGCAAAATGACGCCGGCTCCAATGAAGCTAACACCAGCCATGACGCCCTGAATTATGCCCTGGACGACCCGGCTCATAGCATCGGCGTTCTCGGCCATGCCTTGCACCTGGATACCGGCCATGCTGATCGTGGCCGCGCCGAGAGCGACGAGTCCGAGGGTGCGAACGCCAATGGGCTTGTCAGCGAGATCACGGTTGAGCCCGATGAGGCCGCCCGCCGCGGTGGCTGCAAGCAAGCGCAGGAATATGTCGCTGAAGTCAAGCGTCACAAGTTGCGGTCCTTATCCCGGCACGTACCTCGCATTCTGTCAAATTCCGATCCGCCATCTACGCCTCCGACCCCAAAGCCTCAAGCGCCAACTGAAGCGCACGCAGAAGCACTTCGCCGCGTATGCGGCCCGATGAATGCGCATCGATTTGCAAGCGATGTTGGTATCGGCGCCCATCTCGAAGCTGTACCGCGAGATGTGTAAGACCGACGGGATTGCCATCATCGTCCGGCCTGGGACCGCCCACGCACGTCACTGCGATAGCCATCGTGGCGGAGCCGCATTCAGAGAGCGCTCCGTTCGCCATAGCTGCGGCCACCTCAGCACTGACCGCCGAGCAGGATGTGATAACCCCTTGCGGAATTCCCAATACCTCGACCTTGCAGGCTTTGGCATACGTGACTAAGCCGCCGAGAAGAACATCACCGGCGCCGGGGGTATCGGCCAGGAGTGTGCATAGTGAACCAGCCGTACAGGACTCGACGGTGATGATCCTGGCGCCAGAAGCCCGCGCTGCTTCCACGACGCGGGCGGATAGGTCGGTGATGGAAATCTCGTGCGACATGACGCTATGACCGACGCTCTGATGCCTCCGAGCCACCCTTCTTTGCGCGCGCCGCGCGATTGCCTGCCTTTGGAACTACGGTTGGTAGCAGCCAAATGCTCCGGGCGGTCATGCAGTTCCGTAAGCAGGCAAGAATCAAACGATCGCCAGCGATGGCTTTGCGCGGCAAGAGCTGGCGCCGGATGAGTGATCCGCTCTAAAGCGTCGGACCTTAATGCGACCCACGCCTGGGCTGAACTCAAAGTCGCATTTATGGTGCAAAGACGCTTTAGAGTCATAATGTTCTAAAGCAACTTTGGACTTGAAATTCACTCCCCGCCTAGCCTCAAATCGAGGTGAATTTCAAGTCCGTTGCTTTAGCAGCCATGTACGCGCAGGCAGCGACGAAAGCGCCAGCCGGCTCCCCAGCGATTGCGGCATTCCGCGTACCAGCGCCGGCAATAGTTGTAGTGCACTGGCTGCACCAGCTTGCTGTCCAATACAGGGGCGACCGGCATCAACGGCGCGGCCCTCGCTGATGGTCCAACAAGCAGAAGGCTACCGAGCATCAGTGCGCCGGCGGCCGGCAAAGCAAGAGAGGGAAGTGTGTGTCTCATGAGATCCTCATGCACGTTGGTGAGGATCGGACGGTGCCGCGCTCATATTGCTGCCGTCGTGCAGAAGCTTTTCATTTTGTAACGGCGCACCCCATGTGGCGTATCTGAGGTTCGCAGAACACGTAACGGGCTCCGCTGCGCAGTCAACAGAGCAAAAGCGGGCGCTCCCGCAGGAACGCCCGCTCGCTCTGCATTCCATATGCGCTTGGCGCTTATCGCCCGATCGCTGCGGCCTCGTCGAGTGCGCGGGCGCAGTCGCGAGAGATCGCATCGCGCTGTCGGTTCAAACAGGAAACGATCCGGCCGCCGCCCGGCAACGTATTGGCGCAAAGCCGCTTGGCATCTACCGCGCACGCGAACATGGTGCTTTGCGCGGACTGTGCCTCGGCGACGAAACGGCGACAGTCTGGTGAGAGCTTGTTCTGCTGGCTCATGAGGCACTGCGCCAATCGTCCTCCGCCGGGCGCTATACCACTGCAGACGCGCGATATATCGCCACCACACACTTCGAGCGCGGCGCGTGCGAATGCCAAGCCCGGGCGTCCGTCGATGAACTGTGCGTGAGCGACGGTCGGCACCATCAGCACAGTGGCAGCGAGGAGGTTGCGCGCGCTGCGGCGCAAAAAGCGAATGAAGAATGGCGGCGGCATATCTCATAGTCCTTGCATCGGGGCGATGCGGCAGACGATTAGCCGCCGCATCAGGGATGCGTATCCGCGGATTCTCAGTAGCGACGGTAGACGCGGGCGCGGCTCGCCGTGCCGCCGTTAGGCCCGGTATAAGTCGCCGTCGTCCGGCACCACGCGCCACGACACCCAGTCGAGCCCGACCGCGCGACCGTGTTGCCGGCCGGTCCGGTCCACCGCTGCGTCGAGCTACAGTGGCTTCCCGAGCATGAGCCCGAGCCCTGTGCCGAGTAGACGCCGCCATTGGGACCCGTCACCGTCTTCGAGCGGCTCCAACCCTCCTGGGCGCTGGCGGCCGCCGCTCCGAAAACCATGAATACGACGGCAAGCGCGAGTGGAGCAAAACGTTTCATGACATCGATCTCCTTCACCTATCCCAAACTATCATCGCCCCTGAGCAGCGACGGAAAGGAGATTGCGCCGCGAGCTTTGCCAGGACTTTGCAGCATTAAGCATCGAATGTTACGAAGTGTAACCGCCTCCCCCGACATTGTTTTCGGACAATCGACAGTGAGATACGCTGTCGGAATGAGCCGCACCCCCCGCATCCTCGTCGTCGAGGACGATCCCGAGATCCGCTCACTGCTGAAAGACTACCTGCATCGGCAGGGCTTGCGCGTCGACGTGGCCGACGGCGGTGGCACATTCGACCGCTTGATGGCGCAGTATGGCGAACCGGATCTCGTCGTGCTCGATATCATGCTTCCGGGCGAGGACGGCTTCTCTATCTGCCGGCGCCTGCGCGCGACGTCGCGCGTTCCTGTCATCATGCTGACGGCACGCGGCGACGACATAGACCGCATTGTCGGCCTTGAGATGGGCGCCGACGACTATCTTCCCAAGCCATTCAACCCGCGCGAGCTCCTGGCACGCATTCGTGCGGTGCTGCGACGGATGGAGCAGCCTCTGGATCAGCCGCGTCGCCGTCTTACCGTCGGCGCGCTCATTGTCGATCTCGACGCGCGGACCGTCTGGGATGCCGCGGGCACGGAGATCGAGCTCACCAGTGCAGAATTCGAGCTGCTTGCCTGCTTCATTACGCGTCCCGGTCGCGTGCTGTCGCGCGATCAGCTCATGGACTGGACGCGAGGGCGGCGCGCCGACGCGCTCGACCGCACGATCGATGTTCAACTGAGCCGGCTCCGCAAGAAGATCGAAGGCAACGGCGCTCCCTTGATCAAGACAGTGAGGAGTGCCGGCTACATTCTGACCGTGTCGGTCGAAGAGGCCTGAGATGCCGCGCCTGGGCTTCCTTGGCCGAGTGGTTCTGATATTGCTCGCGTTGTTTCTCGCGATTGCGGCCCTCGGGCTCGCGCTCACAACGATCGCGCGCGAGCAGCGCGAGACGGGCGCCGAGCGCTTTCCGATCCCGGCGCAGGCTGCAGCCATCGTCGAACTCCTCGATGTAACTCCGTCCGCCGAGCGCGCGAAGGTACTCAAGGCCGTCACCTCCGACACGTTCTATGTGCGGATTGCCGACGCATCGGAAGCAGGGCGTTTGAATGGCACGCGGATGCCGGGCGTCGAGTGGCTCGTCGGCCAATACCTGGAAACGCTGGCCGATCGCGAAGTTCTCGCGTTCCGTATGACGCCCAAGAATGCGGGCTCAGTGGTTCTCCTTCTCGATCGTCTGTCCGGCAATCGGCGTGCACATATCGCGATTGCGGTAGCGCTCCGCGATGGCGACTATGCCGTGTTTGAAATTCGCGGCGATGCGAGCCGCCGAGTGTTCGGCATTCCCGTCGGCCTCGGGATCGGTCTGCTCGGCTGCCTGTTCGCGGCGATCGCATTGTGGGCTGTCGCGCGCGAGGCGCGTCCTTTGCGCGAGCTCGCCCAATCTCTCGCCGGTTTTGCCCGGGATGGCGCACCGCGCGAGGTCCAGCCGCACGGCGCTCCGGAAATTCAACGCTTGATCGTGACGACGAACGATATGCAGAGCCGCATCTCGGCGTTGATCAAGGGCCGCACCATGCTGCTCGGGGCCATCAGTCATGATCTGAAGACCTATATTACGAGGCTCAGACTCAGGGCGGAGACGATTGGCAACGACGACCAGCGCGCGCGCGCGGAGCGCGATCTCGACGACATGACGGCGCTGATCGACGAGGCCCTGAGCGTGGCGCGCGGCACGACGGTGTCCGATCGCCATGAGCGGGTCGACCTCAAATTGCTTCTCGCCGAAGAGATCGCTCGACGTCAGGATCGCGCCATTGAGCTGATGCCCTGTACGACCGCCGAGGGGCTGGTGCATGGCGATCCGGTCGCCATCCGCCGCGTGATCGGTAACCTCCTCGACAATGCGCGTCGATACGGAAGCCAATGCCAGGTTTCGCTTCAGTTGGCCGGCGAGATGGTTGTGATCGCTGCCGACGACGATGGTCCCGGCATTCCAGAGGCCGAACGAGAGACGGTTTTCGAGCCGTTCTATCGCCTGGAAGCTTCCCGTAGCCGAGTGACGGGCGGTTCCGGTCTCGGCCTCGCCATCGCACGGCAAATCGCGGAGGCGCATGGAGGGACGATCAAGCTCGGCACATCGTCCCTCGGGGGGCTGCGCGCTGAATTTCAACTCCCGTTTACCGGGTGCTAGCTGCGACCGGCGACTACGTCCTCATGTCTCAAACGCCCAAGAATGTGTCGGGCGTCACGCGCCCGAGCGGTGCCGCTTCCCGACATGGCCTCCCCGTACGACGCAGTCGAAAGCGGGCTCGGACATCACTCTCCTCTCACTCTGACGGAAGGATCACACCGGTTCGAGACGTGATGAGACCATAGTGCTCGATACGGCGGTGCTTCGCGAAGTTGAACATCTCTTGCTTGCCGAAGCGCGTGGCGTCCAGGTCGCACGCGTGAACCAGCAGCTCGTCATCCTCGGTGCGGCTCTCGGCGACGACTTCGCCTTCGGGGTCGACGATGACACTGCAGCCGAAGAGCGGGTGGCCGTCCTCGACGCCGGCCTTCGCGACGGCAACGACCCACGTCGAATTCTGGTAGGCGCCGGCTTGCAGCGAAAGCTTGTGATGGAAGACGCGCTTCGCCGTCGGCTCACCGCTCACGAGCGCGTTGGCCGAGGGCGTGTTGAAGCCGAGCGTGACCATCTCCACGCCCTGGAGACCCATCACGCGGAATGTCTCGGGCCAGCGCCGGTCATTGCAAATGCACATGCCGAAGACGCCGCCAAGAAAGTGCCAGACCGGGAATCCCAAGTCGCCGGGCTCGAAGTAGCGCTTTTCAAGATGCTGGTGGGCGCGTTGGGCCTCGAACTCGGCGTGGCCCGGCAGGTGCACTTTGCGATACTTGCCGACGATCGCGCCGGAGCGATCCACAAGGATCGACGTATTGAAATGCCGGCCCTCGGGCGTCAACTCGGCATAGCCGAAGCTCATGGCCATGCCGTACTGGGCTGCGCGCTCGAAGAGTGGCCGTGTGGCGGCGCTCGGCATTTCCCGCTCGAACCAGTCATCGGCCTCGGCACGATCCTCGGCATACCAGCGCGGGAAGAACGTCGTCAGTGCCAGTTCTGGATAGACGATGAATTCGGCACCCTTGGATTTGGCTTCGGCCATGAGATCGAGCATGCGCGCCACCACCACCTGGCGGCTATCGGCCTTCTGGATGGCTCCGAGCTGAGCGGCGGCGACTGTGACAATGCGTGCCATGTGCGGTCATTTCCTTCTCAGCGCCCGGCGACCTGCCGCTCCAGCCGGCTTACGAGCCTCACGAGCGGCCAGAGCAGCAGGATGTACATGACCGCCGCCAAGACAACAGGGCTCGAATTCAGCGTGACCGAGCGGGCCATATCGGCAGAGTAGAGCAGCTCGGGGAAAGAGACCACGCTGGCGATGGACGTGAGCTTGACGACCTCGATGGTATTGGAGACCAGATCCGGCAGGACATTACGCACGGCCTGCGGAAGGATCACGTAGATGAGCGTCTGCGGTGCGCAGAGGCCGGTAGAGCGCGCCGCCTCCCACTGACCTCGCCCGACGCTCTCGATCCCCGCGCGATAGATCTCGCCGTAGTAGCTCGAGGTATTGCAGAAGAAGGCGAGGCACACGGCGGCCGTGGGCGTCAACTTGATGCCGGCAAAGGGCAGGCCGGAATAGAGCAGTATGAGCAATACGAGCGGTGGCGCCGCGCGAAAGAGATCGACAAGCGCGATTGTGGTCCAGGCGACGGCGCGCCGGCGTGAGAGCGAGAGCAGGGCCAGCAGGAGACCGCCCGCGAGGCCCAAGGGAATGACGAGAACGCACAGATAAAGCGTTGTCCAGAGCCCCTTGAGCAGCAGAGGAAACACCTTCTGCATGATCTCGAAGTTGAGGAACTGGTGCAGGAACACCTCCATTAGGCCCTCCGCCAGGCGAATCGCGTCTCGATCCAGCGGCCGACGGCGACGACGGGAATGAACAGGATGATGTAGGCGAGCGCCCCCATCATGAGCGGCGTGGCATTGCCCGTGAAGGCCTGCGCGGACGTTGCTTGGCTCAGGATCTCGCTGACGCCGATCACCGTTCCGAGGGCCGTGTTCTTGGTGATGGCGATTGTGCGGTTGGTCAGCGGGGGAATGCCGAGGCGGATGGCTTGCGGCAGGACGACGGAGAGCAGCGTCTGCGAGAAGGTGAGTCCTGTCGAGCGGGCTGCTTCCCACTGGCCCTTGGGCGTCGAAGTGATGCCGGCCCAAAAGATTTCTTCCGCGAAGGCGGCGAGCACGAACGACAGAACGAGCCAGAGCACGGCAAAGCTCGGCAAGACAATATCGATGTTCGGGAGCCCGAAGTAGATCAGCAAAATAGCGACGAGTGGTGGCAGCGCGCGGAACACGTCGACGAATATGACGATGAACAAATTCAGGAAACGCACTTGATAGGCGCGCACGCTTGCCAGCATGAGCCCGAGCGCGAGGCCTGTCACCACGACCGCTGCCGCGATCTGAACCGTCACCACGACACCCTCGAGGATGTCGGGCCAGTACTGCACCATCAGTTCCGGCTTGAAGAAGGTTTCGAGAAAGCGCTCCCAGGCCGTCATCGCAATGTCTAGCTCAGCGCAGAAGACCGGCAACGAACGCCCGTGTGCGGGCCTCGCGCGGCTCGTTGAAGATGGCGCTCGGCGGACCCTCCTCCACGATGTGCCCCTGATCCATGAAGATCACGCGGTCGGCGGCGTCGCGCGCGAAGCGGAGCTCGTGGCTGACGACGAGCATGGTCATGCCGCCGGCCTTTAGATCGCGCATGACGGCGAGGACGGAGCCGACAAGCTCCGGATCGAGCGCGGAGGTTGGTTCGTCGAACAGGACGATCTTGGGATCGAGCGCCAGCGCCCGCGCGATGGCTACACGCTGCTGCTGGCCGCCGGATAGCTCGGAGGGATAGCTGGCGGTCTTGTCGCTGAGGCCGACTTTAGCGAGTGCCTCACGGCCGATCGCGTCGGCTTCGTCGCGTGATTTCTTTAACACTTTCCGCAGTGCGAGCGTGACGTTCGCGAGCGCCGTCATGTGCGGATAGAGATTGAAGGACTGGAAGACCATGCCCATGGAGCGGCGCAGCGCATTGAGATCGGTCGAGCGGTCCGTCACCTCGACGCCGTCGAAGGCAATGCCGCCGCCGGTCGGCTCTTCCAGCCTGTTGATGCAGCGAAGAAGCGTGCTCTTGCCCGACCCCGACGGGCCGATGATGAAGACGAACTCGCGATTGCTGACGCTCAGGTCAATCCCCTTCAGCACCTCAGTGGTACCGAAGCTCTTCCTGAGGCCGGAGATTGTGAGTATCGGCATGCGCTCCGGCTATGTCAGGAGGATCGGTCGCCGCGCGTCAGCCGCATTGGGGCTCGCGTGGCGTGGGATCATAACCCGGCATGTCCGGCACGCCCGTGCCCGGGAAAATCGTGACGGCCGCCGAGCCGGGCGCGGGCTTGATGCCGAACCACTTCTCGTGCAGCGCAGCCATGGTGCCGTCCTTCTTGATGCACTCGATGGCATTCTCGAGCTGGGCGCGAAGCTCGGTCGAGTCCTTGCGGAGTGGCGCCGCCCAAACGAGGCCGGTCGTATAGACATACGAGAGCTGAAGCTGCGGCTGCTGCTTCACCGCCCACTGCACGTTCGTATTCCCGGCGACGTTCGCATAGGCGCGACCGGCCATGACGGCCTGCACCGCATCGGTCTGCGTGCCGAAGGTCTCGATCGTCCAGCCGATCTCGGGCTCGAGCTTCTTCGCCCAGCTGTCGTAGACCGAGCCTTTGTTGACCGCGACGACCTTGCCCTTGAGCTCTTTCAGGTCGCCGATCGCGGGCGTGCCCTTCTTGGTCAGGAACTGGTAGTCGGTATTGAGATAGCCCTCGGTGAATATGTAGTTGTCCGCCCGCTCCTTGGTCACTGTGACGGGTGCTGCGACGAAGTCGATCGTACCCGCTTGCAAGGACGGGAGGATCCCCGAGAACTGCGTGGCGGCGATGTCGATCGGGCGCTTCAGACGCTTTCCGACTTCGGTGAAGAGATCGACGTTGAAGCCCTGAATGCCGCCTTCGAGCTTGGGCATCGCGTGTGGGGCGAACGTGCCGTCGACAGCTGTTTTGAGGACCTGCTGGGCCAGGATCGGACTCGGGGCAAGAGCCGTCACCACGAGGGCGACGGCAACGATGGGACGCATGAATGGGCTCCGCGGCTCGGCGTTGGCGTTGGCGTTGTCCTGCTGACTGTAGGGGGACGCCGGGAGATCCGAAACGCCAATGGGTGGGCAATTCGTCGTCAATCTGCCTTGGACTTGGGCAGTTGAACCCAGTTCCGCTCGTCTATGTGAACTAACCGCGCGTCGGCTCCGAACGATCACCGGCAGGATGATTGTAGTCTCAAGACGGACGCAATCAGTTAGCACACTGCCTGGCATACAAAGATATCCGCCGGTGCAACATGCGCATTTCCACATTCGCATGCCTTGTGTTTGTGCTGACGTCGCCGATGACCGCGACGGCGCAGTTCAAGGGTAACTTCGACGTCAATCACTTGATGATCGAGGGGCTCGCGAACTCGGACTGGGGACGCCGAGTTGAGGTGGACCGGCTGCTCTATGTCTGCACAAACTACGAGAAGTGCCCGCCGCCAACGGCGATCGAAATCAAGGGCGTATTGCGAGGCGAAGAGTTACCGGCCGCCTTTGAGGCCAACGGGGCGCTATCACCTGCGAGGCTGCTCGCTCAAGGGCGCGCCAACGCGCAGCGCACCGGCTCGCGCTTCATCACGGCAGAGCATGTCATCGTCGCTGGCGTCAAAGGCGTGCACATGGAGGCATCAGCGGGACGCGGGCAGTCCATATACTTCGTCACGCGCTGGATAGGTGAAGGGGACCGGATGCTCGATATCAAGGCAACCGCGCCCGATCTCGATGAAGCACGCAGGCTCGTTGACGCTGCCACGCGACAGCTCGTGCCGCAGGTCTTCAAAAACCCGATCAAAATCTGAAACTACGAGCCGACATTTCTGAACGTGCCAATGTGAGCTTGCTGCGCGAGCTGACGTGTGAGCGTCGCTTCACCCACTATAGCGCAGTCCAGCGTGCAAGTTCCGCGCGCCCCCGTTCGGTCAGGCCATACCGGCCTCGTTCGATGCGCTCGAACCAGCCGTAGACATTCCGCAGCAGGATCTTCGGCGCATCTGGCATCGTCGGCTTCAAATCGCGCGGTCGACCCGGCGCTGCCGCGAGTGCTCTGGCACAATCGAGCGCTTGCTGCCGGTACGCTGTCATGATGGGTCGGCGTGTGCTGCCACCAAGAGCGGGGTCACCCCGACGCTTCTTATGCTCCTCGACGATGCGCGAGCGTCGCTTCGGATCTCGTCGCGGGCGCCAGGGAACGGGTTCGACGATGACGTCGACCTCGCCCTTTGCCGATACGGTGACGAGGCCGAACCCGAGAAGACGGCAGAGCTTCTTGACGCGAGCATCGCTCTCGCGTCCACGCCCACGGGGCGAAGCGCGCACTGCGAGCCAGACGTCATCGCAGGCCGGGAGCCTGTCGACCGCCTGCAGTACCAGTTCGAGCGTGAAGGTGAGCTTCAATTCCGCGATGATGACGGCAGCGTGCAAGCCATTGTCGAGCGCAACCACGTCACAGCCGCACACTTCCCCCTTCACCTCGAAGCCCATGCCTTCGAGGAATCGCTTGATTGGCAGGTAGAGGGTGGTTTCCATCTGTGTGCCCGGCGTTCGGGCAGTTATGACTGATTCGATCAGCTTCTGCGAAGCGGAAGCCTTCCTCTTTAATACCCGCCTCGTCCATGCCCCTACGGCCATGCGTGAGATAGATGCGGGTCGCGCACTCGAGCGTCTGTCGCTGCTCGCTCAGGGCGTCGAAAGTCGGATGGTTCAGGCGCTGGTTCAGCAGGAAGGATCCCGTCCCAGCGTCGCGGTGAATATGTGCGAGAATAGAGGAGCGACTGGCTCATCGCAGACGATCGCCATCAATCGGGGCGCGGCGCTCGCTTGCCCTTCAGGCAGTCCATGACGGCCTCGGCCAGCGCTTCTTTCAGTCGGTCTTCGGTGAGTTCCGACATAGGCATTCTCGTTGCGCCAGCAGGCTCGTCAACTGTTCCGACCGAGCAGGTGAACTCGCCTGCCAGTGTTGCGCACAAGAGGATCTTGGAAGCACTGTGCTCACTGTGCGCGAACTCTATGACCGCACGGTCTATGTCACTGTGCTTCAGGTCGAACTTTTTCAAAGCCGCGCCGACGTAGCCGTGCCGCTTTAGGAGGCCATTGATAGTCTCGACGACGCCTGGAAGCTCTTTGCGGCGCTCGGCCCAGATGGCCTTCGCTTCTTCCTGCAGCCGCATCCTTGCGGCTATTTCGGCACGGTCCTTCTGATCAATCCGGTCACGCTCAGCGGCGGAAGCAGCGATCGCAGCCTCCAATCGCTTTAGTGGATCAGTTTCCATCGCGCCCATATTCCTGACTTCTGGTGTGACAGCCGAAGACATCAGCGCTGACGTAGGGCGCTGTGACTGGCGATGATGCGCTCGATCATGTGCGCGGCTTCGCTATGAACTGCAGCATCGAGAGCGGCATTTTCTGAGTCTCGATGCGCTGTGGCCGCATCCTCCAGGACTCCGCGTACATCATGGCTATCGAGAATTTTCGCCTCTGTCAGCGCCAGCAGAAGCGACTCGCAAATCGCCAGTGCGGCGCTCCCCGCGGCAAGGTTTTTGATTTCGCTCGTCATTGCCATGGCAGATTTGCTCGCTCTCCAATGACCTGACTTCTTCAGGTGTTCATGCGACAGTATATGCCGAGGGAACAGATCATCCGCTAACCTGAGATAGCCGGGTCGGGGCAATCACGCCAGCAGGATGTACGAGGCCCTGCAAATGCTCCTCAAGACGAGCCATCTCGCCACAAAACTCAGCACTTTCATGCAGCTGTCGGAGCGCGAGACCCACTGCCTTGCCGACCTTCAGTCATTTTCACTGAGCGTGAACGCTGGAAAAGAGCTGGTTCACGAGGGGCAGACCGGGCATCTGGCCTATATTCTGCAGACCGGGTGGGCCTGCAGCTTCAAGCTTCTGCCAGACGGTGGACGTCAAATCATCGCGTTTCCGCTACCTGGTGACTGCGTCGGGCTGCGGAGCGTTCTGCTGCACACGGCGGATCACTCTTTCTCCGCCCTGACCGACGTTGTTGTCAGCAGCGTAGAAGCATCGCGGATGATGCGGGTCTTCAATGAATTTCCGCGCCTGGGCGCCGCGATCCTTTGGGCCGCCTCGCGCGACGAGGCCATGGTCGTCGAGCATCTTGTCAGCATCGGGCGGCGCAGCGCCATCGAGCGGACCGCCCACTTCTTCCTCGAGCTTTCCGAGCGCCTGCAGTTGGTCGGTCTTGCGACTGATCGCGAATTTGACTGCCCGCTGAACCAGTACGTTCTTGCTGATGCTCTCGGCTTGAGCGCCATCCACGTGAACCGCGTGCTGCGGCAGCTGCGGGAACGCAAGCTGATGACGCTGAAGGACCGCAAAGTAACGATCCTAGATCGGGCCAAGCTCAATGTCCTGGCGGGGTTTCAACCGCAACGGGCCGGACACAACCAGTCCTGATCCTGAGCATGGCGAAGAGGCTGATGCAGATTAGCTTCGCACGCATCGAAATAGGCTAGACAGTAATTGCCGGTGAACTCGGCAGCAGCCATTCACCACGTTGCGAGCCCACCTTATCGGGCCGCGCGAATGCATCTTTCGACCATATGATCGTGCGTGGACGTTGAACGCGTCTTTCGGGCGGACAGCCCTCATCGATCGCGTTCGCCTGATGCAATCGATTTGCTCATGTCGTCAAATCTGAAGGAGGAGCGCCATTCCATGAAAATGCCAATAGAGGTTAAACCCGCGCTCTGGGGCGCGGTCTGCGGCGCAGCAGCGCTGGCAATTCTAGGCTTTACGTGGGGTGGGTGGATGACCGCCGGTAGTGGGGCCATCCAAGCCAACCAGAAAGCCTCTAATGCCGTTGTTGCCGCTCTGGCTCCTATCTGCGCCGACAATTTCCGGCGCGACCAGGCCTCGGTCGAACGCCTCGTCGAGCTGAAGAAGGTCAGCACCTGGGAACAGGCAGGCTTCATCCAGAGAGGTGGCTGGGCCAAGATACCCGGGAGCGAAGCCGCCGACACGACGCTGTCGCGCGCGTGCGCAAAGCTGATCCTGGACGACAAAGTGGCCGGCAAGACTTGAGAACCAATCGTCTCGAAGTGCAGCCGGATCACAGCCTGTATCACTGAACAACGTCGTCACAGGCACATCGCACAACCGACCCTGCGGCGCTCGATCTGAAATCCACCCAAGCCGAAGCACGCGGCGCAGCTAGAATGGAGAGGCCAAATGGCTAAAGGTCAGCAAAAGGGCAATCGCGAAATCAGAAAGCCGAAGTCTGCAAAGCCGAAGGAGCCGATAGCTCAGACTTCCTCCTTTCTGACGCGCTCCGCTGGTGGTGCCGCAGCAAAGCCGGCAGGCAAGAAGGGAAAGTGAGCGCCGACCGCTGCTAGGCGAGCGCATTGCTCACATTGCCGACAGACGTCTTGCCCTTCTGGACGTGCCTGCTGCGTGTGCAGATGGCATCGAAGGAATTCTGGGGTCCAAGTGTTGGAGCAAGCAGTCGGCCACATCGAAATAGTGCTCCCCACTTTGCTGAGTTCGATGTTGTCTCTTGTAATAACGGGTGCGAGCGCCTACATCTCCCCTATCGACTTTGGCCGGACAACAGGGCCGTTGCGTCTCTCAGGCGCGCGTTCAGAAACCCCCTCCAAAATTCGAAAAGTGTGCTCGTTGTGCGCGGAACGCGCATGGCGGCATTCGACTAGACATGGCTCTACAGAGAAGGAACACGCCATGGAATCGGGAACTGTGAAGTTCTTCAACGAACAAAAGGGATTCGGGTTCATCGCGCCGGACAATGGCGGAACGGACGTGTTCGTGCACGTCACGGCACTCGAGCGCGCTGGACTGAGGAGCTTGTCGCAAGGACAGAAGGTCTCGTTCGACACCGAACAGGACAAGCGCTCGGGCAAGACCGCCGTCGCAAACATCCGCACCGAGTGAGCGCGAGTAGCCGGGCGACAGCCTCGGCCCAAACGCCAAATGCCACAGCATTGGAATGTCGCCCTTACGCTTAGCGGAGGCCGACCAATTCCACCCAGGGCCGCCTTCAGTTCAGTCTGGGGGCGGCCTGTTAGTTTTGCAGACGGTAGGAAATCACGGTTTCATTTCATACAAAGCCGCGTCACCTCGAGGCAATGTCTTCGCGGACAACCTGGAATGATGACGACGACATAGGCCTGTGGAGGTTCGCATGGTCTCGCTGAGAATCCATCACAGGACCACGTATCGCTACCATCAGCCCGTACGGCTTGGGCCGCATCGCCTGATGCTTCGGCCACGGGAAAGCCACGAGCTCCGCCTCGTCTCGAGCCGCACGATTTTAGCTCCGGACGCAACCGTCTCATGGGCGCTTGATGTCTTCGGCAACGCCGTCGCAACAGCTACATTCCAGACGATGACCGACAGGCTCGTCGTCGATGGCTTCTCGGAACTCCAACTCAGCGCAGCGGCTTGGCCGGTCTTCGACATTGCAGCGTCGGCCATATCCTATCCGTTCCGCTACTCTGACAATGATTGGATCGATCTAGGTGCCTTGACGACCCAGCAGCATCCCGACCCCGCAGGACATCTGCGGGACTGGACGGGAGCATTCGTCCGGAGCACTCCAACCGATACGTTGAGCCTCCTGAAGGATCTGAGTGCTGGTGTCGCTACGTGGATCCAATATCAGAGCCGAGACGACGAGGGCACGCAGTCGCCGACCGAGACGTTGGATCGGGGCTGGGGATCCTGCCGGGATTTCGCCGTCCTCTTCGTCGAAGCTGCGCGCAGCCTCGGCTTCGGCGCGAGGATCGTCTCCGGCTATCTCTACAATCCCAACCAGCTCAGCCTCGGGTCCACGGATGCGGGGTCGACCCATGCGTGGGCAGAGGTCTACGTTCCCGGTGCGGGCTGGATAAGCTTCGATCCCACGAACAGAAGCGTCGGTGGCCTCAATCTCATTCCCGTCGCGGTAGCGCGAGATATTCGGCAAGTGGTGCCGGTTACCGGAAGCTTCGTAGGAATGACCAACGCACTGCAAGGAATGTCGGTCGAGGTATCCGTGACGTCATAGGGGACCGCGTGAGCGGCTCGCCCCGCACACACGGCAGGATTGTCGCATCAAACTCGGTGATGTCGTGCTATGCTATACTATGAAAGAAATTAAGAGCCTGCCGGTGCCGCTCCGGAACGATGACCTGAACATCCCGCTCGCCGAGCGAAAGACGATCGCGAGCCTTGAGACAGGCGACTGCCGATGGCCCTTCGGCGACCCCGTTGAGCCCGACTTCCACTTCTGCGGCAAGTCGAAGACGGGCGACGGTCCTTACTGCGAGTTCCACAAGCGCCGGGCTTTCCAGGCGGCACGGCCGCGAGCCATCGGACACTGGCCGAACGCCGCCTAATTTACATCCTGATCTCCACCGCGTGCTCTGTGGCGGTGCCATTTTCCGTTGCTGGGACAGTCGAATTGTCCGGAGAACGTTCGGAACTTGACGCCCATGTGAGAAATGCTGGGGCCTTGTAAATCTGGCGCCTCGACACCATATGTGCATAACAGGTGCTGCTACTTGGCGTCTGCTGAGCCACCAGTGGTGGCTAAAACAACCGCCTCAGAACATTCAGGTACTCCGGCGCAGATCCTTCCATGGGCTGCGAGCCCAACGACGCGCGGCAGCTTGGACAACTCCCTGCCGCGGCTCCGCACCAGAGGGACATCGCCTTGCTCGACGATAACGACACCGACACCATGCGACGGCAAGCTGCCCAAGAGCTGGAGCGAATTGTCGAGGAGAAAATCCGTAAATGTCTGGTTTGCCGATCGCCGTTTCCGAGCGCGTGGGCGGGCGAGCGCGTCTGCCGGCGTTGCAAATCTTCGTCATCCTGGCGAAGTGGCGCACTAAAGTGAGACGCAAGCCGCTTTACCAAGCACGTCTGAGGAGCTAGCGGCTAACGACGATCTAAACGAACGATCGCCGAGGGTTGCTCCGGGGAATATCGAAACATGAAAGAGAACGATGAAAGAGTTTGCCATGTCTTTTGGCACTAAGACACCCGTACAAGCACCGCGACGCGATACTTCCAACAGATCTCGTCTCAGACAATCATCACCCCCAACGTCGATGTCGTCTCGTGGCAGCAACAAGTTCAGCAATGCCGAGGCGAGCCATGATCGCTACATCGTACTGGCACGCGCCGCTGCATCGGCTGGCGATCAGGTCGAAGCCGAGAACCTATACCAGCACGCAGAACACTACTGCAGGCTGATGCGGCAAGGGGTTGATGGACATTCGGTGTTGGGGAACGGATCCGAGGGATCCAACTAATTCAGCTTGATGGGTTGATGACCTCATCAGTCCAAACCTGAAACCGGCGCAACTTACCCGGCCCGAAGATATGGGTAATCGGCACATCTGCGGCATCGCGCCCGCGTCGGCCGCCATCAAATCGGGAGTGACGTTCACCGGCGCGCCGAACGCACGCGCGACTATCCCACGGCTGAAAGCGTTACGCCGCTCCATGTGTACGTTGCGTGAGACTGGCGGCGCCAATGTCCACCCTGCAAATTGGGCACCTTTTGTCGTCGTGGGTGAAGGTACGCGCGTCTATCCCGGGGTTAGGTAAAGCGGAACACGGCAGCGGCAACGGTACATGTCCACAATCCCGAGGCGTCGCCTTCAGCCGCGGCCGTGATGGACTTGCTCTCGATGATCAGGCTGCTCGTCTCGTAGACGCGCTTGCGTTCATTCCAGGCGGCATCGGGATCGAACTCGACCCCCAGCGTTGACGCCAGCATGGTTGCCGCAAGGTCCTCCGCATATTCGCCGCTCTGCATCTCCTCCATGCCATACCCATGGTGCTCCGAGATGTAGCCGTACATGGAGGGATCGGAAGGCCGCGCCAAGCCGATGCTCGAATTGACACGACGGCCAGGTTCATTTGTCTCGGAGCGTGCCATCACGGCGAAGGTAATCTCTCCAGGCTGCAACGTGACCACGCCGGCATCCCGCTCCATCTCGACGCATCCAGGCGGCAGGATCGACGACACAGCCACCAGGTTCTGCTGCTCGATGTCCGCGTCGCGCCGCAGAGCCAGCTCGAAGGCCGTTAGCCGCTCCTTGTGCGTGCCGATGCCTCGCGTCAGAAAGAAGCTCTTCGGAATTGGGAACATGGCCTTCGCGTCCTCTTCACAAGTATCTTCTCATCGGCCTATCAACATAGGCCCCACTGCTCCCATCATTGGGCCGTGGGCGTGAGCATACGCTCGGGCTTTGGCCGCGAGACGAGGTAGTCCTGCTGAAATAGGCACATCCGTGTGACGTCTCGATACTGGCCGTTGATGAAGAACTCCTGCCGCAGCACACCTTCGACCTCGAAGCCGAGCTTCTCGTAGATATGGATGGCCTTCTTGTTGTCCTTGTCGACGACGAGATAGATCTTGTGAAGGTTCAGCACCCCGAAGCCATAGTCCATCGCTAGTACCGCTGCGCTTCTTGCCAAGCCCTTGCCCTGATGATCGGGGGCGATGACAATCTGGAACTCTGCCCGACGATGGACATGATCGATTTCAACGAGCTCGACGAGGCCGGCGTTCTTCTCTTCGCAGACCACCACGAAGCGGCGTTCGGTCTGGTCATGGATATGTTCGTCATAGAGCGCTGTCAGCTCGACGAAGGTCTCGTACGGCTCCTCGAACCAGTAGCGCATTACGTTGGCGTTGTTGTCCATCTGGTGCACGAAACGCAGATCCTCGCGCTCCAGGGGGCGCAGCACGACTTTTCGTTCTGACTGCATGATTGCTTCCTGTATCGCTCTCTTGGTCCTGACATCCGCGCTCGGCCGCCCTTGGCGCCGCCCTGACTTCTTCGCAAATTGCAATTGTGACGCCAAATCAGGGGCGTGCGGGGTATATCTCCAGAGTATACCCTAGAGCGACACGTCGCTGTGCACGAGCGTCATGACTTGCAAATCTCGCCTCGGCATCCGTGCTCAGCAGTCATTGCCTAAGCCAGTTCATTGAGCAGCGATCTGGCTACTACGAGATCGTGCAGGTCATAGCCCTCGGTAAAGGTATTGTAGACCGACGCCAGGAGGTCGCGACCTTCGGATGTGCGATCTTGTGTTCGCCGTAGTCGCGCGAGGCTGCTTGCCGCTCTCAGCTGCCAGGCGAGGGCTTTCTGCTGAAATGCCAGGTCGAGAGCATCGCTGAAGTGCCGCTCCGCTTTGGTAAGGCTCACGGTGTGTGCAGCGCGGAGCATGTCTCCGTGCTGAAGACTGTGGTGCCGTCCAATCCCCAAGATGCGAAAGGGCTGTTCTTTCTTCTGCCCGTTCACCATAACAGGCGTCGAGAATGTGCCCTAACCATGCCCATTGGGCCTCGTCTCTTCATTTTCCGCTGCGGTCACTGAAGCGACAGTATCCATGAAGCGAGCCGGCTCCCGCGCGGAGCGATCGACCTTCAGGTCGAAGATATCGAAGCGGTTGTAGTAGCCGACGACGTCATGGAACTGCTTGGGCTCGACTGAGAGGGCCGTATCGATCTCGCCGTAAACAATGCCTTCCTCGCCGCTGATGATCTCGCTCATCACCGACCCGGTCGGATCGAGAATCATGGACACGCTCTTCGGCGAGCGTTCGATAATCTCGCGGATGTTCTTGTCACCCTTTGCAACGGCAGCGATCAACCTCTCGTCGGCCAGCGCGGACGAGACGATGTTGAACACCTTGGCCTCGAAGGCGTGCGCACCGGCGCGGATCTCGATGGCGCGGCGCAGATCATAGCCGCTATTGTCGCTCGGTGGTCGCGTCGGCCAGATCGGCGGATAGGTCGAGATGTGCACCTGCTCGCCCTCCGCCATCAGCGCATAGCGCGAGAGCGGATTAGTGTTCTCGCCACAGATGAGCATGCCTACGCGGCCGACGTCGGTCGGCACGACGCGCAGGCCCCGCGCATCGCCGTTGGCCCAGATGAGCTTCTCGTAGAACGTCGGCACGAGCTTGCGGTGGTGATTGAGGATCGCGCCATCCGGACCGATCAGCAGGTTAGAGTTCCAGAGGCAGCCGACGCTCGCGTCCGTGCCTTCGCTGATGCCGACCGATACATACACGCCGTGCTCGCGCGCCGCCGCGCAGAGCCGAGCCACCTCGGGACCATCGCGCCTGACCGACTGCATGGCCAGCGCGCGGAAAAAGTCGTGGTTCTCGATGGGCGGACGTAGCGCTGCCCACACGGGAAAGCCAGGAACGAAGCTCTCGGGAAAAGCAACGAGCGAGGCGCCGCTCTTCGCGGCCTCGCGGATGAAGGA